>Ga0155794_106_pt1 | contig 1917 bp, 3 predicted proteins | sample RifCSPlowO2_01_FD_107448 | JGI IMG/M metagenome (GOLD analysis project Ga0155794, IMG submission 107448) | Candidatus Yanofskybacteria bacterium RIFCSPLOWO2_01_FULL_49_25 | reverse complement strand
CGCCTGCCGATACTGCAACAACGACACCGCCTGCCGACACGAGTACATCTACTCCGCCTATTGATTCGGGAACGACAACCCAACCGTCTGACACAGAAAATCCCCCAGCCGATACCGGAACAATTGAATCTGCCGCTGATGCAGAAATTCCTCCAACCGACACGAGCACCACCACTGACAGCATAACGGGCACCTCGACCGATATGACTACTCCACCGCCGACCACAGAAGCAGAGTCGGTGGCGACAACGACACCGGACGCATAGCGCACATTATTGGGTTGAATCTCCCGAAAGCACGCCCCGCAACGTCCATAGTAATACATAAGACTTTCTCATGCATTGCTTGTCGAGGGTTACATAAGAACTACGTTGTTCTTGGAAATGTGTACACCGCAAGTGCCGCCGCTGGCGTTCCCGATCTTAAGGAGTCTGGGAATTATGCCTATGGAAATGCCACCAAGTTTAACCCGACAAGCCCCTTGCCCCACTTTCTTTTTGGAAGATTTCTTGCCATCATTGGGGAGCACGAAGCTGCTCTTGTGGAGCTCCAATCTGCCATACTACTCAAGCCAGATTATCAAGAAGCACTTTCCCTCCTCGGCGATCTCAACAGATTACCGATAAAGAAATCGGAGCAAAATGCAGTACCGATTCTGCCGGAAATTGAAACAAACGTGAGCACCACCACATCTAATTTGAGCGGTCCCCTCTGACGGACCTCTGACGGAAAACATCCAGCAAGGTTCGACCTTGCTGGAGAAGGGTGACGTTATCGAAAACTAGAGGTCGTCTTTATGGTAATCAAGCCATTCGCGTACGGCTTTTTTGAAGTCCAGAAGAGACTCACAATAGGGAGGCAGAGCAGATTTATTGATGATTGCTTGCTGTGGACGTACTTGCCCGATATAGTCGGGAAAACTTGAATATTGATATTTCTCCAAATAGGAGAGGGCACGCGTGCGATGTGCGATTCCGGTCTCTTTCCATTTCGGCTCTATCAGCTTCACTGGGTTCAGGTGAATATAGGAAATAAGATAGGCGAGGTACTTATCATCTGTTGCATGGGTTGCCTTGAACTTCCCTTGAAACAATGCACCAGTGCGTACGCGAGAAGTGTTGAAGTACATCGTGTAAGCAGTAAGGAGCTTCTGCATAAATTTACTGATACCCCCCTCACTTTTCTCCTGCACCAAAAGATGGAAATGGTTCGGCATAAGACAGTAAGCGCCGATATCGACAAGCGACTTCTCTCGATCAAACTCTTTCATTATCTCCAGCAAGGTTCGACCTCGCTTGATTTGTTGACGGAGGTTATCAATGTGGATAGCGCTGGTCCCATTCGAAAGGTAGAGGAGTGCAAGAAAGCGCTCGTAGTCAGCTTTTGTCCCAAAGACGTTTCTTTTCTCAGTCCCTCGATTATAAAGATGATAAAACTCATCGGGTGCAAAGACGACATTTCTTGACATGCGCTTTAGTATAGCCACTGCGCACATTTAAGCAAGGTCGAACCTTGCTTAACTTGCTTAAGGGTGTTGGACCTTTTGTGCTGAAGGCGAGAGGCGTTTTAGGGGTCGGCGGTGGCCGACACCACTACGAAAAAGCCAGCCCGGTGTCTCGCGTCTTCGCGAGTCCTGGCTTATAATAAGCCACATGAGGAGAATAGCTCTTTTCTTTTTGTTGCCCCTCTCCATTGTCGGAGTGCTTTTTCTGGCAACGACCGCTTCTGCGACCGACTATTTTTCCACCTCGTTTATACTCAAAGACCCGGTACTTTTTCCTGCGGGGCACGTAACATCGGCAGAGTATAGAGCGGAGATCACGATAGGGCAAATCGCAATCGGTACATCAACGGTGGGGGTGGGGCCCGTGAGTGAAGTGCGCTCGGGCTTTGAATATTTTCCGTTTGTGGCGAGGC
>Ga0155794_120_pt1 | contig 5161 bp, 4 predicted proteins | sample RifCSPlowO2_01_FD_107448 | JGI IMG/M metagenome (GOLD analysis project Ga0155794, IMG submission 107448) | Candidatus Yanofskybacteria bacterium RIFCSPLOWO2_01_FULL_49_25 | reverse complement strand
TCAAACACGATCTCAATGCCGGGGCGGGGTCGACGGTGCTATGTGCGTACCGACACGGGAACCGGTTGTGTGAAGAGGCTGGCTAACCACTCTTTGATGAGGCTGCGGGAGGGCGGGAGCGGTGTTACGTTCGCTACGTAGGAGAATATTCCTATCCAGAGTGCCCACGACCATCCGATTGCAGGGAAAACTTGCCAAGAGGAGATTCCGTGACAAAATAATATCAGGCCCAGTAAAATGATGATAGGCCTTGAATAAGACTCTTCCGGGCCGGTTGCGAGCTTGAATACCGGTCTTGCGGGACTAGTGCTCCTGAGTAAGTCATTATCCGCTTGCGCACAGATCTTGTCGTCGTGAATGGCCTTAATGACATTGGGGTATACCCAAAACGGGAACCAAAATATTGGCCATAGCAAGAAGTCAGGAGTAGTTGTTAACGAAAGAGCTAGCGATACTACAAAGCAGGAAAGTACGATTCTTCCCAGCCAGTAGTTCGTCTTTCCTGTGAGTCTTTGGAATCGATGGCACCACCGCGTCACGAAGGAGGCGATGATGCTATCAGTGTATCTGAGGTATCCCAGCATGAGAACCTCCTTCTGCGCCGCGTAGCGCACGAATATATAAACATACTTGTATATAAGAAGTCAAACTAGCATTATCTTGTTTTTTTGTTGAAATTAAGAATATAATGAATCCCGAAATGAAAGAATGTCAAAACTGCAAGAAAGATTTTATCATCGAGCCGGATGATTTTGCATTTTATGAAAAAATAAAAGTTCCGTCGCCGACGTTTTGCCCGGAGTGTCGGATGCAGAGGCGGTTCGCGTGGCGCAACGAGCGGACGCTCCATCGCCGAAAATGCGGACTGACCGGGAAAGACGTGATTACCTGCTTTTCGCCAAACTCCGGTGTTACCGTATATGATCGCGACGAGTGGTGGTCGGATAAATGGGATCCGCTTGAGTATGGAATTACTTACGACTTCAAGGTTCCCTTCTTCGAGCAATTCAAAAAACTGCTGAATACCGTGCCCATGCCTACTGTATTCAACGGCCGCTCCACCAATAGCAATTACTCAAACCATATTGGCGAATTCAAGGACGGATACTTGGCGTTTGCGGGATGGGAAGGCGAAAATATCACCTATGCATCGCGATGCAACGGCTCCAAGGACTGTATGGATGTGTTTGCGGTCAGCGACAGTCAAATGTGTTACGACGACGTGCGTTCGGTAAAATTGTACCAGAGCTTCTTCTCGCTGGATTCAGAAGCGTGCTCGAATTCCTATTTTCTCTATGACTGCAAAGCATGCACCGATTGCTTCGGCTGTACCAACTTGCGGAGCAAATCATATTATATTTTCAATCAGCCCTATTCTCGCGAAGAATACTTTGAGAAAATAAAATCGTTTGATCTGGGAAGTCATAAGAATCTCGAAACGATGCGTAAAAAGTTCGAAGAACTCAAACTAGGCGCATTGCGAAAGTTTGCCCACATGGTAAACACAAAAAATGTAACCGGTGACAATGTAGTCAATGCGGCCAATTCGCAGCAGTGCTTTGATATGATCAACGAAATGAAAGATTGCAAATACCAGGTGCACGGGGGATGGAAGCTCAATGAAAGTTATGACGGGTATGGGACGGGAGCCGGCGCGGAGCTTTTGTACGAGGCATTGGATACGGGGGCGCAAGGATCTCGGTTTTTTTTCGATCTGGTTGTCTGGACCGGGCATGATGTCCAATATTCATATAACTGTCAGAGTTGTGAGAATTGTTTTGGTTGCATTGGAGTGCGGAGCAAGTCATACTGTATCTTCAACAAGCAATACACGAAAGAGGAGTACGAAACGCTGGTGCCCAAGATTATTGAACATATGAACGCTATGCCATATAAGGACAAAGAGGGACGGGAATATCGGTATGGCGAATTTTTCCCGATCGAATTGTCTCCCTTCGGCTACAATGAGACCATTGCCCAGGACTATTTTCCGCTCGAAAGAAGCGAAGCCCAAATGAGAGGATATATATGGGTGGATAAAGAAGCATCGGAGCATCAGCCGACCATCAAGGCGGAAAATCTACCCGATCACATCAAAGATGCGGATGATGCCATCTTGAAGGAAGTCATTGAATGTTCCGGTTGTCAGCGAGTCTATCGTATCATAAAGCGTGAACTGGACTTTCTTAAGCGGTTCAACATCGCCCTACCTCGCAAATGCTTTGAGTGCCGACATCAGGATCGCTTCCATCAGGTTAACTTCCCCCGGCTCTATAACCGGCAGTGCCAGTGTACTGGCAGTGTAACGCGAAACGCGCAGCGTGTAGCGTCAGACCAAACGTTACAAGCTACACGTTACGCGAATAGCTCGAGTCATCTTCATGGTGACGAGCTGTGTCCCAATGAATTCGAGACAACATACGCGCCTGATCGTCCAGAAGTCGTGTATTGCGAGGCGTGTTATAATGCGGAGATCGTGTAACATGTAGCGTGTAACACAAGATGAATTCAGAATCCAGAATTTGCCGAAATTGTAAGAAAGAATTCATCATCGCAGCCGATGATTTTTCATTTTATGAAAAAATCCAAGTTCCGCCGCCGACATTTTGTCCGACATGCCGTGCTATACGGCGCATGGTGTGGTGGAACGAACACAACCTCTATCGCAAGAAGGATGCGTTGACCGGTACGGAGGTATTTTCGAGTTATCCCGAAACATCATCGATCAAGGTCTATGATCGCGACTATTGGTGGTCTGATTCGTGGGATCCGGAAGAGTTTGCCCGGGAGTATGATGTCAATCGTTCGTTCTTTGAGCAGTTTCATGATCTTCTGCTTGCCGTTCCGTGGCCGAGCCGTGATGTTCAGCGCTTGGTCAACTCTGATTATAGCAATCAAGCAAGCGACCTGAAGAACTGCTATCTCGTCTTTAATTCGGGCATGAGCGAAAACTGCCTCTATGGCGTGTCGTCTTTGGGCGTGCGCGATTCGATCGATTTTTATTTTTGCGGTTCAAGCGAGCTCTGCTATGAGCTTTCATTCGGCGATAACTGCTATGGATGCTTTTTCAGTACGGATGTCAGTAACTCGCGCAATGTATGGTTTTCGCGGGATTGCCATGATTGCAATGATTGTTTCGGGTGCGTCAATTTGCGAAGCAAGCAATATTATATTTACAATCAGCCCTATACCAAGGAGTCGTACAAGGAGGCGATCAAATCGCTCAATCTCGGCTCATACGCTTCGATTCAGGAGATCGAGCGGCAGGTGCGCGAATTCTGGCGATCGCTCCCATATCGATTCGCGCATTCGCTTCAGAATACAAAATCCGTCGGCGAATATCTCTATAATTCAAAAAACACGCGCTATTCATATCAGGTGCTTGGCGCCGAGAACGTGGCATACTCCCAGAACATGTCGCGTGGCATCAAAGACTCTATGGATTACACAAGCTGGGGGAATAATGCTGAACTCATCTATGAATCCATCAATGTAGGGGAGAATGCTCGCAATATCAAGTTCAGCTATGCCTGCTGGCCGGGATGTTCCGACTTGGAGTATTGCGTCAACTGCGTATCGTCATCTGATTGCTTCGGATGCGTCGGTCTTAGGAAGAAGCAATACTGCATATTCAATAAGCAGTACTCCAAAGAGGAATACGAATCGACAGTGGCCCGCATCAAGGAAAATATGAAAAAGGCAGGGGAGTACGGCGAATTCTTTCCGACTTCGCTGTCCTCGCTTGCGTACAACGAATCCGTAGCGGTTGATATGTTCCCAAAGACCAAAACAGAGGCGGAATCGGAGGGATACCGATGGAGGGAATCGGAGGAGCGCAATTTCCAATTTACAATCTCCAATTCCCAATTGCCCGACCATATTGCCGATATTTCCGATACTATTGCCAAAGAGGTCATCGAATGTGGCGGGTGTCACCGCGCCTATCGTATTTTGGATCGCGAACTAGAGTTTTATAGACGATTCTTAATTCCCGTACCCCGTCTATGTCATCGCTGTCGATATGACAAGCGAAAAGAGCTGCGGAATCCGATACGGTGGTGGAAGCGGAATTGCGCAAAGTGCAACGTTGAAATTGAAACAACATTTTCTCCGGATCGCCCGGAGGTCGTCTATTGCGAAGAGTGCTATCAGAATGAGGTAGCTTAGGATCTGCGATCCGGCTCATCGTCGTAGTCTTCTTCTTTTGGTGGTGGTTGGGGAGATGCGCCACCAGACTGTTGAGATTGGCCTCCACCAAGCACATGGGCAAGCGTTTCACGGAGGCCAAAGCCACCGCCACCGGAACGCCCTCCCCGCCCTCGTTTTCGTTTTCGGTTGCCAGAGCCGCCTTGACCGGATTCCTGTTGACTTTGTTTTCCGAGTTCTTCAAGAGACATTGGTGGGGGAACGGCAGGTCTCACCTCCATCGGTTGGGCCGGTACGTCTGCGTCAATACCTAGTTCGGCGAGGTTCGTTTCATACTTAGGCTTAATGTACACCGGCTTGGGACTGACCGATGCAGGAGATTCTTCGTGCGGATCTTCGCTTCCGGGTCTGGAGGGAAGAGGCGGCAACGCGGGGCGGGACGAGAGGGGCGGCGGCACAAACGAATCCGCGGTTGACGTCCGCATACCGCTCCATTGCGCGATCATATCTTCGACTTCGCGCCGCGGTTTGCCGAACTGCCGTCGGGAGTTGTTAATGATTATTTGCTGATATTCCTCCTTGCTCTCTACACGAATTGGCGGGAGCGTTGTAGCGGAAAATGCGCGCGACGAGAAGCCATCAATCATGAGCTTGATATAAACATTATGGTTGGGCAAATTGACTAAATCCTGTCCGATAAGATCCGGCATGTATTGCGTTTCTAGGAACTCGGCATCCACTGCGCCGACGCGGAAGTTGATGGTCGTGCCGACGTTGCCAAAGATCGCGTCGCGAACCTTAGTGCTCGCAACGCCCGCACCAGTAGTTACCAACTGTCCAATATACTGGTGGGAAATAATGAGTCCCAGACGGTATTTGCGGGCCTCGGAGAGTACGGATGCGAAGGAGTCGGTGGCGAAATTCTGAAACTCGTCGACATACAGGAGGAAGTCTTTGCGGTCTTTTTCCGGAATGCGAACGCGTTCCATGGCTGACAGCTGGATTTTAGTAATCA
>Ga0155794_105_pt1 | contig 7529 bp, 7 predicted proteins | sample RifCSPlowO2_01_FD_107448 | JGI IMG/M metagenome (GOLD analysis project Ga0155794, IMG submission 107448) | Candidatus Yanofskybacteria bacterium RIFCSPLOWO2_01_FULL_49_25 | reverse complement strand
TTTTTGGGTGGCGAGTTCCAGGCTGTGCTCGCCGTATTTTTTGCGTTTTGCGGGGTGATGAATGAGTTCGCCCAATACTTCTGTTATTTCACCGGCGTTTTTCGGCGGTATCAGTATTCCGTTTTTCTCGTTTTCTATCAGGTCGGTAAGTCCGCCGACAGAAGAGGCGACAATAGGCAGACCGGCGTTCATTGCTTCAAGAACGACGTATGGGAGGCCTTCTTTCAATGAAGGTAATATAAAAATATCAAATGCTTTTAAATATTTGGAGGCGTCCATTATGAAGCCCGTTAAAATAATTTTGTTTTCCAGTTTTTTATCCGCGACATCTTTTTTAATTTTTTCAAAATCTTCCCCCCCGCCGATGATGACCGTTTGGAAGCTCAATTTTGTGTTTTCGTCTTTTTTCATTTTTTCTATTCCGTCAATCAAATATTCCAGCCCTTTGTTTTTTGTGAATTCTGCAATTGTGCCTATTATTATTTTTGTTTTACGCTCAATTTTTCCCGCCATAGGCGGGTCAGCCTTTGGCTGAAAAAATTCACGCGCCGCTTCCTGCGGAAGGAATTCCGGCATTTTGATGCCAAGCGGCAAAAGAATAAATTTTTCATTGCCGATGAGGGGCATTTCAACGGCCTGCCGGTAATCGTGCCGTGAAATGATGACAATGTTGTCCGACAAAAAAGCGGTCAGCCACTGCAGAAAATAAATAATGCCCTGATATATGAAATTGCGCCTTTCGTTGAAAGCCCACCCGTGAACGGTAAAGATGACCTTTGGTTTCCACATCGCGCGCGCGGTGCCTTTCCTGTCCCAGTTGTCCCAAAGCGTTAAAATATACGCGACAAGCGCCCCGAGGCCGCCTATTTTTGAGCTATTTAAGTGAATAATATCAGGCTTTTCGTTTTGGAATATCTTCCAGAGATAAAGAGTGGAAAGCAGTTCTTTGATAAAGCTAATATCGCGTTCAAGATGCGGTATGCCCACCACCCTTACGCCGGCCTCTTTTAATTTAACGGCCAATACCCCTGTGCCTCCTAAAGCAACGGCAATTTCGTATTCTTCCTTAGGCAGAGAGACGGCCAAGTCATAGACATAGCGCTGTGCTCCGCCCCAGTTTGATTTTGTGATGACGAACAGGACTTTTTTCATGTGTGCTTATAATTATAAACTATAAACGGAACGCTTATGTTATCCACATCCGCCGGCCGGCGGATGCTTGACTTTTAACGCATAATTTGCTAGTATGTCATCGTGAGTGTCTTATCGATTCGTCGGTAGTACAATCTATGTCTGTACAAAGCCTTGGTGTAAACCAGGGTTTTGTATTATATTATGATAGTGTCCGTTATATTGAGCATTTTGAGGGCTTGAGAGCTGGCACTCATCTAAGGACATAGAATTGGAGTATAACCCTCTCAGGCCCTCTGAATGGTTAATATAAAAGAAAATATCGCGCTCGCGCCATATACGGTTTTTAAGATCGGCGGACCCGCCGATTATTTTTGTGAAGTAAAAAATACGGAAGAGATTAAAGAGGCGCTGAATTGGACCGGCGAAAAAAAAGCGCCGTTTTTTGTTTTGGGCGCGGGGTCAAATCTTCTGGTTTCAGACGAAGGCTTCCGCGGGCTTGTGATAAAAATGAATTTACAGGAGTTAGCTCTTCGGAAGTCCGACTTCCCGGGGAAGTCGGACTTCCTCTCTGTCGGCGCGGGAGTTTCAATGGCGCGCGCGGTAAATTTTGCGATAGAGAACAGCCTTGGCGGGTTTGAGTGGGGAATTGGTGTTCCGGGGAGTATCGGAGGCTCTGTTTTCGGCAATGCCGGCTGTTATGGAAGCGAGATGAAGGATGTTGTGGAGAGTGTGAGCGTCCTCAGCCTTGCGCATTCCGATTTTCTCGCGCTGACCCTCTCTTCGGGGGCTCCGCTCGCGCAGCAAAAATCGGAACGTGCTGCGGCTTCGAAGGCACAGCTTTTCCAGGCGAATATGCGTGTCTTGGAAAAGCTGGTGCCGAGAAGCCAATGCGACTTTTCCTACCGACACTCCATTTTTAAAAAACATCCTGAATGGATAATTTTGGGCGCCACACTGAAGCTTGCGCCGTCAAATCCAAATGAATCGCGCGCGAAAGTTCTGGAATATTCCAGGAAACGGACACAGTCGCAGGACATCGGGTCCAAATGCGCGGGATGTATTTTTAAAAACTTTACCCCGATTGGAGCATCGGGGTCGATTTCAGCCGGCTCTTTAATAGACAAAGCCGGCTTGAAGGGGCACAAAATCGGAGGGGCGGTTGTTTCCGAAAAACATGCCAATTTTATTGTAAACACCGGAGGAGCAACCGCGCGCGACGTGAAGGCGCTTATTGATGTGATAAAAACGGAAGTGAAAACAAAACACGGAATAAATCTGGAAACGGAAATAAGATTTTTGTAAGTTATACACACCAAAAATAAAATAAACTCTTGCAATAGAAGGCGGTTCAGTCATAATATAAATTACATGGTTCCTAAAAAAATATTTTTTACAAAAGGCGTCGGAACGCACAAAGAAAAACTTGCATCTTTTGAGCTCGCTTTGAGGGACGCGGGCATTGCCGCGTGCAATTTAATTCTGGTTTCAAGTATTTTGCCTCCGGGATGCAAAAAAGTTTCAAAAGAAGAAGGCGTAAAATATATCCGTCCCGGAGAAATTGTTTTTTGCGTTTACGACAGAGAGCAGACAAAGGAGCCCAACAGGCTTATCGCCGCGTCGGTGGGAATGGCCATTCCCGCGGACGAGAACCAGCACGGATACCTTTCTGAACACCATGCATACGGGGAAACCGAAGAAAAAGCGGGGGATTATGCGGAGGACCTGGCGGCCTCCATGTTAGCCACAACTTTAGGGATAGAATTCAATTCTGATACGGCCTGGGATGAAAAAGAACAGCTATTTAAAATGTCCGGCAAAATAGTCAAAACATCAAATATTACGCAGTCCGCCATCGGTAATAAAGACGGTCTTTGGACAACGGTTTTTTCTGCGGCGGTATTCATCAACGACGACCAAATTGAAGCGCTGGCAAACCACACTGCTCCTGCGGTATTATAAGAACATATGCAAGTTTCATTAAAGGGCACAAATATCCAAATATTGGAATCCACCAGAGAATACGTGGACAGGAAATTGGTGCACACGGCAGAGAAGTTTTTTAAGCCTGCCCGCCAATTTGCAGGCGGGGACGGGGATGATTTGGTTTCATTGGCGATTGAAGTTGAGAAGACGACCAAACATCACAAAAAAGGGGATATTTTCCGCGCTGAGGCGAGCTTGAGCATGGGAAAAATAAACTTAAGGGCCGAGTCAACCGCGGAAACGCTGAACAACGCGATAGACGAGGTTGAATATGAGCTTATGCGTGAGATAAAAAAATTCAAAGAAAAACGCCGCGCCCTGCTCCTAAAAGGCGCGCGGAAGGTGAAGGGGAAATAGGATTGACGAAAGAACGCTCAGGTTTTTTTTATTCGTGACAAACGGGCATTTTTGAGCTAAAATAGGCATCATGTCAATTTTTGGGAAAATTTTCGGGCTGTTGGGCTCAAATGAAAAAGTAATTGAGGCGATGCGGCCGATAGTGGATGAAATTAACGCGCTGGAAAAAGAATATGAAAAATTGAGCGCGGAAGAACTGAAGGCTAAAACCGCCGAATTTAAAAAAGAACTGGAAGATTTTGAGGATAAAGAAGAGGGGTTAAACGCGGTTTTGCCGCGGGCTTTTGCAGCGGTCCGCGAAGCCTCAAAAAGAACTCTGGGCCAAAGGCATTACGATTCGCAGCTGATAGGAGGAATTGTGCTGCACCGCGGGCAGATTGCGGAGATGAAAACCGGAGAAGGAAAAACTTTGGTTGCAACTCTGCCGATGTATTTGAACTCGCTTTCCGGGGACGGCGCGCATCTGATAACCGTCAACGATTATCTGGCTCGGAGAGACGCAACCTGGATGGGGCAAATTTACAACGCGCTTGGGCTTAGCGTCGGCATTCTCAACCACGAATCAAGTTTTGTTTACGACCCTTCGCATGAAGCAAATAAAGAAGAGGACAAAGCCCGTGACACCCTGGGCGCCTTTAAAGTCGTTCACGAATTTTTGCGGCCGGTTTCCAGAAGCGAGGCTTACGCCGCTGACATTACTTACGGCACGAACAACGAATACGGCTTTGATTATTTGCGGGACAATATGGTTTACGCGCCCGAACAGCTTGCGCAGCGTCAGGGTGTGCACAATTTTGCCATCGTCGACGAAGTGGACTCTATTTTAATAGATGAGGCACGGACGCCGCTTATTATTTCCGCACCGGACACTGAATCGGGCGAACTTTATAAAACTTTCTCCAAAATCGCGCCGAAACTGCACGAAAATACGGATTACAATATAGATGAAAAAATGAAAGCTGTCTCCATTACAGAAGAAGGAATAGAAAAAGTAGAATCAGTTCTCGGCGTTTCGGACATTTACACCGAAAAAGGAATCCGGTATGTGCATCATCTTGAGCAGGCTTTGCGTGCGCAGGCGCTTTTTGTAAAAGACCGCGATTATGTGGTAAAGAACGATGAAATAATAATTGTTGATGAGTTTACGGGGCGGCTCATGCCGGGGAGGCGATGGTCCGATGGGCTTCATCAGGCTATTGAGGCCAAAGAAGGGGTTACCGTTCAGAAAGAATCTCGCACGCTTGCTACGATAACTTTCCAGAATTATTTCAGGCTCTATAAAAAACTTTCTGGCATGACCGGCACCGCGCAGACATCCGCAGAAGAATTCCATAAGGTTTACAAAATTGAAGTGGTAAATGTTCCGACAAACCGCCCGATGGTGCGGCGCGACCTGCCCGACAAAATATTCCGGACCGAAAAAGGGAAATTTATTGCTATCGCCAAAGAAATCAAATTGAGGCAGGCTTCGGGGCAGCCCGTTCTTGTGGGCACGGTTTCAATAGAAAAAAATGAAAGGCTGGCGGCGATGCTTTCCCGCGAAGGAATTTTGCACAAGGTTTTGAACGCGAAAAATCATGAAGCGGAAGCGGAAATAATCGCGCAGGCTGGAAGAGCGGGGGCGGTGACAGTCGCCACAAACATGGCGGGCAGAGGGGTGGATATTATTTTAGGAGGCAATCCTTTGGTCGCGGAGGAAGCGAAAAAAGTCCGCGATGCGGGAGGCCTTTTGGTTTTGGGCACCGAAAGACACGAAGCGCGGCGCATTGACGACCAGTTAAGAGGACGCTCGGGCCGTCAGGGCGACCCGGGAGAATCGCAATTTTATGTTTCAATGGAAGACGACTTGATGCGTATTTTCGGCTCCGACCGCATTAAAAATCTGATGGCGCGGCTCGGTATGCCCGAGGACGAGGCTATTGAGAATAAAATGGTTTCGGGCGCGATAGAATCCGCGCAGGAAAAAATAGAAGGGTACAATTTTGATACGAGAAAGCACGTTTTGGAATACGACGACGTAATGAACAAGCAAAGGAAGGCGATTTACGGCAGGCGGTTTAAAATTCTTTTCGCGGACGCGGAAACAATAGAAAAAGAAGCGCGGGAAATATTGGAGGGGGTTGTTTCAAAAATAATAGAGGCGCACACAGTTGCCGAATTGGAAGAAGAATGGGATAAAAAGGAAATTGAAGAAAATTTGAAGGCAATATTTGGGGATCATTCAGATCATATTAATATTCACGAGTCATTAGCAAATGCTGAAAGCAGAGAAAAATTAGAGGAAATATCTAAAAATTACCTTGAAGCGGCTTTTTCGGAAAAGAAGACAGCGGTGGAAGGTTTCGCCCAGGCCGTAAAGATGACGATGCTCCGCGCAATTGATACTCTCTGGATGGAGCATTTGGAGGCCATGGATTATATGCGTTCCTCGGTGCGGCTTCGCGCCTATGGCCAGCGCGACCCGCTAGTTGAATACAAGAACGAAGGCGCGAAAATGTTTCAGCAATTGGGAGGACATATTGACGCCTATATTGCGAATTTGATTTTCAAAATCGGCCCCTCATCTGCTAAACCTGCCCGCCAATTGGCAGGCGGGGCTGCGGAGGGCACGCCTCAAAATATTAAATTAAATTTGAGCGGCATGAGCGGGAATATTAAAAGCTCGGTTTCTAACAATAAAGGTGAGATCGGCAGGAATGATTTATGCCCCTGCGGGTCAGGTAAAAAATTCAAAAAATGCGGGATGATTAATTCGGAGGAGCATCAGAAGAATTTGGCGAAGAAATAAAAATATGAAATACGCGTTTATAAGCGGTATACCGGCATCAGGAAAAAGTTATCTTGCGGCAAAAGTTGCTAAAGAAGTCGGCATACAGCATTTCACAATAGATTATTGGTGGGAAGAGATGAAGGGCGACCCAAAATTGAAACAGTGGGTAGATTTTTTTTGGAATCAAAATGAGGCAGAATATTGGCACGCAACGAATTGTGAGCGACAGTGGGAAAATATAAAAAATCAATCGGAAGCGCTTTGGCCGGCGGTTTTGCTAAAGATTAAGGAAATTCAAAAATCCAATAAAGGCGCGGTTTTTGAGGGAGTAAGTATATTGCCGCATCTTGCGCGCAGAGATTTAGGTTTTAGCGGAATAATTCTTTTGGGCGAATCTTTTGAAGCAATTTTAGAACGAAATAAGAGAGCTCCACGGTGGGGCAAGACAGAGGAGCTAGTACAAAAACAAGCAGAGGTGTTTTGGAATTGCGAAGGGTCGAAATATAAATCTGAGGCAGAGAATTATGGTTATAAAACATTTTATAATGCCGATGTGGCCGAGACAGAGTTGCTTAAATTGTTAAGCGAATAAATATGTCCGTTCGTATTGCGCATTACAAAACACCATGAAAAATAAAAACGATCTAAAACTGGTAGTTGTCGCCCTGATCCAAAATGAACAAGGGGAGATTTTATTTCAAAAACGGAGCGACACAGAATTTCCGGCGGAAGACGGAAGATGGGAATTGCCGGGAGGAGGAGTAGAAGAGGGAGAGATTTTTGAAGAGGCTCTGCGGCGCGAATGCAGGGAAGAAATAGGAGTTGATGTAGAAATAGGAAAAGAATTACCGTGGGTTTCTGAAACGAGCCATCTTAATAAAGACGGGAAAGAGATTCGTTTTGCCGTACATTGTTTTGTGTGTTTGATAAAAAGCGGCGAAGTAAAGCCGTCAAATGAAGAAGTTGCTGAAATAAAGTGGCTAAAATATTCTGATATTGCCGGTTTGAGAGTTCCGGAAAATAACAGGAAGTTTGTAGAATTATTTATAGCTTCAGCCAAATAATATGGGATATAAATGGTTAATTTGGGGAGTAGTAATTTTTATCATCAGCGGACTTGGCTGGTTTGTTGCGGTTGTTCTGAATGTGGTCACGCTGGGAGGACTTAGATTCGCGGCGAATATTTTCGGATATATCGCCGCGGCCAGCATTCCTGTATCAATTGTTTTGGCGATAATTGACAGAAAGAAAAAATAAATATGCGGGAAAATGATTATGATAATCC
>Ga0155794_117_pt2 | contig 7820 bp, 8 predicted proteins | sample RifCSPlowO2_01_FD_107448 | JGI IMG/M metagenome (GOLD analysis project Ga0155794, IMG submission 107448) | Candidatus Yanofskybacteria bacterium RIFCSPLOWO2_01_FULL_49_25 | reverse complement strand
GAAGACGTACAGTTTGACGTGCCGAAAGGTGCCACATTAGAGATTAAGGGAACATTGAGCCACACGAGCTCAATCCGTGTTCATGAGGGCGGTACGGTGAGAATAGAATCCATAAAAGATTCAATTCTTGTCGCTGACGATGGGTCAGATATTAATATCAAGGATGGCGATGGACTGCTGATTCGAAGACATCGAGGCGCTAGGATCGATATTGAGAATGCGCAAAATAAAAAAGGACAAAAAGAGCATGCCATCCAAATGCTAACGCTTCGAAGAAATCTTAGCAGGACGACATATGAGGAGCTTCTGGGTGATCGAGCGGGCATTATCGCAAGATTGAGGGAAGCGTTCAAGCCGAAGGAGGGACGAGAAGAGGCGGGGTCAGATGAGGGAGCGGGTTCGGAAGTTCCCGCAAAGCCGGAAGAATCAAACGAGAGGAAAAAACTTCCACTGAAGAAACTAACAGAAGCTTGGAGAGATTTTATGAATGAAGAAGTGCGGCTTGGTAATCCAAGAATTCCGCTTGATTTCCGTTCTCTTAAGTCAAAATATAGTGAGGGTATGACTGTTGTTCAATTGAAGGAGCTTCTCGGGGGGATATATCAGAAAACCTTGCGATTAAAAAGGAAAAGGGATGCTATCGATACAATCTTTAATCTCGAATGGACTAAGTTTCTCGATTTTGCCCGAAAAGATATTCCGGAACTCGCGGAAGAGGTGACGGTCTAATCTTGGGTGATCATTGACGCATTGCGTTGATTTTGGCATACTATATATGTCGGTGCCTTTGGGTGCCGAACGAGGCCCAAGATGCCAGTCTGTCCGCACTGCCGGCACGGACGTCCGAAAAAGGGACGGAAGTGCTCATGTTGCGGCCGGCTCAACGCTCCCAGCTAGCCGCGCTCCAGATGGCGGGCAGATCGTCGTGAAGACTGAACTGCCCGCCCCCTCATTTTGTGGGGGTTTTTATTTTCCGGGTAGTGAAACTTCCGCTTGTGGCGTAGCCGCATTGCGTAGCCGGCGGAAGTTCTACTACCCGGTTTTCCCGGGTTTTGCTCAATCTGCTTTTATATAGTACGATGTACTCATGCGAACGCATATTCTTGATACTAAAGACAAAGTTGGGGAGAAGGTACAAGTCGCCGGATGGATACATACTCGGCGCGATCACGGAAAGCTTGTCTTCGTGGATCTTCGCGACCGATCAGGAGTCATTCAAGTCGTCTTTGCTCCATCGAAAAACCCCGAAGCTCCAAGCTCCAAGATCTATGATCTCGCGACGCAGTTGCGTGGGGAGTGGGTGGTTCGGATCACCGGCACAATCGCCGCGCGCCCCGAGAAGATGGTTAATGCCGATATTCCCACAGGCAAGGTTGAGCTTCAGCCGGAGACGCTCGAAGTACTCTCGCGTGCCGAGACGCCGCCTATGCCTCTGGATGGAGACGGCTACGATATCGACGAAGAAGTCCGGCTCAAATATCGCTATCTTGATCTTCGTCGCGAGCGCCTCCAAAAAAATATCATGCTTCGCCATGGGATGACGACGCACGTCCGCGAGTATCTCAATCGCAACGGATTTATCGAGATCGAGACGCCGACGCTTACCAAGAGCTCTCCCGAGGGTGCGCGAGACTTCCTTGTGCCGTCGCGGTTCCATCCGGGCAAGTTTTATGCGCTTCCGCAAGCGCCCCAGCAGTACAAGCAATTGCTCATGATTGCGGGATTTGAGCGGTATTACCAGATCGCTCATTGTATGCGTGACGAAGATTTGCGAGGCGATCGACAGTTCGAGCATACGCAGATCGATATGGAGATGTCATTTGCGACCGAGCAGGATGTGCGCGATATGGTGGAAGGCATGATGATCTTCGTCGCCGAGTCATGCGGCAAGAAGATCCTCAAGAAACCATTTCCGACATTCACGCATGAAGAAGCGATGAAACAGTTCGGAGCTGATAAGTTTGATCTTCGCGAAGATAAAAATGACAAAGACACGCTCGCCTTCGCCTGGGTCAAAGACTTCCCCTTATTCGAAAAGGACAGCGAGACCGGCAAGCTCACGTTTGCGCATAATCCATTTTCTGCGCCCAAGGCGGAACATGTCGAGAAGCTCATGGCAGGCGAGGATCTCGAGAATCTCCGGGCCCAGCAGTATGATCTCGTGTGCAATGGATTTGAGATGGCATCGGGCGGCGTTCGTATTTCCGATCCTACGGTTCAGCGAAAAGTTTTTGAAACAATGGGACTGACTCCCGAAGAAACCGAGGACCGATTCGGCCATTTGATCCACGCATACGAATACGGAGCGCCACCGCATGCCGGCATCGCACCCGGATTGGATCGCTTGGTCATGGTGTTTGCCAATGAGCCCAATATTCGTGAAGTCATCGCGTTTCCCGTTACCGCGCACGGCCAGACTTCTGTCATGGACGCCCCGTCCGAAGCAAGCGAGCGACAACTAAAGGAGCTTCACTTGCAAATCAAAAAATAAAAAAGTTTCATGTTTTATGTTTTAAGCTCTAAGACCCGCAATGACGACTAAATTAGGTATCTTACTTCTTTGCGCCGGAATGATCGTGGGCACCACAATGGCGCTTGTTTTTGGCGGTGGGCGCGCGTTGCCGGCGCAATCCGAGGCGCTCCTTGATAATCACGCCTTGGCGGCCAACGTGGAGACATTTGTCTTGCCAGTGTCGCAGGTCAGTTATCTTCCGATTCGCGATTTCAATATTCCCGATCCCATGATGCATGCCCGATCCGCACTACTCGTCGACAGAGAAACCGGACGGACGCTGTACGCGCTCAATCCCGACCAACAACTTCCGATTGCTTCGGTGACGAAGCTCATGAGTGCGGCGATTATTCTTGAGCGCTTGAGCTTGGACGACGAATATACCGCGGATGCCGAAGATCTCAATGTCGATGGTCTGGGCGCCGACTTGCATTTGGGCGAGAAGATGCGCGGCATGGATTTATTTAAAATGATGCTGATCAAGTCATCCAATGACGCAGCATTTATATTTGCCGCCGCTGCGCGAAAACGCGGATTGGACTTTGTCGGGCTGATGAACCAAAAAGCGAGCGAATTGGGCATGGGCGATACATACTTCAATGATCCTGCGGGGCTCGACGATGCCTCAACCCATTCGAGCGCCTCAAATCTTCTCAAACTCATACAATACATCAACGATCGCTATCCCGTGATCTGGGAGACGCTGACGATACCCGAAGCGGACGTTGCATCATCGGATGGCGCAGTACAGCATCGTGTAGTCAATACCAATAGGTTATTGGGGGCTATCCCTCATATAGTAGGCGGGAAAACCGGCAATACGGACGGGGCGCTTGGTACCATGGTTTTGGTCGCAGGTGTTTCCGATCGCGGAGGTGTCACGCCGCATGCACTGATCAGTATCGTACTGGGATCGCGTGATCGATTTGGTGAGACCCAGACGCTCATCAATTGGGGGAAGCGGGTGCATTCGTGGGAGCCGTAAGGGGGGGGGCTTAGCCACAAGCTTTTAGTTATAGGCCGTAAGCAGCGGAAAAAAGAAAAAGAATAAAGCGAAAAATATGCCGGCAGATACGCAATCATTACTCCAGCTCGTCAGCGTTTTCAATCTCGTCAAAATATTCACCGTTCTGACGTTGGCATTTTTCTGTACGCTGATTTTAACTCCGCTGTGGACACGGATTATTTTCAAATATCGTCTTGGCAAGCAGATGCGTCCGGCCGACAGTGCGCCAGTATTCCACGATCTTCACAAGGGCAAAGAGGGAACGCCGACCACCGGCGGTGTGTTGATATGGGCGACGGTGGCGATGCTGACGATGCTGTTTTGGACGCTTTCGCATTTTGCCGAGGGATTTTGGTCGCGGATCAATTTTCTCTCTCGCGCGCAGACATGGTTGCCGTTAGCGGCACTTGTTGTGGCGGGCGTCTTGGGATTCTCTGATGACTTGCTTGGCGTCCTTCGGCGCGGTCCGCGAGGCGGGGGAATGCAAATGAAACTCAAGATCGGACTCTATACCCTCATGGGAATATTGGGAGCATGGTGGTTTTATGCGAAGCTCGAGTTTAATACCATCAATATTCCATTCTTTGGAGATATATTCGTGGGATGGTGGTATATCCCATTTTTTGTGCTCGTTATTTTCTCGACCGCTTTTTCCGCCAACGAAACTGACGGACTCGATGGTCTTGCCGGCGGGGTTTTCCTGACAATGTTCGCGGCCTATAGCGTGATCGCGTTCGACCAAGGACGCATCAATCTTGTGGCATTCATCGCGGCGATTATCGGATCACTCATTGCATTTCTCTGGTTCAATATTTTCCCTGCGCGGTTCTTTATGGGCGATACGGGTTCCATGTCGCTCGGTGTCACACTGGGCGTCATTGCCATGCTGACCAATACCCCGCTTCTGCTGATCCCCATTGCGTGTATCTTCATCATTGAGTCCGGATCGGTAATCGTTCAAATGCTGTCAAAAAAATTTCGGGGAACCAAAGTATTCCTCTCTACGCCGATTCACCACCACTTTGAAGCCAAGGGTTGGCACGAAACTCGTGTCACAATGCGCTTCTGGATGGTTTCCGCCATTGGCGCGATCATTGGACTGATTATTTTCCTGGTCGACTCCAAAATTCCTCCGCTGCTGAGATAGCAAAGGCGTTTTTGTCTCCGGTGTTCTCGCAGACAAATCCGACGCTCACAAACTCTAATCCCTAGACAAAAAACCGGTGCCCGGCTGACCTCTGGAGTACCAAAGGTTCCCTACCAGTTTTTTGTCACGGAATTATTCGTCTGTTCCCTGGATTTGTTTCTACTCGAACAAAGTCGCAAAATCGCCTTTGCTATCTCAAAATACCATTACGAAAACCGCCGGAACTGCGCGGTTTTCGCGTTGTTCGGCGGTTGTTGGAACTTGGCGATCCGTCTCCGATGGCGGACCGCCACGACGAGTTAGTACGAGAACGGCCTCATCGTCTGCTTGCACTTCTTGCAGATGACCACCGTACGGAGCTTGCCGGCAATGGTCGTGGATGTCCTGGGGTTGTCGATGGCGCTGCAAGCGGAGCAGTCCCCGTATCCGTTCTTGGCGACGGGCAGATCGTTGTATGGATCCCGCGGGGGAACTAGGCTCAGGACCTAGCTCGTTCCTTTCACGTAGAGGACCGGCAAGGGAACTCCTCGATAGAGCGGTTGATACCCCAGGACGACTCCTGGGCGGTTGGGATGTTCAACGACGACGAAGCTTTTGCCTTCGAGATTCTGACTTGTTGCTGTAGCCAAGGTTTCCTCCAGTGGCGACTTGGCGCCTGTGCTTTTGTATCATGAGCCCTCTGATTTTGCAATCTCCATTTCTGCAACGAAAAACGCGCCAGTCCTGATTCACCTCCTTGGTTGGGGTGGACGGCGCGTCATGAGGAACGGGATTCGACGAGTGCAATGCCAGTGCCATCGCATCGCGGACAGTTGTGGACGATCGGGCGGCTTCGGGACGGGACATTCATGGGGCCATGTCCGATGCGGCCGCTGCGAATCTTGAGTTTCTCCTGCCCTGCAAGGATGTACTGCTTACCCTGACAGAGCAGACAGGTTTGCGGGCTTGAGAGCAAGAGAAGAGTATCATTCTCGGCCATGGATTGATTCCACAGCCGGAGTGCGTAACCGAGTGCGATGAGTCGAAGGAATCGGAGATCCTCGACCCCCGTGACATTCACCGCACCTGCGATAATGAGTTCACGGATGTGGCCGTTGGCGAGGAATCGCTCCCGATACGAGTCGTATCCTCGACGAATCGCCTCCCAGTCCACCCCTGTTCCGTATTGGCTCGGAGATGATTCACAAGTAACGACGAGCGTGTCGAGAAGGTCATGGAGTTCCACGACCTTGCTCTCTTCAAAGTTGATCGTCATCATACTCATCCTCGAGTACTCTTGGGCCTTTCTCGACATCGAATCGCTGGACGTCTCCCGGCTTTGCCTGTACTTCCTCCACGGTACCCTCCGAGTAGCACTTCGGACACGTCTCTGGCAATCCTGGATGTTCCTCGTTCGGCAGTTCCAGGGAAAAGAAGGAATCTTGATGGGCAGTCAAATCGCAACCCTTGCAATGGAAAAGACGGTAGATGAAGACTTGTTCCGCACCGCAAGCAGGGCATACCCACTCTTTTCCTTTCTTCGGCTTGAAGACTTTTTCACAGTCTGCACAGTAGTGAAGATATTTCACACACACCTCCTCTCGTTGGTTACCCGACACATGGGCACTATACCTTATTGATAGCTTGCTTTACAATATAGTCATGCGGAGCGCGCCGGCGGCGTATACATTTTTCAAGATAATTTTGGGAATACTCGTTGCATTCGGGTTGATTATGCTTGCATCGGCCGGGGTCGTGGTTGGGCAGAAAACGTGCGGATCATCAACATGCTTGCTTGTGCACCAGATACTCTATGGGCTGTTGCCGGGGATTGCGCTGTTTTATATCTGTTCGCGGATTAAATACACTACGTGGCGGAAACTCGCCTTCCCCGCGCTCTTGGGAGCAATCGGACTCTTGATACTCGTCTTCGTGCCGGGCGTGGGATTCGGACTCAAAGGAGCGGATCGGTGGATAGATATCGGACCGATATCTATCCAACCGGCCGAGTTCCTCAAGCTCGCACTCATTCTCTATCTTGCGGCGTGGTTTGGGGGACGTGGCAAGCAATCCGGGAGCGTCAGTACGATCTACGCGCTGGTGCCATTTTTTCTGGTTCTCGGATTTGTTGCACTGCTTTTGATCAAACAGCCGGACTTCGGGACTCTTGGCATTGTGGTGCTTGTCAGCGTTGCGGTGTATTTTTTCTCCGGTGCCAAATGGACTCATTTTTTGATCTTGGTGTTGTCGTTCGCTCTTATTGCAGGTTCGCTCTCCGTTGTTTCTCCCTATCGCTTCGATCGTATCAAGGCATTTCTTAATCCACAGGAGGACAAGCAAGGCAGTGCGTATCACATCAACCAAGCGCTTATCGCCATTGGGTCAGGCGGCGTGTTCGGTCTTGGCTACGGCCAAAGCAAACAAAAAGCCAGCTATCTTCCGGAGCCAGTGGGGGATTCGATTTTCGCAGTGATCGTTGAAGAGCTTGGACTTGTCGGCGGGATATTTCTAGTAGCGTTATTTGTGCTGCTTGCGATGAGTATGTTCGTGATTGCGGGAGGGATATCCGATCAATTCGGCAAATTATTCGTGCTTGGCGCAGCGTCGTGGATTGTCATCCAGGCGTTTATTAATATAGGCGCGATCACGGGACTTATGCCGCTTACCGGCGTACCGTTGCCGCTGGTTAGTTATGGCAGTTCATCGTTTGTCGCATTGCTTGTCGCAATGGGGATCGTGTCGAATATCGCAAAACATGCGTAGATGGGGAGCGTTTTGTGCATAACAAAACCACCGCGATCGCGGGGGTTTTGATTATTTTGCAGACGTTTTTGCGAGAGAGATTGAGAGTCGAGACTTGAGACGGCTGGCCTTGTTGCCGGCGATCGAGTGGGATTTGGCAGCCTTGTCGAGACGCTTGTAGACTTGGGGAAGGAGCGACTTGGCCTTGTCGAATTCCTTGGCGGCGACCGCCTTTTTGAACTCATTGACCGCATTCTTATATAACCGCTTGCGGCGGTCGTTCATAGTCTTCTTGCGCTTTGATTGGCGGAGCGCCTTTTTGGCTGATTGGGTGATGGGCATATTAGAAGTGTAAAGCTAAAAGTGAAAAGCGATAAACACAAGCCTGGGTATCGTACTATACTTTTTGTTTTCTCGCAAGGTGTAGGCGGGCG
>Ga0155794_126_pt1 | contig 12754 bp, 12 predicted proteins | sample RifCSPlowO2_01_FD_107448 | JGI IMG/M metagenome (GOLD analysis project Ga0155794, IMG submission 107448) | Candidatus Yanofskybacteria bacterium RIFCSPLOWO2_01_FULL_49_25 | reverse complement strand
AGCGATCATCTTTCTTCTCGAACGCCGGAGAATGTATCGAAAGGGGCTCGAGGAAGGAGAGTGGAGGGGCACACGCAAGGTCCTGCCCGAACTTCGTTCCGGTGAAATTTGCAGGATCCGTTTCCGGCTGGTGCTCTCCCGGGGGATCAGGATGTATCCGGGGTACGTCGTTGAGGTGCTCGACCCGCAACATCCCGTGCTATGCACGAGGTTGGCGTTCTTGGACGAAAAGGACATTGCCTCCTCCATAGCTGAGGTGTACCCGGGACGCTACCTCATCATGGATCATTTCTGGAAGGCGACCATCACAACATCGCCCAGAGAGCAGCCGGCAATTTAACCCGGTTCTCTCAGGGTCGCTGGTTCACGCCAGTTCTTACAACAAGGAGGTCTGCTGGAGAGAAAACTTCCTCCAGCCATGCCATGAGATTCTTATTCAAGATGAAAGAACATAGGCGTCTCATGATAAAAAACAACCCCGCCGAGGCGGGGTTGTTTTTTAATACTCAATAATCCATCGGAATGAATTGCTGAGTACCTCGGGAAGATGGGCGGACATTTCCCGTCGTTATGCCATTTTCGACTTATGTCGATCCGCCGGCTAGGTGCTATTTTGAGCTCGTAGCTTTCTGGCGAGACTTGCTCCTTCTGGTGTTGTAGTATAAGCAACAATGGGGCACTTTCCCAGTCGTTGTACCTTTCTTTTCCGCAACAAGCCCTTCTCTGTGAGTCTGCGCAGGATGATGTAGACATCCTTGCTTGCAATGCCTGTTTTTGCGCTGACACCAGACCCATTGAGCCCCTCGTTTGGATGAAAGAGCATCAATACTTGTTGTTCTTTCTCTGGACGCGCCATACCATACCCTCCTGAATTCCAAATATAATAGCATACTTGTCTTTATTCAAAAAGTTTGCTAGAGTATCAAGACTATGCAGAAGATAGAGATACAGGCACAACCAAGGACGGTAATAGGGCGGGCGACGAAACAACTGCGAAAGCAGGAGATTTTGCCTGCAGTGCTGTATGGAAATAACTTCAAATCCTTGAATCTCCAGGTTCCGACGAAGCAATTCCAGAAAGCCTACGTCATGGCGGGGGAATCAACGCTCGTGTATGTGAAGGTGGGAGATGAGTCATACCCGGCCATTATTCAGGATGTTGCCATCAACCCCGCGTCCAATGCTCCGCTCCATGTTGATTTTTATAAAGTCCGTCTTGATGAGAAGATCAAGGCGAAGATCCCGCTTGTGTTTGCCGGCGACGCTCCCGCGGTGAAGAGCTTCCAGGGTATCCTGGTCAAAAATATCCATGAGCTTGAAGTGGAGGGATTCCCGCAGGATTTGCCCCACGAATTCACCATCGATCTCTCTATACTTGATGTTATTGGGAAGCAGATCATGGTTAAGGATATTGTTATAGATTCAAAGCTGAAGCTTATGGCCCAGCCCGATGAGATCGTGATTCTTGTGCAGGCTCCGATCTCGGAAGAAGAACTCAAGAAGCAACTCGAAACCGCAACTGCCGGCACAGAGGATGTTGAGGTTATCGCGAAAGAAAAGAAAGAAGGCGAAGAAGGGGAAGCCGGGGAGACCGCAACTCCGGCAACAGCTGGTGCCAAGAAGGAAGAAAAGAAATAATCAAGAACTTAAAACCCCCGCCATCGGCGGGGGTTTTGTTTTCGGGAAACGTTTCTTTAGAATTTGATGTAACGGGCGTAAGATTCCCACTTTGCTTTTTGGGCAGGAGAGAGCTTATCGAAACCATAGAGATAATCGAAGACTGCGGGTTGTGAATAAGATAGCGTACCACCGACTACCAGAGGTTGGGCCTTAATGTCTTGAACGAGCTTTGTTTCCGCATAGAGGCGCGCACCGCGGGTTATTGTACCGGTTTGTTCAATCATTAGAACCCTGTTCACAATTGCACGCGCAATGGAGGTGTAGCTATCGCCGCGCCGTATAGCGTCGGAAGTCCATGCGGTTTGCTGATCTGTCGGTGAGGGTGAGGTACTAACTGTAGGATCAGCAGGTGATTTGCGGGCGGGAAGATAGCGTACGTAGAGACCGATAATAAGCGCCCCGATAAGGATTGGGGCAATATGGGTAATAAGATAACGATTGAGCCATTTGCTCACGCTGTGACCCCAGCCGGGCTCTTTGTCAAAGATTGGTCCAGTCTTGCTATCTGACATACTATTTTCTTCTCTATGCCCCGTATGCTTGTATCGCTATAGAGCTGTAAAGCCGTAGAGCTATAGAGCCGTAAAGCTCTCCATAATCGGGTCTAAATAACCGTCAAGAATCTTTTGAATGTTGCCCCAACTTTTCTTGATGCGATGGTCGGTGATACGGTCTTGGGGGAAATTGTAGGTTCGAATTTTTTCCGAGCGGTCGCCGGTGCCGATCTGCTTGCGGCGTTCCTCGGAGACATCGCCGACTTCTTGGCGAATTCGCTCATCGAGCACTTTGGTTCGGAGAAGCTCCATGGCACGCTCGCGATTTTGGGCTTGTGATCGTTCTTCCTGCGAACTGACAACGAGGCCCGTGGGCTTGTACTTGAGACGAACGGCGGTGGAGACTTTGTTGACGTTCTGGCCGCCAGGACCGCCGGCGCGGTAGAACTCAATCTCGATCTCATCGGGGCGTATTTCGACGTCTGTTTCCTTGGCTTTCTTCAGAACCGCCACCGATGCGGTAGATGTATGGACGCGGCCCGCTTTCTCCGTTGCGGGAACTCGCTGGACGCGGTGGACGCCCGATTCATACTGCATTAGCCGATGGACATCAGTACCGGCTATTTCAAACGTAACCTGTTTGTAGCCACCAATGGTTGTTTGATTGGAGTCCAGCGTGTGGCATTGCCAGCCCTTAAGGGCGGCATAGCGCTGGTACATCTCAAGCAACTGTGCGGCAAAGAGCCCTGCTTCGTCACCGCCGGCCCCTGCTCGGATTTCTATGATGACCTCTTCAAAAGCGCCCCCTTGTTCACCACGGTCTCGGGCCTCGAGAATTCTTTGTATCTCGGCCATGCGCTTGGACGCATCAGCCACCCGACGGTAGTCAGTGGTAAATTCGGGATCAGATAATTTGAGTTCGAGGTCTTTAAGTTCCTCTTCGAGATTCATGCCTTGATATTCTTCTTGACGCGAGGCTTCTTGGGCTGGACGGCTTTAGCGATATCCTGGTGGCGCTGAGTGCGCTTTGTAAATTTCTCAATACGGCCACGAGTATCTATGAGCTTTTCTTTGCCGGTATAAAAAGGATGGCAGTTGCTGCAAATTTCGACGTTAATCTCCGGGAGCGTTGCTCCGCCAGTCCAGGTGTTGCCGCAAGCACAATGGAATATAGCTTTTTCGAAATACGGTGGGTGAATGGTGGCTTTCATGGTGTTGTTGGTAGGATGATCCCTAGCCTGTTCAGTCTATCACAGTCTCGTGATCAAAATCAAATTCTCAGCACTTCTGCGATGTTGCAAAGTATTTACCATTCTGTTACTATGGATTGCACTTATGTCAGCCATATCAGCACAACCGCATATGCCCGCCTACGAGGATATGATTAAATCCGGGATGCATTTTGGCAGAAAAAAGACGATTTTCCACCCAAATATGCAACCCTACGTCTATACGGTCAAGGAGAGTATTTATATCTTGGACTTAATCAAAACCTCGGAAGCCCTTATCAAAGCAATTGATTTCATGAGGGATGCAGTAATTGCCGGCAAAACAATACTTTTTGTTGGTATTACCAAGCAATCGGGGGAAGGTATCAAATCAACTGCTGAGGCATTAGGCATGCCATATGTCGCAGAACGTTGGCTAGGGGGAACCTTTACAAATTTCAAGATCATTATCTCGAGAGTAAAGCACCTTGAACAGCTCGAAAAAGAGCAGATGAGCGGGGGATTTGATAAATATACAAAGAAAGAAAAGCTCTTGAAGGAACGTGAGATCATATCGTTGCGGCAGAAATATGATGGTTTACGAAAGCTTAACAAGGTTCCAGATATCGTGTTCGTCTCTTCTCTCAAGGAAAGCCAGCTTGTTGTCCGAGAGGCCAAGATCAGCGGGGTTTCCATTATAGGTATTGTCAACACAGACAGTAATCCCAAACAGCTTGATTATCCCATCCCGGCAAACGATAACTCCAAGCGATCAGTGGAATTAATCCTAAACGCCATCAAGAACGGTCTTATGGAGACTGTACAGAACAAGCAGTCTGCAGCCGCTCCGGAACCAGAAAAATAGATTCATTCGCTTATCACATCGTGACAGACGTCAATCTTATAAAAGAACTACGGGATAGTACGGGAATGTCACTCAATGACATCCGCAAGGCTCTCGATGAAGCGGGAGGCAATAAAGAGAAGGCTCTTGAGATTTTAAGGACTCGCGGAGCAACCATAGCTGAGAAAAAATCTTCACGCTCAACGCAAGAGGGTATTATCGAAGCGTATGTTCACAGCACCAAGAAGATAGCGGTTCTCGTCGAGATGTTGTGCGAAACCGACTTCGTTGCTCGCAATCCGCTTTTTTCCGAACTTGCCCACGAGCTCGCCCTCCATATTGCGGCCATGGATCCAGCGGACGTTGAGGCTCTTATGGATCAACCCTTCATCAAGGATCAGACCGTAGCTGTTCGTGATGTTGTTACGGGCTACGTTGCCAAACTCGGTGAGAATATCAAGGTGGGCACGTTTACTCGTCTTCAGATATAATATCGGCGGCGCCTCCCCAATACGTATGTATATTATTATCCCGCTGGCTATCATGGTTGCGAGCCTTGCCGGAGCCTTCTACGTGGCTTCGCGGAAGTTCGTGTATTTAAGAAAGCTCGATCCATCGGCGGTGCAAGATGCTCCTGCAGATTTTCATGACTTTCGCAGGGAGCTATTTCCTGAGATGGTGGGTGCATGGAAAGCTCTTGACCTCCGCCAACATACAGCGGCATTTCTTACAGAGATGGAAAAAGTTTTGCGTAAGCTTCGCTTGGTATTCCTCAGGGTCGACACCGCAATGCATCAACTGATACAGAAGATGCGCAAAACTACAGAGCATCATGAAAAGATTCAGGAGAAACGTGAGGCGGATGAGGCCATGGCTCAACAAGCTGATAGTATCAGTTCGTCGGCAAGTACGGTGCTTGATCCCCGCGAAGAAGAGCAGCGTCTCATTGTGGAGATTGCCAAGAATCCCAAGAATCCGGAGCTTTATAAGGAGTTGGGTATGATTTATATCGAGATTGGAGAGGATGACGATGCACGCCAGTCATTTGAAAAGGCGCTTGAGCTTGACCCAGAAGACATACTCGTCCAAAATAAGCTTAGGAAACTGAAAGCGGAATAGGAAGCCGACCTAGCTCAACGGTAGAGCAACGCTTTTGTAAAGCGAAGGTTCCGAGTTCAAGTCTCGGGGTCGGCTCTAACGGGGTAAATACGTGTTCAGACATGCGCAGGTACTCAAGCGGTCAACGAGGGCAGACTGTAAATCTGCTGGACCTAGTCCTACGAAGGTTCGAATCCTTCCCTGCGCACAGCGAACGAAGTAGGCGAGTAGCAGGAGCTCCGCCAAGTGGCGGAGCGTGAAGGACGAGAACGCGGGAGCGATGTTCCGCAAGAATGCGAAACCGCGAGGGGGCGGTTAGCCCGAATTTCACGACGGCGAAATGAGAGGCGAGACCGAATCCTTCCCTGCGCACCCACTAGATTAATGCTATCCACAGAAGCCACTCCATTAAGAATGGAAGTATGTTAGAATTTAGATATGTCAGCGAATATCCTATCAAAAGAACTATTGCAGAGACTTTATATTGAAAAGAAAATGTCTTCAGTCGATATCGGGAAGATACAAGGTTGTTCGGAGCATAAAGTAAACTATTGGATCCGAAAGTATAACATTCCAAAACGAAGTATTGCTGAGGCACTCTATACGAAACATAACCCTGCCGGTGATCCGTTCCTGCTAAAACACATCAAGAATTTAGAGGACGCAAAACTACTTGGCATTGGATTAGGACTATATTGGGGTGAAGGCAATAAGAAGAATGTTAATTCCGTTAAGCTGGGAAATACAGACCCAAACATGATTCGTATTTTCATTAAATTTTTAGTTGAACTTATGGGGGTTAAAGTTGCAAAGCTACGCTTCGGATTGCAGATTTTTAGCGACTTGAAGAAATCGACTGTTTTGAATTTTTGGTTGAATTCATTGAAGAAGTTTGGTATTGTAAGAGAGCAGTTTTATAAGGTGACCACAACGCTCGCTCGGAGTATTGGGACCTATCGTGAAAAATCCCAATATGGAGTTCTAACGGTATATGTTCACAATATAAAACTGAAGAAGATTTTTGACAATTTGATTGCCGATGTAGCTCAGTGGTAGAGCAACTCCATGGTAAACTCATTTGCCCACGACTCAAGGAATTGAGTCGTGAATCCCGAATTACGGTTAAAGGCCCAATGCAGGCTAAGACCGTCCCGCCAATTCACTGGCGAGCGAACGACTGACAAGGGGTCCCAGAACGGGATAAGATACAGTCTAACCCTCTTCAATAGCAAAAGAAAAAGAGGTACTGGAGAAGGAGTAGGTCCTCGGTTCAAATCCGAGCATCGGCTCAGGCAGTATGAATCACGAATCATGTATCACGGATCATGAATGCAGAATTCATAATTCCAGATTCATAATTCAAATTATTAATGAGCCAAGATAATCTTATCAAAGTGAAGTGTACGGTCTGCAAGAGAGGTGTGTATTATTCGTCGAAGAATAAGAAGCTGGTGACCCGCAAGCTTGAGTTCAAGAAGTACTGCAAGGTTTGCCGGAAGCATACGAATTTCAAAGAGACGAAGCTCAACGCATAGAGTGTTGGGTTGGGGGCATCGTTCAGTGGCAGGACTGCGGTCTCCAAAACCGCAAACGTGGGTTCGATTCCTACTGCCCCCGCAGAATGAGACGAGAAGAACTGAACGATCTCTATTACTCCGACCGCCGTTTGCCAGAGCGAATTTGGCTAGGAGAAAATCCCGAATATGGACCCGGCTACTCATTGTGTATCGCCGATTATTATGCGTTTGAATTGGGCGATGCGACTCCTAATAACAAACTTCTCGATGTATTAGCGAAAGAAAAGAATCTACCTCGAGATTGCATCGTTCCAGTCATGGCTGGATCATGTCTCGAAGGAGAATATCTATTCGGTATTATCAATCCAAAAGATATGATCCGTCTTTCTGCGGATCTTGATCTTGTGGTGTGCAAGACTGCAGCCGATGCGCGTGCTCTTCGTAATGAAGCTCCGATTTTACTACCTCACACTGCAACACAGAATGTTATACATAGCCTCACTGCATATGAGCCGTCTATTAATGATTGGGAGGGTGGTAAACGAAGAAAGGAAGCACTAAGAAACTTGCTTGCAGAGGCGGGAGGATTTGATATCGAAGCTCTCTCGCTTCATCTGGGCGGGGATGAAGCTATAAAAGCAATTTTTCGCGGGCTCCGTGCTAATCAGCAAGCAAAGCGAATATTTATTCCGGTACCGAATTATTTTGACGCCTTTGCATTCGCTCAACAATATGATTTGGAAGTTTTTCCGAGTAATCCTGAATATGATTCCGTTGAAAAATGGATTGAACAAATTAAACAAACTCGTCCGGATATCGTCTACATTAGTAGCCCAAATAACCCTTTAGGTTATACGTTGAGCATAGATCGTCTGAGGATTCTTCTGAAAGGAGTGCCACCAGAAACCAGAATGGTAATTGATGCCGTTAATTACAATACTAATGAATTGCATCATCTCAGTTCTGAATTATGGCGAACTCTCCAAGAGGAATTTCCGAATCATCATATCATTGTTGTGGACTCATTATCCAAGAGCCATAACTTAGTTACTACACGTATTGGTATGGCGTATGCAACTCATCACGAAGATTCTGAGTTATTGCGAAAATTTGAACCTCCTCGTTTTTCAGAGAACGCATCTGCTGAAGTCTACGAAGCTTTTCATAATGATCCTATCGAATCTATCACTCGTTCTGTTATAGAGAATTTTTATAGGACCCTCAAAGAAATCAATGCAAAATTTCCAAAGCAATTTGAATATTCACCAAGTACAAGTAATTTCTGTGTAATTGATTTTAGTGATATACAGATGCGAGATCATTTCTTGGAACTTATAGAAAAATTACCATCTTCTCCGACGTTTCCCGCCAATACCATCTTGGGCTTGCCAAAAGTAGGATCTGGCTTTATTAGTAACGCTGATTTAAATTCAGATGGTTCGCTTCGAGCCGAAGCTCTCAGAAAAAAAGGTTTACTTGGTTTACCGGAGACTGCAGTACGGTTAAGTGCATTTAGTCACGGAGATATATTGAAAGCACTTGAATCAACGTTTGCTTTAGAAAAATAATCTAACCTTGATAAATTCAAAACTCCCCGGAAGGGGAGTTTTGAATTCTTGAACACCTATTGGATGTCTTTTATAAGAAGTTTCCTAATTGGAGGTTCGTATTCCGCAGTATCTTCTTTCGCAGTTGTGGCGCGCGGAATGCTTTTTCTTGGAGATTCAATTTGCTTGAGGAGCGATTCCACATCTTCAATCCGATAGAGACGGTAGTTATTCATGGGGTTGCGGAAGGCAACAAGAGCTCCTTTCTTGTCCCAGTTGCGGACTGTCAAGGGCGTTACTCCCAAAAGTTGAGCTACCTCATTCACAGTAAGAAATTTTTTCGGCATATTGAAATTGCATTGAATCTACAGAACTTCTCATACTCCATCTCGAAATATAGGGAAATTCTTATAGAACATTATGTTACTAGAGTTAGTATACTCTATCAATGTTTATATTACCACAAGTATGATATCAACAACCATCAAATTATGGGGACAAATTGAAAAAATATAGCTTATTCTAAACACATATTGTGATGCAGTAAAGTATCGATATATCGGGGGTATTGTTATCCACTTTTTAGTAAATGTTCGCAGTATAATTTTAACCAGTTAAACGCTATATCCGATGGGCACTCCGATGGTACATCCGATAGCCCAATTCAGTCAGTGATTCCTCAAGAATCCGGATATAAAAACGCCAGAGCTCCGACAGTGTCGGAGCTCTGGAGAACGCATCTAGATTATACGCTTTTTTTCTCTCAATACCCAGTGGATTTATGAACAGCGAGCCGCAATTTATTTCTCTCCAGGAAGCGTCTAAGTTTTGCGAATACTCTCCGGAGTATTTGCGGCTTTTAGCCCGACAGGGAAAAATATTTTCAAAGCGTATCGGGCGCAATTGGTATACAACGAAAGAAGCTGTTGAAGAATATGTTGCGAAGCAGAGTCTGACATTTACGATTCCGAAAAGTTTCTTCAACGGACCCGGAAAAGAAAAGGATTTTCTTTCTTTGCTCGCATCAACAAAAGATTCTCACAGTGGCACCACACTCCCGCACACAGAAGATGATTCTCCCGATGAAAGACCTTCGCGGATGCAGGCTCCCGTTTCGCAGGAACCTGTTGTTTTGGAGAGTCTCAATGTTCATCTCCGTGAGATTTCTGAGAACCTCAAAGTACTTTCAAAAACTCCCCCACAACAGCCAATCCAAAATGAAATAATCCAAGGAACACTTGAGCGTATTGATCGAAGTATTGCGAGTCTTGCCGATGTGAGCAAGGGCGCTTCGAGTGTTGATCAAAAATCCTCCGATGCCGTTAAGAAATCACTTGAAAAAATATCGGAAAATCTGAATCAACTTTCAGCTTTGCAGGAGCGACAACTTGTACAAGCCGAAGAGCACAAAGCGATTGTTGCTTCCGCGATTCAGAAAGCAAGCGAACAAAAACCAGATATCCGCACTGCTGCTGTTGCGTTTAATCAGTCCGCATCGGATCTTTCTTTTCCCTCTCCTACGACCACTCCTACGCCCATTGTGCATTCTGAAGAGGCGGAAAAATTAATCAACAAATTAAGCGCATCACTCGATCGTCTTACGCAAGCGCAGACTACGCAAAGTTCCACGCCTCCGCCTGCTCCGCATGTTGTACAAGTTCATCCCGATACAGAGAGTCAAATTCAAGTTGCGAGCGCATTGGCGACGATGTCGGAGAATCTCAAGACTCTTGCTGAGAAGCAGCAAGTCCCCGCGCCGATTCCCGTGGATGCTTCTGTAAGTGCGGAACTATCTCCTGCTGAAAAAGGCATTCTCGCCGTACAATCATCTTCGCTTTCTTTCCAATTCAAAAAACTTGATTTTGTAGCACGAAGATTTCTCACAAAGGCACGTTGGAATATAGCCGTTGCGACAGGGGCAGTCATAATCCTATTCCTTTTGGTTGGTGGATTTGCTTTTGGTCGTGCAGACGGCGTTGCTCGTCGAGTTGCTTCGCTTTTCAAAAATGCCGACACCATCCAAGATCATTTTGCAGGAACGCACTCCAATGAAGTTCTTCTCTTGGATTCCAAAGGCAATATCGTTATCGATGGCCATATCGAAGCAAACGATATCACCAGCAATGGCACGTTCCATTTCAATGCCGAACAAGGAACAGCGCCGATTACCGTTGATTCGACAACGCTGGTAGAGAATTTTAATGCCAATTATCTCGATGGCCTTGCTTCCAATGACTTTACGCTTGCGTTTGTTACCAAGAACGGCAATGTGACATACGACAATGTACGATTGGGTGGATCGGTGGATGTAGGCAGGACTCTCGTAGTGCATGGAGCGACACATCTTACGGAATCACTCCAAGTTGACGGTGCGCTCGGCGTCGCATCAAACGCAATCTTCGGCAAGGACGTGACGCTTACGTCCGGCAATCTTGCGCTCGACCAAGGTAATCTCAATCTTGGTACCGGTACAATCACGATCAATAACACTTCGCTGATTAAAAATTTGAATGCCGAACTTTGGAACGGTCTCAAATCTGCTGACTTCACGCTTGACTATGTTGTCGGCAATGGCAACTCAACGAATAGAACCACGTTCTTCAACAGCGGACTCTATGGAGCCAATGGATCATTCGGTACCGTCGGCATTGCCGGAGATCTCGCGGTGGGAAGTCCGAACAACAGAAGCAATACCACAGTACAGATGTACGCTAAAAATTTCTCTCTCGACCCGCTAGGCAACCTCACCGTCAGTCGCACCACTGCCACTACCAATCTCGCCGTCTCCAACTTTGTTTTCTCAAATCTGACTCCATCTCCGTCCTTGCAATATAGTCTTGGGACGGCCACTAACCAATGGAAAAACATTTACGCCGGTGACGCTTTTTTCAATAACTTGACGGTCTCGGGAAGCTTTCTTGCTGATATCGCCGGCACAGCAAGTCGTTCGTTCATTATCAACAATGACAATGCGAGCGCCGATACCGAAAGCTCATATCTTGGTTTCGATCGCGGTCCGGGTTTTCCGCAAGCCACGTTGGAATGGAATGCGACAACGAATCGTTTTGAGGTCAACGCTCCCTTGTATGTTTCGAGTGTGAGCTTTACCGTACAGGGCTACGCTTCCGCCAGCCAGACGTTCGGATCGGGATTAACAAATTGCAGTACTAACGGCACCGACAAGCTTCTGTGGGACTCCGCAACAGGAACGTTCATCTGTGGAAGCGATCAGGGCGGTGCGGGTAGCAATACGATTCGGACCGAAGAAAACGGAGCAACTAATCAATCTGCAGCCAACTCTCTCAACTTTTCCGCTTCCGGTTTCATCCTGACCGCTTCCGGCTCCACGGAGACTAATATTGGGATTGACTACATCAATGGGCCCGCCTCCCGCAGTATTGCCCAAACAATCTCCGGCTTCTGGACGTTTACCAACACCGCTTCCATAGCAGGCCATCTTGAGGTTGAAGGCACCGCTTCCGCTTCCTACTTCATTTCTCCGAATGCTCTTCAGATCGGATGCGGAACCTCCACTTCCTACAGTAGGTTTGGATGTACGGCGACCACACATGCTAATTATATTTCAGCAAATAATGATCTATTGGTTTCCGGAGATCTTGAAGTTGATGCAAGTGCAGCTTTCGACTCTATTGTTGATCTTACCATGTCCAGCGGTTTGGCCCTGCGAGTGAACCCCACCGCTGGCAATATCGTTTATCTCGGTCCTAATAGTGCCAATACTAACCTCGCTTTTAGTTATGGAAATGGTGCCGCACTCAACAGCCACGCTAATGTCCAAATCAATCTTGATGCCAATAACGATGGTAGCTCGGCCGATTTTGTGATCAGTCACGATGGCAATGACTTTGATGCCACTGCCGGCAGGAACCTATTTAGGATTAATGAAAATGGAAACGCGAATCTCTGGCGTGGGGGGTTGGGTCTAGGAATAAACGACCATCCCACGACTCGTCTTGAAGTTCTTGGCACTGCTTCCATCTCTCGCGGGCTCATTATTGGTGAGCTCAATGTAGGACTGAGCGGTGGAGCTGCCACTGTAAGCTACTCCCGCTTTGGCACTTCTACTACCACACACAGCAACTACATCTCCCAAGCCAATGATGTCCTGGTATCCGGCGATCTCTACACGGTCGGTACCATCTCCGCCAACATCGCCTCCGCTTCCCAGTATTGGAGCGGGGGGCTGACAGCATGTACCGGCTCTAATATTCTCCAATGGAACAACGGAGTTTTTAGTTGCGCTACTTCCAACGGCTCCACTGCCATCTCCGGCATCGAAGTAGCCGAACGAGGCCAATTCCAGGATACCCAAGTAGTCTCCCTCTCCTTTGACCCCTCCTCCTTC
>Ga0155794_116_pt1 | contig 16321 bp, 13 predicted proteins | sample RifCSPlowO2_01_FD_107448 | JGI IMG/M metagenome (GOLD analysis project Ga0155794, IMG submission 107448) | Candidatus Yanofskybacteria bacterium RIFCSPLOWO2_01_FULL_49_25 | reverse complement strand
TAACGAATAAATCAAGCCTCTGCATTTTACTATATCAACGTAGTGATATAGAGCATTGAGGCAGGTCTTTTACCTTTAAAATAAAGGCTTTTTAGGGTATTTACTAAATAGCCATTAGCCTCCATTGGCGTTTCCGTAATGATACAAAAGTGTATTACTACGGAAATGCGTACTGGAGGTCACCTTCGAAGATCAACGGCAAGAATGTCGAGATTTCATACCAGAAACCTTTCCAACTCATACTAGATACCGTCAGTGAAGCCCTTTCAGAGAAAAATACCAGAAAAAACACCAGCTTTCGCTGATGCTCATCCTATCTGGCTCCGCGGCCCCTCGACTGCGCTCGGGACCAGCCAGGACTCATTTCGACTCACTTCGTTCGCTCAATGCGAGCCGTCCTGGCATCAAAACAGTCAACAATCACAGTACAAGCCTATGATTTATAAGTGCTATTTTCTTTGCTCTACTCCATCCCTTCAATTGTTTTTCTCTTGCTGCGGCTTGATATTTATCAGAATACTCTTCTTTGTAAACGAGTTCAATATCAAAAAACTTTTTCGTAAAAAAAGATTGTTTGTTCTTATGTTCAGCAAGCCTCGATGCAAGGTCATTGGTCATGCCAACATAGAAAGTTTTTTGATCACACAAAAGTATGTAGGTGTACCAAATCATAAGCTTGCACTGAGCTTGTCGAAGTGCTCCGTGTCTATCAAAGTGTTCGAACCTACTTCGAAACCTTCGGGGGTGGTGGTGCGGACGCCTGAACTACAAAAGGTGCACTGTCGCCTCCGCCTCAGCAAGCTGTGGCGGCCGCAACACCAGCCCCGCCCTCACCTTCCGATTCCATTTCCGCCAAAGGCGGAAGCGCGCCGGCCATTCCGAATTCATCTATGGATGGGCGGGTCTGGATGCGGTGCCCGCTTCGGCTCCTCCGGAAGTTCTGTGGTTAATCATAGCTCTGTGGCGCCATTACGTCCACTTCCTGCAGAGCCGAAGCGGGCAGGCGTCAGAGCGCTATTATTGTGTTTTCCGCAGTAGCGGAAAACACGGAAAAAATACGGGACGGAAGTTTAGTTCAAGATCATTTCTAGGAAGTTTTTAATTCCGACCATTCTCTCATTTCTTCTTTCAACCTTCTATCGTTATACTCTACGATTTTTTCAAACAGTAAAGACTTTTTAGACAACATATCATATTGTTCAGGGGAACGCTCAACAGACCCGAAGCCCTCAGGTCTATCAGTCACCTTATTCTCGGCTTTCCTTCGAGCCTCCGCGATTGTAATTTTTTTATTTAGAACGTCAAAGAAAATCATTCGAATTTCATCAATCTCATTTCTTATGTACTCACGCATTACGATACCCGCAGAAGAGGCCATCATCTTATTCAATGTCCCTTCCGTGGGTTCAAATTTTTTGTTTCTTTCAGAAGAAGCTACATATTCTGCCTTTTCTTTTCTTATCGCATCAAGATAATCCCCATTTGCAATCCCGACAGTCTCGCTTTGCTTCTCAACATCCTTAAGATAACCTTCAAGCCAAAACGAATTACCCATACTGGAATAATCATCGAATATATTGAGGAGTCCTAGTGGTGCAAGTAAGCTTTCAATTTTCGCAATCCTGTCATTAAGTTTTTCAATATCATTATTAGACATACATCAAATTATATACTATCTGTTTGCTAAATCCAATTTATTTATGAGAAGGATTAAGAGCTGCGCAGGAGGACGGTCCTCCTGCGTTCTACGCATTTGCCCTTGCCCCACCCACCCATGCGCGGGCAAGAGAGCCGCAAGCGGCTCTAGCTCCCTTTCAATTCGTCAAACTTCTCTTTCATTGTGGGATTACCACGAGTTAATTTTTTTATTGTTAGGTCTTCAGCCTTATCATTAGCAATACGGTAATTATTTTCAGAAGATAACAGAGCTTCTTTTGTCTTCTGTAAATGATTTATTGTTTTGTCAATTTCTTCAATCGCGGTCCAGAATTTACGACTAGCAAGTCCATAATTTTTTGCAAATCCCTCTTTAAATTTGTTCATATTCTCTTCAAAGTTGGTTATATCAATATTCTGATTTCTCACTAACGCAAGTTCTGCCTTGTATTTAAGCGAGTTAGCCGCCGCGTCTCGGAGTATGGTTATAATAGGAATAAAGAACTGTGGACGAATTACATACATTTTAGGGTATTTATGTGAAACATCCACAATGCCACAATTATATAGTTCATGGTCTGCCTCTAACAACGAAACAAGAACAGCATACTCACATTTTTTCTCAGTGCGATCCTTGTCGAGTTCACGCAGAAAGTCTTCATTCTTATGCTTGGTAGCAGTTTCATCACCTTCATTTTTCATCTCAAACATTATTGAGATTACTTCATTATCATCCTCGTCCATTTCCCGATATATGTAGTCACCCTTACTACCGCCACTTGCGTTATTATCTTTTTCAAAATAAGCATTCTTAAATGCGGTTGCACGAAGCTTGTTAAATTCTATCTCGCAGTGCTGTTCGAGAGTTTCCCCGACCATCTTAGTTGATAGTTTTGCTTTCATGTCCTTGTAGTACGCGATGGCTTCGTCCTTCGTTCTAAGTTCAACCTCGTACTTTTCTTTGAGAGATTTTTCCAGTAATTGCTTCTCGGTTTCTTTTGATTTTAAGTCACCCTTAAGTTCATCGCGTTCCTTTTCCACTTTCGATACTGCCTCATTGACAGCTAATTTCTTTTCTGTTTCCGATGATTCTAGTTTTGCCTGCAAACGAGCAATTTCTGTATCCTTTTCAGATTTTAATTCTGCCAAGAGCGCGTTCTTTTCGGCTTTCAATTCGGTAAGTTCAGTATCTTTCTTTGATATGCTAGATAGAAATTCATTTTTAGTCTTTTCTTGGGCCAGTTTTACGGCACTTTCCTTGTCTTTCTCCGCAATTTCAAGTCGATCATGTAATTCTTTATCGAATTCACTGTTCCGGACTTGGTTCAAAATGTCAGCAAAACCAGCCTCGTCAATTTTAAAAGCAGTTTTGCAATGCGGACATATAATTTCAGATGATTGATTCATATTAGTTTAGTGGCTTAATTTCAAACTCATCTAGCTTTTTCCATAGACTATCGAGTGCCTTTTCCTTGTGTCTGTAAAATGAACTCCCAGACACTCGCCAAAATTCCCAACCCGCTCTGCGCAGTTGTCTTTCTCGCACTTGATCATCCTCCCAGTTTTCAAGAGTATGATATTGATCACCATCACATTCAACAGCTAAACGAGCATTTTCCCCTTGCACAACCAAATCAATCCTGTATCCAATCACTGGATATTCCGGTAGAACTTGATAACCACGATCAATTAATATATTCCCGACATCGAAAGAAAATTGCGATGCTCTTCCAGAGTCAAACTCTTTTTTGAGTGCTTTTCGTCCTGCCTCCAGCTCTTCTGTTTTTGGATCGTAATACCAATTAAGAATTTTATACCGCCAATCGTTTTGATTTCTAAACTCATGCACAGGAATGGAGTGGTACAAAAATACTTGATCACGACCACGAGTGGCCGCAACATTGAATCTTTGAGCGGTTCCCTTATCAGTCAGCGCCTTAACGGTGTCGTTTAGATCGTTAGAATCGAGAGCTTTGACCATCGACAAAAACATTACATCTCTCTCGTCTCCCTGAAATGCGTATGCGTCTCCGCAGACTATATTTCTCTCCTCAATAATTTTTTCTCCAATTTTAGGATGCCTTAGCAGTAGCTCTTTTATATATTTCGCTTGATCGTCTGCGAGTAGTGAGATCACGCCAAATGTGCATAGATCTCCATTGGGTCTTTGTTGGTAGTCAGGATTTTCTAGAAATTCTGCTATTTTATCAACGATGGCTTTCGCTTCCGGCTCATTAACTTTGTTATTAGTATTTTGATAGCCACCTTCGACTAACACCGGAATCAATGCAGGTTTTAGTAATCCCTTTGGATGCGGATGTCGTAACGGTTTTAATTTCCCTTCGTAGATATGATGATTGCTGAACGCAATGATCTCTGGCACACACCGAAAGTGCTCATTCAACTGAATCATGTTAGGTATTCGAATCTGCGCTAGTCCGAATAAGCTTGAAGTAATGGAAAAGTTATCTTTGTGAGGAATATCATATAAGAATCGAGAGATAAGTTCATAAACTCTTTCTTGATCCTGGAAAATACCCGCAGGACTTATCTGATCAGGATCGCCGACGACAAGTAATTTCTTTCCAAGATAGCCAATTGTAAGACCGCGAATATCGCATTGACTGGCTTCATCAAAAATAACAACATCAAACATGCCCGCCTTTGGATCGGAAAACATCTGTGCTGCACGGTGCAATGGCATGATCCAAACCGGCACCGCATTTTTTGCCTCTCTCAGAGATTCTTGTGCTGCTGCCAAATGCTTGTGCGCCCATTTTCCAGTTCCTTTCCCATATTTTCTCATCGAATCAGACCATGCCATCAATGCATCTCGCTGACGTTTCGTCACCTTATCAATTTGTCTTTGCCAAGCAAGTATAGTGACGAGATCAGAATTCAATTGAAATTCTCGTTTTGAAAGTCGTTCGTGCTTACTTTGTAGCTCATCTATACTTATATGATCATGGATATGATCTAGCCAGGATTTTAGACGTGCTATTTTCCAAGCCAATTCCAGGTTATCAGGACAATCAAATCGCTCTTTCTGGTCAGCCAAACCAACAATATCTCCAAGCAGGTTCGGTGCATTTTTCTTTATTCGCTCAGTCATTTCGGCAAGTCTAGTAGCCTTTTCCTTATTTGTTCTAAGTAAGGAAAGTTCTTCCACTGCTTTTTTCCAAGCTGTGTTATTTACTTTTTCAATTGCCTGAATAAGTCTATCGCACACTCCATGTTTAGTGCTTGTATTGTCATCGATTAGCTCAACCCACTCATTGAAAGTTATCTCTAGTTTTGAAAGTTCAAACTGGGCAACACTAGAGGCAATCAATTCTCTTGCGGACTCTATATTTTCAAGTCGAGTAAATGACAAATCAGATAATTGCTTTACTTTTTTGAATGATTCATCAATCAAAAGAAACTTTTTGTAATAATTAACAACACGTTCCGTGCCTGCAACCAGCACTTCCAATCGAATCAGATCTATATCTCCCTTGAGCCAATCTGGTGGCTGTTTCAAGTTTAAAAATCCCTGATCCAATAGAACTTTTATTTCCTTTTCTGCAATTTGTGCTGCAGTCATTTCGCTAAGAAGATTGATATGTTCCAAATTGTCCGGACAGCGTCCATCAACAGAATAACTCTGCAGTATTTTTTTAGCGTTTGCGGGAAGTAGCATTTTCCCAAAAGTACCAAGTTTTGTATTATTGGACACTTTTGATTTAAGCGCGACTATGGCATCCGCTAATTCATTCAATGTTAGTGATGTGGAACCAGATATATCATGTCCGACGATAGCGTTTCTACTTTTGCCAATTATTAGAACTTTTTCTGAAATTTTTGCTAAAATCGTCGTCCACTTTTCACGTTCACTCTGACTTGTAATACATGCGGTGAAAATCTCTCGCTCGTAGCCCTCATTTATTGCAATCAGTACTTTACGGGCGTCGTTCAACATTTCCCACAGTTTTGATAATGCCTCCTGGTTAAAATCATTTCCAGAATTACCGAATACTTTATTTGAAACCTTAGCTTTACTGCTCAACTCTCTATATGAAGTAAAGGCCCCAGAAACAACATCCTCGTTTGGTAGAGTAGACAGATCAGGCAAACTAAATTTGTATAAATCCCTATCATCTCTACTTAGTTCAGTAAGCAGGCGGTATGTTTCTCCTAAATCTTCTGCACCGAAATTCAATTCAGTATTAAAATGAACCTCGTCAGTAAACCATGCTAGATTGTGATCTTTGTCGTGCTCACTAATAAATTTTGCAGCTTCAATAGGAGTGACGTCTCCACCATTGGCTTTCAGGGTTTGCGTAGAATCAGTAAGGATGTACTGTCTAATAAGGTTTGCGACAGAGGCTTTTTCCTCCCTAACGCTCGCTAGTTCCTTTCTAAAGAATTCAGCCTTTGACTCGCTAAACTTTGTATCGCGATCACCCAAATTAGAGCTAATCTCCGTAATTGATTGTTGTAGAACGTCATCGCGTTTAGCGGTTTGGTGTAATTGTGAGACTGCGAGACTACGAATGTTCTCAGGCAATTTTCCTCGCAAGACCTCCAGTGCTTTACTTGTTTGCGATGTTACAAGTACACTCTTCCCTTGTGCAAGAAAACGGGCAATCAAATTTGCTATGGTATGGCTTTTCCCAGTTCCCGGCGGTCCCTTAACTACTACCCCGTAGTTTGTTTCAATTCTTTCTGCGATTCTCTTTTGCTCTTCATTCCAAGGTAGCGGAAACAAAAGCTCAGATTCTTTTATCGTCGTTACCACATCCTTTTCGCCATCTCCTATTCCTGTTTCCTCTTTTTCCTCCTCGTACTCACCAATGAGGTCATTAATAAATTCTGTCGACTTGGCTCCATTTTGTTCGATATCCCTTTTTATCGTTTCAGCATACTTTGACCAGAGGCTGTTAGTTCTCTTTCGTACAAAAATTATGGGAGCATTCCAAATAGCAGGATTATCCGTCAAAGTTGGGGCGCTAGTGCTTTCGTCAGTAAAGCGATCCTCGGCGTTGGGAGATAGATAGTTTAGAAAGGTATTAGCTTGAGATCTTAGTGTTTCTAAATGCCAAAAGTCGAAAGGGCTGGAATTAACAGCACCCATCCATTTGTCCAAATCCATTTCTGCGGGATTGTCCATTTCAGATACCGGTGCTATCTCAACAAAACTTCTAAACATCGGGTCCGGATTGATTTCGATGGTGCGTTTTGATGCATCAAAATCTAGTATTAATGGCGTAAAGAAGATCGGAGCATAGATTGCGCCAACTGACGAATGCTTCCATGTCAAAAGCCCATGCCCAAGAAGTAGTTCGTGACTATCGCCCTCGTTTTTTAACAACAATCGCAACGCGTAAAGCTGGTCGTATAGTAAGTTTGCCTTGTATGCTTTTTTTACTTTCTCAGCCCATTGCTCCCACTCATTTTCCGCATATCCAGTCAAAAGCTTTTCAAGTTCTGGATGATCTATCCAATTATCAGAAACATATTTGACCTCAATAGCTTCTGGCAATTTATTAGGTGCTAGAACAACCCAATCTGCCAAAACTTGTGGCACACTATCTCCTTGCTGAAAATCATTACGAAATTTCCTAAACTCGTCTACAAGTTCCTTATTGTTATCAAATCTTACTTTTCGAGCTATCTTTTCTAACGCTCTTGGTCTATCAAGAGGGTTTACATCAACAACCCACTCTATAAGCTTTTCCGACAATATGGGTGCTGACTCAATATTCTTCTTTTGAACTCTAAGCCAAGCTCCAGGTCGATCGTCGTTCGAAACATCTTTTTCCGTTTCAAATTCTCGAATAAAAAGATTCTCAAGATCGCGAGGATAATCAGATAGCCACCATGGGGATGGTGGAATCATGGAGGATCGAAAATCGCGAACAATTGTATCATCAAGCGCAAGAGCTTTTTCTAAATATGTAAAAAGTCTAACGATTTTATCTTGTGATCCGGCTGAGACAGGTATACCAAAACTTTCATTTGATGCCTGGGTTTCAGTATCTATATTTCTTGTATTTTCGGTATCCATTACGATTGTCTCTTTATTCTTGCTATGAACTATTTTACCACGAACCTTTTTACATTCATGGCAAATTGTTCCACTTTTGACCTTGTGCTGTTTGCAAACAGTACACAGGGGTTTGGTTGCCCAATATCTCTTGGCATCAAATTTACGTCTATAAAAAACCATTTCATTTCATTAATTCGTCAATGGAAACATCCAATGCATTCGCGATTTTCTCTATGGTTGCAAGTGTGGGGTTTTTATTGCCATTCTCAACATTACTCATATACGCTCGATCGATCTCGAGTTTGCGACACAAATCACCCTGGGTCATACCCTTGGTCTCTCGTATCCTCTTTATATTAACCCCTAATTTTTTAGCGGATGTGGACATATCAACAGATAAAGTGTAGCTCTGATTGTCTTTAGAAACAATATTGTTCTATAATACAATCAGAGCCTCTGTTATTTCCCGCCCGAGATGACTCGACGCGAGTCATCTCCTCCCACCCTTGAATTCCAAAATTGGCCGGCGCGCTTCCGCCTTTGGCGGAAATGGAATCGGAAGGTGAGGGCGGGGCTGGTGTTGCGGCCGCCACAGCTTGCTGAGGCGGAGGCGACAGTGCACCTTTTGTAGTTCAGGCGTCCGCACCACCACCCCCGAAGGTTTCGAAGTAGGTTCGAACACTTTGATAGACACGGAGCAGAGCAGGTTGGTGTGAAAAATCGGACGATGATGGGTCGGGGCGTGGGTGCGAATCCGCGAGAATCCGCCAGGGTTCCCGAGGGTTCAGCATCAGGCGGCGGGCGGCCAGGCGGGGGTTCGAGGGTAAAGCGATAATTAGCCCAAAAGCAATATGAAATATTTTCTATATATTCGCAAATCAACGGACGAGGATGATCGTCAAGTTTTATCGCTTGAATCACAGGAAGTTGAGCTTAATGAATATGCCCTGCGGGAGCGACTTGAGATTGTGCGCACCTTCCGCGAGAGCCAAACGGCCAAAGCTCCCGGTCGTCCCATTTTCAATGATATGATGGCACGTATTGAGCGCGGCGAAGCCGACGGTATCATGGCGTGGCATCCCGACCGTTTGGCTCGCAACAGCGTGGATGGCGGTGCGCTCATTTATCTTGTTGATGGTGGCTATATCAAGGCGCTCAAATTCCCGACATTTTGGTTTGAGGCAACCCCGCAGGGCAAATTCATGCTCAATATTGCTTTTGGGCAATCGAAATACTTCGTGGACAATTTATCCGAAAATACGAAGCGCGGTCTACGACAAAAGCTTCGCCGAGGCGAGTGGCCGGGATGGGCGCCTGTCGGTTATCTCAATGATCGTCTCAAGCACAATGTTATCCCTGATCCCGACCGCGCCCGCCTCGTTGCGAAGCTTTTTGAACGTTACTCGACCGGTACGTTTTCGCTCTACGATATGCGCCACGAGAGTATTTCGATGGGCTTGTTTAGCCGGGCGCAAAAGAAGCTCTCCGTTTCCCTTATCCAAAATATTCTCTCTAATCCTTTTTATTATGGAATCTTTCGATATAACGGAGAGCTTCATGAAGGTTCGCACGAGCCAATAATCACCAAGAATCTATTTGATGAGGTCCAGCGAGTGATGGCCAAGAAAGCTCGTCCGCAAAACAAAGTTATGAAAGTTGAGTATCCATTTCGCGGTTTACTGATTTGCGATGAGTGCGAGTGCTCTATCACGGCCGAGCTCCACAAAGGCCATCACTATTATCGCTGTACCAAGAAGCGCGGCGCTTGCTCGCAAAAGTATGTGAGAGAGGAAGCGTTGGATGAGCAAATATCCGCCGCGCTTCAATCGGTTTCTTTGTCTCCGGCTTGGGCCGACACTTGGCTCGCCAAGTGTGACGAGGATGCGCGAGGCGACGCCCAAGCCTCCGACAGTCTTGCGAGAGATTTACGAGATCAAGTAAAAGTGATTGAGGATAAGATTGATCGTTTGCTCGATAGCCATCTCGACGGTCTTATTGAAAAGGACGAGTATGCCGCGAAAAAGAAAAAGTTCCTCAATCACAAGATTGATCTCGAGGAGAAAATCGCCACAATCTCTCGCAAGGGTGATTATTGGCTCGAACCGATGCGAACCTTCATTTCGGAGGCTAAACAAGCCGGAATTATCGCTTTACAAGAAAATCTCTCCGCGAAGAGAGATTTTCTCCAAAAGATTGGCTCGAACCCCCGCCTGGCCGCCCGCCGCCTGATGCTGAACCCTCGGGAACCCTGGCGGATTCTCGCGGATTCGCACCCACGCCCCGACCCATCATCGTCCGATTTTTCACACCAACCTGCTCTGCTCCGCGGCCAGGACTCGAACCTGGAACCATCGCCTTAACAGGGCGCCGCTCTACCATTGAGCTACCGCGGAATATGATTAACGAGCACAAGGTATTTTATCAGCTTAGGTTGAAAAAACAAGTGTATCTGCTAGACTCGTGCAGTCGCGAGGCGCGACAGGGAGGACGCCATGCATTCGAGTGAATGGCTTTTCGTGGTTGCGTTGGTTCTGTATTCCGTGGCCATTTGGGGTCACGTATTGTGCGGCGAGTTCCGGCGGTGGATGTTGCCCGTGTTCGGTCTCGCAGTGCTGGCTGACATAAGCGGGACCATCTTTCTTTGCGGGATCAGTGGCCGATGGATTTGGACGTTCCATACGGTGATGGGCCTCCTTGCATTATTGATCATGACCCTCCATCTTGTGTGGGCACGCTTCGCCGCCCGAAGGGTGGGTCGCTCCGCCGAACTCTTCAAGAAGTATTCAGTGTGGGCTTGGGTCTTGTGGCTCGTCGCTTTCTTTTCCGGGATTCCCCGGCACTGACGACGGCCCCGACTGTTCATTGTTGCATCTCAAGCCGCGGGGCACGCAAAGCGCTTCGCGGCCTTTGTGTTTATATCGGTGAGGTTTTTCCTTTTGAAACAAAAACTCGCCACAGATGTGGTGAGTTTTTGGTATGGGACGACGGTGGAATAATGCTCGGGACCGTCATCCCTAATGCGCCTCTCGAGCGAGGCGGGAACTAGCCGCAACCTTTTCGTCTTCGGCCTTTTTCTTCTTCTTGTCCCCGAAGATGTCGAAGGTGTAGATTATCAAATTCCCGACGCCAACCACCGTCTTAGCGCCGAGGTAGGCCCAGTAAAACCCAAGTCCTTGGTGAGCTTGGAAATAGGGAACGATTTGTACTGCGGCGTAGCAGTTGCAAGCGCCCAGACCCAATGTCTTGACGTACTTCCACCAACTACCGGTGGCTCTGTACGTGACATTCTTGTGAGCGTGGTACGCCGTACTGCTACTGGCGGTGTATGCGCAACAGATAACAAACCAATCCGCAAAGCCGAGCCCGCGCATCATGACGGCTGTCAGAAGATTGACACAGACCGCCATCCCGGAGGAGGTGGCGTATCGTCCGATCCATTCTCCCAACTTGCGCCACTGGATCCGTGAGGGAGCCGGGCGCACAGGCGGAAAATCCGCTTGACGTGGTCTCCTCATCGGAACCTCCTCGCGGTCGGAATGACCGTAAAACAACAATACCCCAAAATGGGGTAATTGTCAAAGCATAGGAAATATCCACACGTAAGCCGCGGTGCTTATCCGGCGATTCTGATTGCGATGTAGAGCACGATGATGCCGATGACGGTCATGATGGTTGTCCACTTGGTCGGATGGCCGTGGTGGCTTTCGGGGAGGAGTTCGCTTGCGCCGATGTAGAGAAAGAATCCGCAGAATGTCGCCAGCACGAGCCCGAGATATTCAGCGGGAAGTTTGAAGAATAGGGTGGAGAGGACGCCGACAACAGGAGCAAGCGCATCAATGATCAGCCATCGGATTGCTCGCGCGCGCGACCCGCCGCTTTTCAGGATAAAATTGACCGTATTGATGCCGTCGGAAAAATCATGGACGAGCACCGCAACGGCAACGATCATGCCGATTGCTTGAGAGACCTGGAATGCGAGGCCGATGGCGAGGCCGTCCAAGAAGCTATGGAACGACAGACTGCCTGCGCTTAGGGTTCCGCGATGATGATTGTGCCCATCATGATCATGGTCGGTGTGCAATACGATGAAGCGGTCGAGGATCATATAAAGCACAAACCCGAATGCCGCCACGGTCGTCACAATCGATGTTTCGAATCGTGGACCGCCCAGCTCGATTGCTTCGGGGAGAAGATCAAAGAATGCGACACCGATGACCGCTCCCGCGCTGAAGCCGAGTACAAGATGCAGTTTATCTTTGAACCGCAATGCAAAGAATCCTCCAAGGAGCGTTGCTGCCAATGTCGCCAAGCTGATGAATATGATCATGATGTAATAAGTAACGTGTGATAGTAACCCAAGTATACAATATCCGCAAGTCTTAGAGAAGCATGTATCGTTTTGCAAAAACTAAATTTTGGATATATACTGCACTCATCATGAGAAAAATACTTATTTGGGGTGGGGTTATTGCGGGTTTGGTGGCGGTATTACTTGTTGTTGCATATCTCGGTTCTCGATCGCAGGAGGTGAAAGCGCTGACACTATCAGTGCCGGTATCTGATGCGGATTGGAAGACCGGTCCGGCCAGTGCGTCCGCAACACTCGTAGAGTATAGCGACTTTCAATGTCCCGCATGTGCGGCGTTCTATCCGGTTGTCGAACAGGTGCTCAAAGATTACGGAGATAAGATGATCTTTGTCTATCGTCACTTCCCCTTGCGCTCCATCCATAAGAACTCCGATCTTGCTGCGAGAGCATCGGAGGCGGCGGGGAAGCAGGGCAAGTTCTGGGAGATGCACAATATGCTTTTTGAAAAGCAGGAAGAGTGGGCGGAAAAAAGCAACTCCGACGCACAAGCGCTTTTTGTCGGCTATGCCAAGACCCTTGGTCTCGATGAAGAAGCGTTCGTCCAATATATCGATTCCGATGCCGCTCGCAAATCCGTCAATGACAGTCTTATAGGTGGCGAGCAGGCCGGTATTAACAGCACGCCGACATTCTTTCTGAACGGCAGACAGATGCTGTATACATCTATTGATGGGTTTATAAAGCAAATTACCGATGCGACCTCTGCCAAGTAAAAAGCTCATGGTAGCGATGCTCGTGTTAGCGATTCTTGGATTTGCTGATACCGCATATTTGTCGTTCGAAACATTGAGCGGAAGGGTTCCGCCATGCACCATCGTGAATGGATGCGAGAAGGTACTCACCAGCGCGTTTTCTCACCTTGGTCCGATACCGATTTCGCTTTTTGGAGTGGGATATTATGTAGTTGTCTTAATTCTCATCATGCTCTCACTGGATACGCGCAACGGCGCATATATTCGCTATGCCGTCTATATCGTAGGATTGGCATGGCTTGCTTCGCTCGGGCTCTTCCTCATTCAAGCACTTATCCTTCATGCGTATTGCTTCTATTGTATTATATCTGCCGGAATCACGACTCTATTGGCGATTTGCGGAGTCTTTGCGTTCAAACAAACAAAGCCCGTAACGGAGGTTGTCGCATAGCATGAAAAATATTCTCGTCACCGGCGCATTTGGTCAAATCGGATCGGAACTCGTGCCGGCGCTTTTGAATAAAAAGGGTGTTGCCAAAGTCATCGCTCTCGACAATCGCAAGCCGTCAGCGGATGCTGGCGGTATTGTTGAACTTGCCGACATTACCGATGCTATCGCACTCGAGCGGATTGTGCAGAAGTACAAGATCGACACAGTGTTTCATCTTGTATCGCTGTTGTCTGCCACAGGCGAGAAGAATCCCAATCTTGCGTGGGACGTTAACATGGGAGGACTCAAGATTGTCCTTGATCTTGCGGTGGGGTACAAGATGCGTGTGTTTTGGCCAAGCTCGATCGCGGCGTTCGGCCCGACCACACCCCGCGACAAGACCCCGCAAAAAACCATCCTTGAACCCACCACTATGTATGGTGTCACCAAAGTCGCTGGCGAGCTCCTCTGCCAATATTATTTTCTCAAATACGGCGTTGATGTCCGTAGCGTGCGCTACCCCGGACTGATTAGTTGGAAGGCGCAACCGGGCGGGGGGACGACGGACTATGCCGTGGCAATTTTTCATGAGGCCATCGCCACGGGCACCTATGAGTGCTTCGTCAAAAAAGACACCGTGCTTCCGATGATGTATATGGACGATGCGATTCGCGGGACGCTCCAACTCATGGACGCGCCGGCTTCCAAGATCAAGATTCGCACCAGCTATAATCTTGCCGCAATGAGCTTCCGCGCCGACGAACTTGCCAGAGAAATCCAGAAGCACGTCCCATGCGCCGTGACCTACAAGCCCGATCATCGCCAAAAGATCGCAGACTCCTGGCCCCGCTCCATCAACGACTCCCAAGCCCGCAAAGACTGGGGATGGAAGCCGAAGATCAATCTCGTGGCAATGACGAAGGATATGCTGAAACATCTCAATGGAAAATAATTTTAATCAACAACTTGTAGGGGAGCTGGCAGAGATTGAGAAGGCGGGGATGATGAAAGTTCCCAAGATAATCGCCGGCAGACAGGGTGCGGAGATTACTGTTGGAAAAAAGAAATTCCTCAACTTTTGCGCAAATAATTATCTCGGCCTCGCAGGGAGTAATGAGTTGGTGAAGGTGGCGACGCAGGGGTTCAAAGAACATGGCTTTGGCATGGCGTCGGTGCGGTTTATTTGCGGGACGGGGACGGTTCATACGGAGCTGGAAAAGGAAATTGCGAAGTTCTTCAGTCTTGAAGACGCGATCCTGTATGGGTCTTGCTTTGATGCGAACGCCGGATTATTCGAGACAATTCTTGCTGAAGGCGATGCGGTTTTCTCCGACGAGCTCAATCATGCCAGCATTATTGATGGTATTCGGCTTTGCAAGGCGGAGCGGTTTCGGTACAAACACTCTGATATGTCTGACCTAGAAGCTAACCTGCTAAAAGCTAACAGCTTTCGGCGGAGACTTATTGTCACTGATGGTGTCTTCAGTATGGACGGTGAGACAGCAAGGCTCAAAGAGATTAGCGTGCTCGCAAAAAAGTACGATGCACTCTTGATGGTGGATGATTCGCACGGATCGGGTGTGCTCGGAAAAAAAGGACGGGGAAGTCCGGAAGCCTGTGGCATCACGCCGGATATTCTCACGTCGACATTCGGCAAAGCACTTGGAGGCGCAGGCGGGGGATTCACGGCCGGCTCCAAAGAGCTCGTCGAGTATTTGCGCCAACGATCACGTCCATATCTGTTCAGTAATACGCTTATTCCAGCAGTTGCACATGCTGCACTCTATGTGCTGAAGAATTTTAATAAGAAGTTTTTGCCACTACAAAAGAAAGTTACCGAAAACACAAAATATTTCCGCGCCGGTCTCCAGAAGCTCGGCTTCACACTGGGCGGCGACGGCACGCATCCGATCACACCGGTCTTTTTCCCCGATGAACAGACAACCGTCAAGGCAGCCGATGTGTTGTATGAGAAGGGAATCTACGTTCGCGCGTTTACCTATCCTGTCGTGCCGAAAGGCAAAGCACGCATTCGCGTGCAATTATCCGCGGCGCATACGAAGAGGCATCTTGATCGAGCGCTGGGGGCGTTTGAAGCTATAAGCTCATGATCAAATTTGAACAACTGACGCAAGTGACGACGAAGGCGCTCGAGGAGATAAATATCCTCGTTCCCCAAGTTTCAAATTCCGCGAATGCTCTGACGTACTCGGATCTTTTGGCGATTGTTAAAGATAATGGGGTTACGTTACTTACGGTAAAAGATGGAGCGAAAATCATCGGCTTTGGAACGTTTGCGGTATATCACAGCATCAGCGGAACACGTGGGCGCATTGATCATACCGTTATCGATGAATCGTACCGTGGACAGGGTCTGGGTGAGAAACTTACCAGGGAACTTATTAAGATTGCCCGCGAAAAAAAAGTAAAACGGGTTGAACTGACGAGCCGATCAAGCCACGTAGCTGCCAATAAGCTTTTCCAAAAGATTGGTTTTGAAAAACACGAAACGAATATGTACCGCTTGAACCTATGACCAACGTTACACGTTACACGCTACATGATTTGCGTATTGTTTGCATCGGCGGGGGGACTGGCATGCCACTCGTGTTGAAAGCGCTACAACCGCACGGTGTGCATTTGTCCGCGATTGTCGCGATGGCGGACAATGGTGGATCGACGGGATTTCTCCGGAAACAATACGGAACATTGCCGACTGGTGATGTGCGCCGAGCGCTTGCCGCGCTTGCCGATGCTGATTCTCCGCTCAAAAGTCTCATGACGTATCGTTTCAAGGGCGGGCCGCTCGATCAGCAGAGTGCGGGGAGTATCTTCCTGACATCACTCGAGAATGCCATGGGCAGTTTTGAGAAGGCAATTGATGCCACCGCCAAGCTTCTTGATATTAAAGGCGATGTCATTCCTGTTACACTCGACAGCTCACAGCTTTATGCGAGATTGAGCAATGGCACGGTCATCATGGGGGAGACTGATATTGATATTCCCAAACATGACGGGACGGCGATAATTGAGAAGTTATGGCTGGAGCCGGAATCATCGGCGAATCCGAGAGCGATAGCGGCAATCGAAAAAGCGGATGCGATCATCATCGGCCCCGGGGATATCTATACAAGTCTCATTCCCAA
>Ga0155794_123_pt2 | contig 27150 bp, 23 predicted proteins | sample RifCSPlowO2_01_FD_107448 | JGI IMG/M metagenome (GOLD analysis project Ga0155794, IMG submission 107448) | Candidatus Yanofskybacteria bacterium RIFCSPLOWO2_01_FULL_49_25 | reverse complement strand
ATGATGGCCCCGCCAAGGCCGAGCTGAGCCATGATGGCGCTGATTCGCCAGGTTCGCATCGCCCTGCGAGACCAGGCATACGGGCCGCTGTCATCTAGCCAGGTTTGCGGCCTCCCTCTCATCCGCACCTTCTCAGAGCTCTGGAAGATGAGGGCGAAGATGGAGACTACACACGACAACATGAAAGCGATCACCATAGGCCAAAGTGCCGGCCTATTGTACTCCTGCATCACGGCGGCTGTGTGGCATGTGGTGCATGACTTCACGTCTGAGGCCGGGGTCGGCTTAGACCCTATCTTTGCCGCCGAACTGTCCTCGATGCCGGTTATAGTGACTGCTCCAACTGGCACCGGTTTCAGGCTGATTGAACAAAAAACGAGCGCCAGAACGATCGTGAGTTTCATGACGAACCTCCAGTGCTCCACGTGGGAGCGGATGTGGGTACAAAGAGCTAGCTCTTTGTACCCCAGTTGCGGGCGAAGGTCAACAATCCCGCGAGGATGCCGCCAAGCATGTCCATGGAGAGGTCTTTCATGGTGTCAGTAACGTCGCCTTGGAGGTTGACGCTATAGTTGAGAGAATGAGAAAGGCCTGGTACGAGAGCCGAATGGTTTAAAATGTATTCGTGGAATTCCCAGAGGACGCCGACGAGCACGATCATGCCCAGGAGCGCAAACATGCGAAACGGTTGAGAAAGTTTGCTAAATTCGTTAGAGTAGTAGGACGAGATAAGCAATGCCATAAAGAAAGCGCCGGCAATGTGCATTAGTATATCTGTCCACCAATAGGTGAGAAACCAACGATCAAACACGCCGAGCCACGAAAGTCCGTAGATGATGGCAAGAATGGCGAGCAGGACGACGATTCTGGTTCGTTGCATGAGGAGAACTATACCATGGCCGACTTCGATATTCAAAAACTGGAAGAAAAGATACTCAAATTCTGGGATGATCGGGATATTTTTGCGCGCACTTTGAAAGAGCGGGAGGGGAAGAAGCGCTTCGTGTTCTTCGATGGTCCGCCGACGGCCAACGGCAAGCCGGGGATACACCACTTCATCGGACGCGCATTCAAGGATCTGTGGCCACGCTACAAGACGATGCGCGGGTACTATGTCGCACGCAAAGCCGGCTGGGATACGCACGGTCTGCCGGTGGAGATAGAGGTGGAGAAAGAGCTTGGTCTCAAAAACAAAAAAGACATCGAATCCTATGGCATTGCCAAATTCAACGCGAAGGCCAAGGCGAGCGTGTGGAAATACAAAGAGGAGTGGCAGAGATTCACCAAGCGCATCGGTTTTTGGCTTGATCTCGAACATCCGTACATCACCTACGAGCCCTCATATATGGAGACGCTGTGGTGGATCATTGCGCAGATTCACAAGGGCGGTCATCTCTATGAAGGCCACAAAGTGCTCCCATGGTGTACGCGGTGCGGAACGGCGTTGTCGAGCCACGAGGTCGCACAGGGATACCAGGACGTCACCGAAGTATCGGTGTACGTCAAGCTAAAAGCTAAAAGCGAAAAGCTAAAAGCAAAGAATAAAAAATTGCAAGAACTCATCGATGGCGGAAATCTCTACTTCACCGCATGGACGACAACTCCGTGGACGTTGCCGGGCAATGTGGCATTGGCCGTTGGTGAAAAAATAAATTATATTGTTGCAAAGAGCCAGGAACAGAACTCAGAATTATACATCATTGCAAAGGAGCGTGCTGAAGCGGTGCTTAGCGCTGGATATGAAGCGGTTCTTGAGGTAACAGGCAAAGACTTGATCTGGCTCGCGTATGAGCCACTTTTTGATATTAAACCGTTACAGACGGAAAAATCGCATCGGGTGTACCCGGCGGATTTCGTGACGACAACCGATGGCACGGGCATCGTGCATACCGCGGTCATGTATGGCGAAGACGACTATGAGCTGGGCAAGAAACTCGGTTTGCCGATGCATCACACTGTCGCGGAGAATGGGACTTTTACGAAGGACGTGCCTGGATTTGAAGGCCAATATGTAAAGACTGCGGAGAAGGGGATCATCGAAAAGCTGGCAGCTGATGGCTTGTTGCTGAAAGCTGAACCGTACACGCACTCATATCCGCACTGCTGGCGGTGTAAACGGCCGCTGCTGTACTATGCGCGCAATTCGTGGTTCGTTGCGATGTCGAAGCTTCGCAAACAGCTTTTGAAAAATAACAACAAGATCAATTGGTACCCCGAGCATCTCAAAGAGGGAAGATTCGGAGAGTTTCTCAAGGAGGTAAAAGACTGGGCATTTTCACGCGAGCGGTATTGGGGGACGCCGCTACCCGTGTGGAAATGTACGAACTGTATGGCCCAACGCGTCATTGGCTCTTTGGCGGAGCTCGAAGAACATAGGTACAAGAAGTCCAACACCTTCCATCTCGTGCGCCATGGCCACAGCGAGAACAATGCGCCGGACGGATTGACGGGTACCACGAACTATCGCCTCGAGACGGACACATATCATCTGACCGCCGACGGAAAGAAAACAATCGAAGAGCTTGCGCTCAAACTCAAAGAATCCGGTGGCGTTGATGCGATCTATGTGTCGCCGTTCATGCGCGCGAAGGAAACCGCAGAAATCCTCAAGAAGCATCTTGGGTGCGCGGTCCATGTTGATCCGCAACTCGGAGAGACTACATTTAATATCGAATACGATAACCATCCGTATGAAGCGGGGAAGGGATTTGATAGTTTTTCGGTTGGCAACTTCGACGAGCACAATGGCGCGGGCGAGAGTCTTCGGCAGTTGCGCGAGCGCATGACCGGAGTGGTTCGCGCATTGGACAAAGAGCACGAAGGCAAGCGGTTTGTCATTGTGAGCCATGGCCATCCGCTGTGGATGCTCACGAGTTTTTTTGAAAACAAATCCGATCAGGCGACATTTGCGGAAAAGAATACACTCTATACGCAACAGGGCGATGCGCGGACCTATACGCTTCCCAATTATCCATACGACGAACATGGCGAGCTTGATTTGCATCGTCCGTACATTGATGAGATTACGCTCAAATGTACGGATTGCGGGGGAGAGATGCGCCGAGTCAAGGAAGTCGTGGATGTGTGGTTTGACTCCGGCGCGATGCCGTATGCGCAATGGCACTACCCGTTTCCCCCCGAAGAGGGATCAGCCCTTGGCAGAGAGAACTTCGAAGATTCGTTCAAGCAGAGCTTTCCCGCTGAGTTTATCACCGAAGCCATTGATCAAACACGCGGCTGGTTTTACACATTGCTTGCGATTTCGACATTGCTCGGAAAGGGTGCGCCCTACAAAAACGTCGTGTCCTACAGTCACGTGCTCGATGAGAAGGGCAAGAAGATGTCCAAGTCTATCGGCAACGTCGTTGATCCATGGAAGGTGATCGAGCAGTATGGCGTCGATGCGACGCGGTGGTACTTCTATTCGGTCAACGATCCGGGCGATCCCAAGCTGTTTGCCGTCGCTGATGTCGGCAAGCGGTTGCACGGATTCATTATGACGCTTGTCAATTCGCTTCGATTCTTGGAACTATACGATAAACCAACCGGTTCACACTCGAAAGCGAAGCCGAATTCTCAAACGCCGCTCGACCGTTGGATTCTTTCGCGACTTCACGACACCATTGGCATCACAGGCGTTGCACTTGATGCATATGATCCGGTGACGGCGTCGCGGGGAATTGAGCAATTCGTTGTGGATGATCTGTCCAATTGGTGGATTCGTCGTTCGCGCGATCGGTTCCAGCATCCGGTCGACGAAGAGTCTTTGCAGGAAACGCTCAATTTCTTCCGCTATCTGCTCATCGAGATCAGCAAGCTGTGCGCGCCGTTCATTCCGTTCATGGCCGAGCATCTCTATAAGCAAATCGCCAACCGCAAAGAGTCAGTGCATCTGGAAGACTGGCCCAAGGCGCAGAAAAAATATCTTGATCCCGCGCTCGAAACGCACATGAAGCGTGTTCGTGAGATCTCATCACTCGCGCTTGCACAGCGCAAGATTGCCGGCATCAAAGTTCGCCAGCCGCTCGCTACGCTGACTGTCAAAGAGGGGATTGCGCCGGAGCTTGAGGAATACCTCAAGGATGAGATCAACGTGAAGCGCATTGCGGTTGATCCCGCGCAAACCGAACCAATCATGCTCGACACGACGATCACCGAGGAGCTCAAGCTTGAAGGCTATGCCCGCGAGATCATGCGCAATATCCAAGACATGCGCAAAGAAGCAGGCTACAAGCTTGACGAGCTCGTGCGCGTCTACTGGCGAACTGACAGCACAGAAATACAAGCCGCTCTCACCGCTCATGAAAAAGAAATTATGAGCGACACATCGCTTCAGACGCTTGATATGGCGAAACAAAAAGACATCGGCTTCGATGTCGAGCATGAATTCAAGATTGGATCCGAGACTCTAACATTAACGTTGAAGAAATAGGGATGTTTATAGAAATGATATAATACGCATATGAATGACCGAAAAATATCTGAAGCAAGGATAAAAAGCCAGACCAGCGGAGATGCTCGCAAGCGATCACGGAGAGAACTCGAGACTCTTTTACTCATTCTTGGAAGTAAAGGCTTAGAATCAGATAATCCTTTACGGGCCAAAACTACAATTGAAGATTCGCTACGAGTGCTCAGTATGCATCTAGAGGGGGCAATGAATATCATCGAACTTTATGAAGCTCAAAATACGGGAAATATTCCACTGGCGACTTACCAATATAATAAAGAACAAGCTGTGGCTCTTCGAGAAATATGTAATCTGTTAAATTCAGAACCGGATCATCATCAACCGGCTAATATTGTTTACAAAAGATTAATTAAAGAAATGGAACAAGCCCAGTCATAAGCAATGATATTTCCAATATGACCTCTGAAACTCGCTCTTGTCAAAACTGCAAAACACCGTTTACCATCGAACCGGACGACTTTACGTTTTATGAAAAGATGCAGGTGCCTCCGCCGACGTTTTGTCCGGAATGCCGATTACAGCGAAGACTCACTTGGCGCAACGAGAGTATGTTGCACAAAGATACTTGCAAGTTATGCGGCAAGTCTATTATTACCACGTATAATCCGGCGTTCTTATTCACAGTCTACTGCAATATATGTTGGTTTTCCGACAAATGGGACCCCTCGGCATATGGAAAGGAATATGATTTTTCGAAACCATTCCTCGAGCAGTTCGGAGCACTGCTGAAAATAGTTCCCAAACTCGCGTTAATTGAGAATGGGAATGTCCGCAGTGAGTACACCAACTACAGCACCAATAATAAAAACTGTTACTTGGCTTTTTCGGTGTGGGAAGCGGAGAACGTAAACTATGCTACGCGCGTACACAAAATCCAAGACAGTATGGATTGTTATAGCGTGACTTATTCAAGCCAGTGCTATGAGTGCATAGATTCGCACCGGAATAACAAGGTGTTTTTCAGCCAGTATACTGACAACTGTGCCGATTGTATGTTTTTGTATGATTGCAAAGGTTGCATTACCTGTATCGCCTCCGCTGGGTTGCGGAATAAGAGCAATTACTTTCTTAACCAGCCGGTAACGAATGAGGAAATCAAGCAGATAGGAAAACGTCTTCTTTCTGATTACCCTTTTCGTTCAGAGGTTCAAACCAAATGGGAGGCCCTTTCCTCCAAGATACCGCGTCGATATGCCCAATTGATCAAAGTGGATAATTGCCAAGGCAATAATATAAAGGAATCCAAGAATTGCCGATTTTGCTTTGACATTGAAAATAGTGAAGAAGGAAAATATATATTCGATGGTGCGGGATTCAAAGACGGCATGGATGTCAATTTCAATGATAAAAGCGAGTTGGTTTATGAAGTTATGAGTCTTGATGAGAGCAGTCGAAGCAAGTTTTCAACAATTATTTGGGGAAATAGCAGCGACATAGAGTATAGTCACAATTGCGCTTCCTCGGCTTCGCATTGTTTTGGATGCGATGCGATACGGGGGAAATCATATTGCATACTCAATACGCAGTACAGCGCGGAAGAATACAATACACTCTTGCCAAAGATTAGACAGCACATGAGCGACATGCCATATAGAGATACGAAGGGGATAGCATATACCTACGGGGAGTTTCTACCGTCGGAGCTGTCGCCGTTTCCGTACAACGATACAAAAGCGCAAGAAACATTTCCCCTAGTACAAACGGAAGCGGAAGAAAAAGGATTCAAATGGACCCCTCCTGTTCAGCGAGCGTACACTATTACCAAGAAAGGAGAAGACATACCGGAAAACTCTACTGATGTTGACGAAGAAATCCTGCAGGATATCATAGGATGCGAGCATGAGGGCACTTGCAAAGAGAACTGTTCAACGGCTTTTAGAATCATTACCTCCGAACTTCAATTTTATAAAATCCACGGTCTTCCATTGCCTCATCTGTGTCCGAACTGCCGACATCACCAAAGACTTAATAAACGGGAGTCATTTCGTTTGTATCACAGGAAGTGCCAATGCACCTCGTCGCATATATGGCATGATAGCAACCAAGCATGTCCGAATGAATTTGAAACGACCTATGCTCCCGACAGGCCCGAAATTGTCTACTGCGAGAACTGTTATCAGCAAGAAGTCATATGAGCGACGCTCAAACAAAAATCTGCCAGAACTGCAAAACACCGTTCGTCATCGAACCGGACGACTTTACGTTTTATGAAAAGATGCAGGTGCCTCCGCCGACGCAATGCCCGGAGTGTAGATTGATCAGACGGCTTGCGCGAAGAAACGAACGGACGTTCCATCGGAGAACATGCGAGAAGTGTAATGCGCAGATTATCTCTGTCTTTGCGGAGGCCTCAGGTATTCATGTGTATTGCACGCCCTGTTGGTGGTCTGATACGTGGGACGGGCTCGAGTATGGCGTAGACTATGATCCGTCAAGGCCTTTCCTGACTCAACTCGATGAGCTGTTTCATCGCGTGCCAATCATGAATCTCTTTGGGTTGTTTTCGACCTGCGTGAATTCCGAGTACACCAACATGGTCGGCTGGCTCAAAAACTGCTATATGGTGACGTATAGCGATTACGGGGAGAATTTGGTCCATGGGAGCTTCGTCAATCACAGCAAGGACAGTGTGGACAATCTCATGGGACTTAATCTCGAGCTGTGCTACGAGACGATCAATTGCAATCAATGCTATAGGACGTTCTTCTCGGTCGATTGCGAGAGCAGTAATAACATGTGGTTTTCCAAGAATTGCTCCGGATGCAACGACTGCTTTGGCTGTGTAAATTTGCGGAACAAAAGCTACCATATATTCAATCAACCGTATTCAAAAGCGGAATACGAGAAGAAGTTTGCCGAGCTGTATCCAACAACGGTTGAAAAAATACAATCAGCGCGCGAACAGGCGGAAAAACTCTGGACCCAGCATCCTCAAAAATATCTCCACGGTTGGCGCAACGTCAACTCGACGGGGGACTATATCAGCGACAGCAAGAACGCGAAGGAGTGCTTCATCGGTTTTAAGATCGAGGACTCAAAGTTTTGTTCATGGGTTACGGGGCCGATGAGCGATACGTACGATTTTATCAACTTCGGCGCCGGTTCTTCCCGCATGTATGAGTGTCTCCAGGCGGGGGATCAAGCGTACGACTTGGTTGCCGGCTGGTGGGTGATTACCAATGTAAAGAATATCCAGTATAGTCTATTTTGCGATTCGGCGAGTAACCTGTTCGGATGCGCCGGTCTCAAGAAGCATGAGTACTGTATTCTCAACAAGCAATACTCGAAGGAAGAGTACGAAAAACTTCGAGCGCAGATCATCGCAAGCATGAAACAAGACGGGACATATGGGGAATTCTATCCCATCGCAACGAGTCCGTTCGGATACAACGAGACAACCGCGCAAGAATTGTTTCCACTGACGAAAGAACAGGCGCTTGCGAAGGGGTACAACTGGCGGGATCCGGAAACGAGGAATTATGAAATCAAAGATGATATCCTCGCGTGTGAACATGGAGGGAAGTGCGCAGATGCTTGCGCGACCGCATTTCGTATACATTCATTTGAGGCGCAATTTTTGGAGCGGATGAATTTGCCGACACCACGCCTCTGTCCTCAATGCCGCCATCATCGGCGCATTCAGTATCGCAATCCCATGAAGCTCTGGAAACGCAAATGCGCGAAGTGCAGTGAAGATATCGAAACCAGCTATTCCCCAGAACGGCCGGAGATTGTCTATTGCGAGAGTTGTTATCAGCAGGAGGTGATATAGCATGAAAATCCAAGCCATTGTCATCAAAAAAGTGCCCGTGCGGGAGAGCGACGAACTTGTGATTTGCTATACGCGCGATGCGGGGAAGCAGGTGTATCATGCCAAAAATGTCGCGACGCACAAGTCCGTCCAGCGGAGCCACCTCGATATACTGAATCACGTGGAGTTCTCGACGGTTCAGGGCAACGGACATCCGATCATCGCGAGCGCATATTGTCTCGATGGGTTTCCGAGACTCAAGTCATCACTGCCGGCGCTCGGAGCGTCATTTTTCATGCTTGAATGCTTTGACAAGCTTATCTTCGAAGGCGAAGAGGATAGTGCGTTGTGGGATTGTCTGGTGACGACGCTTGAGCGATATGATCGATATGCCGGCCTTGCCGCAGTGAAATGGGCAGATGAGTTTCGCACGACGTATGAGTATCTCATGCGGACGTTGGGGCACCACGCGGAGAGCAATGCGGAAGAACTTGCTCATGCATATCTGAACTCGTTACAATTTTTCAGAACCGTGGTACGATAATATAACACATATGTTCACTATTGAGCCGCTCCCAAAGAAAAACGAACAAGACGAGGAGCTTTTCAAGTCCAAGTTGACTGCTACGGAGATTCCCACCACTCCGTCAGTTGTTCCACCACTCTCAACCGTGGTGGAGCCGGTGCGCTCTGTATTTCGCAGACGATTCATATGGCTGGGTGCTATCGTTATCCTTCTTGCTGTCGGGGCGTACTTCCTATTGAATGGCAACTCATTTGTGGAAGCGCGCGTTTCGACGAAGGTTTCCGCGTCGGCAGAGGTTACCTCGGGCGACCTTGTCACGTATACGGTTGTCTACAAAAACGACAATAAGGTTGACCTCAATGATGCGAAGTTGCTGTTTGTGTATCCCACCGATGCTCAGGCGACGAAGGACGGCGTACCGACCGGCGCCCGAAGCGATACCGTGGATCTTGGGATACTGAAGGCGAATACATCAGGCCAGCAGACGTTCACTGCGTATGTCGTAGGGGATACGGGCAATATCAAGAATGCTACGGCGACACTAACATTTACGCCCGCAGGACTTCGGTCAGAAATTAAAAACGAGGCGACGCATGCGGCAACGATTACCAGATTGCCGGTGCACATGAGTCTTGTTGCGCCGCCGACTGCCGTCAACGGGCAAGCGATTACATACCTGATTGACTATCGCAATGACGGTTCAACGGATTTCTCCAATCTCCGGCTCATACTGACATACCCGCAGGGATTTACGCCGACAAAGGCGACACCGAGCGCGACAAGAGCCACTAGTAATCAAAATATCTGGGACATACCAACGTTGCCCGTCGGTTCTGCACAGCGCATTACGATTACGGGGACTCTGCGAGGAATAGAACGCGAGGGCAAACAAATTTCGCTCGTACTTCAAAAGAGCATCGATATTCCGGGCGGGAGCCAATATATCGCTATTGAGAAGCAAGACTCCTCGACTGCAATTGCGACGCCGTATCTATCGGCGTTCTTGAAGCTCAACGGTGTGCAAGACTACACGGCCCACCTCGGAGATCATCTGCAATATATTGCGACTATACGCAACAATACCAATGTCGATCTGACCGGACTTGCTCCGCAGATTACGCTCAATGGAGCGATGTTTGATTATGCATCGGTGTACTCTGCGGGATTTTTTGACAGCCGTACGCGTGTTATCTCATGGAATCCTGCGGCATTGTCGGAACTGGCTACGTTGCGCGCCAACCAGAGCATAGATATTCCCTTTGATGTTCGGCTGAAGCCGTCATTTCCCACGGGCTCGCATGGCGCGAGTGATTCGCTCGTGAAGGCAAGTTTTCATGTCGAGACTCCCAATGTTCCACCGGCGATTGATCTTGCAACGCTTTCCGCCGATGACGAGCTTATCACGCGTATCTCGACTGCACCATCATTCAGCCAAGTGGTTTTCCTCAAAGACGGTCAGCTCGGTGCCAGCGGTCCGTATCCGCCCAAAGTTGATCAGAAAACTATATTCACCGTACGTTGGTCCATTGTCAATCCGTCCAATGCGCTTGATGGAGTCAAAGTAACCGCAACGCTCCAGCCGGGTGTCATTTGGGAAAACAAAACACGAACAAGCAGTGCTCTTCCCGCACCGGTTATCAATCAACAGCTTGGCACCATAACATGGACTGTCGGTACGGTATCGGGCGGAACGGGTGTCGCGATGCCGGCGGCGGAAGCCTACTTCCAGGTTTCCATCACGCCATCAGTCAATCAAGTCGGGCAGCTCGCACCGCTTATCAAAAATATACAATTCTCCGGCGTCGATTCGTTGACGAAGGAACAAATCAGCCGGACCGCTAATGACACCACTACGGGCGATGTCAGCGACGCAACCGGCGGGGGAACAGTGGGGCAGTAGGGTATTCATCCATCATTAATCATGATGGATGATCAATGATCCATGACAAGTGATTCAAGGCAGTGTCAGAATTGCAAACAAGACTTCGTCATTGAGCCGGATGATTTTGCGTTTTACGAAAAAATCAGCGTCCCGCCGCCGACGTTTTGCTGGCAGTGTAGATTCCAGCGGCGTTGCGCGTACCGCAACGAGCGGTCGCTGAAGAAGCAAAAGAGCGCAAAGTCGGGCGAAGATATTTTCACGCTCTATCCTCCACAAGCGGGATTGACACTCTATGCCCAAGAGGAATGGTACGCCGATGATTGGGATCAAATGGCGACGGGACGGGATTATGATTTTTCCCGGCCATTCTTCGATCAGGTCTTTGAACTTTTCAAGCAAGCGCCTATCTTTTGTCGCAACGTAGTTCAGGTCGCCAATTCCGACTATTGCGCCAATGCCTCATATCTCAAGAATTGCTATCTCTTGTTTCAGGTCAGTGGCGCGGAAGACTCGGCTTATGGCAATGCAGTTGATTATTCGAAAAACTGTTATGACAACTCACATCTCATGAAATGCGAGCGGTGCTATCAGGGATTCTGGCTCACGAATTGCTATCAGACGTTTTTTTCATCACAATGCATCGATTCCCACGGGCTTTGGTTCAGCAAAAACTGCCGCGGATGCAGTAATTGCGTGGGATGTGCGAACCTGACTGGCAAGCAGTATTGCATTTTTAATGAACAATACACCAAGGGGGAATATGAGAAGATGGTTGCCGAGATGCGGCTTAACACACACAGCGGTTTGCAAAAACTCCAACAACAGGCGCGAGAATTTTGGCTCAAGTTTCCGAATAAATTCATGCAAGGGATCAAGAATGAGAACGTGACGGGGGAATATGTGACCAATTCCAAAAATGTGCAGTATGGATATCTCGTCAGGGAAGGAAAGGATCTGAAGTACTGCCAATACCAGCAGATTCCGAAAAACGAAGACTGTTATGACATCACCATCTGGGGCGAGAACAACCAGCTCTGCTATGAAAACATGGGCGCGGGTATGGCATCCGGGTTGAAATTCAGCGTGGAATGTTATGAAAACATCCGTGATGTCGAGTATTCGCTTTCCTGCGTATCGTGCCAGGATTGTTTCGGATGCGTCGGGCTTCGAAAAAAACAGTATTGTATTCTCAATAAGCAATATTCGAAGGAAGATTATGAGGCACTTCGGGCAAAGATCATTGCCCACATGAACGACATGCCGTACACAGACAAAGGGGGGAGAGTCTATAGGTATGGCGAGTTTTTTCCGATCGAGAAATCTCCCTACGGATACAACTCGGATATGATGAACGACCATTTCCCGACGGAGAAAGAGCAGGCGATCGAACAGGGATACAGCTGGACTGATGCTGATAGCAAGGAATACGAAACCACAATGGACGCGAGCGCTTTGCCGGATGCGATCGAGGATACCACTGATGATATCTCGAGGGAGCTTATTGCCTGCATTCAGTGCAAGCGCGCATACCGGATCACCGCCAATGAGCTTGGATTTTTGCGCATCGAGAAAATCCCGTTGCCACGCACGTGCCTCAATTGTCGTCACAAATATCGCATTGCCCAGCGCAACAAGACACTTCTTTATCGCCGATCATGCATGTGCTCGCAAGCGCACCCACACCATAGTGGGCAGTGTCCCAATGAATTCGAAACCGCATACGCCCCCGACCGACCGGAGATCGTGTATTGCGAGCAGTGCTATCAATCCGAAGTTGTATAACGAGCAAGCCCTCATCGCGGTTGCTTAATGCGATGAGGGCTGAAGAACTAGTTGGTCTGGGACGGTGGGGGACTTATCAGTGAGGGGAGCGTGATGATCTGAAGTTTGCTTCCCTTGGGCCGTCCATTTCTCGCCGGATTTTCGATCCGGTTCTCCGTCTGCTGCCATCCGTCGAGGTCGGCGTAGAAGATAACCGGCATTCGTCCCACACCTTGAACACTGATGGCGGAACAGAACATCGACCACCCGTCTTCATCGTTGCCGAGGTAGACTCCGCACGGGAAATTCGATTCCATCATGCAGATTCCAAGATCGACAGTGATGATGATGCCCGGATTGAAGTAATACAGGATTCCTCGTCTCAGATTCATTTCTTCCTTCTCCTGAAAAGAACTGCGTTTACGAGAGCGCCAAAACAAAATCGCCCTGGCGTTATCTCGCCAAAGCGATCGAGTTGATGGAAGAGGTTGGTGTCATGAGGAAATCATTCTGTCCAGTGATGTCAATCGGCTTGGTGAAAAAGCGCCATAATATGACTCGCTGGATGAGGAAAGGATATAATTCTCTATTTTTTGTGCTTTTACGTTGGTCACAGTAGGAAGAGAATATCACGTGGGGTCATCGGTTGCAACTTAGTATCCACAGTATGCTTCGTCGCACTTTACCTTTTATCGTTTTACCCTTACTCTTAGTACATGCCCGAACAAGAAGACCTCATGCAGAAGATCACATCGCTCGCCAAACGGCGGGGGTTTATATTTCCCGGAAGCGAGATCTACGGGGGATTGGCCAACTCGTGGGACTACGGACCGCTCGGCGTGGAGCTGAAGAACAACATCAAACAAGAATGGTGGTGTATGTTCGTGCAATCGCGTTCCGATATGTACGGCATCGATCCGGCGATCATCATGAGTCCCAAAGTGTGGGAGGCAAGCGGGCATGTTGGCGAGTTCACTGATCCGCTCATCGAGTGCAAGATTTGCCACGAACGCATCCGCACTGATCAGGAGGACAAGATCGAAGAACACGAAGCGACGCACAAAGGCGAAAAAATAGCTTGGAGCGAACCCAAGAAATTCAATTTACTATTTAAAACCTTCATGGGAACAGTCGAAGATGCAAAGACGACCGTATACTTAAGAGGGGAGATCGCTCAGGCGATGTTTGTGGATTTTCAGGCGGTTGTACAAACTATGCGACCGGGTTTGCCGTTTGGTATCGCGGCTCAAGGACGAGCATTTCGAAACGAGATCACACCCGGGAATTTCACATTTCGCACTCGCGAGTTTGATTTAATGGAATTCGAGTATTTTATTCGTCCTGAAGAATGGGAACGGCACTTTGAATATTGGCAGAACAAAATGCGCGACTGGCTCAAACATCTTGGCGTCGGTTTGTCGCATATACACGAAATGGAAATTCCCGAGGAAGAGCGGGCTTTTTATTCAAAACGTACCATTGATTTCGAGTATGACTATCCGTTTGGCCAGAAAGAACTCTATGGCTTGGCGTATCGCACTGATTACGACTTGAAAAATCATCAGGAGAAGTCAGGCCAAGATATGCAATATACTGACCCCAAAACCGGAGAAAAATTCCTACCCCATGTTATTGAGCCTTCATTCGGATTGGACCGTTCAATTCTGGCAGCGATGCTCGAAGCATATCATGAGGAAAAGGCACCGACAGCCGAAGAAGGGGAGACAGATACACGTGTTGTTATGAAGTTTCCGCACTGGATGGCGCCAATCAAGGTGGCGGTCTTGCCATTGTCTAAGAAAGAGGAGCTATCCTCTGTTGCAAAGAAGATCGCAGGCGACCTCCAAAAGTACTTTGTTATCGAATATGATGAAACGCAATCCATCGGCAAGCGCTATCGCCGGCAAGACGAGATCGGTACGCCGTTTTGCGTGACGGTTGATTTTGAAACGCTCAACGACAATGCCGTCACCGTTCGCGACCGCGATTCTATGAAACAGGAGCGCGTTGCAATCGGCGAGTTAATCGGGTATCTTTCGAAGGCACTAAAACAATCATGACCACAAAACACAAGCACTACGACCTTCATACATACCAGAACAGCCTTCGGTTAATTACCGTTCCGATGCAGAGCACCGAGACGGTGACTGTCTTGGTATTGGTTGCAACGGGATCGCGCTATGAGACCAAGGATATCAATGGCATTTCGCATTTCCTTGAGCATATGATGTTTAAGGGAACGGAGAAGCGGCCGGGTGCGCTCGATATTTCCGAAGAACTTGATGCGATTGGTGCCGAATACAATGCGTTCACCGGACAGGAATATACCGGCTATTACGTCAAATGCGCGGCAGAAAAACTCGATGTCGCGCTTGATGTGATCTCCGATATTTTCCAGCACTCCAAGCTTGATCCCGCCGAGATCGACAAGGAGCGGGGAGCGATCAAGGAGGAGATCAATATGTACTACGACAACCCCGCACGCTATTGCGGGACGCTTTATGAGGCGCTCATGTTCGGCGATCAACCGCTGGGCTGGGATATCGCGGGACCTAAGGAGAATATTGATCGTATGACCCGTGATCAGTTCGTTGATTATTTCCAGACGCATTACTTTGCCAAGAACACTATTGTCAGTGTCGCGGGTAATATCGAAGCAAAAGGCGTGCAGGAGAAGGTCGAGAAATATTTCAATCATATTCGTGAACACGACGCGATCAGGCCGGCAGTGGCGATGGAAAGCCAAAAAGCTCCCGCATTCAAGATATTCCACAAGGCGACCGATCAGACGAACATCAACATCGGCTTCCGCATTCCGTACGGGCGCATCGATGATCGTTTTGATGCGCTTGAGGTCATGTCCGTTATCCTTGGTGGGGGAATGAGCTCGCGTCTATTCGTGGAGGTGCGCGAGAAGCGGGGATTGGCATACCGGATCAGTGCGGGTACGTCAGCGTATGATGAGACGGGAGACTTCACTACATCGGCGGGCATCACCAATACCAAGATCACCGATGCGCTCAAGATTATTCTTGAGCAGTATGCAGAGCTTCGTGACAAGCCTGTTCCCGCAAAAGAGCTCCTCAAGGCCAAGGACTATATCAAGGGCAAGTTTCTCATCGGGCTTGAGCCGTCGGATTCGCAAGCGTCATATTACGCCGATCAGGAATTGCTTGAGAAACGCATCCAGACTCCCGAAGAAAAAATCGCCAAGATCGAAGCGATCACGGCCGAGGACATCAGCCGTATCGCAGACGACCTATTCTGTCCCGAGCGGCTCAATCTTGCACTCGTGGGGCCTTTCAAGGAGGATGATACTGCGATCGCGGATATCCTGACGTCGTGGAAATAACCCCCCCCACCAAGCTTTTTGGTGCGGGGGTAAACGTGCTAATATATAGGCATGGCAAGTGATCAGGTACAATCGACCTACGTGAGTACAGCCACAATTATCAAAGTCGTGGTGGTTATTCTTGCAGTTTTCTTTCTCTATCTGCTCAAGGATGTTCTTTTTATTCTGTTTTTTGCAATCATGATCGCTTCTGCCGTTGGGCCGTTTGCAAATTGGATGGAGCATCGTCGCGTACCGCGTCTCCTGTCAGTGCTCGTACTGTATCTGGTATTCTTCGGCCTTTTGATATTTTTCCTTTCCCTTATCATTCCGCTCATATCATATCAGTTGAGCCAGCTGACGCAGGCGTTGCCACGATTCGTTTCCAACATATCAAGTGCCATTGAGAATGCGCAACAATCGGGTTCGGCGCAGTATGTTGGTTTTCTCGGCGAAATCCAGAACGTGCTTTCCAGCTTCTCGCAGTTTTTGCAGATTTCCGCCCAGTCCATCCTCAGTCTTGTTATCGGGATTTTCGGCGGGGCGCTCTCCTTCATCGCTATTGTTATCATTTCATTTTATTTCTCGGTCATGCCGCATGGTGTTTTGTCGTTTTTCAAATCAATCCTTCCCGAGCGCTATGATGCGTATATTGTAAGTCTTTGGAAGCGTTCCGAGTACAAAGTGGGGAAGTGGTTCCAGGGCCAGTTGCTTCTGGCGCTTTCCGTCGGGCTTCTTGTCTTTGTCGGACTTTCTCTTATGCACATCAAGTATGCCCTATTGCTGGCGATTCTCGCGACGATTCTCGAAATTGTTCCCATTGCGGGTCCGGTCATATCCGGATTTTTTGGCGTATTGCTTGCCTTTGTCCAAGAGCCATCCATGGGGTTGTGGGTCTTGATATTCTATATTGTCGTCCAGCAATTGGAGGCGCATGTCTTTGCACCGCTTATTCTTGGGAAAACGCTTGGGCTGCATCCAGTGACAGTCATCATCGCACTCTTGATTGGCGGCAAATTAGCAGGTATCCTTGGCGTGGTCGTCGCCGTGCCTGTAGCGGTCATCATCGTGGAGATATTGGACGATATGGCTGAGCAACGGGAGAGCAAGAGAATCGCTGCGACGTAAGACCATTCTTATATATGTATATTGGTCTGCGGTTTAGGTATACTGGGATGTATGTCGAATCCAAGAAAGCCGAGAAAAAATTGTCTAGTGTGCGGTAAAGAAACATTTCGCCCGGGATACAAGTATTGCGGCAATAAGCACCAGCAAGAATATCAATATCTGCAGTATATTAAGGAATGGAAGAGTGGCAAAGTGAAGGGACTGAATAGTATAGGCTTGGTTTCGCCGCACATCAAGAAGTATTTGCGGAGAAAATTCGAAGATAAATGTTGTTTGTGCGGATGGTCGCGTGTTAACATGAAAACGGGCAAGGTTCCCTTGGTTGCGGACCATATCGATGGCAACTGGCGGAATAATATTGAAGGTAACCTTCGTCTTATTTGTCCGAATTGTGATGCGTTAAATTCTACGTTTGCCGCTCTCAATAAGGGAAACGGGCGAGAGAATTGAGCGCCAAGCAAGAGAGCTCGGGAAGGTCGTTTATTAGCTATGAATAAGCCCGTGTAGCTTAGTGGCAAAGCAGCGGTTTCGTAAACCGTAGACGGAGGTTCGATTCCTCCCATGGGCTCCGCTTATCATGGATCATAAAAAAACAAGGACAGTCATCGTGGCATTCTTTACGGTCCTTACTATCGGGCTTGGTTCGACGTTTGTATATCAAGCCGTTAAGGTTAAGCTTTCGAATTCGCAAGCGGCATCGCGGACGTTCACGCCGACTCCGACACCGAGCGAGACTCCCAACTTTGACAATCTTGTTCCTCACGACGAATAAATAATATAATTAATAGCACTATGGATACACAAACAGAAAGTCCGCAGGTGATGGTGCCGGCAGCAATCGAGAATACATCAGGCCAAGGAGCGGCCGCAGTAGTACCGCTGGAGATCAAGGGTTGGAGCTGGGGTGGGTTTTTGCTGACTTGGATTTGGGGAATTTTCAACGGCACGTTCATTACCCTGCTGATGTTCATTCCGCTTGTGAATATTGTGATGTGGTTCATCATCGGCGCTAAAGGGCGGGAATGGGCATGGCGCAATAAGCGATGGGAGAGCGTAGAACATTTCAAGAAGGTTCAACGTCAATGGGGGATCGCAGGACTTGTCTTTGTAGTTGCTTTTGCTCCTGCCATCTTCGGAATCTTCGCCACAACCGTTTTGCTTCAACTCAATGTTGCACGATCCAAGGCGCGCGATGCAATGCGCATTACCGATGTCATGCAAATACAGACCGCCGTTGAACTTTACTATGATGATAACGGATCGTATCCGCCGGATATTTCCGACAAAACCATGGGCTTGTATTTCGAGGGCGGAAGCGTATTTAGGAATCGCTTTACCGATGAACCGTATGGGTATGGATTCAATGGCGCCACTCAGGAGTACCAGCTGTATGCCAATCTGGAAAATGAAAGCTCCGTACTCTATAAAGATGACGATATAGATGCTTCTCGATGGTCACCGACGCCGGGAGTCAATGGTGCCGATGGCTGTGCGGTATCGGCCCGGTGCACGAATCACATCTTCGATATCAGCAACATCGATATCAGCGAGTAGCAATTCTGTCTTTATTCTCCGCTCGCTTTGTACTATACTTTGACCATGCCATACCCGCGAGAAATGCTCGATGATATGCAAGAGAAGTTCCCGGCAATCCGGGAGCGTCTTTGACTTAGACGGCATCGAGGAGCGTATCGCGGATCTTGAATTGGAAATGCAGGCGCCTGATTTTTGGAAAGACCATATCACTGCCGGCAAGCGATCCAAGGAGCTGACAGATCTCAAAGAAGACGCCGAGTTCTGGGAGCATTACGAAGTGCGCCTTGGAGAGTTCACGATACTCGACGATTCGGGGCTTGCGTCGCGCGAGGCCGATGTACGCGAGCTCAAGAAGCAATTTGACAAACAGTACATACGGATTTTCTTGTCTGCGCCGTACGACAAGGGCAGTGCGCTCGTATCGATCCACTCCGGAGCGGGTGGCATCGATGCGCAAGACTGGGCGTCCATGCTCTTGCGGATGTATCAGCGCTACTGCGAGCGCGTCGGGTATGCGATGACGATTCTGCACAAGACTGAAGGCGAACAGAATGGCATCAAGAATGCCACTGTCGAAGTTTCCGGCCGCTATGCCTATGGGCGATTGAAAGGGGAGTCTGGTGTACATCGCTTGGTGCGCGTCTCGCCGTTTGACGCCAATGCTCGTCGGCATACGTCGTTTGCACTCGTCGAAATTCTGCCGGAGATTGAGGAGACGACGTTCACGATCAATCCAACCGATCTGCGCGTTGATACATTCAGATCATCGGGACCGGGTGGACAAAACGTCAATAAGCTGGAGACTGCCGTGCGCGTGACGCATATCCCGACCAACATCGCGGTGGCCGTGCAATCAGAACGATCTCAAGCGCAGAACAAGGAGAAGGCCATGCAGGTACTTCATTCGCGGCTTGCCGCTCTGATGGAAGAGAAGAAAGTAAAAGAATTATCCGAGCTTCGCGGCGATATCAAAGACCAATCTATCGAGTGGGGGAATCAAATCCGATCCTACGTCGTCAATCCCTACAAGCAAGTAAAAGATCATCGTACTGGTGTTGAATCTACCCAGCCAGAGCGTATACTGGAAGGAGAGCTTGATGAGTTTATTGAAGCTGAAGTTATAGCGATAAAGCCATAAAGCGATACAAGCTGTAGAGTCTAAACTTTACAGCTGTACGGCTCTATAGCTCTACGGCTTTCACGTGATTGAATTCCACAACGTACGCCAAATATACGGAACCGGGGAAGTCGTCTTGGACGGCGTTAATTTGGTTATCAAGAAAGGCGAGTTTGTGTCGCTCGTCGGACTTTCCGGCGCAGGCAAGTCCACGCTGTTGCGGATACTGACGCGCGAGCTGCGTCCGACATCGGGCAAAGTAATTGTGGACGACACTGATCTTGATACCATCGAAGAAAAGGACGTGCCATATTTTCGCCGCAAGTTCGGAACGATCTATCAGGACTTCAAATTGCTCGCACAGAAGACTGCGTACGAGAATGTTGCATTCGCGATGGAGGTTTCTGATTCCGCACTGGATGAAATCCAGCGCGATGTGCCGCAAATATTGTCCATTGTCGGTCTTGGCGAGAAGTCCAATAGCTTCCCCAACCAATTGTCCGGTGGGGAACAACAGCGTCTTGCCATCGCGCGCGCGATGATCCACCGTCCCAAGATTCTCCTTGCCGATGAGCCGACCGGCAATCTCGATATCGTCAACAGCCATGATGTGGTAGAATTATTGATGAAGATCAACCAATTCGGCACGACGGTTGTTCTTGCGACGCATGACACCAATATCGTCAATACCATCGGCAAGCGCGTGATCTCCATGGACAAGGGGAGAGTGGTCAGAGACCAACAGGAAGGTGGTCGTTATATATTGTAAGATCAGCCCCGACGCTTCGGTCGGGGCCCCGACTGTAACGTCGGGGCAAGAAGGGGGAAGATACATACTATAATTTTAAATTACCAATTTTAAATTTTAATTGAATTTTAAATGAACGCCCAAATCAACGCATATATTTCCGGTGAGCGAGCGAAAGGCACTCCCATTGATACAATCAAGCAAAACTTGAAGGTGGCGGGCTGGAATGACCAGCAAATCAACGAGGCGTTTGGAGCATTGGCGTCCCCGCCGATTTCTTCTTCGGTTCCTTTCGTGTCACCCCGCAAATCCGGTAGCGCGTTTAAGGTCATTTTGATCATTATTCTTATTTTGCTACTTGTTGGTGCAGGTATATGGTTTTTCTATTTCCGCACAAAGAGTTCTCCGGCATTGCCCCAGAACACGCCCGACAATACTTCACAATCGCAGGCAACAGTATCGCCGTCATCCTCCGCGGAGCCGAGCAAGCCCGCAGTTTCGGATCCCACTGTGGGCGTAACATGGAAACCCGTCGCAACCTACACCAATAAAAGTCCCGAATTAATCAAAGGCCCGTCATATTCAAACGAATATCAGACCCCCCCTTTTTCAATAACCGGCCAATGGGTGCGGATTCGCTGGCAGGCGAAGCAGGATCCCAACGGTTCCGGCGAATGGTTTGGATTCGGTATTGATAAGGGACGTTCAATCATTGACTTCGATCATTGTTATGAGGAGGGGGACATTCACCACAATTTGACGAATTTGGATATTGGCAGAAATTCCATTCTGGATGGAGCGTCTGGTGTTTGGAGTTGTCCTCTTGTTGCCAATCCCAGTTCAAGAACCTTGACGGTGAAAGTGGGGTTTCAAGGATTAGCTGATGATCCCGGGGACAGCTTCTCGTTTACCATTGAGGATGGCAGTAATCCATAACATATGAAACACTCTTTGGGTAGAATTTTCAAAGTGGGGTGGACGAACTTCAAGCGCAATAGCTATCTTAGCATTGCGGTTACGGGTGTTATGGCACTTGCATTATTGTTGCTGTTGGGACTGTTTGCGTTTCAATTTCTCACCGGTCGCATCGTAACGACGCTTGAGGGAAAGGTGGACATCAGCGCGTATTTCAAGCAGGATGCCAACGAAGACCACATTCTCACAGTCAAATCGGATCTTGAAAAGCGAGAAGATGTCGTGACTGTCCAGTATATCTCGCGCGCCCAAGCACTGACTGCATTCAAGGAGCTCCATAAGAATGACCAGCTTATTCAGGAGTCCCTCAACCAACTCGAAGACAATCCGTTGACGGCATCGTTGAACATCAAGGCAGATACCCCGTCGCACTATGCCGACATCGCCAAGTTCCTTGATGCGCACCAGTATAAAAACGAACTTAATAAGGTTAACTTCTACGAGAATCAGGAAGTTATCAGCCGCATTGAGCGGTTCTCAAGCACGCTTCGTTCGTGGGGCTTAATCACGACGCTCCTCATTGCGCTCATTGCGGTACTCATCACGTTCAATACGATTCGACTGACGATCTACAACCAACGGCAGGAGATCGAGATCATGCGGCTTGTTGGAGCTTCCAACTGGCACATCCGCGGACCATATCTCGCCGAAGGCGCGTTTTACGGCTGGATCTCTGCGCTCATCGCACTTATCATTTTCTATCCTATTGTTTATCTTGTGTCTGGCAAGCTCATGTCCTTCGCCCCCGACGTCGATCTTTTTCATTATTTCTTGGTAAACAGCATTGAGATTGTTCTTCTCGTCGTTCTGGTTGGAACCTTGATTGGGGTACTGTCGAGTGTGATAGCGATTCGCAAACATCTCAAGATATAGAACGCTCGGTTTTGGCGCATTTCTTTGTCGTCGCCTCCGCCCACCGTTCCGACATCGCGCAAGCTTAGATGTCTCACGGCTGATGCTCGGCTCCTCCTCAAACTGCATCCAAACCCGAACGCTCTAAAAATCCCGGCTTGCAGGATTGCTTTTTTATTGGCTGTTCGCTAGTCTTTTGGCATGATCCGGCCGCTCTGGCGCGGGTCGAACACATTTCAGACTTAGGGAGGTGGGACAATGTCCCCAAGCAAGACAGCGCTTTTCTCGGTGCATCCGAACGACTTCAACGGACCTGCGCGAGCGAGCATCCTAGGCCTCGCGCGCTACCTGAAGTTCAAGGGCTGGCATCTTCTCGGTTCGGCTGGGTCGGCCAAGACACTGAACGGAGCGGAGATCCCAACACAGTCCGTTTCCGACTTCGTTGGCGGCGGTCCGATCCTCGACGGCCGTGTGAACACGCTTTCCCGTGAGGTTCACGCGATGCTCCTGGCTCGCTACCTCAAGGACGACGATAATGAGCTTGAGCGTCTCGGGCTTCCACGCGTCGAGCTCGTCGTCAGCACGCTCTACCCGCTCAAGGAGGCGATAGCTGAACAGGGTGCGACTATCGAGTCGGTCATCAAGAACACCGATGTCGGCGGCCCGGGTCTGCGGCTTTCATCTGCCAAGGGTGGGCGCATCATCATCTGCGACCCCGCAGATATCGAGAGTGTGATCGCCTGGCTGGAGGATGGCCGTCCCGATAACGACGTCTTCATCCAGAGGCTCCGTGCCAAGGCGTACTTCCTCGTCTCGCAGTACGTCATGGCCAGCGCCACGTTCCACAGCGAGGGCCTCTACGCCGCATTCTTCGGAACTCTCATCGGCGAGGGCGAGTATGGCGAGAACCCGTCGCAGAACCCAGCGCGTTTTTACGCCCTGGACACCGAGGACCCGCTCGCTCTGCACAAGTTCAAGCTGGTCACCGGCCGGGAGCTCAGCTGGAATGGTCGCATCGACGCTAACCGGCTCCTGCAGACCGTCACCCACATCGCGGCGGCGTGGGATGTCAACATCCATGCCATCCCGTATATCGCTGTCGCGGTCAAGCACGGCAACCCATGCGGTGCGGGAGTTTCCACGGACAGTGCGGAAGACGCAGTCCGGAAGATGATCGACGGCAACCTGCTCGAGATCCACGGCGCTTCCGTAATGACGAACTTCCCGATCGCTCCCGAGATCGCGGAGCTCCTGCTCAGTTACCACCAGGAAGGAGAGGATTCGCGCAAGCTTGACGGCATCTTCGCGCCCCTCTTCTCCGAGGGTGTCGAGTCGACCCTCGAGCGCAAGAAGGGCAAGTGCCGGATGATGGCGAACTCTGCTCTCCATGATCTCACGCACAAGAGCCTCGACACGGGACTCCATTTCGTTCCCGTTCGCGGTGGCTTCCAGACCCAACCGAACTTCACCTACATCATCGACCTCGGTGACCCCGCACTCAAGCGCTACGGTGACTTCACGGCCCAGCAGGAAACTGACGTGCTCCTGGCGTGGGCGATCGGGGCTACAAGCGACAGCAACACCGTCGATGTCGTTCGCAACGGCATGCTCCTGGCCAACGGCACCGGCCAGCGTGCCCGAGTAAACGCATCCAACACCGGTGTCGACATCGCCCATAGCGTCGGTCACGATCTCACCGGTGGCGTTGCTTTCAGCGACAGCTTCTTCATCAACGTCGACGCAATCCAAGTCCTGCTCGACGCGGGAGTAACCGCGATCTACTCCTGCTCGGGCTCTAAGCTCCACGATCCGACCATCGTCGAGTTCTGCAAAGACAAGGTCGCACTCTGGCTCATTCCCGTCGAGATCGGGCGTGCCTTCTTCGGCCACGCCTAGTCTTCGACCTCAACCCTCGGCTCCGGCTGGCTGTGCGCCCTGCGCATCGCCAGTCGGAGCTTCCTGCTTTTATTGAGAATACGGTTGAAAAATGATAAAATTATTCCATGCACCCGTGGCTTCTCCCGAAAAACAACCCGCGATATATCGCTTGGCATAAAAGTCTTTTGAAGCGGCCAGCCCCTTGGAACAAAGGGAAGACAAAACTGACCGATGCGGGTGTTAAGAAGATTTCTGAAACGTTCAAAGAGAGTGGAATTGATAATTTTGCCGAGTGGAGAGCCCAACATAAGAAAGAGTATGCGGCCATTTCTCATGACGCTGATCTTGCCGAGTTGACCGGCGTGGTGTTGGGCGACGGACATATTGAGAAGTTTCCGCGAACCGAACGACTTATCATTGTCAGTAATTCTGCCAATTACGGTTTTATTAATCGATATCGGAGGATCGTTGAACGGCTTTTTCATAAAAAACCGGTTTGCTTGAAAGTTACAAGCGCGAATGCCGTCCGTATCAGTATCTACGAAAAGGGGATCAGTAAAAGACTGCAAATACCGACCGGCAGCAGGAAGAAATTGGAGTATAAAATTCCATCTTGGATTTGGCAAAATGACCAATTCTTGCTACGATTCCTGCGCGGATTGTATGAAGCTGAAGGGTGTTTCTGCGTGCATCTTCCCACGAGTACCTACAAGATGATCTTCACGAATATGAACCCCTTTCTTTTAGACGCCGTCTTTCAGGGTCTTGTTCGTTTCGGTTTCCATCCGCATACCGGTTGGAATAAGATTCAGGTTTCAAGAAAGCAAGAAGTAATGGATTTGAAAAAACTTCTTCAGTTTCGCGACTACAATTTGAACGCATATCTTGGCGGGTAGTGTAATTGGTAACACGTTTGGCTCTGAACCAAAAGACTCCAGGTTCGATTCCTGGCCCGCCAGCAACGTCTGAAAATCAGCATCTTTGGGAACCCTAGCGATGATCGAATAGGGAGTTTTGTATTGGATTTCCTTGATTTCTTTATCCTGAAACCATACGTTCCAAAGTAGCGTATTTAAAATACTTTGCTTTTTCTCATCTCTGGCATTTACAAACTCATTCTTGGCTCTGTTGGCTTCTAAAAAGACATTTTTGGTCCGTTCCAAAGTAGAAATTTCTGATCCCGACTTAGTTTTTAACTCAGAGAGCTGTCTTTCCAATTCAACCCTCTGATTGTTCAGCTCGGCCATCTTCGTATCGTATAGGTCATTTCTGACGCTTCCAGACGCAAAGCCATCGGTGAGTCTTGATTCTCTTTCTGAAACTAAATTAAGCTCGTCATTGAGATTTTTGAGAGCTTTGCCGATCCTATCAGCATTAAAGCCGATTTTCTCTTTCGCGGCCTCATACATCAAATCTATCAATTCCTCATCAAAATGTAGTTGATCGAACATCACGGCTAATTTTTCGCTTAAATACTCCTCTCGCATATATGATTTTCCCTGTTCGCAAACACCTTTCCCATTCGTGCAGTAATAATACCTATGTCCCTTCTTGAGAGAAGCGGTAAGCATACAATCACACTTTCTGCACCGCATGGAACCCCGCAAAGGAAAGAAATGTATCTTCGGTCTAGGGCGTGAGTTCTGGTTCAGTATTCCCTGGGCGTTATCAAATAGCTCTTTGGATATAATTGGCTTATGGTTTCCCTGATAGTGGACCCCTTCGCGCGACATCACGCCGTAGTAAAAAGGGTTTTTAACAACTCTCTCAACTACCGAATGATAAACTTTAGTTCCGCGACCAGTTCTAAGACCTTCTTCGTAAAGAATACAGGCAATATTTTTTAAACTTCGTGTACCAGAAGCATATAATTCAAACATTCTTTGTATCCAGTGAGCTTTAGCAGGATCAACAACGACAGTCTTGGTGGCCCTATCATTCACGTATCCATACGGCGCATGATTCGGCCATTCGCCCCGACGCATTTTTTCTCTATTTCCACGCTTCACATTTTCAGAAAGATCACGCACATATTGATTCGACATCCCAAATTCAACACTCATCATCAGCACATTGTCAGAGGAGAGATAGTCCCTATCCGCAGTCTTGATATGCTTAATCCGTGAGGTTTGGAGTAACCAGCTGATACTCCCACCGTCTATCGGATTACGAGCCAGTCTATCCAATTTCCAGCAAATAATCCCATCAGCCTTCCCCGAAGAAAGAAGATTAATCATCTGAGCAAACAGAGGTCGCCCGGGAGCTTTGGCCGACATACTTTCACGAAATGTCTTAATAATTTGCAAACCACTAGATTCAGCAATTTTAATAAGCTCCTTCTCTTGGGCATCTAAAGACATCACTTGATGATCTTCGGATTCAGATGATTTTCGGCAATAGATAATATATTTCATTTCTTAATATAAACTTTCTTATTTATGGTACCTAAAAACGGGTTTTCGTGAGTCCATTCGGTCGTCGGTTTATGAATTCGAGCATACCCATAAGCTAATAATTCTGCAAGTACGCCACGATAAATTTTTTCTTTTGGAAATCCATGCGATATTCTCAACATCCGCATAGCATTAAACATAATCTCACCTCCACCCTTGGTTATATACTTACTGATATAAAATGCCAACTTTCTAGAGCCATCAGTCTTTGTTGCGTCAACATAACCTTCACCCCAGAGTTTTGCAAGAATCCTTGTTTTTCGTTCCTCTCCGTGCGAAACGATCCGTCGACCTCTGCACGTATCTCCAAGATGCAACGGCACGTTAAATAAAAGCCCGTGAAAATGGATTCGTCCCCTGGGTGATAATTCAGGAACAAAGAGGGATTGCGCATTATTAAATTCATTTCGCAACCGCACTTGGAAACGGCGAAGGGAGTCATTTGCATATGAGGCATCTGAAGCATCCCCACGAAAGGTGAGCGTAACCAAAAGCGGACATCCAAATTCCTTAAGAGCAATAAGCAAGCGCCGCACACATATTTGTTTTGTACGCCTAATATTATCGGATCTCCTAGGACCGTATATGGTACGCTTTTTTCTGGCACGATATATGCGTACTTTAGTCTGATCTTTTTCAATTTTTGTGATTTCCGCAACATCTCCATATTGTTTAACAATAAATCTCATAATTAATTCCTTGGTTTACAATTATGAGGGGATATCAAGTCAGGGAAATCAG
>Ga0155794_110_pt1 | contig 38846 bp, 44 predicted proteins | sample RifCSPlowO2_01_FD_107448 | JGI IMG/M metagenome (GOLD analysis project Ga0155794, IMG submission 107448) | Candidatus Yanofskybacteria bacterium RIFCSPLOWO2_01_FULL_49_25 | reverse complement strand
GTAAATTCACTTTCAGACGTGGATTCGACTTCCACCAAGTCCACATCCAGGGGTTTTTGAGTAGCAAACTCTTCAAAAAGCGTTGCTACTCGTGATATTTCATTGGTTCGATAGCCTTCTCCCTTAGCATAGGGTAGTTTTTGATCGAAAATGAAAAAGAAAAACTGGTGCTGGTCCAGAACATCAAAACTTTCCCAAATAGAATGGGGATGTTTCAGCATACCGAGTGCCTTATCAAAGGCGGTTCGATAAGGAATCGCCAAGTCAATTTCTATATTGGTATCGCCACTCATGTCCTCAATCTCTTTTGAGGTTGCATCAATCTGTATCTCGTATGCTTGGCGCACACGGTCCGAACTTGCCTTGGGGACCATATCAACAAGCTGTTTCACTTTTTCCTCTAACTTTTCTTTGTGATGTTGCGAGATGGTTTTGTTTTTTTGAAACAGCTCCAACTCCTCTTCCCATACCCTGTCAAAGACAACTGATATGAGCGGATCCACTTCTGCTTTTAGACCACCTCGTTTAAGTAGGTCCAGAAAGCGCGGCTCGATCTCATCTTTGCGGATACACTTTGCATAAACCGTACAATCCTTATTCTTGCACCAGTAGTAAGGAAAGCGGTTACCGTTCTTTTTGGTGGTCCATGCGGCGGTTAGAGGATGCTTACAATGAGCGCATAGCGTCAATCCCCTTAAAGGAAAATCCGGTGAGGTATCAATCCGAATACGTTTATTGAGCCTCTCCTTGCGGAGCCGTTTTTGTATCAACTCGAACGTATCTGGCGATATAATCCCTTCATGGTGTCCTGTACGTCGCTCAACCTCCCATGGTGGATACTCGATATATCCTGCATAAAATGAGTAGCTACAAATCTCTTTAAATTTATCAATATACCTATCCGGTGATTGTGTTTTCCAAAACCCTTTCTCAACGAGAAAACGACAAGCATCAATCAACCTCGGGAACGTAGCATTGGCAAACCCCTCCATTGCCTCCTTGAGCCACTGGGCTTCTGGATCCCGTAGTACGCATATATTGCCGTGGATGGGGTCATGGACCATCCTGTAGCCCTTGGGGGCTGGGAACGCCCAATAGCCACCTTCTAGGCGTGCCTTCTGCTTCTGGATCACTTGTCGCGCGTTTCCTTTCCTCGTGTACTGGCTCACCATTGCCATCATCCCCTCTACTAGCTCGCCCTCTACCGTCTCATCGAAATTAAAGTTAGGCGAAGCAATCACAACTCCACGTTGTCTAAGAAGTAGCCGGAGTTGAAAATGCGCCTGCACATCCCGAGCCACACGAGAAATATCATCAACCACAACAACAAAGTTTTTTGCGGGGTTCTTATCAATTACTTCAAGTAATGTAACCTGTCCTGACCGTGTAGTGTAAGCACCTCCACCGGATGCCGTATCTTTGAAAATCCAATTGGGATTGATGACGTATCCATTGCGATCAGCATATTCTCGGCAACGTTGCTCTTGGGTATCCAACCCGCTCCCCTCTCTAGCCTGCTTTTCAGAAGAAACGCGACAGTAAATGATGGCGTGAATGATCGTGCCAGTTTTCTTAAGCTCTTCGAGAGTTCTTAGCGCCGCTGGTTTAATTCTTTTCTTTTTGGGCATATTTTCCTAGCTCAAGCTTGATGACATTTCTACAAAACGCTTCGAGGTACTGCAAACGTTTTTCGATAAACTCACCAGAACTTACTTGATCGTTGAGTATCCGCCGGTACTCTTCTATTTTAGCACAAATTCCCGTCTTCGACGAGCCGTTATCTTTTGCCAAATGTAAATCCCTTCCCCTAGAAAACACTCTGTCATGGAAATGTATCTCCCCTCCATTTATCATCGTGCTGGTGCATATTTAGGCCGATTTCTTGTCGTCCTCACGCTCCCTTTTCGCATTGGACAACTCGACTAATTGTCGCAATATCTCCCGCTTATCCGTTCGCTCATAATCCTCTTTATCAACGAGCTGGTTAAAGCGCCGCGCAATCATGCTCTTAGTGAAGCGTTGATCCTTTACAGCTTCGGCAAAACAAATAAAAGAACTCCAGTATGGATTCCCTGCTACTATCTTGTTGAATCGTCGCTCAATTGATCTCATAAAATAACAAAACCCACTTAACGCTGTGCTGATCCGGTTGCTACATCGGCCAGCCCAGCGTGAAATGGGCTTTGTAGCAACCACTCTCGCTGATAAACAAAAAAATGCCTTCTCAGCGAGATCGAAGTCAAACATTTAAGTCAGACTTTCAATTTCACTGAAAAGACATTTTACAACCAGTTTTAAGTGCTTGGTTAGGCGCAAATTTCAGCTCTACTCTTTAGCGAGGGACTTTTTTAACGAGGTTACCAATCCTCCTGTGAGTAGGGGGTCAAGTAGCAATTAAGCATCACTAACTCAACTCTTCAATAAATTTTCTAAGAACACGCCTTATTTACCCTAGAGAGCGTAGCACATGAAATTTTATTATGCAAGGCGCTATATCTGCCTACTTCCCTTTTCCAGTCAAAGTAGCAAGCAATTGACACGTGTGTAAATAAACTATATAAATATGGCATGGGGAAGCGCTACAAAATACTGGTCGGTTCTCTGATTCTCATAGTTATACTGCTCGCTTTCCAACTCCTGAAGGGCGAGAAAAGAGCCGACATTTCCACGCAAAAAGCGCAAATAGCGCAAGTTTTTGCTACTGATGCGCCTTCTGAAGCACCAAATGGATCTTCCGCACCACAGACGATGGTTAAGACTGTCATCCGCACTGTTACGGTAACTCCAAAACCTTCCCAGAACTATACATCCACACCCATCATCACGCCCACTCCGAACATTATTTATTATCCCCAGCCCGTTTATTCTCCGGTATATATTCCTCAATATATCTATTTGACACCTACGCCAAGTCTAATTGGAAATCAGGGGACACCAACGCCTGCGCCAACACCAGTGCCAACGGCCACCCCCACACCAACACCCGATCAAACGCCCGTACCTACTCCCTATATCAAGTTTCCGGTTGATCATAACTTTAATAATTTTGATGTAATCAACTACTCTGATCAAAAAGAAACCATCTCACAAGTTGGTTTTGAATTCTGTGCTGAACATCTTTTCCCAGGTACGACCGTTACTGCACTTCGAGGTGATGGGCTATATCTTCAAATTGATGCGAACGATCTGATACCGATGGAACCGCCCACACCATGCTGGACATATACGGGAACAGTTAATATAGTGCTGTATCCACATGCTTATTATCGTGTCAAAGTTGATGGGAATACCGGAATGTCAAAAGATGCGTCTATGCAAGCACTCTTTAATTCATTTATCACAACGCCGAATATAATGGTGAAACTTCAATAGGATATGGAATCTCTAAAGATAATCCTTCCAAAAATAGCAAGATTTCTTGCTATTTTGCTGGGTATCACTCTCATCATATCTGAATTAATTGATTCTCCCGATGTACCACTGCTTTTCTTTTATCTGGCTTGTATAGTAGTAATCATATGGAGTAAAGGGAAATAATAAAACAAGATCATAAACGACTTTTTTCATATTGACTATCTCCATGTAGTACCTCTACCCCCACTGGGGAAGTGTTAGTGATTTTTTATACACTGGCACATCAACCGGCGTGCTCAATAAATGCATCATCCACAGTAGGCTGATTTTTCTTTGCTATGACCTCACTGATCTCTATATGTATTGATCTGTTCTCGGTACTATGACCGGAGAGCAGTTGTATATTTTTCGTTAGCTTATCTACTCCATCCACAAGATGATTATACTTAGCAGTGCCTATCCTAGACGGCATAAGTGCTAACGCTCTGGATCGTTCGATCTCCATGCTCTCGACTGCCTTTGCAATTTCAAGCTGATAAGACCTAGTCTTGGTAACTTTATGAGGATGTTGAGCAATACTTGGACCATATCCATGCTTGATCGCTATCGCACCTTTTCTCACCAGCTTGCCAGCTTTGATAGTCTCGACGACTTCACGAGCTACTGCGCTCGCATTAGGGCTGTCTTTAATCACTGGATTATTAACTATTGATTGATTATTGCCGTTTCAAATTATAGACTTGGTATGAAAAACATCTCATTAGTGGATGCCCAATAGGTTCAGACGTCATCCACTATCCCGCTCCCTCCAGCGCACCTCCATGATTTGATTTCTGTTCCGTTTTCAAGATTTCAAGATCAGTTTCCTCTAAATTCCATCAAGGTCAATATCCTCTCCATAGTCAATAAATCTACCAGAGTCAAATCTCGCCTCGATCATCTCAACCAAATAGTGCGCATCGTCATACCTTTTATCTTTATGACCGCCAATATAAACAATTTTCAATGTTCCTAACTCCCCTCTGATATATACTATCCTCGGACCTTTAAGTTTTCCGATGTTTTCATTTGGTAAGTTAATTCTGGCATGGAATATTTTATTTATCAGCTCACTCCGTTTGATATGATGTATGGGTCCTTCACCTGGCATTTTTCCGTCGATTACTAACAGGCGGCGAATTCGTGGCATCTCCCTACCTAAAGTCTGATACCATTTTTTATGGCAAAGTTTAATATCTTCAATTACTTCTGAGTGGATAAATAGTTTAATCACTATTCATATCCATCTCTCCAAAGCTGTTACGATAAAATGCCAGATAATAGGGAATTTCTTCTCCATATTCTACCATCTTATAAGGAGGTTCGGATTGTGCTATTTTTTCTAAACTACCCGCATTCTCAAGTTTATATTTTTCAACTAATTGCTCTAGGACTTCCAGCTCTTCCTTTTTAAATACACTAACATCTGGCTCTGATTTGTTAACTATTTTCTCTAATCCATATCCATTTTTCTTCTCTATATCTATAATACCTTGCGCCTTGAGATCATTGAGAACCTTATAGAAAAACTTTGGTTCTGGCATAGGACCATAATCCTGCTTTGTGTATTGCAACCCCGTCAAGGAGTGTTTTTTCGTTAGTTCGTACATAGTGAAATCAACGAAATACAAAAGCTTAGCAAGCTTCTTTTTTCCCACATCAAAACCTCCATTCTTAGCTATATAAAGAACGGCATTTATGAATTTTTCCTTATCGTATTGAGCTTTTTCCACTGGTAGCATCATTATATCAAAATTAAAACAATAAGTCTGTCTATAAGTATAGACGGGTTGGAGGAACCATAGGTTACTTGATAATGAATCATTGGTCAATGAAATCTAAACTTCAACATCCAGGTTGTGATGCTTGCCTATATTGAAACGAGCTATTTTCAAGCACTTTTTGCAAGCGTGGACTGCTTTGATAAAAAGCCCAGAAGCGGGAAAGGTAGGTTTTCATGGAGTCTAACCTCTTACGCTCTATGTCCACTGTTTCACAAAACCGCCCCTATGGGCGGTTTTGAATTGCTGTTCGATTCTCCGGGCTATTTCGGTTTGCACGTACAAAACTCATCATTAGTAGTGCCTCCCTTCGGACACACACACATGTAATTCAGGGGGCACGACTTTCCAATAATACCCCCACAAGTTAGCAATGTGTCACTGCAGATATGATCAGTCGTAAAGGCCTCCGTCACACTACCCTCTCCGTTTGTCGTCATTTCTTGAACTTTATACCAATTATATATTCCTGCTTTTGGAGTCATGGGACTGCCATCCTTGTTTGTATCCGACCAGCTATATTGGCTTCCCTCCCCCATAGAATAAATAAATGGACTGGCTGTCGAATAGGAACCCGTCTTGCTATCGCTCCATGTGACGAAGAACCCCACAGTATTGATTTCTGATGTTGTGCTCCAATCAATCTCGATGGATTTATCCGGTCCGCAAATGGCCTTGTACCCACCCCAGTTAACCGACAAACTCTGGCATTTGTTTGTGCACCCTGTTGTACCGGTATCGTTCCAACCGTCTGGCTTACTGCAGGTATTCAGATCTCCAGAACCAGTGGCAAGTTCAAGATTAAAGTCCAATATTTTGTTGTAGCATACTAGATTGCTACGTATGATATTCGGGGAATTAATATTTCCCGTACCATAGAGATATACTCCGTACTGGGTGTTATTGTTTAAGGTGTTACCCTCTATGGTATTGTTGCCGTTTGATTTTGTTGTTATCGATAGTCCATGCAGATTGTTGCTGATGGCGTTGTTCCTTATAGCCGTACCTCGCTCCGATATGATAGCTATTCCGCCTCCTTTGTTGTTAGAAATAGTATTGCGAAGAATCTGATTATTTTTACCATTCGTGGCGATACCGCCTCCATTCCTTAGAATTTGATTATCGGCGAGAAGGGTGTTCTCGGGATTACCTTCAAAACCGAGACCGCTATTGTCTGTAATTGTATTTCCCTGGATCGTGTTTAACCTTCCATAGATATCCTGCAATCCATTGCTTGTATTATTGCTCATGGTATTGCCGGTTATCTTGGTTGTCCAAACCATCCGTATATTAAGACCATCCGCGTTTCCTGTGAGTATATTCCCGGTAACAGTATTGGCGTAGATGGGAGACGCCCCGGCTGACCAATTTCCAAGAGCTATCCCTGCGCCATACCCGCTTACCGTACAATTACGAATTGTCACACCGTCATAGTCAACATTTCTCACTCCATTTCCAATGCCGGTGCCGATGATGCTCTTTCCCTGACAATCCACGACGCGGTTATTGGCGCAAATTGCGATACCATTGGGAAAATTGTAATTTTTATTCAGGATAAAATCCTGTTTCGTCACATTGCAGCCGTCAACCGGATTGATGGCACATTCGGAAGCAGTTGGACTGCATACCGCACTGGCTTGAATCGACGTCGAACCGGTACCGGCAACGTTAAATGTATTATTCTTGGCATCACTGCGAGAAAGAGAGACTGATCCGGCAATATCCCCGGGGCTTGTATTGGCAAATGCCAATATCCCAAGAACAAGTATGCCCATAACTAACCACGCCGGACCATATCGGCGAAGTTGTACACTACTCGTTCCGCTCGCAGACTGCTTTGATGTGGTCACTTTATGGAAATGATAACATCCTTACCGGTCTGCTCAAGCAGAGGTGTTCATATCCTGCTTTTGCTCTGCCGAGAGGACCTGCTACAATGAGCACAAGGATAGCTTACTAATCGCGCCTGCCGCACGAGCTTTTTTTAAAAAAATACTCTTTGCGATCGGCACGTATACCATATGGATGACATGAATCAGCAAGGCATGGGTTCTGGATCAGTGCCGCCATCACCGGCTATGGGAGGTTCGGGAGATGACGTGAATAACAACAAGGTCTTCGCAATTATCGGCTATCTTATTCCGATATTATTCTTCATTCCGCTTGTCAGCGACAGCGGTAAGAAGAGTCCGTTTGCGATGTTCCATGCCAATCAGCAATTGAATTTACTGTTGCTCTGGATCGTGGGATCGATTCTCTATGTCGTTTTGATCGGATTCTTGGTTCATATCTTTGCGCTCATCTGCACGATCATGGGTATTATCAACGCCGCACAAGGAACCATGAAGCGTCTGCCCCTCATTGGTGGAATTAATATTCTTAAGAGCTAATCAAGCCAACCCCATCCGCTATGACTGTTAAAGATTTCATGACAGCAAATCCCATGACGGTGATGCCTGAAGACTCGCTTATGCATGCGGCGCAGATTATGTATGAGCATAACTTCGAGGGATTGCCGGTTGCGACGGAGCACCGCAAAGTCATGGGCATCATCACCCAGTATGATCTTGTGTCCAAGGGCGCCAATCTCCATCTTCCGACGTTTCTTCAGCTTATGAAGGACTTTCCGATGTATCAAAAAGACAAGAGCACGCTCAAGCCGGAGCTCGAGAAAATCGTCTCGTTGACGGTTAAGGACCTCATGAATCCTGACCCCTTGACGGTTAAGGGAAGCCAGACCCTTGAGGAAGCGGCACAATTATTTACCGAACATCATCGCGTCAATCCTATCATTGTCGTTGACGAAGTTGGCCGGCTCGAGGGCGTCATCAGCAGATACGATATTATCCGTTTCTTCACAGGGTCGGCGGCCGCCGCGACGACCCTGACACATGAAACGTCGGCGGACAAGAAAGTCGATGTATTCGTGAAAGCGTTTGAGAAGAACTTTGTTGTTGTCTCCAAGTTCCGCACGCACTTCTGGTTTGCCGCAAGTCTGTCATTTGCGATCATCGGCTTTCTCATTGCCATGTTTTGGCTTATCAGAATTGAGCTGAACAACTGACGCCTCTCGCAATTAAAACACCCCCCGCTAAGCGGGGGGTGTTTTGTTTAGTGCTTCTTGCCGTGGAACCCCGCACCAGAACCTTCGGTTTGGTACGGGGCATGCTTCTCTTATCCCTTCTTTCCGTGAAATTTCTCATGAACCTCGCGCAATTGCTTGTCGGTCACATGTGTATAGATCTGGGTCGTAGTTACGGACGAGTGCCCGAGCATCGCCTGCACGGAGCGAATATCCGCGCCATTGCGCAAAAGATCAGTGGCAAAGGAATGACGAAGACTGTGCGGGCTAACCTTCTTGCCGATGATGCCGGCTTTAATTGCATATTTTTTAATAATGCGCTGGATACTGCGGGTCGTGAGCCGGAGCTCGCTGTATTTTTCAAACTTCTCGTCCTTGGGAATACGAATGAAAAGCGCCGGATCGGCATCGACCCGCTTGGAGAGAAACGCCGATATCGCCTCGCGCGCCTTGTCGGAGAGGAATACAACCCGTATCTTACTCCCCTTCCCGCGCACAGAGAACTCCCCCCTCTTCAGATCAAGCTCGTCGCTGTTGAGCGAGCAGAGTTCAGAGACGCGCAAGCCCGTCGAGAACAGCGTCTCCAATATCGCGCGGTCGCGCAAATCGGCAATGCCATTGCCCTCCGGCGATGCCATGAACCGCTCCAACTCCTGCGGCTCCATAAACGTCACTTCTCGATCCTCTTGCTTCCCAAGCTCTATCTTTTCCGCCGAGACGGTCTTGATGTCTCGCTTGGCGAGATACTTGAGGAAGGCCCGGAGTGCAATAATATGGTAGTTCTGCGTGACTTTTTTGAGCGGTTTGCCATTCTCGTCCGTCATGCGATTGAGCTGAAGCCTGAACTTGCGGATCAGATCCTCCGTCATCTGCGAGACGCTCCCGATCTTTGCGAATTCAAGAAACCGCTTGAGGTAGTGGTCGTAGTTCGTGATCGTCCGTGGCGACCGGTTCTTCTCAATCTCGAGATACTCGAGAAATTCATTTTTGAGATCCGCGATGGTCATTGCATATGATTATACTCTCGATAATCACGTCGCACAATTTCATTTGCTTATCTTGACAAAAATTAAATATAGTTTAATATGCGCGGACAGGCCGTGCCCCCTTCGCGGCACATTAGGAGAGGGTCATGAAAGCGACGTTGGCAGTTTTGTCGGTTCTGGTCAGTCTGGTAGGCATCGCGCATGCTGGCGGTTTCTGCCAGCCCGTGCTCGAGTGGGCGTGGGTCGGCGTCATCGATGCTCCGGAGACTCCATGGATCCAGTTCACCCCTATGGTGGCTGATCTCAATGGCGACGGCATCGCCGATGTGGTCTTCGCACATCGCAACAGCGGCGACACTGAGATCGTCATCACGGGCCTTGATGGGAGGACCGGCTCCGTGATACTTGACATCGACGGTTTCGACGCCAACAACTCACTCGCCCTCGGTGACATAGATAACGACGGGCTGATTGAGATCATTGTGATGAACGGGGACAAGACCCGTCTGCTGGCGTTCGAAAACGACGGGACGCTCAAATGGACGAGTGATCCCGTGAGTTTGCAGGCGGAAGTATACATCCCTTCTCCCATCGGGATTGCCGATATCGACCAGGACGGCAGTCCGGAAATGATTTTCGGTAATGCTGTTTTCGACGCAAACGGTACGTTGAAGTGGAAAGGATTTGCAGGCAGTGGCCGTGCGAGCACAAGCTACAATGTCCACGCAAGCAATTGCGTGGAGTTGGACGCAAACTCTCCTGGTTTGGAAGTGTTGGCGGGCAATACAGTGTATGCCTCCGACGGCCAGGTCATCTGGAACCGGTCCGATATTGGCGATGGCTGGACAGCGGTGACCGACTTCGGCAACGACGGGAGTCCAGAGGTCATACTAAACTCCGAGACGGTCTATCCGATACACGAACTCTACGTCCTGGATGGTATAACGGGACAAACCATCGGAACCCCGTATCCCCTTGTCAAAAAAGGGTGGGCACAACCGGTAGTAGCAGATCTGGACGGGGATTGTCGGCCAGAGGTCTTGCTCGGAACATTGGGAACAGGCCCCCTGACAGCTCTCAAGTGGGATGGTGCTAACTTTTCAATCTATTGGGAAACAGTACCAATCGACCTCAGCGGTGTTGCCACTCCATCGGTCTTCGACATCAACGGGGATGGCTATCCCGAAATACTCTACCCGGGAACCAACGAGTGGGTCATTCTCGATGGGCGGACGGGACAGATTATCAGTTCAACGCCCCACAGGTCAACGACGGCAGATGAGAATATCGTGATCGCCGACCTCGACAGTGATGGGCACGCCGAGCTCATCGTGCCCTCGCTCGGTGGCTCGAACACCGATAACCAGATCGCTGTCTATAGTTGCTCCATGTGGGCACCCGCTCGGCCCATCTGGAACCAGTTCGAGTATCACGTGACGAACATCAACGACGACGGGTCTGTCCCAGTCGTCGAGAAGGCTCCGTGGCAGTACGGAGTCGGATGGTTCGAGCAAGCTCGCGATGAGGATATCGCCCACCCGAGCCCAGTGGGCAACACACTGCATGGCGTCAAGACCCTTCCTACTGACGTCACGTTTTCTTGGGCGCTCGTCGGCACGACGCAGTACGAGCTCTACCGGGAGACGACCAAGGGCATATGGACGGTTCCGTATCTCACCGTCCCCAGCACAACCGCCCAGCTCTTCGGTGATCTGCTCAGTCCGCCAAACCCGTACTACTACCAGGTGCTCGCGGTCGACTGTGTCGGCACGGAGCGGGCCGCCGAATAAGTTTCGCTCTTCTTTTCGAGGAGCTTGCCACCTCCCCCGCCGGCAAGCTCCTCGTTTTTTTATTCAAGCAAACATTTGCAAAAGTTTTGAATCTATGCTATTCTTATCCCGCAATGCTTACAGGACAGCAAAAGCAAAAAGTCATCAAGTCGACCGCAATACACGACAAGGACACGGGTTCCCCTGAGGTTCAGGTCGGTATTTTTACGCTGGAAATCGAGCGTTTGAGCAAGCATCTCAAGAAACACCTCAAGGACAACAGCTCCCGCCGAGGACTTCTCAAGATGGTCGCCAAGCGCAAGCGCCTGCTCGACTATTTGAAGCACGACAGCCCGGAACGCCACGCCAAGTTGACCAAGAATCTTGGTTTGCGCGCATAGGCTTAGCGCAGGTTTGTATTTTTCATAATTCCGCCTCTATATTTTCATGACACCCAACGGCATTCCTCGGAAGCCATCTCAACCGATACACAAGATCGAATCAGAACACCAGCGGGTGGGCGTTTTTGTTGATGCGCAAAACATGTACCACACCGCCAAGAACCTCTACCATGCCAAGGTAAACTTCAAGCGCATCCTCGAAGAATCCGTCGGCGCCCGCAAGCTGATCCGCGCCTTCGTCTATGTCATCAAGACCGAGACGGGCGAAGAATCAGCATTCGTGGAAGCCCTTGAGAAATCCGGCTACGAGATCAAGATCAAAGACCTCCAGGTATTCGCCGGTGGCGCCAAGAAAGCCGACTGGGATGTCGGCATGGCCATGGATGCGGTCATCTTGGCAGACAAAATCGACGTCGCGGTGATTGTCTCCGGCGATGGCGACTTCATCCCACTTGTCGAATATCTCAAGATCAACAAGGGCCTCAAGGTGGAAGCGATGTCATTTGGCCGCAGTACCTCCGGCAAACTCAAAGAAGCCGTAGATGTCTTCCATGACCTCGAAACCGAAGTGAAGAAATTTTTGATATACTCATAGTGCACCGCGGAATTATTTTCCTTTCATTAATGTTACTCGTTATTGGCGGTATCGCCGGATATTTTTGGGGATCGCAAAAGCCTCGGCCTGAAAATACTCCGACACCAAGCAATATCTCTGGCTGGGAAGCTTATCAAAACGAACAATATGGCTTTGAGCTCCGATATCCTCAAAACGATTCGCCATGGAAAAATCGCGCCCTTGAGGATACTACCTATGGTTCAGCCGTGTATGTCTCTGTGGAAGACGGCCATAATCAACTTTTCAGCGTAGCTGTTGACGCACTGGGACACGGTGGACCATGCGCTATGGATGCGGATATTATTCAAAACATACAATCTGTCGCCGGCATCCAAGCACAGCATACAGCCTGTTATCTCAATTCGGATAATAATACAGAGATGTTTTTATTTTCACACAACGCTCATCAATTTGAAATCACGTTTGGTTATAGTAACGCCGTGCAAAAGGAAATTGCATATCAAATCCTCTCCACCTTCCGCTTCACGAACTAACCATGCAACCAAAACCACTCAAAATCGCAGAAGTAGTCCTCGCCATCATCGGAGCGGCGGGGCTTGGGTATTGGATGTTCAGACAACCCCTGCAAGTAGTACGGGTAACGCCGACAAATACCGGTCCTGCCACATCAATATCCGCATCTCCCCTCCCCGAATCCATCGACACCTCCGATTGGCTCACCTACACCAACCCGACCTATCACATCACGATGAAGTATCCGCCGTTTTACAAATACACAAAGCGGACGAATGCGTTTGAGGCGCAGGATGTGCCATTTGATGAATCTGGCCAATCGAATTACAAAGATGCTCTCAATAATCATTTAAAAATTAATGTCTATACAAGAGCATTGGATGGCTACCAAGATACAAACATGGATTATGCTGGTGGTGGAGGGGATTTTACATATGCATACCGTATTGCAAAAGGCTGGTACGCAGTAACCACTTGGTCGAACCAGGAAGGATATTTACAGGATATTCTTCCAAAAGAATATCTTACCAAGGGTGGAATCAAAACGCATGTTTCTGGTACATTTTCTCAAGGAAGCGCGGGGGTTGGGTGGCCCAAGGCAAAAGTTGCTTATATTGAGTCACCTGATAAGTCATTCATGATGAGATTGGAGATTGATTTCCATTTGGCGGAAGATCCCGCAAAAGTCACGGACCAGACCATCTACCAAATCCTCGATACGCTGGAGATGGCAAATTCGTCAGTTATATATCGCAATGATCAGTACGGATTTACGCTTACATTGCCACAGAGCTGGGAACCATCATTTGTAATTCTTGATACGTGGGGTGGGAGTACTTATGATGCAAGTGGAAACACAACCGCATCTTATGGGGGTCCGGAAATCACGATTCATCATACCGATGATTATCACGATCGGTGGCAACCGGTTCCCATCATGGTTTTCACGCCCGCCCAATGGAAACTCATAGAATCCGAACAGCTGATCGTGAGTGCGGCTCCTTATGGCCCCGGAGAAATCGGACGAAATAGCAAATATATCTTCGCTGAACCACCGCGCTGGATTGGATTCACTGATAGCCTCGGACAAGACGAAGCTCGGGCGATTATGGACAGTTTTAAAGCATTCTAGCTATGCAAGCGCCACAACAAATCAAGGGCTTCTCCGTCATCGCCGTGATCATCGTCATCGCCATTGTATTGGTGGGCGGATACTTCCTGCTCAAGACGCCGATCAATGTCTTGAAAGTGACACCAACGGCCAGTCAAACAATACAAACCACGCCGGCGAATTGGAGCACGTATCAGGACAAGAAGGGCTATTTTTCAATCCAATATCCATCATCTCTGCAGACCTTCCCGGTCGACCTTGATGATAGAAGTCATGGCGTTGAAATCAAGGATGTCGGCAATCCAAAGGTTGAAGTTCTTATCAACGTGAGGCCCGATAGTACTATCCCATCCCTTGAGACATACGTAGTCGCCCTCTCAAGGCAATACGAAGAAGATGCGCAAAATAGTGCGGCCGGGGCGAACTTTACTATCGAACCGATTACCGCTGATGGCGTTGGTGGCTACGTTCTGTTTTCCGCTGAAAGTTCGGCCATGGGCAATGTTGATGTAACCTACTATTTTCTGAAAGGCGGAGTGCTCTATACCTTCAATGGACATTTTGACGATTCGACGTTGAGTCTTAAGAAAACTATTCACGACATGGTAACAACGTTCCGATTTCTGAAATAACCATGGAGAATCGATATCTTCAACGCGGTTTTGTCGGTGGATGGTTGGAGGGCATTCTTCTGGTTGTCGCAATTCTGATAATCGCCGGATATTATTATTCAAAATATCCCGAGCAGGGCAAGAAGTTCTTTGCCTCATTCAAAACAACTCCGAGTGTCAGCGCATCGCCTACGCCATCCATGACACCCTCGGCAACGGATGTAGCGCGCCTCATGACGGCGTGCCAGGCGATTCCCAACGGCCAGAGCGCTGTCGTCAGCCCGCGAAGTCAGATATTCATTAATTTGCCTAATGATATCTATCCGGAATCGGGTTTTACATTCGCAACGTCGGGCACCGCAAGCGCTGTCACGGCAGTTACGGGCCCCAATTTCTACAGAAGTACCGACTACGCCCGGAATCATTGCTGGGGACACTACTACGAACTCGCGGGCCGTGGCACGGTGACTTTTTCCGCCGTCAGCATCTATCCAAGTGTCTCGCGCTACCAAATCACGTTCAAAGTGCAGTAGGTCCAGAGCTTGTTGAGAAACCATCGTTCGTGGCGAACGCAGACAGGCATTGAGCGAGGCGAGACGAAATCGAGGAGGAATACTATACGTATTCCGACGAGATTTCGTGAAGCCGCAGCTGATGGCTGGCGCGTTTCGACCGAACACGGGGTTTTGAAACAGGCTCTAGTATTGTCGGAGGTTCTGTGGTACCTTCAATGAAGTAACCATCAACGCGCGCAAGCGAGATGAGGAAAAGCAGTGGGGCACTTGCCGAAGCTCTTGAACTATCGAGGGTTGCGGCCAATACCTTTTACTCTCCTCTCTTCGCTGTTGGACATTTGCTATGGAAGTGAAACGATTTTCTCGCGAATTTGCGGGACGCACGCTCACGGTTGAGCTCGGGAAATTGGCCCAACAAGCCAATGGTTCTTGCTATGTGCAGTATGGCGATACGGCGGTACTGGTAACCGCTGTCATGTCGCCCAATCTGTCCAGTGCCAACTATTTCCCCCTCTCGGTTGAATACGAAGAGCGGTATTATGCCGCCGGCAAGATCAAAGGCTCCAAGTGGATCAAGCGCGAGGGGCGACCGTCCGATGAAGCCGTTCTGTCGGGACGCCTCATAGACCGCGCTTTGCGCCCACGATTTGATTCCAATATTCGTAACGATATCCAAGTTATTGCGACTGTTTTGTCGTTCGATCGTGTCAATGATCCCGATGTTTTGTCGCTCTTCGGCGCATCGTTGGCGCTCATGGTGTCCAATATTCCCTTTGACGGTCCCGTCGCCGGCGTTCGCGTCGGACGCGTCGATGGAAAACACCTATTCAATCCGACCTATGCAGAACGGCTCAAGTCTGATTTCGACATTGTCATCGCGGGTACGTCCGAGAAGATGAATATGATCGAAGCAGGTGCCAATATCGTACCGGAAGCTGATATCGCATCAGCGATCACTGCAGGATTCAAAGAATTCCAGCATCTGATCAAGTTTCAAGAAGAAATCGCCAATGAATTGAAGCCTGTTAAGCGCGATCTTACCATCGCGAAGCGCGACGAGGTTCTCGCCAAAGTGGTGAGTGATTTTGTCACGCCAAAACTTGAAGAAGTCCTCTACACACCCCACAAACAGGCATATGTCGAAGGACTGCGGCGCATCTCTGGCGAGTTGGAGACATTTCTCAAAGAACAGTACACGGGCAATCCCGACCTGAAAGCGAAGCTTGATGAGTCAAAAGTGATCTTTGAGGAAAAAATAGACCATATTGTCCATAAAAATATTCTTGAGTCGGAAAAACGTCCCGATGGGCGTCGTGTTGACGAACTTCGCGGTCTCTCATCCGAAGTCGCCGTTCTCCCCTACTCACATGGATCGGGACTCTTCAATCGCGGGACCACTCAAGCACTTTCGATTCTCACACTTGCCGCCCCGGGCATGGAACAGTGGGTTGAAACAATGGAGATAGAGCTCACGAAGAAGCGCTTTATGCATCATTACGCATTTCCGCCGTTTTCCGTCGGCGAAGTTGGCCGTCTTGGCTCGCCGAAGCGCCGAGAGCTCGGCCACGGCTATCTCGCAGAACGGGCCATGGAACCGCTGTTGCCTCCAAAAGAAGAATTCCCCTACACAATCCGCGTAGTGTCTGAAATTCTCTCGTCCAACGGCTCATCGTCAATGGCATCAGTCTGTGGATCGATTCTCGCCATGATGGACGGTGGCGTACCGCTGAAAGCACCCGCCGCCGGTATTGCCATGGGTCTTATGTTTGATGATAAGGGCGAGAAGTTTAAAATCCTCACTGACATCCAGGGACCGGAAGACCACCATGGTGATATGGACATGAAGGTCGCCGGTACAAAAGACGGTATCACAGCCATGCAGATGGACGTAAAGATCGATGGCATCAATGAAGAGGTATTGATCAAGACGCTCGAACAGGCGAAGCGTGCACGACTTGAGATCTTGGAGGTTATGTTCGGTGCCATCAAAGAACCGCGCGCGGAACTGTCTAAGTATGCGCCCCGCGTCCTGACCATCCAGATTAATCCTGAAAAAATCGGTGCGCTCATCGGCCCGCAGGGTAAGGTCATCAATAAAATCATCGAGGAAACCGGCGTTGCAATCGATATCGAAGATGATGGACTTGTCTTCATTACATCGGACAATTCGGAAGCGATGGAGAAGGCGAAAAAGCTTGTTTTGGGCATTACCTATGAAGCAAAGGCTGGCGATGAATTTGAAGGTCGCGTCACAAGACTGCTTGATTTCGGAGCACTCGTCGAATACATGCCCGGCAAGGAAGGATTGGTACATGTCACCGATATCTTGACCGAAGAAAAGATTCGAAGACCATCCGATGCGTTGAAGGTTGGCCAAGTTATCAACGTTCGTGTGAAAAACGTCGACGAATATGGTAGAATCAATTTGACCATGCGCACATAGTTGCGCGGGTGATTGTTTCTACACGAAATGGCTGACCCTCTGCAATCATCACAACCATCGGGAATCGCCACGCCCCCAAAGCCGGTATTCCCGCAGCCAACACCTTCGGCCATACCTCCGCGTCCTCCGATGCCAGGACCAACTCCTCCGCCAAATCTTCCAACAGGGTCGGGCATGCCTCCTGTTCAAGCTCCAACATTACCTCCTCTGCCGACACCTCCATCAACACCTCCACCTCTCAAGCTGAATGACACGAACTTTGGTTCCGTGACGCCATCACCGTCAGCCTCGACACCTCGGCCTGTTACTACTCCTCCTGTGGAACCATCGCTTCCGCCAATTGGAACTATGGCCCGGCCGATGCAAGCACCTACTCCTGCGCCAAACATTCCTTTGCAGCAGCCGATACCTCGCACAACACCCCCGACAGCTTCATCATCAGCGCCTGTGTCGCCTGCGCCCTTGCCCCCAAAACCTGCTTCTCCCGTTACGCCACCAACCCCTGCCCAAGGCATCGGCTTGTCTCAATTCCCACCAACTCCGCCAGCACCAATGGCCCCAAAACCATCAATACCAATTCCACCAACACCAATACCCCCTTCAATTCCCTCATCTCCGGCGCCAACATCCGGATCGGGTTTTAAAATCCCTGCCCCTTCGGCTCCGCGCGCCACACCCCCACCCCCGCTCCCGCCGCCTCCCGCTCAACCTAAGTCATCAGTTCGTACTATGCAGGATGACCTTGGTAAAGCACCCCCGCGACCGGCAACTCCACTGCCGCCGCCAATTTCGGCACCGCAATCAGCAGGGTTTTCCGTTGCCGGAACCCCCTTGCCAAGACCCCCAACCCAACCAACAACACCGAGCGGTACATCTCCCGCCCGCATGTCGGCGCCGCCTCCGGTCTCTATCCCAAGCCAGCGGAGTGGCGGATCTGCTCTTAAGATAATTATTCTCATTGTTGTGCTTTTGCTTATTATCGGCGGAGTTGCTTGGTTCTTTTTCTTCCGCTCAAGTACGCCAAGCCCAACAACAACGCCTGAACCAACGGAAATAACCACCGAAACACCGACCACTACGCCTGAACCGCCTTCACTCGAAGAAAATCTCGCCCCCATTGAACCACTCGGATTCACTGCAGGAAGCAACGGGGTCTCGGCGCTATCAACGGCTCTTAATAGCCAAACGGTGAGCACTGGACAGCTACGAACGTTTGGCATTACCGATCAGGCTACCCCACCGGTCGCATATACATGGAGTACCTTCAGCACGGCAATGGGATTTCACCCGCCTGCAGAGCTCAACCAGGCCATCGATCCTCAAGCTCCAGTGTATATTTCTTTGTTTGGAAAATCAGACGGCACAACAGGTCGCGGATTCATCGCTAAAGTTTCCAATCCCGGATTGGGACAAACGGGTATTCAGCGCTGGGAAACAAATGAATCGGATGACCTTAAAAACCTCTTTATTCTCAATCTTTCGAAGGCGTTTACTCCGGGATTTAACGACAACACTTACAATGGCGTCGCTATACGATTCAGGAATTTCCCGGAATCCATACAAACCATAGATTACGCGCTCATTACCGCCCCTAACGGTGAGACGTACGCGGTCTTCACGAATTCAAAAGACCACATATTTGTTCTCATTGATGCCATTCTCTCCCAAACAAAAGGCAAGTAACGACTCCGGTTGTTGTGATTTCTGTAAAATGCTATACTAACCCCTCGCTTATAGCGTGTGGAAATGTTTTTATATGGACCAACAACAGCTCGCAAAACTAAAGCAAGACCTCCTCGAAGAAAAGGCTCGTATCGAAGAAGAGCTTCGTGGTATCGCCACGCCAAATCCCCTCGTTAAGGGCGACTGGGTCGCATCTGCAAGCGTCAAAAGCGATTCATCGGAACCGATGGATGATCGGGCGCACAGCGTAACCGATTTCGAAGAACGCCGGGCTGTTGAACAAAATCTCGAATTGCGTCTCAAGGATATTAATCAAACCCTTGCTCGGATTGATGCCGGAACATATAGCGTCTGTACAAATTGCAAATCTTCCATTGAGCCCAAGCGCCTACTTGCCATACCTACTGGAGCGCTTTGCATGAATTGCTCTCAAAAAACAACACTGACCTAGCCACTTGTGGCATCTGTACGAATACATTCTGCGACAGTAGGAGGACTCGACGCTTTGCCAGTTGAAGTTGAGGTCGATACTACTCCCGGCCTACACTTCTTCAATATCGTAGGGCTCCCCGATAAAACCGTCGAAGAATCACGGGATCGCATTACGTCAGCTCTGCGAAACAGCGGATTCATCTCACCGAAACAGAAAAACAACAGAATCATCGTCAATCTCGCACCAGCCGACATTCGCAAGGAAGGCTCGGGCTTTGATTTGCCCATAGCGCTCGGCTACCTTCTTGCTACAAAACAACTTAAGAAATCTGTCAATTCATCCCTTTGTATTGGCGAACTTTCGCTGGACGGTACGCTCCGGCGCATCAATGGTATCTTGCCGATCGCGCTTTTGGCAAAGCGAAGGGGATTCAAAGAACTCATTGTTCCCATGGAAAATACCTCGGAAGCGAGTGTAGTCGCCGATATCAGCGTTGTCGGAGCCTCGTCCCTAAAGGATGTCGTTTCGCATCTGGACGGTACCGCTATCCTCTCTCCCGCCAAACCGATCGATTATTCGGAACTCCTATCTGAACAAGAATCAAAAGAATTGCTAATCGATATGTCTGATATTAAGGGCCAAGAACAAGCCAAGCGGGCACTTTTGATTGCGGCATGCGGTGGGCATAATGTACTGATGCATGGCCCTCCCGGGTCCGGCAAGACACTGCTTGCCCGTGCTGTTGCGGGAATTATGCCTCCCATGACACACGACGAGGCTATTGAGGTCACAAAAATATACAGTGTTAGCGGACTCTTGGGCGATGCGACTCTTATGGTACAGCGCCCGTTTCGCAACCCACACCATACGACTTCGGCTATCGCCATTGTCGGGGGTGGGAGCTGGCCTCGTCCCGGTGAAATATCCCTTGCACATCGGGGCGTGCTATTCCTCGATGAATTTCCCGAATTTCCCCGAAGTGTTATTGAAGCACTCCGCCAACCAATGGAAAGCGGTGAGATAGTGGTTTCTCGGGTTAATAATTCGACGAGTTTTCCGGCCCGTTTTATGCTCATTGCTGCCATGAATCCCTGTCCTTGCGGCAATTACGGTGATGAAGCGAAGGAGTGCATCTGCTCCCCCGCTTCTGTCGCGAAGTATCAAAAACGGCTTTCAGGGCCGATTCTTGACCGCTTGGACATACAAATCAATGTTCCCCACGAAACATATGAGAAGCTTCGCGACTCATCAAAAAGCGGAAAATCAAGCCCTGAGATCCGCTCAACCGTACTTGCAGTACGAAATCTTCAATATACAAGATTCAAAGGCACGCGACTCATAACAAACAGCGAGATGGGACCCAAGGATATTGCTAAATACTGCAAACTCGATGCTTCAGCGGAATCTCTAGTGAAGAATGTTGTTTCAACTCATAATCTTTCTGGGCGCGGGTATCATAAAATACTCAAGATATCCCGAACTATCGCCGATCTCGAAAATTCGCAAGAAATTGGCCAAGCCCACGTCGCCGAAGCGGCAGCATATCGGACAAAGATAGAAAATGCTAGCTAGTGCCAGTGCCAAAATTGAACTTCCTAGTGCCAAATTGAAATTGGCACAAAAATGGCACAGTGCCAAAATCTATCCTAGTGCCAAATTCAATTTGGCACTGACATATTGAAATTGGCACACTTTTGGCACAAAGTAAAAAGACCATCATATATGGTCTTTTTACTTATTCGACTTGAGTTGTGCCAAGGGATTCTTGGCACCATGAACCTCGAAGTGAAGATGCGGACCCGTAGATCGTCCCGTTGTCCCCTCTTTGCCAATAACATACCCTTGTGGCACATATTGGCCGGCTGTCACCAGGACCTTGCTTAAATGCCCATAGAGAGTCTCCGTGCCATTGGGATGAGAGATCTTCACATATTGACCATATCCCCCATTCCAGCCCGAATCATCGGAAACAATGACCGTGCCTTCTGCGGCGGCGTGAATTGGTTCACCTATTGAATTTGCCCAATCAACTCCATTGCGCCCGTGGATACCCTGGGTTTTTGCTCCACGCATAGGAATAATAAAATACCCATCAAGCGTAGGAAGTTGAGAAAATCGCTCGACTGCAAGCTTGGCTGACTTAGTCGACGCGGATCCTGCCGTCTTTTGCGCAGACTTTATTATCCCATCAGGAACAACAATTTGCTGGCCTATTCGCAAATCGCCGCTCAACGGCAGAATATTAAACGCAATAATTTCATTGCTCTCAGCTCCATATTTCTGAGCAATCGTTGAGACGGTATCCCCTTTTGCCACGGCATGTATAACTCCGGTAACTGGAGGAATCTTGAGTGTTTCACCCGGTGAGAGCGCATTTATATTCCTTATTTTATTCGCCCATATCACTGCATTGACGCTTACGCCAAAATCAGATGCAATCGATGAGATCGTATCCCCCTCTTGAACCTCGTAATCAATAACTTGGTTGCCATGATCGCTGGGACTTTCAGCCAAGGACGAAACAATGGATGTCGCAGGTGTCACAAAAGAATCCCCAATAGTTTGAAGTATCGTCGCCGTCATAGCTTTCTCGCTTGCCGGCGGCAATGTTGTGACTTCAGCGACATCAACACCAACCGCGGGGATAGCCGAATATGCCGATGTTTCCTCGATATATCCACGAACAATACCGCTAAACATGCCACTATTAAAAGAGCCCGGCAATGAACCAGACCCTTTGAGACTAATTAGAATAGTCGCAATGGCAATGAATAAAATATGCCCAAAACGGCTTGTCCCGCCGTTTTTATTATTTCCTGTATTTCCGAGACCTAGGGGCGCTCCGGTTGTAGAGTGAGTATCAATGGGATTAGAATCAATACAGTCCTAGAAAAACAAAAGCCCTTTCGGGATTAATATAGAGTATATGATAGCTCTCTGGAGAGGCTTGAGTCAAGCAATTATGTTGATAACAATATATATAAGTTTCTGTCAAGAATTATCCGTGTTTCGCGCGAAACATTTAGAGAGCGGAGTTTCACTATGAATAGCAAGGAATTTGGCTATTTTGCTGAAAATATCGCCGGTCGACATCTTGAATCCAAGGGGTATACTACGGTCGAACGGAATTATCAAAAACCTTGGGGTGAGATTGATATTATTATGAGAGACGGCTCTGTGGTGGTTTTCGTGGAGGTCAAGGCAAATATGCGGGAATACCCCGATGGGTTCAGCCCGGAGATACGCGTGGACGAACGAAAACTGTCTGCATTGATCAAAACCGCGATGCTCTATATGGAATATGAAGCGAAGGACATGGAGGCGGAATGGCGCATCGACATCGTTTCAGTTACGATCAATGAGATAGCGCAAAGCGCGAAAATAAAGCATTATAAGAACATTGCAGAGGCTTTTTCATAGGATACAGATGTTTCGCGCGAAACATTTTATAAAAAATTGATAAGGGGGCCCAAAAAAGCTAGGATTGGTAAATGGTTATTGATTCCTCTGGCACACTTGATACTTCCCGAACAGCCCACGATCTTGCAAAAACTATCATTGAGAAGCCATTAAAGAACCGCGCCGTTGTAGTTGCGCTGGAAGGTGAGCTTGGTGCCGGAAAAACCACATTCGTTCAAGCATTTGCAAAAACCCTGGGAGTTCAAGAAACGCTAACGAGCCCTACGTTTGTCATCCTGAAACACTATACGCTACATGCTACACGCTACGCGAATCTCGTCCACATCGACGCCTATCGCCTCAAAGACCATATTGAACTTGAGAAACTTGGCATTAAGAACTTGGTCGCCAACCCCTGTAATATTATTCTCATTGAATGGGCTGATCGGGTACGTGAAATATTACCCGAGGACACTATCTACATCCAGATGGATCATATAGATGAAAAAACAAGGAAAATAAGCATAAACCAACTATAAAGCGATACAAGCTATAAAGCGATAAAAAGCTTTGTAGCTCTACGGCTTTGTAGCTCTACGGCTATCAGGAAACTCATCCTTATTGATGGCAATGCGCTTGTACATAGAGCATTTCACGCATTACCCCCACTCACATCTCCAAAAGGCTTAGTAACCAACGCTGTTTTCGGGTTTTGTTCGATTTTGATCAAGATGATCAGGGAAATGAAGCCGGAATATATTGCGGCCACTTTTGATCTGGCCGGTCCGACATTCAGACATGAGGATTTTGCCGGTTATAAAGCAAAGCGGGTTAAAGCGCCTCAAGAGCTCTACGATCAGATTGCCTTGGTAAAGCAAGTTCTTGTTGATTTTGGAGTGCCTATCTATGAGAAACAGGGCTATGAGGCTGATGACCTCATAGGAACGCTTGCAACACGAGCAAAAACAGAAAATGATCTTCAAATAATTATTGCGACGGGGGATTTGGATACGCTCCAACTTGTAGATGGCGACAAAGTGGTTGTATTTACTCTGCGCAGGGGTGTTACCGATACTGTTATATACAATGAAGGAGCTGTCTTTGAGCGATATGGCCTTAAACCGTCACAATTGAGCGATTATCGAGGGCTGAAGGGTGATCCGTCCGATAATATCCCGGGGGTCCCGGGAGTGGGGGAAAAAACAGCCTCGGAGTTAATACAAAAATACGGAAGCCTTGAGAAATTATATGCAAAACTTGAAAAGGACCATGGAGCGGGGGAGAAGAAGAAAAAAGAAAAAGAAGAAGGAGCAATAGGGGATAACCTGGCTGAAAAGCTTCTTGAAAATAAAGATCAGGCGTTCTTTTCCAAGCAGCTCTCTGTTATTGTGTGCGACATCGAAATAGATTTTTCTCTTGAGAAAGCCCAATGGCGCACACACGTCAATGTTGCCAAAGTTGCTGAGCTGTTCAAGGAGTTCGGCTTCGAAAGCCTTATCAAACGCCTTGACCAAATTGATCTCAATGGATCGGGGACGGCGATTCCTAGCAATACTTCGCAGGCTTCGATGGACTTTGCCGGTACTTCAAAAAGTTCAATACCGATCCGTGAAATGAGGGATGATGAATTGGATGGATTAATAACACAGATTGACAAGATTGGCAAATTATCATTTGATATACAATCAGGCAAGCTAATCGTTGCGACCACATCGGATGAAGTCATCTCTGTCCCGTTATCGCGCCAAGTACTCGAAAAAATGAGAAGAGTTTTCGAAAGTCCTTCGATAGTAAAAATCGGCCACGATCTGAAACCAATTTTCAAACAATTTACACGGTACGGTATGGTGCCGGCGATGCCGCTCTTTGATACGCGACTTGCCGCCTATATGCTCAACCTCAATATTCCTGACTATGATTTCCATCAGATGTATTTTCATGAGTTGGGTGGCACGCCGTCGGAGGAACCCGCGCTTCTACCGGCTTATGCTTTGACACTTGCGGAACACTTGGAGAAGAAACTTATTGCTCAAAATCTTATCAAGCCTTTTCAAGAAATCGAGCTCCCGCTTATTGGCGTTCTTGCTCAGATGGAGCTTAATGGCATCTTGGTTGACGGAAAAATTCTGACTACGCTTCTTGCGAGCACCAATAAGGAACTATCGCGGCTTGAAAAGGAGATCTACAAGCATGCCGGCATGGAGTTCAATATCAATTCACCGGCACAGCTCGGCGAGGTATTGTTTGAAAAGCTGGGGTTGAAAGGCAAAGTGCGCAAAACCGGCGGGGGAGCGCTCTCGACAGCGGCATCGGAACTTGAGAAATTGCGCGATGAACATCCGATCGTTGATCTTGTAATGCAATATCGGGAGTTCCAAAAGCTCAAATCCACCTATATAGAGCCCTTTCCGACACTTATTGCCTCCGATGGGCGCGTGCATACGACATACAATCAAACGGGTACTGTAACGGGGCGTATTTCATCCCAAGACCCCAATTTGCAAAATATTCCGATTCGTACCGAGCTGGGACGGGAATTCCGCAAGGCATTCATCTCTGAAAAGGGCTACAAAATTGTTTCGTGCGACTATTCCCAAATCGACCTTCGCATGGTCGCGCATCTCGCCAAGGACAAAACCATGATCGCGGCATTTAAGAATGGCGAAGATGTTCATACGCGCACGGCGGCGCAGGTGTTCAATGTTCCGCTCGCTGATGTCACCAAAGACATGCGTCGCCAAGCAAAAACGCTGAACTTCGGAGTGCTCTACGGCATGGGCACGTTGGGATTTGCGCGTGCGGCAGGCGTCAATCGCACGCAGGCGGGGGAGTTTATCGAGCGATATTTCACCGAATTCTCCGGCGTCAAAGAATATCTTGAAGGCTCGAAAGAAAGAGCACGGAAACAGGGATATCTTGATACGCTGTTTGGCCATCGCCGGTATTTCCCCGACATTCTCTCAACAATGCCCATGGTACGCGCCCAAGCGGAACGCATGGCAATCAATATGCCCGTACAGGGTACAGCGGCCGATGTGGTCAAGATGGCTATGCTACGGGTCCATGATTTTATTACAAAGGAAAGACTCAATGATGACGTCCGCATGCTGCTTCAAGTTCACGACGAGCTTGTGTTTGAAATACGCGACAACCGTATTGCCGAGATCACCCCAAAACTAAAAAAGATCATGGAATCCGTGCATCAATTTGACGTACCGCTCGTTGTCGATGTTAAGGCAGGGGAGAATTGGGAGGAAGTAGAAAAACTTCCGTAATTCGTTGTATATTTGAAATTGAAAGCGCGATCTCGACGGCCTGTTTCGGGTCGGGCTCGCGCGCGCCGAGCTCCTCGATGCAGGCATTGATAACTTGCAGGAGGCTGTCGTACCTTGCCAGGGTAACGGCGTTCATGCCCTGACGGATATCGCCCGGAAGCTTTTTGACGAGATCGTACATCTTCCCGGCCTCACCAGGTGGCATGTCCGATGCTCGGGCGACACCGAGAAGCGTCATGATCTCGAGTAACTTGTCGCGTCCCACGGGGCTCTGGGCACCCATGGACGCACCAATGGACGCCATGATGATCTCACTGGTGATGACCTCATAGAAGGGTCGGGTCGTTGCGCTCATCTGAACTGCCTCCTTTGTGCAGTTCATACTATATCGCATGTATTTATAGATGCGTCAATTTTTTGAGCTTAGGACCGAAACGCGCTATACTGCGAATCAATGCGGAAGATCTATATAGGAATGGGGGTACTTGTGCTGGCCACTGTGGCTGGTTTTGCGTTTTTCGGCCACGAAATCGGCATAAACAACGGATCAAGCGCCGGACCACTCATTATCACGGATAAAAATGCTATTGCTGGCATTTTTACGGGCCAACCATGCGAAAACGCTACAGCCCGACCGCTTGCGGTTATGCTGTCGTCCGATCCGGAAGCGCGGCCACTATCCGGCATCGGACAAGCGGATCTTGTCTTTGAAATGCCGGTAGTCGGTGCGGAGACGGTCACGCGCATGATGGCTGTGTTCCAATGTAGCAAGCCGAAAGCTATTGGATCGATTCGCTCTTCGCGGCTCGATTTCATACCGCTCGTGAGAGGACTTGGTGCAATCTATGCCCACTTCGGCGGGGAACACGAAGCGCTCGCAGAGCTTAACAAGGGTGTCACTGATAATATAGATGGTCTGATATACGATGGGACAACCTACTATCGCACGAGCGCACCACGACCCCATAATTCACTGACAAGCTACGATCTCCTGATGACCCGTGCCGACGGTCTCGGCTATACGCTGACCCTGACACCGGCCGAGTATTACAAGCATACCGATAGGGCAGTCGTTTCGAAGGGAACAGAAGCTCCTCCTGATTTGTATGCCGGGGTATTTGGCGTATCATGGACGTATGATGCGGCGCACAATACATATCAGCGCGTTCGAGGCGGCAAGCCGGAGATAGACAAGAACACCGGTAATCAAGTTACGGCTTCCAATATCATCATCATGCACACCACCTACAGCGTAATCAATATAAATTATAATCGAGTAAAAACTGTCGGAACCGGCGCCGCAACCGTGTATCAAAACGGCATTGCCATTTCCGGAACGTGGAAAAAAACAAGTGATACGAGCAAGCTTCTATTCCTTGATACGAACGGCAAAGAGATCCTGCTTGTTCCCGGTACAACCTGGGTTGAGATCACAACACAATGACAACACTCACTCACAATGAAAAAGAGCATGGCAAGCTGGAAGGAGAATATATCGGAGATTTTGTCTTTGGAGCAAATGATGGCATTATCACGACATTCGCGGTAGTGTCCGGTGCGGTCGGCGCAGGGCTATCACCGCTGGTGATTATCATGCTGGGACTTGCCAATCTGATCGCTGACGGCATTTCTATGGGACTTTCTAATTTCCTTTCCCTCCGATCCAGAAGATCATTTGAGCAACGCGAGCGGGCGCGCGAAGAATATGAGATTGAAAAATTTCCCGATCAAGAGCGCCAAGAAGTCAGCGACGTGGTGGCCGGCTGGGGAATTCCCAGTGCTCATGTTTCGAGCATTGTCGACGATATTGTCAGCGACAAGAAACGCTGGACTGACTTCATGATGAGGGAAGAGCTGGGCATTGTCGAAGATCCGAAAGACAAGCCAATCACACATGGCTTCGTGACATTTATCGCATTCTCTCTTGTCGGAGCGATGCCGCTTATTCCATATCTTTTTGGCATACCTCCGCATCTTCAATTCATGGTATCGATCATCGCCACCGCTGTTTCGCTTTTTATCGTAGGCTCCCTGCGGTCCCTCGTGACCAACCAGCGGTGGCTCTGGGCCGGGTTGGAGATGCTGATTGTGGGCAGTATCGCCGCTTCCGCCGCTTTCGTTGTCGGTTCTTGGGCACAAAAAATATTTGTGGGCCATTGAGCTATGATCCTCTTTCTCTATGGCACTGAAGAGATACTGCTTGAGGAACGGCTTCAAGAAGAGCTGGAAAAGTTTGCACGCAAACATCCGGGTGTGGCGAAGGAGATGTATGATGTTATCGATGAGGAGCAATGGGCAGGATGCCAACAATCGCTGAAAACTGCCGGACTGTTTAGTGCCATGCAGTGTATTGTTGTCCGCCACCCATCCGAGCGAACAGAGGAGCTGGCACGAATATTCGAAGAATTCAGCGTCGCCGACGACACGGAACGAACAGTGATACTCCTTGGCGAAAAGCTCGAAAAAAAACTTGCATCCGCCAAAGGCGGATCCGCCTCCGGTGGAAAAGATCCCACGGTCATTGAGGTTGCATCTCTGACCGGCACTGCACTCGAGAAATGGGTTCAAAAACGGGCTGAACGCATCGGTGGACGCATAGATATGCCCGCAATCCGGACGCTGATCCTCTATACCAACATCCCACCGGATCAATATAAAAAGATTGAGAAGCCGAATCTATGGCGATTGTCATCCGAGATCGACAAGCTCACCGCCTACGCAACTTCAAACGGCCAACCGATCACCGAGGCAACGGTCAAACTACTGGTAACACCCCCGGCTTTGCTGAATATCTTCACTATCACCGACGCATTGGCAGCCAAGGATCGCTCCGGTGCGGTCGTAGGGTTGGCAAGGCATCTCGAAGAGGGGAGTGATCCATTCCATCTATTTTCCATGTTTGTATTCCAATTTCGCAATCTGCTCCGGGTAAAATCTCTCTCCGGCCCCAAGGCAACGCCGGCGACAATCGCCGCCAAGACCAAAATGCCCCCGTTTGTAGCACGCAAGACATTTGATGCGGCTCGGGGGTTTGAATTTGAAGAATTGAAGCGGTTATTTCTCAATCTCATCCGCCTCGAGCGCAATGCAAAGTCCGGCCGCGCCGATATGATTGACGGACTGTATTCGTTTGTGTTCTCGCTGAAATCGTAGTATTCTTCTTGCGCATGCACGACTATCTTACTATCGGCAAAGCTGGAGACTTAAAAAACCCGCGTGAGCGGGCCTTATATCGCTTCTTTGAGATGGTTCCGGGTCTCTTGTCGTGGACAACTCTCATCCTGATCGTTGTCGCTTCGTTCCATTGGCCGATTGCCACGGTTATTTTCATCATCATTTTCGATACATACTGGCTGGTAAAGAGCATCTACCTGACATTCCATCTGCGCGCCAGTTTTTCACGCATGCGCGGCTTTATGAAAATGGATTGGCTGTCCGAGGTGGAAAAGCTTGACGCTACACGCTACACGCTACACGATGTGCGCTCTTGGCGCGATATCTACCATCTCGTAATTCTTCCAACCTATCAAGAACCGACCGAACTCATCGTGCAATCCATTGAAAGTCTCGCGAAATCTCATTACCCGATGGATCGCATGATTGTCGTTTTGGCACAAGAAGAGCGCGCAGGCCGAGAACACAATGAGGGTATTGCCTCGGCCGTCGGTGCACAGTTCAAAAATGTTTTTTTCCGCTTGGCCGTCGTTGAACATCCCGATGGCATCGCGGGGGAGCTGGCGGGCAAGGGGGCAAATATCGCATACGCAGGCAAACATGTTCAGCGGGAGATCATTGATCAGCTTGCAATTCCATATCAACGCATCATGGCATCGGTGTTCGACATCGACACTGTTGTCCATGCCGAATACTTCTCACGATTGACATATATCTATCTGACAAGTGATGATCCGCTCCATGCTTCGTATCAGCCCATTCCCTTTTTTACCAACAATATCTGGGAGGCGCCGGCATTTGCCCGAGTTGTGTCGTTCTCTTCGACATTTTGGCAAACAATTCAGCAAGAACGCGTCGAGAATCTCATCACGTTTTCCAGCCACTCCATGCCATTTCAAGCTGTCGTTGATATCGGCTTCTGGCAATCGAACATGGTCAATGAAGACTCGCGCGTATTCTGGCAGTGTTTCCTGCGCTACGACGGCAACTACCGCGTGGTTCCGCTCTATTTCCCGGTCTATCTGGATGCCAATGTCGCTCCGAGCTTCTGGCGCACCATGATCAATATCCACAAACAGCACCGCCGCTGGGGCTATGGCGTTGAAAATATCCCATACTTCTGGTTCGGCTTCTTGAAAAATAAGAAAATCCCACGCTCCAAGAAGTATTTTTACTCGCTCATTACGCTCGAGGGGCATTGGTCATGGGCGACCAATGCCATTATGCTCTTCCTGCTTGGCTGGCTGCCACTTCTGGTTGGCGGATCGGCATTCAATCAGACGGTCGTCGCGTTCAATCTGCCATTTGTAACGCGTATGATCATGTTTGGCGCAATGTTCGGATTGGTCACGTCCGCCATTCTCTCCATGCTCATCTTGCCCCCCCGCCCCCCGCAATTCGGCAAATTCAAATATCTGTGGATGATTCTCCAGTGGATTCTGTTTCCAGTCACCACGATTCTATTTGGTTGTTTTCCGTCGCTGGAAGCGCAGACGAGATTAATGCTGGGCAAATATCTCGGATTCTGGGTTACACCTAAGCACCGGGTAGGGAAGTCCAAATAAAAACCCGCACCACGACCTCCATTCGGTGTGATGCGGGAAGAACGTTGGATTCATCTTCTTCCGGTGAGCCAAATGCCGTAGAAGACAGTAGTAAGATTGGCAGCAAAGGCGATCATAAGCGCAACAATCGCGACGCGCTCGAGGTCGGTGCAGGCTGCACCGACGGCAAAACTGGTGATCATAATATGCGCTAAACCAAGACTGAAACCGATGTCTTGGAAGATCATGGTGGCCGTGGATATGGCGAGGGCCAGGCTGACAAGGGTCGCCATGACGGTAGCCATGCCCAGATCCGCTCCACCCATGAGCATTACCCGCTGCGTTCCAACCGTCAGAACCGCCACGCCGATGGCTGAAAGAATCTGTTTCACCACTCCTCCTTCTTTGTTGATGAACCTTTTTTGAACCGATCGTCGCGCCCAACGCGCAGACTTTGTTTACTCTGGCTACTCTTCGACTCTCTACGATGAGCAGCTAGAGTGCTGACCAAAGGCCATCCACAGGATTTTGTGCCCCCCATGCAGGCCATAGTCATATTGACAAAGAACAAACTATCAAATACTTCGAGACCGATGCTCAGGGTAAGCACTAACCCGAAAGGTCCACCAACCAACATTCCGAGACCGACGACTACGTCTAACCAATTTCCCGAACACCTGCTTTCGATCAGATAACGGAAATAGAAAACGTTTGCCAGCACACAACCAACCAACCCTAAAAAGAAAGTGATCGCTGCTGTCATTGGATTCCCCCTTTTCTCTGATCCGTGCGACCATCGCGCGGACCTTCAAGGTTTACTCGTTTTTCGGGCGATACCTGGGTGCGGGGCTTTTTCCATGGGCCGACGTATCTCTGATTTTTTGTGCCAAGAGCACGTAATCTGGGTTTTCCGGCGTGACAATGCGCTTCATGAATCTTGCCAGTTGAGTCATTCCAAATTCAAACGCGTGGCGGTCGTACATCCCTCCACCTTCCCAACGGTCACCGGGGCTGTTGCCACATTGGAGGGCGACGATGCTTGGCTTACGCTCTTCGCCGCGCGAAGTGACTTCTGTGACGATGCACGCCATGCCTTCCTTGAACTCCAAGATGTCGAATTCCCGGAGATTTTTAAGAAGCTGCCTATTGGCCTGGACTTCAGGTTTGGCGTCCAGCTGAACGTAGTATCGCCCGGCTTCGTTCCGTTCACGTCTAACCCCTTCCATTGCCACGATGTACGCTATCACCCAAATTCCGAACAGTAGGCCAAGGCAATTCCAGATGATGTCCTCACCCGTTACGGCTGCTTTGACTGCCATTTCCCACCTCTTTTGTTAATGAACTTGTTTTTTCGATCTGTACGCCCATCGCGCAGACCTTACTGGCTACGTAGGTCCAGCAGTTCAGCGCCAGTGCCGAACCGTGTGGTTTTGATTCTGACTTCGCTACCGTCGGGTGGAAAATTCATAGGAAGCTGGAAGTCCCTTGTGGCACTGTCCCCATACCAACGCCACTTGTAGCCCGCCTCTTTTGTTCCCAGAGGTGAATCAACCATGATGGTGAACGTTATCACTTGGGCATTGTTGGCGGCGGAACAGTACGCCATCCTTCCTGTTCCGTTTTGTGTGTTGTCTAAATCTTTGCCGTGGTACCCGATTCCGGATTTGTTAGGGATGTGGGAACAGCTCCAGCATTCCCACCGCGTCCCAACCACCTTACCCACTACGCGCCTCTCTTTGAAGCCCGTGTAGATCGCTCCGCCGGCGATCACCACGACTAGGACTGTCGCGAAAAAGCCGACAACTTTTCGCATAGACAAGACCTCTCTTTGTGAATGAACTTGTTTTCTCTGATCCGTGCGACCATCGCGCGGACCTTGTAAAACACTAGAAGCGTGGCATAATATTTTGGAAGTGTCTAGGATTTTTTTACAAAAAATGGTTTATTTGACAAAAGATTCGTATATTGCTAGTATTGCTGTATAATTTAGTGACTATTATAGCGTCATATTATGAAAAAACTATCAAATTCGCTGTTGCATAGTCTTAACCTCACTGAAGCCCAGGCCTCGGTCTATGCAGCGGCGCTCGAGCTTGGGGTAGCCAATATGCAGCAATTAGCTACTAAATCAGGCATCAAGCGCACGAGTATCTATAATTTCATCGAAGGCATGAAGGAGCGAGGGTTTATTGTCGAGATCACCAAGCGCAAGCGCACGATGTATAGCGCTGTCGCTCCGGAACAGCTGGTCGAAATCGAAAAGACCCGCCTTGCCGAGCTTGAGCACGCGCTTCCGGAACTACGCGCGATCCAAAACGAATCTATGACCAAGCCCCGCGTTGCTTTTTATGATGGCATCGAGGGCATCAAAGAAGTCTATGCGGATATATTGAAAGACAAGAAAGAGGTTATCGTATTTGAAGACCTGGAGAATATGAAGAAGGTTTTGCCGGATTCGTTTTATAGTTGGTTTCCCGGCGAGCGAGCGCGACGCAATATCCCACTCAAAAGCATCCTCCGTGATTCATCAGAGGCGCGAGAGTTTACCAAACAAGACATTCGTCTCTTACGAAAAACTAAAATGGTAGATTCCGGCGACTGGAAAACGGAAATCAATATCTATGGCGACAAAGTTGCGCTGATGAGTTATCGCACCAAGATCCCGTTTTGCGTGTTGATTGAAGATCATAACATCGCAGAGACATTGCGAAGCGCCTGGAAAGAATTATGGGAACGATTGGACTGATTGACTGTCATTCAAAATGCACCATCCTCTGCATCCGGGCGAGGCGGGTAGCCAGTAGGGGATGTTTTGTGAGTGCGGGATCGATTTCAAGAAGTGCCTTGGCTTCACCGCGAGCCTGCTTAATTTGCTCAATATCGGTAAGTGAGGCCATGGCGAGATCAGGAATGCCGGATTGCTGGGTGCCGGTGAATTCGCCGGGACCACGGATCTTCAGGTCCATTTCGGCAAGTTTAAATCCGTCATTTGTTTTTTCCATCGCTTGCAGTCGCCTCGTTGCTCCGCCATCGGTGGTGAAAAGGAAGCAATACGATTGATGCGCTCCGCGTCCCACGCGCCCACGGAACTGATGCAGGGGAGCGAGGCCGAAGCGCTCGGCCGACTCGATCATCATGATTGTCGCATTGGGCACATCCACGCCAACCTCAATGACTGATGTCGAAACAAGCATGTCATATTTCTTATCCTTAAAATCTAGCATGATTTGCTCTTTCTCTTTGGCCGGTAGTTTGCCGTGAAGCATGGCCACGCGCCGGTGGGGGAATATGGTCTTAGATAACTTCTCAAACTCCTCCGTAACCGCCTTGACATCTGCCCACATGAGCTTGGCTTGGGAGGGCTTTTTAGCTTCACTAGCTTCGTTAGCTTTTTCAGAGGGGTCGATTCGGGGACAGATGACGAATACTTGGCGACCTTCTTGAATTTGTTTTTCGATAAATGCGTATGCCTCAGGCCTCTTCTCAGACGACACAACCTTCGTGATTATTTCCTGTCTCCCTTTTGGCTTTTCCTTCAGTAACGATACATCAAGATCGCCATAGATGGTCAGCGCGAGCGTTCTTGGTATTGGCGTTGCCGTCATTGATAATAAGTGAGGTACGAGCTTTTGTTCCTTGATCAATTTCATTCGTTGTTTCACCCCAAACCGGTGTTGTTCGTCTATTATAACAAGGCCAAGCCTTGGCATAACAATGTTTTTTTGGATCACGGCATGAGTTCCAATAATAATCTTAATCTCGCCGCGCGCAATCTTCTGGATTATAAGTTTTTTTGAGATTTTCTCTTCTGTTGTCTCGTCATTGGGCCATTGTCTAGCTTCGGAACCGGTCAGTAGTCCGATCATTATTCCTGGTTCATTATTCATTATTCCAGTTATGGTTGCATAATGCTGCTTCGCCAATATCTCCGTCGGTGCCATGAACACAGCTTGGTATCCGGCATGAACCGTCTGGTATGCCGCAATGAGCGCCACGACTGTCTTGCCTGAACCAACATCTCCGTTGAGAAGGCGATTCATCGGATGTGGGCGATCGAGGTCTTGGAGAATTTCAAATGCCGAGCGGCGCTGATCATCCGTGAGCGTAAATGGCAAATGCTTCACAAAGTTGGCGATGAGTTCTTTTTCAAAATGAACTTGTGGTGCGGTCAGTGACTGCATCGCCGCCCGATCTTGAAGCGTGCGAAGTTGGATGAGTAACAGTTCTTCAAATGCGAAGCGCTTACGGGCAGGTTCCGCGTCTTCGAGCTTGGCGGGAAAGTGAATCGCCTTCAGCGCAGAAACATAATCAGTGAAATGGTATCGCTCCCTGATATCCTCCGGCAGGGGATCGGGCAAGTCGTCCAGCGATTCAATAACAGGCTTAATCAGAAATCGCAGATATTTGGAGCTTATGCCTTCCGTTTCCGGATAGATCGGGATAAGTCTGCCAGTGTGCTTCAGTCCAGCTACAAGCTGAAAGCTACCATCTGTAAGCTCGGATCTACTGATCCGCTCATAACTCGGATTTGAGAGATATAATCCGCGCTTATCTTGTGAAATCTTGCCCGAGAGACTCACGAGCGTGCCTTCTTTGAATGTATCCGCCAAATATGATTGGTTGAACCAAACGGTACGGATTGAATCCGTCCCATCATTCACATATGCCGTCGTAATGGTCATCCGCCGCTTCCATGCGCGCACGGTTTCGATTTTTTCGACTTCGCCCTGAATACTGACGACCTGCCCCGCTTCACCAATGTCGCTGATCGATATTGCATTGCTGAAATCCTCGTACCGCGCCGGAAAATGCCGGATCAGATCGCCAATTGTCATAATGCCAAGCCGTTTCAACCGCGGCAACATCCGTGGCCCGACGTGAGAGAGTTTTTCGATTGGTAAATCTAGATTAACCACAGTATCTTTGTACCATTTCTGCAAAAAGAGTGATAGAGTGGAGATATGGCACAACAAATCCCTCCCGGCTTGCCAAGCCATCCGACAAATCATCTTCCCGCCATTATCGCCACCGTGATTGTGACGGCTGTTCTCGTCGGCCTCAGCGTATATTGGTTCGTGAAACCCGTTGCGGTTCCAGCCCCAAGCGAATCGCCAACAGCCCCCTCGAGTTCTACGCCATCGCAAACGGGCTACGAGCAATTTATCCAAATGGCGCAAACAGCAGAATGTGCAGGCGGACGGAATGAGTTGCACCTAATTGATGAAACTTTCGTTGTATGGCTGCACCAAGGCGCCTGTGCAGATGCTGGTTATGGCTATACTCTCTACGGCAAGCATCCCAGTGATGTTCTGTGCCAACTTGGGGATTCCATAGCCGGCCCTCAAGAATCCTGCACACAGCCGCAATATAAAGCGCTGTTTGACGAAATAAAAAAACATGTTGCTGATCCCGTGTTCAGTTTGCCCGGACATACGGCGGTTTTGCTGTTTCAAGGAAGCACCCCCACGCCGACACCAACGAAAAAATCCGGAATCGACGGTATGGTGATCGGTGAGTATTGCAACGGTGCTCCGCCACCGTCACCATTGCCATCCGGGTATCAGTCATGCGGAGAAGAACCGCTTGCCTCGCTCTTATTGAACATAAAAAATAACGCTACCGGAATTACGAAACAAGCGACAACAGACAGCGCCGGAATATTTCAGATCGAACTTTCCCCAGGCGAGTATACCGTTAGTCAAGAGCGTACATATTTCATGGGTGGCCCGTTTACGGTTCAGGTTAAGTCTGGAATATTTACTGGGGTTACGCTTAAATTCCAGGAGCTTCGTCCGTAGTGCTGTGCGCCCGAGGGGTAATCGAAACCAATCAAAAAGCACCAAATGGTGCTTTTTGATTACTGTGCAGTATTCTTAAATTGGTCCGAGCGCATTTCCCCGAAAAATTTATTTGGTCAGTTGTTCTCGTTCTGGTTCTCGCCAGATATAGAGGTAATAATATATTGGCATTGCAATCATATTTCCAATAAACAATACTACAGCCCACAGTGCTTTTTTGTCTTGAGCAACTCGATCATTTCTAAATACATTTTTGATGTAGATAACAAGCAAAACAACCATCAAAATCATGGTAAAGAAATGGAGTGGGAAAATCAGCAAAAAGCCATCTGGCATTTCTTGCGATGGCCCACTAGGAAAAGATGCAAGGATTTGGGACAAAACAAAGACGAAGAAAAAGACCATGTAGAATATGGGCCACATAGTTGCAATTCCCAAAATAATCTTTTTAGATTTTGACATACTTTTGAATTATTGACGTTAATGCTGACATTTATTAAAAGTCGACCGGCTTTCCTATGTATCCGTTATGGCATGATTAACAATCATCTTACAATCTCCAATCTGGTGCCCCCATGAGGAATCGAACCTCAATCACAACTTCCGCAAAGTTGCGTCCTATCCGTTGAACGATGAGGGCATATTTACTATTTTCTCCGCCATGCGAAACCCCATTTTTATAATCTCCCTCCTTATTGTCTCACTTCCGTATCTAACAAAGCAAATGCCTTTGAAGTTTTTACGAAATCGCTTGGTTTCATGCTTGCGCTTTACATAAATCTTCTGAAACTGTTCCGTGGGAACGCGTAGGAGTTTTGACCAAAAGATCTTTGTCTCATCTATGGAATGATAATAATGCAGGTGCAGACGAATACGAATACGTTGCTCATCAAGAGAGAAGCAATCTCTCAATAATCGAATGAATAGTTGACACAGAAGGGGATCGGTGTTCGCAAAGGTCAATCCTGATTTTTCAGTCTTGGCTCCCTCCGCCCAATAGAGCATTGCGAGCATAACTCTCTTTGTGTGAAGATCACTTGGGAAATTGGAGAGCAACTTACCAATCTTCTTTTCAAGAACTTCTTCTCTGACCTGTCGGCGCTCGGCAAATTTCGCAATAGACATCTTGCGTATCCTCGCAAGATGGGCAAGACGTTTTTTAGGATCTTCCATAAAGGATCCTATTTCTTCGGAAAACCACGTGCTTAATGTACTTTTCGGTATGGCAAATTTGTCAAAGATCTCCTTATATGACTTCCCACTCCGGCGCATTACTTCAGCTTGCTCTCGAATTTCAAGCATGTAACTTGTTCTTTTCCGAACAGTAGGTGTCATGCTTTAGTATAGCATGTCGTAGTTCGATATAAAAACAAGTCATCTACAATCCCAGCCTTCTCGCAATCGCTTCCACAACTGTCTCCTCATGCGGCTCTTCGGGTACTGACTGTATCAGAATTGAGCGCACTTGAACAGGGCTCTGATCAGCAAGTGGAATCTTCACATACGGCCGGTACCACTGCTTGAAACGCAGACTTAATTCCTTGATGCCCAGCTCGGGCTCGTAATCAACCCAGAACGATTTTATATGGTGTACCGAGTGAGCCGCATCACCGACACGAATCATGTCGGCATTAATCTGAACCATTACCTCCGGCACAGATCGGCGAGATGCGATCAATATCATAATCCCCAGCATCCCGAATAAAACTCCGGTTACCGCATCATGCGTCAAATAAACAAGCAACGCACCCACGCCCCACAAAACAAAGGCGGCAATAGTAGGCGCTATGCTCCGCAACGGCAGGGGATAGGCAGGACCGATCCATTCAAGAAAAGTCGGCCTGACAATAAGCTTGGGTCGCTGGAACGGTATCGTCTCTTTCTCCGGCACAAACACTGGCACGCCGACAGCTATATCAGCAACCGTTTCTTTTGAACGTTCCTTTGCCGCTTCCTCGGCTTCTTGCTCTTCCTTTTGTTTTCGCAAATCGATGACGTGGGACATGTCTTTAGTATACCATGACAAATCATGCTAGACATCCTGCCGTTTCCGATAGAAATCCTCGGTTTTGTCTTCGCCAAGATGCGCATAGTCGTTCCACGTCATCAGAAGCCATCCCTTATCGTTGTGCTCAAAAAGCGTAATACCGCTTTGTGTCATACGGAAGTGATCGTAGAGAACATGATGCACTTCGTGGCCGGCGTCGGGACCGAAGAGCATCAGCATGGCAAGCACTCGCAGTATCATTGCATGGGAAACAATCAGGATATGCTCGTGCGTATCGGCCTCCAAAAGATGCAAAAATTTCTGCACGCGCGCGCGGAGATCATAAAAATTCTCCTCATCCGAGAAGTGCC
>Ga0155794_102_pt2 | contig 61515 bp, 62 predicted proteins | sample RifCSPlowO2_01_FD_107448 | JGI IMG/M metagenome (GOLD analysis project Ga0155794, IMG submission 107448) | Candidatus Yanofskybacteria bacterium RIFCSPLOWO2_01_FULL_49_25 | reverse complement strand
CTCCAATGTGCTCGTCCTCAACACTGCCATTGAGCAGTTCCCGACCAACCTGATCGCCAACATGTTCGGCTTCGCCAAGTCGGATTTCTTTCAGATGGATGAGGCGCAGAGGGAACCGGTGGCTGTGAAATTCTAAATTATGTCAGAACGTGATCTAATTCCTCAACAAGATGGGGCTCAAGCGAAAAGATTCGATATTGTTCAATATAAAGACCCAGAATATCTTGGCCCCGAAGACCCAGATCAGCCTGGTTTTGTGGGTTTCAAGGATAGACCCCTAAAGAAGAAGCCACCACAAGAGATAATAGACATGTTACAAAGTGAGGGTTTTAGCGCGATAAGAATTTTTGATGAAAGTGATTCTGATGCAAATGAGCTAACCGAAGTAACTCAAGTTAGCAGGCCAGTAGTCGGAACAGTATGGCTTGCTCCTAGCGGCGTAGAGGTTCTAGTTAGACCCGTTACGGATGGCAAAGTGGTAATTTATGCAAGAAAAAAAGATGGCGGGAAATTTGAGAACATTACGGACAGCACGGGTTATATATCTTTGACATCTGCACAATTTAGAAAAGAGCTTGGTACCAACGTGATATGGCAGTATAACTTGAGAAAACCTGATCGAATGCAATTCTACTATGACGGCATAGATGATTTTCCTGATGATTTGGACGGAGGTTTAAAAATAGGAAAATAAAAGTTTCAAATTGAAAATTCCCACAAAATATATCTTCGTAGTTGGCGGTGTGATGTCCGGAATCGGGAAGGGCATCACCACCTCATCGATCGGCCGTGTCCTCAAGGACTACGGCTTTTCGGTTACGGCCTGCAAGATTGACCCCTATTTCAACGTGGATGCCGGTACGCTCAATCCCGTCGTGCATGGCGAAGTGTTTGTAACCGACGATGGCGCGGAAGCGGACCAAGACCTCGGCAATTACGAACGATTTCTCGAGCAGGATATGTCCAAGAAAAATATCATGACGTCCGGTCTTGTGATCCAGACCATCATCAACAATGAGCGCAATCTTCAATATGGAGGAGATGATGTTGAAATGATGCGAGATATTCCGGAAGAGGTCCGGCGGAGAATCTTCGATCTTGCGGAATCTTCCAAGTCGGACTTTGTTATCGTCGAGGTTGGTGGAACGGCGGGAGACAATGAAAATTTGGTGTTTCTCGAAGCCGCCCGAGGCATGAAGCTGAAGAATCCCAAAGATGTCATGTTCGTGTTAGTCAGTTACCTTCCCATCCTCGCCAATACCGGCGAGATGAAATCAAAGCCGACGCAACATGCCGTGCGTGCGATCAACTCTGTCGGTATTAATGTTGATATGCTGATCACGCGGGCATCCGTTCCCGTGGATGCCCCCCGCAAGAAACAAATCTCCCGCGTCTGTGGCATGGAGCAGGAAGATATCATTTCCGCTCCCGACGTGTCGTCAATCTACGAAGTTCCACTCAACTTTGAACGGGATCACATCGGCAGCCGCATTCTTGAAAAGTTTGGTTTAAAGGTGCGGAATCATGACAGCTCAAAGTGGCAAAAGCTTGTAACCTCAATCCAGAAAGCGAAGGATCCGGTGAAAATCGGCATCGTCGGGAAGTACTTTGTCAGCGGTGACTTTTCGCTCACCGATGCATATCTCTCTGTCATCGAGGCGATCAAACACGCGGCATGGGCGCATGGACGCAAGCCGGAGATCACGTGGCTAGACGCGGAAACGTACGAAAAAGACCCGAAGAAGCTCGAAGAGCTTTCGAAGTTTGACGGCATCATCGTTCCGGGCGGATTTGGTTCTAGAGGAACCGAAGGCAAAATCGCCGTCGTGCAATACGTACGCGAACACAACATCCCGTACCTCGGGCTATGCTACGGTCTTCAGATGGCTGTCATTGAGTACGCCCGCAATGTTGTTGGCCTTAAAAACGCAAATACAACGGAGGCTAATCCAAAAACACCATATCCCGTCATTGATACGTTGCCCGACCAAGTCGCTAAGATCATGAAAAAGGAACTTGGCGGCACCATGCGCCTCGGCGCCTACGATTGCATACTGAAGCCCGGCTCTAAAGCTCTGCAGCTGTACGGCTCTAAAGCTATCAGCGAACGTCACCGCCATCGCTATGAAGTCAACAATGATTACAAGGCACAGTTAGAAAAAGCCGGCCTCGTCATCTCCGGCACTAACCCCAAGTCCAACCTCGCCGAAATCATCGAGCTCCCCGGCCACAAATTCTTCATGGGATCACAATTTCATCCCGAGCTCAAGAGCCGCCCTTTACATCCGCACCCTCTCTTTTTAGGTTTTATTGAGGCGGCCATAAAGGCCTAATGTAAAGTGTAAATATCAAAATGGAAAGTGACAGTGCAAAGTTCAAAAATGAATTCAAGAAACGGCTGTATAATTGGGTAGTGCGACTGATCAAGTTTATTGACACGTTACCAAAGGATTCTGTAGGATCGGTGATGGGAAAACAGTTGTTGCGCAGTGGCACGAGCGTACTGGCGAATTATGTGGAAGCGAACTCCGCAAGTTCGAGAAAAGATTTTATTAATTTCTTTACGCATTCCCTGAAATCTGCAAACGAATCAAAGGTTTGGCTCACGCTACTGCGCGATACTAACAAAGGGGATCAAGATGAGCTACAGTGGTTATTGAAAGAGTTGATTGAAATAGCTAATGTGATTGCGAAGAGTATACTGACGCTGAAAGGAAAATGAACAACAAAGATCTAACAAATAAACAGGTATACATTCTAGTGTTCGCGATAATCGCGGGGATAGCTTTTATGGAATCGAGTCATTCGATCTCGACTGGCATCTTTTGGCGGGAGTATATTCTAAAGATTTTGGGATACGGACTAGTGATAGAATTCATTGTGGTACTACTCGCAGGTTTTATGAAGGAAAGTTAAATTATTTTCGTATTTTACACTGTCATTTTCCATTTTGAGATTTCCATTTTTAATTTTCTATGCCTAACCTCTACCAAAACCGATCCAGCAACATCCGCAAAACCATCGTCCTGATGACGACCTTCTTTCTACTAATCATTGGGCTTGGCTTTGCGTTCTCGCAGTACTATGGCTCACCTGACATCCTCTACATAGCCGTCGCGATCAGCGTCATTATGAACTTCACCGCCTATTGGTGGTCGGATAGCATTGCCCTTGCCATGTCCGGAGCGCGCGCGGTCACCCGAGAGCAAGCGACCGAGCTCTACCGTATCGTTGAGAATCTTTGTATTACCGCCGGATTGCCCTTGCCTCGCATCTACATCATGGACGCTCCGCAGATCAACGCTTTTGCCACGGGCAGAAATCCCAAGCACGCGGCAATCGCCGTGACGACGGGCGCACTGCAAAAACTCCAAAATGAAGAACTCGAAGGCGTGATCGCTCACGAACTCTCCCATATCGGCAACCGAGATATTTTGATCTCATCAGTCGTCGTAGTACTCGCCGGCATCATTGCTATCGCCGCCGACATTGGTATGCGCGCAACGCTATTCGGCGGGCGACGCCGGAGCAACGATAACGGCGGGGGAGGACAGATCGGACTGCTCATCGCTATCATCGCCATGATTATCGCGCCGATTGCGGCAACCATTATTCGCCTTGCGGTCTCAAGACAACGCGAATACTTGGCCGATACATCGGGTGCGCTCTTGTCTCGCTATCCTGACGGCCTAGCCAACGCTCTCGAAAAAATCCGCCAAGACCATACCGCCATGCCCCATACCCACGCCGCCACCGCCCACCTCTTCATCGGCAGTCCGCTCAACGAAGACGATTCCGACAAACCCAGCTTCTTCGCCAAGCTCTTCATGACGCACCCGCCGCTATCAGATAGAATTAAGCGGCTTCGCGGGGTTCGGTAACATTCTGTCATGAAACCCAATAACGAAAGACAAATAGGCGGTCACAAAGAAAAGATATATCCTATTTTTTCTGTAACTCTGAATCCTGGATCACAACCAGAAATATTTCGTGACTTAATGCTTAAACAAAAAGCTATAATACTGGGTACAAATGCAATGGGTTCTGTACCTGAACGTTTTCTGCCATTGATACGGGAATTAAAGAATGCCCGTATTCCTGTATTCTTGCTCCCCGATAACCCAGGTACTCATCATGGTTTTATACGCATAGTTGAAAGGCCTCAAACTAGAACTATCGGAGCCGGTGGCATTCCTCTAGAAAAGGCAAATATCAACAACCACCCCAAAGTTGTAGCAGCAATTCAAGAAGAACTTGATGCAGGCAAGAAGGGGGATGATCTTGCGGAGGCCATAAGAAAACGGTTTGCCTACCAAGAAGGGGAGGTACGACCAATTTCTCCACTAGGAACTGAGGAGGGGTTTGCTGAACATGCAAGCAAGGTCAGAGGACGTAACCCGGATGACGATATGTACTAGCAAATCAGCCTATTTTATTTATAGATAAGTAATTAAACGTCTTCGCGGGGTTCGCTAGCTATTTGTTCCAGTTCTGATATATCGATATTGATGAGCTGATACTCTCCTCCGACAATTGAGTCGAGATCTTGGGTAAGGTAATACATACCGTAGAGGATGTAAGCGGCAATAAATACCGAAATCATACCGGTAAGACCGGGGATAAATAGCGCGATCAGGACAAGATACAGTACCGTTGCTTGCTGAAGCAGGAGATCGTATGCGCGTGGAGTAAGCCGTGCTTTTTTGCTCAAACAAAAAGTAGCATCGTTGGTAATGCTCAGCCATGTCATATGCAGATCTCCGGGAACATTTTCATCCGAACGAATAGCTTGATACAAGCTCATATTCGCTCGATAAATATCGTGATTATTGGCACCAGGATCTTTGAGAAGAAGCAAAAAATCCCGAGCCCACGTTTGGCATGCTTTTCTACCGTTTCTATTTGGTGTTCTATCGAGTATCTCTCCAAGAGAAGTGAGCGTCGATGAAAGGCGCACAATGGTTGTCTCCACCTCGAGAAATTTGTCATAGGTAGACGAGATTTTTTGCGAGAGAATAATTCCAAGCGCAAAACCAATAATAGCGAAGAGGTCGCCCAAACTTGGATCTTGGATCCAGCGATCATGGTGTTCCAAAATCCATACTCCACCCTTGATACTGATCACGAGAAGCAAAATAGGAGTTATTGCTTCTAGAATAGTTCCTCGATATCGCAGGACTCTCTTGAAAAATTCTCCGTACCGAAATAGCTTGAATGCCCGAAGTATTCGACTGAACCGCAACAAGCGAATCAATCTCAAAACTCGCAATTCTGTTGTGTTGATGAAGATCGGCAGTAGAAACTCAAGATAATTCGGAAACACCGCCACAAAATCAATGAGATTGAGCGGCTTCACAGCAAATTTCCATTTTATCGGGGCAGTGCTAAGTCTCAAGATATACTCAACCGTAAAAGCTGCCAGGATACTGTGTTCGGTGATTTGGAAAAAACTCTTGTGGGCCAAGAAATATGCTCCATACCATTGTTCGATCACGACAAATGCAACAGAAAAAAGAATCAGAAGCACAATGACAAATTGCACCGCTTTTGCCGCAATCGTATCGGGTGCTTCGAAAAAGTTATGAATCTTTTCTCGGATGGTCATTGTGTTACGCGCTAATTCTTACGCTCTTGTATTTCCCCTCGATATTAATCTCCCCGACAAAGTTGGTATGCATGATCTTCTTGATCTGCGAATACGGATAGTGCTTGAGCGCCCACATGAGCTTGGTCGAAACGCTCTCAATGGTCATGTCATGGGATTGGATCACGCCGGCCTCGAGCGCCTCCCGTCCCACATCGTTGACGTGCATGAGCGTCGCGCCTTCAATGCATTGGGTGGTAACAACCACAGGAATTTTCATAGTTCTCGCTTCTTTGATGACTTTAAGGTAGCGGTAGGCGATGTCTCCGGGACCATATCCACGCAGAACCAATCCGCGTATCCCGCTTTTCAAGATCGCTTGGAGCACTCTTACCGGAACTCCGGGCACGATAGTGATCACTGCAATGCGTGAATCATAGCCCGTCATAAGCTTCAATGGGCGATGATGCCGTGGCTTGCTTTCAGAACTAAGTCGAACATCGAACCTAATTTCTCCAAGTAAATCCCAGTTGATGGTCTCAAACGCATCGAGTTTTGATTCTGAAACTTTAGATGATCGAGCCCCTAAGATAAGCTCTTCATCAAAGACAATAAGAACACCGGCAATGTTCGCTTTTGCGATCCGAACTGCGTTAACAAAGTTTCTTCGGGCATCGCTTTCTACTTTATAGCCGGGAATTTGTGCACCGGTAAACACTACGGGTTTCCCAAGGTTGCGCAACGACCACGACAGCGCACTTGCGGTGTATGCCATGGAGTTGGTGCCATGAGTGATCACAAAGCCGTCGTAATTTTTATAATTCTTAGCAACAATGCTCGCGATACGGTCCCAGTGCTCGGGAGCCATGTTGGAACTGTCAATATTATCAATGTATTCCACATCCATGCGTGTGGTGGTATGGAGCTTGGGCTCAAGACTCATCAATAGATCAATCGCTTCTTGTTTCTTCAACATATCCAAAGATCCATGCTCGGCCTCATGCATGACGATCGTTCCTCCACAAAATAGTATTAATACTTTTTTCATAGTTTTTCTTGGGGAGTGCCGCCGTCCTCCTCGGGGGCGGCACTCCGGTTAGGTACTTCACGTGAGAGCTCCGGATCCTTCGCGCTCACTCCTTGTTGCCTCATCATCAAAGGCCCGTGCTCGTGATTGGGCCTTCAAAAATGTATTGACGGCAATAAGTTTGCGCTTGATCTCACCTAGTTGCTCTCGTCCCTCTTCGCTTTCCGTCATGGTACTGATACGCTTGAGTACTTCGGCGGTGATGGTTTCCCACCTTTCGGCAAGTACTCGATGATCGACTTTCCACCACATCTCTTTGAGCCATCTGGTTATGTTCTTTGCTCGGGTAACCTCTAGATTCATAAGGAGATCGTGGATTGGTCCCTCGACATCTCCGTGTGCTTCTGCAAGTCCACTCACATGAGCTCGGGAATGTGCAGCGCTCGTCCAGATACTGAAAACGAGAAGATTCCCGGCCCAGTAGACAGGAATCATCACCGTCCCCAGTGCTGGTCCCATACCTGCGTAGCTCGTGAGAACCGTCACCGTAAACAACGCTCCGAAAACGTACGCCGACGAAAGAGAGAACAACACACGTTGTGTCCGCTCTTCGATCGCGTCGAATTCGGCATACGCAAGACCGAACGGAGCGACGAGGGTGATGGCGGTTAGAACACCGACCACCGTGAGAAGCGTGCCCCAGTCTGCCTCGGGCGTTTGATGCCCGAGGATTACCGGTGGAAAGTACCACCAGGCGAAACACAGCCCGGTGAAAACCACCCCGAGAACCCACACGTCAAAGCGAGCCCTGTCTCCATCATTCTCCGCCTCGGTAAGAAAGCGCCTCCACGTGCTCGTTGCCTCCATTCTGTTGTAGAACTTGTCAGTCAAGGTATCCTCCTGATACTCAAAGTCAAACGGGATTGCTTGACTTTGTTGGGACCATGTTATACCATAGTTAAGGAGTGGCCAATATCACCTCAAGGTGGTATAAGTCACCAATATAATAAATAACCAATAAAATATGGCATATTCTGATGTTTTTGAGGAGTTGGGGCTTACTCCGAATGAGGCGAAAATCTATGAAACTTTAGTGTCGGGCGTTGAGATGCCGGTATCGGAGATTTCGATAAAGGCCAAGGTCCATCGGCGCAATGTGTACGATGCGCTGAACCGTCTCTTGGAAAAAGGGCTTGTTTTTCAGATTTTCCAGAAGGGCGAGAACCTATATCGCGCCGTCCATCCGCAAAAACTGCTCGAAGTCATCAAAGAAAAAGAAAAATCACTCCAGAAAATCCTGCCTGCGCTTTCTACGCAATATGAAGAAAAACCTCTCGAAGAGGCGGCGTTTATCTACAAGGGCATTGAGGGGTACAAGAACTACATGCGCGATCTCTTGCGGGTGGGAGAAGATACGTACTTCTTGGGCGCGAAGGGTCTTTGGATGACGCCGCATGTTCCTCGCAATCTCCACGACGAGTTTGTCCAGACATTGAAAAAGCAAAAGCGAAACTATAAAACGCTTTTCGATCCCCGTGTACCAGACGAACTCCCCGAAGCACTCAAAGACGTTGGGGGAGAGTACAAAGTGTTACCGAAAGGATATGAGACCATCGGTGTCGTGGATATTTTTGGCGATCATATCGCGACATTCACAAGCAAGGGTGTGGGCAACTTCGGCGAAGACGGTTCCATCTACGTCATGATCAACCGCGATCTGGCCGAATCCTACAAAACCTGGTTCCGCTTCATCTGGGAACACTGCCCGAGCCCGAAGAAAAAGTAGCATGGCAATCGGCACGGCCATTGTGATAGAGTGGTGCTATGACGCTACACGATACACGCTATACGTTTCGCGACAAAAAAGTCCTCCTCTTCGGCCTCGGAATACTCGGGGGAGGGGTGGCAACGGCGAATTGGCTGATCAAACGGGGCGCAAAAGTCACAATCACCGATCTCAAAACAGAGGCGGAGCTTGCGCCATCACTCAAGAAAATCAAAGGCAAACCTGAGCTGATTTTTGGCGGGCATGAGAAGATAAACGCCCAAGACCACGACGTCATCGTCCTCAATCCGGGAGTTTCAGTGAAGCACCCGCTCATACAAAAGGCGATCAAGCTACGCAAGTCTGTTATCAATGAGGCAACTATTTTTTACAATCAATTCCCCGGCAAGATCATTGGCGTTACCGGCACACGGGGAAAAACAACGACAGCAACCTGGATAAAGCATCTGCTCGGAACACAAGCTGTACTTGCGGGCAATTCACCGGACCATCCTTTCCTCCACGCTACACGCTACATGCTACACGATTCGCGAAGCTGGGCCGTCACCGAAATGCCTTCATTTCAAACAGAACTCTTCGATCCCGCGATCACTCCGTCACTGCGCCGGCCCGACATCGCCGTCATTACGAATATCTTTCAAGATCATTTCAATAGATATCCGAACTACCGCGCGTACGTAAAGACAAAGGCGAACCTCTTCATCAACCAAACAAAAAACCATGATTTGATACTCAACTTTGACAATCGCTGGACGCCATACTTCTTCGCGATTCCGCGCGCGTCGCGCGTATGGATGTTTTCGCTCAAGCCATTACCCAATGACGTCGACGGTATATTCCACGAACCGGGGGCAATCGTCTTTCAGAAACAGGGAAAGCGAGAGCTCATGCTCAACGTCAAAGGGTTCATCAGTCGGCGGGGATCGCATAATGTCGAAAATCTCATGGCGAGCGTTCTGGCGGCCCACTGTGCAGGACAAACATGGAAACAAATTCAAAAACGGATTCCAACCTTACCGGTTATCAAATTCCGGCAAGAAGTCATACATACCAGCCAACGGCTTACGATTATCAACGATACAACCGCGACGTCGCCGGAAGGTACAATCGCCGCGGTCAAACGCTTTGGTTCGCCGACAACTATCTTGATTGCGGGCGGAACTGATCGAAAACTGAAGTTCACGACATGGGGTACGCTCATCCCGAACTACATCGTACCGGACAATATTATTCTGCTTGAGGGCAGTGCGACCGGCAAAATACTTACGGCACTGGGGGAATACGCCTCGCGCGTACACGCATACTCGACGCTGGAAGCATGTGTTGCGGAGGCTCTCAAGAAGGCGCGTCGATTCAGCAAGGCCACAATATTGTTCTCACCGGGATGCAAAAGCTTTGAAAAGTTCAAGAACGAATATGACCGCGGGGAGCAGTTCAACAAGGCCATTTCGTCTCTTTTGAAAGCGTAGTATACTGTAGATATGCTCGAGATAAACGCAAAACCAAACAGGCTCAAAAGGGGTCTGCTGAATCTCTGTATTATCGTTATTAGCGTGGCAACGGTCGTCTCCATTGCTCGATTGGTGGAGGCCGGCTCCCTGAATCCGGGCTCCGCGCCGGGCTCGACTATGTATGATGCGACTGCCATCCACAACGCTCTTGTAGGAACATTTGACTCGTCGACGATCGCATCAAGTTCAAGCGGCAGCGCTATCCAAATTGCACGCTGTATTCTCGAACGCATGGGGGGAGGCAGTTGTTAGAACCATCCGACCAATCGTATGATACGAAAACATTCGCATACACTGACAGCAGGTGTCATTCTCGCGGGACTGCTGTTCCCGTTTCAAGTTTTTATAGCAAGCGCTGGAAATATTGATTCCGGCAATGGCTATGCATGGAGTGAGAATCTTGGCTGGTTCAATCTTGCATCAACGGAAGGAGACGTCACAGTGACGGATACCGCTCTGACGGGCTATATTTGGACAGAAAATGCGGGGTGGGTCAGTCTCAACTGTTCAAATACCAGCTCGTGCGCAACGGTGGATTACAAAGTAGCGAATAATGGTAGCGGGACGCTCTCCGGCTATGCATGGGGGGAGAATGTCGGGTGGATCAACTTCAGTCCTACATTCGGAGGCGTTTCGATCAATGGCTCCGGTGTATTCTCCGGCTATGCATGGGGGGAGAATGTCGGGTGGGCAAGTTTCAACTGTGCCAATACCAGCTCGTGCGCAACGGTGGATTACAAGGTTGCGACTATCTGGCGTCCTGCGAGCGGCACTACGCCGACAGCCACGCCGACTCCGCCCGCAGCCCCACCGGCAGCAACACTTCCCTCTATCACGCCATCTGGCGTACCCACACTAACTCCCATGGAGACTGCGAACCCATCCTCAACCCCGAACTCTTCCATCACCCCAAATCCATCCTCAATTCCGACATCGAGTCCAAACCTAACACCAGGACCACCCTCGAAACCGCCTTCAGAAACTCCACCGCCACCGATTGGCAATGGAACCCCGTCCAGTTCGCCCACCCCGCAAAATCCGCCCGGGCCGCCTCAAATTGGAAACTCGTTCGCAAATACTCTTAAGACAGCGGCAAAATCAATTAAGATTGCCTCCCCAATAGCATCTTCTCTTGTTGTTTTATCAACAGCGGTCAGCGTGCTTTCGCTTGCCGGTTCCGGAGTCGGTTTTCTTGACTATCTCGCATACATCGGACGGGCACTCTTGGTTTTGTTGGGAATTAAGAAACGCGCCCGCCCGTGGGGTACTGTGTACAACTCGGCCACGAAACAGCCACTGCCATTTTCCCGGGTTAATCTTATTAATCGGGAAGCTCGCGTCATTGAAACACAAGTAACCGATCAGCTTGGCCGATATGGATTCCTTATCAATCCCGACAGTGTTACTGATAATCCATTCCGCCTTGTCGTTTCCAAGACGAATTTTATCTTCCCCTCGCAACGCATTGTGACACCATATGATGCGCAGTTGTATCGCAACATCTACACAGGAGGGGATATCACCTTACAGCCGAATAATCTTGTCAATTTCGACATACCTGTTGATCCGCTGGATACCCCCGTTGTAACGCTCGGGAAGATACCCCATATGTTTATCCATAATCTTGGCGTACGGATCGCCGATATCGCCTTCTGGGCAAGTCTGGTACTCATACCGGTCAATTACATCATTGCTCGGAACCTCTTTAACCTTGTCATGCTCATCCTATTATGTGGTATCATTGTGTTGCGGATTCTTGGTGACCTTCGGGAAAAACCGTACGGCGTGGTTCGTAATATATCGACTGCGGCGCCTTTGGCATATGCCCTGATAACACTTCAAGACGCAACCGGCCAGCGAAGGGGTATGGCAGTTTCTGATGACGCTGGCCGATATATCCTACTTTCAGATAAAGGAACGTTTGATATATCTCTTGCGACTCCCGCCGATATACAACCGCCACGGATTAAAAAAGAATCTGTAACAACGCCTCGCGGGTGGATTGCCCGTATGTTCGATCTATGAAACATCCCTATAAAAAAGTTTTGCTCATTATTCTTGACGGCTTCGGTCTCGCTCCTGCAGGTCCAAGCAATGCGATACTGAAGGCGGGCATGACCTATCTCAACTCGCTGATCGACCGCTATACCGCATACAGTCTGATTGCATCCGGCCTTATTGTAGGTTTGCCATGGGGAAAATTCGGCAACAGCGAAGTTGGACATTCGGCGATCGGCACGGGACGAATCCTGGTCCAGGACTGGGCGCGCATCAATACCGACATCAAGCAAGGCGTGTTCCTTGAGAATCCCGCGCTTATCCAAGCACTCGATCATTGCAAGAAAAATAATTCCGCGCTTCATATCGTCGGCTGTTTCAGTCCCGGTGGTATCCATAGCCATGAAGATCACCTGTTCGCAATTTTGAATTTTGCCGCTAAAAATCTATTCTCAAATGTATTTCTGCATCTCATCACCGATGGGGAAGATGCCGCTCCTACAGAATCGCTTGCGAGTCTTGAGCGGCTGGAACCCCTGCTGAAAAAATCGGGCGCACGCATCGCAAGCGTCATCGGACGATCCTATGGCATGGACCGTGTATTTAATTGGGACCTGACTGAACAGGCGTGGAAGGTTATGGTGAAAGGGGAGGGCCCGACGACCGAGAACGTCCGCGAGTATCTGCAGGCGTCGCACGCCAAAAAGCAATTTGACGATGAAATAATCCCCGCTGTCGTGACCGAAAAGGGAACTCCCATCAAAACCATCGCGTCTAATGACGCTGTAATCTTTTTCAATTTCCGCAATGACCGCATGAAACAGCTGGTTGCGTCATTCACGCTGGGAGATGAATTCACGGGCTTCACTCGCAAAGACCGGCCCGAAAATCTTTTTATCGTAACCATGACTCGATATTCTGTGAATCTCTCCGTACAAGCTATTGCCTATGATATTCCTGCAATCGCAAACACTCTCTCCGATTTAGTCAGCCAAGCGGGCATGAAGCAAGTGAGAATCGCCGAAAAGGAAAAGGAGGCGCATGTAACCAACTTTTTCAATGGAGGCCGGTTGGAACCCAATCAAGGCGAGACGCGCATGATTATGACCTCAAAACAAATCAAAGGCAACCAAATAGTGGATTACCCTGCCATGTCCGCTGCAGACATTGTTAAAACAGTCATTGAGCAGCTTGAGGGCGACGCTTCTCTGTATGTCATCAACTTTGCGAATGCCGATATGACCGCCCACACCGGCAAGATCGATGCGACAATCAAAGGACTGCAGGTCATCGATGAATCCCTCAAGCAAATCATCGAGAAGGTGCGGACTCACGACGACTATGTGGCCGTCATCACCTGCGATCACGGCAATTCCGAAGAACTCCTCGACCCATTAACCGGCGGACCTGATACCCAGCATTCAACCAATAACGTACCGGTAATATTTATTGCGAAGGAATTTGAAACCGCCAGTCCGGGAAACAACCTTGAAGCTTTGGCGGACGAGAAGCCCATGGGCAGTCTAATCGATATAGCGCCCTCCGTACTCGTACTGTTGGGTTTGCCGAAACCGAAAGACATGACCGGATCGTCTTTGATATAATGCTTACTGTGCAAACGCTACGTCGGGTGTTTTCAGGAGAAGTTAAGAAAGCGACCATCGTCGTACTGGCTTCGTTTGCGATTCTGTTTGTTGGTGCGCATGCCGGAAGCTTAACGCCGCCTGCATCGCCGGCTTCTACTATGTACACCTTGAGCAATATCTGGGATACGATCGCCAGCGGAACATACGACTCGTCAGGGATATCGGCAAGTGGCAACGGCAGCGCGATTCAGATTCTCAAACAAATTAACGCAAACACAGTTTGGTCCGCGTCCGGGAATAATATCTACAAGAATGCCAGCGGAAGAGTTGGTATCGGAGACACGACCCCAGAAGCTTTTTTTGAAATCGCTTCTGCCTCCGGTATTACCGCCAGTATTTCCAATACGTTCTATGTAGATGCAAGCACTCAAAGGGTGGGAATCGGAACAACTGTGCCAGGCCAAACTCTTACTGTCAACGGTACTATTGAGTCTTTTGGAGGAACTGTTATCGCCCCTACCTACGTGGTCGGCACGGCTGGTGTCGGCGAACAAATTGTTGCGGTCAGTTCGGGCATTCAAATTCAAACCAATAATATCGAGCGTCTGCGGATACTGAATGGCGGCTTCATTGGCATTGGCACCTCTGCGCCTACCACTTCTTTGGAAGTCCAGGGTACCGCTTCTGCATCCTATCTCTTGACCGGCAATACCATTCAAGTTGGGGGACATGCATCAATGGCGTACTCTCGCTTCGGCACAGCAACCACAACCCATAGCCTTTCTACTTCATCGGATCTGCTCGTTTCCGGCAGATTTGAAGTTGATGCATCCGCCTCATTTGATGGTCAGCTTATCATTAAGAATACCTTGGATACGGGCAATATCGTATCAATGTCGGCAATAGGACTTACGACCGGCAATCTGATCTATATGCAAGTTCCCGCATCGGGCGGTTTCATCCTGCCAACCAATTTTTCAGGCAACCTCATTTTGGCTAAAGATACGCTGGGCAATACAATGTTCCGCGTAAAGTCGGGTGGTGAACTCGCGGCGCGCCAAGCTATATTTTCGCACGGATCAACATCGAACTGCACCGGCACGGATGCGCCGATAGCGGGCTGTATTGACTATGCCGAAGATATGCCAACGCGCGATCCGGCGCTCCAAGCGGGGGATATTATATCGCTCAATATGTCATCCACTGAAAGCTTTAGTGTCATACGATCTCTGGGTGCATATGATCGGGAGCTGCTCGGTGTCGTCTCTACTAAGCCTGCTATCGTCATCGGCTCAAGCGTCAGACAAGGAGATCTCGCGCTTCAAAAGATACCGGGCGTTGTTCCGGTCGCTCTGAGCGGCCGCGTCCCCGTTAATATTTCTTTTGAGAATGGGGATATTCACAGGGGTGACTATATTACATCGTCGCTTATGCCCGGCAAAGGAATGCGCGCAACGCATCCGGGACGAGTCGTTGGCATAGCGCTGGAAGACGCCCTTCAGAGTAACGGCACGACGCGTGTACTCGTCTTCATCAATCCGCACTATGCTGGGTACGAGCTTGATGCAAGCGGTATGCTCGCTGATTTTACCGGCGCTAAGACCACCTTCGAATCATCTGGCTCAACCTCAAGTTTCGCAAGTATTCTTGACGCTTTCAAAAGCGCCATCCTAACGGTCGCAAAATTGATTGCCAATCAAATCGAAACACGGGATCTTACCGTGATCCACGGCATCACCACCTACGATCAGGTCACCAATGCTCCGTATTGTCTCCAAATTATCAGCGGCCAACTTCAGGTACAGCCCGGCGCATGCGTCATATCTTCACCTCAACAAAGTACATCTCCTTCGTCTACTGACTCAGGATCTCCGGCTCCTTCGCCGTCGACAATGTCAAGTCCATCCGACACTGCCACTCCCACTGAGACATCATCGCCATCTCCAACACCAAACACGGAATCTCCGTCTCCGGATCCCTCGCCATCTCCAACACCAACTCCGTCTTAGTTTTTGCAAAAAGGTACCTAAGAATGGTATAAACAATGGGGCCTGGAGAGGTCGCATAGTGGTCTAGTGCGCCGCCTTGGAAAGGCGGTATGCCCGAAAGGGTATCGAGGGTTCGACTCCCTCCCTCTCCGCATAGCTTACTCAAGATGCCACTGCGGCATGTTGAATAAGCTCTATATTGAAGCGGGGGAGGGAGTCGAACGCCGGAGCGATGTTCCGCAAGCTTGCGGAACCGCGAGGCGGTGGCTAGACCGAGGCTCGCGATGACTGAGCGTGAGCGAGGAAATACCAAAGGCCAGCAGGCCGTGGTACGGCGAGCCGAGAGTCGAAGCCGAATCCTACCTCCTCCGCAAATCGAGCAGGTGTGTGGATGTACTGCTGTTGGCAGGCCAAATGTACTGTCCTTTAATCTATGCGAATTGAAAAAGATTCTCTTGGAGAAAAGAAGATTCCGGACAATGCGCTCTGGGGCGTTCAGGTAGCTCGAGCAATAGAAAATTTTCCCATATCGGACACCAGCGTGGATCTCGGTTTGGTGTATGCGTATGCTGAACTCAAGAAAGCATGCACACAGGCCAATCAAGTATTGGGGCTTTTGAAGCCCGCCCTGGCACGGCCGATCTTGAAAGCGATCGAAGAGATTCTCCATGGCAAGTATGACAGTCAATTTGTTGTTGACCAATACCAGGCGGGAGCGGGAACTTCGACAAATATGAATCTGAATGAAGTCATTGCCAACCGCGCGTTGCAACTGATCGGAAAGAAATCGGGAAACTATGAGATCATCTCTCCAAATGACCATGTGAACATGGCGCAAAGCACCAACGATACTTATCCAAGCGCTCTGCACATCGCTATCACGACTGCTTACGGTAAACTCGATTCAAGTCTCAAAACTCTTGAAGAAAGTCTTCGTAAGAAGGGCAATGAATTCAAATCGGTGATAACATCGGCGAGAACTCATCTCCAAGACGCGGTACCCATAACTCTCGGACAGGAATTCATGGCGTACAGTCATACGCTTGCCGGAATTCGCAATACTGTACGCCTCGCAAAAGAATCTCTCCGTACGCTCGGCATCGGAGGATCTGCCGCCGGTACGGGATTAAACACACACCCACGCTTCTCAAAACTCGTGATCAAATATCTCAATGCGAATACCGGCCATAGCTTCAAAAATGCCCCCGATCTCATCGAGAGTATGCAATCGCAACGGCAACTATTGGAATTTGCAGACGCGTTGAAGATTGCGGCGACTGAAATATCCCGTATCGCTTCGGATCTTCGTTTGCTCGCCAGCGGTCCCAAGACCGGCTTTCATGAAATCATACTGCCCCCCGTACAGCCCGGAAGTTCCATTATGCCCGGGAAAATAAACCCGAGTATTTTGGAGTGTGTAAACATGGTATGCTATCGAGTAATCGGTTCTGAAGCAACCGTGGCTCAGGCCGTGCTTGGCGGCCAATTAAATTTGAACGTAAATATGCCACTGATGGCTTCTGAAGTTTTGCATAGCATAAAAATTCTGGGAAATGCCGTTACCATCATGGCTGAAAAATGCATTGACGGCATTACGGCCGACAAAGAAAAAACATTGCAGTACGCCCATAAAAGCGCTGGTCTCGCCACGGCGCTGAACCCCATCTTGGGCTATGCGTCAGTAGCGGAGATAGTAAAAGAATCCGCTCGTACCAAAGAATCGCTTCCGGAGATTATTGTACGCAAGAAACTGCTTAGTCCGCAGGAGCTGAAAAAAATTCTTGATCCCGCCCGCATGACCAAGCCGGGAATTGCGAAAAAAGTTTCAACATAAATCTATGGCTAAAGACGACGCAGTCACAATCGCCCCTGATATACACAAGCTCGTCTACGAAGACGATCACATGCGTATGCTCGATGTTCGCGTGAAGCCGGGGGAGAAGGCCGCCCTGCATCGGCATCCGAAGAATGCGACATATATCATCGCGGGCGGCACATTGCGCTTCGCGGATGAACATGGCGCAACGCGCGATGTGAGTTTCACTGATGGTCAGATAGCACACATGCCCGAAACACTGCATGCCGTAGAGAACATTGGGGCCACCGAACTACACGCCATCCAGCTTGAGTTTAAAGAGTAATGGGGGAACGCTTAAGGATCTACTCCACCATCTCCTGCCATGATCTCGGCTCGATATCGGCGAGGTCCGGCTTCGCAAGACATTTCAACAAGAGTTTCCCGATCTCCGCATTGGTGACAAGTGGAATATGGTGATCAATCGCAAGACGGCGAATATGATAGCCGTCTTTGCTTTGTTCACGTTCGCCGTTGCTTGGCGATGGAATGTTCAAAATGAAATCAACCATGCGATTTTCGATAATCCCGGCGATGCTGGGCTTTTTATTCTCGCTGATTTTGTGAAGCTTGATCGATCGTACTCCTTTTGACGCAAGATAGTCATGCGTCCCGGAGGTTGCATATATCTTCCATCCTTGCTTGGCGATACCCTGTATCGCTTCCAGTAGTTTTTTCTTGCAGTCATCGGCGATACTGACGAATATTCGTTTGCCGGCGATGGATTGCTCGGTTGCAAGCCATGACCGATAGAATGCCTCTTGCAGATCACTACTGAGACAAGCAACTTCTCCGGTTGATGCCATCTCGACTCCGGCAACCGGATCCGCGCCCTTGAGACGCCTGTAGGAAAACTGCGGGCTTTTGACTCCCACGTAGTCTAAATCCAGTGTATTGAAATGTGTCGCGGGAATCTTGCCCAACAATGCTTCCGCCGCAATCGAGATGAAATTGTGGCCTGTCACCTTGGACACAAACGGGAACGAGCGCGATGCTCGCACATTGCATTCAATCACCTTGATCGCATTGTCCTTGGCAAGAAATTGAATATTGAACGGCCCCGTGATCTTAAGCTCCGCCACAATACGCTTGGCAATACGCTTGGTGCGACGGATTGTTTCAAGATAGAGTCGCTGGGGCGGCAAAACGACCGTCGCGTCACCCGAGTGTATGCCGGCATTCTCGACGTGTTCGGAGATTGCAAAGATACTGATAGCACCGTCGTGAGCCACGCCATCTATCTCAAATTCTTTTGCTCCGACAATGAATTTGGAAATAACCACAGGATGATCAGGCGACAAACGCGTCGCGGCGGACAAATAATGCCTGAGGTCTCCATCGCCGGATACCACATTCATCGCACCTCCCGACAGCACATAGGAGGGGCGAATCAGCACCGGATAGCCGACGCTTGCGGCAAATTTTCGCGCTTGCGAAAGTGTTGACGCTTGCGTCCACTCCGGCTGATCAACACTAAGCCGATTAAGCATGGCGGAAAATTTTGTCCTGTCTTCCGCTCCATCAATTGCTTCCGCGCTCGTACCAAGCAATCTATACCCTCGGCGCGCGAGCGGAAGCGCAAGATTATTGGCAATTTGTCCGCCAACCGAGACAACGATCCCGACAATGTTATTTTCAAAATCGGCTATATCCCGGACCCGCTCTAGCGTCAGCTCCTCGAAATACAACCTGTCGGAATGGTCAAAATCAGTAGAGACAGTCTCGGGATTTGAGTTAATCATAATCGTATTGCGACCGTTTGCACGAAGCGTCTTGGCGGTGTTGACTGCACACCAGTCAAATTCAACCGACGAACCGATGCAATACGGCCCGGATCCGATGATACCAATTGGCTCATGAGAAAGTGCCGAAACATCATGCTCGGTGCCGTGATATGTCATATAGAGATAGTTAGTTTGCGCATCAAACTCGCCGGCAAGCGTATCGATTTGCTTCACTACAGGCGTGATGCCAAGAGCAATACGTTTTTCGCGCACCACATCTTCGGTTATATTTTTGAATGAGCCTATGGCACGATCTGAAAACCCGTTTCGTTTTGCTTCTCGCAAGAGCTCGGGAGTCAACGATGATTTCTTCAGTATATTCTCCAAATCAATAATGGACTTGATGTGCTCCAAGAACCACGGATCAATGCGCGAAAGCGCACGAAGCTCGGAAACCGAACTGCCGGATCGAAATGCCTCGAATATTGCAAACAGTCTCCGATCAGTCGGATGCTTGATCTCTGACAAGGGATCGGCAACATAGGGGATCGGAATATTGAGCATGCGAATGGCCTTCTGCAATGCCTCTGGAAATGATCGCCCAAGCGCCATGACCTCCCCGACGCTTTTCATTTCTGAACCGATGGAACGATCACTGGATTTGAGTTTTTGGAGGTCCCACCGCGGCATTTTTACGGCGAGATAATCAAGCGCAGGTTCAAAGAATGCGGATGTTGTACCAGTGACACTGTTTTTAAGTTCATGCAAACGCTTCCCCAACGCCAGCTTGGCCGCCACAAATGCCAGCGGATATCCGGTCGCCTTGGATGCAAGCGCACTGGAACGGGAGAGGCGAGCATTCACTTCAATGACCCTATAATCAAAATCTTCGCCGCGCGGTTTGAGCGCGTATTGAATATTGCACTCTCCCACGATGCCGAGATGATTGATCGTTTTGATCGCAATCTCGCGAAGCGCATGGTATTCGTGGTTGGTCAGCGTTTGTGATGGAGCTACAACAATGCTTTCGCCCGTGTGGATCCCCATGGGGTCCATATTCTCCATATTGCACACTGTGATCGTATTGCCATCGCGATCGCGCACCACCTCATATTCGATCTCCCTCCATCCATAGAGATATTCTTCAATGAGTATCTGCGGCGCACCCTGGAGAGCCTCGCGGGCTCGCTCCTTCAGTTGCGACTCGTTTTCAATCCTTCCCGATCCAAGTCCGCCCAGTGAATATCCCGATCGCATCATAACTGGATAACCGATTTTGCGTGCAGCTGTCAGCGCACCGACAAGAGTGGTTGCGGCGAAGCTGCGCGGAGTTTTGACGTCGATTTTCCCCAGAGCTTTTTTAAACAAATCACGGTCCTCCGTAGTTCTGATCACCGAAACGGGCGTTCCCAGCACGGAGACTTTGTATTTTTTCAAAGTGCCTTTCGCTTCCAGTTCGAGTCCGAGATTGAGCGCCGTCTGACCGCCGAATCCAAGCAAGATACTGTCGGGGTGCTCGCGAGCGATAATCTTTGTGACCGTATCAAAATTGAGCGGTTGGAAATACACGCGATCCGCCACCCGCCCGACCGAACTGTCGTTCGGGCTGGTATCGCCATCGGTCTGCACAGTTGCGATGTTTGGATTAATAAGCACGATTTTGATCCCTTCTTCCTTGAGCGCTTTGATCGCCTGCGAACCGGAATAATCAAACTCTCCGGCTTGGCCGATCCGCAAACCTCCGGATCCAAGAATAAGAACTTTTTTCGGCATCATAGTAATTTTTCAAATTCATCGAACAACCACTTTGTATCGGTTGGTCCGGGACATGCTTCCGGATGGAACTGCACGGAAAAGAACGGCTTTGTTTTGTGAGCAACACCCTCGACAGAATTGTCGTTCAGATTGCGAAAATTCACATACCAATCCTTTGGAAGTGTTTTCTCATCTACCGCATATCCATGATTCTGCGAGGTTATGTAACAATTATTTTTCGCTTCGCGCTTCCCGCTTTGCGCTTCTATGACCGGCTGATTATGCCCTCGATGTCCAAACTTCAGTTTGTATGTCTTCGCTCCCGCGGCAAGCGCCATGATTTGCGATCCGAGGCAAATACCAAACACTGGTCTGTTTTTTTTCAAAGCTTTTTTCAAGACAGCGACTGTCTCAACATAATTCGCGGGATCGCCCGGACCATTTGAGAGTACAATGCCCACATAATCTTCTCCGGAGTAATCATAGCCACGCGGTACTCGCTTGATCCGGTATGGCATCTGCCGAAGCGACCGCAGGATATTCATCTTCATTCCGCAATCGACGAGAATAATTTTTTTTTTGAATTGTTCGTTATAAACGATAGGCTTTGGAATTGATACGAATTTCACGCTTACGGCTTTTGGCTTATAGCTTTTGGCTTCCCGAGATATCGCTCCCGCCATAGTTCCCTGCGACCTCAAGCGCTTCGTCAGCGCACGCGTATCAATGCCGGTGATAAGTGGTATTTTTTGCTCGCGAAGCCATTCCGTGAATGCCGTGCCGTATACTTCGCTTATTACGACGCCGGCCGCGTGGATCTTTTCGGATTCCCATACACTTGTATCCTGTATGTCATAATTGCCGATGAGGGGATAGGTGAACACCAGAATCTGTCCGGAGTATGACGGATCGGTGAGTGACTCAACATAGCCGGTCATGCCTGTATTGAAAACCACTTCGCCGAAATATTTCTCTGATTGCCAGGATGGTATTGATCCTTTGAAAACCGTCCCGTCCGAAAGCGCCAAATATCCCTCTTTAAAAAAAGAACCCCGCTTGGGGTTTCCCATTTGAGTTCTTTTACGTGTGGAGGTGAGGTGAGTGATAGTGTCCAAACTCTGTTCAGAATATCAGATAGCTACCAACAGCACAATGGTTTTGGCACGGGCTCGGGAGTCGTAAGACGACGTCCCGAGCCCGAAAGTGCAAACCTCGTGCGGCTTAGTATGCCGCGTCGAGAGCAGAGAGGAAAAGCTCGTGGGTGATGATGGCGACGTCCATCACGTCCTTTCGAGCCGCCGGTCCCTCACCCAACTGCTTGAGTAGCTCGCGCGCATCGCGGGCGTGGGGTATGTCACCCCGCTTGTGGACTTCCAACCACCACCCGCCCCGCTCACTGAAATGGGGCTGAAGCACGGGGGCGATCATCCGAGTGAGCCGCGCGGCCATGGTCTCAATCGTGAAGTTCAGGGCAGAGACTGCCGCAGGAAGAGAGCCACGGGAACTCACGTACAGGAGGAAGTCCGACAGTCCTGCCATGGCTGGCGTCATGCGATGACTCAAGAAGTTGTCTTCAAAGAGTCCGACTTCATTGGCCATGACACGCCAGGCCCTCCAGTGGGTCTCCTCGGTCTCCCTATTCGCTCTCAGAAATTCATCGAGGTCCGAGCCGGGGATTGCCTTGGACTGCATCATCTCAAGACAATCGGGAAATATCTTGATAATTCCCCAGCCTATCTCAAGGATCGTTTTCTGCGTCCGCGGTTCAAGAAGCCACCGACGCTCCCTCCCAAGAGACAGCGCATCCATCACCACTGGGAGCTGCGAGATCTGGTCCTGAAGCGGCTTGCAAGCCACGACGACTTCGCGCAACCACGGTTGATCTGGCGTACTGCATGTGAATCGGGCCATGGTTCACCTCCTTGCCCTCGTACTAAGAAATACAGGTAAATGCTCGGTGCGTCAATGCAAGTTGCATTATGGCTTTCGACGCAGTACACTGGCGGTAATATGAAGCTCAAGCATATCATCAGCACAAAGCAGTTTGATCGGAGAATATTGGAAGAAATATTTGCTGTTGCGGATCGGATGGCGGACATGGATCGGAAGAATGCCTGCGATACGTCGCTCAATTGCAAAATCATGGCCTCCCTTTTCTATGAACCGAGTACCCGAACTCGGTTTTCTTTTGAAGCGGGAATGATGAAACTCGGCGGACAAGTTATTTCAACCGAAAATGCATCACAATTTTCTTCGGCAGCCAAAGGCGAAACGTTGGAAGACTCAATCAAAGTGGTAAGTGGTTTTGTCGATATTATCGTTCTCCGCCATCCGGAGGAAGGGGCAGCCGCACGCGCTGCAAAAGTCTCATCTGTACCAATTATCAATGGGGGTGATGGGAAAGGGGAGCACCCTTCACAGGCGGCATATGATCTCTACACGATTCTCAAAGAGCACAAAAAAGTTGATGGGTTGCACATTGGCATGGTGGGAGATCTACTCAACGGACGCACGATTCATTCCTTAATTCATTTGTTAATTATGTATCCTCGGATCAAGCTCTCCTTCTGCGCACCCCAAGAATTGGCGCTCCCCGAAACATATAGAGCATTGCTCAAGAAGGCCGAGGTTGTTTTCAAGGAATACACGGACCTGCAGCCAATGCTGGGCACAGTGGACGTTCTGTATGTAACTCGCATTCAAAAAGAGAGATTTCATTCAGCTCAAGAATATGACCGTCTCAAACACATCTACGTGGTGGACAAAAAATCGCTACAAAAAATGAAGAAAAAAAGTATCATCATGCATCCCTTGCCCCGCGTCGGAGAAATTTCGCAGGAAGTTGATGCCGATCCGCGCGCCGCATACTTCCGCCAAGCCCAGAACGGCCTCTACGTAAGAATGGCATTGCTGGAAATGCTATTAAATAAAAAATAGATGTGGAATATCTTTAAAAAACAAAAGCAAAAACCACCCGAGGACCTAGCAGAAACAGTGCCAGCGATTGCCCTGTTTCTTATTGATGATACAGGTTCGGGCCGTCCTTCCCCCTTGAAGGAATTTTTAGATCCAAAGGTGTTCGATTATTCGCTGGAAAGTCTTAAGCACGTCGATATCTATCTTGATGAGGTTCGAAAAAGGAAAAAACAGTTTACTGAAGATGAGTTATTGACTGTTGTAATGCGCTGTGGTGCATACTGCGGTGAGGTTATTAGAAAAAGTGCCAAGAAGAAATTTGTTTGGATAACATATGATGCCGCCATACTACTTGATGAGCGCTTAAAAAATTTCGATAAAACAGCTTATACCTTTTTTATTTTATATACAGATCCGCAGGATTTCTCCTTCCCACTCGCAAAAGCCGTGAAATACCTAGAAAACGGTCCGGAAGATAGCTTATACTATTTTGCTGTTATGGTCGGTAATCTAAATAAGGAATAATGGCAATCACCCGACTTCCCGGACTCATTGATGTGCATGTGCATCTGCGCGAGCCGGGGGCGACGCAGAAGGAAGATTTTCGAAGTGGAACTCGTGCCGCCGTCAATGGCGGATTTTCGCTTGTCATTGATATGCCCAACAATCCGGGCGCGCCGACAATCAGCATTGAACGTTTGGAAGAGAAGATAAAGCTTGCCGATGCAAAGAAAGCTTGTGGTGTTGGCTTTCATTATGGAACAGACGGAAGCAATATGGCCTCGTTTGCCGAAGCGACGAAACATCCCCGTGTTTTTGGCTTGAAGATCTATTGCAATCACACCACTGGCAACTTATTGATCGAGGATAAGCGGAAACTGGAAGAGATTTTCAAGGCATGGGAGTCTCATAAGCCAATCCTCGTGCACGCGGAAGGAACGCAGTTGGAGTTCGCGATTGAGCTTGCGCACAAATACAAACGCCGTTTGCACGACTGCCACATCTCGCTTGCATCGGAAGTGAAACTGATCAGGAAAGCAAAGAAAGGCGGTATGAATGTAAGTGCCGGCGTAACGCCGCATCATTTGTATTTGACGCAAGGTGATGAGGCGAAACTTGGCGTCAAAGCCATGATGAAGCCACCGCTTGCCACGCAACGCGACCAAGATGCGTTATGGGAAGGACTGCTCGATGGGACAATCGATCTGATTGAGACGGATCATGCTCCGCATACGCCGGAAGATAAGGCAAAAGGCGCATTTGGCATCCCAGGACTTGAGACAGCACTCGGCCTCATGGGCTTGGCAGTTCACAATGAACGACTGACTATTGCTGATATTATCAAGCTGATGTACGAAAGCCCCAAACGCATTTTCAATATTCCCGACCAACCAAGCGCGGATGTGGAAGTGGATTTTGACGTGTCGTACATCATTGACTCAAAGAAGTTTAAGAGCAAAGCACAGTGGTCGCCGTTTGACGGTTGGAAGGTCTATGGAAAAATCATGAAAATACATGTATAAACTTCTGCGGCCATTGCTCTTTGCGGGGGATAGTGAAACGATCCATGAGCGCATCACGGCACTCGGACGCTTGACTGCGGCAACACCGATTGGATGGTTCATGAAGCAATGGTATCGTGTCAGACATCCTGCGCTTGCGACGCGCGTCTTTGGACTGGACTTTGAAAATCCTGTCGGGCTTGCGGCCGGATTTGATAAACATGTTCGATTGATGAATCTCATGCCGGCGCTCGGGTTTGGGTTCATGGAGATTGGCACGATCACCGGGCAAGCACAGCCGGGCAATCCTAGGCCACGGCTTTTCCGGCTTCCGCAAGAAAAAGCGCTGATCAATCGAATGGGATTTAATAATGTCGGCTCCTCGGCTGCAGCGACGCGTCTTGCCAAACGCCCGCATGATCTCATCATTGGTGCCAACATCGGCCGAACCAAGATCGTTGCCAATGAGCACGCGCTTGAGGACTACGCGCAGTCATTCAACGCACTTGCCCCGCATGCAGACTTCGTTGTGATCAATGTCAGTTCACCCAACACTCCCGGACTTCGCCAGCTTCAAGATCGAGGACCGCTTCTTGAGCTCTTGATGCATCTGCAAAAACTCAACGGCTTACTGCCAACACGACGACCGCTTCTTCTTAAGATTGCGCCCGATCTGACCAACGACCAGCTCGACGATGTTGTCGCCATGTGCACCATGGCCCACATTGATGGCATCATCGCCACCAATACAACTATCGCTCGCGAAAAACTGACAACTCCGCAATCGCGCGTTGAGCAACTCGGCGCCGGGGGATTGAGCGGGAAACCTGTCCGCAATCGCGCAACCGAGGTTGTCCGCTATCTCTATCACAAAACAAACGGCACATTGCCGATTATCGGCGTTGGCGGTATATTCAGTGGGGAGGATGCATACGAGAAAATCCGTGCCGGCGCCTCGCTCGTCGAGGTCTACACCGGCATGATCTACGAGGGTCCCGGCATCGTCCGCCGGATCAACAAGGGCCTTATCAAGCTCCTCGCCCGCGACGGATTCAAGTCAATCAAAGAAGCAATCGGAACACAAGCATAAATGAAAAACGCCATTACAATCCTAAAAAGCGTCGGGGCAATCCTGGAAAACGATCACTTCGTCGGCAATTCGGGACGACATATGGCCGCCTACGTGAACAAGGACTATCTCTATCCGCACACAAAGGAAACATCGGACATCGGCAAGCTCTTCGCGGAAAAATTCAAAAACAAAGCAATCGATGTGGTCGTTGGTCCCGCAGTCGGCGGGATCATCCTGTGCCAGTGGACTGCGTACCATCTCTCGAAGCTCAAGAAGAAAGAGATCCTTGCGGTCTTTACCGAGAAGCTCCCCGATGAAAATCAAATCTTCAAACGCGGATATGATACGTACGTGAAAAATAAAAAGGTCCTAGTGGTTGAGGACACGACAACTACCGGAGGCTCTGTCCATCGCACGGTGGATAGCGTGAAGGCGGCTGGAGGCATGGTTGTTGCCGTGTGCGTTATGGTCAACCGCGATCCCAAGATCGTCAATGACAAAGCTGTCGGCGCACCGTTCCATTCGCTTGCTACGTACAAGTTTGATTCCTGGGAACCCGTCGATTGCCCGCTCTGCAAGAAAGGCATTTCCGTCAACACCAAAATCGGCCACGGAAAAAAGTTTTTGCAAGAACAAAAGAAACAATAGCTTAGCATACTTCGTCTCACTCTCATGGAACAACAAAAAAATCTTTCCACCGTTGTGCGTTGGATACTTATCCCATTAATAGCGGTGGCACTTTCTCGGGGAATTAGCATTATTATATTCCTTGCTTTATTGGTTGGCATAGTTGATTGGGCTTCTTCCCTCGCTTTGTACGGCTTTCTTTTTACTTCGACACTCATGCTAGCAGGATCGATCACCGCCCCTCAACATAAAAAACAGGCTGCTTTTGTACTTTGGATATTAGCTACGCTCATCTCATTGATTTATATGAGGGAAGAAGTGAGTGTAATGGCACTCTACGGAAGCATATGTGGCGGTGCGCTAGCATTGATACTGATGAAAATTTGGTCAGCAAAGCAATCTCTATCTCTCAAAAAAAGAATTGCCATTCTATCGACAATTTTCTTGGTATTGGTCGGCCTTGGATATGCGCGCTATAAAGACTTTCCATCATTTCCGGATCCTTTACCGCATCAGCTGCGAAATATTTCTGGCATTCGTGAGTTTCATGTGGTCGCTTTGGGTGGTTTTATTGATGAGGATTTTGTGTGGCGTATTGATACTGATGGACAAACGATTGAAAGGGTAGCCAGTATATTGCAAGCGCGCGCGACCAATGACGTGCCCAAAGAATTCCTAGGCGGTGGACCGTATTGGTGGCCAAAACGCTTGCCAAAACAGTATCGTGCGTTCAGAAGCGAGTGGTTTGTTGCCGATAGGCGTGGATCGGATGGTGTACACTACTTCCTTTTGTATGATCAAGATCAACAACGTGGATACGTGTGGGTAAAAAACAATTTCTAACATGCCCACCATCAATAGATATAATCAGCGGACGGAGAAAAAATAACCGTGAATCTATCGTCTCTCAAAAAGAAATATGTCGAGATGATCCATCGCGAGAGGGCTTTTTTGATCCGGAAAGAACCGTTCACACTCCGGCAAGGAGGAACCAGTCGTCTGTACCTCAACCACCGCGAATTTCTTTCGCATCACAAACATCTGAAGCTGCTCGCCGACGTATATATCGCGCTTTTGCCAAAAACACTTCGTTCCTACAAACTTGTCGCAACCGATTCAGTCATGAGTCCGATTCTCACCGGCATGCTTTCAGCTCGATTGAAAAAAGATATTGTTAGTGTTCGAGAAAAGACAGGAGAACACGGACTTGAAAAAACAGTATATGGCATTGCGAATGGGGAAGGGATATTGATCGACGATGTAGCATCGAGCGGAACCGTGCTGGTCAATGCGACCAAAACGCTCCGCGATGTGGGTATGACCGTGCGATACGCCATCGTTTCCGCGTGCAGAGATCTTGAGCCGGTGCAAAAACTAAAAGCGATCGGCATCACCGCGCTCTACGTCGCCACATATGAAGAAATTATCAGATTACTCTGGCCAAACTTGGACGCAACAGAACGATCAATCGTCAAACAAGAAATCAAAGAGAAAACTCTCCCATGGAAGCTATAAGTACGCATACCCTATGAGCGAAAAACATCTCATTCCCAATCAGACGACCACCGAAACTTCCGAACAGGAACGTTCCGATCCTGCATCGGGACGCCGCAGGAGACAGTCGTCCCGTCTGCTTGCCGGGGTCTTTGCCGGTGCTCTGGCGCTCGGAAATCCCGAATCCGTTGAGAGCCGTGCTGTGCGGCACGAAGCGGCGCAAACATTGCTCGATCAGCATCTTACTGCGGGAGATATTCTCAAAGGGGAATCAAGCCCGACATTTTTTGACGCTAACCCGGACTTCTTTCGCACGATCACTCTCCGGGGGGATCTGACCCATGAAGAACGCCGTCTCCGAACAAGGCACTTGGCCAACGGCGTTGAGATTCTTCAAGATGTCGAACTTCAATTTTACAAAGTACAATCCGGGGATACGCTGGGGAAGATTCGCGCAAAGCTTAGCGCTCTTCCGGAATTTTCATTTGTGAAAGACCAGCTGGGCAAACTTGAATCATTCAATATTCCGGCTCGTGAACTGCAGGAAGGCATGTGGATTCCCATCCCGCTTGAAAATGAGAATCGTTACATCACCGATGAACAGTTCGCGCGATATGCCGCAAAGGCAGTGGAGGGCATGAAGGGTGACCCTGTCTATGGAGCATACACGCGGGATATTCTCAAGGAAATATCGGAAGGAGAGCTGATAGCAACATTGGTTGCCGTGGCGAAGCAAGAAGCAGGGGGACGACCGATCGGGCGGTACGAATTGCATCGCTGGGAGCCTCGCTACAATGTGTTTTCATTTTCGCTTTTTCACGTACTGATGATGGGGCCGGGATTAGAGGCGCGGCGCGAACTCAATAAATCGGAAGGGCAACTCTATCATCCCCAAATTGCGACCAGGCTTTTTATCGCATTTTTAAAAGAGAAGGGTGGTAACCCAAGAGAACTTTTTCCCATCACAAAACATCCGAAGGCATTCGCCAGTCTATACAATGGGACTGGGTGGCGGGAAATCAATCCAAATTACGTTCGCAACATTCTGAGATACCATAAAGATGCGCAGGAAATGCTTAGTACTTTGTCGGAGAAAGGGGAGCCCGATACGAGGCCCAAGATCGTTGAAGTATCGCCGCCATTACCTTCAATACCGGAAAAACCATCATTGGGACCGAAACCAAAGGAGAAACCGAGCGCTCCGGCTAAGGAAAAAATTCTAATAACATGGGAAAGGATCGGGCGACAAAACTTAACTACGGCCCTTCGTGAAGCTCACTTCAAATATATACAAAAAATGAAACGTCCGATCTTTCGAAACAACCGGGATCTTCACGTGGGTGCCAAAACAGTCATGCGATATTTGAGGCGTAAGTTTGGAAGCGATACTTATTTTCCCGGCGATGAAATTGGCATTGGTGTTGATCACAAGGGCCCGTATATGAAATTTCGAACAACCCGCGCAGGAAAAACCATCGAGGCATTAATTCGCATATGAAATCGACTTTGATCGCTTCGCTTTCCGATCTTCGCCAAACTGATGCACGACGCATTGGCAATAAGGCGGCGATGCTGGGAGAATTGATGCAGCGCAAGATGAATGTACCGAACGGATTTATTATTCTGCAGAAGGCGAATCGGCAAGAAATACTGGAAGCATTTGACGATCTTGGTTCGTCACGCGTTGCGGTTCGATCAAGTGCCCCGGGAGAGGATGGAATGAAGAAGTCGCATGCGGGGCAATTCATGACCGTCCTCAATGTACGTCGTCCTACGCTCATGTCTGCAATCAAGAAAGTCCGCGTATCGGGGCCAAGGATGTCCGTCATCGTGCAAACAATGATCCAGCCAACATATGCGGGTGTTGCGTTTTCCAAGAATCCCGTCACCAACAACAAAAATGAGATCATTATCGAGGCAGTGCGCGGATTGGGGGAGTCGCTTGTTTCCGGGAAGAAGACACCGAGACGCTATATTGTTTCGGGGGGAAATCATACGGGCACCCCATTATGGATTGCGCGTCTCGCAACACTGACAAAGAAGCTTGAGAAGCAATTCGGTTATCCCGTTGACATTGAGTGGGCTTTGGCGAAGAATCAACTATATATTCTCCAGCTTCGCCCAGTAACAACATAACCTCATGGATCTTGCAAAATTATACGCAACACAAATATCACTCTCGGAATGGTTTGAAAAAATAGGCCACAAAAAGACACGGGCATTTCGCCATGCCGATAACGAAAAGCGTGAGTATCTCCGCATACTCCGTGAGGAAACAGGGCTTCCCTATGATGCAGCGACTATTTTCCCCGCGACTGCACTTGTCGAAAAATCTCCTGAACTGAAATCGTATGTTTCGGCGCATGCCTCGCAAGCCTGCGCGCTTCGCCTCGTTCCCAAAAATCCAAAACTTCCCAAGTTGCGCATGCGCGGAAAGACCGTCACAGGAGCACTTGCATGGTTTGCCGAACAAAAAATTGATCCGACGCAGTACCGTGCGGAGTTCATCCCTCACGCCGATCATTATCACTGGTCGACTATTTTTGTAGTCCAGGAAAAAGGAATCTTCGGTGAAATCATCAAAGGAGGACATCATCAGTTAACCCAAGGTTTTCACGTGGATGGAACACCAATGGTATTCTCGTATGATTTTTCAAAATGGAATATAGCTCCAAAGAATGCTTCGGCTTTGCGGCACATACAGAGTATCGTCGCCCACCTGCGCATCTCGCGCGCAAAGAAACAAAAACAGATTCAGAAGAGGATCCGCGGCGCTTCTTTCGTCCACAACTATCTCAAGGGTTACTTTGAAACAGTTAGCTCACGTGACTTCGGGCTTTGGTTTATTGATTACAATCAGATGCTCGGCAAAGTTCCGATACCGGGTATGAGTAACCCGCACCGTGATCAGGCTGGGTCTTCACTTCGCGGAGTGCCCACAAGTCCCGGCATTGTGCGCGGTAGAGTCGGCAAGGAAATACTTGTCTGCAAGATGACCACACCCGCACATGTCCCACTCATGATGAAATCCAAGGGTATCATTACCGAACTTGGCGGAATCTTGTCTCACGCGGCGATTGTGAGCCGCGAACTAAAAAAACCATGTATCGTTGCCGTCCCGCATGCAATCAAAAAACTCAAAAAAGGAGCAATGATCGAAATGAATGGGCTGACGGGAATTATCAAACATGTCACCAATCGATAAATACAACCGCCGGGCGGACAAGGCCAGCTCGCTTTTGTGCGTTGGATTGGATTCGGAATTGGAAAAACTGCCGGCGAAGTTTCGGAAGAAAAAGAATCCCCAATTTGAATTCAATAAGTGGATCATCGCGCAGACGCATGAGCATGTCGCGAGCTACAAGCTCAATATCGCATTCTACGAACAGCGTGGCGATCGGGGATTGCGGGAGCTCAAGCTGACAATGGACTATTTGCGCAAGAAGCATCCGGACATCTTCACGATCTGCGATGCGAAGCGGGGAGATATCGGCAATACGAATCGGGGATATATCGATGAAATTTTTGATTGGTTGGGATTTGATGCAATGACGACGCATCCGTACCTTGGCAAAGAATCACTAATGCCGATTCTCGAACGTGCGGACAAGGTGAGTATCCCGCAGTGTCGAACATCGAATCCGGGATCCGGAGATTTGCAGGATCTGAAAGTCGGCAAAGAGCCGCTGTGGGCAATTGTCGCCCGCAAGGTATCTCGTGAGTGGAACTTTAACAACAACTGTATGCTCGTTGTTGGCGCGACCTATCCGAGGGAGATGAAAAAAATCCGCGAGATAGCCGGCGATATGACATTCCTGGTACCGGGGATCGGCGCACAAGGCGGAAACGTCAAAGATGTCGTCGGAGCAGGAATTATAGGCTCCTCCGAAGGAGTATCCGCCTCCGGCGGAAAGGGATTGATTATCCACTCAGCCCGCGGAATCATCTTCAGTGATAATCCGGGAAAGGCCGCTCTTGATCTGAAAAACGAAATCAACCGGCACATTGCGAAACGATTTCTGTAAGTGCTACACTGGTCTCCATGCACATCCCTTTCGTAGACTATTTTGCATTCTGGCCTTCGTTGATATATGTCGTTGCATTCTTCAGCATTGCCATCGAAAGCGATGCGACTATTTTTATCATCGGCTTTTTCACTCTCCAAAAACATCTCAATCCACTGGTGGTATTTCTCATAGTCTACGCTGTGGTTCTCGTAGGCGATGCCCTGTGGTATTCGCTTGGGCTGGCTTTCAAATATCTGCCGCTGTCCGTCAATAATTGGGTTGATCGGCTGGCAACGCCGTTTGACGATCATCTCGAGCGACGGACATTTCACACTATCTTCATCACGAAATTCACCTACGGCCTGCATCATGTGTTTCTCCTCCGCGCCGGCGCACTCCACATGCCGTATCGCCGCATCCTGCGAATCGACGCACTGGCATCAATTCCGTGGATACTGATTGTGGGTGGGCTCGGGTATGCGTCGGGGGCGTCGTTCCATTTGGTCCGGCATTATGTTAAATATGCCGAGGTCTTGTTGATCATCCTTGTTGTCGTATTTGTCTTTCTGGAACGATATATTACAAAATATTCAAGACGGAAAATATAGGACAGTTCCACCACATGTTGATAGACTGTGTTGACTGGGGTCGTCGATCGCATCATAATAGGAGGCAATGTCAAAACATTTTCTTCATAGCGTACTGACGGTGTTGGTACTGACGCTTGCGGCATCCAATGTGATCCTCGCGACAAGCATGGGGGAGCTACAGGCAAATGTTCCGGCGCTTGCCGCACAGCTTGATAACGTCTCAATGCAACTGCATGCGGCGATTCTCGCAAAGCAAACCACGCCCACCATCACCAGCCTTTCCCCCACGTTCGGGCCTATTGGAACCCTGGTTACAATCACCGGTACCGGCTTCCTTCCCAATAATACGGTAAAGTTTGATTTTGGATCTATTTTTAATGTTCCTTCAAAAAAGAATGGGAAGACATTAACCTTCATGATCCCCGCAAAGATCAATGATGATTGCTCGACCAGCACGCCATGTCCAACTGATACATGGCAAAATGTTGTACCGCGAGCATATTCGGTAGCGGTTCAAAATGCCGCGGGAGCAAGCAATGCGAAGCCATTTCTTGTTATAGATGCTTCACCGGAAAACGCGGGAAAGATTGTGCGCATCAACAGTCTTGCTCCATCGAAGGGCAAAGTTGGGATTACCGTGAAAATTACCGGCAAGAGCTTCACCAAGGACAGCAATACTGTTGTCTTTGGCTATCATCGCATTGAGAATATTCCTTCCAAGGATCTGAAGACTCTCCAATTCACCGTGCCAAGCCAATTGGTATATCCTTGTCTTCCCAATCAGCCCTGTCCCACAAGCACCCTTAATCCAACCGTTCCGGGAAATTATCCGGTCAGGGTATTCAACACGAAGGGTGTCAGCAACACGCTCGTGTTCACGGTTAAGTAATTTCTCCAAATACAAAACTCCCCCTAGCGGGGGAGTTTTACTTACGCGAGGGTGGCGACGTGCTGGACGCTGTCGCACAGAAGTTTTGGAATACCGTCGCGTTCGTTGAGCTTCCCACTGACCACAACAATGGCATTTTCTTGGAATGCGTTCGGATTTTGCTCCATGACTGTCGGAAATACGACGACTTCGATCTTAGCTGTCTCATCTTCAATCCATGTGAACATCATCGGCTTGCCTGTTTTGGTAAGAATTTTCTGGACCTTGGTGACCAGACCGCCGATTTTCACCGATGCACTTTTCTTTCCTTTAATCACCGCATCTACGGTGAGGATACCTTGGTGGCGCGACAGTGCGGCTTGGTATTCCGAGAGTGGATGATCAGATATAAACAACCCAAGCAGCTCTTTCTCCCACATGAGCTTGGCCGAGCGTGCGATGGGAGTGCTGTCTTTGAGTCGGAGTGGGGGCAATGAGGATTGCATTTCAGACGATTCTCCACCCGCTACGTCAAAGAGGCTGCCTTGTCCCATAGATTGCGCTTTTTGGTGCTCGCGCGCATAGAGGAGCAGTTCTTCAATATTGCCGAGAAATAGCGAGCGGTCACCCAGAGTATCGAGTGCTCCGCATTTGATGAGCGATTCGAGCGACTTGTGGTTGAGGTCTTTATTCTGAACGCGCATGACCACATCTTCGATCGTCTTGAACGGACCTCCCGCTTTGCGTTCTTCAATAATCGCTTTGACAACATTTTCCCCGACGTTTTTAACGGCGGCCAAACCGAATCGAATCTTAACCTTGTCATCACTGCGCACCACTGAGAATTTCTCCATGCTTTCATTGATATCCGGAGGCAATACATCGATCTCCATCGAATGGCATTCATCGATCAGAAATGCAATGCGCTCCACATCTCCGGAATCCGAGTTCATGAGCGCCGCCATAAACTCGACGGGATAATTCGCTTTGAGGTAGGCGGTCTGATAAGCAAGCATGGCATAGCAGGCGGCGTGGCTGCGATTGAAGGCGTATCGGTTGAACGGTTCAACCAACGCCCAAAATTTCTCGGCAATCGGCTTTGGTGTACCGACGCGCGCAGCACCTTCTCGGAACTTGCCTTCTTGTTCATCAAGTAATTTTTTTATTTTTTTCCCGACCGCCTTGCGCAAAACATCGGCTTCCGCAAGCGAGAATCCCGCCACCACCTGCACCGCCTGAATCAATTGCTCTTGATATACCATGATGCCGTATGTGTTTTTGAGGACCGGCTCAAGCAGAGGAGCAAGATATTCGACGGGTTTTTTGCCATGCTTACGGGCGATATATTCAGGGATAAGCTCCATCGGACCGGGACGGTATAGCGCGACCATGGCAATGATGTCTTCGATTTCGGTCGGCTTCAGTTCTTTGAGATATCGTTTCATACCGCTTGATTCCAACTGGAATACGCCGGTAGTTTCGGCTCGTTTCAGTAATCCAAATGTTTTCTTGTCATCAAGCGGAATCGTATCAATATTGATCGCGATGCCGTGATTCTGCTCGACAAGCCGTAGCGCGTTTTCAATGATCGTGAGGTTGGAGAGTCCGAGGAAATCCATCTTAAGAAGTCCGAGCGACTCCACCGCGTGCATTTCGTACTGGGTTATAATGTTGCCCTCCTTGGAATCCTTCTGCAACGGAAGGTATTCGGTCAACGGCTTGGGCGTAATTACAACGGCACACGCGTGGGTGGATGAATGTCGAGCGACTCCCTCAAGCTGGGTTGCGGTATCAACGAGCTTCTTCACATCGGGATTTGTATTGTATGCTTGTTTCAACTCATCCACTTCCTGGACGCACCGCGCGAGATAGCCATGCTTGTCGCCCTGCTGGGGATTGAATGGGATCAGCTTGGCAACTTTGTCGCAAAATTCGTATGAAAATCCAAGAGCTCGCCCGGCATCGCGGATACTGCCCCGGGCCGCCATAGTCCCAAACGTGATGATCTGTGCAAAATGATCAGTACCGTACTTTTGTCGTACATATTCAAACACTTCGCCGCGGCGGGCGTCATCAAAGTCTAGGTCGATATCTGGCTGGCTGACGCGAGCGGGGTTGAGAAAGCGCTCAAAGAGAAGATTGTACTTGATCGGATCCACATTAGTGATGGCAAGCGCATAGGATACCAAACTACCGGCGGCCGACCCGCGCCCCGGACCCACGATGATGCCATGGGTCTTTGCCCAATTTACAAAGTCCTGCACAATCAGGAAGTAAGAGGCGAATCCCGTCGTCTTGATAACACCTAACTCGTAGTCCAAACGCGTCCGGACATGCTCTGGCAAAGGATTACCGTAACGACGTTGCGTACCAGCGGAAGCAAGTTCTTGAAGATACGAATCTGCTGTGTATCCTGCCGGCAATGGAAATTCGGGAAGCTGTATCTTTTCAAGCTCAATTTCGAGATTGCAACGATCCGCGATAACAACCGTATTGGCGAGCGCCTCTTCAAGTCCCGCAAACTTCGACGCCATCTGGTCCGCTGAGAGGAGTGAGAAATCATCACTGCGCATGGACAACCGGTCCTTGTCGCCGATCTGATTATTCGTTTGAACGGCAAGCAATACATCGTGGGCATGCGCATCTTCGGAACGGAGATAGTGCGAGTCCTGCGTCGCCACCATCGGTATGCCCGTTTCCCGCGACAGTGCAACAAGTTGGGGCGTTACTCGGTTTTGCTCTTCAATATTCGGATGCTGTTGTATCTCGATGAAAAAATTTCCCTTGCCAAAGATACTTTCATATTCGCGGGCGATCCGCGCGGCCTTCTCCGGATTATTGGACATAAGCGCCCGCGACACTTCTCCGCCAAGACATGCGGACAGTCCGATGAGCCCCTGCGCGTGTTGACGGAGAAGATTCTTATCCATGCGGGGACGATAGTAGAAGCCGTCCAGATGCGCGGCTGTCACGAGCTTGATGAGATTGTGATAGCCAACGGCATTCTCTGCGAGAAGGATCAGATGATAATATCGCTCCCCATCGGGACCGGGACGCTTGTCGAACATATTCTCGGTAACATACACCTCGCATCCGATGATTGGCTTGACGCCGGCTTTTCTCGCCTTTTCATAAAATTCGATTGCGCCATACATCACGCCATGGTCTGTGATCGCGACAGAATCCATTCCCAGTTCTTTAACCCGGGCAACCAGCTCGTCGATGCGAGTCAGGCCGTCCAGAAGAGAGTAGTGCGTATGCGTGTGGAGGTGTGTGAATTTCATGGCGATGGTTATTGGATTCTAGCACTGTGCGTCCACGGAATCTATCTTCCGTACAATCGGAGTGCGTGGTATAAATGGAAGGAGTGTATTACAGAGATTAATCGTAATAAAAGGGGGTACATTCCGTCATACCATATGATAGACGAGGCAGATTTTTCAGGGCTATATGACAAATATGCCCGTAAAATATACACCTATTGCTACTTCCGTGTACGATCCCGGGAGGAGGCCGAGGATATAGCATCACAGACTTTCACCAAGGCCTGGGATCACGTGTCGTCCGGCAAAGATGTAGAGAATGTCGCGGGGTTCTTGTATCGCATCGCCCATAATCTCATCATTGATCATTATCGCAAAGGTAAATCCGATCATGAATCATCCCTGGATGATCCGTTGCATCCAATCGACATTCCCATCCATGATCAAACATCGGAACTTCTTGACCGGAAGCGACGCGAGCAAGAGGTATTCCGAAAGCTTGAGGAATTGCCCGAACCGTATCAAGAGGTGATTGTGCTCCGATATGTGAATGAGTTGGCGGTGAAAGAAATCGCTATCGCGTTGGCTGAATCGGAAAATACTGTCTCCGTCCGTATACATCGCGCACTTGCCAAACTTAAATCATTGCTATGAAGGAAGATTTCATTGAACAACTGAAGAACCATGCCCGCGACGTACGACCAAGCGCCGAGTGGTTTTCCGTGACCAAGCAGCATCTTGCTTCTTATATGCGTTTGCATCCGCAATCGACAAAACCCGCATATCAAGCCACGGGCATTTCTTGGCAATATATTATTGCACCCCTTCGGAGCATGACGCGCCTCACTCCGGCCTTTATTGCTCTTGGAGCAATCGTGATCTTTGGGACGATAAGCGCAACAGCATATTCGAGCCTGCCCGGCGATGCTCTCTATTCGTGGAAAATTGGTATTAATGAGCCTGTCGAGTCATTGTTTGCGATAGGGTCCGCCCAACGCGCACAATTCCAAGTAACTCTTGTCGATCGCCGACTCACAGAAGTTTCGGAAGTTTTGGCACATGGCGGTAATACCGGAAAGAACAGCGCGACCGCGCGAGTTCAGCTTGAAGTACAAACGGTAAAGGCTCGTACGCAAATCGCCCGCGTGGCATCTCAGAACAATGAGGCCGCTTTGGATGTGGCTATTAATCTTGATGCAAAGCTGAAAGCACACCGCGAGCTCATTCATTTACTGGAAACCAAGACAGTAGACGACACACAAACCGAGGTACGAGACACAATTTCCAGCATTGAGAAGACAAGCACTGCGATAGCAACGAGCATAGCAGAACTTGAAAAGAAGAATCAGGATTCTGCTGAAAACTCAATCTCCGAAACAGATCATGCAAGCTTGATTCAAGATAAAATAAAAGACCTCGATGGACATATTGCGGCTATTATTGACTCGATCAAGGCTATCCCCGACGATAGTCCTTTGAAGATGCGCGCAGAAGAACAGTTTTCCAGTGTACAGAAGTTGCGCACCCATATTGACGCTCTTGAAGCTGCCAAAAAATATTCAGATGCGCTTAAAGAGATACATACTCTGACCGCTTCCGTCGCCGACGTTGAAGCATTGCTTACCATCACCGCGAAGGCCAGCAATGATGTGAAGCGTGTAATCACAGGGAATACGCAAATTCCGCCGGATATCGCTGCTCCCGATGCGCCAGCCTCTTCAAGCGCCCGGTTCAATCCTACCGTATCTATTGCCACCGATAAGACACAATACGCTCCCGGCGAAACTATGATTGTCCAAGTGGAAGCTTCCAACGCGTCTTCCCTAAGCTTCGCTATGTCTTGGCGAACGGGGTGCCAATCGAATTATCGCTTTGATGCACCGGTGAATATTACCGAACAAAACTGCATACAAGTCATGACTCAAGTATCGGTGGCCCCAAAGTCCAGTCATGCGTGGATCTTCAAAGCTACGGCTCCTCGAGCGGTCGGCTCTCATACGGTATTCGGAGAGATCTTCACCTACGGAAAGGCGAGGGGCGTATTTACTGTCGCCGACGGAATTGCATCGTCATCTCTTCAGACGCACCCCCAACTCTAGCCAACGTTGCACAATCAGGAGAATCATGCTATCGTGGTCAGCATCATGGGAGTACCTCGAGCACATTCGACACGCGGTCAAAAAGGGCGCCGCAGAAGCCATCTGGCCCTGCGGAATCTTGTATTGGGTTCCTGCGAGCATTGCCACAAGCCTATTATGCCACACACGGTGTGCGTCTATTGCGGTTTCTATCGGGGCAGGGAAGTGGTTAACGTACTTGCGCAAACGCTCAAAAAACAGGAGAAGAAAAAGCAGCAACAGAAGTAAGCCGTGGCCTCCCGACATCTCTCACGTTCAATCGCAATGCAGTCCCTCTATGAGTGGGATTTTAAAAATCGGGATCCGCAGATCCTTGGGGAAATCCTTGCGCATAATGTCAAAGAGTTTGCCCCCGGCATGGACAATGCGGCATTCGCGGGCAACCTTGTGCACGGCGCTATCGAACACATGCATGAAATCGATCAGATCATAGAAAAGGCCGCCCCGCAGTGGCCACTCGACCAGATCGCCATGGTTGACCGCGCAGTCCTGCGCCTGGGTATCTATGAGCTTTTATTCGGTAATCATGACGAAGTTCCTCCAAAAGTAGCCATCAATGAAGCCATCGAACTGGCCAAGACTTTCGGGGGGGATGCGTCGGGTAAGTTTGTGAATGGCGTACTTGGCACGATCTACCGGGAAATCGGTGAGCCGCGGAAATTTGAAACATCAAAGAAGAAAGCAGTAGAGCCATAGAGCTTTAAAGCCATAGAGCCATACTTCTTGTATCGCTTTACGGCTTTATAGCTCTGGGGTATATGTCGTGATTGATACCACGGATCTCGAAGTGAAGCTTGGTATGCAGTTCAGAAACAAGGACCTTCTTTTGACCGCGCTTACGCACCGTTCATATCTGAACGAGAATTCATCCTGGCATTTGGACCACAATGAGCGGCTTGAGTTTTTGGGTGACGCCGTGCTGGAACTGGTTGTTACGGAATACCTCTACAAGAACTATCCCAATCCGGAAGGCGAGATGACGAACTGGCGAGCCGCCTTGGTAAACGCCACGATGCTTGCTCGCGTCAGCACCAAGTTCGATCTCAATGACTACTTGCTTCTTTCGCGGGGAGAGGCTAAGGACATGGGTCGCGCGCGTCAATATATTCTTGCAAATGCTGTTGAATCGGTCATCGGAGCACTCTACTTGGATCAGGGCTATGAAGCAGTGCGGCAATTGATTACCCGATTTATACTGGATGAGCTGCCAAACATATTCGAAGGCAAAACCTACCGTGATGCCAAAAGCAGTCTTCAAGAGGAGGCACAGGAACGACTAGGCGTCACGCCCACCTACAAAGTTCTCGAAGAGTGGGGACCCGACCATGCCAAGCATTTCAAGGTTGGTGTTTTTCTTAATGAAGAATCTATTGGTTCTGGTGACGGGCCTTCAAAGCAAGAAGCTCAACAATCTGCCGCCGAAGATGGACTCAAAAATAAGGGGTGGTAGTTCAGGATATCTTTTGACAATGTTGATATCTTAGTGTTGTCGCTACGGCACATTAGGAATATACTAAGCGCATGAACAATTTTTTTCATGCGTTTTTCGCGACTACCGAGCGTACCGTAGTTACCGTGGTAGTGGTTGTTGTGGGGTTCATATTTTTTGTGGCACAGTCTGATAATCTAAAGGTAAGTCTCAATGAGAACTTTGCGTCGGGTTCTCAAATCAGTGTTTCAAGCGTTTGTAGCGGAGCATCTCCCGTAACGACACTAACGTGGCAACCGACCAGCAAACAAGCTGGTGCTGGTTATCGACTCAATATCTCAAAGACCCAAAACTTCAATAAGCGTTCTGTGAAGTATATCGGCCGTGGCATTCTCAGCACCACAGCTCCCGACGGTTTCGACTCTTCGCTTACGCTTGACCCGGGTACCACGTACTATGCGCGTGTTATTTTCAGCGCAACACAGGAAACATCCGTACCGACATCCTTTGTCGTTCCCGTATGCGGAGATGCCACCGATGATGACGGAGACTCAACGGATACCGGAGACGTCAATACTACGAATGGGACTTCCTCGGTTGACCTAATGGTTAATGATGCAAACGTCGTAGTCTGGACCAACGATGTCAAGGACAGAGTCCATTTGCGCTGGACGAGCAGCAACACTACGAGCTGTTCGTACAAAGTTAATCAGGGCGCCGCAAAAACAGTCGCCACGGTAGGAAGTGCGGACGTTATTCCGGGTGCAGGCAACAGCACCATTACCCTGGCATGCGCCGGTCCTGCCGGTACGGTTTCTGATGCGGTCAGGGTGGAACAGCATAAACGGAATATCGGTTCTCAAAAGGCAAGCACAAGTCCGACGCAAGTCGGAACGACTGGCTACGCTATCGGGGAAACTACCAAGATGCCCTCAGGTGTTATCACTGTTGACCCGATTGATACCTACATAGCCGGCGTAACTGGCCCGGGCGAGGAGTACTTCGTCAGTAATGCATATGTGGAAGGATGGTCTCTTGACCCGCGAAAGCCCCGGATCGCCGCACCTCCGTTTAATTCTGCGGTCGCTTTTTACGTAACCGAGGGGCCTAACCAACTGCCGATGTATGAAGGTCGCTATATCTGTTTCGACAAAGCGAATTTCTATACTTCAATAAATTTACCGCACACCGTACCTGGATTTGAAGGCGATCATCACGGCTTCAAGGCCAAGATACCTGCCAAATTTCTTGACGGGCGAAAACATTATCTATCTGCGTGTATAATGACAGGACTCGGTAATGACTTATCTGATGTACAAAATTATTGGCTTGATGATACGACATTCTTTATGAAAGACGTGCCATTCACGCTTAGTGCACCAACTGACCTGAAAGTTTCCACTACGTTGCAACCATCCACCGGGCCAGTGAAAGAGGCCTACATGAAACACGGCCAGTATGGTGATGGGCCGTTGAGCGTGTCCTTTGATCCAACAATCGGTCAATCTGCTACGGTCCACTTCAAGTGGACTGCAGGGGGTGCGACGCAATGTCTCATTACTTCACCGGACACGGGGAGCATCAAAACCGGTATCCGGCAAGGAATGACTGGCGCTGAGGGAATATCATACGAAAATATCGTTAGCGGATATGGAGATCATCACTATCTTCTGACCTGTAAAGATGCCTTTGGTGCTACCACAACCGACACGGTTACCGTGATTGGGCCGGAGGACCCGATTGACGTGGTGGATCTCAAGGTCAGCGACATCCGCGTAGATAATACGCGTACGCCACATGATGGTCCCTTGACTGTCAATGCAGCCAATACGGACATCTATCTCTACTGGCGTACTTCACAGGCAACCGTATCGTGCACAAGCGACTTCGGCTTCAATTCTGCTCCCCTTACCGCTAAGGACCCTACAAAAGTCGGTATGTATTTGGGTGGAAATGCGAAGCTAACATCACCGGCAAAGGGCCAGTCAAAGACGGCCACGATCACCTGTGTGGATGAGGACGGGGCAACCAAAAGTGACAGCATAACGGTAAATGCACAGTAAGGTAACCTACATACAGATATCATGAACCCCTTCTTCTCCTTCCTCCTCGGTACCATTGAGCGCAAGGTTGTGACAGCTGTTGTACTTGTCGTGGGTATCGCTACGTTCGTTGTCCCACAGGTGGGTAATCTTAGGATAAGTATCAATGAGGATTTTGCGGCAGCTCCGCCGGTGTGTGCCGGACGATTGCAAAACATCTTTAAGGCAGGTGTAGGCTCTGCCTGTAACAAAACTCCCGGCTGTGCTTGGAGTAATGGCCAATGCGTATCGAGTCTGGGTGGAGGGGAAGATGTGAGTGGTTCTCCGGTATCTGCTACTCCGCAGTGTACTGGCGGTACTTCTACGGTAGCAATCTCGTGGCCATCAAAAGGTGAAACGAATTATTGGGTGGATATCGCAAACAATTCGAAGTTCAGCAATAACTCGAATAAGCAGGTGTTTAATGGCACGACCACAACGGGTCCTAATGGATTCAGTAATTCTCTTACGTTAAATCCTGGCACTAAGTACTATGTACAAGTGTACTATCCGAGTACCAGAGAGCGGATCCCTACTTCGTTTACGGCACAGAGGTGCGGGGGAGGGGGAGGGGGAACGCCGACGCCCGTCCCGACTTCGACGGCGAATCCTCTCGGAATTCGCTCTATAACCTCCTGCAGTGATACTGATGGTTCGGATGGCCGGAATATAGCGGTGAATGGTATCGTGACCTTTACGCTTGATAACGGTAAAACATTGACGATTGATGAAAGTAAAAATATTCGACCAGCTAAGGCTTATCGTCCTCCCGTTACCCAACAACAAGAGGACTTAAATTATTGGAACGATAACGGTTGGCCGATGCTGAGTCAGGAGAGAAGTACTGGTGTTTATCTCAGTCAAAGAGGATCTGCACAAACAACCGCATGTGTGGATGGCTTCAAGGGGCCTGGTCGCACAGGATATCCGATAGACACGCCGTATCAATGGGAATTTACGTGCAACACTAGAACCGCCAGTCAACTGAAGTCAACATATTCTGCCTTCGGACAGGTCGTAAACAATGCCTTAGACGGCTTATCGAACCAGGACCCGAATAGTGATTATTGTTATCCCGACAGAAATGACTGTAAAAATATAACCCAGAAACTGGTTACTCGTATGACAGACCAGACAGACTCTTTGCGAAGGGGTTTACTGAGCGTTCATACCGATGCTTTGAATAGGGCAGGTTTAACTCTCGACCAAGCTATCAGCCTAGGGATTGATAAATACATCGAATTTATACCCGGACAGAAAGGTGAGTCATGCAGTACAGATGGAACGCATGTAGGAAATTAATTTTCTTGACCTCTCCTACGACATAACCTGTACCGATTTTTCCGGCCAAAGCAAAACAGATAGTGTGACGGTCAGTGCACAATAATACTACATACCATAACCCCATGAACCCATTCTTCTCCTTCCTTCTCGGTACCATTGAACGCAAAGTAGTGACAGCTGTTGTCCTTGTCGTGGGTATTGCTACGTTTGTTGTCCCGCAGGTTAATAATCTCAAAGTAAGTATCAATGAGAACTTTGCGGCACAAACGGATGAAGATTACTGCCATAACACCTACCAAGTACGGGCATCTAAATGCAATGCGGACTCACGGTGTAATTGGACTGATTCATGCCATGCGAAGAGCGGCGGGGGAGGGGGAGGGGGAAACTCTCCGGTCACCGCAACGGCTCAGTGCTCCAACGGGCAATCCGGCGCATTGATCTCGTGGCCAACCAAGGATAATACGGACTACTGGATTGATCTTGGTACTAACTCTGCCTTCAGTGGCGGTTCGTATTCCAGCAAGAATACATCCAAAGGATCCTCAAACACTACCGCACCCAATGGATTTAATAAGCCTCTGACGCTCAACCCCGGCACCACGTACTATGTGCGCGTGTACTATCCGAGTACCGGAGAGCGGACGAGTCCCGCTTCATTCACGGCACAGAAGTGTGGGGGAGGGGGAGGTGGAACGCCGACTCCTATCCCAACTTCGACGGTAAATCCTTCGGGTGGTGTGCAGGTTTCCGTAGATTTGAAAGTGAACGGCAAAGATGGGCCTTTTGTTGCCACCGGCCAGACGGTCAATGTAGCATGGACATCAAAAAACGCTGTGTCTTGCGACAAAACAATTAATGAACGGTATTACAAGGCATCAGCTGAAATCAAACATTCGGTACCACTTCAAAATTCAGCAGGCGACGCTGAACGGTTGCTATCCGGTGACGTCACAGCAAATGTTGTTATCGTCTGTACCGGCCTAGACGGAAAGGTTGCGATCGACAGTATTGATTTTGGAGAGAGTGGTGAGGTGCGTCGCGGATACGGCAGAGTTGAACGCATTGATCCTGACGGGACAGTGACGGGTTTTGCACGAATCGGACTGGGTGATGCGCCGTTTACCGCGATGATCATATGCGATTCTCCAGACATAAACACTATCGGTGGCCGACAAGGCACACAAGTTTCCCTTGATCGACCACGACCGGACCTTGGCTCTAATTTCAGAGGCTTCACGGCAAAGATTCCGGATAAGTGCAGGGATGGTAACAAACACCTTCTCGATATAATAGCTCGCGGGTCTCAAAGGCAGGCTCTTGACTGGTTTGTTACAGCATCGCTTCGATTCTCGGTCCCTTCACGATAAAGAACAGCGTATTACATCTGAAGGATTGCACTCTGATATAATATCTGGTACTCTGTGTGAATGCTTATAATCCGTCTTCAGAGAATTGGAAAACCGAAAAAGGCGTATTTTCGCCTTGTCGTAACCGAGCACACAACCCGTCCCCATGGGAAATATATTGAATTGCTTGGAACGTATGACCCGCATCTTAAGATACTGCAAGCCAAGAAAGAGCGTATCGCTTATTGGCAGTCGCAGGGAGTCCAGATGTCTCCTACGGCACGCAACTTGCTGATCAATAAAGAAATTATCAAAGGAGAGAAGGCGAAATCCTGGAGACCGAAGATTAAGAAGGGTGGAGCGACAGAGAGCGCCGCACCCGCTGCAGCTCCCGCTCCGGCACCTGCCGCATAACAACTGATTTTCACCATGGCAGAACAACACGCTGATCGAGACTTTGTAGAATATCTTATAAAACAAATCGTCAATAACCCTGACGATGTTGTTATTACGCGCAAGACTGATGAGATGGGGGTTCTGCTCGAAGTGAAAGTTAACCCGAATGATATGGGACTGCTCATAGGCCGGGCGGGGACAACGGCGAAGGCAATCCGCATCCTGACCCGCATCATCGGTATGCGCAATAATGCTCGTGTAAATCTTCGCATTATTGAACCCGAGGGCTCTCTCCGTCAAAATCCCACAGAACCCATAAGCGCACCTCGCCGATCTGATACCAGCGTTCCCGTGGAGGACAGCTCCGGCAAAAGCAGAGACATTGAAGATGTTGTGGATGATATGCGACTATGAGATTTGATATACTGGTCCCGATTTTGTTAGTGCAGGGCGCGTTACAAAATCGAGGATCCTCGATTTTCGTTTCCGAAAATCGGGACAATCTTCCTAATGCGTTTTGACGTACTAACTATTTTCCCGGATTTGTTTACTTCGTTTAAAAACGAAGCTCTTATTGCGCGCGCTCAGGCCAAAAAGATAATCTCGATCAATACGCACTTCTTGCGTGAGTGGGGCGAAGGACCGCATCGCAAAGTGGATGATCGTCCCTATGGCGGAGGAGCCGGCATGGTGATGATGACCGCACCGATTGCGGCCGCAATCGGTGCGGTCAAACGAAAAGCTAAAAGCGAAAAGCTAAAAGCTCGGACCATAGTCTTTTCCGCAAAGGGAAAACTTTTCAATCAGGCGACTGCACAGCGATACACCAAGCTCGACCAGCTCATCATGATCTGCGGACGATACGAAGGCGTTGATGAGCGCGTCGCCCAACACCTTGCCGATGAGGAAGTCTCGATCGGCGAATACGTACTGTTTGGTGGCGAAGTCCCTGCCATGGTTGTCATGGAAGCAGTCACACGACTCCTCCCCGGCGCAGTCGGTAAACCCGCATCATTGAAAGAAGAAAGTTTTAGTTTCCCCTCTGACGCTACACGTTCTACGCTACACGCTACACGGCTAGAGTATCCGCACTACACACGGCCCGAGATACTCAAGATCGACGGCAAGAACCGCAAGGTTCCGCCAGTACTCTTGTCCGGCGATCATAAAAAAATTGAGGAATGGCGGAGAAAAAAGGCCAAGATACGAACCCCTTGACCCCTGTTTTGCATTTTGCTACACTGTCAACACCACGATGAAATAAGGCTTTTGATACAACGTGTGGATGAGTGTTACGAACACTCGGGATTGCTCCTTTTCAGAGGCAATCCCGAGTGTTTCATTGATAGGTCTTTAACAACTATACGTTACTTTGTATCGTTAACCAGATACAAAAAATAGTTAATCCCGACGCTCGCTCACGCGAAGTCGGGACTCCGACCCCGCAAGGGCGTCGGAGCTATTCTTAAGAGAGTTTGATCCTAGCTCAGGATGAATGCTGGCGGCGTGGATAAGGCATGCAAGTCAAACGGATTATTTCCCGCAAGGGAGATGATCAGTGGCGAACGAGTTAGTATTACCTTGGTACGTACCCTCGAGTCGGGCATAATTCAGCGAAAGTTGGACTAATTCCCGATAGTCTCGCAAGAGTAAAGTCGCAAGACGCTTGAGGAGCGGCCTCGGTCCTATCAGCTAGTTGGCGGGGTAACGGCCCACCAAGGCTATGACGGGTAGGGGGTGTGAGAGCACGGCCCCCAACGACGGAACTGAGATACGGTCCGTACACCTACGGGTGGCAGCAGTCGAGAATATTCGACAATGGGCGAAAGCCTGATCGAGCGACGCCGCGTGCAGGAAGAAGGTCTTAGGATTGTAAACTGCTTTTGCCAGGGAAGAATTTTGACGGTACTTGGCGAATAAGGGGTTGCTAACTCTGTGATCCCATCAGGGATGGCGCAGAGCTCCTTCAGTAATGAAGGATAGGAAAATTCAGCTTATATGCGGGAACATTTTTCATCGGCCGCTGAAGTCTCCGAAAGGAGCACGGTGAACAACAATCCGCAGGGAAGTGTAGTATAATTGAGGTGTAATGGTTAGCTTAAGACAAAGGCAGATTCTTATCGGGAGCATCTTAGGAGATGGAGGGGTTTATGTCCAAAAAAACGCATCACGAGCTTACTATACCGTGAAGCAGTCTAAAAGATATAAAGATTATATTTACTGGCTGTTCAATGAACTGCGAGACAAATGTCCTTCTGAACCAAAGCAACGTAAAGATAATCAGCAATATTATTTTTACACAAGCACCGATGACGAATTGACAAAGCTCCAATCTCTATTCTATAAAGATCGGAGAAAAGTTGTGCCTGGAAATATTCAAGAATTACTAACCTCTCCGCTTACGTTAGCGGTCTGGTTCATGGACGATGGAACGCTTGATTATCGCCTGAAAGACCACTGTGCTTTTCATCTTTGTACAAATTGCTTTACAAAGGAAGAGGCTCAGAGACTTGCAAGTGTCCTAGGTGATAATTTCGGCATTGTTGCTTCCGTGCACTACACACTGTGCCGGGGCAAGCGGCATGCCAGAGTCTACATCGGTTCGAAAGGAAGAGATCAATTTATTAAATTGATCGAACCTTTTGTCTTGGATTGTTTTAAGTATAAATTACCTCAATTTAGACACCCCTCAGAGACTCAACCACATGGATTGGTTGGATAGTAAGTGATGAATGCAATGATTTATTGCTGGATGGCTTACTATAAGACGCTGAGCTCCAGTTCTTGAAAAAGGATTGGATGATGATATAGTCCAAATTAAAACACATAATATTAATTATGTCGAGGCCAGCAGCAGCGGTAATACAGAGACCCCGAGCATTATCCGGAATTACTGGGCGTAAAGGGCACGTAGTCGGTTGTGATAGTCTGATGTTAAATCTCATCGCTCAACGGTGAGGCCGCATTAGAAACGTCACGTCTAGAGCAAGTCAGAGGCACGCGGAACGTGTGGTGTAGCGGTGAAATGCATTGATATCACACGGAACACCAAAAGCGAAAGCAGCGTGCTGGGGCTTTGCTGACGATGAGGTGCGAAAGCGTGGGGATCAAAAAGGATTAGATACCCTTGTAGTCCACGCCCTAAACTATGCAGACTAGCTATGGGGAGCATCGACCCTCTCCGTGGCGCAGCTAACGCATTAAGTCTGCCGCCTGGGAAGTACGATCGCAAGATTAAAACTCAAAGGAATAGGCGGGAGTTCGCACAAGCGGTGGATCATGTGGTTCAATTCGACACTGAGCGAAAAACCTCACCAGGGCTTGAAATCCAGCTGCACGCTTCCCGAAAGGGAGGAAGCCTTCGAGGGTGCTGGACAGGTGATGCACGGCTGAAATTATCGGCCATCGAGAGAGTAATCTCTCGAAAAAAATTCCAACTCATAACGGTGAAACCCGACCCTCTCCATGCTATAATGGGAAGATGGGCAATACCGTGGGAAGTCCCGCCAAAGCGGGATCCCGTAGAGACTCGCTCCGACATTCATTGTCGGAGCCTATAGCTACACACGATCAGTTATAAAGCTATAAAACGTTGGCTCCTTCGTCGCATATAGCTATGAAGGATGAAAGTATAGTCCGTACCATTAGGAATAGTGGAAGTATACGGTCGTCAGCTCGTCAGGTGAAATAAAAGTCGCCTAGTTATGTGGCAACATATAACTGTAATCAGCTCATATCGGGGAAACCCCAAGCGTATGCGAAGGGCAATCCCGAGGGAAGTGAGAAGTCAATGTGTCATATATTACTGGCAAGGAAAACACAATTTCTTATCGTCAATGACAAAGAAGTTGAGTTGTTGGCCGGTTGTATGTTGGGAGACGGATATGTCTCAAAAGAAGGTGCTGTTTGTATTGAACATTCGGATAAACAAAAAGAATATCTTGAATGGAAATACGGCCAGCTCCAATCTCTGGTTTCTGGAAAGCTAAGAAAAGTTTCCCGGAACAGGATTGGCGGAACAATATCATACTCGTATCGGTTCAAGTTGAAACAATACTTCAAACCGTGGAGAAAGATGCTGTATCCGGAAGATCGCAAGAGTATTACGCAAGATTTCCTTATGTTACTTACTCCGCTATCGTTAGCAGTCTGGTACATGGACGATGGTTGCCTCAAAAGCAACTACCAACTAGTACTTTGCACTGATGACTTCAGCGAAGAGAGTATCGAAAACTTGAGAAAATATCTCAAGCAAAAATGGAATATCGAAACGAGGATAAAACTCAAGCGAGAACCTTCATACCGGACCTATCAACGACTTACTATTGGCAGCTATAGCCTCGTGAGATTCTTTGATCTCATTCGGCCGCACATAGCCCCAAGCATGTTGTATAAAATTTCTGACCCCGTAACGACTCAATCAATCAAGCGACGTCATCGGACTTAGTATGATTGATTGGATAGAAAGTTTTTACTTTCTATAAAACGCTGACCTCCCAAGAGGAGGAAGGTATAGTCTAATGTTCTAGAAATAGAAACAGGACTGGTTCCCTTAAGTGGGGAAACGAGCGCAACCCCCGTTGCGTGTTATACGTGTCACGCGAGACTGCCCGGGTTGACCGGGAGGAAGGAGGGGATGACGTCAAGTCAGCGTGTCCCTTTGATGCCCTGGGCTACACACATGATACAATGGATGAAACAATGGGTTGCCAAGCCGCGAGGCGGAGCTAATCCCATCAAATACATCCTCAGTTCGGATAGGAGGCTGAAACTTGCCTCCTTGAAGCTGGAATCGCTAGTAATCGCAGATCAGCACGCTGCGGTGAATACGTTCTCGAACTTTGCACTCAGAATGAAAAGCGCACGGCAGTATATATTGCTAAATGGTTCAAATCCATTCCTCCGCGTTCGAGCGGAGCGTAGTTGAAGAATAGTCATCAATCGCGAGGTTGATGGCAAAGGATTCGGAAACAAATCACAGCCAAACTTACAAGAGACCTCTGTCGATCCTTAGAAGCGGTGAGTTAAGGAGAAGACAAACCCGCAAAGGTCGTTCGGATGTGAGGAATAGAAATATATATAACCCGTGGAGATCTCGTGGGCTTGAAGATAAGCGCCTTATGAGAAGTCAGCGAGTTCATAGTAATCGAAAGATGAAGGAACTCACCGGCGATACAATCGCCGGGCTCGCGTAGTGCGGGAAATCCGCTCGCTACGTGGGGAATCTAAGCATATCTCTGCTGAAGAATTCCGCCCGTCAAGTCAGGGGAGTCGGGAATACCCAAAGGCCCGTGTTCTTACGTGGGACTACGGTAGGCTCGATGACAAAGACTAAGTCGTCCAATAAAATGTGCGACCTGTCAAGAGTAATCTGACAGAAAAATCCGACTGAAATCGGTGAAGCCTAACCCTTAATTATTTGATATAATTAAGGCATGGGAATACCGAGGGAAACTAAGAAAATCACATATTCAGCTGAAATCAGAAGCCTGATAAAAAGATTAAGTTTAAGTGACTACCAACGAGCCGTATTGATCGGCAATATACTCGGTGATGGGCACTTGGAACCGAACTGGTCAAAGACTAACTACAAGTTAAAGATAAATCACCAACTTAAACACAAGGATTATGTGATATGGGAATACCAAGTGTTTAAGGATTGGATCCTTACTGAACCTAAACTGGATAAATGGAATAATTCTTTCCAATTCAGAACGATAAGCCATCGTGAGATAACTGAATTAAGAAATAAATTCTATAAGAATGGGAAGAAGATCATTCCTGGAGATATTAACTTGTATTTAAGAAATCCTATTACCTTAGCCGTTTGGTTCATGGATGATGGCAATGCAATTCTAGTGAAGTCAAAAAAAGGAAAAAGATTGCGCGGGTATCATCTCAACTCTCAATCTTTCACCACAGAAGAAAATATCATTCTCAAAAACAGCCTCATGAATCTTCATGGTTTGAGCGTGGGATTAGAGAAGAATCATGGCAAATACAGGATCTACGTAAATAAATCTTCTGCATCAAGGTTCAAAGAATTGATTGGTGAATATGTAATACCGAGCATGCAATATAAGTTTGGCTGAGTATGTGATTTTCTTAGTCCCGTAGAGACTTCGATCCCGCCTAGGCGGGATCGGGATGGCATGAAATAACTGCCATAAAACGTCGGCCCCCGCCAAGGCGGGGTGAAGATATAGTCCATGCCCGTGGAAACACGTGGAATAAACATGAACAAGGCATGGGTAGGAGAACCTGCTCATGGATCACCTCCTTTCTACAAGAAAACAAAACAAGCTGTAGAGCTGTAAAGCGATACAAGCTGTATGACTTGTGGAACAAGGCAGTCGATATAGAGTATGCGAGGAACGTCCGATCGAGGACCAACCTCGCGTAACCTATGGTCATCCGTTCTGACCTATTCGAACGGCGTTTGTAGATGTCGAAAATCTTCATATCTGGTTAACGATCTGAAGTCGCGTAAGCGACAACATACCAAAACCGCCCTTTCGGGCGGTTTTGCTTATTTTCAAAAATAACGTATAGTGCGCCTAATGGCTAAAAAGCAGTTGCTCTATCTCATCCTCAACAATATCCGCAGCGCCTACAATGTCGGCTCTATATTCCGCGCTGCTGACGGCGCAGGGGTGGCGAAGATATATATCTGCGGCTTTACGCCGACACCGGACAATCCAAAGATTGCCAAGACCGCGCTCGGAGCGGAGAAGGTCATACCATGGGAATATCACAAGCAAGTCGGACGATTGATCAAGAAATTGAAATCGGATGGCATCCGCATCGTCGCACTCGAACTACACGCATCAAGCAAGAATATTCTCACGTACAAGCCCCGCTTTCCGATGGCGCTCATTGTCGGCAATGAGATAGCGGGGGTGCCTCAAAGCGTACTTGCACTCGCGGATGATACCATTGAAATTCCCATGCATGGGAAAAAGGAATCACTCAATGTAAGCGTCGCAACTGGAATTGCATTATATCAACTGCTATACTGATCGAGATATGTCAGAAAAACACGCAGAAAAACATGGGGGAGATCATGGAGGTGGTCACGGTGGTGGGGGTCACAAACCTAAGCATGAATCTCATGGAGGCGGGCATGGCGGAGGACATGGTGGCGGCTACGGAGCTGGACACGCCGTAGAGCACAAATCCCATGGCCCCGGTATTAAGGGCCCGTCATTGATTGAGATGGCGGGTATCGGCGTAGCCGGCTATGGTATTGCCGCGGCAGCTATCGAATATCTTCCGCAAGCGACTCACATGGCCCGATCACTTGGGATGAGCCTTTGGCATGCCATACAGACCGTCATGCATTTGGTCATATAATATTATGAACCCCAACGAAATTCTAAAAAAAATACTGGAAATCACAGGAGCCGGGGATGACGCGGAACGAGTTGAAAAAGAGTTCCTTGTCGCTTCGCGCGGACTTGCCCTTCAGCGGATCGTGGATACTATGCCCGAAGATCGACGATCGGCTATCCTGGACAAGCTCCACGAACCCATCGCTCCCGAGACTATGCTTGATGTGATTCAGAACGACATCGGAGAAGAGGTCTATATAGAGAAGCTCACTGCTGTCAGCACGGAACTTTTGCAAAAATACATGCAAGAAGTCGTCCCACAATTAACCGATGAAATGCGCTCAGAACTCAAGTCGTATCTGGCATCAGTGGGCATTGAAAAAGCCGCCCAATAGAAATATCCGCTATCTAAAACCGCCCTCTCGGGCGGTTTTGTGATTATCAAAGAATCGAACTCAAAGCTTCTGACAGTGTACATCACAATAGTTACCATTGCATACGGAGCGACATATTTCGGTGCCATGTCCGATACCATGGCGCCTTTCCACAAAATATTCGAATGCATTACTATCGGTACCCGCAATGATCATGCCCCACAAATCATTATCATTAACGAATACCGGGTCATCCGGTGTCATGAGAGGAAGTCTTGGGTCAGTCCACGTCTTATACCAACATTTGTAGGTTTTGCAAGCGAAAATCGCCTTGAGTTCTTTTTCGGGGAGCTTGGCACCAGGAGTGGGGGTTGGGGTGGGGGTGGGGGTTAGTTTCACATCATCTTTCGCCTTGACAAAACACATATCGCCATCAGACGCTCTGGTTCTAAATTCTTCTTTTAATTGCTTGTTGGTCTGGCCATCACCATCCGACACTTTTCTATTGGCCGGATTGCACTTCAACTTATCGGCTAATTTATCACAGTTCGTATCTTCAGCGGTAAAACCAAGTCCCTTCAAGAAATCCTTCATAGCTTGGTCCTGATTAAGATGCTTCTTCCCCGCCGATCCATAGCGATATTTGTCGCCCTGTGAGGCTATATATTCTCCACCATAAAAACATCCTTTCTTGTCTGCACAGGTAAAATTAGTACATTTGAAAGTTAGGAGTCCAGCGTCTGATTCATTAAACCCGGCATCCAGGGAAATACTTTGCCCCCCCGTGCTTAGTCCAAGAGACAACGCTCCTCCTCCCAACACCAGCCCTCCAGCTACTATTGCAAGCCCCATAAAGAAAGTTTTGTCGTATATCATGGTGGGAGTATACCACAAGGCATATTGCAAGTTATCCACATCCATGATGAAATAGCTGGAGAATTATGAGATTTCCCACCAGGCTACTTGAGAGAAAACTATTCAGAGACGGCTACACTTCCGTCATCGGCATTGATGAAGTTGGCATGGGATGCCTCGCGGGACCGGTGGTAGTCTGCGCAGTGTCTTTCTCAAAAGAATTTTATGCATCAAAGCGCAGTTCGCTGGATGGAGTCCGCGATTCCAAGCTTCTCACCGCTCGCCAGCGGGAGACGCTTGCGTCGCAATTGATCGCATCTCCCGAGCTTCAATATACGATTTCGTACTGCTATCCGAAGACAATCGACAAGATCAATATCTATCAGGCGGCAAGAAAGGCGATGAGGAGAGCAGTGGCGAAGCTTTACAGCCATAAAGCGATACAAGCCATACAGCTTTATAGCTCCACGGCTTTACCGCCAAGAGCCATAGTCCTCGTCGATGGACCACACAAGATACAGGGACTCGAGATGCCCCAACGTGCCATCGTGAAAGGCGACCGTACGGTTTTCGCCATCGCGTGCGCCTCCATCATCGCCAAGGTTCACCGCGACCGCATGATGGCACGCTATGCCAAGCGCTTCCCCCAGTATGGTTTTGAGAGGCACAAGGGCTACGGAACCAAGTTCCACGTTGCCATGCTTGTACGCTTTGGCCCAACGGAGATCCATAGAAGATCCTTTGCTCCTGTAGGAAATTTAGTATGAAATTAGAGCATGACTAAAATCGCAAATTTGCCGGTCTTATCTGCCTTCCCATTCCTTCGTTGATATCCCCGCTTGGCGCAGAATTTCCGCGATAAGATGTTTTGATATATCAGCGCGATGAGGATTGGGGATATGGACTTTGAGCTCGCCTTTCACCATAAATAAATGACGACCCCCGGAATAGGGACCATCAAATCCAAGTTCTTTGAATCTCCGGACAAGTTTTGTCCAAGAAATATTTTTAGGCATGCCGTAGTGCGCTGTGGTGCAGGCGGGGAAGCGGCAAATCCCCAATATGGTCGCCGGAGCGCAATTTGAGCACGAGCCAATCTTCCAAAACCTCTTGTAACTCGGCGCGGCACTTCTCCAGTGTTTTCGCATCAGCCCAAACGCCTTTGAGACCGGGGATCGAACCAAAATAGCTACCGTCTTTGAGAAGTTTATACTTCGCCTGATTCATTTTATTTTCAATAAATCCGATCAACATGGTAGCACCACTATATCACAAAGATGTAGCCCAAAACAAGTACGGCCCGACAACAATCCACCGAAGATCATTTGCTCCGATCGCACAGCTGGGTTAATATATGTCCATGACAAAAATCGCAATTAATGGGTTCGGGAGGATTGGGAGAATATTTTTCAGACAAGCGTTCGCACACCCGGAGCTGGAGATCGTCGCGATCAATGATCTTGGACTACCGGAGAACCTCGCATATCTGCTCAAGTACGACACGGTCTACAAGACGTACGATAAGAACGTTGAAGTCAAGGATGGCCATCTCGTTGTGGACGGCAAAGTCGTCCAAGTAACACAGGAAAAAGACCCGACCAAACTCCCGTGGGGAACTCTCGGTGTGGATGTAGTCATCGAATCAACCGGAGTCTTTGAAACTGCCGAAAAAGCGCAAGCGCATATCACTGCCGGAGCGAAGCGTGTCGTGATCAGTGCACCCGCCAAGGACGACGTAACACCGACGGCTACGCCGAATGTCGGCATACAGACATTGAGCTCCGCCAAGATCACCTCCAATGCATCATGCACGACCAATTGCGTCAATCCGGTTGTTGCAATCATAATGAACTCCATCGGTATCAAGAAGGCTATGCTCAATACCGTCCATGGCTATACTGCAACACAAATGCTCGTTGACGGACCCGGGGGAAAGGACTTCCGTCGGGGACGCGCCGCCGCACAGAACATCGTACCTTCCACAACCGGCGCCGCCAAGGCGACAACACGCATCATCACGGAGCTTGAGGGCAAGTTCGACGGCATCGCCATTCGCGTACCCGTGCCCGCGGGATCGCTTATTGACCTGACATTCCTTGCAAGTCGTCCGACCACCGTCGAGGAGGTCAATGACATTTTCCGAAAGGCTTGCGCTTCGCCGGAATGGAATCAGATCATCGCCTTCAACGAAGACCAGATTGTCTCAAGCGATATTCTCGGCAATCCGCATGGCTCTATCTTTGACTCCACGCTGACCAAGGTTGTTGACGGCGATCTGGTCAAAATCTTCAGTTGGTACGACAACGAGTGGGGATACACCGGCATGCTCGTGAAGCACGTTCAAGAGGTCGCGAAACTGCTCTGAGCTCTTTGAGTTGTTTTTTACTACCATTTCTATTAAACTCATACTAAATAGCATTTAACCCACATCCACATGGATACAGCACCGACAGTAGCTCCGCAGAACGCACCTATGCCCGCCACGACACCGGCACCAAGTATGCAGTCGCCCTATGCAGGTTTCTGGAAGCGCGTTGTTGCCGCAATCATTGACGGTATTGTTTTGTTTGCAGTCGGCTTAGCTCTCGGATTGGTGTTTGTCCTTATCGTTGGTTCTCTTGGTGAATCGAATCCGGCCATTGGATTCGTTGAGCTCCTTCGAATTGTGTTGTCTATAGCGATCGGTTGGCTCTATAGTGCGCTTCAGGAGAGCTCTCCTCATCAGGCAACACTCGGTAAGCGAGCCATGAGCATCAAGGTGACAGATATGAACGGCCAGCGCTTGAGTTTTGGGCGAGCAACCGGCCGGCACTTCGCCAAGATTCTCTCCGGCATCATCCTCGGCATCGGCTACATCATGGCCGGATTTACCAAGAAGAAGCAAGCGCTTCACGACATCATCGCCGAGTGTCTCGTCGTCAATTCATAACCCCCGCCAATCGACATTCCCTCTAATCCATACTAAAATACAAGTGTGGCTCATTTGAACGACTCCAAAATCACAGAGCTTGAACTCAAAGCGGAGCAAATCCGCGAGTCGGTTGTCGAGATGCTTGTTGAAGCGGGGAGCGGGCATACCGCCGGACCACTGGGAATGGCGGATGTTTTCACGGCATTCTATTTCCATATTCTCAATCATCGCCCGAGCGAACCGGATTGGCCGGATCGCGATCGTATCATACTCTCCAACGGCCATATTGTGCCCGTACGGTATGCAACGATGGCGCATGCCGGATATTTCCCATTGGCCGAACTCATGACGCTCCGAAAATTTGGCTCGCGATTACAAGGCCATCCCGAACGCGAACGCTTGCCCGGACTTGAGACAACATCCGGCCCGCTCGGATCCGGCTTGAGTCAATCCGCCGGCATCGCCTACGGTGCGCGGTTGGACGGTAGGAAGTTTCGCGTTTATTGCTTCATGTCCGACGGCGAGCAAGAAGAGGGAAATATCTGGGAAGCGGCGATGTTTGTCGCCAAAAATAATCTTCACAATATCACCGGCATTATCGACCGCAATAACATCCAGATTGACGGACTTGTGGAGAATATCATGCCACTTGAGCCGTTCAGAAAAAAATATGAAGCCTTCGGCTGGCATGTGCTGGAAATCAACGGGCATAATTTTGAAGAGATTGCGAACGCGGTTGAAACGGCAAAAGAAATAACGGAGAAACCGACAGTCATTATCGCGAACACGATCCCGGGAAAAGGCGTTCCCGAAATTGAGGGTGACTACAACTGGCACGGCAAACCGCCGACGAAAGAAGAAGCGAAGGTTTTCTTGCATGAACTCCGGACATTGCGTGGTAAGATAGAGTCGGAGCATCAATAAACAGAAAGGAGGTGTGCATATGAACAATTGTAAATGCGGACATCATGGATTTGCTAAGTTATTAATGGCCTTGGGTGGACTGTCTGCGCTCGCGTTTTTGTACACCGCCTGGAGCCATAGTACGCTGTTGGGTTTGGATATCAACGACTATTTTGAACACGTCGTTGTGTTCAGCTTGATGATGTTTGGAACCAAGTGGTGCCGATGCTGCTGCGACACAGGTTGCGGCAAGAATTGCGAAAGCGGAGTGTGTCTGCCCGGGAAGGACATGGGCATGAACAAGGACAAGATAGTGTAGTTTTTTCCTCTCCGCCCTATTTTGATATGGCGGAGCGCTAAGAAACGACATGCTAAATACTGGCGCAAAACTAATTCCAAATATTACCGAACTCGACAAGCTCGAGATGAAGCCGACGCGCGACGGCTACGGCACGGGCGTAGTGGAAGCAGGCGAGAAGGACGAGCGAATTATGGTGCTGTGCGCTGATCTGACCGAATCAACGCGATCGGAGGAATTCGCCAAGCGATTCCCGGAACGATTCGTCGAGATGGGTGTTGCGGAACAAAATATGGCGACGGTAGCGGCGGGACTTGCGAACTACGGAAAGATTCCATTCATCGCATCATACGCGGCGTTTTCGCCCGGCAGAAACTGGGAACAGATTCGAACAACAGCCACGCTCAACAACGTCCCCGTTAAAGTTGTCGGGGCCCACGCCGGAATATCAGTCGGTCCTGACGGTGCGACACATCAGATGCTAGAGGATATAGCTCTTATGCGCGTTATGCCCCGCATGACTGTTGTAGTGCCCTGTGATGCGATCGAAGCACGCAAGGCGACACTGGCAATCGCGCAGCTGCCCGGCCCCGCATACCTGCGCATCGGCCGTGAGAAGTCGCCGGTATTCACAACCGAAGAAACACCATTTCAAATCGGGAAAGCGGAGATCTACCGCGAAGGGGAAGACGTGGCGATCATTGGCTGCGGTATCCTGCTCCACAACGCACTCATGGCCGCGGAAGAGCTATCTAAGGACGGCATTGAAGCAATGGTTATTAATAATCATACAATCAAGCCGATGGATGAGGCGACAATCGTGGCTGCAGCTGGAAAATGTGGAGCGGTGGTGACTGTCGAGGAACATCAGGTCATGGGTGGTATGGGCTCTGCGGTAGCGGAAGTGCTTGCTCGCAACTGTCCGGTCCCACAGGAGTTCATCGGGATCAAAGACCGCTTCGGCGAATCTGGCAGGGCAAGCGAACTCATCGAAGCCTTTGGCCTTGGTACCAACGCTATTATAGCCGCTGTGCATAAGGTAACTAGCCGAAAGAGGTGATTCTTCGTATACTGTATGCATGAATAATATTTTTGATACACTCTTCGGTACACCCGTGCGTACGGTCGCGACGCTCGTCGTTATCGTCGGACTTCTCGCGTTTTCCTATCAAGGCAACAACTCAAAGATCGCCGTAAGCATCAATGAGAACTTCGCGGCCGGTGTTGATATGGCCCTTGCTTCAGACAACCCGATAATCAAGGCGCAATGCTTCGGGGGCAAGAATGCGCGTATTTTTGTCTCATGGAACTCAAACAAGGGCGTCATCCAGAAACAGATTGACGGGGGTGCTTGGACATATCTCGGCAGTGCCAGCCCACGCACACACTACGCCGATTGGACAGCTACCCTTGGCCATACCTACGCGTATCGCCTCCGCAAACCACCGGCAAGCACTGCCGGCGCAAAATATACGTTTTCAAATATAGCAACGGTCAACGCAAAAACGGCGACAGCATGCACTTCCTTGCCGATTGCAACAGTTACCAATACGACACATGCGAGCGCATTCTTCACCGGCGACACTATCAATGTCTCCGTTATTGGCGAACCAAACCGCCCCGTGCAATCCTGCTCTAGATTTATTGCCGCCGGTTCGACTGCATCGGTCGTTTCCTGTGTCCCTAAAACTCCAACCTTCGATACCCGAACATCCCCCGATGGCACATGGACGCAAACCCTGACCATCGGCAATAATACTGTTGGAGCGTGGACTCGATACTTTATTATTGCCGGGCGAAAGAGCAATGGGGTGGGGTATTCGGTCTTGCCTCTGCCCACAACAACCGTCAGTGTTGTGTCTCCCAACGGAGGAGAATCGTTGATTGTTGGCAGTACGCAAACGATAGAATGGACTGCACAAGGAGTAACTGCCGATGAAATGTTTGGAATCCGTTGGAAGCAAGGCAGTGCAGTCCTTGATAATACCACCGTTACCACAACTTCCGACAAACGCTCTGCGGATTTGATCGTCCCACCACATCCGGGAAGTGATATAAAGATAGAAGTGGTGGTGTTCTCCGATAGCCGTATGCTTGATATTTTAGCAAAGGATGATAGCGATGCAACGTTCACTATAGATGAGGCCTCGGAAGGGCTTTCTACATTTACACTGATCAACCACGTTATTAATGACAGCGGAGGAACGGCATCGGCCAGTTATTTTGCCGTTCACGTAATGAAAGATGGTGCGGATGTTCCCAAGAGTCCGTTGCCGGGCTCGGAAATCGGTACGGCATATTCCCTTAGTCCCGGGGTATACACGGTAAGCGTGGATACCATGACTGGATACAGTATGACTGGTATAAGCGGGGATTGCGCCTCTGATGGAACCGTAACTATTTCCGCAGGTGACAATAAGACCTGCACAATCACAAACGATGACGACGTGACGACTGGCTTCGTCTCACCTCCAAATATTCTCGCCAGTATCGTTGGCACCATCTTCCAATAGACCTCTTGCATAATAGAGCTTGATCGGGCATACTCGCACCAAGTTCGCCGTTTTGTGGCGGAAGGAGGGGTATCGTGAAAAAATATGCCGTTCTGGCATCGTTGGTGATCATCGGATGCGCACCGGTCAAGGGAGTCCGAGACTTCGGGCGCCATGTTGTCAGGGCGGTACGTGCCCCGGAGTGCGATATTCTCTCGCCCCGCGAAGGTGAGACAACCATCCTTGACGCCAACGGTAGGGCGACGATCACGCTCGATTGCAACGGCAACGCAGAGGTTTCGATCCGTTGGATATGCATGGGCCAAGAGCTGCCCTACGAGGTCGCCCGAGTGGGCAATGGACTCTCGGAGATTAAATCGCCGGAGTTCATGGTGGTCGGAAGTCTGAATCCGCTCGACGCCGTCGTGGAGATGACCATAAAGGGCAAAGATGTTCCGACGCGGGTCTCGTTCCGTGTCAAAAACAAAGGAAAGAAGTCATGATCCTGCGGGGCGGGCTTC
>Ga0155794_109_pt1 | contig 72749 bp, 72 predicted proteins | sample RifCSPlowO2_01_FD_107448 | JGI IMG/M metagenome (GOLD analysis project Ga0155794, IMG submission 107448) | Candidatus Yanofskybacteria bacterium RIFCSPLOWO2_01_FULL_49_25 | reverse complement strand
TTTATCAAAAACACAACTCCGTGCTAAGCCGAAAGGCGCTGTATACGGGGTGACGCTTGTCCGGTGCCGGAACGTTAACGGTTGAAGTGTCCCACACATAACTTACGATAGTATTAGTAAGGTAATACATCATCGAAGATATTCGCGAGTTATGTGTGGGATGCAGAGGCCCGAAGCGCCGGTGAACGACGGCGATAACTATAATCGTCTAAAAGTAGGTAATTTACTGCTTTTATAAAATCTGACTATATGCTGGAAAGTCTGTGGATAGAATCCTATAGTATCGAGAACTACGACATGGTAATATAATACCATGCGTAAAAATGTTTCTCGTGCAGACAATCAGCAGGAAAGATTAAGACTTGAAGGTTGGATAAGTGGTTTTGTTGATGGCGAAGGATGCCTCACTATAAGTATTATTCGAAATCATTCAGTAACTACTAAGATTGGTTGGCAAATATTTCCAGAGTTTATAGTGAGTCAAGGTGAGAAAAGTAGGGCCGCATTGAAAAGAATTGAAAAGTTCTTTGGGTGTGGTTACATAAATCTGAATACTCGCCATGATAATCATCATGAACAAATGTTGAAATATTGTGTCCGATCAATTCATGACCTTGATAAAAAAATTATTCCTTTTTTTGAACGAAATAGGTTGAGAACTTATAAATATAAGGATTTTCAAGTATTTCGTAAAATCATTAAACTAATGATAGCCGGAAGGCACAAATCAGAGAAAGGATTAAATAAAGTACGATCTTTAATTCAAACCATGAATAGGAGAAAGTACATGAAAGTATTAAAATCCTCAGAGACTATACGTCAGAATCGACCTCTCGCGTCAAAATAGAGGCGATAAGATATAGTCCGACCTTCGTGGCGACATGAAGAGGTGAGTAGAAATATTTACCCAATTCTAGGTTCCGAATATCGGTTTCTAGATTTAGTAACATATTTGAGCGAAGTACCTTGTGGGGTAAGTTCCCACGCGCATGAATAGCGCAACGACTGGGGGACTGTCTCAGCCAATAGCTCGGTGAAAATGCAATGTCAGTAAAGATGCTGACTACCCGCACCAAGACGGAAAGACCCCGGAAGCTTTACTGCAGTTTGGTATTGGGCTGCGAGTTGTGATGCGTAGCGTAGTGGGTACACTTTGAAGCGTCTCTCTCGGGAGGCGTGGAGTGGCCAATGAAACACCCATCTTCACGATTTGCAGTTCTAACTGGTCGTACCCTCTCTGGTCTGTTTGGCGGAAATCAATCTATCCGGCCCGTATAATGTGGGCCGTGGGTTGAGAAGTACGATCCGCAGGCTGGAGAGGGTGCGATCAAGACAGTGCCTGATGGGCAGTTTAACTGGGGCTGTTGCCTCCTAAAAAGTAACGGAGGCGTTCATTAAGGTTGGCTAGCTCCGGATGGAAATCGGAGCGATAGTGCAAAGGCATAAGCCAGCTTGACTGCGAGACGGATGTGTCGAGCAGGTGCGAAAGCAGGACTTAGTGAACCGACCCTTGTTCGTAGGAACGGGGAAGATCATCAGATAAAAGCTACTCCGGGGATAACAGGCTGGTACTGCCCGAGCGTCCATAGCGACGGCAGTGTTCGGCACCTCAACTACATCGGGGTGCTATGAGAGTAATCTCATACCTACAAAAATCTGGCTTATAACGGTGGAATCGACCCTAGTTGTATGGTAAAATGAGAGTACCAACTAGGCGATAATACCGTGGGAAGTCTTACACAAAACCAAAGGTCTTTAGTCATTGGAACAATCGTGGGAGATGGATATGTGCGAATTATTCCTCGAAGGAGAAATGCCTTCCTGGAAGTCAATCATTCCGCTTCTCAAAGAATGTATGTTGATTGGAAGTATCAAATGCTTCAATCAATTGTGAAAAGCGAACCAAAACTTCGCAAGGGAAATGGCAATAGAATAGCATGCGGATTCTTTACACGATGCCTTCCCGAGATCACAGATCTTTTCCACTATTTCTACAAAGAAAGAAGGAAAATGATTCCCAGTGACTTATCACTTGATCCGTTGAGTCTCGCTGTTTGGTATATGGATGATGGATCGCGTAGCGGCGGATCCCTCTACTTGAATACCCAGCAATTCTCAATGCAAGATCAGGAGACTTTGCAGAGTATTCTCTTGAATCAATATGGTATTCATTCCGGATTGAATCGAGACAAAGAATACTGGAGAGTTCGAATTGTGACCGCCGATGCGCAGAAATTCTGCAATATCATTCGGTCGCACGTCATTCCTTCAATGGAATATAAACTCATGTAATGACCCCGTAGAGACTTGACCTTAAATGGTCGGAGCATTCTTTTTTAAGAATGCTAACATGCCAGCGCCTCTCGCAAGAGAGGATGAAGATATAGTCCATACTATTAGAAATAATAGAATAATATTAAGCGATGTCGGCTCGCCCTAGCGCGGGGGTGGAGAAGCTCCCAAGCGTATGGCTGTTCGCCATTTAAAAGGGTACGCGAGCTGGGTTCAAACCGTCGTGAGACAGGTTGGTCCTTATCTGGTGTGGGCGCAGAAGTTTGAGGGGGGTTGTCCCTAGTAAGAAATTGCTACTTCGCGGAGTAATCCGCGATGACAACTCGGCTAATAACGGTGAACTCTTAACAATCCAGGATCCGTTGATAACTATCGTTGTTTCGGTCCTTTGACGATGGTACAATTTACTTGAGGACCAGGATTAATTAAGACAATACCGTGGGAAGTCAATCAAACATAGATTTAGCGTATATTGCTGGTTTTCTTGATGGAGATGGGAGCCTGATGCTCCAAATCAAGAAACGCAAAGATAGCAAAGCCGGAAAGCGGTTCATGGCGACTGTCTGCTTCTACCAAGACAGCAGGCACGCAGAATCGTTATCCTGGATTCGAAGCATATTTGGCATAGGATATCTCTCGAATCGCAATGATGGCATGAGTGAGTTGCGAATCAATGGATTCGCTCAAGTCAAAAAAATCATTCAAAGCTTGCTACCGTTTCTGCGTTTCAAAAAACATCAAGGAAATGCACTATATCAAGCAACAAGTATTCTGGAACAAAAAAGTCTTACTCAGTTATCTCGGAAAGAACTCGAGAAACTCGTGAGCCTGATTGAAATAATCCAGAATGAGAATTATGTTGCTCGCAGGAAGAAGACGAAAGTCGAACTGCAAACTATGTTAGGTTTGACCCCGTAACGACTGAGGCCTTCGGGCCGAGATAGTATGTGATGCGATAATATCAATGACATACTATAATATGCCGATTCCCGAACCGGGCTTAGCTCGGAGGGAAAAGATATAGTCTGCACCCATGGTGACATGGGATTCAGCAAGAAGCTTAGGGCTTGAAGCTGACAGCTTATAGCTGTAAATGTGACGAGAGGACCGGGATGAACGAACCTCTGGTCTACCAATTGTTCCGCCAGGAGCAGTGTTGGGTAGCTATGTTCGGTGCCGATAAGCGCTGAAAGCATATAAGCGCGAAACGGGCCCCAAGATGAGACTTCATAGATCCGTGAGATATTATCACGTTGATAGGGCGCAGGTGTACGCACCGCAAGGTGTTCAGCCAAGCGCTACTAATAGATCATAGTACGCAGTCTTAACCATGCGTGTCAGTGCCGATCTGGCATGATGTGTGATGGCGCGTGAAGATTGGTTTCTTTCAAGATTGAGTGTATAACAAAAGAAGCTCCACATATTGAGTATTGTGGTGGCGGCTATACTGGACTTGTCCCACCTGTTCCCATTCCGAACACAGAAGTGAAATAGTTCAAGGCCCATGATAGTATCGGGCTTAGCCTGATGCGAAAGTAGGTAGCTGCCACCATAGCACTCAATCTCCCCTTCCTTTTTTCTCCGCTGTTCCGTATACTGAGATTAATGAGCCGTTTTGCCAAGCAAATCATCCTCGGTGCCGTAGGTATCGCCATTGCTGTCGCCGTATTTTTGTTGCTCCAACGAACAATCAATCCACCGATACCATCTCCAACGCCTGATCCTCGCACGGGTCTTGCTCCCATCACAATTCTTTCCCAGCAGCTTTTGCAGGTTACCGATCACAGCTTTGATTTTGTCGCCAAAGTACGCAATCCCAACACCGAATACGGTTCTGGCGATGTGCAATATGAACTTACCGCGCACCATGATGGTACAGGGGGCAATGACAATATCGAAGTCGTTCGGCGCGGGTCGTTCTATATTCTTCCCGGCCAGACCAAGTATCTGATCGTAACTCCGATAACATCCGCCAATCAGCTCCGAACGGCAAAACTTGCAATCAAGAGCGTCAGATGGCAATCGCTCGATCCGCTGATTTCGCAGGGCGTAAATCTGGTGGTGACTGACACATCGTATGTTCCGCAAAACAGTCTTGGTGTGTTTAGCAAGGTGGGTGGAGCGGTGCTGAATAATTCCAACTTTGATATCAACCAGATCGATGTTTCAATTGTGGCGGTCGATGCAGGAGATACGCCGCTGGCTGTCAGCCACACCGAGATCCGCACCTTCTTGGCGAAGACGAAGCGGGGATTCGAAGTCTCATGGTTCACGCCATTTGCCGGCACGGTTGCCCGCGTGGATGCCGAGGCCAATGTCAATGTATTTCAAAACAGCGCATTGCTCCATGAATATGGCGGCGGTGGACGAGAGAGGTTTCAGCAATACTAGAACGCGTAGCGTCCTACCGTGTAGCGTGTAATGTCGGGGCAAGGCGCGCAACGCGAATCGCATAACGTGTAACGTCATGCAAAATGCAAGATACTCAATTCCACAAAGAACTCTACGAATTGATGGATCGGTATGTCAATCGGGTATATGACGCGAGCAAGAAATTCCCGAAGGATGAGCTATTCGGCGTTACATCTCAGCTACGTCGTGCAGCGCTGTCAGTAGTCCTGAATTATATCGAGGGCTACGCACGCCAGCGGAACGCTGTATTGAAAAATTTTCTTGAAACTTCATACGGGTCCTTGAAGGAATCAAAATATTTGATAGATTTTTCATTTGGACGAAAATATATAAATGACATGGAGCATAAAGAACTCATCGAATTCAACGACCGTATTGGTCGAATGCTCTGGGGTATTTTTACGAAACTCTAAAACGTATAGCGTCCTACCGTGTAACGTGTAACATTTAAAATTATGACCGTTCAAAAAACTCTACAATCAATTATTGATACATACTACGAAAGAGAATTACAATCTACTCGCTCACTATCGGTAGCCTTTCCGGCGCTACACGCTACACGTTTTGCGTTACACGGCACTGCGCTACACACTAGCCACTCCGCAGTCGTATACTCTCCACAATGCCCAGAGCGGCCATCAGCGTGACGAGGTGGCTTCCGCCATGGCTTAAGAAGGGGAAGGGAATGCCGGTGATCGGTAGAATGCCCATGTTCATCCCGCCGTTGATCACGACATGGACGAATAGGATGGTGATCAGGCCAAGTGTAAACAGTTTAGCGAAGTTGTGATCCGCACGCGAGCCGATACTTCCGATCCGGTAGATAAGAACAAAGAACAGTCCGAGCAGAATCGCAACTCCCACAAAACCGAACTTCTGCGCGTAGGATGCGAACGTAAAGTCCGTATACGGTTCCGGCACCAGCACGGGTGCATTTTTGTTTTCCGATGACAGTAATGTTCCGGTTATCTGTCCTGATCCGAACGTGACACGTGATTGAATGGTACTGTATCCGGTACCGCGCGGATCGAGGTAGGGATTTGCGAATGAAACAATACGATCTTTTTGATACGGCTTCAGGACGGCGAACCATCCGACAGCCACGACAACCACGCCGATCATGAGGATTGCGAGCAAATGTCTTCGCTTGATGCCGGCATAGAGCAGTATGCCCAGCCAGAGCGCGAGATAGACGATGACCGAACCGAGGTCAGGCTGGAGGAGCGTCAGCACCGTTGGGATTGCGACATAGATGCCGGAGACGATGATATGATGAGAACGATAAATCTCGACGTGTTTTTGCGAGAAATACTTTGCGAGCAATATCAGCAGTGCCAGCTTAGCGAACTCCGCCGGTTCGAAGCGGAAACCGAAAAACACGAGCCATGAGCTTGCCCCGCGGATTTCGTGAGTCGCCAGTGCGAAGGAGAGCAATGCAAGCGCAACGAAATACAGTATCAGAGCGGGCCGTGAATAGTTCTTGAAGACGCGGTAGTCAAAGAATGAGAACACGAACATCACGGCGAGGCCGAGAACAATAAAAATCATCTGGCGCTGGGCGATTCTGGCGCCATCTGCGCCAATATTCCAAAACGTTATCAGTCCCAGTCCGAGGATAACTAGGACTGTTCCGATGAGTACCCAATCAAATTTCCGCACAAACGAGTCAGATTGCATGAGGGGATTGTAGCGTGTACGCGAGAGCTGTGCAAATTTTTCTTGCGCGCTTTAGTACTTTGAAGATTCGCACAGTTCCCACTCCCACCTGTTTGCCTTATTTATTCGATCGCGCTATCATCTATTTACACCGAAAGAGTGAAAAGGAGGTGCATCACGCAGAAGATCACAGGCTAGTCGCGCCTTCTCGAGTGGCCCTGAATAGGTTGTATGCCGGGGAAAAGGTACGTTAGACGCGCTAACCGGACCGGCATAGGAATCACCACGGTTCCCTTCAGGAATAAGCCATGGATCCTGCGTGAAGTCGCAGGTAAACTGTGGGCGGCTCTTTGTCGCGTTTGCTGGCCGGTCAGCCTCAGAAGGGAAGCTATGCTATCCCAACCGGCCTCCCTATTTTATCGCCCACCATCGGGCGATTTTTTGTTCAATCACTTCCCTCATGAATCGTGCGAGAGCGAGTGGCGGAGCGGTGATATTATCGTTTGCGTTATGTATCCAATAGCGCTACTGTGTATTTACATTTATAAAAAAACTATAACCATGGCTAAGCTAATCTTATTTTGTGGATTGCCCGGTTCGGGTAAAACCACTCTTGCACGTAAACTCGCCGAAGAGACCTCGGCTGTTCGACTCTGTCCTGATGAATGGATGGCGGATCTAGATATTGATTTATTTGATGAAAAAAGACGTGCAAAAGTAGAGGCTCTTTTATGGAAACTTGGCAAAGAACTATTAACTCTCGGTCAGAATGTGATCCTCGAGAACGGCCTATGGAGTCGCAAGGAACGCGACGACAAACGACATGATGCCGAGCAACTGGGAGCCAATACTGAAATGCACTATCTCGATGTACCGCTTGATGAGTTGATGCAACGGATTGAGAATCGCAATGCATCAGGCGCCCATGCCACCGTACCTATTACCCGAGAACAGCTAGAGAAATATTCTAAAGTGTTCGAAGCCCCCGACGAAAGAGAACTCGCTCTATTTTCAAAAGCTGTAGTTCATTAGAATATTTCCTGGTTTGGGAACAAGAAAATAAACCTAATGGAAAATACAAAAATAAATCTCGAAACCACTGTCCATACACTGTGCCAAAAGGAACTGGGCGAAGGGGTCAAAGATCTTCGTAAGATTGAAGCTTTTGGAATTGTAAATGTTGTCTATTTCGTTGAAACAAATAAGCGCAGATATATTTTTCGATTAAATACCGAAGATGGCTTGGGTCAATTCTTGAAGGAGTCTTGGTGTATGGACGAAGCTCACAAGAAGGGTATCCCTACCACATCCGTCCTCAAATGTAGCGAAATCGACAATACAGCCTATATGATCCAACCATATATTGAGGGGGTCAACGGATCAGAACTTGAGAACAAAAAAATCATATGGGAGTCATTAGGGAAATATGCACGGCTAAACCACGGTATTGCTGTTTCAGGATTTGGTGATCGAATGTCCGAGAAGGGAGTTTTTGATGGTAGTTGGCAAAAATATTTGCAATACAACATAGACAGTCTGACAGAGGACGATAAATTACTACAAATGGGCGCATTTGATATAACCACCTCCCAAAAGCTTCGAGAATGTTTTAAGAGATTATCTACCATAAAATTAAATTTCGGTCTTTGTCATGCAGATTTTTCTGATACAAATGTGATCGTGGACAATGATTCTAAGGTCTGGCTTATAGACTGGGGTTCCGCTGAGGCTCACATCGTCCCACACCTTGATTTTTCAGTTGTACTCAAAGATCACCTAACAAAAGACTCCGAGCTATTTAAATATTTTCTCACAGGCTATGGCATGAGCCTACTCGATTTTGAAAAATTGGAGCCTGAATTGAATGCCCTGACAGTTTTAATAGCCACAGATAAGCTAAGATGGGCCATTGATCGAAAACCAAAGAAAATTGAAGAATTCAGTATTTATCTAAAAAAGATTATAGCTCTTGTTGTTTAGGGAAAATAACATATGATTCAAACCGAAGTAAAAGAATCATCTATGCCTAAATTTGAACTCACACCTCAAGCTATCGAAAAGTTTTGGCCATTAACTGGTGTCCAGCTTGGAAGTGTTCTGCAACAAAGCGGTGAAAGGTTAACAGGCGAGGTTTTCTCCCGCGAGGGCAAATATGTATACAAAATAGCCGATCCGATTAAGACCGCCGAAGCCATGATGAGGGATACGGCAGTCTTTGATATACTCAACGAGAAAAAGTTTGCCCATATTCCTCTGCTCCTTAAAACCCAAAAAGGGGAAGACTTTCAGCAAATCGATCAAAAGTTTGTATATTTGTTGGAATATATTGAAGGAAAAAACCCTGATCCAACGCCTGAAACGTACAGTAAGTTAGCCAAGATTATGGCTGAACTCCATGACGTTCGGGATTATCCGTACACGACCGATTTTAAAACCTCTGGCATTGTTCCCGATTTGTACAAGAATTCCGAAAATTATGCGTTTGGTGCTGAGTATCGAAGCGTCTTAGATCGACTACCCAACTTTGATATATTTCCGCAAGCACTTATTCATACAGACATTCACCCTAGCAACTCAATCCAAAAACCAGACGGGGATATTGTATTAGTAGACTGGGATGACGTTGGAGTTGGAACACGAGTTCTTGATCTGGGAGTTATGGCCGGTAATTTGTTTATTAGTGAAGATGGGATATATAAAGAAGAAAACGCAAGAGCTTTTTTCAAAACATATTTAAATCGGCAAGAATTATCCATATTAGAAGTTAATCATATATTTGACGCAGGCTTATTTTTTGCATGTATGTATATTATCTACGGCAAAGGTCCAGACGTCCGATGGCCGCGCATACAATCGGCAATTGAGAATAGAAAGAATTTCGAGAAGATATATCGAGAATAAAACGCTAATTTTATGACTGCTGAAGAATTATCCAAACGCGCTAATGAGATTATAGTTACATGGGCTCAAGGTAAAGATAAGCTCGTAGTTGCCATCGATGGGTATACGGGAATTGGCAAAACAACGCTTTTACATAATCTTGCTCGTCTTAACTCCGATATCGTGCCCGTGAATAGGGATGATTTTTTATTTTCGCGAAAAGTTACTCAGGAGAAATTGGTCAAAGCTGATAATCAATCTAAAGTATTTGAATTGGAAGTTTGCGATGATAAGAAGCTAGAGGATTTTATAACTGCTTTCAGAAATGGTGCTGGCTTATACGGAGTCAATACGTATAATGCTGTTTCCGGAGAGATAGATATAGCTAAGAGCTACGATTGCTCTAAAAAGATAATGGTAGTCGAAGGGGTATTTATGTTCCACCCAAAATCACTGCTTAACAAGCTGTGGGACAAGCGAATATATCTCCAGGGAGACATCGATAAGATTGATGAGCGACGAATCAAGCGAGAAAAGGAAAAATGGGGTAAAGATTATTTTCCCGAAGATCATCCTGATTCATATTTTCGGCACGTAACTATTGCGCTAAAGAGGTACGCCGAACTTTATAAACCGGAAGAAGTAGCAGATGCAGTCTTGCGTACAGATTGATAACGCAGGACCGAAAGCGGTCTATCGCGCCGCTTCTTCGGAAGACAGAAATCTTTTGATTTCGGACAAGGTGCTCATGAATTGAGCGGGGAAGATGATAGTCGAGTTTTTCTCGATGCTGATCTCCGCCATGGTCTGGAGGTTGCGGAGCTGGAGGGCGATCGGATGCGCTTGAATGACATCGGCGGCATCGGCAAGTCGTTGCGATGCAAGGAACTCGCCTTCCGCGGCAATGATCTTGGCGCGCTTTTCGCGCTCGGCTTCCGCTTGCTTAGCCATTGCGCGCTGCATGCCCTCGGGAAGCTCAATGTCTTTGATCTCGACGATCGGCACGACGACACCCCACTGCTCGGTGTGTGCGTCAAGAACCTTGGCGATTTCTAAGTTGATCGCATCACGCTCGGAAAGTATCTCATCTAATTGAAAACGCCCGACAATATTGCGGACTGAGGTCTGGGCGATCTGATTGATTGCCGATTGGACGTTTTCGATGGCAACAATGCTCTTGATCGAGTCGACGACTTTGTAGTACGCAACCGCCGAAATATCAACCGAAACGTTGTCTTTGGTGATGATTTTCTGGGGAGGGATGGGAAGCGTGAACGTTCGGAAGTCGATCTTTTGGATGCGGTCGATGTAGGGGACGATCAGATTGAGTCCGGGCTGTTTAATTCCGACAATTCTGCCGAAACGAAACACCACGCCTTGCTGATACTGCTGAACGATGCGGAATCCCGGGAGAATGAAGAAGACCACTACGAATATCGCGATCTCGAAGATTACCATATTAGTGCTGATCAGTCCCCTCAACCTCGCCCATGATAGTCGGCTCGATGTTGTAGCCGGTACCAGCAGGTATAAGGCGGCCGATAATTACGTTTTCTTTTAATCCGCGAAGCTTGTCAGCTTTGCCCGAGATTGCGGCGTCGATCAGAACGCGGGCGGTTTCCTGGAAGGATGCGGCGGAGAGATAGCTGTCGGTGGACAACGATACCTTGGTGATGCCGAGCAGAAGCTGTTCGAAAGTCGCAGGCTTTTTGTCATCTTCCTTCATGGCATCATTTGCTTCAAGAACCGTGCGCTTCTCGAGAGTGTCGCCGGGCAACAGATCGGTATCTCCGGCGTCGATGACGCGAATACGCGAAAACATCTGGCGGATGATGAGCTCGATGTGTTTCTCGTTGATGCCTTCGCCGGTGGCATAGTAGACGCTCTGGACTTCGCGCACCACGTAGCGCGCGACGGAAGAAATATTGCCGGACGTCTTGAACAACTCTCGAAGATCGATGTGGCCATCGGACAGCTGTTGGCCGGTGATAATGAGATCGCCCGCGCTTACCAGCGTGTTGGCGCCGGGAAGCGTGAGATATTCTCGTTCCTCGGCCTTGTCAGACAATATCTTGATAACAAATTGATTGCCCTTCTGCTCGACGCTCGTGACGGTGCCGTCGACTTCGGAAATAATGGCTTTGCCGGACGGGGGACGAACCTCGAAGATTTCTTCGACACGGGGCAATCCCATAGTGATGTCACCGACTGATGCAACACCTCCGGTATGGAAGGTACGCATAGTAAGCTGGGTCCCCGGTTCTCCAATGGCTTGTGCCGTGACGATACCGACCGCTTGGCCGATTTTCACCAGCAAGTGGTTGGAAAGGTCGTGTCCATAGCAAAGCTGGCACAATCCCGATCGGGACTTGCAGGTGATTGGGGAGCGGAATTTGATTGTTGTGGGATTGACTGCGACGATCGCACGGGCCGTATCAGTCTCGATGACATGGTTCTTTTTGGCAATGACAGTTCCATCTTTATCCTTGATGTCCTCGAGCGGAACGCGTCCCAAAACGCGCTTGAAGAAGTTCTCGCCGGTGAACTTGTTGTCCTCGCTGAATATGATAAATCCTTCCTTGTCTTTGCAGTCTTCCTCTTGGATGACAATATCCTGCGCTACGTCCACGAGACGGCGAGTCAGATAGCCGGCGCTTGCGGTACGTAAGGCAGTGTCCACCAGTCCTTTGCGGGCGCCGTGGGTGGAGATGAAGTATTCGAGCACATTGAGACCCTCTTTAAATGAGCTTTTCACCGGCAATTCGATCAATTCTCCGTCCGGTTTGACCATAAGTCCGCGCATACCGGCAAGCTGGTTGACCGTGCCCCAGTTTCCGCGGCTCTTGGAGTCCACCATCATGAAGATGGAGTCGTTTTGATTGAATTGTCCCCGCACAACCTTCTCAATGTTTGATTTAACACCAGTCCAGATTTCGATGGCCTTGGATTTGCGTTCGTATTCCGTCAGAAGACCTTGTTCATACAAAGAGACATTTTGGTGGATGATTTTTTCCGCATCGGCGATCATCTTTGCCTTCTCGGGGGGAATCTTCACGTCATCCATACCCCATGACACGCCGGAAACAGTGGCATAGTGGAATCCAAGTTCTTGGATTTTATCGAGGAATTCAACACAGCGATCTTCTCCATAGCGGGCGAGAATATCGGCTTCGATTTCGCGCAGGTCGGTTTTGTTGATTACTTTATTGAGGAACGGATAGTCTTCGGGAAGGGCTCGGTTGAAAATGGCCCGGCCGACGGAGGTTTCGATAAATCGCGTATCGGAACCCTTCACGTCCTTGGAGACGATGATTTTGACATTTGCGCGGATATCAATAAGCTCGTGGTCAAGCGCCATGATAGCTTCCGACTCCGAGGAAAATATTTTGCCGTCGCCCAAAGCGCCCAGAAGATTAACGCTCGTGATGTAGTAGCAGCCGAATGATATATCATGACTCGCGATAGCGACGGGATCGCCGGTTGAGGGCTTGAGAATGCCATGCGTTGAAAGCATGAGCTCGCGCGCCTCCTTCTGCGCTTCATCGGTCAGCGGCAAATGGACAGCCATCTGGTCTCCGTCGAAGTCCGCATTGAACGCATGTACCGGCATGGCGGGAATCTTGATAGCTTTGCCTTCAATCAGCTTTGGTTTGAACGCCTGCACCGACAAGCGATGAAGGGTTGGAGCGCGGTTAAGGAGTACCAGCTTGTTCTGGATTGAGAACTCAAGTGCTTCCCAGACTTCGGGTGTCTCCTGATCGATGAGGTGGTTTGCCGAGCGAATGTTGTGGGCGAGTCCCTTCTCAATGAGATAATGTATGATAAACGGCTTAAAAAGCTCAAGCGCCATGTACTTGGGAATACCGCATTCATCCATCTTGAGCGTTGGTCCGATGACGATAACGGAACGGCCGGAATAGTCGACACGTTTGCCCAGCAGGTTTTGGCGAAACCGCCCCTGTTTGCCCTTGAGCATATCGGCAAGCGACTTGAGCGCACGCTTTTGTCCCGTAGATGCGGAGACAAGCGTCTGGCCGCGGCGCATTGAGTTGTCGATAAGCGCGTCCACGGCTTCCTGCAGCATGCGCTTCTCGTTCTTGGTGATGACTTGTGGCGCGCGCAGTTCGAGCAGATGCTTGAGGCGATTGTTGCGGTTGATGACGCGGCGATAGAGATCATTGAGATCGGATGTTGCAAATCTGCCGCCATCAAGCGGAACCATCGGACGCAGAAGCGGGGGGATGATCGGCAAAATATTCATAATCATCCACTCGGGGCGCAGGCCTGCCCTTCCAAGTCCCTTGAGTAGCTTGACTCGGCGCATGAGTTTTTTCTGGGTGACGGGATTGTCTACGATCTTGAGCTGGTCTTCGGAGCGTTTCACTTCGTCGTCGAGGCTGATTTCTTCGAGAAGCTTGCGGACGGCTTCGGCGCCGATGCCCGCCTCAAAGACCTCGCCGTATTTGACAGACATGCCCTGATAGACCGTCTCGGGAAGAATCTGATATTTCTTGAGATTCTTGAGAGACTCTTTTTCGCGGTCGCGCTGTTCCTTGAGTTTCTCTTGTTCGGATTCGCGGGTTTCGTTTTTAAGAAGCGAGCGGAACTCATCTTCGAGACGTTTCATGGCTTCGGTCTTGAGATCCGTGTTGACGCTGGTGACAATATAGGCGGCAAAATAGATAACACGCTCGAGCTCGGGAAGCGAAACATCCAAAATGGAAGCGATGCGGGAGGGGATGCCGCGGAGGAACCAAATATGAGCAACCGGAGCGGCGAGCGTAATATGTCCCATGCGTTCTCGGCGTACGATTGAGCGGGTAACCTCGACTCCGCAGCGGTCGCAGATGATTCCCTTATAGCGGATTCTGCGGTACTTGCCGCAATAGCATTCCCAGTCCTTGGTCGGACCAAAGATCGCCTCCGAGAAGAGACCTTCTTTTTCTGGTTTCTGTGTTCGGTAGTTGATCGTTTCGGCTTTCGTCACTTCGCCGTATGACCACTCGAGCATTTGCTCCGGAGACGCAAGCGTGATTTTTAGTGTTGCAAAATCCATTCTGTTAGCGTTAAAGCTATAGGAGCGATACAAGCTATAAAGCTTTACAGCTCGTATCCCTTTATAGCCCTGTTACTGCTCACGTAGCTCGACATTCAAACCTAAACCTTTAATCTCTGATAGTAATACCTTAAATGATTCCGGCAAATGTGGCGCACGAATCTTCTCGCCGTTGATGATGGATTCATATGTTTTAGCGCGTCCTTGGACATCGTCGGACTTGATGGTAAGCATTTCCTGGAGCGTATATGCCGCACCGTAGCCTTCGAGCGCCCAGACTTCCATTTCTCCAAAACGCTGGCCACCGAATTGTGCTTTTCCTCCGAGTGGTTGCTGTGTAATGAGCGAGTATGGCCCGATAGAGCGCATATGCATCTTGTCTTCCACCATATGTGAAAGCTTCATGAAGTAAATAACGCCGACGGTAGTCTTTTGTTCAAATGATCTGCCCGTTCTGCCGTCGTAAATAACGATCTTGCCGTCTTCAGGCAGACCTGCCTCTTTGAGCTGTTCCTTGATCATGGCTTCGGTTGGTCCCGCCATTGACGGAACGGCGGCGCGATAACCAAGCTTGGAAGCGGCCCAGCCCAAATGGGTCTCAAGAACTTGTCCGATGTTCATACGGGAAATGATGCCGAGAGGACTTAAGATCATGTCAACGGGGCGGCCGTCGGGCAGATACGGCATGTCTTCTTCGGGAAGAATGGTGGAGATGACACCCTTGTTTCCGTGGCGTCCGGCAAGCTTGTCGCCGACCTGGATTTTGCGCATCTGCGCGACCGATACCTGAATGGACTTGATAACGCCGGCGTTGAGCTTGTCGCCCTGGTCGCGGGAAAATATCTTGACCGCCACGACGCGGCCGGTCTTGCCGTGATCGAGCGTGAGCGAAGTATCCTTCACATCACGAGATTTCTCTCCGAAGATTGCCTTGAGCAAGCGCTCTTCTGCAGTCAGATCGCTTTCGCCCTTGGGTGAAATCTTTCCCACAAGAATATCTTGCGAACGGACCTCCGCGCCGATGCGAACGATGCCCTCTTCGTCGAGATCCTTGAGCTTCGCTTCGGAGCGATTGGGAATGTCATAGGTGGTTACCTCGGGACCGAGCTTCGTTTCGCGGACATCAATAGAGTAGTCCTCGATATGGATTGAAGTGAAGAGGTCCTCTTTGACAAGACGTTCGGAAAGTACGACAGCATCCTCGAAGTTTGCTCCTTCAAATGACAAGAACGCGACAACAAGATTGCGTCCCAGCGCGAGCTCGCCGTTTTGCGTGGCGGGACCATCTGCAAGTACATCGCCCTTTTTGATCTTCTGGCCGATGTGTACGATGGGTCGTTGGTTGATAGCGGTAAATTGGTTCGATTTGATAAATTTGAGGAGCTGGTACTCGTGACGCTCTCCATCATCGTCCTTAATCACGATAGTTGAGGCATCAACCTTATCGACAATGCCGCTTTCTTTGGCGAGGATCAACACGCCGGAGTCATGCGCAACTTTGCCTTCAAGACCGGTGCCGATGATCGGAGCTTCCGGAGAGATGATAGGAACGGCTTGGCGCTGCATGTTCGATCCCATGAGTGCACGGTTCGCATCGTCGTTTTCAAGGAAAGGGATCAGAGATGTGGCAACGGAAAACGGCTGCTTCGCAGATACGTCCATAAGCGTGATATCGTCGCGATGAGCCAAGCCGACCTCGCCATGAATACGCGCGGGGATCATCTCTTCGATAAACCGGGCTTTTTCATCGAGCAATGCTCCGGCGTTTGCGATGATGTGTTGATTCTCTTCCGTCGCGTTCATGTAGGCAACCTCGTCGGTTGCCGCACCTTTGCGGACAGTGCGATACGGAGTCAGGATAAATCCAAGCGGAGATACCTTCGCATACAAGGACAAGTGGCCGACAAGACCGATGTTCGGACCTTCGGGGGTTTCAATAGGACAAATACGACCGTAGTGGGACGGGTGCACATCGCGGACTTCAAAACTCGCGCGCTCGCGCGTGAGGCCTCCGGGCCCGAGTGCCGACAATCGGCGCTTGTGCTCCAGCTCGGCAAGGGGATTGATCTGGTCCATGAACTGCGACATCTGTCCGGATGAGAAGAATTCTTTGACACCGGCAACGATTGGCCGGGAATTGACGAATTGCGCGGGAACGGCCGTCTCAAGTTCGATAGTACTCATACGGTCCTTGATCGTGCGTTCCATGCGGGAGAACGCGAGACGCAATTTGTCCTGCAGAAGTTCGCCCAGCGTCTTTACGCGGCGATTGCCAAGGTGATCGATGTTGTCCGGCTGGGCTTGCGGGTCGTTGTTGAGTTTGATAATTTCGCGAAGAACGGCAACCAAGTCCTCTTTCTTGAGGGTTCGGTTCTCTTCGTCGAGAGGGTAGTCTGTGGCGAAGCGTTGATTCATGCGGTGGCGGCCGACGCGGGAGAGATCGTAGCGCGCAAAGCTCATGAACATGTTTTTGACCATTTGGCGTGAATTCTCGGGAGTCGCCGGATCGCCGGGACGGATGCGCTTGTAGACCTCGATCAATCCTTCCTCCTCGTTTGACGCAGCATCTTGGACGATTGTGGAGACGATATACTTCATGTCCGGGTCGGTCTCTACATCTTCAAATGCCTTCTTGATCTCCTCGTCACTTGACATGCCGAATGCGCGCAGAAGAGATGTGACGGGTACTTTGCGCTTGCGGTCGATGCGAACGGAAATAACGCCGGATGATTCGGTCTCGAATTCGAGCCATGCGCCGCGGGACGGGATGATCTTGGCACCAAAAAGCCGCTTGAAGCGGTTTGCGCGGGAAAGAGTGAAGAATACACCGGGACTGCGAATGAGCTGGGAGATTACTACGCGCTCGACGCCATTAATGATAAATGTTCCGCGGGATGTCATGAGCGGGAAGTCGGTGAGATAGACTTCTTGCTCCTCGACATGTTTGTCGCGCTTATGTGTCAGAGAGATCTTGATACGCAACGGCGCTTCATACGTTATGTTGCGCTCGCGGGCGACACGCTCGCTGTACTTGGGCTCTTCGAGCTTGAAATCCAAAAATCGGAGTTCGAGTTCTTTGCCTGTCCAGTCTTCAATAGGAGATACTTCATTGAGAAGCTCTTTGAATCCGACATCGAGGAACCATTTGTACGAATCCAACTGAACCTGAACCAAGTCAGGCGCCTCGAAAACCTCCGGGGCGTATTTTGAAAAAATTTTGCGCGGTCGATTTGGCACGGCGGTGTATATTGTGATGGGCAAACGGCCCATATGCGACAAAAAAGACCCATTCCCGGTTGCCCGAGACTAATCCAAAATTGTACCTATTTACTTGTGTGAGATATCAGAAGCCACTTATTCTAATTGTATACGCTTGCCAACGAACACTAGGGACTTCGCGGAAGGTACGGCGCACGCTCTGCGAAATCACCAGGTTTTCCGAGGATTTTACAAGCTTAGTCCTTTCGGGAACTTTGTCAATGAGCGTTATCAACACCAACGTATATGCATCTTAGTACAGGAATCTTATTTCGTCAATAGGTTGTGTTTCGCGGGCGCATTTTGTATCCTTAGAGGGCATCAGTACTATCTCCAATGGAATGAAGAACGGTAAGAAGAAAATCAAGAATGGGAAAGAGGATAGAGAAGGCAGATTCAGTATCGGTATTTCCCAAGAAACCAAAAACAGCATTTGGGGCGTCATCAGCGTTGCCGCGGCGATCTTGGCGACCCTCGCCTTCTTCAATCGAGCGGGTTCCGCCGGCCTTCTCTTTAATACCATATCGGGCCGGCTTTTCGGATGGGGAAGTTTCTTGGTGCCCGTCGTATTCATTATGCTTGGGATCGCGTTCTTCAAATCCATCCACCGCAAGATGTACACCAGTGCGGTTCTTGGAACGCTCTTGTTCTTGCTTTCCTTCCTCGCCTTCTTTTATATTCTCGGCAACGGCGATGGCCCGCAGCGGATAACGCAGGGCGGGTATCTGGGAATCATCCTGGGCGGGCCGCTGTTGGGGGCATTCGGTTTTGTGGCGGCACTCGTGATCATATTGTTTTTAATTTTCATTTCAATCCTTTTTGCGCTTAATATTCCGCTGCATGTTCTCTGGCGTGGCAAGGAAGATGAGGAAGGGGCGGTGCCCGGCGAAGCCAAACCGCTTGAGGACAATATTATTATAAAGCGCGGATCACAGATCGTGGATCAGAAAACGGATCCATCCTCAATAAAGCCCGCGGATAACAAAGAGCAGGCGGCCGCTCAGAAGGCGAAGTCAGACGAAGAAAAGGAATTTGTCATCAAGTTTTCAAAATCCGGCAAATGGACGCTTCCGCCCGTTGATATCTTGCACTCCGACAAAGATCAGCCCCGTGCCGGCGATATCAATGCGAACGCCAGCATCATCAAGCGCACACTTGCGCACTTCGGCATTGAAGTGGAAATGGGCGAGGTATCAATCGGGCCGACGGTCACGCAATTTACGCTTCGTCCCGCGGTTGGTGTGAAGCTCTCGCGCATCACGGCGCTCCAATCCGACCTTGCGCTTGCGCTTGCCGCCCATCCGATCCGTATCGAAGCTCCGATTCCCGGCAAGGCGCTCGTTGGTATTGAGGTGCCGAACAAAAAATCGGCGCTTGTCGGCCTGCGCGATCTTGTTGACACTGATGACTTCCGCAAGAGCAAATACTTTCTTCCGCTTGCGCTTGGGCGTGATGTGGCAGGTTTTCCGGTTTTGACAGGTCTTGAGAAAATGCCACATATGCTCATTGCCGGCGCGACCGGCACGGGCAAATCGGTTACGGTCAATAGTATTTTGTTATCGCTTTTGTACAAAAATTCGCCTGACATGCTCAAGATGATTCTTGTTGATCCCAAGCGCGTCGAGTTGACGCTGTACAATGGCATTCCGCATTTGATTACGCCTGTCATCGTCGATACCAAGAAAGTCATCAACGCACTTCGCTGGGCGGTACGGGAAATGGAGAAACGCTATGAACGGCTCTCCGGTGTCGGTTCGCGCGACATCTACTCATTCAATACGAAGCAAATGGCGGAGAAGAAAGACCTCATGCCATTCATTGTGATAGTGATCGACGAACTCGCCGACCTCATGGCATCGCATGGACGCGATGTGGAATCGGCGATCGTACGTCTTGCGCAGATGGCGCGCGCCGTCGGTATCCACCTCATCGTTTCGACTCAGCGCCCGTCGGTAGAAGTCATTACCGGACTCATCAAAGCGAACATCACCACGCGCCTTGCGCTCCAAGTCGCATCGCAGATCGATTCGCGCACGATTCTCGACAATGCCGGTGCGGAACGCCTGCTGGGCAACGGGGACATGCTATACCAATCGGGAGATACGAGCTCAAAGCTTCGCCGCGTCCAAGGCGCGTTCGTCAGTGAATCGGAAGTCAGAGATGTCGTAAACTTCATCAAGAAACAAGCAGAAGAACTCGGCGAACTGAATAGAGAGAAAAACGGCGAAGCTGAAGCGGAGGATGGACTCGCGATTTCCGAAGATGAGATTATTGGTGGCGGTTCTTCCGGTGGCGATGATGACGCAGGCGATGAACTTTTCAGTGAAGCCAAGGAGGTTGTCGTGCAAGCGCAGAAGGCTTCCGCATCGCTTCTTCAGCGCCGTCTCAAAGTCGGTTATGCCCGAGCGGCCCGGCTTCTCGATCTACTCGAAGAACGCAACATCATCGGTCCGGGCGAAGGCGCCAAGCCCCGCGATGTGTATATCACCGCCGACGGCGTCGATGCTCCACCGTCTGACGATATGCCTGCCAATGAACTCGGCCCGCACCGCGACGATAAGGAAGAGATCTGATTCACCCGTATCATATGGATGAACTAGGCCGGGAATTATCTTCAACTCCGGAACTTCCGGAAGTTGCCGAGCGTGAACCGCAAAAACCGGTGCGAGCTTTTGATAGTGAAGAATTCATGCGCGAGCATAACCTGCGGATGATTCAACCGGCAAAGATTGAGTTTCGTGCTGAGGAGTATGACTTGGACAAGCTCTCCGCTTTTGGACTCGATAGTCATATGGTTGCCGAGCTGCTCTCATACTTCATCAAATATCTGAACACACCAATTATTATTGATAATTTTGGCAACGATCCAGAAACTCGCCATGATTTGGGGGACGAGGCATACCGATTATATTATACTGCCGGATCCTCCTTCCTTGGAAATAATAAATTAAAAAACAATAAAGCAACTGCGCCATATGCGATCATCGAACATGTTATCGCCGTCTTATCACGTGGGGTTGGTCCTAATAGCAATGAAATACTCGACGCATTTCTTCGCATGAAAAAAGAGTTTTCGTGGATGAAGAAATACAAAGAGATTCCCCATGATGATGAGAAGTTGGCCCGACTTGAAGAAGCGGACCGAATGTTTCTCGATTTACTCGAGATGTTTAAGAAGAAGCAATGAACCCCGAACAAAAACAATGCAAAAACTGCTCCCAGTCGTTCACCATCGAACCCGATGATTTTTTGTTTTATGAAAAAATAAAAGTTCCGCCACCGACGTGGTGTCCGGAATGCAGATTGATTCGGCGGCTAGCTGTTCGAAACGAACGCAATTTCTATAAACGCACCTGCGGGTTGTGCAATAAATCAGTTATCTCGATGTATTCTGAAGACAAGTCGTTTCCCGTATATTGCCAAGCATGTTGGCGTGAAGATGGATGGGATCCGATGAAATATGGTCGTGACTGCGATTTTGCAGTCTCATTTTTTGAGCAATTTAGAAAACTGCAAGATTGCGTACCACGGCCAAACCTTCGAAATACGAATATGATCAATAGTGAATATTGTAATTACGTTGGCGAGGCCAAAAATTGTTATCTTTGTTTCGGTTCGCTTTACGTTGAAGACTGTTTGTACGGTTTACCCTACGAATCAAAATATTGTGTTGATACCTATCTCGCCCGAGAGTCTGAGTATTGCTATGAGGTCATTGATTGCGAAAAACTTTCCCATTGCGCCTTCGTGCAAGATTGTGCTTCATCGGTGAATTTACTTTATGCGTACGACTGTAAAAACTGTCAGGATTGCATCGGGTGCGTTGGTCTACGTAATAAGCAATATTACATATTCAATCAGCCGTATACCAGTGCGGAATATAAAGAGAAACGCGATGATATTCTTTCACGAGGTCAAGAGGCGCTCGAAGAAGTCAGACAAAAATTCTTGCAACTCAAGCTCGAGATACCACATCGGTCCGCGACTACATTGCAATGCATGAACGTGTCGGGAGATCATATCGTGCAATCTAAAAATATCCGTACCAGTTTCGATGTGAAACTTGCCGAAGATTCAGCATATGCTATGCGACTTATTCATGCAAAAGATGTGCACGACGTCAACTACTGTGAATATTCAGAGCTTTCGTATGAATATCTTGGTTTTTGGAAGGTTGTCCGATGTTTCTTTTCCAACACAACCGGTGAATCAAATGACATCATGTATAGTGATTTTTGTTCGAATTCGCAAAATCTTTTTGGTTGCGTAGGACTTCGTAGCAAATCATACTGTATTCTGAACAAGCAATATGACAAAGAAACTTACGAAGAATTAAAAAGGCGCATCATAGATCACATGAAAACGATGGGGGAATTCGGCGAATATTTTCCCATTCGATTGTCACTCTTAAATTACAATGAAACAGTCGCCCAGGAATTTTTTCCATTAACTGAAGAACAAGCGAAACAAAAAGGATATGGCTGGCAAAAATCATCGGAACGCAACTATGGCATTACACTTTCAGCAGGGGATATACCCGGAAAGATTTCTTTAGTTTCTGAAAAGATTCTCAACGAAGTTCTTGAATGCGAACACCAAGGAACATGCAACCAGCAATGCACGACGGCGTTTAAGATCACAGCTTCCGAACTGCAGTTTTATCAACGCATGAATTTGCCTTTGCCGCACCTCTGTCCCAACTGCCGCCACTATGAGCGTATTGCTAAGCGCAATCCGCTCAAGCTCTGGCACCGAACCTGCATGTGCGCTCAGGCACACCCACACCACACCGGCCAGTGTCCCAATGAATTTGAAACCAGCTATACTCCTGATCGACCCGAAAAAGTATATTGTGAGCAGTGCTATCAAGCAGAGGTAGCGTGATCTCTATTGTGGTTTACTGATTTCCCAAAGGGCTTCAAAATAATAGCGATGAGCTTGGGCGATATCAGCGCTTTCGATAATCAATCCAAACGTTTCTTTTTTTGAAGATAGGATTACAACTTTATTGTCATACACGTAGGTTGTGATAGGGAAATCCATACCATGAGGTGCGAATCGAACTTCGCGCAGTTGACTGGCGCTTGTTGGGTAGCGTACATCGGGAAGTTCTCGCTCTTGCGATCGTATGACGCGCAATGCAATTCCACGCATGACACGCTTTTCAATGATTCGATCAACGACATCAGCGCCAAGTACTTCTCGCATGTCGCGGACGGAGAAGATACCGAACAGCTTCTTTTCTATGCATTTAAGAGTATTTTCATAGGCAGTTCGGTAGCCTTCGATTCCAGGATAGAGCATTACTCGCGGTGCGGTGCCGGCGGTTTTGTGTATCGCTTCGAGATGGGGAAGTAAGGCGTCGAGCTCTATTCTCTTTTCTTCCATGATACGTCCCAGAACAGTTGGCGATTCAGCCGTGAAATAGCGTTTCTTGTCCTCAACGGCCACACTCATAAGCCCTTTTTCGATGAGGGACTCAATGGCATCATAGGCATTGCTCCGTTCGATGCGCGCTTTTCGCGCGAGTGCTTGGACGCTCGTCTTGCCAAGATTCAGGGCAGAAAGATAGATTTTTGCTTGCTTTTCTGTGAGATTGTATTCCGTGAGCTTACGCTCAATTACTTTATTGTCTAGATGATTCATACAGAAATACTAGCATTATCATATAATGAAATCAAGTTTTTGTGTAAAATTATACAAAAAATGTATTGTTTTTTTGACAAAATATATTCATGCCGTATCCTGTTGAAATGATGAAGTATTTTGAACGATATGATAATTACGAAAACTTGTTAATCAAGAAGTTCAATGCCCACTTTCTCTGGCAAAAACTTCCCAAGAAAAACAACAAATTCTTTGTTGATATTCTGTTTCAAGTGGGGCATCTCTCGAGTATTTTTGTGCCGTGGTATGAGAGAGCGAAGCTAGGGCTGGACGGAGAAGGTGACAAAGAAATACTTCGCGCCATTTTGCGGGATGAAATTCCACGCGACCTTCCAACGCATCAAGATGATCGCTTCCATGATCTTGTCGAAAAAATAGGAATATCAAAAAACCGAATGCTCAATACGGAAGCATCTCCGCAGACGAAGCGAACCATCAAACAGCTTTTCGATCTGATTCGATATCCGCAATTGGATTACGACCTCAAAATATTAGTTGCTCTGCGTATTGCCGGTGAGATACTTCCGGCGGAAACATACCGGCACATTGTACCGGTACTCGCGGCTCGCTTTGGAATTCAGCCCGAAGAATCAATGTTCTATTATCCTCATTTTAAACACGACGAAAAAGGCGGGAAGGGCCATGCCGATTCGTTTAGCCCGTCGCTGAAATCTCTTATCATTGATAGTCGTACGCTCGCAATAGCAGAGAAATCAGCTTTGAAAGCGTTTAAAATCAGACTCGCTTTCTATAATCAATTCATATAAACTTACATCATGCCAGACTGCAAAAACTGCAACCAATCCTTCACTATCGAGCCGGACGACGCGAGTTTTTACGAGCGGATCCGTGTCCCGCCGCCGACGTGGTGTCCGGAATGCCGCGTGGTGCGGCGCTATGCCTGGCGGAACGACCGGAACTTGTATCGACGGAATTGTGATCTGTGTGGTAAAAGCACGGTGACCATGTACTCACCGAACAAACCATTTAAGGTCTACTGCCAGCCATGCTGGTGGTCGGACAACTGGGATGCCACGGCATTCGGACGCGACTATGATTTTAGTCGGTCGTTTTTTGAGCAATTCGCAGAATTACAACAAGTTGTGCCACGGATTGCGATGCTGGGGAAAAACAGCGTGCGCTCGGAATATACCAACCACTCCTCTGACAACAAAGATTGCTTTATGGGATCATCAATCATGAATTGCGAAAACGTATTGTATGGTGATTTTGTGTTACAATCGCGCGATTTGCTCGATTGCACAAACATCTATATGAAGGCCGAGCGATGCTATCAGTGCATCAACGTCGATAATAGCTATCAGTGTCATTATTGTATCCTGTGCAACGCCTGCTCCAACTGCTACTACTGCTATGACCTACGCGGATGCACAGATTGCTTCTTGTCGGTGAATCTCCGCAACAAGAGTAACTACTTTCTCAACGAGCAATATTCCAAAGAGGAATATCAAAGGAAAGTAAAAGAATTCCAGCTTGGGTCATACGCAACGCGCAAAAAGCTCTATCAACAATTCATCGAGCTTATACGAACAAAGGCAATCAATAAGTACACTGTTGTCGAACGCTCAACCAATATAACCGGAAGCTATATCTTCAATGCAAAAAACACGCATCATGCGTTTGATGCCGCGGATTGCGAGGACGTCAAGTTTGTCGCCAATGTTGAGGAGGGGAAAGATGTCATGGACAGCTACCGCAATGCGGTAAAAATAGAACTTATCTACGAATGCCACGCGCTCATTCGCGCCTTTAATCTCAAGTTTTGCAACGTAACCTACGATGTTTCGCATCTCGAGTATTGCGACAATTGCTTCAACTCGCAAAATCTTTTCGGTTGCATCGGACTAAAAAAGGGCGAGTATATGATCCTTAATAATAAATACTCTCCTGAAGAATACAAAGTGCTTAAGGCAAAGATTATCGAACGCATGAAAACAACAGGGGAATATGGTGAGTTTTTCCCGATCAGTCTTAGTCCGTTCGGATACAACGAGTCGCACAACTATGTCTTCGGAAATCATCTTGCCAAAGACGAGGTGTTGGCGAAAGGTTGGAAATGGGAGGACAATACTCCGGGAACGTTTGACAAGGAGACGCTTCCGCCCGAGCAGATTCCCGATCTAATTAGTGATATCCAGGACGATATCCTCAAGCAAGTACTTAAGTGCGTGACCTGTAGTCGCAATTACAACATTGTCGAACCGGAGCTTGCATTCTACCGGCGAGAACAGATACCGATTCCGCGTCAGTGCTACCCGTGCCGCGACTCCGTCCGCATCGCGTTGCGCGCGCCGCGTGAACTCCATCATCACACCTGCATGTGCCCGGGCCGTGTAGCGCAAAACGCACAGCGTGTAGCGTCTGATCCGGCGTTACACGATACACGTTACACGAACAGCGCGAGTCACTCCCATGGTGACGAGCAGTGTCCGAATGAATTCGAAACTCCCTATTCCCCCGAACGCCCCGAAGTTGTATATTGTGAAGAGTGTTACCAAGCGGAGATTGTATAAGGTAAATCAATATTTCAACTATGAGCGCAGAAAAAGAATTTCCGATCAAGCGATCTCCGAGCGAAAAGGGCGGTGTTGCTGAGGAAATTGAAAGAATAATAGCACAAGAGAGGATATCTATTATTGGAGATCTTTCTAAATCCGTTGCTGAAGAAATTGAGAGAGATTACCCGGATCTTGAAGAGAAGGCGAAAGCTGAAAAGCGCGAGGAAGTTCTTTCCTATCTGGACACATACGTTGATAAAACAGCGAAAAAAAATACCGATTTGAAAATTCGCGGACAAGTGGATGAGTTAACTGGGCTCTTTAAATTCGGCATGGTTGAATCTTTGTATGAACGTAGTATCAAATACATTCCCGAAGGCAAGGTGGTCTCTTTGATCGCATTTGATGTCGACTATTTTAAAACAATTAACGATCGATATGGGCATGCCGAAGGGGATAAGTTTTTGATCGAGATTGGGAGAATTATACGGGAACATATTCGTGATTTTGACATTGGCTGTCGCAAGAGCGGTGATGAATTCTTTGTTCTTTTGTCCGATGTCACACCCGACGATATTCGTAATATCATGGCACGCATTGCCGGATACATTGGTGCTATAAAGATAGCATCGGATATTACATCGCCGACTATCAGTGCGGGTTGTGTTTTGGTAAGATCCGGAGAAGTTCTTCCTTTTCAAGATGCATTTGAATCTGCCGATAAAGCGCTCTATATTTCTAAGAAGGAACGGGGACGCTTCACAATGATAGAAGGTCCAAATTTTGCAAAATATGAACTCGCGTTTGAAAAGGAAAGTGGTATTGCCGATTTTCATTATATCCCAGAATATTCAGGAGTCATGAAGGATTTCCCCGCTGATAACGGAAAGGGAAGGGAGTAACCACTAGCCTTTATGGAGACTATCGTGACATGCCAAAGTTGCAAAAAAGATTTCCAAATTTTCCCGGAGGACCGGGAGTTTTATAATCGTTTTCACGTTCCGCTGCCGACGTGGTGTCCGGAATGCCGGATGATAAGGCGGATGACGTTTCGCAACGAACGGGCGCTGTACAAGCGCGCGTGCGATTTGTGCCATGCCGAAAAGATTTTTATGTATCCCGCCGACGCGCCATTTCCCGTCTACTGCTATCAGTGTTGGTGGTCTGATATGTGGGATCCAAAGTCGTATGGGCGGGATTATGATTTTTCAAAAAATTTTTTCGATCAATTCTTGGAGCTTCGTGATGCTGTCCCGCGATGCGGTGTGGTGAGGCAGGGCTTTAGCATCAACAGTGAATACACCAATCGGGTAACCGACATGAAAAACTGCTATTTGGTGTTTGAGACGACTCATGCGGAGGATTGCCGGTATGGCATGGGGTATGATTTTTCAAAAGATTGCGTTGACTGTTTCACGGCACAAAAATGCGAGCGATGCTACGAATGCACCGACATCTACCAGTGCAATAATCTTTTCTATTCCCAAGAATGCACTGAGTGCGCCAACTCCTCCTATCTTTTCAATTGTCGCAATTGCACTGATTGTTTTGGTTGTGTGAATCTGCGCAACAAGAGCTACTGTATTTACAATCAGCAATATACCCGCGAGGAATATCTCGCGGAGTTGCCACGCGCGAAATTGCAACTTGAGAAATTTGAAGAACTTAAGCGCACACTTCCGGTACCCGCGCTCGTTGTCCGTCATGGCGCCAACGTTAGCGGCAACTGGATTGAAAATTCAAAAAATGTTTTTCACTCCTACAATGTGCTTGAAGTCGAAGACGCGCGATATTGCTATCGGGTGCTGTATGGGAAGGATCTTATGGATTTTGGGCCGTGGAGCAACAAATCGGAGCGGATGTATGAAAGTATCAATGTTGGCATCCAATGCGCGGATTTGAAATTTTGCAACGAATGCTGGATCCAGCTGGTAAATTCAGAATACTGCATGAACTGTCATAGCTCGCAGGATTTGTTTGGCTGCAATGGGCTGAGAAAAGCGCAGCACTGCATCCTGAATAAGCAATACAACCGCGAAGAATATTTTGCGCAAATCGCAAAAATCAAATCTCAAATGTCAAAAACGGGGGAGTATGGGGAATTCTTTCCGATGAAGCTGTCACCCCATGCGTATAACGAAACTGTCGCGCAGCAGTTCTTCACATTAACCAAAGATCAAGCACTTGCCAAGGGCTATCGCTGGAGGGATCCGGAAGTCAAAGAGTATCAAATCGGGGGTGATATTGTCGCCTGTGAGCATGACGGAAAATGCGCTCAATCGTGCACGACGGCGTTTCGAATCACGAGCGAGGACAAAGTATTCTATGAACGCCACAATATTTCATTGCCGACGCTCTGCCCCAACTGCCGGCATTTTGAGCGTCTTGCCAAGCGTAATCCGCTCAAGCTTTGGAACCGTACGTGCGCAAAATGCAGTAAAGCCATCGAAACAAGCTACGCCCCCGACCGTCCCAAAACTGTGTATTGCGTAGATTGCTATCAATCCGAAATCGTGTAAGATTGAAACTATGTTCAAATCAAAAAAAGGAAAAGACGAGGAAAAAAAAGAGACCGCGAAAGTGCAGGGCGACGGAACAAGCAAGTCCGTTGACCTTGCGATCAAAGAAATCCAAGAAAAATACGGCGACGGGTCTATCATGAAGCTTGGTGAAGGGCGTAGAGTGGATGTGGATGTGATCCCGACAGGCTCTATCTCGATTGACTTGGCGCTTGGCGTTGGCGGTGTTCCCCGCGGCCGTGTAACCGAGATCTATGGTCCGGAATCAAGCGGAAAAACCACGCTCTGTCTCCATCTTGTCGCTGAAATGCAGAAGAAAGGCGGAGTCTGCGCCTATGTCGATGCCGAGCATGCTCTCGATCCCGAATATGCGAAGAAAATCGGTGTAAAAATCAACGATCTCCTCATTTCCCAGCCGGATACCGGTGAGCAAGCGCTTGAGATTGTTGAAACGCTCGTGCGTTCCGGCGGGATCGCACTTGTTGTTGTAGATTCGGTTGCCGCACTTACTCCGCGCGCGGAGATCGAAGGCGAAATGGATCAACAGCACATGGGACTTCAGGCCCGGCTCATGTCCCATGCTCTTCGCAAGCTGACCGGCATTATTTCAAAGACCAATACATCCGTGGTTTTTATCAATCAGATTCGCCAGAAGATTGGCATCATGTTTGGCAATCCCGAGACGACGACCGGGGGACTCGCGCTCAAGTTCTATGCATCAGTGCGTATTGAGATCCGTCGCTCTGCCCAGATTCAATCCGGCGAGAAGATCGTCGGCAATCGAGTTAAGGTGAAGATCGTCAAAAATAAAGTTGCCCCGCCATTTCGCACAGCGGAGTTCGACATCATGTACAACGAAGGCATCTCGCGAGTCGGAGATCTCGTGAACACCGGCGTTGCGCTTGAAGTCGTGAACAAATCCGGCGCCTGGTACAACTATGGTGACGTAAAACTCGGCCAAGGTGTCGAGGGCGCAAAGCAATTCCTCAAAGACAACCCCAAAGTCGAAAAAGACATCGCGGAAGCTATTAAGAAGGCCGCCGCGCAGAGGGAGATATAATATTATTCATAAGAAATATTATGATTCCATTTACATTGTTGCTAATTTGGGGTTTGTACATAGTTTCCAAAAAAGAAGTAAAAATATCGTCCAAGAGATCCATCAAAGGCAGAGTTGCTCAAATAATTGGCATACTTATTATTTTTCTAGCAATTCTGGCAATTGCAAGAAACCTTGTTCCTGAAGGTCCCACTTCTGATATTTTGGTATCTATCCTTTCGATTACGATCGTAGTTGTCATTATAACTTGTATATATTTTATTTTTCTCCATAAATCTAATACTGACAACTCTCAAACTACTCAATCAAATTTATAAAAGCTGAAGAATCAAACCTGTATTGTAAATGGTTTAAGGGCAATAATGAGTATTACGAGTTTGAATTTGAGAAGAGATATAAACTTGATGAAAAGGTAGCCGCGCAAAGGGAGATATAGCAGTGTAATTATGTTTAAAGAAATCCCAACAGCCGAAAGCGGAGCGCCGAGCGCAGAACAAGAAATCAGAAAAGATGGGCGCCTTGTTTTAAAACGCGATGCTTTTTTGATGAAGTATTTTACAGTCGGAGCTTTAGCGGTCCTGGAGGCGTGTGGGCCTTTTGAGCGGAATGATTTTGATTCGCTTCCGCAAACTGCGATCGAGGACCTGGTTAAAAATCCCGAATCATTTGCCGAACACCCCCTTGTTAAAACGGAAGGGTATTTAACATCTGAAGGTACGAGACCATTTCAAGAATATGTCGGACATAGTAAGAAAACAGGAAGTATACCAATGGGCAAGGGTATGAGTGTGCCCATCTACACCACAAAGTACACGTGGGATGACGTTACACTCAATGCGTATCGTTTGCATCAGACTCTTGAAGGCGATGGCGTTTCTTTCGGCGTTGTTTCTGAAAATCAAATTATAATAAAGACCGGTAGCAACGAACTTGATCCGAATCACAAAATCATATTGATAGGAAAGATCAAAACTCTAAAAGACGCTTCAGGCGCTCAGGTGAAGGTGTTGAGCTACCAACTTGCATTTGATAAGGAGGCGCCGGAAATGGAAAAATCACAATAAGACCCATTCAGCTTCCACGAGACGAACTTCCACATGGAAATCATGAACTACGATCTCAAGTGGCTCGAGCGGAGCATTAAGGAGAATAGCAAGTTGTAGAACGGTTCACCACAGAAGATATTGTTTATGCAATACGGCTACTTATTTTGGTGCTTCATACTTGCAGTCGTGTGGGCGTGTCTGTGGTTTTTTCGCAAAGATTTGCACAGAGAAATGCTTTTTACGAGCTTTCTTTTTCTGCCTTTTGGGTTGACCCAGCCGTTCTTCGTTCCTCATTATTGGCACCCAGTTGTCATCTACAAGCTTTCTGGTCTTTTTGATTTGGAAAGTTTTTTGTGGTGCTTTTTTACAGGCGGTATCGTTGCGGTGCTTTATGAGTTCGTATTCGATCATCATATAAAACGAATCGCGAGAAATGAGAGATATTTGCATCATGCGCATATCATCTATCTGTTCATGATTTTGCTTGCATTGAGTGGTCTCTATACTCAAGGTATGAATATTTTGCCAATGATCAGGGCACTATTTATTATCGCCAGCATACTTGTTATTTTTTTGTGGTGGCTGCGGAGAGATCTTTTTGCTAAGAGCTTGCTCAGCGGCTTTCTATTTTTAGCTCTTTATATTTCTTCACTACTAGTGGTAAATGCGATTTTTCCCGGATTCACCCAGTCCCAATGGAACTTTAACGGAACATTTGGAATGTATTTTTTCGGAATCCCAATTGATGAGTATCTCTACGCGCTTCTTTTCGGACTCTCGTGGTCGGTGATATTTGCTGAGATAAAATTGTATAGAGAAGCATAAAACAAAAACAACCGTTTCCGGTTGCGTTTGCTACTAAGGAATCTATTGAGATACATTGCTTAGTGTTTGAGGGCTGGCAAAATACCCTCGACGAATTTTTTCCTCTGCCATAGGAACGAACTGGGTGGTGGACGAGACTTTTTTTTGGGGGGGGTCATCCGAGGTATCCTGTCGACTGGATCCACTCGATGGCCTCGTAGATGGTCCGCCCGATGTAGACTAGCGAGATCGCGATCAGTTGCTCCTTCCTTGTTATGGCGCGACCTTCTGCGAAACGTATGAGGCCGAGAGCAATGAGACAGATGATCACCTGCTGGCACGTCACGATGAAAATCCAGTCGGCGACTCTGTTGGCACGGATCAGGTCCCCCTGTCCGAGCCCCACGGCGGCGTTTGCTATCACGACGAGTAGGAGCAACATCCATGCGGCTCTGGTTGTCATGTTCGGGACCCTCCTTAGAAACAATAATACCACATTTCTGTGGTATTTGTCAAGGTATCAATATTAGCCCTAATTTCTACTTCTTCCTCGTTTGATTTCTCGTATAGGGCATGAGGGCCATGAAGCGAGCGAGCTTGATAGCATTGGCGACGTCGCGCTGGTGCTTGTTGCACAGGCCTGTGCGGGAAGCGCCGAACATCTTGAATTGGCCTGATACAAACTTGCGCAGAATGTCGGTCTGTTTGTAATCAACGTAATTCACTTTTTCCTGGCATGCGGGACAAGGCTCTTGGGGCACGGGTTTTAGCTTTTAGCTTTTAGTTTTTAGCTTCGGGAATTTCCTAGAAGCTAACCACTAACACCTAACAGCTTTCTAAAACGGTATATCTTTCAGATCTATTTCTGCTTCTTCGACGGCGTCCGTTTCTTTTCCGATAGGGCTGGCAAGCGGGGCGCCTTCTTCGATGATAGGTATCTCTTCTTCCTTCTCGGGTGGCGCTGATCGGGCGGTTGCGGGACTTGCGGACGGGGATTGATCGTATGATCCGCCCATACCGCCTGCCTTTGGTCCCAACTGAAGCGTTTCTGCAACCACCTCGGTGCGATACCGCTTCACGCCGTCATTGCCTTGCCACGATCGGGTCTGCAATCGTCCTTCAAAAAATGCGAGCTGCCCCTTCTTTAAATACTTTCCCGCGACATCCGCGAGCCCTCCCCAACACACCACTGTATGAAATTCGACTTGTTCCTGCTTCTGTCCGCTCGTCCGATCATTCCAGACACGATTAGTCGCGATTCGAATCGTTGCCACTTGTTGGCCGCTTGGCGTCGTTCGCGCTTCCGGATCCGCCGCCAGCCGCCCTATTATGAATACCTTATTTAGGTTCAAGTTGTAAAGCTGTAAAGCTATAGAGCTGTAGAGCGTTTTGCTTTACGGCTCGTATCGCTGTACCGCTGGTATCGCTAAATCTTCCCAAGTACGTCTTCCAGCTCCTTAGTCATCTTCTCTTGCTCAACGGGCGTTGCGGCGGGCTTGGCTACTTTGCGTCCTTCGTCGGCGGTCTTCTGATGTGTCGGCGCAACCGAGCGTGCTTTGCGGAGACGATCGCCCAACGAGCGAATTTCTTTTCCTTCCTCCGGCTTTTTCAAGACCATGTAACGCAGGATTCCCTCGTGCAGCTTCATTTGTGAATCAATTGCGGTGATGCCTTCGGGATTGCCCTGAAAATCAAGAACGCCGAAGAACGCATAGTGCTTGTGGGCGATGGGATATGAAAGATGCATTCGGCGCGGATCGCGGGAGAGCACCACAACACCGCCGTTTTGGGTAACGACGGATTCAACTTCGCTCATCTTGGCCTTCACTGCCGCCTCTTCGAGGTCGGGTGTGATATGATAGGCGAGCTCGTACAATCGATTGTCTGCTTGTATTTCTCCTTCCATGCTGGATAACGGTATCATACCCCTTGTGCTTTTTCAAGTGGTTTGTTATACCAAGGCCATGGCTTTTGATCTCGCAAAACTAAAAGAGCTCGCGACCCGCGTTGGCGGTATCTTGGTTATGAACGGCAACGAACCCGAGTTGGTCATATTGCCGTACGAGAAATTTGCCTCGGAAACCCTGCCAACAAGCGTCCAGCCTTCGCTTCCTGTTCCTCCGACCCCCGTCACTGCACCAATCCATCAATCGACCCCCATCCCGACTATTTCAACTCCGGTTGCTCCCACTCCGGTCATGCCCCAGCCGAGCGCTCCATCAATGGATGACCAAATCCTGATCGATGCCCTCAACAAAGAAATCTTCGCCCTCAAAGAAGAAATCCGTCAGCGCGAGACGAATGTGGAACTCGGCGAGCCAAGGGAGGCATAGAGAGGAAAGCTATAGAGCGATACAAGCTGTAGAGCCGTAAGCGAATAAAAAAATTAAATAAAAAACGACGCGGAGGGCAGGCCCCGCGTCTTTTTGTTTTGGAAAAATCCTTATCATTGCCGTCCTGCCACGGCGGTTGAAGGTGCTGATTAGAAGTTCAGAGTCACCCGTTCGTCCAGGTTATCTCTGTACATGGCGAGTGCGGGTTCAACGGTGCCCGTGATGAACCAAGCTACCTGATCGGGGGCGAGGCCTACATTGGGCTCTGCGAGCGAGTCTACCTGATCCTTGATCGGGGCGAAGAAGGGATTATCCTTGATGCGCTCGAGGAGATTGTTTCCCTCGCCACGATTGAATATCCCGTCCCATGCCTCCATCGAGAGGACGCGGATGTGCTCGTGCGCCGTTTGGCGACTAAGTCCGGCTCGCGTGGCGGCTGCGAGCACTTCGCTCGTCGCAAGGAAGGGGAGTTGCCGCCGAACGTTCGCAGCGATAACGGCGGTGTTCGCGCTTGCTCCCTCGAAAAGGTACTGAGCGATGAGCAGACACGCATCCGCCGCCAGATAGGTTTCTGGAATGAGGATTCGGCGCGTTGCGCTATCATCGAGTGTTCGCTCCAGCCACTGGTCGGCGTACATCTGCTGGCCGATGGCAGCCATACCCATGAGCCACCGAGCGATGGCTCGCAGACGTTCAGCGAGCATGGGATTGCGTTTGAACGCCATAGCGCTTGAGCCAACTTGGTCTTCAGTCCTTGGCTCCTGGAGTTCGTAGTCATGGGCCATGAGTCGCAGATCGTTGCTGATCCGGGCCAGTGTAGAGCCAAGCGCCGCAAGCGCCGAGATGATGTTCGCATCGATCTTGCGGGAGTAGGTTTGTCCCGCGAGAAGAGGTGAGAGTTCAACGAAGCCGCAGCTCTCGGCGAACAACCGGTCAAATTCCAGGACGCGGTCTTTATCGCCGTTGAAGAGCGTGAGCAGGGGACCTTGGGTGCCCGTAGCCCCCTTGGCTCCCAGGAACGGGAGAGCGGAGGAGAGCGCGCGGATGTTCCGGAGGTCGGCAAGAAGGTCCTGAATCCAGAGGCAGGCACGCTTTCCCAGGGTGACGGGTTCCGCCGCCTGATAGTGCGTTGCACCGAGAATCACGAGATCCCAGTGTCGGCGGGCGAATTCCATCAGGCGAGCTATCACGCGGGCGAGCCGTATTTCGACGAGCTCGAGCGTCTCGCGATGGAGAAGGAGGTCGGCGTTGTCCGTTATGGTGCAGCTCGTGAAGCCCTGATGCATGATCGGGGCTGCCGCGGGACAGAGTTCGCCGAAGTAGGCGAGATGCGCCATGACGTCATGACGCTTCTTGACCTCAAGCTCGGCGACGTGGTCATACTTGATCGGATCTTTGAGATGTGTTTCCATCTCGGCGATCTGCCCCTCGGTGATTGCGAGTCCGAGTTGGCGTTGGCAGCGGGCTCCGTTGAGCCACAACTTTCGCCAAGTCTCGAACTTCGCGTCGTCACTGAGAAGAGCTCGCATCTTAGCGGATGCGTAAGCTCGGGGGTCGTTTGCGAATGGGTGCGTCCACGTTGCATGACTCATACCTGTTCACCTGTTTCCTTCCCTGTGGGTTGTGAAGAACTCCGAAGGTTTTGGCCGTATGGGCCTGCTCTAACCTTAGAGATTCAATTGAAAAAAGCAAGCCTCGACGCTAAGGCTAGCGAGGGCCCATACGCTAAGAGCACTTTCAAAATTGTGGATTGCACGGCCGCCGAGCGGTATAATCAGCAGCACCGCGAGGCGAATCCATAATTTTGAAAGAATGCGGAAGTCTCGCGGGGGCTTCAAATGGTGCTCGTGCGCATGGGCCGAGCGTCGGACTTGCAATCCCTGTTTCTTTTTGCTACACTGATCGAACAATATTACTTAACGTACGGTCTTGGATTCATAGATCGTATTAGTTCGTTATGGCAGGAAAATTTGAACGATCGAAGCCGCATTTGAATGTAGGGACCATCGGACACGTCGACCATGGCAAGACAACGCTGACTGCGTCGATTTTGCATACGCTCTCGCTGCTCGGCGATGGCTACCTGGCGCGCGTCGAGAAAGTAGACCAAATCGATAATGCTCCCGAAGAGCGCGCACGCGGTATCACCATTGCGCTCCACCACTCCGAATACGAGACACCGAAGCGCCACTATGCGCACATCGATGCTCCCGGACACGCCGACTATATCAAGAACATGATCACCGGTGCCGCCCAGATGGATGGAGCCGTTCTTGTTGTTTCCGCTCCGGACGGACCGATGCCCCAGACCCGCGAACACATTTTGCTTGCTTATCAGGTTGGCGTACCGAACATCATCGTCTTCATGAACAAGTGCGATATGGTTGATGATCCGGAACTCCTCGACCTTGTCGAAGCCGAAATCCGCGAGCTCCTCAATAAGTATCACTACAAGGGCGACACGATCAAAGTCATCCGCGGTTCAGCCATGAAAGCACTCGAAGCGACATCCAAGGATGATGCGGCTCTCAAGCCGATCAAGGAACTTGCCGATGCGCTCGATTCCGAAATTCCTGATCCAGTCCGCGAAACCGACAAACCGTTCCTGATGCCCGTCGAAGATGTCTTCTCAATCGAAGGCCGCGGCACGGTGGTTACCGGCCGTATCGAACGTGGAAAGGTAAAGATCAACGAAGAACTTGAAATCGTCGGACTCAAGCCAACCGCCAAGACCGTCGTTACCGGTATCGAAATGTTCAACAAGCAGTTGGACGAAGGTATGGCCGGAGACAACGCGGGACTTTTGCTCCGCGGTCTCAAGAAGGAAGACGTCATGCGCGGACAGGTGCTCGCGAAGCCTGGCAGTATCACCCCGCACACCGAGTTCGACGCAGAAGTCTACATCTTGTCCAAGGAAGAGGGAGGACGGCACACCCCGTTCTTCAAGGGGTACAAACCGCAGTTCTACTTCCGCACAACCGATGTTACCGGCGAAGTGACCCTTCCGGAAGGAACAGAGATGGTTATGCCCGGCGACACTGTGAAGTTCAAAGTAAAACTTATCGCACCAATCGCCATGGAAGAGAAGCAGCGCTTCGCCATCCGTGAGGGAGGCAAGACTGTCGGCGCCGGTGTCGTAACCAAGGTCAACGTATAGACATGAAACACTCCGCCCCCGCTACTGCATAGGAAGTTCCTATCCAGTGGTGGGGGCGGAGTGATATCTCGCTCTTTAGAAATAAAACCATGGCCGTTGCAAAGAAAGAACCTAAAAAGGAAGCTGGACAGCGAATCAGAATCAAACTGAAGGCGTACGACAGCAAGATTCTTGATAAGTCCGCAAAGCAGATTGTCGAAACCGTTGAGCGCAACGGCGGGCTCATCGTCGGACCGGTGCCATTGCCGACCGAGATCCACAAATATACGGTCAATCGCGCGTCGTTCATCGACAAGAACTCACGCGAGCAGTTTGAGATGCGGATCCACAAGCGTCTGATCGACATTCCCAACTATTCGGCGAAGATTATTGATTCGCTCATGAATCTCAATCTTCCGGCGGGCGTGGATATCGAATTGAAGATGTAGTCAGCCCGAAGGGTGATAGATGCGGTATATCGAGCTTCGATATACCGCATGTGTTACCTTTCAGGATTTCATGAAGGTAATAACAGTATGTTATAGCCCAGCGTTAAGCCGGCTATTGCCGGCGTTTTATATGGCGTTTATTCTTGGCAAAAAAGTTGGGATGACACAGATATTCCGTGAAGACGGCATTGTTGTTCCCGTAACTGTTATTGAGGCTGGACCGATCACCGTTACCCAATTGAAATCGCCGGACAAAGAAGGCTATGGCGCGGTACAGTTCGGCTACGGCGTTGCTAAGCATCCAAACAAGCCTGCCACAGGACATACGAAGAACGCTGGATCAAATCCCAAGACTTTGCGCGAACTTCATGGGGACGACAAAGCCATGGAGGCTAAGGAATTCGCCGTATCCATTTTCAAGCCCGGCGATATCGTGAAGATTAGCGGCAACACCAAGGCGCGCGGATTCCAGGGTGCGGTCAAGCGTCATGGATTTCATGGTATGCCTGCGAGCCACGGCCATCACCATGTCATGCGCCACGTTGGATCTATTGGTCAGCGCTTTCCCCAGCACACGTTGCCGGGTATGCGCATGGCCGGACGTATGGGAGGCAAGCGCCAGAGTACGCGCGGACTGGAAGTGATATCCGTTGATGCGGACCACAATACTATGACCGTACGGGGAGCTGTTCCGGGACGCCGAGGGACATTACTGGAGATACGCACCCAGTAAATATTTCTAATTCCTAATATCTAATTTCTAAACAAATCCCAATGACCCAAGGTTTAAAACATTCAGACATTCAATATTCATTAGAAATTAGTAATTAGATATTAGAAATTTATTGAGCATGGACATCACGTTATACAACCAAAGCGGAGAGACCATCGGAACGGCACAACTGCCGGAGAATATTTTCGCCGTTCCCATGAATGCCGATGTCGTGCATCAAGCACTTGTCACTGCGCAGGCGAACGCACGCGTCGCAATCGCACATGCCAAAGGAAGAGGTGAGGTACGCGGCGGAGGCAAGAAGCCGTGGAAACAGAAGGGTACCGGCCGCGCTCGTCACGCATCCATCCGATCGCCGATTTGGAAGGGCGGCGGTGTCACGCATGGTCCGACCAAGGAGCGCAATTTTTCAAAAAAGATAAATAAGAAGACGGCCCGCAAAGCGCTGTTCATGGTGCTTTCATCAAAGGTGAAGGACGGGGTTTTCATGGTGGTTGACCAGTTTCGTTTCAATGCCCCAAAAACCAAGGAAGCCGTGGGTGTTTTTGATAGGCTCACCCCGATCATGGCTCATTACGTCAAGACCAAGAAAAAGCGTGATTCGGTTCTTATTGTTATGCCTGCCAAAGATCGAGTGCTTGAGCGTGCGATGCGCAATTTGTCGTTTGCCGACGTGATCGCGGCCCCCAATTTGAATATCGAAGCGATCTTATCCGCCAAACATATTATCATGGCCCAGAAGGCGATTCCTGTTATGAGTGAGGTATTTAAATTATAAACTCTTATCATGAGCTGGTTTTCACGAAAACAAAAAGAGGAAGAGAAGAAAGCGGCTGCTCCTAAAGAATCTGCCCAGGTTGCCTTGCCGACTCCATCGGCACCCGGCGAGGGCACTGTGGATGCCTATCGTGCTATTGTCGGACCGTACGTGACGGAAAAGGCGACACTATTAAATGAGTATGGCGCGTATGCCTTCCGTGTGCACGGCGATGCCAATAAGACACAAATCAAGAAGGGCGTTGAGTCGCTCTATAAGGTGCACGTCACCGATGTTCGCGTGATTCGCTTGCCCTCCAAGGTGCGCAATGTTGGCCGGAATATCGGTGTGAAATCAGGATTCAAAAAAGCCATTGTTCGGCTTAAGAAAGGCGACAAGATTGATGTAATCGCATAATCATGGTCAAGAAATACAAACCATATACGCCATCGCGGCGCCAGATGACCGGATACGACTTCTCCAATCTCACCAAGATTGATCCGTTGAAGTCGCTTACCGCGGGACATCAGCGCTCCGTGGGACGCAACAGTCAAGGCCGGATAACAACTCGCCATCGCGGCGGCGGCGTAAAGCGATTGTATCGCGAGATCGATTTCAAACAAGAAAAGAAAAATATCCCCGCGGTTGTCTTCGCGATCGAGTATGACCCGAACCGCTCGGCCCGCATAGCGCGTCTCCACTACCCCGACGGAGAGAAACGCTACGTCTTGGCGCCGGAAGGACTGAAAGTCGGTGCGACCATCATAGTTGCCGACAAGACTAAGCTCGAGCCCGGCAACCGCATGCTCCTGAAAAATATCCCGCAAGGCACCATGGTATACAGTCTTGAGCTCCAGCCCGGGAAGGGCGGACAAGTAGTTCGTTCAGCCGGTATGGGCGCCACTGTTCTTGCGCATGAAGGTAGCTATGTGCAAGTTGTCATGCCTTCATCCGAAGTTCGCCGATTTTTGGGTGATGTGATGGCTTCCATCGGGCAGTTGTCCAATGCCGAGCACAGTGCCATCGTCTTAGGCAAGGCGGGCCGTTCACGGCATCTTGGCTGGCGTCCCGCCGTCCGAGGTACTGCTATGAATCCGGTTGACCATCCGCACGGCGGAGGCGAAGGGCGACAAGGTATCGGTTTGCGACGCGGTCCCAAGACTCCATGGGGCAAGCAAGCCTATGGTGTGAAGACGCGCGGTCCCAAGAAGCGCTCAGGCCAGCTTATTGTAAAAAGACGCAAGAAATAGTACAGTATACCGCCATGTCACGATCAATCAAAAAGGGTCCCTATGTCGATGCGAAGCTTCTCAAGAAATTGGGGAAGCTTAAGGCGGGCGACAAGAGTGTGATCAAGACATGGGCCCGGGCATCTACCATTACCCCCGAAATGATCGGATTCACATTCGGCGTACACAACGGACGCATCCATATACCGGTGTTTGTGACGGAGGATATGGTGGGACACAAGCTGGGAGAATTTTCCGCAACGCGCAAGTTCCAGCGCCATGGAGGCAAAATGCAGAAGGAAATCGAGCTTGCCGCCAAGCAAAAAGAACTTGATGCCGCAAAGGCATCAAAGGCCGAACCGGCGGCAACCGCTCCGGCGAAGAAGTAATCCAACATAAATATCATGGACGTATCAGCACATCTTTCAACACTTCGGATCGCGCCTCGCAAGGTGCGACTTGTCGCCGGCCTTCTCAAGGGCCGAGATGCGCTTGCGGCCAAACACCAACTTCGCGCCGTCACAAAAAGATCGGTTCATCCGATCGCCAAGCTTATTGATTCCGCCATGGCTAACGCCCAGAATAACTACGGCATGGTAAAGGAAAATCTGAAGATCAAAGATGTTATTGTTGATGGCGGTCCGATATTGAAGCGGTTTCGCCCAAAGGGATTCGGATCAACATCGCCGATCGAAAAGCGCACATCGCATATCACAGTAATACTGACGGAGAAAATTGCCGGTATGAAAGCGCAAAAGCAGTCGGAGCAGAAAAAGGAAGCGCATACACACGGCGCGGAGCACAGAATTTCCGGCAGCTCGGTCAAAGACGCATCGGACAAGCCCGAAGTCAAAAAAGAGATTGGGAAAAAAGATAGCGGAATCAAGGCATTCGGCCGCAAGTTTTTCCGGCGTAAAACCGTATAACCATGGGACAGAAAATATCACCAACATCATTGCGGGTCGGCATCACCAAGGACTGGAAGTCCAAGTGGTTCAGCATCCGTTCGTATAAAGACTTTCTGAAGGAAGATCTTGCGCTCCGCAAATTGCTTGCTACGCGTCTCAAGAATATGAGCGTTGATCGCATCACCATCGAACGGAGTCCCGATGTACTCTCAATCGTCATTGCCACTGCACGCCCCGGTCTTATCATTGGACGTTCAGGCGCCGGCGTTGAAGAATTGAAAAAGCAGATCCAACGCCTCGTGAAGTTCGGTTCCGCAGGATCGGAAAAGGGCGGAGCGGCTGCAAAGTCCGCATCCCAGCGTCCTGAGCAGACCGGACGCAAAACCGCCATCCGTCTCGATATCCAGGAATTCAAGAGTCCGGAAAGCTCCGCCACCATCATGGCTGAATCCATGGCGGAGCAGATCGAGAAGCGAACCATGTATCGCCGCCTTCTGAAACAGACCCTGGCGAAGATTATGGCGAGTCCCAACGTGTTGGGAGCCAAGGTGACGCTGTCCGGACGTTTGGATGGAAAGGAAATTGCGCGTGTGGAACATTTGGAAGAGGGAAGTCTTCCGCTTCAGACGCTGCGCGCCGATATCGATTTTGCCCGTGCAACCGCATTTACTACCTACGGCACAGTGGGGATAAAGGTGTGGATTTATAAAGGAATGAGATTTTAATCATGTTACAGCCAAAGCGCATACAACACCGAAAGGTTCACAGAGGGAAGGCGCACAAAACCGCTTCGCGCGGGTACTATTTGAGCTTTGGTAGCTTTGGTTTGCAAGCGACGGAACCCCAGTGGCTCCGCTCAACCCAGCTGGAAGCCGCCCGTCGCGCAATCGCCCACCACATCCAGCGCGGAGGCAAGTTATGGATTCGCGTGTTTCCCGACCAACCCCGAACTCAAAAGGGGGCGGAAGTCGGTATGGGTGGAGGCGTCGGATCGTTGTCGCATTTCATTACGCCGGTTGAGTCGGGACGCATCTTGTTTGAAATGGACGGGGTATCTGAGACATTGGCCCGCGAAGCCTTTCGTCTTGCCGGGCATAAGTTGCCGGTGAAGACCCGATTCATTAAAAAGCCATAAAGCCCTATTAGCTATACAGCCGTATAGCTTCCATCATGAAATACACAGACATCCAAGATAAGGAAGTAAGCGAACTGCAAGAAATGCTCAAAGATGCAAGGCTGAAGTTGGGCAAGCTCAATTTTGAATTGAAAAGCAAGACGCTTAAAAATGTCAGCCAAGTCGGAGCCACCAAAAGATTTATTGCGCAAATAATGACTGCATTGAATGTGAAGAGTGATCAGCCCCCAACCGTCAAATAAAAAGAAACTATGGAAACAGAACAAAAAAACAAAGGACGGATACTGAAAGGAGTCGTAGTCTCTGACAAGATGACGAAGACTGTCGTCGTTGCTGTTACGCGTCTAAAGATGCATCCGAAATATAAAAAGCAGTACAAAGTTACGACCAAGTTCAAAGCACACGACGAAACCGGAGTGTACCACACCGGTGACAGGGTACTCATGCAAGAAACGCGCAGATTATCCAAGGATAAGAGATGGATAGTTTTGAGCAAAGTTAAATAAACCACCATGATTCAGCTTCGATCAATCGTACAAGTTGCAGATAACAGTGGTGCCAAGAAAGTTGGTGTGTTCAAGGTACTCGGGGGATCTAAGAGGCGCTATGCGCAGCTTGGTGATATCGTGGTTGTGTCGGTCAAGGAGGCCGAGCCACGCAAGCAGGTCAAGAAGAAGGAGGTCCTGCGTGCTGTGATTGTCCGACAGCGCAACAACTTTCGTCGCAAGGACGGAACATATATTCGTTTTGATGAGAATGCGGTAGTCATTCTTGACGGCGTAGAACCCAAGGGCGGACGCATATTCGGTCCGATACCGCGGGAGATCAAAGAACGGGGATTTGCAACCATTGCAAGCTTGGCGCAAGAAATCGTATAAACCATGAATATCAAGAAGGGCGACAATGTAATAATGCTCCAAGGAAAAGACCGCGGCAAACAAGCGAAAGCCGTGCGTGTTTTGCGCGTGATGGTTGGTTCTAAGCGTCACCCCGTACAGCAGACGAAGGTGATCGTCGAAGGTCTCAATACCGTCAAGCGCCACCAGCGAGCGCGCCAGCAGGGGCAAGTCGGACAGATCTTGACGAAGGAGCGTCCCGTTGACATCTCCAATGTCCAACTGGTGTGTCCGAAGTGCAGCAAACCGACGCGCGTCAGCCGTCGCATGGCGGGGAATGTTAAAGTTCGCGTATGCAAAAAGTGTAATTCAGAAATATAGCCATGGCCACTCCACGATTACTCGAACGGTATAGAAAGGACATTCTCCCCGCACTCAAGGAGCGTTTTAGCTATTCGACCGTAGCCGCCGTTCCGCGTGTTGAGAAGGTTGTTGTTAATGTCGGAACGGGACGCTTGGCCGTCGTGAAGGATACTAAGATGATGGAACGAATCGTCAAGGATCTCACCACCATCACAGGGCAAAAGCCCGCCGTACGAAAGGCGAAGAAATCAATCGCCGGATTCAAACTTCGCGAAGGGCTCGATGTCGGATACATGGTCACCTTGCGAGGAACGCGAATGTATGATTTCATAGATAGGCTTATTTCCCTTGCTTTGCCGCGTACGCGGGATTTCCAAGGTATTCCGGCCACAGCCTTTGATCAGGCGGGTAATTTGAACATTGGAATCAAGGAACAAACGATCTTTCCCGAGGTTGCCTACGATACGCTCAAGGATATTTTCGGACTTGAGGTTACCGTAGTGACCACTGCGCATACCAAGGAAGAGGGAGATGAGCTTCTGCGTCGTATGGGATTTCCCCTGCGCTCAGCAGACGAGAAACGCGCCGTAAAAGCGAAGAAGAAATAATACCATGGCAAAGACATCTACAATAGCGCGATCGAAGAAAAAGCAGAAGTTCTCCACGCGCGTCGTGTTGCGATGTTTTCTGTGCGGCCGCAAGCACGGCTATATGCGAAAGTTCGGATTGTGCCGCGTTCATTTTCGCGAGCTGGCTACTGACGGACTGTTGCCAGGCGTCCAGAAGTCATCTTGGTAGCATTGAACATATGATGATTCAAAATATGCTGGTACAAATCAAGAATGCGCAATCCATCGGCCGAGAAGAGGTCATCCTTCCATTCTCAGGAATGAAGTTTGCGATCGCCACCGTTTTGCAAAAGGAAGGATATCTTTCCGAAGTCGAAAAGATCAAGCGCATGATGCACAAGGCGGAGGTTCCCTTTCTTCGAATCAAATTGGTTTACAAAGAAGGACAGTCGGGAATAACCGGAATCAAGCTGGTATCCAAATCATCGCGTCGCATATACGCCCATAGGGATGACTTGTATTCCGTGAAGAGCAATATTGGATCGGCTATCGTCAGTACGTCCAAGGGCATCATGACCGGCAAGGATGCGCGAAAGGCCGGCCTCGGAGGAGAAGTGCTTTTCGAGATATGGTAGCTGCGTTGGCTGCATTAGCTTCGTTAGCTTGAATTCAAAAGCTACTGAAGCTAACTAGCCAGTGAAGCCAAAGAAGCTATGAGCAAAATCGGAAAAAAACCAATCGCAATTCCGAAGGACGTCACCGTGACGGTCTCGGGTTCGCATGTCGTTGCGAAGGGTCCCAAAGGTGAACTTATCAAAGATTTGCCGGCAGGCCTCACGATCACCATTGTGGATGGCGTTGCAAAGGTCGTTCCGACCGAAGGTGCTGGTACGGAGTCGGTTAACTGGGGATTGGGGCGTTCGCTACTTTCCAACATGATTACCGGCGTGTCGGAGGGATTCAAGACCGTTATGGAATTTTCCGGCGTGGGATACAAGGCCCAGGCTAAGGGACCCGATCTTGAGATGAATCTTGGATTTACCAATCCCGTCATGATCAAGGCCCTTCCCGGCGTTACGTTTCAAATAGAGAAAAGCGTTGTAACGGTTATGGGCATGGATAAAGAATCTGTTGGCCACGTGGCCGCTCAGATGCGTGCCGCTCGTCCGCCGGAACCGTACAAAGGAAGCGGAGTCAAATATCAAGACGAGATTATTCGTAAAAAGGCCGGCAAGAAGGCTGCGGGCGCAACGGGCGCGGCATAATATATACTATCGATCATGGATAACAAACGAATCAACAGAATAAAACGGCATACGCGCATTCGGGCGAAAGTATCGGGAACAAAGGAAGTTCCCCGGGTTGCCGTGTTTCGGAGCAATCAGCACATCTACGCGCAGATGATCGATGATACGACCGGCACCACACTTGCAAGCATACACGACATAACAAAGACCAAGGGCAAAGTTCCCAAAAAGAGCGATCGTGCCGCGCAGATTGGCGAGAAACTTGCAGAAAAGGCCAAAGCGCTTGGCATTACAAAGATCGTTTTTGACCGCGGCGGCTACCAATACCACGGACGTATCAAGGCGTTGGCGGAAAGTCTTCGCAAGGGCGGACTAATTTTCTAGATCAAAAATCAAATTTCAAAGATAAAAAAATAAAATGGAAAAACCAGCCAACAACACAATACAGCCGAATCGCCCCGATCGAGGCAGAGGAGGACCGCGGCGCGGCGGAGGACGAGGGCCGATGGGCGGCCGTCCCAAGGAAAAGCAGGAGTTTGATTCCCGGCTGATTGACTTGGCGCGCGTTTCCCGCGTAACCAAGGGCGGAAAGCGTTTTAGCTTTCGTGCGACGGTTGTGCTGGGCGATGGCAAAGGACGCGTTGGCATTGGTACTGCGCAGGGACGTGATGTTGCACAAGCGATGCAGAAGGCGACGCAGAAAGGACGCAAAAATATAATACGGGTCACAGCGGTCAAGGGAACAATTCCGCATGAAGTGCTTTACAAGTATCACAGCGCCGTCGTTCTACTGAAACCTGCTCCTATCGGCAATGGAGTCAAGGCTGGCGGTCCGGTTCGGATCATCGCGAAGCTTGCGGGAATCGAAAATATCACAGCCAAGCTTATCGAGCGAACCGGCAACAAGTTGAATATCGCCCGCGCCACCATCAAAGCACTTTCAGAACTAAAGTACAAAGAAACCCCAATACAGCAAAACAATGCAGATACACAATCTACAACCAACTCATAAAAAGCGCGACAGCAAGCGTGTCGGTCGCGGAGGCAAGCGTGGTAGTACGTCGGGCCATGGAACCAAGGGACAAAAAGGCCGCGCTGGTGCGCGCATCCGTCCTGGGTTTCGAGGCGGCGATAATCCGATCTGGAAGCTATTTCCGAAGCAACGCGGCGCCAGTAAAAAAACCGATGTTACCCATGCCATGTTCCGTGTGCATCCCGACAAGGCGCTTGTCCTGAACGTGGGAGTTCTTGAGAAGTTTTTCGAGAATGGTAATCGCGTTGATCCGAAGGCGCTCGTGAAGAAGGGTTTGGTAAAAACTGCTCGCGCCGGTGTTAAATTGCTGGGAGACGGGGAGCTGACCAAGAAACTTACTGTATCGGGCATTGCGATGTCCAAATCCGCTCAGGAGAAGATCATCAAGGCGGGTGGTAGCGTAGAGTCAGCAACAAGCCACAAGCAACAAGCCGCAAGCAACAAGGCATAAACCATGGAAAGAATACTCAAGCTCATCAAGATTCCGGATCTTCGCAACAAGCTTCTCTTTGTCATTGGCTTGTTGATAGTTTTTCGCGTCGTCTCCGCGATTCCTATTCCGGGTGTTGATGCAGCGGCATTGGTGCGTTTTTTCAGTCAGAATCAATTCGGACAGCTCTTTGGTACGATCAGTGCATTTACTGGAGGTGGACTCACGACACTTTCAATTGTCATGCTCGGACTCGGTCCTTACATTACCGGATCTATCATTATGCAGCTGTTGACGATGATTTTCCCCTCGCTTGAACAAATGTACAAATATGAGGGCGAGATGGGGCGGCAGAAGTTTAATCAATACTCTCGTATCCTGACCGTACCGCTCGCGATGGTACAGGGCTTTGCGTTTATCACTATTCTGATCCAGAAAGAGGTCATCCCGCACTTATCCATGTTTGGGTGGATCAATGCCCTCGTAGTTGTTGCGGCCGGATCGCTTTTCTTGATGTGGCTTGGAGAATTGATTTCAGAAAAAAATATCGGCAATGGAGTTTCGTTCCTGATCTTTGCCGGCATTGTCGCCAATTTCCCCACGACGATTCAGCAGTCCCTTGTTGATTATTCGCCTTCTAAGATATTCACGTATGTCGCATTCATCGTGATTGGGCTCATCGTCATCGCGGGGGTCGTCTATCTGACGGAGGCACAGCGAAACGTTCCCATCAACTATGCGCGGCGCGTGCGCGGCAATAAGGTATACGGTGGCGTGTCCACGTATCTTCCGATGCGGGTCAACAATGCCGGTGTTATGCCGATCATCTTCGCGCTGTCGCTGTTGCTGTTTCCGGGCATGATCGGGAGCTTCCTGGCCGTTTCGCATACGGCGGCACTTGCGACGATCGGCCGATTCATCACCGGACTTGTTCAGAACCAGTGGTTTTATGGGGGAATGTACTTCCTCCTAGTCGTCTTATTCACTTATTTTTACACCGCCGTTACGTTTGATCCCAAGTCCATCTCTGAAAACATCCAGAAGCAAGGCGGGTATATTCCCGGCATCCGTCCCGGACAGCCGACCGCGCAATTTCTTACGCACCTTCTCAATCGCGTTACGCTCGTTGGTGCATTTTTTCTCGGCCTCATTGCAATACTTCCGCAAATTGTTCAGGGAGCCACCGGCATCACGACCATTACTATCGGCGGTACCTCGATTCTCATCGTGGTTTCTGTCGCACTCGAAGTGATGAAGGCGCTTGATGGACAATTAAGCATGTACGAATACTAGGCATCTCTCTTGGGAATACACTTTAAATTTGTTACTATACACCTATGCAGAAACAGGTAGTAATTTTTATCGCACCGACCGGGGCGGGCAAGGGGACGCAATCCGACTTATTAGCGGAAAAATTCGGTTGGTACCATCTCGAGACCGCCAAGATTCTTGAAGAGAAATTTGCAATGGGAGACCCGAATGACCCCGTTATCAAAGCCGAACGGGAACTTTTTTTGACGGGCAAGCTCATGACGCCGGAGATTGTTACAACATGGGTACTTGAAAAAGTCCGAGAGCTTGCCACGCAGGGCCAAAGCATTATTTTCTCAGGTTCATTTCGCACCGATTATGAAGCACGAACCGAAATTCCTGTTATTGAAGAATTGTATGGCAAAGAAAATGTTAGGATTTTTCATATTACATTGAGCGAAGACGAATCTGTGCGGCGGAATTCCAATCGCCGCATTTGCAAAAAGAACCGACATCCTATTCCTGATTTGCCGGAATTCCGAAGCATGACCGTTTGTCCGCACGATGGCTCCGAGCTTGTTAGACGGGAACTGGATACACCCGAAGTCGCCCGCATACGGTATCGTGAGTATCTTAAACGCACAACTCCGGTGTTCGATTTTTTCAAAGAACGAAAATACCCCATCATCGAAATTGACGGAGAGCGTGGCATTGAAAACGTATCGGAGGATATCCAGAAGCACTTTTCCTCACAGGAATGATTGCTATTAAGAACCCCCAACAGATCGCAGTTATGGCAGAGGGCGGGAAAATCCTTGCTGATATACTCAAGCATATCGGTGAGGAGGCCGTGCCGGGCGCGACAACCAAGGAACTCGACGAACTTGCGCTCAAGCTTGTTATTGAGCACCATGTCGAGCCGGCATTTCTTGATTATGAAGTCGCGGGATATCGGTATCCCGCAACGCTCTGCGTTTCGGTCAACGACGAAGTCGTGCACGGCTTGCCGTCATCGCGCGCACTCAAGTTCGGCGATCTCGTCGGGCTCGATATGGGAATCATCTATAAAGGATGGAATCTTGATAGCGCATTGACGATTCCTGTGCTGAATCGAAGCAGTTGGGCGGAGGATCATGCGGAATGGGAAGAAAAGAATCCGCGTATTGCGGAACTGATCCAGACAACATGGGAAGCTCTTGAGTTGGGCATCGTAGAGGCGCGGCCCGGCAATCGGATCGGACAAATCAGCTCTGCAATTCAGGCGCATGTTGATCAGCATGGTTTTGGTGTTGTGCGGGATCTTGTCGGCCACGGCGTGGGGCGCAATCTCCACGAGGAACCGGCGATACCGAACTTCGGTACGCCAGATGAAGGCCCGATTATTAAGGAGGGAATGGTACTTGCCATTGAACCCATGATCACTGCCGGATCGTGGGAAATTGTTCTCCAAAAAGACCACTGGACGTACAAAACAAAAGACGGATCCTGGGCGGCACATTTTGAACATACGGTTGCGGTCACCAAGGACGGACCGGTTATTTTGACAAAACTATAGAGCCTGATTTCGTAATGACGATATCGTCTTCTATTCTCACACCGCCCAAGCCCTCGATGTAAATGCCGGGTTCGATAGTGATAATTGCACCGAAAGGAAGGGGAGTGTGCGATTCTTGCGCGATGATGGGAAGTTCGTGGACTTCAAGACCAAGGCCGTGGCCCGTGCCGTGGAGGAAATACTTGCCGTAACCGCGCTCGGCGATATAGTCGCGGCAGACCGCATCAATTTCATGTCCCGTGATTCCCGCACGGGTCTTTTTAATTCCAAGGGCTTGGGCTTTTTGCACCGCGTCATAGATATCGGAAAGCTTGTCGGAAATCTTTCCGACGGCGAGAGTGCGCGTGATATCGGAATTGTAGCCCTGATATACTGCGCCGAAGTCGAGCGTGACCAACTCTCCTTTTCTAATCTTCTTGCTTGTCGGTTTGCCGTGGGGGAATGCGCCATTTTTGCCGGAGACGCAGATCGTGTCAAATGCAATGCGCTCGGCACCCGCTTCCTTCATGAAAAACTCGAGCCGGTCGGCGAGCTCACGCTCAGTGGCCCCCTCACGAATATGAGGCATGAGGTGTTCGAACGCGCGCAGGGCGATGCGGACAGATTTTTTGATCAGTACTATTTCTGCCGGAGTCTTTATCATCCGAACCCTTTGAAGCATATCGGATTCGTGGCGAATAAGCAGATTTGGTACCTGTTCGCGCAAACGCACAATAAATGAATAATACGTACGAGACGGATCGATGAGAATCGAACGGATCCGAAGTCGCTTCACAAGGTCTGCAAAGACGCCCATGTATCCGTGTTTGCCGGTGGGGATGATTTCAAAACTCTTCGTTTCGTCTCTCGCCTGCGACAAATACCGCCCATCCGTGATGATAAAACGTCGATGCGGTGTTATTAGTACGATTGACTCTGAACCTGTAAATCCCGAGAGATAACGCGTGTTCGGTTGCCCTGAATTCTCATGATTGACAAGGACAAATGCTCCGGCGCGATGCCTTTTGAGTCCGGTGGTAATACTCGGAAACTTTGCTATACTCATATCCATGATGCTATCAGTGATTATCCCCGCCTACAATGAGGGCAAGCGCATCGAAAAGACGCTTATGTCAGTCTATGGCCACCTTTCGAGACAGGATTTTGACTATGAAGTACTTGTGGTTGACGACGGATCGACAGACGATACCGTCCGTAAAATCAAGTCTCACCTGCCTGCGCAGGCAGGAATCTCAAATCTCAAAAATCTGAAATTAATTGAAAACAAAGAAAATCACGGCAAGGGGTGGGTGGTTAGGCAGGGCATGAAAGAGGCGACGGGCGATATCCGATTGTTCATGGATGCCGACAACTCGACAAGTATTGATCAGCTTGCCGGTTTCATGCCGTATTTCTCATCCGAAGGAGGATCTGCCTTCGGCGGACAGCAGGGATATGATATAGTTATTGGGTCGCGCCGTATGAAGGATTCGGTCATTGCGGTTCATCAACCGTGGATGCGCGATTTTTTGGGGGGCATATTCCGTTTCATTGTACACATGTTGGTGCCACTGGGCGTGACTGATTCGCAGGCGGGATTCAAAGCGTTCTCCGCCCGAGCCGTTCCCATTATTTTTCCAAAACAAACTATCTTCCGCTGGGCGTTTGACGTCGAACTGCTTGCCATTGCGCGGAGAGCGAAACTTAAAATCAAGGAGGTTCCCATCGTTTGGATCAATGATATCGAGAGCCATGTGAAGCTTGGCGGAATGGTTCGGATGCTTTTCGAGGTATTGCAAGTAAGGTTGAACTTGTGGCGCGGAAAATACGATTAATTCTTTACTTTACCCTATGGAATCACAATTCAGACAAGATCCGGTCTCGGGGGAGTGGGTGCTCATATCGGCCAATCGTGCCCGCAAGCCACATGCAATATTGCCACGGGAGGATAACTATCAAAGACCGGAGGACTGTCCTTTCGAGAATCCGCAGAAAACCGGCCATGGCGAGCCGATGCTCGTATGGCCCGATGACGCCGGAGCGGACTGGCGCATTCAGGTCATCCAAAATAAATTTCCCGCACTCACACCCGGGGTGTGTTCACCGATTATTACGCAGGACGAATATCATGTCGCTGAAGGGGTTGGGCATCACGAGGTCGTTATTATGCGGGATCATGATCATGCGCTGTCTGATTTTTCGGTTGAACGATTGACGGATGTTCTGGCGGTCTATCAGCTTCGCTATAAAACACTCGCCGAGGATCCCTGCGCTCGCTATATCATCATCTTCCATAATTACGGCAAAGAAGGAGGGGCAACGATCTATCATCCCCATTCGCAGATCATGTCTGTGCCAATTCTTCCGCCGGATGTCCAGCGAAGCATCGAAGGTGCGCGCGGGTATTTCAAAAACAACGGCCGCGAGGTCTATGGAGTTATGATCGAACAAGAGATCATCCACAAGGGGCGTATCGTGTACGAGAATGAAACCCACATTGCATTTTGCCCCTTTGTATCCAAGATTCCGTATGAAATGCGCGTCTATCCCAAGAGGCAAGAGCACCGCTTTGATCTCGTCGACCAAAAAGGGCTGGAAGGAGTAGCTGATGTGTTGCGGGCCGTCCTATCCGCCGTAAAAAAGGCTCTCAATGATCCCGCACTTAACTATTTCATCCACACCGCACCGGTACACGAAATCGGGCCGTCGCCGTCGAGCGATTTCTATCGCTGGCATATCGAGGTGAAGCCTCATATCAAGTTCGACGCCGGATTCGAAGCGGGTACGGGCATCAAGATTAATATCATTGATCCGGATGATGCAGCGAAGGTCTTGCGGGAGGCGCTATGACACATCTTATTGAATCTTTTGCGCAATGGGGGGTTAATCTCATTAGTCATTGGGGGTATCTTGGTATTTTCGTGAGCCAGGCGTTTGAAAGCGCCTTGATACCCATTCCGTCGGAAGTCGTTGTGCCGTTCGGAGGATATCTCGCGTCGCAAGGCATTCTCAATCTCTGGCTTGTTGCTCTCGTAGCAACGATCGCCAACACAATTGGTGGCGTTGTTGTATATGGGATCGGACGAGAGGGCGGGCGACCGTTCATTGAACGGTACGGGAAATATTTTTTGATTCGAGACTCGGACATTACCAAGGTCGATCGCTGGCTTGATCGGCACGGTGCCGCGGTCGCTTTTTTTTCGCGGCTTTTGCCCGGTGTACGAAGTTTTAGCTCATTATTGATCGGTGCTTCAACAGTACGTTTTTATACATTTGTAGTCTATACGTTCGTCGGATCATTCTTGTGGAATCTTCCGCTCGCATACGTCGGCTACGCATTCGGCGATTACAGCGATGTTCTCAGGCCGTATTTTCATATCTTTGAGATCATTGTAGTTATTGCAATAGTTTTGGCCATTGGTTTGTTTATTTGGAAGCACACATCTCCGCGCATGGAACACAATGCATAAATCGTGTAAAATACGGGGATAAGCTGTAAGGTGATACAAGCTATATGAGTAAAATTCTCATTGCAAATTGGAAAGCCAATCCGCAGACTCTTGAAGAGGCGGAAAAATTGTTCGATGCCGAAGCGTATCGGAATGTCGTTATTTGCCCCCCTGCTCTCTATGTGCAGCCGTTGACTCGACACGCGACGCGCTACAAGGTCCACATAGGTTCCCAAGACCTCTTCTGGGAAGGTGGCGCGCACACCGGGCAGATTTCGGCAGAAATGCTCAAGCAATTCGGCGTGACGCACGTTCTTGTCGGCCACTCGGAGCGTCGCGCTTTGGGCGAGACTGATGAGCAAATAAACAAGAAGCTCAAAGCTACGCTTACCGCCGGCATGATACCCATCCTATTGATCGGCGAGCAAGAAAAAAACGACGCCGTTCGACAAGACATCCTCATTGACCAGCTAACTCGAGACCTTGAAGGAGTAAGCGCCGAAGATGCGACGAAGATTCATTATACGTTCGAACCCGCATGGGCGATCAGCACAACTTCGGGCAACAAGGCGGAATCTCTGGACAATATCATTGCCGGAGTAGAGATGATGAAGGATATTCTTCAGAAGAGCTTCAAGCTTCAAGCTTCAAGCTTCAAGATGCTGTATGGCGCAAGCGTAAATGGCGAGAATACGCAGGAGATTCTTTCCCGTCCCGAACTTTCCGGCGCCGTTGTCGGTGGTGCAAGTCTGCGTGCCGAGGAATTCAAAAAAATGGTTGAAATAACCGCGAAACTATGAAGCTTCTTAAAGATCTCACGAAGCAAGATTTGGAAGGTAAAAAAGTGCTTCTTCGAGTTGATTTCAATGTGGCGGTCAAGGATGGGAAGATTGCTGAACCTTTCAAGATTGCGGCGGCCAAGCCGACGATCGAGTACCTCGTCGACAACAACGCTCTTGTGACACTGGCAAGCCATATTGAGTCGGTTCGGAGCTTCGAGGGATTAAGAGAGCAGATTAATGCGATTCTTGGCCAATCGGTCGAACTTCTCGAGAATACCCGTGTCAATCCCGGAGAGAAGACCAATGACGGCACATTCGCCCGAGAGCTTGCCAAAAACCACGATCTGTATGTCAATGATGCGTTTGCTGCCGCTCATCGTGCGCACGCGTCTGTATCTGCGATTACCAAGGTTTTGCCAAGCTATGCGGGGCTACTCATGGTTCGTGAAGTCGCCGAACTTTCCAAAGCGCTTGATGCGCCATCGGCGGGCAAGGTGCTCGTGCTGGGTGGGGCGAAGATTGGAACAAAACTGCCAATTATAAAAAATTTCACGAACAAGGCGGAATATATTCTCATCGGCGGAGCGATTGCGAGTACATTCCTCAAATACCGCGGCCTGGAAGTTGGCAAATCTCTTGTTGATGCCGATCAGACGGAGCAAATCAAAACACTCGATATGCGGAAGGTTCTCCTCCCGGAAGATATCGTTCTTTCAACGGATATGACCGGCAATTCATTTGTACGAAGCGCGCCGGAAAAAGATATCTTGCCCGAAGAATATATTCTGGACATCGGTCCGCGGACCGCGCGTCGATACGCCGATATCATCAAGAAAAGTTCCATGGTGGTTTGGAATGGTCCCCTGGGGCTTTCGGAGGTTCCGGCGTTTGCCAGTGGGACAAGAACGGTCGTGGAGGCGATTGGCGAAAATCCGCGCTCCATTATCGGCGGAGGAGACACGATTGCAGCAGCAGATACTCTTGTGCCTGGGGCGAAATTCGGCTATGTTTCGACGGGCGGTGGGGCAATGCTTTCTTTCCTAGGCGGTGAGCGATTGCCGGCGCTGGAAGCATTAGGGTATTACGCATAGCTTATTAGCTGATTAGGTTATTAGGTTATTAGCAACGCCCTAATCACCCAAAAAACTAATCACCTAATCATCTGTTTGGATTTTCACTTGTATTTCCACGATGATCTCGATGGCATCGCGACGGGCGCGGTGTTTTTGAAATTTTTACGTACTCGTGGCGATCAGTTCACAAGCTACACCCCACTCGAATACGGTCCTGCGCTCGACAAAATCTGGCGTGAATATGCATTCAAGAGTCCTTCAGTGCTTGTAGATTTTCGCTATCATCCGTCGGCTGATTGGTGGGTGGATCACCACGGAACGGCGTTTTTTTATGACGAATGGAAAGCGAGCTATCATGATGACGCACAACATTACTATGACCCCAAGGGACAATCTGGATGTGGTACGATGATCATGTTCCTCAAAAAGCAACACGGTTATGACGTACCCGACTACCACCACGAACTTGCGCGACGTGTTGATGCGATCGATTCCGCATCGTTTGAATCTGTCGAAGAAGCGATTAGCACAACGCTTCCGCATATGCAGCTTTCGCTCATCATCGAAGGCTTTGTGCAAAAGGATCGCGCATCGGAATATCAGGCATTTCGCCAAGCAATGATTGGAGCACTCGCCGATACACCCCTTGCAGATATTGTACGCGAACCGCAGTACCGTGAATATCTCGAAAAAGCCGCGCACAATGTCAGCACAGAAATCGAGCATATCAAGGCGGATGCGCAGCTGCGGGAGAGAGCTATCTATATTGATCATAGCAATCGAGGCATGCCGTACAATCGATTTATTCCGTTTTCTCTTTTCCCAAAACAATTATATGTGATGACTGTTATCAAGCAGGAAGGTGTGTACAAAGTAACATTTTCAGTCAACCCATGGCGCAAAGCGGAGTCTAAACTTGTATTGGGTGAGATTGCGCGTGAGTATGGGGGTGGCGGTCATCCCGGCATTGGCGCACTCCGTGTTTCCTCCCGCGAGGAAGCTTTGAAGATTGCCGAGGAAGTACTTAGGCGTCTTAACGAATTTTAAATTACTAATTTCCAAGTTTAAATGAATTTTCGATATCTCAATTAAATATTCAATTAAAATTTAGACTTTAAAAATTAAAATTCCAAGCATGTCTGATTTCATCATTCACACCGACGGGGGATCGCGAGGCAATCCGGGGCCGGCTGCGCTTGGCGTAGTTATTGAATCGTCCGACAAGACTCTCAAAAAAGAATACGGTGAATATTTGGGAACCAAGACCAATAACGAAGCCGAGTACGAGGCCGTTATCTTTGCGCTCAAGAAACTAAAAGCCCTCATCGGCAAAGAAAAAGTGGCGCATGCACACGTTGCAATCTATGTCGATAGTGAACTATTGGAGCGACAGATGAACGGCCATTTTAAGCTTTCGGATCCGCGCATTCAGAAATTCTTCATAGAAATCTGGAATCTTAAGATTGACTACAAAGAAGTGACATTCCAACATGTCTATCGCGAAGACAATAAAGAAGCTGATCGCATGGTCAATGCGGCCCTTGACAAAGAACTCAATACATTGCTGTAAATACTACTGTAAGGCGTTTCTGCGCTCCTCGTCTGAACCCGTGTATGCAGTGACCGGGTCGCATTAGCACTCATTAACCGCATATATCACGCGTAAGCGCCATATATGTTATACAGCTATGAATATGCTCATTTCGTTGGCAGTAGCGCTTGTACTTGCGCTTGGGGTAGGAGCCCATTCGGTGTCGCCCGCCAAGGATGCCGGCGTGAAGTCGGATATGAACGCAAATGCTTCGGTGAATGCGGAAGCTGTGGCACATGCGAGGGCTGACGGCAACGCGTATGAACGTGCATTTGCCCGTTTGCAGGCCGTATTTTCGGCAAAGTCTGACGCCAATGCCGATGTGAAGGCGCAGACGCAGGATGACGCCGCAGCGGAGGAAGCAAAAGACGTTGATGAACAGCCCGACGAGGCCAATGCCGACACCGATGCGAATGCAAAGGTCGATGTCAGCGGGAGCGTAAATGTCAACTCTGACGGCGGTCTCCATCTCAACGTAAAATAAAATAAACAATTATCCTAAAAAAGGCCTTCGGGCCTTTTTTAATTGCCGTGATACAATAGCTCATGGCTATTCTGTGGTCGAATGCAAGGGAAAAACTCGAGCGCTATGCCCGGCATGCCGCATCATTCTCGCTCATTGGGGGATTTATCTTTGATTACTTTACGCTGTGGAGGATTGATTTATGGGCCGAGGACCTCATCTTCATCGTTTATCTGTGCGCCGGAGCTTTGTGTATCACATACCTTACGATGCACGAAGCCGGCATCGTAAAAGGAAAATGGCCCAATCATTTCCATGCATTTTGTCTCCTGACCATGCAATTCATATTCGGGGGTTTGTTCGGACGATTTTTCATCTTCTATTCTCGGAGCGGTGCGCTTGCAACGAGCTGGCCGTTCTTGCTGTTTCTCGCGGCGCTCATCATCGGCAATGAGCGTTTCAGGAAACATTACACAATATTCACGTATCGTATGAGCGTCTTTTTTGTGGCATTGTTTTCGTTTGCTATTTTCTACGTGCCGATACTTGCCGATGAAATATCCGTCCGGATGTTTGTTGCGAGCGGCGGAATCAGCTTGATCATTATGGTATTTTTTTCTTGGGGGCTGTTTCGCGCATTGCGCTTTGCCGGGCGTGTTCGTCCCATACTGCTTGTCGCAAGTATCGGGAGCATTTTTATTGCGATTAATTTTATGTATGCATTCAACATAATTCCGCCGCTGCCGCTATCTCTGGAAAACGGTGGCGTGTACCATGAGGTACGCAGATCTAACGGCGAGTATATAGGATCGGGCGAGATCCAACCGTGGTATGCTCGATTCCAGCTGTACCCGCAAATACATATAGCGCCGGGAGAGTCGGTCTTTGCGTTTTCGTCTGTATTCGCACCGACGCATATCACCACAACCATTACTCATGAATGGCAGTACTACAATACAGAAAAGTCACAGTGGGCAACTGCCAGCACCATTCCGTTTACCATTGTCGGTGGCCGCGACGGTGGCTATCGCGGATTTAGCTACAAAGCACGCACCCAGCCGGGCCGCTGGCGGGTTAATATCAAAACCGAACGTGGTCAGCTCATCGGGCGGATCAAGTTTGAAATCGTATCTGTAGAATCAAGACCGCAGCTTGAAACAAAGGCTCTCAACTAGCGACGTTCGTACCTTGAAAATCGAAAACCCCGCTAGGGCGGGGTTTTCGATACTTGGCATATCTGTAAGCCGAATTCTGTACCCCCGCAAAGGCGAGGGCGGCGATCATTTGTCTTGCCCGTCCATTACTGGATGGATCTTTGCGTACGAACTTTTCGAGGGAGCCGTATGGCTCGCGACGCTGTACTTGCACCGGGCAGGGTTTAGCGCGCATCCATCTTGCAATGGAGCGATCCCGTTGGGACCTTTTCACCCGTGTCCTCCGGAGGAGGATCGGAATAGTCTCTGTGCCACTTTCCCTGAGCTTGGATTCGCTACTTTTGTCTTAAGAACAAAAACATCGAATCGTACTCTCGGCGGCCGTTAGCCGCTGCCCACAATCAGCGCGTAGCGCTGATTGGTGTTCGGACTTTCCTCACTTGTCCCGCCGAAGCGGAACTCGCGCGATCACCCGACATGCCAAGCACGCAGAGTATAGCAGAGTTTACAACACAAGACAAGTGTGGTATTTTGGTGAACACTATATGAAGAAAGCAGAACTCACATTCAGCGTGCTTTTGGTACCGGTCGACTATCTAATGCTTATTATTGCCGGCGTTGTCACGTATTTGCTGCGTACGCGGATTTTGAGTGCATTCAGACCGGTGCTTTTCCAATTCAATCTGCCCTTTGAGCGATATCTTGCACTCACCATCGGAGTCTCATTCCTTTTTATTCTTGCCTTTGCACTATCAGGACTCTATGCGCTGCGCAGTACGCGGAGTGTTATCGAAGAATTTTTCCGCGTGGCGATTGCTTCCTCGGCCGGCATTATGGCGATCATCGTCTATATCTTCTTGCAGCAATCGCTTTTTGATTCGCGTTTCTTGGTCCTTGGCGCATGGATTGCGGCGATTATATTTGTTTCTCTGGGCCGGTATCTTATGAGGAAATTGCAGAAATTTCTTGTCTCGCGCTTCCGGTATGGTGCTCACCGGGTGTTGGTGATCGGCGAGGACGAGGTATCGCGCCGTATCGTCGCTGAAATGACAGGCAATCCCGCCGTCGGATATCAAGTCGTCAAACAGCTCGCCAATCCCGAAGTCATCGAAGTGAAATCCGCCATCGGCAATCCCGGCATCGACGAGGTTATCATGGCGAATCCAAACTATCCCGAAGAACGCGTGCGGGAGATCGTGGATTTTTGCCACGAAAATCATTTGATTTTCCGCTTCGTTCCCAACATCTCACAAACGCTGACCGCTAACTTCTCGATCGATACGTTCATTGGTGTTCCGCTCGTTGAGTTCAAGCCGACTCGGCTGGATGGTTGGGGGAGAGTCGCCAAGCGGTCGCTGGACATTGTTGGATCGGCGCTCGGCTTGATCGTACTTTCACCGGCGTTCGCAGTGATTGCGTTTGTAATCAAGTGGGAGACTGCTGGGCCCGTATTCGTGCATCTTGAGCGGATCAGCCGGGGCCGACGCTTCAAGCTCATTAAATTCCGCTCCATGATACGAAACGCCGAAGAACTCAAGTCGTCATTAATGCCATTCAATGAGCGCAAGGATAGTCCCCTGTTCAAAATGAAAAATGATCCGCGCGTGACGGGCATCGGCCGCACTCTGCGCAAATACCGGCTCGATGAACTGCCCCAGCTTTGGAATGTATTCGTCGATAATATCTCGCTTGTTGGCCCGCGCCCGCACGAACCTGTCGAGATAGACCGCTACCAAAAGCACCACCGAAAAGTCCTTGCAATTAAAGCTGGCATTACCGGACTTGCACAAATCTCCGGCAGTTCCGATTTGCCGTTTGAAGAAGAGGTCGCCCTCGATACTTTCTATATCGAAAACTGGTCCTTCTATCAGGATATCAAAATTTTGATTTTTACTTTTCTCAAGCTTTTCCGCGACAGATCGGCAGTCTAGCATTGTTTTTGATTCATAAACTGGTACCATAGGCACACGGAAAGAAGGAGGATCACGATGGCTGACGGAACTGGGGTTTACAGGATGGTCGCCAGTGGCGGCCAAACCGAGAGGGAAGTTATTGAAGCGAGTAGATACGCGAACTGCGATGGGCTTGTTCTCGGGGCCTGTGGTCTGTGGCGCCGCAAGAGGTCTGAGGCGATCATCGAGGTCTTCGGCGCCGATCACTTTGGCAGGAACCCGACCGACGAGGAGATGCTTGCTGAATACCGTCGCAGAAGTCTCCAGCGGCCGACAATGCAACATGTCGTCCGTTTCGGCCGTCGCTTTCCCGACTTGCCGGTCAAGGGTCACCCGATCATTTTCTACATCGAGCCCATGATCAAGGACCCGGTGGGTAGCCAACGGGTGGTCTGTCTTTGGCGAGGTCCCTTGGCCAGCGACGACAAAGACCCTGTCCGTGCGAATGAGCGGCATCTGTACGCTTTCGCACTCGGGGCGACGTATGATCGCTCCACGTGCCTCTTTGCCGGCGTTCGTTGATGCTCATGTTCCACAGTGCCGATCCATCGTACTTCATGATATTGATGGATTGGCGCAAACCAAAACAACCGAGTCTATTCGGTTGTTTTTGTTTAATATTCTGCTAGACTGCCGACACTATGCGAATAGCCCTCGTTCATGACTATTTGAATCAATACGGAGGCGCCGAGCGGGTTCTGGAGGCGCTCTGTGAGGTGTTTCCCGATGCGCCGATATATACGCTTTTGTATGATGAACAGGCGACTGGCCATGTATTTAAGGGCAGGGAGATTCATACGTCATTCATCCAAAAGATTCCCTTTAGCCGCAGTAATCATCGGATCTTTCCGCTTCTTATGCCGCTTGCCATTGAGCAGTTTGACCTCTCGTACTTCGATACGGTACTCTCGGTTTCGGCATCATTTGCCAAGGGCGTTATCACCAAGCCCGGCACGCGCCACATCAATTATTGTTTGACGCCGACGCGGTATCTCTGGGATGACAGCCACCGCTATATTGATGAGTTCAACTATTTTTGGCCGCTCAAAAAACTTCTTCCTTTGTTTATCTCGTATCTGCGAGTTTGGGACAAGGAAGCATCGCTTCGCGTTGATGAGTATGTTGCGATATCGAATTTTATCAAAGAACGTATAACCAAGTATTACCGGCGCGATGCTCAGGTCGTTTATCCACCCCTCAATGCATCAAAGTACCGTATTGCCGACCGTGTCGACGATTATTTTCTGATGGTTGGACGACTTGTCGGATACAAGCGTTTTGATCTTGCAGTCAAAACATTCACGGCGATGGAACTTCCGTTGAAAATAGTGGGGGACGGACCGGAAATGAAAAAGCTCAAAGCTATCAGCGGAAACAGCAAGAGTATTGAATTTTTGGGACTCGTCTCTGATTACAAAATGCCGGAGCTGTACGCGCATGCCCAGGCGGTGGTGTTTCCCCAAGAAGAAGACTTTGGCCTCGTACCGCTGGAAGCTATGGCTTCAGGGCGTCCTGTAATTGCGTACAGAGGCGGGGGAGCTCTTGAAACGATCGTTGAGAACAAGACGGGCGTATTCTTTGACCAGCAGACGGAGATCGATCTGTCGCTTGCTGTCGGAAAGTTTCGGATGATGGAATTCGATCCGCAAGCAATCCGTGCTCATGCGTTGACATTCGACAAGGAGATTTTCAAGAAAAAAATCGAGCAGATCGTGTATCAAAATAAGCTTTGGTAGCACTCCGCTATCAACAAGCACTTCTATTTGTTTTGTAGTATACTGAAGGGGTGAAGCCAAAACTGAACGTCTCGTTGGCTTTGTTTGACATCAAACCGAAACGACAGTCGGGGAGCTTTGATGCACAAGTAACCACAAGCGTCCCCCGTCATCTTAACCTGAGGACTAAGGCTCCCGTCACACCGACCATATCAATGGAGGGATTACTCGCGTCGGCACCGGTCGCCTCTCATAAGGATTTTATTGAGCGCGAAGTCGAGCGGGAACTCGGGTCATTTGCGAAGCCGGCCGCATCCGTGGTCGTTGCACCTTCTACATACCCATCTCCAGAGGCAGTATTGGTGCGCAGCGAACCGTCGCAGGGCCCGCTTGAGCATACCCTTGCAACACCCGACCATTCAGAGCTTGAGCGATTCTGGAATACGCAGGATGTTCCCTCTTCCGGTGTTTCTCAAGCGCGGGGTTCTACGGTAACTTTTGCTTCGGTTCCGTCGATGCCAATACAGGTTCCTGTTGCTCAACTCTCGCCTGCTGCGCGAGAGGTTGAGATATGGACTCAGCGGATCAAGTCCAATCAACAAGCGCGGGGCAATATGCCAATAAGGGTTGCCAAAAAGGGGCTTGGGCGCGGATGGCGGCACCGAACCAAGATGTTTATCGGACTTGCCATAGCTATTGCCGTGGGTGGAACAGGGGTTGTCGCTCTTGCCCGAGGGGGCGTGTTCGTGCGCCAAAGCATTGTTGAGAACGGGCAGGATGCCGTTGCCAACTTGGAGCAGGCAAAGCAGGATTTGGAAGCATTTGATTTCTCAAGAGCCGCTGATAACTTTGCGCTTGCCACAAGTAATTTTGGTAAAGCATCGGGGGCGTTAAGCAATATCGGCGCTTCTCTCGCTTCCGTGTTAAGCTCTTTTCCGGGCTTCAGAAACGTACAGGCTGCCAGCAATATCGTTGAAGCGGGCAAGCGGATATCGCAATCGGGAGAGAGTTTATCGCGCGCGTTTGCCGGCCTCCAGCAAGTCAATTTCCTTGCGATGATGCATCCGCAAGACGGGAGCACGGTACCCTCCATCGCCAAGCCGTTAAACAACTTCAAAGAAGCGTTGTTGTATGCGGACAAGAATATTCGTACCGCTCAGCAGCTACTCGCCGATGTACAGGATGATGCATTGCCTGAAGATAAGCGTGAATTATTTGAATCTTTTCGCGACAAGATACCGCTCTTCCAATCCTCGATTGGGGAAGCGATGCACTATTCTGATTTTTTACTCAAGCTGGTGGGGGACTACAACAGCAAGCAGTATCTTGTCCTGCTTGAAAATAATACTGAGCTCCGGCCGACGGGTGGTTTTCCGGGCACCTATGCGTTGATAACGTTCGATCGCGGTGCCTTAAAGAAAGTATTTATTGACGATATTTACAATATCGACGGGCAAATAAAAGAGAATATCATTCCCCCGCGGCCGATACAGCACATCACGCCAAACTGGGGACTTCGTGATGCCAACTGGTTCGCCGATTTTCCCACCTCTGCGCGCGTGATACAGACGATGTATCAACGCGACGGCGGAGGAGCGGTGGATGGAGTGCTGGCTATCAACCCGTCGGTAATCGCGCGATTGCTTGATATCACCGGACCGATCGCTATGCCGGAATACAATGTAACGCTTGATTCTCGCAACTTTCTTGCCGAGATTCAGGACGAAGTCGAATATAAAGCCTCTCGGGCGCAACCAAAAAAAATTCTCTTTGATTTCCAGCCAAGATTTTTTGCCAAGCTCTCCACACTTCCCAAAGAGAAATGGATGGACGTGTTCAAGGTCTTGCTTGAATCCATCGATCAGAAACACATTCTTGCATCATTCAATGATCCAAGCCTTGAACAGACCGCAATCGAGAATGGTTTCGCGGGGGAGCTAAAGTCCACCGACGGCGACTACCTGCAAGTAGTATATTCAAACGTTAAAGGAGGCAAAGCGGATGCGGTAACGACAAATTCGATGAAACTTTCCACGGAACTTAATGATGCCACCGGAATTTCCCACACGCTTGCCATTACTCGCGTCAATACGGGCGGCAATTCTCCGTACCCCTTCTACAATCACGAGAATTCAGCGTATGTGAAAGTGTATCTGCCCAAGGGCGCGGTGTTCGATTCCATTGCAGGACAATCGTCGCCCGGTTTCAAGCCACTTGTTTCCTATGCCGATTTGGGTTTCAAGAAGGATCCCGATCTTGATGCCGTTGAGAGTACTATTACCAATCCTCAACCGGATGTGGATGTATTCACCGAATCGGACAAGACTGTTATTGGGTTCTGGATTATCACAAAACCACAGAAGACAAGCTCTGTTGCGCTCTCGTACCATATCCCATATAGCGCGATTCGTTTGCCAAAGAAGCAATATTCGCTTGTGTGGCAGAAGCAGGCGGGTACCTTCAGCGACGCAATACAATTCAATTTCAAGCTTCATCCCGGTATGTCGGTCGCAGGCCATAGTCCGGAACTGCAGGAGCTGGGCAATTCTCTCGTGGTATCATCTGACCTCTCTGTCGATAAGGAACTGCAGGTCGTACTCAATTAGTCTCGCTTCCCGCCTCAAATAATGCTAGGCTGTTTCGGTGAAGAATATCCGAAATTTCTGTATCATCGCGCATATTGACCACGGAAAATCGACCCTCGCGGATCGTTTTTTGGAATTGACGGGGACGATTGAGAAGCGAAAGATGCAGGAGCAATTCCTCGATACGATGGAGCTTGAGCGCGAACGTGGAATCACGATCAAGCTGCAGCCCGTCCGCATGGACTACACGCTACACGACACGCGTTACACGCTTAACCTGATCGATACACCCGGACACGTCGACTTTTCTTACGAAGTCTCCCGCTCACTGGCGGCCGTGGAGGGCGCTGTTCTGCTCGTTGATGCAACCAAGGGTGTACAGGCGCAGACGCTTGCCAATCTGTATCTCGCGCAGGCGCAGGGGCTTGCGATCATACCTGTCATTAATAAAATCGACCTTCCCAATGCGCGCGTTGCCGAAGTCGAGGAGGAGATCGGCAATATCCTATTGGTTGAGCCGGGAGATATCTTGCATATCTCCGCCAAAGAAGGTACCGGCGTGGCAGAGGTGCTCGAGGCGGTTATTGAACGAATCCCCCCTCCAGCGCTCCACGCTACACAGGACGCGCTTCGCGCATTAATCTTTGATTCGGCATTCGATATCTATAAAGGCGTGCTTGCATATATCCGTGTTTTTGAAGGAACGATAAAGGCTGGGGATAAGATCCGACTGTTCGCCTCAGAGGCCGGAGCGGACGTCATCGAAGTTGGTATCTTTACGCCTGCGCTCAAGAAGGGCGACGAACTTTCCGCCGGAGATATCGGCTATGTTGCCACCGGATTAAAAAACGTGGGAGATGTTCGAGTCGGTGATACGGTTATGGACGCTACACACTACACACTACACGATGCGCCCTTGCCAGGGTACAAAGAGCCGCGTCCGGTTGTTTTTGCCAGCTTTTATCCGGAAGAAGGAGAGGATTATGACAATTTTCGTGATGCATTGGGAAAACTCAAGCTCACCGATGCATCGCTTTTGTATGAGCCTGAATCATCGCCCGCGCTTGGACGGGGATTCCGACTCGGTTTTTTGGGAATGCTCCATGTGGAGATCATCAGCGAACGTTTGCGCCGCGAATTCAAGCTATCACTCATCATATCAACGCCGTCGGTAGAATATCATGTTCGCACAAAACGCGGGGAAGATATCCTGGTTCGTTCCGCCGCGCTTTTGCCGGACCCAAGCTTAATCGAGATCCTTCAGGAGCCGAGAGTGAATCTTGAGATCTTAAGTCCCGCAACGTATCTCGGCCAGCTTATGAAGCTGATGACTGAATATCGGAGTGAATATCGAGCCACAGACTATCTCACCAAAGAAATTGTTATTCTCAAATATACCGTGCCATTAGCCGAGATCATCACTGATTTTTATGATCGGCTCAAGAGTGTCAGCTCTGGCTATGCTTCGATGAGCTATGAGCCGGCGGGGTATCAAGCTTCCGATCTTGTCCGTCTCGACATCCTTGTTGCCGACGAACTGGTTGAGCCATTCTCCAAGATCGTACCTCGCGAACTTGCATATCAAGAGGGGAAACGCATCGTTGAAAAACTGAAAGTGGTTATCCCCCGCCAATGGTTTGCAGTTTCGCTCCAAGCCGCCATCGGAGGTAAGATTATTGCTCGCGAGACTATCAGCGCCTTGCGCAAGGATGTCACCGGCTATCTCTATGGAGGCGATATTACGCGCAAAAAGAAACTTCTTGAAAAGCAAAAGCGCGGCAAAAAGCGCATGCAAGCCGAAGGCCATGTTGAAATTCCGCAGGAGGTATTCCTCGAAATGCTCAAAAAGTAGCGATGTTAAGCAGTAGGGCTATAGAAATCGCGAGGCTGGTATCGCTCGTATTTCTTGTATCGCTTTCTTTGCTCAGTACCCAAAGATGGGGACGAGGAGAAATGCGACCGACGATATAATCGTAAGCGAGGCGATAATGATAGCAACTATCCGAGTGGTTTTTTGCGTCATAGTAAGTGTGTAACTTTAATATACTGCCAGTGTACGATATAATGGGAAAATAATCCAGAGTATGCAAAGAATTTTCCAATCACGCTGGCTGGCCGGATTGTTTCTTCTGCTCCTTGTGTTTTTCGGGCTGTCCGCCGTTCGGCTATATGGACGCATTAAGGAATTGAGAGGTCAGATTTCGACCGCGGACAAGAATATTCAGGATGTTGCGCGCAGAACAAGGGAGCTCGAACATAATACAGAGTATCTCAAGAGTGGCGCTTATCTCGAACGACAAGCCCGGCTCACGCTCAATGTGAAGAAACCGGGCGAAAAAATTGTCTATTTTTATGCGAATCAGTATACTACCCAAGATTTGGCACAAGATTCTTCGGCGTCGGTTTCCCGTTCATGGTGGCAGGAGCTGGTTGGATCCGTTTTTCACTGACGCGGGTGTGGTTCAATGGTAGAACACGACCTTCCCAAGGTTGAAACGAGGGTTCGATTCCCTTCACCCGCTCAAACATAAAAAACGATATCATCTGATATTATTTTTTATGTTTTTAGTGAAGCAAGCAAATGATTTTGCTTGCGTGGGGAATCGAACGCCGGAGCGATGTTCCGCAAGTATGCGGAACCGCGAGGCGGTGGCTAGACCGAGGCGAGCGACGGCGAGCCGAGAGTCGAAGCCGATTCCCTTCACCCGCTCAAACATAAAAAACGATATCATCTGATATTATTTTTATGTTTGCGACGAGATGTGTCAGTATTTGAACCCATGATTTTATCCGGATAGTATACCTCTAGATATCAGATAAAATAATAATAAATTTTATTAATATGGACGAACACAGCATGTCACGGTTTGCCGTCGTTGCGATAGTTGCGGGTCTCATTGGGGGATGGCTGGGGAGCAATATCAATAGTGCTGGGTTTAGAACATTTCCGGCAAGTATTAACGACGCCGTTCCGGGCATCTCCGCAGTATCATCCGAAGAACAACAAGTTATACAGGTTGTGAAGCGGGCGTCGCCGTCAGTTGTCAGTATTGTGGCAACACAAGATCTCAAAATCGTTGAGCAGGGCCAGAGCAATCCCTTCCGGGATTTTTGTAATGATCCGTTTTTCCGGCAGTTTTTTGGGGATCAATGTTCAGTTCCAAGTCAGCCGCCCACTTCGCGTACCGAACAGCGCCAGATTGGCGCCGGTAGTGGATTTATCATCAGTTCTGACGGCATGATTTTGACTAATAAGCATGTTATTACAGTTGGAAAAGACACAAGTTTTACGGTTATAACACATGATGGGAAAAAATATCCGGCAAAGATTCTTGCCCAAGATCCAGTCCAAGATCTTGCAGTAATGAAGATTGACGCGCGCAATTTACCATCCCTCACGCTTGGAGATTCAACCAATCTACAAATCGGTCAAACGGTTATTGCGATTGGTAATGCGCTGGGGCAGTTCTCAAACAGCGTTTCTAAGGGAGTCATTTCCGGGCTCTCCCGATCTATTGTCGCTTCCGACGGTGGGGGATCGTCGGAAAAGTTGTCACAGGTCATTCAGACCGATGCCGCCATTAATCCGGGTAATTCGGGTGGTCCCCTTCTTAATCTTTCCGGTGAAGTTATTGGTGTCAATACTGCCATTGCGGAGGGAGCACAGAATATTGGTTTTGCAATCCCCATCAATCAGGCGAAGCGCGATATTGACCAGGTGAAGTCAGGAAAGGCAATTTCATATCCATTTTTAGGTGTTCGCTATATTCTGATTGATGACGAAATCAAAGCAAAAAATAATCTGGCCATTGACAATGGTGCGCTCGTGAGCCGAGGTGACGCTAGGACCGATCTTGCTGTAACTCCCGGGTCGCCGGCGGACAAAGCGGGAATTCGCGAGAACGATATTATCCTGGAAGTGGATGGAATCACCATTGATGCGGGACATGACCTATCACAAATTGTCCAAACCAAAAATGTCGGACAAATAATCAAACTCAAAATCCTCAGTCAAGGAACGGAAAAGACAGTTTCTGTGACGCTTGCGCAACGAAAATAGCTGGGTTGGTCTACATTGACTGTCATGTCGCAATAGGATATGAATGAGACCATGGCGCATGGCAGTGACATCTCTGACAAAATTGACACATGCATAGTTTTGGCACATGTGGCACTGGAACGTGTCAGTGCCAAAACTGAAATTGGCACACTTTTGGCACAAAGAGATATTTTGGCACTCAAATTGGCACTGACAAAATTGAAATTGGCACTGAAAAAATCATATATACAACATAAGACCAATAAAACAGTACAAAATAAGAACCCCGAGATTACTATAGGTACAAGTGCCAAATCTAAGCGTGCACCACGGAGTGTCAATTTGGCAGTATATAAAAAATCGCGTTCGACCGCGGAAGCGATATTGGGTGCAATGGAAGGCCGGGGATTTGTCTCATCCGGTGATATAGAAGCTTTACTGCCCAAACTAAGCAAGCGAACCATCTACCGATACCTCAAAAGTCTACTGGCTCAAGGGGTGATTGCGAAGCACGAAGATGCTGATACCTATGCCTACGACAAACAGGGCGTGTAGGGGCCAATTATCCACATATTTCGCTTGTTTCTTTTCCTCGGTACACATATACTGTACACATTGACTTGTTTTCCTTGTTTTGCTAGGCTTTCTGGGAGTAACTGTCATATTTGCCAAGGTTGCGCGTCTTTTCTTAGGAAGTACCAAAAGCATGCAATTACCTGTGGGTAGTGACCATAGATAGTGATTCGTACGTGAGAGGCCCGCGATGAGGCCACTTTTTGCGTAATATGGATCGGCATCGGCAATCGGCACCTGCGATTCTCGATGTTGGTCTGTATAATGGAAGAACATTGACAATCGAATATCAGTTGTCAGAAACAGTGTATGGTTCTTCCGTTTTTACGTGAGTTTAATGAAGTGCGATCGAACAAGTGCTGGTCGATGTTCATCGCGAAGTACGTATTAGTAATCTTTCGTCGCTTGGTCCTTGTGACAAGGCGATGGAAGAAAAATCGAATTATAATTATGAGTATTGCTATAACACACGATCAGACACGATCCTTCAAAAAGATCCTTCCGATCGTACTTGCTGCAGCGGCAATTTTGGCGGTAGCGGCATTCGTGTCCTATCAGCCAGTCGCCGATGCATCTACAACTCCCGCACAATGGGGGTTGAAAGAAGGTGATCGTATCTCCGCGAATAACATCGCGGCCGGTATCGATGATCCGGATCTCTATATCATCAATGACTTTGGCTACATGCGCTTGATCCTCAATCCCGCAATTGCGGCGATGTATGGTCAGCTCGGTGCATGGCCCCAGCCATTCTTGAGCAGAGTCAAGACAGTCAGTCCCGCAGTTCGCGATGCATTCACCTATTCCGGACTTTTCCGCAATTGTGAATCCAACGAACAGGCCGTATGGGCGTATGAATTTACCGGCGAAGATACCGGTGTCATCCACCATGTTGCCATGACCGGCGAAGCTGCTGTTGCACAGGATGCCAACTTCTTCAAGAAGGTATTCTGCATCAACAACAAGGAGGCCGCTTGGTTTACCAAGAGTCCCGTTGATTACACGAATCTGAGCCAGATCATGAACTATTGCCGCCCCGGCCAGAGCAATTGTCAGGGCGTAACCCCGACACCTCCTCCATCAGGTCCGATCTCCGCCACACTTGCTGCGAACAACCCGGCATCCGGCACGCTCGTTGCAGGACAGGCCATCGCAGACCTCATCCATATCCAGTTCATGGGTACGGGTACAGTCACCCAGATGGTGTTCAAGAGAATAGGCATTTCGTCCGATACGACGCTCTCAAGCGTGTATCTCTACGAAGGTGAGAGTCGCTTGTCCGATTCTTCAACAGTTAGCAGCAACATGATCACCTTCAATGATCCGACAGGACTCTTCGTGGTCAACGGATCACGCGTGATTTCCACGAAATCGAATATCGCAGCCAGTACGTCGGGCCAGACGGTTGGTCTCCAGCTCGTTTCGTACACGGTTACCGGTGGCACGATGTCAACAGTCAATCTGAATGGAAATCTATTCACGATTGCAGAGGCATCGCTCGCAACGGCTGACTTTGGTGCAACGACGACCCCGGCCGCCGCAACCATTAATCCGCAAAACGATTATGTGATGTGGCAGAACACTGTTACCGTCGGCGTACGTAGTGTGACGCTCAAGTCCTTCAAACTGCGCCAAGTTGGTTCAGTCTATCCGACCGACCTCTCGAACTTCCGTCTCTATGTTGACGGAGTGCAGGCAGGCGGTGCTGTCGCGTCTCTTGATGCGCAGGGCTATATTACCTTTGACTTAAGTGGAGCTCCGGTCACGTTGCAAACGGGCGGACGCATCATCAAGCTTGTGGGTAATATTGTGAACGGTTCGAGCCGTAACTTCAGTTTCTCGCTTCGACAAGCCGGGGATATCAACGTAGTTGACAGTAACTTCGGTGTCTCCATTCTCGCGACGAACAATGGATCGGCATTCTCTGCTGTCACCAGTGGTGTTCAGACACTCGGTGCCGGAACAATCAGCATTACCAAGACTTCCGACTCACCGTCGGTGAGCGTCGTCAAAGGTGCTTCTGGCGTTACCCTTGCGCGTTACACGGTCCAAGCGGCCGGTGAGAAGGTAAAGGTTGAAAATCTTTCCTTCAATATTGTGGACAGCGCGAACCGCAATGCGTTCTCGCTTCGCAATGGCGCGATCTTCATGAAGTCATCCACGGACACGACCTGGACCCAGATCGGCAGTACGCAGTCAATCTGCGGATTTGACGATCAAACGACCGGCCAGTGTACCTCGATTGCGGTTGCCAGTGCTTCCTACACGACCTTCACGTTCGGTTCAGCCCTCACGGTTGATCCGCTCAATCCGGTTCAGATAGAGGTTCGTGCCGACATGGTGGACAACGATGGTACGGACAACGTAACATCGGGAGATACAGTCCAAGCCAGAGTCTTCTACAAGAGCACCTTCAATAACGCCCAGCTCATGACGTCGCTCTCGTACATTAACGCTCCGACGGCTGCCAACCAAGACGGAAACACCCTGACAATTCAGGCAGGCACATTGACGCTCTCCAAGTACGCGGCATACGCGGACCAGACTGTCATTGTACCGAAGTCCCTCGTTAAGCTTGGTCACTACACGCTCACAGGCAGTGCCTTTGAGGATGTGAACGTTAACACGATTGCCGGTGGATTCACGGAAGGCGACGAATGGACTGCTGCAAAACTGGCAGACGTCTATGTAAAGGTTGTTGGGCCGGACGGCAATACGGTGTATACTAGCGACAAAAAAGGCACCGTATCAGCGACCGCAAGCTCCTCATGGTCAGTCAACTTCGTGATTGCGAAGAATGTTACGCAACATGTTGAAGTCTGGGGAACAGTGCAGTCATTCACCGTCGCCGGTGCTGACGACACGATGCGAACCGAGGTTTCTGTAACGGGAACGACCACACAGTCGAACACCTCAACATCAACCTCCGTCATTCTTGGTCAAACCATGACTGGCGGTGCCGGTTCCGTCGCATCGGGACTCTATGGCACGATCTCTGACAAGCTCACTGCGGCAAACACCACGACGGATGCCGTACGCTTCAGCTTCACGGGTACCAATGATGCCTTCACGCTGACTGATGTAACCATGAAGGTGAACAATGCGAACGCGGCAAGCACTGTTGCCAAGGTTCTCCTCAAGGACGTCAATGGTACGACTGTCGCCCAAAAGGATATTGCCCTTGTGGCAAGCGGCAGCTACTATGCGACATTCACCGGTCTAAGCCTTACGATTCCCGCAAATGTAACCGACGGGCTGGTTCTTACCGGTGCCGTTCAGTTTGGCAGTATCGGTGTGGGAGCTGCGACAACCAGTGCGAATGCTCAGTTGACAATGACCGAGTTCAAAGCGCAGGACTCCAACGGTACGCAGACAACCGGCGATACGGATCGTGCAGGTGCAAACCTGTATGCCCACGCCAGCTACCCGACAGTTGCATCACTTGCGAATGTTGATGGAAATACGTTGAACAATGGAACAAAGTACATTTCTTCGTTCAACCTTTCCAACACAGGCGGTCAGGTCGGATGGGATAAGATCAAATGGACGACCGCTAAGGATACAAACACCATCATGACCTCCTCGAGCTTCAAGCTCTTCGAGAATGGTGTTGACGTGAGCTCTCAAGGTACGTTCACGGTGACAGGTGCCGGTGCAGGATTTACTGCCGGTACTATCATCTTCGTCTGGACAGCCGAGCGTCCGCTTACCACCACGACCAAGTATGAACTGCAGACAAATGTCAGTGGTGTTGATGCCGCGGGTGACTTCATCCAGGCCCAGATCACGCAGCCTTCGAGCAATGCAACGCCATCGCAGTACGCGACAGTTGCTGCTACGACCGCTTCGTTCGTGTGGACTGATCGTTCAGCTGCCAGTCACGGTCTCGGGACCGGTGATTGGATGAATGATCATCTCGTCTTGAGCCTGCCGTTGACTTGGACAAGCACCAAGTAACGACGCTCTCGCTTCTCGGTAGCGATCGTATACCGTAGACCACAAACCCCGCCTCTGGCGGGGTTTTGGTTTGTGGTATACTTGGTACATGATTGAGCAGCCAATCGACTCTCGCAATATCAAGGCGAGCCTCCTTGTATTAGCCATTGTTATTGCCGGATCTTTTACGTTCCAATATCTTCGGTTGCGGAATGCGACCGTTACCAACAGCGAGAGCCAAGCCCAATACCATATCCCCATCTGGCTTCCCAAACCCTCCGATTACGGACTCCACGAAGGCGATATCATCGGTTCCCGCAGCAAA
>Ga0155794_129_pt1 | contig 73117 bp, 81 predicted proteins | sample RifCSPlowO2_01_FD_107448 | JGI IMG/M metagenome (GOLD analysis project Ga0155794, IMG submission 107448) | Candidatus Yanofskybacteria bacterium RIFCSPLOWO2_01_FULL_49_25 | reverse complement strand
CTTTTCTTTGATATCTTCCCAGGCGGTCGTGCGTTGTGCGCGCTTGAGCGAGAGTTCGCGGAAGCCGAGACCCTCCTCGTCTTCAATGCCCAAGAGTATCGCCGTGACAGTCTGGCCGACGGCGAGAGATTTTTGAAGCGTGGTGTTGTCGTAAAATTCGCCCGGATAGACGACGCCCGTGCCAAGCGCACCAAGATCCACCATGACGGCGTTCTTGCTGATATTAATGATAACTCCCTCGACGACATCGCCCACCTTGGGCAGTACGACATCGCTCTTCGCCATCAGATCTTTCATTGAAAGACCGGCCAGCGCCGAGAGGGAATTCATCGAAGTCTGGTTGTCCGCAGGCATTGGGGTATCCATACGTAAGGGAGAGTGTAACATGGTTTTTTTTGATCCGCAAGCTCGCGCTTGCGCGGATTGCACACCACGATCACCACTCAAAAATCCAGCGAGTTTTTTCGCTCTTCCAAAACTGTGGATTCACCTCGCAGTGTGCTTCGCACGATTATACTGCTCGGTGACCATGCAATCACACAGTTTTGAAAGTGCTCTTAGGCGCGCAATCCGCCCGCTGAAAGTACTTGCATAAAATATATTTATGTGTTATTATAAAATAAGCGTAATTCCTACGCGTTAAGGAGGCATCGATGTCGATCAGGCCTATGACTGTGTGCATCAACAAGTGCGACGGATGCGAATCAATAATCCGCGAGAAGACGACTGAAGGACTAACCGAGGCGGGTTGGCAGTTCATCCACAACTCGACCCGCTCAGGTTTCCAGTGCCCCAAGTGCGTAGAAGCACACCCCCCGCTCACAAGCGCTCCTCTCCTCACGGAGGCACGGAAGGGAGAGATCGCGCTGAAGTTGATCAAGTACAAGTACCGCCAGGAAGGTATGCGTATCGGTCCCCACACCAGACGGGAGATCGGTAGCATCGCCAAGGAGATCGGGATCTCGCCCGAGGAAGCCATGGCCTTCGTGGAAACCATGGTCCGCGAGCTCGTGAACGAAACCTTCCCGAAGCGGACTTCCTAGCGCTTCCAGCTCTTTCTCAACAGATGGCAGGGTGGACCACGCGGTCTCTAAAAGGGTAATTGTACCTCTCTCACTAGTTTAGGAGATAAGGGCAGGATAAGAACCTCTCCCCCCATCTGCTTCAAGGCCTCGGGTCCCGCGACTCGAGGCCGTTTTCCATCGTAGTTTTTTGTTTTTCAAACCAAGCGAAGCCCCTCCGTTTCTCCGTCGACTTTGAAAATAGAGTGAGCCTTGGGGTAACTACTTCGGAGCACTTCCAACAGAGTGGATTGCATGGTCGGCCGTAGGTATAATCAGCAGCACCGGAGGCCGAATCCACGCTGTTGAAAGAATGCAGTCCGCTCGCAGGGCTGACAAATGGTGCTCCGGAGTAGTTACCCCAAGGCGAAACGACCCTTCCAATCAAGCCCAAAACCTGCTACCATGTACGCATGACTATCACCTGGTACGGACAGTCTTGTTTTCGTCTGGAGAGCAAAGACATCCGCGTTCTCATTGATCCATTCTCAAAAGAAATCGGCCTCAAGCCGCCCCGTATCAACGATACGATCGTGGCACTGACGCATGAGCATTTTGATCATAATAATGTGGGAGAAGTTGGACCGGAGACTTTCGTTATCCGTGGACCGGGCGAGTATGAAAAGTCGGGGATACAGATAGTCGGTATCCAATCCTTCCATGACAACGAGGGCGGAACGCAACGTGGCTATAATACTATCTATGTGATTAAGATCGAAGGCATCACCGTGTGCCATCTCGGCGATTTCGGCCAGCATGAACTGACGAGCGAACAACTCGAAACCATCGGCGAGGTTGATGTCTTAATGACTCCTATTGGCGGAGTTTATACGATTGATGGCACGCAAGCCGTCCGCATCGTGGAAGCTATTGAACCAAAAATCATCATTCCGATGCACTACAAAGTCCCGGGTCTTGCCGTTGATCTTGAGGGTCCGCAGAAGTTTATCAAAGAGATTGGTCTGAAGGCCGAAGAGGTTGAATCGCTAAAGCTCCAACAGAAGAGCCTTCCCACGGAAGAGATGTTGCTGTATACATTTAAATTGTAAGCACCTTTCCGCTTTCCATGAAACTTCTTGATGAAATTCGCCAACAGCCGGAGCACATACGCCATATTTTTATGTGGACGATGGTGGTGCTGTCGTTTTCAATCATTGGTTTTGTCTGGTTCCAAAGCAAAAGCCGCCAAGTTGTCGCTTTGCTGAATCCGGAAAAAGCGCAACAGGATGAAGCGCGAAATCTTGCAGCGAATGATAAGTCACCGTCACCATTCGCGGCGATCGGCAATTCATTCAAGGATCTGACAGCGAACATTTCCGCGCTGTGGAAGAAGAGCTCTCCCGCACTACTCCAAAACTATTCCGCAATAACTCCCGTTCCGCCAAGACCGCTTCCTGTTAAATAATCATCATGGCTTTTCAAATAGGCACAATCAGACCGCGCGAGATCGTCAAGGAGATGCAAGACTCCTATCTTGACTATGCGATGAGTGTCATTGTTGCGCGCGCGTTGCCGGATGTCCGCGACGGATTTAAACCGGTGCATCGCAGAATTATTTACGCCATGCACAAGCTTGGTCTGACGCCGGGATCCAAGTTCATGAAATGCGCCCGTATCACCGGAGAAACGATGGGTAAATATCACCCGCATGGAAATTCGGCAATTTATGATTCCCTTGCGCGTATGGCACAGGATTTTTCACTTCGATATCCCTTGGTCTGGGGACAGGGGAATTTCGGTTCGGTTGACGGTGATCCACCAGCAGCTGAACGATACACCGAGGCAAAACTTCATGCGATCACCGAAGAACTGCTTGCCGACATTGATAAAGAGACGATAGATTTCGTTGATAACTATGACGGAACTCACCAAGAACCCAGCGTATTGCCTTCTCGCGTTCCAAACCTTCTCCTCAACGGTTCCATGGGCATTGCGGTCGGTATGACGACCAATATTCCTCCGCACAATCTCAGCGAGATTCTCGATGCTCTTATGTATCTCACAGAACATTCCGACGCCGATGTCGGAGAGCTTATGCAATTCGTCAAAGGTCCTGATTTCCCGACGGGCGGTTCGATTTACAACGAACGCGACATCGCCAACGCATATGCGACCGGCAAGGGGCCTATCGTTATGCGCGGCGAGGCTGAGATTGTGGAATCGGAGAAGAGAGGCTTCCAGATTATTATCAAAGAGATACCGTATCAGGTGAACAAGTCTGACTTGATCGTTAAAGTCGCAGATCTTGTGAAGGACAAAAAGATCATTGGCATTAAGGACATCCGCGACGAGTCTGATCGGGAGGGTATGCGCATTGCCATTGATCTCAAGCAAGATGCATTTCCGCGCAAGATACTCAACCAGCTATATTCATTCACCGAGCTTCAGAAAACATTCCACGTCAACATGCTGAGCTTATCGGATGGCATACAACCCCAAATCATGGGGCTCAAGATGATGCTTGAGAAGTTCCTCGAGCATCGGAAGGTCGTTGTCCGGCGCCGGAGCGAATATGATCTCCACAAAGCCGAGGAACGCGCGCATATCCTCGAAGGTTTGTCCAAGGCGCTCGACCACATCGACGAAATCATTAAGATTATCAAGAAGTCCGAATCGCGCGACGATGCGGCAACCAACCTCATTAAGCGTTTTAAGTTCAGCGATCGCCAGACTGTTGCCATTCTCGAGATGCGCCTTCAGACGCTCGCCGGCCTTGAACGCAAGAAGATTGAGGACGAACTCAAAGAAAAGCGCGATCTTATCGCCTATCTCAAGGATCTCTTGGCGCATCCCAAGAAAATGCTCGCTGTCATCAAAAAAGAATTTGAAGAAATAAGAGAGAAATTTGGCGACGAGCGCCGGACACGGGTTATGAAGAATGCGGTGCGCGAGATTGGAGAAGAGGAACTTATCCCCGAAGAAGAGTCGCTCTTCATGATCACCTTCGGCGGATACATCAAGCGCATTCCGCCCGCGGCGCTCAAGGCGCAAAAGCGCGGCGGCAAGGGGCTCATCGGCATTGCGACCAAGGAAGAAGATGCGGTCAGCCACTTCTTTATCGCCAACACGCATGACGATATCATGTTTTTCACCAATACCGGCAAAGTGTTTCAGACAAAGGGCTATGAAGTGCCTGAGTCAACGCGCCAGGCAAAAGGCAAGGCGCTGGTCAATTTTCTCCAGATTGCTCCGACTGATCGTATCACGGGCATCGTGCCGATTCCGAAAGGGAAAAATGCAACAAAGGACGCCGACAAGCGAAAGTATCTGGTCATGACAACCGCGAAGGGTATTATCAAGAAAGTCGAAAGTAGCGAGTTTGCACAGATCCGACGCAATGGCATGGTTGCCATCAAGCTCCACGGCGATGATGAGCTCAAGTGGGTTAAGGCGACATCGGGTTCGGACGAAATCATTCTCACCACATCGGATGGTTCCGCGGTGCGATTCAAAGAAAAGGACGTCCGTCCCATGGGACGCAACGCCGCCGGTGTTATTGGCATCCGTCTCGATAAGGGCGCGTTGGTTGTCGGCGCCGATGTCATTCCCGCATCCGCCGATGTCAAAGCGCTTAAGCTTCTCGCGGTCATGGCAAACGGCTATGGCAAGCGCACCGACATTTCCGCATACAAAATCCAAAATCGCGGTGGGAAGGGAATCTTTACGGCAAAAATAACTCCCAAGACAGGGGATCTTATTTCCGCCTACGTAGTCAACGATGCGGAAGACGAAGAAATCATCGCCGTCTCCCGCAAGGGCGTCGTCATCCGTACCGCACTTGCGACCATTTCCGTCCTCGGCCGTGCCACACAAGGCGTCCGTATCATGAAGATGGAAGACAAAGATACTGTCGCCAGTGTTGTGGTGGTGTAGCTCCCATGTATTTACATGCAACCTGATAGAAAATTACCCAAGACGAATGAGAAAAGTCTTGCGTCGTCTGGATTAGCAAGCAAATCAAAGGAAGTCGATCGTTTCGAGTATAAATCCTTGAAAGAAGGATTATTGAACGGCTCTGTCTCTCTTGAAGAAGTTCGAAATAAGCTTATCGGGCTTGATCAATCGACTCTTCCAAGAGATGCGTCGGTAGAAAATCTAAATTTTCTATATGATCCGCAAATTGTTGATTTTCTGAACCAGCAACAACCCGAAGTAGTAGAAGGATATGGGAGGCTTTTAAGCTTTACCGAATTCCATGTTGCCCAATCACTTGTTGCAAATAATCCTCAAGGGGCTGTAGACCATTTTAGAAAGGCCCTGGAAAGCGTCCGAGCCGATCAATCAGTTGGAAGTTGGACCGCATATATTGAAGGGACTCTTTTGTATATGGAAGGCAAAGAAATTCCCGATGACCTTATAGCGAGAGTTGTTGAACCGAGAAACCTGGAGATTCTAAAGAATTTTAATGCAGGGTTGAGAGAAAGAGGGACCCCTTCGTACGAAAAGGATTACAGTAAAAATACCGATCGAGTCAAGGCAAAGGAAACGAGAGAGAAAATTGCACAAGCTCTCGATGCTATCTCTGATCTTGGGATAGTAAAAGTATATGATCGTTCCGGTAAAGTAATGTTCTCCGGCAATCCAGAACAGCTTTTGGTTTTTTACAGAAACAAGGACTACGGGGAACCTGAAAATATCGGAAGTATTACGGATGACGATGGAGAAAGTATTTTTCGCTTTGGTCCCGGAGATGATCATGGATTTACTGATAGAAAAAGGATCGACGATCTTTTCAGACAATTAGAAGGTCGCGTAACTTCAAAGGTTAGTGCGGCAAAAAGACAACAGAGCATGGCTGAACTCCGGCAATCATTAGGCATTGAACAAAGTACCATTGTCACAGAGGAAGTCACACCTCAAGCTGAGGAGCAATCGGCGTCAGTTGAAACACGACCTGAAAATCCTCTTGAACGCGAAAGTCTTTTCGACGACAAAAAAGTTGCTCAAATTTTGGACGTAACAAAAGAGTGGGCCACGTATGGAGGCCAATTTTATAATCATCTGACAGGCAAAGATGCACGCCTTCAAGCAGGCATTGACTATAGGATCCATCCAGACGGCACACCTGATATGGCAAGCTTTAAGGAAGCAAGGAAAAGAAGAATCGATCAGTGGCTCCAAGAACCTGGCAATCAGAAGTGGTTAGCTGATGGCGATAGATTCGAAGCCGACAACAAACAACAACTAGGATATAGTACTGAAACGGTGCAGGTACGGCAACCAGATGGTACATCTGTAGACAAGGAACGACGTACAAAACCTTATTTTTTAGAAGATGGGTGGCTTTTTCACGAGACAAATTATTTTGATAAAGAAAAAGGTGAATTCAAACAGCCGGATCGGGAAGAAACGAAGTATCGGGTGTACTTCAATGTTGAGGGACAAGATATCATGCCGACATTTCAAGGAGTTATTGGAGAATTAGAGAGAGATCCAGATCTTCAGCGATTGGGTTTCCAAATTAAGACAGCGGATCTTACAAAGATCGATGATAAAACAAAGGGCCAGATTATGAATCAGAAAGACAGAATCGTGATGTATCTTGGCGAAGAAGGCATGAAAAAAGCATTGCCGATTCTGCAACGATATGCGGGAGTCAACAAACAAAAGTTTATGAGGGAAGGAGTTCTGTTGGGGCAGCAGCTGACGGATACCGAGGGAAATGAAATTCCCGGGATCGCAATAACGTCCGAAACCAAGGGTATGTCGCCCGATCCAACAGAGTTTCCTAAAGATTACAAATCATTCAGTGACATGCAAAGCAAGATATTGGAATCTTCATTCCGATCCCTTGTCGCTGGTTTAAAGAATCCTAAAACACTTGAAAAAATCGGTGCAACAAATCCGCAACTTAAAGAGAGACTGTCTCGTTTGTCAGCAAAAGTGTCTACACAGGAAGTTATAAAAACCATTATCGCTGATCCCGAAGGTGAAGAATTTTTAAAAAGAAATCTAAAAATTATTTACCCGCAGTGGGCGAAGGCATTTGGGATGTCGGAGCGTAATATCGCATTTAAAAAATAATATCATGAGACAGGATCTACTCAAACAAAAATCGTCGGTTGAAATCGAACAAGCAAGGAAGGCAACGTGGGAACGACTCGTGCGAGAAGTCGATGAAATTGCCGATGCCAAGGGCACGGGAGTCGATGAAGGCATCAAAGAAACGCTAGTTGCACTTAACGCCCACGGAATCAAGACAAGAATGTCCTGCGAGGGTCATGATGATTGGGGCATGGGTGCTCCTTGGATAGACGCCGCGGCACCGGACGTGCCAGCCCGGCGATATATTGACGAAGATATAATCTTCCAGCGGATTGCGGCCAAATACAGTGCTACCGTAGAGGACGTGAAACTAGACTACAATCATGAGGCATGGGTGGAGGCAATGGCAGTCTTTGAAACGACAGAGGATACGCCGGAATATAAACGCTGGCGTGCCAAGACTCAACGATTATTTGAGAAAACTACTCGCTTTCTCGCTCAATTTTATGCCGGAAGAAATGTTCCTCTTGATGTTCGACTCGAAATTGATCAGTCACCAAGCGGTATCTTTCGCGTTCATAACGGCGGAGAATATTTTCAGCCAGTTCCTGATGACATGCCGGAAGAAGAAAAACAAGCGTTGCGCGAAAGATTGCAAAGATATCAGGAAGAAATGCGAGCGTTCACCCGTTTCTTGAGAGAACAATATTTTGGCAATAAATCCAAATAAATACTTATTATGACCTTCGAACAACGAGAGTTATCTTTGGAGGAAAAATTGCGTCTCATAGAGTCGGCGGAACTTCCAAAGATTCACCGACTTGAACTTGCATTATTTGTACTTGGCGAGAAGCCCGGCACTCAATTAGGATTTTACGATGTTACAGCCGGAGAACCCGAAGAAGAACAACGAGCTATTAGAAAAGAGGGAACCGGCGAGTTCGAAAAGACGCAGCAGGTTATAAAGCAGATTGAAGCATTGAGTCATATCAAGCATCCACCGAAGGACCGCGATGGCGTTTTTGGATATTCTATCCTTGTAGCAAGAGATGTAGAAACGCTGGAACGACTTGTCAAAGCCGATCGCACGGGGAATGACAAAGAATTTGGCAGGATTGTCGGGTATCCCGCAACTGCGGTCGAGGCATATGGGACTCCTGACGCGATTAACTCAAACATGGATGATTATATAAAAGAGTTACAAGAGCTTGAGGATGGAGGATTGCTACCCTTTGCTAACTTTATTCCTTCGCGTTCACATAGAATTGAAGAACTCGAACACGTCAAGAGGCAAGGAGATCTGATAAAAGAAAAATGCCCGAAATTATTTGCAGAGTTGGTGCAATCTGCTGAAGATTCAAGCCGGGAAAAGACAGGTGCTCCCGAGGGAGGCATTTTGGGATTGACTGAAGGGAAAATTCTTACTGACGAAGATTTTAAAACATTGCTAAATGTCCATGGTTTTGAGCACTGGAAGATGGGAACGTATAAGACCAGTGATAGTGCTTTATGGTTGTACGCAAAGCGTGATCTCATCGCCAGTAATGAAGCAAAAGCAAAAACTATTCTTGATCATATGCGAGCTATGACCCAATCAGGAGTGTTGTTTCCCGGGATGCGCTGGGCTATATATCGCCGGCCTGCCGGGACGTATCAAGTGTTTGGCGTCATGCGCCGGCTTGATGATGTACGCGAGGATTTCAACGCCGAATCCGCAACCAGTGAATTGCGGTTGCGGCTTGACGATTCTTACAAAGATTTTATCGATCCAGGCGAAGCATCCCATTCAAATAATTGGGGTTGGTCTTCAGAATACAATTGCTATTATCCAACTGATATCGAAATAGTAGCCTTGCAATTCAGTGACCCGGAAGCGCTAGCCACAGAACAGAAATTTGCAGGCGTTGATAAACCTTCAGAAATTATCGATCTATAAACAAGGCGACGGCCGCGGGAGTATGCCACAGCGCACTTTCAAAACTGTGTGATTGCACGGTCACCGAGCAGTATAATGAGTCGCACTGCGAGGTGAATCCACAGTTTTGAAAGAACGCAGCAACCTCGCTGGGGTTGCAAGTGGTGCGTCGGGGCATGCTTCCGCGGGCGGAGCGCCCTTTGTGCACAACGCATCTTCTTCTCTACTCTCCACAATGGTAAAATAGATGGATAATGGCAGGTGAGAACACCACTGGTTTTTTAAGTCCGCAGGACGTACACGATCGTCTCGGTGTTTTGTCGGGAATGAAGGTCGCTGATTTTGGGTGCGGAGCGGGGGAGTTTGCCGTTCTTATTGCGAAGACAGTTGGTCCTGATGGGTTGGTAACTGCGATTGACGTGCTGACGTCGGCACTGGAATCGGTTACAGCCCGTGCCAGAGTCGCCGGCTTGGAAAATGTGCAGACGATTCGCGCCAACCTTGAAGTTGCCGGAGGTTCCAAGCTGCACGATGCATCGCAAGACATGGTGCTTGCTTCCAGCGTGCTTATTCAATCGAAAAACCCCGCCGATATTATTGGGGAAGCAAAGCGCATCCTCAAGTTTGAAGGGACGCTGGCGGCGATTGAGTGGAAGAAAGGCGCCACTGCGAGCTTCGGGCCCCCGGATGCGGATCGCATCGATTCCGCTTCTCTCCAGAAACTTCTTGAAATGCACGGCTTCAGTATTATCTCGCAATTTGACGCTGGCGCATATCATTACGGTATGGTTGCAAAAAAACAACAATAAACAATGGATCCCAAAAAACTTCTCATCTTTATCGGTTCCGCACTCGCAGTCCTCGTGATCATTATTATTGTATTGATGACGGCGTTTGGCAAACCGCCGACACCTGCGGCTGTTACTCTCCAGTTCTGGGGGACATTTGATGACGCATCGTTCTATCAACAAGCAATTCGCAATTATCGCCAAACGCACTCCTATGCCGATATCACCTACCAATCGGTTGATTACAGTGATTATGAGTCCGGTCTCGTAAATGCATTCGCAGCAGGCACCGGGCCGGATATTTGGCTGATGCACAACACGTGGCTTCCCAAATATGGGAATCTCATGGCGCCACTACCGCAGAAAGTTTCCAGTCAGAAAGAACCACTCTTCACCGTCAAGCAATTCCAAGATTCGTTCGTAGATGTAGCACAACAAGACCTCATGGCCGGAGGGCAAATCTATGGTTTGCCGATCTATGTCGACACTCTTGCGCTTTACTACAACAAGGATTTATTCAACAGCGCCGGCATCACCAGTCCCCCGCGAACATGGGAGGATTTCAATACGGATATCAACAAGCTGACAGTGCTCGATGCGAAGGGTTACATTACTCGCTCCGGAGCGGCGATCGGTACGGCCAAAAACATCAATCGCTCAACCGATATTCTCATGCTTCTCATGCTGCAAAGCGGTGTGCATATGACTGATGACCAGGGACGGCGCGCGTCGTTTGGCGAACAAGTGGAGGGTCTGAACGTCGGTGAAACCGCATTGCAATACTACACCGACTTCTCGCACCGCACTCGCCCCGATCGGTATACGTGGGACGACAGCCAGAAATATTCCATTGACGCGTTCATAGAGGGCAATACCGCCATAATGTTCAATTATTCTCATCAGATCGCCGCAGTGCGTTCGCGCGCGCCGCGCCTCAATTTCGGCATTGCGCCCATGCCCCAGCCCGGCGCCGCTTCGCAGAAGGTTGATTTTGCCAATTATTGGGCGCCGACCGTGTCGAAGCATTCGAAGAACATTGAGGAAGCATGGAAGTTCCTCATCTACCTATCATCCCAAGAAGGCGCCCAATCCTATCTCACTGCATCCAATCGTCCGCCGGCACGGCGCGATTTGATCAACCAAGAAAAGAATGATCCGGATCTTGGAACATTTGCGACACAGGGACTAACGGCGCGTTCATGGTATCAAGCCGATAATATAGCCATAGAATCGATATTTGCGGACATGATAGATGACGTCAATTACAGTCGAGCGACCCTTGCAGCCGCGCTGCGTTCGGCGCAAGACAAGGTCAGCGTTCTCATGCGGTCTAATTCCCAATGACGAGGCTACTCTACATTCTCCTGCTTGCCACCCTCATTTTTAGTTTTGCATATCCCACTTCGGCGGCCGGATTGGTTCCATGCGGCGGGAGCGGACAACAGCCTTGCAATATCTGTGATCTTTTCGTCCTTCTCAAAACTATTATCAATTACATCATCTACGATATCACGCCACTTTTTGCAACGCTTCTGTTCTTGTATGCCGGATTTACGATGATTCTTGCCGGAGCGAAGCCGGAAATGATGGCCAGTGGCAGGAAGATTTTTTACACCACCATCACCGGCCTCGTTGTTGTCTATGGTTCGTTCCTGATCACCAATTTTGTTATTCTGAACTTCGCACCCAATAGCCCTGTTGCTCAAGGATGGTCCAAGTTGCAATGCACAGCGCCGGGAAGTACTATCCCGACGGGACCCGTTGCGACATCCACGTACAACAATACCGGTGGCATCAGTGATAGCGCTGCCCGCATACAACTTAATTCGTTGGGCATTACCACACCACTTACGCCATGTATTGTTACGGCGGATGGTCAGATTCAGCGGCCGCCTGGAGGTGGCGCATGCGGAAGTTTCCAAGGAGTTCAGCAGGAGACTATTAGAGAAATAGTCCAATTCAAATATGACTGTAAATGTGCAGTCGCTATTAATGATGCGACCGGCCCGGGGCATAGCACAGGTAGCGGTCACTACGGTGGAATAAAATTCGATATGGTGCCCAATGCGAAGGTTGATGCGTATATCAAAAGTAATTTTACGCAGTTGCCTAACCGAACCAGTGATAATGCTCCCTATTATCAAAGTCCATCTGGCGCAAGATATGCGCATGAAGGGGATCACTGGGATGTGGTTGTAAATCCAAACACTGTTGGACAATAGTAATTGTGCAATATAGAAGAGCGAGCTATACTAAGCACATACAATGAACCCCAAACAAGCAGCACTCATCATTACATACGCAATTTTCTTTGCACTCACGGTGCCGATTACAATTCCGCCACAGACCGCACAGATTGCCGCTATCACCGATCCGACGTTTGATCAGAATTCGAGCAGTGATCTGCCGGCCGAAGTGCCACCATGGCAACAAAATCAAAGCGTCAATCCGCCCCCGGGAGGACTTCCGGTTGGACAAGACCCCAATACCTCTGCCAATACAACAGGGAATACCAACGCCGCGGGCGGCAGTGCAGGCCAAGCAAAAGCTGCCCAGACCGCGGATGGTGGAGATATCCCCAATCCAATCGGCTATGATAATCTTGCGGACCTCGCGGTTCATGTGGGAGAGGTTCTTATGCAGATCGCCATCCCGATCGCCATGCTCATTATCATCTGGTCCGGCATCCGCATGATTACGTCGCGTGGGAATACCGAAGCAATTACCTCGGCGCGCAAGACGCTCTGGTACGCCATCCTTGGTCTTGCGGTGTTATTTATTGGACAAGGATTTGTAACGCTCATTCAGAGCATCCTTGCATTGCGAAACGGCGGTTGATCCGCATCCACCAATGTCCAACAGAACTGTTAAAATCTTGCATTTGATAGCGTGGACTGTGCCCTTTTTGATTGTTCCGGTTTTTCATGCGGCAGGTGCTCCATCTCCGTCCCCCCTGGGTATTTCGCTTACCTATGTCGACGTTATCAATATCCTCAACGGTCTTGTGTGCTGGGCTATGCGGATCGGAGTGCTTCTGGCGGTCATCTTTTGGGTTTTTGGCGGTATTCAGATCATGGCCGGCTCAACGCTTTCCATCGGAAAAGGAGAAAAAAAGAACAGTATTTCCGCCGGCAAAAGCACATTGACGCAGGTGTTGATAGGTCTTGTAGTCATATTATTGGTATCTGCTATACTACATCTGGTAGCGAATACGGTCGGCAGTTCGTATTCGATCATTCCCTTAGTCTGTTAATTGCACTCTAGATTAATTATTTTGTGTTTTTCTTGTTTGTGGCCATGGGCAATAAGCAGGAGAATCAACAAGGTGATGTGTATGAAGAATCTCTTGGGAAAGATAGTAGGCGGAATGACCATGCTCTATACACTCGCAATGGCCCGGGTGGTTTATGCAGCTCCACCAGAATTGACGCCCACGAATATTCCAGAGGGTGGGGGTCTGGATCTTCCGGGTGTTGAGAGACTTATTAGCAATATCGGAAGATATCTCATTGAGATTGGTGTTGCTCTCGCCGTCATCTTCATTGTTTGGGGCGGCATATCGTACATGCTGGCCGGTGGCAATGAAGAAAAATCAAAGGCCGCGCGTGGGCGTATTTGGAACGGTATCATAGGCGCAGCGATTGTTATCGGTGTTGGTGTAATCATCATGACGCTACTCAGGGTTATTCCGCAGATTGGAACAGGCAATCTCTAATTGGGCCTAGATGGTCCGTCAACACCCCGTCATTTGGCGGGGTGTTGTTTCTTTTTGTAAAGATACGTACTATTGAGGAGTAAATATTGTCGAAGTGGCGGAACTGGCAGACGCGCTGGCCTTAGAAGCCAGTGGGGTAAAACCCGTGAGAGTTCAAATCTCTCCTTCGACACCGCTATTGCGCGATTCTCGTCATCGGCGGTACAATACTTGCAATGAGTGTGTTCATAGATATCGTGCATGCATCCGATTTGTCTGAGGAGGACAAAGAGCTTTGGGTTGACCTCGTTGGCGCTCTGAATGAAGAACAGCTCGATGTTCTTGCCGATTATGCCAGCCGCCATGAGAATGGGCTTGGCTTTCTTACTGAAAATTTGAAGGCGAAACAAAGTGCACTTGCCGGTGGCGATGAAGAGGCCATTTTTAAAATTATGAATGACGAGAAAATTATTGGATAAATCATGAGACACTCTTTTGAACAATCCGGAGCCGTTGAGCAATCACCAGGATCATCTGAGAGTTTCAAGGAGCGCATGTACAAAAAGCTGTTGCGGTCGGAAGCTGATCGCACAAAATCGAGATCTCGATCTTCCGATGCTGCGGCGGTCGCCCTTATGACCATGCTTGCGGGATTTACTGCGGGAATCGCCCCGAAGCCGGCGGAGGCTCGCGGCTGGAAAGACGCGGTAAGAGTTGAATTGCGGATCGGTGTGCAGTTCGGAGGAATATACCGAAATAGACAGGAATCCATTGATATATATTTTAGCCGGCTCATTGCGGAGGTAGATCGAAGAATCAAAATGGAACGTGCGGGCTTCAATGATGCCATTGCAAGAGAAGAGCGAGAGAGATCGCGCATACAGTCTCGTATCGCGCAAATAAGGCGAGATGAACGATCCGACTTGGGCGCATCCATGATGGATGCGGCATCAGATGAAAGGAGAGCAAATGGTGCAATGAGAGACGCAATCAATCAAAAGCGCGAAGAACAAAATAAAAAAATCAGCGCACTCGAGAGGGCATATAGAGACACGGTGCAGAATGCGCGCGACGCATATGATAAGGACAAAAATAACCGTGTATTTCACGAAACGGTTGCAAAAGCAGGGCAGGATAGAGACTCTGCTATATCCGATGTGATTCATACTACCGAAAAAGAGATACGCCAACTCCAAGATGATAATCGAGCGGCCCAAGAGCGGAGAGAGCGTGGAGTTGAGGAGCGCCGGCATTCAAACGATGCGGCGCAAGAGAACTTACAGGGGGATATTGAACAGGTTGCCAGCGACATTGACGGGGAAGTGGGCGCCTTGCGTAGCCAGCAGGAAGCCAGAATAATGGCACTTAACGATCTCAAAACAGGACTGGAAAGACTGCGCCGGGATGCGCCTAGGCTTGAATGGCAAGACGTAAATGTAGGAGCTGTTGCGGAAAGTTTATGCCGACCGCTTCTTGGGTAATATAAACCTCGTTACTCCAACGGATTTCGGATGGTTTCGAATAAGGATGGCGACTTATAGGCAGAATAAAAGCTGTCTTTTTTTGTCTCACCACTTGCATAGGTAATCGTGCGGACGAGATTTGTTTTCAGCGATCCGTCACCCGGAGCTTCGAGAATGACCGGTCCTTTGATTGCGGTCGTACGACCATCCGATGCGCCGAAGAAATCAAAGTTGAGCTTATTTCCCTCAATGCTAGTTTGGATCAGGATTGGCCCCGGCGTATCATTGACGAACTTAAGATCAACGACGCCCGGATAGATCGTCGAATCAAATCCCTGCGGGTTGTAATACTGTACGGGAAACGAGTGGGGGCGTCGTTCGGTGATGGGAAGTCCCGAGAGGATTGCCGCACGGAACGTTGTTGTCGACACCTGACACAGTCCTCCGCCGTATTCCGGAATGACCTTATCGCCTTTGATAACGAGTTCAGGAAGATAGCCGGTCGTTTCATCAACGGTGCCGAGATGATCGACAAATGAAAACTCTTCGCCCGGCTGTACAAGTATGTTATTGAACTTCGCCGAACCGACACGAATATTATGCTTTCGGGATGCAGGTGATCCGGTAAAATTTGATGTTCCGCGGGCAAGCAAGGCGTTAATGCCAAGCGATGAAAGATGCCCAAGTGAGTACTCCGCCTCGCGCTGGCTGAACACGAGTGGTGCGGTGCTTTGATCATGAACGAGTGCTCGAAGAATCTCGTGGGTACTTGCCGGTATATCAAGCGTTTGGCCGTTTTGGGCCGGTACTGATTCTATGAGTACTCCATTCTCGGCTGAGAATTGGGCATTCTTCGGTTCGGTGTTGAGATGCGGTGCAAGTTCTGTGAGATATGAAGCTACCGCATCGGAGTTGAGGCGCACTTCTTGGCGTCCGGTGAATGGGCGGTAATACGTCTCAAGCCAGACCTGCATGCTAGTAGATGGTACGACAATCGGCTCGCCGACACTATACAATGCAAGGGGCCTCGCGACCGCTTCTTGGATCATCTGACTTGTCTGGCTGGCGTGTTTTTCGCTGATTGCGGAGAGGGTGGTCTCTAAGAGTTCTTCGTAATAAACTTGGCGAGAGGCAACAATGGCGGTAATCAAAACCGCTCCCATGCATCCGGCAAGAATGATGAACAAGACACGGCGCATAAATGAGTTTTGCTAGGAGAGAATCTTCACCTTTTTAATGCGAGACTTTGCAAGTTTGGGCAAACGAAGTGTCAAGATGCCGTTTTTCATGGATGCGGACGCCTTTTCCACATCGATATCTTCCGGCACGATAATGGAACGGGAGAACGGACCCCAATAGAGCTCCTGATAGTAGTAGTCCTCGGGGGCGACCAGTTCGTCAGGTTTCCGGGTGCCCTTGATCGTGATCATCTCGGGTGTGATGCCGATATCCATATCGTCGGGCGTAACACCGGCGATGGTTGATTTGATCACAATTTCATCCTCGGTTTGATAGACATCGACAGTCAACTGCCCCTCGTCTTCGGGGGGCGTTTTCGGTTTAGTCGTACTGCGGGAAGCCGCGAGCGACGCGGCCCCGAATTGTTCCTCGATGGACACGCTCATAGCTAGACCTATTATATATCACCTTCGCCAGTACGCGAAGGCCGTCGAGTGGATAATTCTACTATGTCGCGATCAAGTCTCTGCCGTAAAAATCGGCTGACAGGTCATACGGAGTTTTATCGCCGAGAACAGAAATGAAATCAGGATAATCATAGCAACCAGGACGACGCTGGAGAATATAACGCCGGTTTGCGGGGCTAGAGACACAAGGAACATATTGAACGTGAAATGGAAGATCGTCGCGATGCCGATGCCGGCAAAAAGCAACTTCTTGCTATGGTGGTGGTAGAACCATGATAAGCCAAGGAAATATCCCAGGAGCGCTGACGATAAAGCGTGGAGCAGTGTTGCGCCAAAGAATCGAAGAAGAAGAATTTGTCCGGTGATGGCGATGCCGTCGGGAATATTACGGAATAGCACCAGCGTATTTTCGATCGCAGCAAAACCGAGCCCGGCAACGATGAGATAGATCATCGCATCCACGGGTTCGTCGAATTCCGGATTATGCAGAATAAGATATTTGACTGCGAGGAACTTGACCACTTCTTCGACGAACGCGGCCCACAAGAAAAAAATGGACGTATTGCCAACATCAACTCCGGGAAACCACCGTCCTCCTACAATTGCAAAAAGCCCCTGCGCAATGATTGCCAGCGGAGCAATCATAATTCCGCCGATAAAGACTCGTGCGATCAGATGCTTGGGTTCCGGGTGGCAATCTTTGCGCAAATAATAGAGCAACCACAAAAAACTTGGCAGGAGTCCGCCAATAAGAAGAAATGGATATTGAGAGTAGGAAACCACAAGAATAGTATACCACGGCTACTCCGGCCACTTTTCCACCATGAGCATCGTGCGAGACCCGCTTTCGCCTCTGGCTTCGGCAAGGCGTTGCCAAATTTCTTCAGTTACGAACGGCATGAAGGGATGGAGGAGCTTGAGCACAACGTGTAGTGTATAACGCAAAGCGTGTAACGTCTCGGGGTCGGATGAGTCTTTTGTCTCCTCAATAAACTTGTCAGCGAATTCATGCCAGGTAAAATCATAGAGCTTTTGCGCGGCCTCGTGGAATGCATAGCGGTCGAGATCGGCGTTAACAGCCTTGATGAGTTCGGGAAGTAGTGGATGGCCAGGCGAATCTTGGTGTGCTAATCCTTCCGTTTTAGCAATTACATACCGCGCAATATTCCAGAGTTTATTGGCGAAATGCTTCATGCCGCGGATTTTGTCTTCGGAGAGGGGAATGTCGTTGCCCGCGGCGGTAGAGAAGACGAGCGCGAAGCGCAATGCGTCGGTGCCATATTTTTCGGTCATGACGATCGGATCAATTACGTTGCCCTTGGACTTTGAAATTTTTTGTCCGTCCTTGTCGCGCACAAGACCATGGAAATACACCGTGTGGAACGGCGCTTTATCGTATTTGTAGTATGAAAACATAATCATGCGAGCGACCCAGAAGAAAATAATGTCCCATCCTGTTTCCATGACGTCGGTGGGGAAGTATGTTTCGAAATCCTTTTTTTCATGCGCCAAGAGCGAAGCGTACGGCCACTGTCCGGATGAAAACCACGTATCAAACGTTTCCTGTCCCCGCGTGGGATCGTCCGAGGAGTAATATTTTTCTGGAATTGGTATGCCCCACCAAATTTGGCGGCTGATCGGCCAGTCGCGGATATTCTCCATCCAGTGAAGGAAGACTTTCTCGAAGCGTTCGGGGATAATCTTAACCTCGCCGTTTTTGATCGCATCGACCGCTATGTCGCGGAGTGACGGCTTGCCATCGATTCCTTCGGTCATTTTCACGTACCATTGCGGCATGATTTGCGGTTCGATCAGCGTCGAACATTTGTAGCACATCCGTACGCTGTGTTTGTAGTTCTCATCGATATGATCGACGAGGCCCTTGCTTGCGAGTTTCGCGACAATTTTTTCTCGAGCTTCAGTGATTTTCATTCCCGCAAACTCTCCGGCAATCGGCAGGAGCTTACCACGCAGATCAATGATCTGTTCTTTCTCGAGCCCGTGTCGCTCCGCAATCTCAAAGTCTATCGCAGTGTGCCATGGCGTGATTGTCATAACTCCCGTTCCAAAGGCCATGTCGATCGCGGTATCTTTGATAACCGTCGCCGTTATCGGTCCATTAATCCATTCAAGTTCAAGCTTCTGACCATCTTTGTAATCGGCATAGCGCTTGTCATCCGGATGCATGACCACATACTTATCACCAAATTTTGTCTCCGGCCGCACCGTAGCGATTACGAATGGCCCGTATTTGAGATAGTAAAATTTATCAGTGCGTTCTTCGTCTTTGACTTCGAGATCCGACAATGCGGTCTGGTGTTTCGGACACCAATTGGCGATGCGGTTGCCGCGGTACACAAGGCCGTCTTTGTGCATCTGCTCAAATGTCTCATAGACGATCTCGACAATTTTGGGATCGAGGGTAAATGTATTGCGGGACCAGTCACATGAGGAACCCATGCGGCGGATGCCCGCTTCGCTCAAATGTTTATTCTCCTGTACGAAGTTCCAGCATGCCGTATGGAACTCTTCCTTTGTCATTTTGAAACGACTTGTCCCCTCTTTCTCAAGTTTTTTTTCAAACACTACCTGTGTCTCAAATCCGGCATGGTCAGTGCCCGGGAGCCAGAGTGTTTTGCGTCCATGCATTCTGTGGTAGCGAATCAAGATATCTTCAATCGTCAAGAACAACGCGTGACCTACATGAAGCGGGGCATTGGCATTCACCGGCGGCATGATGATGGTATAGGGTTTGCCCTGAGCTTGTCGAAGGGGCAAATTATCCGGATTAAAAAAACCAGACTCCTCCCAGAGTTTGTAGATTTTCTCCTCGGTTTCCTTTGGATTGTAGGCCTTGGGGAATTCGTCCATGACTTTATCCTAGCATATGATTTCCTAATTCGCATATATCCGAGGGAAATTCAGAGCAGGCATCAGCTAAAACATTGACTTATATCTATACTTTGTGTTATTATAGTACCGAAAGGAGGCTGTATGACCATAGATACAGTCATTCGTTCGGTGGGGGCTGGGGTTTGTTTGGTCTTGGGGATTCTATTTCTCGCGTCCAACAAGCCCGTTGTCATCACTTGCGGTGCTGTCGTCATTATCCTGGGATGCTTCATCGTTTTTGACAGAAGTTAGTTCGTTAACAATCCGAAAGAGAAAGGACAAAGTATGAAGAAGATCAAGGCAGAGCACGGAGTTATCTCAACGGCCGGATACGAGCATCCGGAGTGGGAGCTCAAGCCGGCAGTCGAGGTTCGGCTGTTGGTGACAGACCCGACGATACTTCTTTTTGGAAGGAAGTCGGTCGAAGTGGAGATCGTCTTCTCCTCCACTTTTCCTAGGACGGAAGGGGAGCTGACAATCACGCTCGATGACCTCATTGACGAGAGGGAGATCGCGCAAGACTCGGTCGTCTCGATCCGGCATCTTCTGGATCAGGCGTCAATATGGGGTGCTGGTAACGCGATCAACACTCTGTGCGTGAATGCTCTCATGAAGCGTGCGCGCCTGGAGATCGAGCACTACGACGAAGAGACTGAAATCAGAATCTTCATCGGAAGCTACGCAACAAGCAAGCGCGTCGCGACCAAGGAGATAGAGAGGTTCGTCAAGTTCCTCAAGTAGTTCATTCTAGGAGAGTCGTGGCCGGTGAAGCAATAAACCGGTCATCCTAAGCCCCCTACACAAGGGCGACCATCACGCTGACAAGGGAACACCCCAAGGCGTGAACTCGCATATTCTATATGCGATGCTGGAGTAATCCAGGGCTAGTTGTACGGGTAACTGTATAACTGGTGGAGATGACAAAAGGGGCAAAGGAAAGGTTGCTGGATAATACCAGTAAACATCCGGGAGACTGACAAATAGCTGAGTCAGTACAGGCCCCGATTCGCGGATACCTCCTTCAGTGGAAACGCTGGAGCTGAGAGGCGACGCATTGCCGATGGCAATGTCCAGGCGAATATCCTACGCACATTGCGCCCTCAAGGCGCGCAGTACACCATAAAGGGGCCACCAAGCGCGGCCTCTTTTAAATTCCTGAACCAGAGAACTATACTTCAGCTTCCGCGATTTCCTGGAGCTTGCCCATGGCGGCAGAGTTAAAATCAACAGCACTGAGCTTGTTCGTAATCGCCCGCTTTGCTTCATTGAGAAAATAATCCGAGAAGCGCTTGATAATTCGATCGATTTGTTCGAGCGTTTTCTTATTCAGCAGAACACCTATCATATTGTAAATCGCCTTGAATGCTCCGGTATCTACGCCATATTTTGCGAAGGGGACCTTGTCCGAAGAATCATAGTTGCCGAGCCGCTCCACTTGAAAAGCGAAAGACTCATCATACATGAGATACACATTGGCAATACTTGTTATTTCTTCTCTCCGGGCTGATCGTTGTGGTTCCGTTTCCGGTGCGAGGTGCAATGTTACCGCCAGAAACGTCGCGAAATCATCCCCTGATCCCTTTTTATGGAAACCTGCGTGGGTATATTCATGGGCGACAACCCCGCGCATTCTTGCAAGAGAGAGGTGAGACCAGAGTGGAATTTGGATGCGTTGGCTGTATACATGGTATGATCCATTATATCCTCGATTAGCTCCCATGGACTCAAGGATTGCCATTTCTGCGCTTTGTGGATCTAGTGTTCCTTTGAGCTTGAGTTCAAGAATTTCCAGGATATCAGCTTTCACGTACCCGCCGATCCTACTCTTTGCGTTCTCTCGTGCCTGCGCAAATTCAGATTCTATGACTTGTATCCGTTTAGGATCCTTATTTTCAGCTAATTCTTTTTGTCGCCATCGGTCCAAATAGCTCAGACATGCCTCGAGCATCTCTTCCTTGATGCCATCAACACATCTTTGCGCTATGGCCGGATCGGACATATAAGCTAAGTTTTTAAATTCCGCCCTCATCTCATGAATAATTTGGGTCGGAAGCGTTTGCGCATCATGATCAGAGAGGCCTAGGTGCTCTGTCCGCGAACTCATGTCCTGCCTGATCGTCGCTTCAAAACCGTCGAGAAGTTCATCAATGCGTGCGGCCGTTTCTTGGGCCTTTCTTTCCTCAGGAGATTTCATGGCTGCTAGGATGTTCTCAAGTTCAGGATCTTCGGCACCGAGATTTTGAGGAGGCTTGTCGTGGTTCATAGTGTTTTGGTATCTTGTGGGTTGTGTGTCTTAGGGAGGTTAAGCAGGGAATAAGAAAATCATAGCAGGTCTTGGGAATTGTGGACAGATTTGTTTGCTTTGTATTGGGAGGAGCGGTACGATGATGGGACTATGACCAAAAGATTCGAAGCGGCACCGACTGGTCCCGCGGTAGATGTAAGAGAACCAGAACCTAAACCGATATCGGATGAGGGAAGAAAAGAATTAGCGAGAAGATTTCTCGATCCTGAGCTTACCGGCAAGTCTTTCGCGTTGGTCAATGAAATAAAGCACGAGGGTGAGCAAAGTATCTTTGACTACAGTGAGCGATACGAAGTTGCAGTCGGGAAAGATGAGTCAGGCGCCGTAGTTGTAAGTGTATATGACAACGTACTCAACCACCGCATTAGATTAGATAAAAATGGCAAAGTCCTTCAAGCGATTGGTATCGGTACAGATAATATGCCGTTTGATCTTAAACAACTGCGCGGTTCAAGAGAAGGTGGAGAAGAAAAGGCGTTTGAACTATTAGCCTTAGCTGAGACGGTTATTAGTAACCCGGCAACTTCGGTGGAAGCTTCAAGAGCAAAATTTGAAACAACGGCATTTGAAGGAAGTGGGGATGAGATGTCGGAGAAAAACAAGCATAACGTTACTAAATTAGAGGCATTGAATAGTTTCGACGATGTCCTGGATCGCTTTGGAATACAGCACTGCATCCAGTATGGGCATCTTCGGATTTTATTGTTGAACGTGACAATCCCGGAAGTTTTAAAATGCAGGAGATAGATGCTTACGAAGGTTTGGAACGGGAAGATTTTCAGGAGTTTGCCGAAGTGTTTGTAAGGAAGATCGCGAACAGGGTATTGGTTGAAATGAGCCGTGCGGTATTATCCGGTCGGCCGCTTAATAGTCAATATCACTCAAGTATAGTACGCCCAGAATTATCGTATGCTTACAGTGTCAGAAAACAAATCGAATATCTGGATCCAGGTCTCGTTGCTGGCTTTGATGCTGAATTTAAGAAGCTTACAGGCGGAGACGAAGGTGGTGTGGTTATGGATGAAGTTAAGGCGATACTTGATAGGTCCGAATGACCTGTCCGTTATTCTCAAGCACTGGGAATTTGTAGGTGCTATACAATCTCCCAGTTTGCATCCGGTTCCACAGACTCAAAACTTAAATCTTGGAGCTTAGAATTTTTAGCTTTGAAATACGCGGCACAGGCGATCATGGCGGCGTTGTCGGTGGTGTACTGAAGGGCAGGTTCTAGGTAATAGGTTTTAGGTGTTAGGCGAGAAACTTCTTCAGCGAGGCGAGATCGTAATCTTTTATTCGCCGAAACGCCACCAGCGAGCAAGATAGATTTTGGCTGAAACTTTTTCGCCGCCTTCATGGTTTTGCTGATAAGCACATCGACGATTGCTTTTTGGGCTTCGTGGGCGATTTCGGTACGGACGTTTTCAAGCGGGACTTTTAGATCACGCACGAGATAGAGCACCGAAGTCTTTAATCCTGAAAAAGAAAAATTGAAATCTTTTGAGTGCAACATGGGCCTTGGAAGTGTAACGTGTAACGTGTAGCGTGTAGCATCAAATTTCTCGGCTTCGTGAGAAATTGCGGGTCCGCCGGGGTATTCTAATCCGATCAATCGGGCTATTTTGTCGAATGCTTCACCTGATGCGTCGTCTACGGTTCGTCCGACGAGTGCGTACTTCCCATGGTCATGCATTAAAACTAATTCCGTGTGACCTCCACTCACAATCAAGCACAGTGCAGGAAAAGCTATAGAGCTATATAGCTGTAAAGCTTTAGAGCTTTCCGGGAGCCAATTGCTGTAGATGTGTCCTTCCATATGATTTATGCCAATGAGCGGTTTGTTGTTTTTTTCCGCAAGTTCTTTCGCAAAATTCACGCCCCGCACCAGCGACATGATCAGTCCGGGGCCTGACGTGACGGCGATGAGATCAATGTCGCGAATCGTGTAACGTGTAGCCCGTAACGCCTCATCTAAAACAACTGGCAGATTCTTCTCATGCTCGCGTGCGGCCAAAAGCGGCACGATGCCGCCATAGGGCGCGTGTTGTTTGATTTGCGAGGAAACGATATTGGAAAGCACTTCAAGCCTTTCGTCCTCGGTTTTTAGTACTGCCACAGACGTGTCATCGCAGGAAGTCTCGATACCTAATATAAGCATCGGTGAAATGTAGCATTTTTATTGCGTTTTCTCAAATTTTGTTTTAGAATATTCCCGCATGGCGCCATCGTCTATCGGTTAGGACTCAAGATTTTCAATCTTGCAAGGAGGGTTCGACTCCCTCTGGCGCTGCCATCATTAGGAATTGATCTTTCGGCAACCAAGTTAAACGGTTTTTTCCATACTAGGCTTAGGTTTTTACCGTCCCATAAAAAGTTTTCCACCATAGATTTGATAAAAGCTCTTTTTTGGTTCGGATCTAGCTTTTTGTAAAGGAATACGGGGTGGTTATTATCTTCATGTTTAGTTATTTTGGTTGATCTTCAGAAGATGCCCCGGCCATCATCGCCTGATCAGTTTGGCGCATCAATTCATCCAACTTTTCTTTTTCCACTTTCTTAATTACCCATCTAAAAAATAATAGTATAAACAAGTGGAGTACAAAGAATAATGGCCAAAAAACAAGACTAAGAACGGAGAATATAAGTATTCGACCCCAGTATGCACGATACAACAGTACGTACATATTGCGATTCCATATATTATCAAGACGATCAAGCCAAGCATTCTTCATTTTCAATCTCTTTAATTTTTGCTCCAATTCTAGCTCGTGTATCTCTGCGGCTAACTCCTTTGCCCTTTCTGTTTGTTTGCTCATATTTTTTTGGTTACTTGTTTAAAAACACAAAGCCCGCCGCTAGCCGAGAGCTTTCGCCCTCACGTATAGGTTTCCCTGTACGACCACAAGTATGGAGCTGAACGACGGGTTCAGTATACTTGTGGTTTTCTATGCCATGCCCATGATTTCTCATGAGTTTAGGCAGCTTGAATTGTTGGTTGTATTATATCAAATAACACTTAACTTGAAAAATCAAGGGAAAAATGAGAAAATACTAGGGAATGAGCTTCCAAAACAGACTATCGAACATGAACACAAGAGATTTTTATAAAGAAGAGTTAAAAAAACTTCCTATTTCTAATTTTACTTCTGAAAAATTGGATGAGATTGGGGATTCTTCTTATTCAAAGTTTGAAATCACATGGGCTGCTAATGAGCTTGCCAAAGAAGGAGAAATAGATAAAGCATTGCAAGTTGCTGAAGCTTACTTTATCTATAGTGAAAATGATGAACATTCGGAGGGTCTACACAAAGACATCGAAGAAGGAAAAGACACAAGAGTTATTTCAACAGTAAAAGGTGCCGTATGTTGGCTTTTGCAGAGTTTGATTGTTGAGTTGATACGACAAAATGCTGAGTCTCAATACTACACAAGAACTTTGAATATAGTTGAAGAATTGGCTAATGACAAAAGCTTATATGTTAGACAACAGGCAACAGTACCATTAGAAATTCTTGCAGCAAACATTAAGGCAACTCAACACAGTGAAAGTAAGCAAGAATTTAAGTTTTCAGACAAAGATAAGGAACGAGCTGAATCATTGGCCTTTCAAATGCTCGATACCAACTATAAATGGGATAGAGTTTTAGAATATCTGACATCAGTGTTTAATCGCATGCGCTATTTGAAAGAAGACAAGGCAATGCATGTCTTGGAATCGTTCTTCTATAAAGATGGGGAAATTCGTCCCGATTATGTCACTGATAGTATGACGGGTCTAGCTATCTACTATGCCGAATTTAGGGTAAAGGTAAATGACGGTTTCGACAATTCACGATTTCAAACTTTCTTTCGAAAATTACTAGATAGCAATAATGTTGATCTAAAAAGCAATGCTCTTTGGATTATTTGGAAAAATTACAATAAGGATGAATTTTCAAAAGTTCAGCCGTATCTTCCACTTTTTCTTACGGGTCACTATAACGACAACATAAGAGTTCAATGGGACTTTTTAGTTGAAAAAGTTATTGAAGACGATATTGAGGAAGGTGTCTCTCTACTCAAAAAAAGTCTTGACTATACAAAACGTGCACTATCTGAACATCAAAACATCCGTAGGACATGGCTGTATTTGGACAAAATCATAGAAAAAATAGCAACTCAAAGTCCAGATAAATTTCGTGAAATAATTCCCGATCTTAAAGTATTGAAGAACAACGATATTTATATTGGTGATTTAACTTTTCTTAAAAACACAAGTATTAAATTAGAGGAATTAGAATAATGGAAAAGGGTGATCCAAAAATCTTAAACAACCATGAAGCTAACCTCAATGAGATAAGAGATTTTTATGAACAAACAAAAAAAGCTTATGAACAATTCAATCCTTTATCAGATTCTTCTGGTGTTAATCCAGGGCAACCTTTAACTGGTTTAGTTGTGAGTGGTGTGCAGAGCTCAACCATTACAACATCCATTGTTGCTGGTGTTCTCTTAGTAAACGACCAACATATTATTTCAGGTATTAAATCTCCATTGCTTGGGAAATTGCATAGGATGATGCCGTCTGTGCTATGTAGTTTTTGGGAATTTTTTATAAAGGATTGCTACGCACATTTTAATATCAAAATTGAAGAATATCATAGTGATCAAATAAAAGAGGTTTTCCTTATCAGAAATTGTATTTTGCACAATGGAGGCATCGCTGACGATTCATATTGCTCGCAATCAGTTCTTAAAAAGTTTGGAAAGGACGAGGGAATGAACTTAAGGGCAAATGACATCAACGAATTTTTAGGATATATAGAAGATGCTTTTAAAGAAGTTAAATCACAGTGTATTACGCCTGGGTCATAATTTATGGCAAAAAATAGCTCGATTAGTACAACGGAAGGTCTAAAAATTTTGGCTGAAACTATACCTCCTATTTTGTTTGCCACAATTCAATCTTTAACAGCACTAAATCCCACATGGGGTGTCTTGTTTGCTACTGCCATGGGAATAATCTCAGCTTGGGGTAGTTTTGGCCAGTCTAGGATCAACGAATTGACACTTTTCATTTCAGAACACAAGGAGGAATTCATCAAAGAAATAATAGAAGGTGATGATTTTAAAACTTTATTCCTTAATGTTTTAGAAAGACACATGAAAGAGGCTTCGGAAGAAAAAAGGAAACTTTTACGAAATTATCTTCTAAATGTAGGGAGAGGCGTTAATCCAGATTTTAATGAATACACGAGAATGAATAGTGCTCTCGATAATATAAGTTTTGATGAAATTAATATGCTGAAATTGTGGGACATAGAAGGACCAATAGAAGCATACTTTCTTAGTCATACTAAATTCACGATCACAATGTCCAGCATACAAAGTATTGTACACGGCCTGAAACCAAGAGTTGATGCATGGTCAAAACTGATTGCTGACGAAAACAAAAGTAGAAACAATCAAGCATTACTCCTGTTGAGTTATAAAGGATTGTTATTTGCTTTGTCAGAAGATAATGTTGGCTCTGGACAGGAAGTTAAGGTGGTTGAAATAACAAATTTCGGTAAAGCATTTTTAGCATTCATAAGAAGCTAGTATAGGTACTGGATTTACAATTCATTGGGATTAGCTTATGTTTGTACAATCATGGCAAAGAAACTAATCTTACCGCTCATAATCATTGCCTTAGTTGCCTGGAAGTTTTGGCCAACTCCAGAAATTGATGCAGCTTCTATTCTTGAAGATAAGTATGCCGTCTCAGTATTAGCTAGTGATTCTCGAACTGTTGATGGACAGGACTACATTGCGGGGGTTACTGCTGACAGGGTAATAGTTTTGAAAAATGTAGCTAAGATCTGGCAGGAAATAGATAATGCAGAATCAAACTGTAGCAGCTTGGAATTTTGTCTTAGTTCGCTCAAGATCGAAGAATTTAACGATAGACCATATTTATATATCAATCACCTCGATGCTGGTTCAGGTTTCGGAACTCTTATATTTACTCTGATCGATCTAGGGACTCAAAAGGAATACCATATCGGAGTAAGCGGCCCGCATAATCGTTATGAGAATATAGAAGTAGATTCTGAAACAAAAGCCAATACTGCAATATATGATTTTCTTCTCGAAAAAGTTGAAAAATCAGATCTTGTATATCGACCTAGTGGAGAAGATCTTAATAAAGAAAATCCAAAAAATGCATCTACTCGTTGGCTGATAGATAACGAGGGCATTCATCGCTCAATTGAAGTTGGCTATCTTAAAGAAATACCGCTCAAATTTAAGAGCTATAATGTTGATCTTGTAGAGCCACTTTCAGGAGGTGCAACTCTTATGGAATTTGATAACAAGAACTATCACATAACCTCGATATTCAAAGGTCCCGTTGTTGCTTATAACAAAACGACCAAAGACTACTTTATTCTTTGGGTTCCAGCCGACGTATATGATTGGGTTTCAAAGATAGACTTCGTAACTGATAGCAAGGTTCGATTCTATGATCGTATGGATGATAAGGCTGTATTTGATATAGATTTAAGGTCTAATACACTAGAGCTAGATTAAAAGGTATTTCTGGCATCAAAATAGAATTATTGATAAGATAACGGTGCATCTGGGATATTAAAGTTTTCCAGTGGTCACTACTTACCCTGCGAACGTAGTGAGCAGTGACACAGCGAGACAACTGTTTGTCTCGCGTGGGGAGGAGAACAGCGGAACGATATCCCGCAAGCTTGCGGGATCGCGAGCTGGTGGCTAGACCGAGCCGAGTGTCGACGAGGCGAGAGTCGAAGCCGATCTCCCTCTGGCGCTGCGACCGAGCGGAAGCGGGTGAGGAAAATAGAAGATTCAAAATATGCCGATAGAGCAACCAAGTACGCCCGATAGACGCAAGTCCAGAAGGGAAATCTTCGAAAAATTTAATGTTATTAAGAAGGTTACCGAGAGAGGCCCAAACTTCGGAGATATGTTGAGGACATTTGAGGATAGAATGCATGAAGGGCAGAGTGTGGCCGTATTCAATTACGGAAGCAATAGTCCCGAAGAGTTTGGGAATCTTTTTAGACAGAATGGTATTGATGCAAAATTTGGCTTTGGCGGGCAAGTTCAGCTTGAGGGAGGATCGCTGGAATTTGGTTCCAAAAGCAAGGCGAGAGAATGTCCGGTTGCAACGATCAAGGGTGGAAACGGCAACGTTCTTGGCTGGCTTGCTTTAGTAAGCAAAGGTCAATTCGTATGTATTGCCAAAAAAGAATGCGGCGACTCGCTTGGTAGAGTCAAAGGCAAGGGGAGATACAGAAGAGGCGTCATCTATTTGGACGACCCTAGGAATCCCGGAGAAGAAATGCAATCCGTAACTTTTGTTTTGAACGAAGCTCATTCTGACTTACAGCAACATCCCATCGGGCCGACGGATGCTCAGAAGCTAACCACAGAAGAGAAGCAAAAGTTTGATGAATATCTGAGGCTAATAAGCAAACAACGACAGCAATCTTCTATGCGGCAGGGTGAGGCATTTGGAGAAGCGCCGGTAGAAGCGCACTGGAATAGCCGATCAGTTCGAGGACAATAAATCAGATTTGACTTGGACAAAGAGTAGCGATTATTATTAATCAATTAACCCCAACCACCATGCCCGAAGAAACAATGACATGCTACAAGTGCGGAGGAGAAACGAATGGTTTTGAGTGTCCGGTGTGCGAGAGAAAGCACACCACATATCACCAAGATCATACGCATGAATGCGGTCCGTACGATGTGAGTTATTTGCTTCCGCTGTGCAAGAAATGCGATCGCGTCGATGTGAAGTGTACCTGCAGTCCCGCCTAGGTTTTGCTAGACTATTCTCACGCCACTTTCCTTCTCGTGTTTTTCGTATATACTGGATTGATGGCACGACGCATGTGGAAATCCCAATCCGGCCGCATATCGGTCCTGGCAACAATCGGGATTTTTTTGTTTGTAGTTGCGTCCGGCGTAGCCGCAACGTATCTATATATTCCGCGACTGTATACGCAGAAACTTTCCGCAAACATCACGACCAATGCGCAGGTGCCGCAGGACGATGCCTACCAGGCATTTATTGGAGAAGTCTACGAGAAAACGCTCAACAACTACTTTGATAAAATCACCGATGAGCAATTAAGCGAGCTTTTCCGCTTAGGCGTTGCAAAACTCGCCAAGGCTGACGCAGTCCTTCCGTCCAAGGACGCAGTTGGCGTGAAGGTGATGCTAGGAGTCGCTATTAAGGACAAAACCGCTCCGGAAAAAAAGGATTTCACTGCACAGCTTGCCAATATTGTTCTCGTCAATCTCAAGCCGTTCGGCCGCAGCGGAATCTTGTCAGAGAAACAACAACAAGCACTGGTAGACACGGTTTCCAATATTGATCACAGCAAAGACCTTTATGCGGCATTGGATTTGCCCAAGGCGGCTTCCGCGCAGGCAGTCGACGATGCGTTCAAGAAAAAAGAAACGGAACTGGCCCAAAAAGCGAAGACCGATCCCGAAGCCAAAAAGCAGCTCGACGATGCCACGCATGCGCGTAATGTTCTTACTGACACAAAAACAAAACAGCGCTATGACAAAACCGGCGCAGAACCGACTGTCGTATCGCACTTGATTGCGCCGACCGTCGCGTATATACGGCTTCAAAAATTCTCTCCGCAAACATTTGATGAATTTGTGAGCGTGGCAAACAGTATTGCCGACAAGCCGGGACTTGATTCGCTCATTATCGACCTTCGCGATAACATCGGCGGAGCAGTTGATCTGTTGCAGTACTTCCTTGGGCCCTTCATCGGGCCGGGACAATACGGGTATGAATTTTGGCATAAGGGGGATCTGACGCCGTATAAAACAAAAACCGGTTGGCTTGCCAGTCTTGCGAAATACAAGAAGGTGGTTGTGCTCGTGAATGGCAAGACACAGTCATCCGCCGAAGTCATGACGACTACCATGAAGAAATACCGTGTCGGCGTGATTGTCGGGACTACCACGAAGGGATGGGGGACCATTGAACAGCTCATACCCCTTGATCATCAAATCGATGGCGAGCAGAAATATTCGATGCTTCTTGTACAGAGCATCACCGTGCGTGATGATGGACAGCCGATTGAGGGCAAAGGAGTAGACCCTATGATAAAGATCACCGACAAGGATTGGGAGAAGCAGTTGCGGGCATATTTTGATTATCCGCCGCTTGTGCAAGCGACCAAGAAAGCATGGGACACTCCACCCTCCCAATAGAAACCCGGAGTTGATCATGATATACTGGAAGAGCATTCATGAGGAAGCTATAGAGCTGTAAGGCTTTAGAGCTATACAGCTTCAAAAGAAAGGAGGTGTGCATATGAAAGGAAAAGGCCTGCACATGTTAGCATGGATTCTCGTAATCATTGGTGGTTTGAATTGGCTTTTGATCGGAGTATTCAGTTGGGGAATCGCCGATATTCTTGGTGCGTCAATTTCCCGGGTAGTGTATATTCTCGTTGGTTTATCAGCATTGTACGAACTTTTTACACATAAGGGAAACTGTAGGTTGTGTGGTACGCAGCAAGGTGGAGGTATGATGTAAGCCTAGGGTCTGCGAGGAGCCCCGTGTCGCTATCGCGGCATTGGGGCTCTGTGCATCTTCGGTTGGGCGTGCTATAACTTTTTTATGAATTCAAAAACATTCTGGGGCGGTCCATTTCTCATTATGATTGCCGCGTCGCTCTGGGCGGTTGATGCGCTCTTGCGCGGGGTACTCATCAAGACGATGCCGCCCGCATCGATTGTATTTTTTGAGCACCTGATCGGCTTTCTGATTCTATTACCGCTTTTCATCCGCTATCTTCCCAAATTCAAAACGCTGACCGGTCGCGACTGGGCAGTACTCCTCGGTCTCACCGTCGTCTCAAGCGCACTGGGCACCCTATTGTTTACCGAAGCACTTTCGCGAAGCTTCGCGCTCTATGATTTTGCCACGCCGGTCTTACTCCTCAAGCTCCAGCCGATTTTTGTGATCATCCTGGCGGCAATATTCTTAAAAGAAAAATTAACGTGGCGATTTCTTGCGCTCGTGCCTGTCGCACTAGTTGGAAGCTACCTGATCAGTTTTGGCTGGCACACGGTGCCGTTGGTGTTGTCGAATCGCGCGATCGTGTACTTGCTTTCCATCGGGGCGACGTTTGCGTGGGGCGCAGGAACCATCTTGAGCAAGGCGGCACTCAAGAAATTATCATTTAGCGAAGCGACGGTCATGCGCTATGCGCTGGCGATTCCCGTGACAGCGATTTTTATGTTTTCGCTTCGACAGACCTACGGCATCAGCCAGCTTGAGCTCAATCAAATTCTCCGTCTCCTCATCATCGCATTTACAACCGGCGCGGCGGCAATCTTCATCTACTACAAAGGCCTCCAGCACACCGAAGCCAAAGTCTCTACGATCGCCGAGCTCATGTACCCGATCATCAGCATTCTCATCGCCATCACCGCGCTCAATCCCTATGGGGCGGCACAGCAATTGAGCACGGCGAATGTGATCGGAATTGTTATCTTACTCGCCGCGATTCTTAAAATCAGCATCGACTACGCAAAATACAATCCGCAGATTCAGGAAATATGAAACTCATAGGCATCGACGGACTCGGGGCTTCCGGAAAGACGGAGCTGGCCAAGAAGATTGCGAAAACGCTTGGCGGTGCGACGATCATACATACGGATGATTTTTACAAACCGTTGGCAGAGCGTACCGTCGGGCTCGTGCCGGAGATTATTTCGCCCGATTTTGATTGGGATCGTCTTGAGCGAGAGGTATTCAAAAAAAAACACGAAGGGGCTGTGATCGTCGTTGGCGTCTATGCGCTCCAGAAGAGATTTCGGAAGTATTATGATTTTACCATCTGGGTGGATGCGCCCCGCAACGTCCGTATCAAGCGCATGATTGAGCGCGAAGGAGAGGCCGTCGCCAAAGAATGGCAAGAAAAATGGCTCCCGCGAGAAGAGCGCTACCTGGAAGTCGAGAGACCGAATAAGCAAGCGACTACCGTAGTGCAAAATTAGAACTCAGAAGGGGCCCAGCTAAGAGATTTCTGCATGATGCTCTACCCATAATCATAGGGTAGTTGATATAATCGATGGAATGGTGTACGATCAAGGAGTATTTCGCATTAATATGCAAGAAAAAACAGGGGAACAAACAACTCCAAAGCAAGAATTTCGAGAACAGCCGATAACTATTCCATTGTTCATTGGACGAGGGACTGGACTTGGCACCACCAGAACTCCAGCTGGTGAATTAGCCGCTGTAAGAGTTACGCCCGATGAAATGCGTGTCAAAAGATTCTCTTTTTCAGCCGCTGTGACTTGGCGTACAGTAGAGCGAATCTTGGGTTTTTTTAGAATTAGAATCCCAGCCGATACTGAGTTAGGATCCGCAGATCAAGGCGTCCTATCCCTTGAACTTTTATTTCAGCAGGAGCCAAAGATGTTTCTTGCAAAAAGCCGTTATAATTATGAAGTCAATGAAGGGGTTGATTTCAGTGAATTAAATTTTGATTTTGGAAACAACAATCCGCCTGAGGCTCAAGTTAGGGTAGAAAAAACTAAAAAAGGCGAACTCGGAGACGGGATTTTAAATCGATTGATTATTGAGCAGAGAACGTAAATATCAAAGCGCTTGTTGGGCACTCTCGACGATCTTTGAGAATATCTCCGGCTGGTGCTGGGCGAGATCAGAGAGAATCTTGCGATCGAGCTCGATATGGGCCTTGGTGAGACCATTGATGAACTTGTTGTAAGGGAGGCCCATGGCGCGGGTTGCGGCGCCAATCTGGATTTGCCACAAGCGGCGGAAGATGCCTTTCTTTTTTTTGCGATCGTTGAATTGAAATTGCCATGCATGCAGAAGCGCTTCCTTGGCGGCGCGATACTTGGTGTTGCGTCCCCACATAAAACCCTTCGCATGTTTCAGCAGGTTCTTCCGGCGCTTATTTGCTTGTGTTCCTCGTTTGACTCGTGGCATGTTCGTAAATCGTGTATCGTGTAACGTGTAGCGTAAAAAGGGAAACCCCTCTGACGATACGCGCTATACGTTTCGCGCTACACGGTGGTTTGGTATGGCATTAAATTTTTGATATCTTTGAGATTGTTTTTCGCAAGTTCCATGGTTCCGCTCTTGGCGCGGGACTCATGGCCGTTATCCTTTGCATTAAAATGATTCTGTTTTGTCGGACGACGCATTACCTTTCCCTTGCCGGAGAATTTGAAACGCTTGATTGCTGATCGGTTGGTCTTTAATTTCATAGCTCTAAGGTTATTTCTTCCCTGCTCGGACATCGAGTGTCAATCCTGATGGCCCGCCCTTGATACCGCTGTCTTCGATGAACGGTTCAGTGATGAGCTTCTTGAATTCTTCAAGCTTGACCCGTCCGAGCGCCTGCATGCCCTTCTCGCGGCCGCGAAGCCGGAGGTCAATACGGACGCGGTAGCCCTTTTTGAGGAACTTGTCCGCCTGACCGGCGCGTACAATCAGATCGTGGATGCCGGTGCGGAATCCAACCTGTACCGTTTTGGATTCTTGAGCGTGCGACTTGTTCTTATTGCCGCCTTTTTCACGTCGTTCTTGCTGATACGTGAACTTGCCGTAATCAATGATCTTTACGACTGGGGGCTTGCTGTCCGGTCCTACCTCGACAAGATCGAGCCCGCTTTCATTGGCCAATCGGAGGGCTTCATGGGTCTGCATGACGCCCAACTGCTTGCCTTCCGCGTCAATCACGCTGACTTCGGGTACCCGTATTTGATTGTTGAGCCGAAGCCGTCGTTCGTAAGGTTTTATCATCTCTGACTCGAGGATGGTAGCACGGAATATGAGCAATGTAAATACGAGGCTCTGTTTCAGTGAATTTGTTGATAACTCCTTGACGATTCGATTGTACAGACGTGGTATCATTGTGATTGAAACGTGTCTGAAAAACTTAAGAATCTTCTGAAGAATTACAAGGTTATCATCCCGCTCTTGATCGTCGGGATTGTTGTGTTGGTCGGTGCGATCTATTTTGTTATCAATCGACAAAAGATTGCCGTTAGTCCGAATGAATCAGGCGCTGCGGGGAACGGCAATACGTGCACTATCGCGAAAAAAGCAGGCCGCAGTATCTATAATTTTCCGGCACCGGATAGCAATGGTCCGGGCTGTGGCGGGGCGGGTTGTTGGATGGCAAGCAATACCAAGTGGGGAAAGGATCAAGCAAAAGAAGGACCCTATAAGTTCACACTTCCCGCGGGGACGTATAAGGTTACGTTACAGGGATACAACGACCATACACCGTACCCTGATGATCAGAAACAGCCGCGTGAAAAATATTTTGTAAAGCTTATTGATTCATCCGGGACCGAAATAGTGCGGTCATCGTCAACTCAGGATATCCCGGATACCACAAGTTATGTTGTTAATGTCGTTAATCAAAGCCTTGTTGTCTCACGGGATGCGACTAAGATCGAGGCGTATCATGGCGCATATCCCGATAATTCCGGTCCTAACAGTATCAGTGCGGTTTGCGCTGCGTTTGATCAGCTGTCTGCACCACAAACCTCACCGACCCTTACTGTTATCAAGTCGGTGACCAACGACAATGGCGGAACCTCCGCCGCGAGTGATTTTAATATACATGTAAAGAGCGGGGGTACCACTGACGTATCAGGCAGTCCCGCCGCGGGATCGGACACCGGCAAGACGTACACCCTATCTGCCGGAACCTATGTAGTGAGCGAAGATGCCCATGACGGGTATGGCATGACAGGAATAACCGGAGACTGTGCAAGCAACGGTTCTATCACGCTTGTCTCGGGGGATGCCAAGACATGCACGATTACTAACGATGACACTCCGCCTGACCAGGCGACACTCACGGTGATTAAGGCGGTTACGAATGACGACGAGGGCAATGCGGGTCCGGGTGATTTTATGATCCATGTTAAAAAGAATGGCACCGATGTGACAGGCAGTCCTGCTGCGGGGTCGTCAACCGGAACAACCTACACGCTCGCTCTGGGTACGTATGTCGTAAGCGAAGACACAACGGCAGGCTATACCAAAGAGGGCATTACGGGAGATTGTTCCACGGCCGGAAGCATCACGCTTGCCCAAGGTGATAGTAAGACGTGTACAATTACCAACAACGATAACCCGCCCGCGGGGGCTACGACATTAACCGTGATCAAGCACGTTATCAATAATAATGATGGAACTAAAAATGCCGGAGACTTTACCATGAATGTAATAGGAAGTGGTGCGTCTCCTGCATCGTTCCCTGGTGATGAATCTGGTACGACAGTAACTCTGAATCCCGGTTCATATAGCGTTGATGAGGGTGCTCATGCCGGATACGAGAGGACGCGTTCGGGCGGATGCACGGGTACCATTGCTGTCGGAGAGAACAAAACATGTACCATCACTAATGACGATGACGCTCCAACGCAGACGACAGCCACCCTTACTGTTATTAAGACAGTAGTCAAGGACGATGGTGGGACCGCTGTTGCCGGAGATTTCAATATACACGTAAAAAGCGGTAGTACGGATGTTGCCGGTAGTCCCGCGGCCGGATCGACAACGGGAACCTCATATACGCTTGATGCCGGTACCTATGTTGTCAGTGAAGATACGCAAGCGGGGTATACAATGACCGATATTGCCGGCGATTGCACCGGTGGCGGAAGCGTTACTCTCGTTGCGGGGGATGCCAAGACATGCACAATCACCAATGACGATGATCCGCTTCCTGCTGAGACACGAATTTCAATCGTCAAGGAAGTTCGCAACAGTACTCAAAACACCGCCCAGGCGGATGAAATACAGGCTAACCCGGGAGATACGGTTGAGTTTGTCATTGTACTCACCAACACGGGGGATGTTTCAGTTTACAATGTTCGGATGACGGATTCTTTGCCGTCACAGCTTTCGTACATTCCAGGAACCACCACGCTGGATGATGCCGCGTCTGCAGACGGTATTGTAACCACTGGGCTCACTTTGGGAACATTTGCCGCCGGCCAGGCACGAACTATTCGCTTCCAGGCGCGCGTTGCCGATGCTGCAAGCTTTGTGGCGGGAACAACTCGATTGATGGATATCGCAAGTGCCGTCGCTGACAATACAAGTCCCATAAATGACACAGCTTTTGTAAGTGTATTTATCGCGGGCAGTACTCCGACCCCAACGCCTTCCCCGACGTATTCATTGTCAATCCAGAAGTTCGGTGCCAACATCACTAAGGGAGAAAGCGCAGAGCAAGCATTTGTCTATGCTCGTCCGGGAGATAGCATTCGTCTATTTATCCACGTTCGGTCGCAATCATCCGTGGCGCTGACCAATCTCATTATCCGCGACGTTTTGCCTGCAGGTCTTGCATATGTGAACGGCAGTACGACGATCAATGGACTTCAGACAGCGGATGGGATTGCAGCGGGAGGCATCACGGTCTCATCGCTGACTCCCGGGGCCGAAGCGATAGCCACATTTCTTGTGACGGTCAATTCCGCCGGGTATTTCTCGACCAATAGAACAACGCTGACAAATTTGGCAATGGCCTTTACTGATCAATTGCATGTTGAGGCAACCCTGCCCATTATTGTTGATCTTCCTTGCACCACCTGCGCAGTTGTGACGATCAATACGGGCGGGGGCAGTATTTGGTTGACGATCATCTTGGGCCTACTCGCGACTCTAGTCTGGTATCTTATTGAGGGCGCACCGAATCTCTATCGGAATTTCATGTTTGCGCATGGAGGTACTGTTGCTCGCGCACCGTTGTGGGGAAGTCTGACGTGGAAAAAAATAGGACGCGCCCTCCTCATCGCATTTGCCATGGCCTCCATATTCTTTGCTCTCAATGCTATTCTGACGCATACGCGGACGGTTGATTTTGAAAAAACACCGCCTTCAGGCGGCGCGTCCAAGCTACTTCAGTTATTCAAGTAGGATATCACCGTGCCATCCTCTCTTTGAGAATCTTTTCAGCGATTGTGATATCCTCGGGCGATCCTACGGGAATCCAGAGCGATGCGGTTTCCGTGTAGACTTTGTGTTTTTGCGCGAGCTTTTGCACCATCGTCGTCAGATAAAATTCGCCACTGGCGTGGAGATCGGGTTCGAACTCAAACACCCGCTCATCCAACACCATCATATTGGTATTCGCAATGTTGGAGATAAAGGTGGTGGGTTTTTCGACGAAGTCCTTCACGCTGCCATCGTCATTGAGGGAAATGATTCCCCACTTCTGCCAGTCTTCCCGAACAGTTGTTACGATGCAGAGCCTATGCGTCAGCGCGCGTTCCAGACTCTCGGCGTTGATGATGTCGTCGGCATTCAGAAACAGAAAAGTGCCGGGCTTGAGATGCGGCTTGCAGAGCTGTACCGCACGCGCAGTGCCGGTTTTTTCGCGTTGCCAAACGTAGATGATTTTTTTCCCGCAAAATTCGTCACCGCAAAAATCAATGATCTGCTGTCCGAGATATCCAACGACGATAATCACTTCGTTGACGCGTTCCGGTAACGCCTCAATAATCCACTGCAAAAGCGGTTTGCCGAGGACTTCAATCAATGGTTTTGGTTTTGTCAGCGTGAGGGGACGCATTCGCACGCCTTCCCCAGCAGCTGCGATAATGGCCTGCATGGTTAGGTTACTTGAAGATTCCTCCAGAGTCCGTCAAATATCTCTTGGTAGGACTGGGTAGGCCCTTGATCAGCTATGCAGACTGCGAAAGAGGGTTTTGCAGCATAGCTCACGATTAAGACCTTGTCATGATAAATGAATGTATCGCTCGAAAACGGAGGGATGGAGTAAAATTTCTTTTCTCCTTTCGTTACATTCAGAATGGTTTTCTTGGACCGCATATTCTCGCTATACAAAATCAAGGATCGGATGCTCTTTTTTACTTTCTCTTTTTGGAAGGATCGATAGTACGATCCAAGAGCAGGAGCCATCTTTCCCGAAGCGAACACTCGATATGTTTCACCGGGGGATAGTTCATCAAGCATATTCTTAAGAACAAACTTCAATCCTCGCCGTCCTTCATAGAATAACACCTGTGATTTTGCTCGTGCCGTTGCGAGATCATAGTAGTGTCCGAGTTTTTCCACCTTAACCTTGATTTGAGATTCATTGTATTTACTTAAGCGGGCTATGAGCGGAATTCGTGTAACCTTGATCCCGGCATTTTTCAAAGCGCCGACCTTTTTCGGATTATTCGTAAGCAACCGCATTTTCGTGATCCCATAATCCTTGAGAATAGCAGCGGCGTTATGATAATTTCTACTATCAACCGGAAGACCGAGGGCAACGTATGAGGATACGGTATCTTCGCCCTTATCCTGTTCCATATAGACCCTTGTATGATCCCACATTCCGACGCCCCGTCCTTCATGAGGCCAGATATATATGATCAGACCTGCCTTGCTTTCAGATATTTTAAGAAATGCTTCGTCAAGCTGAAACTTATCATCACACCGTTGAGAATTCATGACATGACCAAAACTACAAGCTGAGTGCATGCGAACCAAAGGATTCAAGGTGTTTCGCACATCGCCCTTTTCTACCACATAGTAGATGCCGTCTTTTGCAAATCGGTATGTGTACAGCTTGAAATTTTCTACCCGCCCATCTGCTAACAAAACGGGCAATCTCATCGGTCCAATTTTTTCGAATGGAATCTTCTTCATGAACTTATTTATTCCGAAATGTGGACCCACGGGGAATCAAACCCCGACCTAGCCCATGCCATGGGCTCGTAATATCATTTTACTATGGGCCCTAATTGCAATTGAAAATATAGCATGGAACTGTTAGATTGAGAAGGTTATAAGACATTTATGCCCTCGTCGTTCAACGGATAGGACGGAGGTTTCCTAAACCTTAAATCCAAGTTCGACTCTTGGCGGGGGCACTAATTCGCTGAAGTTACGTAGTGCAGGCACACAGACATGTCACACCGTTCCGCTCATCTGTATGGCGCCACTCACCTCCTATTGATCAAAGATAACAAGGTGCTTTTGCTATTGCGAAAAAATACCGGATGGCGTGATGGGGAATATAGCGTTCCCGCCGGGCATATAGAACCGAATGAAAATGCACGATTGGCGATGGTGCGCGAGGCACGGGAAGAAGTCGGCCTTGCGATCGCGCCCGAAGATTTACGATTTTCCAGCATAGTCCATCGCCACGCACCCGATCGTGAGTATATGGATTTTTTCTTCACGCTTTCCGAATGGGATGGCGAGGTCAAAAACGGAGAACCGGACAAATGCGAAGCCCTGGCGTGGTATGATATAAACAGTCTTCCGGCCAATGTGATCTCATATATCAAGCACGGCATCGAGAATCACAAGAATAGCATTTCATTTTCCGAATTTGGATGGGAAATATAACGATGCGTACTATTGAAAGAGACATTGTGGGTGCAGTCATTGTTTCCGTTGACGGTAAAATTTTGAATGGCAAACAAGCCGTGGGCAAAGAGATATATCCCGGGTGTTGGATAATTCCGGGCGGTGGAATTGAGGATGGGGAAACAAAGGAGCAGGCGCTTATTCGGGAGGTCAAAGAAGAAACGGGCATAGATATTTCCGAGTGCGTCATTGAATTAGTCGGTGATACGCGAACTGCTACGACACACAAAACACTTCGTGACAGTGGAGAAGTGGTTTTGTGTAATATGAAGTTGTTCGATTTTAGAATTAAAATTCCTCAAAATGCCGCGGCTATTAAGATAAGTCCCTCGGATGATCTCGTCGAGTGTATATGGATCGATATACAAGAATTAAGTAATTTCAAACTCGCCCCACCATCAGTAGATTTGTTTAAGCAGCTTGGATATATAAAATGAAAATTCCGCAGGAAGTACAATCAGTGATTGAGAAACTCACGAAAGCCGGATACGAGGCATATATTGTCGGCGGATGCGTGCGGGATTTGTTGATGGATAAGGCGCCCAAGGATTGGGATGTGACAACGAACGCAAAGCCCGAAGAAATCCAGAAAATTTTCTCGAGTCCGGAGGGCGAGACCCCGACCGAAAGCGTCGGGGCCGGATACCATTCATTTTATGAAAATACTTTTGGGACTGTAGGTGTGGTGACTGGTTCGGAGGATCCGACGCTTGCAGTCATCGAAGTGACAACGTATCGCACCGAGGCTGGCTACTCCGACAAGCGCCATCCGGACGAAGTGAAGTTCTCCGACAAGCTTGAGCATGATCTTGAGCGACGGGACTTTACGATGAACTCAATTGCGATGGGTTTTGATTCCCCCGACGCTACACGCTACACGCTACACGATCCGTTCGGGGGCCAGCAGGACATCGAACGGAAGCTCATTCGGGCAGTGGGGGATCCGGAAGCGAGATTCAATGAAGATGCACTTCGCATGATGCGGGCGGTACGATTTGCCGCGACGTTAGGTTTCAAAATAGAAGAGAAGACTCACGCGGCGATTACCAAGCTTGACGCGCATCTTGACCATATCTCCGCCGAGCGTATCCACGATGAACTGCTTAAGCTCATTGGCGGCGACCATGCGGCGGAGGGTATTGAGTTGCTTCGCGAGACAGGACTTCTCAAGCATGTACTCTCCGATCTTCTTGAAGGCGTGGGCATAACGCAAAATCTCCATCACATCTATACCGTCTGGGAGCACAATGTCCGCGCGCTCGCCTATACCGCCGAGAAGAAATATCCGATCGAAGTTCGCCTTGCCGCACTCCTCCACGATGTTGGCAAGCCGCGATCCAAGCGAGGCGAGGGACACAACTCGACATTCTACGGCCATGACGTCATCGGCGCGCGCATGGCAGTCAAGGCTCTTGAACGGCTCAAGTTTTCCAGGGAAATGACTGACAAGATCAGCAAGCTCGTACGGTATCACATGTTCTATTATCTACCCGACGAAGTGACCGAATCATCCGTCCGCCGACTCGTCGCCAACATCGGCAAAGAGAATGTCGAAGACCTCCTCAAAGTTCGCGAGGCTGACCGCATCGGTTCGGGTACGCCCAAGGCCATTCCCTACAAGCTGCGGCACTTGAAGTTCATGATCGATAAAGTCGCCCGCGATCCCATCAGTCCCAAGATGCTGAAAGTGAATGGCAATGACATCATGATGCTCCTCAAAATCGAACCCGGCCCGAAAGTTGGCATGATCATGAACGCACTCATGGAAGAAGTGCTCGAGGATCCGGCGAAGAATTCGAAGGAGTATCTTGAAGCCCGAAGCAAAGAACTCGCCACGCTCTCCGAAGCCGATCTCAAGCAGCTAAGCCAACAAGGCAAAGAAAAAACCGCAGAACTCGAGTCCGAAGAAATCGAGCAGATCAAACAAAAACATTTTGTGAAATAAATCCATGTGGTGGAATAAGAGCAAAGAAGAAAAATTTTGGGAATGGTTTGGGACGAAGGCCGATGAGTACTATCGGAATCTTGAACGTGATGCGGAAACGGTTATCACTCCCGAACTGCGACGAGAATTAAGTAAGGTTGATCCCGGGCTCACGTTTGAGCTTGGGACGACCGATGAAAAAGGGAAGCATGAGCTCACCATATCCGCCGATGGCATACGAGATAGAGTCCCGCTGGTTAAGCGATTGGTGGAAAAAGCGCCAGTATTCGAGCATTGGAACATTATCGCATTCCGTCAGCGACACGAGGGATTGGTGGTTAATTTTGGAGATGCCAAAATTGGCCCTGACGATATCTTTTTTGAGGTAGTAGAGGATGGCAAGGATACTGTTGGGATTGATGTTTTTGTAAAGGGTTACGACGGGAGCGAGCCGATGATGGGCGCGGTGTTTATTAATATTGATTGTATGTTGGGGGAACACGATGCGATGACTAGAATCGGGTCGCTGGAGATCAAGCCGTTACCAGAAGAAGACCGATCGCGCCTCAAGCCTATCAAAGAACTGGTGGCGGTGGTGGATGCGAAGAAACACTACGCTTAACCTCTTCTGTCAATTTTGCAGAGGAAATGCTATGGTGCGGAGATAATTTATTAATCTAAATATATGGAAGGGATCATATGGATCGTGGTTGGATTGGTGGCGATATATTTTCCGGTACGGTTTCTTCGAGATGATCAATTTGCCCGAAGTTATATCCAGAATAGCCCGAAGGCATTTTTGTGGAGAAAAATATTCGGTGAAGAAAAGGCACTGAAAATAACCAAAACAATATTCGCTCCGCTAGGCATTCTTCTTGGGATAGCACTTATTGTTTTTGGAATATATTCTATGAGCTCGCCTAATAAAGCCGAACTACAAGAAGGCAGTCTTTATTCTATCGTTGACTCAGAAGGAAAAGTAAAAGTAGTTAAAATTCTTGTGATCGATCCCGACGGGGTTCATATCAGATTGTATAGGAATGCTTACGCAGAACGGCCACAGAGGGTTGACCCCGCATCGTTAGCCTTGGGCAAACCCGATGACCCGGAAGGATTCAGTATCGGGCATCTGCCGGTCACAAAAGCGGTTTTTCAAAGAAGCGATCCCGTCTTCATTCAGCAGGTTATTGTACTGGAGGATGAACTAGAAGGGTACAAAATGTGGAGAGAGGGATCGGGAGGATATTGGGGTATGGATCTGTAAATTCATATGGAAATCATCGTTGATCTCGAGGGTCTCAAGACGAAACAAGAGGTTCTATTAAAATTCGGAGAGGTCTTTGAATTCGGTGGTCCGGATGGGAATGTGCCAGTGGAGGCGATTAATGCTGGAAAAGGCTGGGGCATCAATTGGGATGCTATGAATGATTCATTGAGTCATTTGGAAGCTGGCGGTATTTGGGGAACGAGCAAGAAGTTTATGTTCCCGCTCTACATGAAAGTTGTAAACTACCAGGACTTTGCAAAAAACGATCCAGAAGGATTCACAATCTTAGAAGATATCCTAAAAATCAGCGCCGAGAGGTATCACAAAGAACATAAATCTTTCCAGTATACATTTCCGTACACATGGATTACGAGTGGCGGTTTCAATCAATTGGAAAAAGATATTCTGCAATGGTACAAAGACTATTACCATGACGCCAATCTCAATGCTCAAATTGATTCGGCGCGGTTTGTAAGTCGAGAATGGACGAAGGTTGGATTTTTCGTCAACTTCGTTGTAGACAAAACATTGGGAAGGGTAGAGATTAAAAATGGAGCCTTCGACCATCCATGGCCGATCGAAGGGCCCCAATTGGAGTCTCCACAGATTGGGTATGGTGGAGACGTGCTTCTCTGGGATGGTTTTCAGGAAGATGTTGGGTATATTGATTCGCTGGAGCTCTATGCTCATGGTGATCGATTTGATGAGTACGTGCATGAGTACAGCATCTATTCACCAGGAAAGGGGACGCGAATGTCCAACGAGCATACTCCTTGGGGTCGTTTTGTGAATCGCTTCAGGAGGCTGTACATAAAACTTAATCCCGCCTGCCAACCGAAATTATATAAGTCGGTAAAAGCAAAAAATTAACCCTTTGTAAATTCATACAAGAAAATACCATGAAAAAGATACTAATATTTATAGGAGTTATGGTAATCATCGTCCTTTTGGTGTATTCGTATAGATTGGATGAAAACGAAGCGGCAGATATTGCCGTTCAATCCGTTATCGACACAAAACTAACGGATCTTTCTCGCGAGTGCATCCTTGTCCTAACTGAACAAAAAAATTACAAACAAATCATCTTTGAGCTACGCGAAAAACATGATGCAACTTGTGGCGGAGATCCCGATGTTGCTCCACGCATTGCTTTTGTTGTAGTAAATTTGTATACGCACAGCATCAACCCTTTGTAAATTAGTATGACTTCATCAAACAATCAACAAGCACAAAATTTTACTTTCGGAGAGTTTACAATATCAGTACCCGAAGGATGGAGGGAGTTTAAGAGGAGCGAGGATACATTTGTAATTCGCTCAGTTGATGATGAGGAACAGGTGACGATTACCGGAATGCATTTTGCCAAAGCAGCAACTTTTGAGGATTTCAAGACACTCTGCGAACAGCGCATAAAAGTCGAAAAGAGAGAAATTGTCGAAGGATTTGTAGAGCCGACTGAACCAGTAAAATCCGGCAATTCTTTTGATATGTTCTTTTCAGGAGGCGATAAGAAAACAAGGCGCGTGTTTATGGGATATCTTGTGTGTACCGCGCACGACTTGGTGACTATATATTTGGAAAGTCCCCAAGGAGCACCCAAAGGCTTTGGCTCGATATTCGACACGATTGATGTCTGGTTAAAAATTAATCCCAAGATTAACCCTTTGTAAATTCAATTTATTTTTTCACCATGAAAAACGATCAACGAGAAGAAATAAAACAACAAATCAGAGAAGCCTTCGGTTCGCTTGAGCGACCGGGTAATTGGGCGCTTCGAGGGAGTAGTGAGGGTAGTGAGCCGTATGAAATCGCGGAGGCATTCAAGGATAAACCGGACTGGCAATCGCTCGATGCCGACTTTTTGGATGATTATAAGCATGGCATCACGAGTGCGTTGTCGTTTTTCTCCGATGAAGCGTTTCGATATTTCTTGCCCGCCTATTTAATAGCCGATCTTGATGGGAAACTCACCGAAGTTGATCCCGTTTTTCATCTTTGTCATGGTCTCTCGGACAGATCTAAAACAGAAAAAGTAAATCCGCGGCGATTCGGTGATCAAACCTGGTGGGATGCGGGTATCCATAAGTTTTCTCTGTTTACCCGACAAGAAGCTCAGGCAATTGTTGTATATTTGCAGTATAAACTTACCGATCCGAACCTTTTCGAAAATGATAGGGCGAGCATCGAGCAGGCGTTAAAAAATTATTGGCTCGAACGAGCTCAAGATTAACCCTTTGTAAATTCAATGAAAAATAAACTTGCCAGAACAACTCTTAAGATAATCTTTTATCCCGTTTCTCTAGGCTCGTTTGTGGTGGGGCTGGTATTTTTCATACAGTTTATTCAGACATTAAGTTATCCCTACAATGATATGGGTAACTATTTTGACGGAGTCATCAATCACCACTCTGGCGAAGGATTCGTGATGTTGGTCATTGCGATATTCTGTCTCATTGTTTCCGGGATCATCTTATTTCTATTGCGTCGGGGTAAGAATGAAGCTTAATCCTTTGTAAATTCATATGACTAAAATTTGTTCGATCAAAGAAAAGTCTCCCGGTAGAAAAATAATGGATTTGGGATACTGGAAAGTGGCAATCTCTTCGGACGCAATTCAAATTGATGGCGATGAAATGGTCCGAATCTCATTTAAAGACATAACCAACTACGCAGATAGTATGGCCAGTGAAGGAACAAAAGAAGACAATTTTGAGGGTCTGATGTTTCGGATTGATTTAAATGATGGTAGAAAGATGGTCTTTGAGTATACGTATGATCAAGACGAAAAGTCAGAATCGGAAGCATACGAAGAAATATTTGATCGCTTTGTCGCTCCGCTCCGCAGGCATTTTATGAAAGAGATTTTTGAAAAGAAGATTTCAGATTTGACAGAGCATGATCTGGAAAAACTATATGACACATTCCGCAGAAGAGCTGACTATCGCAAGGCACTCATGTTTCTTTTCGGAATGTTCTTGTTTGGCGTGACCGGCATGTTATGGTTCATGTATCCGACATATTGGCTTATTATTCTTGCAGGTGGCATTGTAGCGATTGTAATGAGTTGGCACCTTACCGTACTCTTTGCGGCTACATGGGAAGTCTCGTCGCGGGGATTTCGTTATACCTCAAAGTTTCGATCGGTCCTGGTACCATGGGATCATGTTTTCAAATTCACAAAAACAGAAAAACGAACCGGTAAAGGAGGATCTTTTGTGAATTTCTTCTACTCGTTACACTATCGCGAAGGGGAGAAAGAAAAGAAAATATCATTATTTGATGATTCGATGGAAGCAGGGAATTTCCAAAGGATACTGCGCGTGTGCCGTGCAAAATTAAAAAATATCCCACAACTCAAGAGTCGTGGCTATAACGTCTGGATTGGGACGGTGGGTGGATATGTTGACTGGCCGCTTGATTGAGATAAATTCATGCAAGACTTCACACAGCGTATATCATGAAAATCTTTGTTATTCGCCACGGTGAGACTGATCTCAATAGGGCAAAAATACTTCAAAGCCAAACAGAGGATGGGAAGCTGAACGCCCAAGGGGTCGCACAGGCTCATGCTAGCATAGGAGCCCTGCCGTCGGGACTTACCATCTGTTTCTCATCGCCACTGACGCGAGCTCGCCAAACGGCCGAGATCGTTGCCCCGCATTTTAAACTGCCGATTATCTTTTGCGATGAGCTCAAAGAAAAGCATTATGGATCGCTTTCTGGGAAACCATGGGATGAAGTTATGAAAATCATGAAACACAATCTTCAGGATACGAACGTTAAAGCTGACCTCACGAAATACGGCGGAGAATCAGTACAAGACGTGAACGACAGACTTACCAAGTTTTATACTATGCTCCGGCAAGATTATTCCCAAGAAGTGCCTTTGATTGTAGCGCACGACGGCATTATACTTCTAATGCACCTCTTACTCAAAGGCCGTGAACTCGCCGAGGTCGCCAACGCGTCCGTGCATGAGTTTGAGATATAATCCACTTCCAAAAAGCAAAGGTCGGCATTGGTTAGCCGACGCTATGAGTTGAAGAACGAGGGGACTATTCAGAGAACTATGAACGGTTGACTGGGAGGGGCAACTGATCCCAGCCGTAGGTCGAGCGGCGCAAGGCTTGATACTGATCTGCATGATCGATCACGCGTGGGCCGATGCCCGAGGACATGGGATGGATTCCCAAGAATCCCATGAGCGCGCTGTATGCACCGCCGATGAAACCCGAGGGGCGTCGCATGCTGCGAAGGTGGAAGCGCCGATAACACCGATGCAAGATTCGCTCCATCTCGCGCGGAGGTATGCCTTGATTCCACACAAGACGAGAGGTGTCGAAGAGACTTATATCGGACTCCGTGAGCAAGCCCTTGCCGGTATATGTTTTCCAGTCCGGCGTGCCCGGTTCGGGAGTCATCACGTAGAACGATGCGAACGTCGGGTCAAGCTCCATGAGGCCGACGAGATGATCCTCAATTTGTTCGGGAGTCTGGCCGGGGAAACCGATGATATTCGAGAAATGCGGCTTGATCCCGTACTTGCGGCACAGACGCACGATCTGGGCGTACTGTTCCGGTTTGTTATGCCGCTTGTGGACGCTCTCAAGGACGGCGCGGTCGAGACTTTCGACCCCGACGAACATCTGGAAGCACCCGGCGCGTCCAAGAAGCTCCACGAGCTCTTCGTCATGAGCAATTTGCGCATCGCACTGGACGAAGAATCGGATGCCCAGCCGAGCCTCGATGATGGCCCGTAGGATATCCTTGATCCCGGGAATCTTGTTGAAGTTGTCCGAAGGGAACATGAGCCACTTGATTCCCGCGTTCACAAGTACCCGAAGCGCCCGAATTATCGAGTTTGTTTCGAGTACCCGAACCTTGCTTCCGGCAAGAACGGGCACCGAGCAGAACGAGCAGATGAAGGGGCATCCGCGGGCGATAAAGTATACAGGCGCCAGCGGCTGGACGTAGCGCGAGAGCGTTGCGCGTAGTTCTTGCGGATCCAGAATAAGCGGAAGAAGACTTGCTATAAACTTGCCTTCCCCGTACTCTGGCTTGAGACCACTGTTGCCAGGTATATCTTGTAGGATGTGCGGGATGAGGACTTCCGCTTCTCCTGCAGCCACACTGATGCCTGGCCGGAGGACGTCACCCATGTTGCACATGATGGCATGTGGTCCGCCGATGATCGTTGGCACTCCTCGCGAGCGAGCCAGCGCCGCTATGTCAGCTGCGCGCGGCATACCCGTGCCCTGTACGCTCGTGAGTATGAGCAAGTCGCATGCGTCAGGCGTGATGCTATCCAGATGTGAGAGATCGCGCTGAATAACTTCGTCGACGAGCGTGGTGTCTATGGGTATTGCCGATGCTTTCGCGTAGTGCCGAATGACCGCTGAAAGGTGAAAGAGTCCGCCCCATGGCATGAAGCCCTTCCACCAGCCGATCGTTCCCATTGTTCCGTTGGGAAGCGGGCGATAAGCCGCGGGGCTCATAAGCGTGATTCGAAGGGGGTTCATGATTCTCTCCATTTCTTTGTCCGTTCGGACAGAAAATTTTCAAGGGACCGACCCTCGTATGGCCACACTAGCATGGATGCAATATAATGAAAATAATTAATAAAGATTTCGAACAACTTCCCCTTTTCATGCACGATCCGGCGACGCGGGAGATTTTTGAAAATGTGATGGCGAAGCTGAAGAAGTCGGATAAGATATATCTTGTCGGTGGGGCGGCGCGCAATGCCGTGTACTACAAGATTTTCAAAAAGAAACTTCCGCATCGCGACTATGACATGGCGCTCATCGGAGATCGAAACCGGTTCACGGGACTTTTGCGATCGCTTGGATTCAGTTACGGGAAGATTCGACGGAAAAATCATGTGGTCCTCAAGAAGAGACTTGTCTCAAAACCGCGGATCAAAGTGTATGCCGATTGGGTGTTCTTTGATATCGGCAACACGAAGGAAAAGACAATAGAGAAGAGTCTTGAGAAGGGTGCGAACTTTACGATCAATGGCTTTGCAATTCCGTTGCAGGCAGTCACCAGCGACGATTGGTATCGCCATGTTGTTACGTTGCCAAGTGCGTTTCGCGATCTGAAGGCGAAGCGGCTCGTCGTGAATGAGGTGGATCATCCATCGAATCTCTACGCCGCACTGCGGTTTATGTCCCAAGGTTTTAGAAAGCCATCCAGCGAAGATACCGAACGACTGTTGCCCACACCGACACGTTTTCCCAAGAAGCGATTTGCGCGCAACGTCAAAAAAGTATTCACATATGTTGGTGGCGAGGCGAAAGCACGTGCGCTTGCGCGAAAGCTGGGAATCAAGCAGAATATCTTTGATTGGGTAGCGCTTCAGGAAATGAAGAAGAAATTCAAAAAGAATGAAGATCAAGATTAAGCGACACGACAAAACATTGCCACTGCCGGAGTATAAGACGCCCGGAGCGGCGGCTTTTGACTTGAGTGCGCGGGAAACAATGACGATCAAGCCGGGGAAGATCGCCTATATTCCGCTCAATGTTTCCGTTGCGACACCCAAGGATCATGTGCTACTATTGGCTGCACGGAGTTCGACCCATAAGCGAGGATTGAGTTTGATCAGCGGGATCGGTCTCATCGATCCGGATTTTCGGGGCAACAGCGATGAGCCTTTGGCATGCCTGCTCAACTTCACCAATAAGTCCGTGACCGTTGAACGAGGGGATCGTATCGCGCAAGGGACGTTCATCAAGTTCACTCGAGCCGAGTGGAAAGAGGTTGATCAAATGGAAGAGCCGGATCGCGGCGGTTTTGGAACGACAGGGAAGAAGTAATAGCGGGCTGTAGTGTAACGGTAACACGCTTCGTTCGGGACGAAGAGATTTAGTGGGTTCGACTCCCACCAGCCCGACATCTGTGGTATAATGAGGCATGATAAATCGTGGTCTCAAGCTGATCAAATGCACTCATTGCAAAGATTCTTTTTTGCGTTCAGAGAGACAAATTAAAGAGAATAGGAAGCTCGGTCACAATTCCTTTTGTTCTCCCGAATGCTTTTCTGAGTTTAGAACGACCAGTGTCGAAATGAAGTGTGAAAATCAACTTTGCGGTAGAAGCTTCCAACGAATGCCGAAGGATATTTCACCACACAATTATTGTTCTCAATCCTGTGCAGCTGTTGTTAATAATAAGAAATATCCGAAATGGCATAGTCCTCCACGAGTCTGTGCCCAATGTTCTAAAGAATATAAGGGGTGGGGCAAGATCTATTGTTCTGTGATTTGTAGAAAGAAGGCATGGAGACCCTACACCAAAGAATCTTTGATACCATTGGTTCAATATCTCGGGAAAAAACTAGGAAGAATTCCGGGCAAGCGTGAGAATCGCGAGCTTAGTGAACGATGTGTTAAAGTATTCGGTTCCTGGAACAAAGCTATTGTGGCGGCGGGACTTGAGCCGAATCGTTCACACAATGACCGTATGTATAAGCGGAGTATGACGAGGGCCGCCGATGGTCATATCTGTGATTCTGTCAGCGAGGCGCTCATTGATAACTGGCTTTCCGAGCATGGCATCGCTCATGAGCGAAACGCAAAATATCCCACAACGAATCACCGTGCAGATTGGCAGTTACAGAGCGGGGCATTCGTAGAATATTTTGGTCTCGCGAAAGATAGTCCTCGATATGATCGGGCAGTTTTACAAAAACAGCGATTATGCGAACAGTACGAAATCGATTTGATCTCTTTGTATCCGGACGATCTCTATCCTAAAATAAGCTTGCAGGATAAGTTGGGTTCTCTGCTTGGACGATGAGGTGCAAAATTTTGAAATAGTTTTCACAAAATGGCGGCGGTGTCCCGTGACACGGCCGCCGAAGTACTGCAGGAGGTTTCGATTTTCGTTATGATGCATTGTTGGCCTCCGCCTATCTTGTTGTTGCTTCCACTTTTTCCTTCCGCCTACGCTCCGTTGCTGTGGCCACCTCTTCGATAGTGAACCCCTCCTTTCGTGCTTGTTCGGGGTTGATGCTGGCGATACCGCGACCGATAATAACGCCGGATCGGTACTCGCCCTTGAGGACGATCCAGTCGCCTCGGCCGTGGAACTCAAGGGGGTAAGAGATGCGGGTAAAAAGATACTCGCCGGGGCCCAAGTGCTCCGCTTCCCCCACGTCGCCTGCAGCCACTCGCCAAACAGCCATCTGTTCGCCGTCATCGACGCGGATACGATAATCCACGCGATTTTCCAAACTGCCTCACCTCCCTTCGGTGGACTTGACACCCCCAGTATAGCGCCTTTTGAATCCGACGCAACGACGTGGTATAACTACAAAGAAGCTTGGGCCTATATCCTCCCTTCGGTTGATATAGACCCGGCGTTCGGGCAAAGAGATAATTGGTATCATCTCTTTGCTCCCCACTAGGGCCTATAGTAAAGTGGTACCCGTCCGTACCGAACGGTACGTTCGGGCGGGTTACGCGAAATAATGTATACAGTATATGTGCTAGGCAATAGAGAAGGCAAGTTATACAAAGGCAGAACAGGCGACATGAAGCGGCGCCTCAAAGAGCACAACGCCGGCAATACGGCGACGACGCGTAAGATGGGCAAGGTGAAGGTATTGTATTCTGAAGAGTTTCAAGATCTTGAAGAGGCAAAGAAGCGTGAAGTTTATTTCAAGACAGCAGCCGGAAGAAGATTCATTAAGAAAAAGCTGGGCCTATAGTAAAGTGGTATTACGCGTCGTTCGCAACGACGAGGCGCGAGTCCGATTCTCGCTAGGTCCACAAAGACAAATAAATTCGATCTCATACATGCCTGATCGGGAGTGGAAAAATTCGATAGTTGAAAATAGAACTCGCAATCAAGCAGAGGAACATGTAGATAAATACAAATTTTTATCCGAACAGCGTAGACCCATTGCTGTGACGCTCGGTAAGTTGTTCGTCGAAGTATTGTCTGATTACGTTGATCCCAAAGGCGTCAATGTTGAGATAGGCAGTGGCAGCGGATCGCTTAATAGACTGATAGAGAGAAGTGGATATACATTCATAGAATTTGATAAATTGCCTTTCGCACACGAGAAAGGAGGATCGACGGGCAAGAAAAGGGAGCGTGTCGTCGGGGATATTTTTAAAATGGGTTTCGCCGATGGCAGTGTCGACAGTTTGGTTGGACTGAATATGCTCACGGTTATTTTCCAGGACGATATATCACAAGCCCTGCGGGAAATACATAGGGTCTTAAAACAAGGAGGTACCTTTGTGCACCTTATTGACGTATTGCCCAAGAGAGAAATTTTCCTCGTACCCTATCTCAAACAAGGAATACTTCCCATACCTTACATTGGCGAAGATAAGCTTTGTAATACTTTTTTTCTTGTACCAAGGGATGATTTGCCGGCGCTTCAGGACGCGATGAAGGATAACTCCCAACTACAAGGAGTCTTTGGTCATTATCTGCAATCTCCGATTGAGGGATTCCTTTTTCTTATGGACAGTTACCTTGCATCTCCAGAATCCACCAATCAGCTCGTAAAAGCCAGCGGTAAGCTACTTGAAAGTTTGAATCAAATTCTTGAAGGACGAGCACGCGTAAGTGATACATTCAATAACATATTCCGGCATTTCTTGGAAAAAGAGGTCCAAAAAGATGGACTCTTTGAACTTCGTGAATCGGGAGTCCGCGAAAAGAAAGAAATCATTTCCGCAACAGATATGCATACAAAAGAGTTTCCGGAGTATAATAACTTCGAACACAACGTCGGAATAATTCGTAGAACTAAAAATACCGGCACAGATGCTCCGCCCGATGGATACGTCAAAGTCCATGCCGGGATTCAGGTTCTCGTCTTGCAAAAGAAATAAGTTTATGAACACCAACACTCGGGCAAAACGCATCCTTTTCTACGGGGACTCTCTGGCTTTTGGAAAGAAGCCATCAGTTCCGGAGAGACTCGATGGGCGATTTACTCGCGTCATTCAGAATACTCTTGGAAGCGACTTTGAAATAATCGAAGAGGGCTTGCGTGCCCGAACGCTTTCGGGTGAAAATACATTTTTTCCTGAAAGAAACGGACTTGATCAGTTTGGTCCCATTTTTGGAAGTCACCTACCAATCGATTTACTGGTACTCATGCTTGGTACGAATGATTGCAACAAAACGGGCGATAAGACTAAACAGGAATATCACAAGGCCCTTAATATGTATCTCGAAAAAATGAATGTCTGGTGCAAGCAATTTTTCATCGAAACAGTTTCGCTGGTACTCATCATCGCACCACCGCATATTAATGGTGCCGAACTTGTCCATGACAAGCTGATGTTTTCAATATTCGGAGAAGATGCTGAACGAAAAAGCAAGTTATTGCCGGAGATCTATGAGAAGTTTTGCAAGGAATATAACCTCGCGTACTTCAATGCTGATGCCATATGTACAACTGCGAAAGGAGAAGGCATCCACCTTGATCCGGAGAACAACAAAATATTGGGAGAAGCACTGGCTTTAAAAATACGAAATATCTTCAAAGAACATGATCAAAGCGATTCTTTTTGATGCAGACGGGGTAATGCTCAAGAAGCAGGGCGTGTGGTTTAGTTTGCGGTATGCGAAGGAGCGCGGTGTGCCGCCGGAGAAGATAGAGGCGTTTTTCAAAGGCGCGTTCCGAGATGTACAAACGGGCAGAGGTGATTTGCTACAAGAACTTGCACCGCACCTCAAAGGATGGAAGTGGGACGGAACCATAGAGGAGTTCGTTCGCGCGTGGCAGGAGGGCGACACGGTCGTGGACCAGGAGATGGTGGAGCTTGTACGCCGATTGCGTGGTAATGGGATTCGATGTTATCTTGCGACAGACCAAGACAGCTATCGCGCGAGATATATTTCGGAGACGTTGGGATTCGGTGTGCTGTTTGACGATTGCTTTTTCTCATACGAAATAGGTCATCGGAAGTGCGAAAAAGAATTTTTTGAAATTATCTTGCGCCGGCTCGACCTTCCCGCCGAGAAAGTCGCCTACTGGGACGATGACCAAGAGAATGTTACCATTGCATTATCGTTAGGGATTCAGGCCCGATTTTTTACAGGTATCAAGGAGTTGGAAAAAGAACTATGAAACGACTTTCGATTATTTTTATACTGCTTGCAATACTCACGCTTCCGGCGATCGTTCATGCATGGGCGTTTTTGTTGCCCGTCAGCACCGCGACTCCCAATCCTCGATTTACGAATATCATACCGCGGGCGGCGCGAGGCCTTATCTCCCTACCACTTACACGCTTGACTACTCCTCCGCCGATCATTCCCAAGACTTCGACTTTGACACCTACGCAGAGTATTCCTTTGCCTGCCAGCTCGAAATCTCCGGCTTCTTCGCCGTCATCTACGCCATATCCCAATCCACTCAACAAGCGCATTGACGTAGATATTACCAATCAACGACTGACATACTATCTGGGCGACACGCAAGTAGCAAGCGTCCTCATCTCATCGGCCGCGCGTGGATACTGGACTCCGAGAGGAACATTCTTTGTTCAAAAGAAGCGTCCCTTTGTGGACTACATTGGAGGAAATGCCGATGGAACGACCTATAACTATCCCAATACAAAGTGGAATCTCAGCTTCCTTCCCCACTATTACATCCATGGTGCGTATTGGCACAATAACTTCGGTCATCCGATGAGTCACGGATGTGTCAATGTGTCATACAACGACATGGAACAGCTCTACAACTTCGTCGATGTTGGTACGCCTGTCACGATCCACGACTAGTTCATCGCGAGTATGCTAAAATGAGAGAATGCTCGGGAAATCTCGCCCGCCTGCGCAGGCAGGCAGTCCTACAATTCGGATATTATCATTTTTGAAAGGCCATTCCAAAACCGTGGCGTTTTTGATTGCACTCGTAATCATTGCGGCCGGCTTTGATATTGTGGTGCCGTTCATTTCGCAGCGACTTATCGATACGCTTATTGGATTTTTGAAAAATGGAGGCCCGGCGCCCACTACAACGCTTGTCGTCGCAGCCGTCGGGATCCTTGTATTTACCATACTCAATCGCGTCATCAAGACGAACTATGATTTTCGGCTCTTTAAACTTGTTACCACCGTAGAAGACCGTGCTCGGTACCAGACCTACGAAAAATATCTCAATCTGCACAGCTTGTTCCATCATGGCGCATCCAGCGGCCAAATGATCGGTCGTCTCGAAAAGGGCGCTCAGGCGGTCTATGTTATTTTGTACGATTTGATTGGCGAAAGTCTCTTGCCGCCGCTCGTAACGTTCATTGGCGTTCTGGTCGCCTTATTCTACAAGAATTGGATTATTGCGATTGCGGTGTTCATACCGCTTCCGGTGTACCTCATCATTGTTCGGCATTTGACCAATCGAATATACGAAATTGAGAAAAAATCAAATGATGCATTTGAGGCGGTTGCCCGGGAACAATATGATGTCGCAGCCAATGTACTCACGGTCAAGAAATTTTCGCAGGAGCATATCGAAACCGATCGCCAACGGACGATGCAAGCGGATGCACGGCGCATTCAGTACGATGCTGAGCGGTTATGGAGCACGATGGAGTCATTGCAGACAGCCATCGCTACAGCCGGCCGTATTGCAGTTATGCTCATTGCCGGTTTCCTGGTATTGAAAGGCCGAAGCACGATTGGCGAATTTGTCCTGTATATTACACTGCAGAACATGGCGTATGGTCCGTTGGCGCAGTTATCAATTATCTTTCCGCGATTCCGGCGCAACATGTCTCGAGCAGAGCGGCTGTTCCAGATCATGGACGAAACAGTGAAAGTGAAGGACGCACCTGATGCGATGGAGCTTTTGCCGCTTGCCACAGAGATGGAATATGAGAATGTCGGATTCCAATATGGATCGGGTAGGTGGGCGCTTCGCAATGTTGCCGTAAAGATTCCCGTCCACAAAACCATCGCGCTTGTCGGGCGGTCGGGGAGCGGGAAGACCACGTTCATTAATTTGCTCTTACGATCATTTGATCCGCAAGAAGGTGCGATAATGATTGATGGTCGCGACCTTCGCGAAGTAACGCAGGTAAGCCTTCGTAATCAGATTGCCGTGGTCCCACAGGAGGTAGATTTGTTTTCACGCACGATTAAAGAAAATATCGCCTATGGCAAACCGGATGCGACAAAAGCCGATATCATACAAGCGGCCAAAACGGGACTTGCGCACGACTTCATTATGAAGCTCGAGAAAGGCTACGATACCGTTGTCGGCGAGCGGGGGATCAAATTGTCGGGCGGTGAGCGCCAGCGCATCGGCATCACGCGCGCGATCTTGCGCGATCCTCGGATCTTGATTCTCGACGAAGCAACGAGTCATCTCGACACCGAAAGCGAACGGCTTATCCAAAAGGCGACCGAGGTTCTCATGAAAGACCGCACCACATTCATCATTGCGCATCGCCTCTCTACGATCCTGAACGCCGACATGATTGCCGTCTTCAAAGGCGGTCGCATCGAAGCCATTGGTACTCACAAGGAACTCCTCAAAACAAGCCCAACCTACAAGCGTCTCCACGATCTCCAGTTTGCGAATACGTAACGCGACAATTCTCTCCTCGCTCATTCTCGTCCCGCCAGCGTCGGGACTCCGAGGTCTGTCGGCCTCCACTCTTCCGCCTTCGGCGGAAACCATGCCCGTTCCGGCCGCAGAACCCCCTCGAAGAGGATTGCCGCTCTTAACCTGAAAATTACCAAGCGAAGCCATGCCAGTTTTTCCGACTTTGTCCGAGCAGTGACAAATCCCCATAAGAGCTCGAAGTATGCCGTGATGGATCCAGTGGATTGTGCACAGCAGATGCACACGGGACCGCTGGTACATCTAGGTATACGAGAGATCGAATGGAGGATTTGTATGTGCAGGACACCGGAGGAAAAACTGGCATGGCGAGCGACTTTGTAGTATCATCCCCCCATGCCCATTTCACTTGGCGCCAAAATCCTATCACTTAAGCAATTCGCAAAGCTTCGCCCGAAATTAAAGGGCAAAATCGTCATGACTAGCGGGGGGTTTGATCCGATTCACCCAGGTCATATCAGCTGCTTTATAGAAAGCAAGAGGCTGGGCGATATTCTCGTGGTTGCAGTCAATGGTGATGCTTTTTTGAAGGTGAAAAAAGGCACCTCATTCCAAGATTTAAAAACTCGGGCGTTGATTGTAAGCGGGATACGAGGAGTCGACTACGTAGTGCCATTTGAAGCGCCCGGAGATGTTTCAGCAGCCAAGGCACTTGCGGCAATTCAGCCGCATCTTTACACAAAAGGCGGAAATCGCGTCGGCTCTTCACACATGCCAAAGGGCGATCTTGATGCTTTCAAAAAATACCACATTCAGGTTAAATATCGCGTAGGTATCGATAAGGTGTGGTCCAGTAGTGATTTTTTGGAACAATGGGTGGCCTTTCGTACGCAGGATCCGGAAGCGATCAAACGCGTTAAGGAGTTCTACAAGTTAAGCTATGCAGGGCTTGAGCCCCGACACGCGAAGCGGTCGGGGCCCCGACCGGAGCGTCGGGGTTACGCTGGCTTAAAAAAGAAACGATAGAAATGAGCAAACTTGTCGTACGCAATGAAAACCTCTACGGACCGGCGCCAGCATGCATGAAGGTTTTGAGTTCGTTCAGCACGGACGATGCAAGCCGATATATCGGAGGATACAATAACTCACTTCTTGTGCCGGTTCTTGCTCGGCGTTTCTCCATCCCACCACAGCGGATTCTTGCCGGATACGGAGCGGAAGATATTCTGCGAATGTTTTTCGATTCTTTAGCACCCGGCGATTCCGTGTTGACCCATCGCTTGCACTATACTTTTTATTCCAATTACTTGCGGGCACGGAATATACCCGTGCATACGTTTGGATTGCGCGAAAAGAGTACATCCGTTGTATTCGATTTCGAAGATCTTTTTGCAAAATATCATGCTCACAAGTCGGCACTGTTGCTTATTACGTCTCCCAACAACCCCACCGGCACAACGCTGTCTGCACGCGAGCTTGCTCGCATTATGAAAAAGGTCGACCGCCATTGTACTGTCATTCTTGATCAAGCATATCTGGGCTTCGATCAAGAGTACAAAGAAAAGCCGTTCCGTATTCTTCTCGATCGCTATCCAAATCTTGTGTATGTCCGAAGCTTTTCAAAACAATACGCTCTTGCCGGACTTCGGATCGGCTATGCTCTTTGCGGGTCGGCGATTCCATCGCGGATCAACTACCAACCGAGCTATCTTGGCATGAGCCGAGTGCTCGAACAAGTCGCACTTGCCGCACTTTCATCAGGTCCGTACTATCGCAAGATTGCCAAAAAAATAATCAATGATCGGATACGATTCACCGTGACAATAAATCGATGCTCGCATTTCAAGGCGTTCGATTCCAAGGCGAACTTTGTGTATCTCCACGTTGATTCGGAACGGCGCGACGCATTTGCACGCGCGCTGGAAAATGAAATCACAGTGCTTGCAAAAAAAATAGAACCGGGGTATTACCGGATTTCAATCGGCCTGACGAGGCACATGACGCATCTCTCACAACTCATTTCGCGCCTTGATCGGGAAAAATGATACTCCAGAGCGCACCCCCCGCATTGCGGACCGGTCCGTAGAGCGGCTCATGGTGAAGATCAATGAAGGGACAGCTGTTGCATTCAATAACTCCGGCATAGGTTTGTTCCTGCCATGGCTGGCTCATATCCTCGATAAAAAAATCGATTCCAATAAGCGGATCATCCAGTACGCGGGCGATCTTTTCGAAGAGCGCGATATTGGCGGGATGCGTTTCGTCGAGAATATCCATAGTTGATCCGCCGACGCTCCTACTCGGTTTCTTGCTCAAGCCGATCCATTGTCCTTTCGGCGGGATGCTGTCCCATGAGAGGTTTTGGAGTCTCAATTCTTCCGATGCCTCTTCCCCGGTTTCTATATGCTGAAACAGGGGACCATCGCGGTGTGGATTCCTATTTTCCACAGCAACGAGATCTCGGATCGTGCGTGTGCCATCGCCAATGATGCAGGCGCGATCTCGGCGCAGGACTCCAATAACACGGCCACCGATGACAGTAACGCGATGCAAGGTAGCAAGAAATTCTTCTTCAACAATAACCCATGGTGAAAGGAGTTTTGCCTTGTCAAAGCCGATCTTCAAATCCGCTTCCGTCATAATCCGTGTTGTAGCATGCCGCCCGCGCGATCCAATACTGGGCTTTGTGATGACCGGCTTGTGAAGCGTCCGGAAAAGCGCAACGGCCTGATGCCATGTGCGAACATCTCCTCCGCGGGCAACTGGAATACCCGCGGCGGCAAACCGTTTGCGCATTTCCGCCTTGTTGTCCATCCATTCAAGTGACGCGTACTCTTTGCCGGTTGGTCGGGGAAGTCCCTGAAACGCGATTACCTTTTCCCCATAGGAAGCGACAAAGAAATCCCTCGATCGTCCCAGGCGGTATTCAATAAGCGCAATGCCGCGCTTTTGCGCTTCTTTCCAGAGCCATAGACCCCGATGTCCTACTTGGTCATCGGGTTCGGTAACGATGCGTCCTATATGCAGAAATGAAAGCAATTTCCACAATGCCAATACAAAGCGGCCGGCATTAACCGAGGGCAGTATGCGTGCCAGTCGCTGTCGCAAAGAATCGATCGGACGAAAGAGCTTCTGCGTGAAGCGATCGATGATAACGGAATAATAATCAAGGATATGAATCGTTGGTGCCGGTCCGCAATCGGGACATGGATTCTTCGAATACATTGCATCACTATACCACTGTGTCTTGGCGCACGGCAACAGTTCCGCCCCCCTTGAAAATAGAGGCTTTTCTCGATACAATGGGCGAATGAATGCGATATTAGATGAGGACCGTCTGCAGGAATTTTTCATCAGTCCGTCGCGCGGAAGGCGCGATTTTTCGGAAGTTATTGACGACGTCATTGAGTTCGTTGAGGAGGATGATGCAAGCCGCTATGAGATTGTCGTCGGTACAGATTCGGAGCAATTCGGCACGCCACGCATTGGTGCTACCGGGGGTCCGGCGGAATTTGTCAGTGTCGTGACTGTGCACCGGATGGGCAAGCATGGACGATACTTCTGGAAGCGTATGAAGAACATCGTCGCCTATGACCATCATGATCGCATGCTCAAGGAAGCGTACTTTTCGCTCGAGCTTGCCCAGCGTGTCGTTGCCGAGTTGCGCCCGCGACTCGACGATCATTTGTATAACTTTGAAATCCACCTCGATATCGGCCACAACGGTCCGACCAAGCCGATGATATCGGAGATTGTTGGTATGATCACCGGCAACGGATTTACTGCGCGCATCAAACCTGAATCGTATGCAGCCAATAAAGTTGCCGATAGACACGTTGGATGAGCGCTAAAACCGAGCTCACAATTCTTTTTGTAGTGGCGCTAATCGCGATTGGCAGTTTTCGCGGAGCCAATCCAAAATTTCTTTCCGGGTTCATCGCGGGAGATACGGCAGTCAGCAATAAACTTGTACAGCTCCTCAATCAATACCAAGAGGCGCCATTTCATCTAGATGATCGTACCAAGGAAGCCGACTGTCGTATCAACGGTCCATTGCCAGATCATGAGTGTACCCCGGGGGCGATATTTCCCGAGGCGACCCTGGAAAAGATTTGCGTTAAGGGCTACACGAAGACCGTGCGCAATGTGTCAGTCGGTCTCAAGAGAAAGATTTATACGGCATACGGTATCCCATATCCCCAGAAGACCGGCACCTACGAAGCGGATCATTTGATTCCCCTTGCGATTGGTGGAAATAATGATATCGCCAATCTGTTTCCGGAAGCGCAAGATCCGAGGCCGGGATTTCGCGAGAAGGATCTTGTAGAGGTCTATCTCCAAAGAGAAGTCTGTGCCAGAAGAATAGCGCTTGGGGCGGCGCAGCAACAAGTCGCCGCCGACTGGGTGGGGATATATGAAACCCTCACCCCCGACCAATTAACTCAACTCAAGAGAGCCTTTTGGGATGATTAATGCTGTTTGACAGTTTAAATAATATCTGATACCATGATTCTGATGAAGTTTTCCAAACAAAATTCAAATAGCTATTACTATTATTCAACCTCCCCGAGGCTAGTTGCTTGGCGTTGAAGTAATAGGACTCTCTCACATTTCAACATCTCAAACTGGTCTCATCGGGAGGCCAGTTTTTTTCGTTCTTTAAAATCCCAAGTGAAAGAGAAGGAGAAGGAAAAATGTGGAGTCAAGAGCAAATTCAGAGGCTAACAGGCCTATTCGGACGGTACAACGCATTTCCGAGCGGTGGCAGAGAAGACGAATTCGTTATCGTCCGAGAGAATGGCAAACGACAGGGCATCTTCAAGGAGTGGGCGCCACCAGTTTTGCCATATCTCGCAGGGATGGAAGAGGAAGCATGGCACAAGAAAGCGGGTACGCAGCCAGCTTTCTTGGCGAAAGAGTTACGCCGAGCTCGACGCAACTCGTGGGTTATCGATCGCGATCTCACGACTCGATTCGCAGCCGAAGCGCTTCCGCAAGACCCTAGTGCTCGGGTCCAGGAGCTGGTCTGGCGTCTTGTGCTGGCGCTGGGTCTCATGGGGCCATTCTATCACCTCGAGGCACTCGTTGATGATCCAGTTCAACTCGGCATTGGCGACAAGGCGTCTTCGGGTGGTGGTCTCGATGTGGTGGCATTGCTTTTGCCCTCAGCCTTTCAGCGAAGGGTTACTTCGACAGCGGGGAATTGGAATGGCCTTAGTTGGCCAGCGATCAAACGCTCCACCGCTTCCGCACTCGCCAGTTCAGCCCACGCCGGTGTGCTCCTCGGGCTCGCCGGACTGCTGGGGGTTCCGCCAGAACATCTGATTTTTGCCGCTAACGCCTTGGAGTGGATTCCAACACGCGTCGGTGGCAAAAAAGGAGATGTCACAGAGAAAGAGGCAATCAGTGGCCTAGCGGATATCATTGGAAGGAGTAGGGAAGGTGGAAATCCCAACTGCCTTGCGGTCCTCGCGAGCACCAATGCGACGATCCGTTTCTTTAACTGGCTTCCACTCATTGAGGGACAGGAAAACTTCATGGGACGCAAATGGACATATGCATCGGTTTGCGATACGACTGATGATTTGTTCGATGCCCTTGATGCACATCCGGAACTCTGGTGCGCGGAGTTCAGGGAGACCTATCAAACCCAACTCAGGCCACAACTCTTGAACCTCGATGCATCTTCCGCAAAGGGGCGGTTCTTGTTGGACCTCATCATAAATGAAAGGAGGCTCAACGGAAAATTCACAAGGAATAAACCTGTCGTGAAGCCTTGGAGCTTACCCAGCTCAAGGCTCATAGCCAACGCTACGCATCAGTTCCATCAGGCGGATCTCATTGGCACGAAACCCGTGGGGTTGGCGCTCGCGTCGCGCGTACTCGGTAGTGACTATGTCCTGCCGGGACTTGTCATCTCGATGGATAGCAACGAATCGACATGTTGCAACTTTTGCTACGAGCGCCTTATCACTGCAGCTCGTAACCAATGGCCGAGAGTCAATAGTTGGGTGGTGCGATCTTCCTCTATGGATGAGGGAACAGCACGCGGTATCTACGAATCTGTCTTGCGGGTTTCTAGCTCTGGGCTTCAGGAGGCCATCGGCATTTGCGTCCGATCATACTACGGAGAAAATGCGATGGCATTTCGCAGGGCAACGGGACTCGATGGTTTGAGCGATCGTTTGGAGATTGCCGTTCTCCTTCAGCCCTATCAGACAGGAATCTGCGGAGGAGTAGCTACCGTTACTACTTTGGCAGACGACAGTAGGCAATATCAGATTTCTGTTGCTCAAACGGCAGAGCAAGTAACTTCTGGAGGAAGAACCAAAGAGTTCAAGTTCCAAGAAGGCGCGCCTCTGGTACCTGAATGGAACTCCTTAGTTATAGTTCTTAAGCGTTTGCACCAGGTTTTCCAGGGATCGATACAGGTAGAATGGGTCAAAACGAGGACCGAGCGCATCATCATCCTGCAAATGGAGTTTTTGCCTCAACGGTTAAAGAGGGACGGTGATAAGGTTCGCCATACGGAAATCGTTAATATCCCAATCACGACACTTGAGGATGTTGGCAATGCAATCGACGTAGTCGAAGCACTCGATTCAACTACTACCGTCGCACGACTCGTAATTGGTTCGGGGATTGATCCCAGGACATTCAACGGCACGTTGGCTGCGGCGGTGGTTCGGCTTAATAGGCGTGTCACAGAGATCTATTTGGAAAAGCCGGTTTCTCCTTCCTCACACTTCGCCAGTATTTGTGGCCACTTCGGGATTGTGTTCGTGTAAGCGACTACGGGGCGGCTGGCTGCGGTTAATCCAACGCCAGCCCCCCACTTTTTTGTAGAAAGAAGAATACGATATAATTATCTCATCATCCTATGTTCAATAAAAACATTCTCCTAAGAATAAAAAAACTTGCGCTAAAGATAGATCACGACATTTCTTTTAGCGGTAAATCGAAAGGGAATAGGCACTTGTTTAGAGTTGTTCGCGTGGCAAGATTTTTGGCGCAAGAAACAGGGGCAAATCTATTTATTGTCCTAGCCGGGGCATTTTTGCATGATACCGCCCTGCCGTCCGGCAACGATTACAATTATTTGAGGAATAAAAAAATAGTAAAGGACTTACTCAAACCCTTTGATCTTTCTCAGAATGAATTATATGGAATCGCCGAATGCGTGGCATCACACGAAGGCACGGTCAGGCCAAAAAGTTTGGAAGCGAAAGTCGTACATGATGCAGATGTTCTCGAGAAAGCTGGATTATTAGGAATTATTCGCCACACATGGAAAATGACAAACTTAAAAAAACTTGATCACAAAATGATAAAGGATCAGGATGTCAAAAAAATCCTCAATCATATAAAGTGGCGCAGTGAGAGATTACAGATACCCATAGCAAAAAAGATAGAAAGATATTTAGCCATTCCGATAGATAAGAAAAAGGCAAAAATCATAGTTTCATTGACAGCCAGCATGGCTTTCGAGAGTATCGTTACCGAAAAAATAGCGATAGTCGTGCGCAAGCACCTTGACAAAAAGCAGAATGAAAAATTGAAAGAGCAGTTAGATTTAAGTTATCTGCATAGATTTAGGTAAGTTGATTCCGCGCGCACCCCCACCCCCTTTACATTCAGAGAGGGAGCGAAAGCCAAGCATAGGAGGGCTGACCACCCCCCTCTTTGTTTGTCAGGAATGGCACCTCGTAACGTCAATAATGCATATGCGCAAGCGTCTCCAAAAGAAACGCCGCAGTTGCGGTCTTTGCAGACCGCATAAGTTGGGCATGAGTTTGCGCTGGAAGAATGGGGAATACGCACAGTTACGAGAATGTGGAAAAATGAGACGAAGTATGGTAAACTGATCAGCATGCCCAATCGCAAATTTACTATTGAAACAGAAAAGGAAAAGGACGGCAGATGGCTTGCCGAAGTTTTGGAATTACCCGGCGTCATGGCCTATGGGAAAACGCGAGATGAGGCCCAAGCAAACGTTGAATCTCTTGCCTTGAATGTCCTTTTTGAAAAATTAAATATCAGAAAAGCAAAAAAACATGGGACTCTGGTCAAGCGCACGAGCCGGCAAGGTCTTTCGCGCACTCATACGATCGGGCTGGCGCATAAAACGGCATAGTGGTACTTCGCACATGACGCTCTCGAAAGCAGAGAAGTCTGACTATGTCTGGGCTTTTCATGACAAAGATGAGCTTGGTCCAAAAATGCTTGCCAGGATTGCAAAGCACACTGGGCTAAAACCAGAGGATTTATGAACTCAATTCTTTTTATCTTGATTGGTCTTATCGGAGGTGGTGTTATCGCCTTTTTGATTTTCCAATCGCGCAAACCTAAGCAGGATGACACGCAAAACCAGTCCATGCTTTTGCTCAACCAACGTCTTGATGCAATGAGTGCGCAGACACAGCAAGCGTTGCGGGATACGGTCAAGCTTGTTGCCGATCAGCTCAAAGACTCCCGCGAATCAGTCGAGCGATCATCACAGACAGTGCACAAACAAGTCGAGGGATTTACGACTGGACTGACGCAACTCACCGAAAATCTCAAAGCCGTGCATGAAAGTGTGAAAGGCGTCTCGAGTTTTCAGGATATCTTCAAGTCGCCTAAGCTTCGGGGTATCTGGGGCGAAGCGAGTCTTGAGTCCAGCCTCCAGCAATTCTTTGCACGCGAAGGCTATGCGCTCCAGTATTATTTCAAATCTGGCGAAGCGGTTGATGCAATTTTGAAATTGCCCAATGAGCTTATCTTGCCAATCGACTCAAAGTTTAATTGGGAGAATTTTGAAAAAATGATCAATGCGGAAACGGATGCGAACAAGGCAATCTACCAGAAGCAATTTTTCAGCGACGTGAAGAAGAAGATCGACGAGATTGCCAGCAAATATATTTTGCCCTCCGAAGGCACGACTGATCTCGCGCTCATGTATGTGCCGGCCGAGACAGTGTATTACGAAATCATCAATAATATCAAAGACGTCGATATTCCCGCCTACGCGCGTAGCAAAAAAGTTTGGCTCGTATCTCCCAATACGTTCGGTCTTTCAGTATCCGCGATTCGCCACTGGGTCAAAGATATTCAGCTGACCAAGCAGACCAAGGACATTATGAAGCGCCTTGAACGTATTGCGACCGACGGCAATAAGCTGGGCGAAGATTTCCGCAAACTCGGCAACCACCTCTCCAACGCGCGCAGTTCCTACGAGGATTCCGAAAAGCGTCTCACGCTGATGGTAGATCGGGTGCAGAATGTGGTGGAGATTGAAGATAAAAAGGACGACACCGGGCAGGCCGCCTTGCCGTCATGAAGTGACCGGAGTAACGTTGTACATAGTATGAAGACTATAAAAATAGGCCAAGAAGAGGATGGTTTTGCGCCAGTTGGTATTGTGGCTGTTTTGCTGGTCCTTGCTGTCGCCGGCTATGTTGCGTTCACCACCGAGGTTGCGGTGCGCAGGCAAACCACGCCAACGCCAACAAGCTCCTACGTGCCTCCGTTTCAGGGATACAACATTAATCCCGACACCATCGATCCCTCTCGGAGCGTATCTCCAACACCAATCCCGAATGGCCTTTCCGGTGCTTATGGAAAAATTCTCGTTGAGAAAACAATCGGTCCTGCGGCATCCCGTTCTCCATACGTAGGAACGATGATCGTGAAAATTAGAAGCACCAATACCGAGTACGCTCGTTTTCAGACAAATGCGCAAGGCAGTTATAGTATTACGCTTCCGCCAAATACATACTACCTCATTCCTGCCGATGGTACCTGGCCATGGGCGACCGATTCTCGCTATGCTCGGGACATCGTGGTTCGTGGCGGAGCATTCACCAAAGCCGATCTCACGCTGATTGCCAATGCCGCGCAATAAATGCGCTTCCCCTGTTAGGACTGGAAAATCGAGCAGAAGTTTGCTAGAGTAACTGGCATTATGTCTATACTCACTTTTTCGTTTGTATCCGCCCTGGCTGCGATCGCGTACGGTTTGCTGTTGATGTGGCTGGTTATGAAAAAGCCGCAAGGCGATGAAAAGATGCGTTCGATCGCGCGCGCGATCCAGGAAGGTGCGAGTGCGTATCTCAAGCGCGAGTTCGTGACGATTCTCATCGTGGGAATCGTTATTGATATAGTCTTGTGGTTGACTATGGGAAAGAAGATGGTTGCCGGTTTTACGATAGGGGCTGTCGCATCTATGATCGCCGGCTATATTGGTATGTATGTCGCGGTTAAGTCTAATGTCCGTGTGGCCGAGGCGGCAAAATCGGGAATTAAATCTGCTTTTAATCTTGCATTTCGCGGGGGATCGGTAACGGGATTTCTCGTTGCAGGTCTCGCGCTCTTCTCACTTACATTTTTCTATTGGCTTTCCGATGGCAGTATCAGCGCGATGGTGGCGCTTGGTTTTGGCGCTTCGCTGGTTTCTGTTTTTGCACGCGTGGGTGGCGGGATATTCACCAAGGCGGCTGATGTCGGCGCGGACCTTGTCGGCAAAGTGGAAGCCGGTATTCCCGAAGACGATCCTCGCAATCCGGCAGTCATCGCCGACAATGTCGGCGACAATGTCGGCGATACCAAAGGCATGGCCGCGGATGTATTCGAAACATATGTTGTATCAGCAATTGCGGCAATGCTGATCGGCAAACTCGTGTTTGGCATCGAGGCGGTTATTATCTTTCCGCTCTTCGTTGGCGGTGTTGCGCTTCTTGCGTCCATCGTGGGTTCTTGGTTCGTGCGATTGAACAAAAGTATCATGGGTGCTCTCTATCAGGGCCTCGCAGCAACTGCGGTTCTGGTTGCCATCGCGCTCTATTATTGGGTGATGGCAAACCCCATCGTGGCATTTCCCGGCTATGCATCGTCCGCCATATTCTACTGTCTTCTGACCGGTATCGTAGTAACCGGACTCATCTTTGTTATCACCGACTACTACACCTCCAAAAAATTCAAACCCGTTCGTGATATCGCGCAGGCATCAACGACCGGACACGGCACCAATGTCATTGCCGGCCTTGCCGTTTCGATGCAATCAACCGCACTTCCCGTTCTGGTGATCTGTGCCGGCATCGGATTATCCTATCATCTCGCGGGTATCTATGGTGTCGCTCTTGCGGTCATGAGTATGTTGTCGCTGACAGCCATTGTTGTTTCCATTGATGCGTTTGGTCCGATCACAGACAACGCAGGAGGTATCGCCGAGATGGCGGGACTTCCCGATTCTGTCCGCGCGGTGACCGACCCGCTTGATGCGGTTGGCAATACGACCAAGGCAGTGACCAAGGGATACGCCATCGCATCTGCCGGACTTGCTGCGCTGGTGCTCTTCGCATCGTATACGCATGAATTTGGTACTGTGCTCGTGATGGATCTTTCAAGCGCGAAGGTCATCATTGGTCTTTTCTTGGGCGGTCTCATGACGTATCTCTTCGCTTCGCTTACTATGCGTTCTGTCGGCAAAGCAGCAGGAGGTATTGTGGATGAGGTGCGTCGCCAGTTCCGCGAGATCAAAGGCATCATGGATGGGAGCGGAAAACCCGACTACAGTCGTGCCGTGGATATCGCCACAAAGTCCGCAATCAGAGAAATGATTCTTCCTGCGCTTATCCCCGTCATCATCCCGATTGCGGTTGGTTTCTTGCTTGGTCCGCGTGCGCTGGGCGGACTGCTCGTTGGGCTCATTGTGACCGGAATTTTTGTGGCCATATCTATGACATCGGGCGGAGCCGCATGGGACAATGCCAAGAAATATATTGAAGAGGGGAATTACGGAGGCAAGAAATCTCCTGCGCATCAAGCCGCGGTCACCGGAGATACCGTCGGTGATCCGTACAAGGACACTGCCGGACCCGCAATCAATCCAATGATCAAAGTTGCGAATATCGTCGCGCTTCTCATCGCAAAATTCATCGTCCGTTAGGCTTGTCCCCACATCAAACGTACGCTCATTCCGGTGTGGGGGTTTTGTGTGGATAAACTATCCGATATCACCGCGCGCTTTGTGGTAGAATTATGAAGACACATGAAACATACAAAAGAAAGGAGGTGCGTCTATGTATAATAATCTCGTAGCAACAGACATCGTTCAGCAGTCCTTCATTTCTTTGTGGGCCAGCATTTGGGCTTTCGCCCCGCGTTTTTTGGCGGCAGTAGTTGTATTCTTGGTTGGGTGGTTGATTGCCGTCGTTGTGGCAAAAATTGTCTGGCATTTCGTCAAGGCTATTCAACTTGACCGTGCTCTTGATAGTGTTGGGTTCAAGCAGGTTTGGGAACGGAGCGGACACAAGCTCGATAGCCCATTCTTCTTCTACGAACTGGTGAAATGGTTTATCCTTGCCGTCTCTCTTATGTCGGCAACTGGGATTCTCGGGTTAGATCAGGTAACTGACTTCTTGTACCGAGTAGTGGGATATCTGCCAAATGTCATCATTGCGGCGATCATCCTTGTCATCGGCGTGTTGGTAGCAAGATTTTTGGAGCGGCTTGTTCGAGGATCGATACGTGCGGCGGAATTTGGTTCAGCCAATACGCTTGCGCTCATCACGCGATGGGCAGTGTTGATATTCACGATACTGGCCACGCTCAGTCAGCTTGGTTTTGAGTTTTCCGACGACATCTCGCTCACGTTAATGCAAGGCATCGTATTCGCCATCGCTCTTGCACTGGGTCTTTCATTCGGCCTTGGCGGAAGAGATCATGCGGATGAATATATCGCAAAGCTTCGGAAGCATATCCAGCAGGATTGATACATCGGTATCGCTTATTGGAACACATTCACGACCCTTCGGGGTCGCTTGTGTTTTTGTTGATATACAGTGGATATTTTTGCTTTTTTCCCCGATTTCCGATGATTTTCAGGCCTCTTGACCCCCACACCAAAACGTTTAGTGTGGGGGTTGACGCACCCAAGACCATTTGCTACTATTGATTCACTAATGATGACCTTACAGACCACCTTCCTATACACAAGCGGCTAACAACCCCGTGCATATGTATGCGCTGGACAGCCGCGGAAGACGCGGTTTTTTCTTCTCTAGGCGGGCGTCTACAGCGATGTAGGTGCCCGCGTGCAGAAGAACAGTCCATTGAAGCAATGACCGACCTTTGAAAATCAAGAAAGGTTATACATTGAATCTTGAAAGAAATCGTCTTTGCGCAGTTGACGATCCCGGTTATGTGCATTTCCGGGCCTCAATCATCCACGTCGCCACAGGTTGGCGGACAGGCGGGTTGAGACTGCGTACAGTAAGGGCGTATGGAGGATGCCTAGACATTATATGACTATGAAGGACGTGGCGTGACTGCGATAAGCCTCGGGGAGCCGTCTAGCGGGCTTTGATCCGGGGATTTCCGAATGGGGGAACCCAACTGGAGTAATGTCCAGTTACTCGACGCAAGTCGGGAGTGTACCTGGCGAAGTGAAACATCTCAGTAGCCAGAGGAAAATAAAGCGAACGTAACGATTGAATATTCCGGGCGTTCACGCGTGGAAATCTTTGATCGTTCGCGATACCCTAAGTAGCGGCGAGCGAAAGGGGCATAGCCCAAACCTATTGTCTGTTAGTTTACTAATTGGCAGTGGGGGTTGCAGGGATAATACACTCAAAACATAGCCCAGAGCATTTACTTGTTCTGAGTTATGTTCTTGAAAAGAGTTACAAATTTGGAGATTAATGGAACAGTCCTGGAAAGGACGACCACAGCGGGTGATAGTCCCGTACATGAAAATTTTCAAACTCTTGTGTTATTTCCTAAGTACCCATGGAGCAGACTATCCGTGGTGAATCCGGGCCTACTACGGTCCAAGGCTAAATACATATAGTGATCGATAGTGAACAAGTACCGTGAGGGAAAGGTGAAAAGAACCCCGGAGAGGGGAGTGAAATAGTTACTGAAACCATACGCCTACAAAGAGCCGGAGCCTCGCGTGCCGCAAGGCAAGCGGGTGACGGTGTGCCTATTGAAGAATGATCCAACGAGTTTTTGCACTTGGCGTTAGCCTAAGCCCGAGAGGGCGGAGGCGCAGGGAAACCGAGTGTTAATAGCGCGACTTAGTCATGTGCAAAAGACCCGAAGCCGGGTGAGCTACCCATGGACAGGCTGAAGTGTTTCGAAAGATACATGGAGGGCCGAACCGTTTGATAGCGCAACATCATCGGATGATCTGTGGGTCGGAGTGATAAGCTTATCGAACCCGGTAATAGCTGGTTCTCCCCGAAATGCCTTTAGGGGCAGCGCATATTAGTAAGTATGGGGGTAGAGCTCTGGATGGTTCCTCGTGCCTTTACTGGTAGAGCTACCAACCAAACTACGAATACCATACTGTAATGATATGTAGTGAGACTGTGAGGGCAAAGCTTCATAGTCGCGACGGAAAGAGCCGTTTGACCACCGCTTAAGGTCCCTAAATCTATGCTCAGTGTGAAAGGAAGTGTTTTGCCTTAGACAGGTAGGATGTTGGCTTAGAAGCAGCCATCATTTAAAAAGTGCGTAACAGCTTACTACTCGATCTGCCGCAAGGCAGGAGGCAAGATGCGCCGAAAATGTAACGGGGCTAAGCATAGTACCGAATGCGTGGGTTGTGGAGATTTCGTTCAGAATAAAATCGTCAGCGTAATTGAAAATCGGGTGGCGGTGGCAAGCCCTTTCTGGTCGTGCCCATTTCGGGACCTGCCGGGTTGTGCTTACCTCGTTAGCGTTAACACCGCCACCCGACTCGAATCAAGGTTGTATCTGTGGGCGGCTAGCTCAGCTGGGAGAGCATCGGACACTTGCGTTTGAACCCCTCCAAGTAGCGCGCGTATAGGGAGGGGTGATGTAAGGAAGCCGAGGGTCGTGGGTTCAAATCCCATGTCGCCCACCACAACCAATCTCTTGGACGGGGCCTGGGTAGCTCAGTGGTAGAGCGTCCGATTCGTAATCGGAATGTCGCCGGTTCAAGTCTGGCTCCGGGCTACACCAAGAGAAACGCTGATCTTATTTGTACCGTTGTCTGGTCGGAGACGTTTCGCGTTACACGCTACGCGTTTTGCGACCAGGCCTGAACGAAGTCTCCACAGCGGTAGGGGAGCACTCCATGTGCAGCGAAGCTTATGCCGCGAGGCGGAGTGGAGCGCATGGAGGAGAGAATGTTGGAATGAGTAACCACAAGAGAGGTGAAAGCCCTCTCCGCCGAAAGCCTAAGGTTTCCTCCGCGATGTCAATCATCGGAGGGTTAGGCGTGCCTAAGGATAACCGTGCTTTCGGGCACGGGAAGCCGATGGACAGCCGGTTAATATTCCGGCCCTTGCACGGCAATCGATGGAGTGACGGAAGAAATGAGTCGGAGCGCATTATTGGATTTGCGTTTTTGCGTCGTAGGGTTGTTCTGACTGAAAATCATCAGAACTGGCTTCAATGCCGATCTCAAAACGTGAAGAAACTCGGGTAACCGGGGATTCCGATGAAGAGCTTTCCAAGAAAACCTTCTAAGATTATTGCCGTGTAACACGTACTGAATCCGAAACAGGTGGGCAAGTATAAATGTACTAAGGCGAACGAGTGATTATTGGCTAAGGAACTCGGCAAAAAAGCGGCCGTAAGTTAGCGATATGGCCTGCCTCGCGCAAGCGAGGCCGCAGCGAAAAACCCCTGGCAACTGGTTATCTAAACCACAACTCCGTGCAAACTCGAAAGAGGACGTATACGGGGTGACGCTTGTCCGGTGCTGGAACGTTAACGGTTGAAGTGGTAGGCCGCAAGGTTTACTGCGGAAGCCCGAAGCGCCAGTGAACGACGGCAGTAACTATAACTGTCTAAAAGTAGCAAAATACCTAAGTCATGCATGGGTCTATAAGAAGCGATTCTTATAGCAAATTTGGCTATATGCGGGAAACCCCGGATGTATCTGAAACTACTCATTTGCGATATAATTAAGCTAGTGAGTAAAAATGTTTTCAGTGACTTTGCTATCAAGCAAAGGCCGGACAATCCGCAGGAAATTTATGTTATGTATTGCGTGATGGAAGAGGCGAATGGTTTTATGAGGTATGTGTAATAAGCAACAGGATACCTGGCAAATCTGTGGCCAGATTCGTCTGAAGCGTCCTCGTAAAACAAGCATTTACTTTTCGCCATCCGGGACAAAGTGTGCCTTTGTCCCGTCTATCACGCAGTACATAATTTAAAGCTCCTCAACGACTACACGCCAAAATCTTTGGGTCCAGTGACTCAAAGA
>Ga0155794_101_pt1 | contig 109923 bp, 124 predicted proteins | sample RifCSPlowO2_01_FD_107448 | JGI IMG/M metagenome (GOLD analysis project Ga0155794, IMG submission 107448) | Candidatus Yanofskybacteria bacterium RIFCSPLOWO2_01_FULL_49_25 | reverse complement strand
TTGAGCGAGATATTACCCGCAACGCGCGGATTAGCGAGAATTGCTTTGGAATGCCGCGTACTCACACTTGAGAGCCAATAGATCGTAAAGTTGTCATCTGCAATGTATACAACGTCCGAAACCCACAATCCACCGTCGTCCATCGTGGCAAGACTCATAATATATCCTTTCGCAAGGACGTCTTTGACGAGATCACGAATTTCAGATTGTGAATGATTCATCTTTGATTATGGAACGTTTCCATCACTATACCGCTCAGGAGCTTTGGTTTCAACGTTTCACGCCCCGCTTCCCCCGTCCGACCATCTCTGGTAGAGTGTAGTCTATGGCGTTTCCGTTCAGAACGATATTAAAAATAGTAGCTCTTCCCCTAATCCTGCTGGCGTTTTATCTTTCGCTGTTTGTTATCTGGACAGCGTTTGATCTTCCGAAAGACGCAGCGCTGGTGGAAGCAATTACGGTATACTTCAATCGATATGGCTTGATTATTGTATTCTTGGGTGCACTTATCGAGGGGGCGCTGCTATTGGGACAATATTTTCCCGGCGGGTTTATCATTGTCATCGGCGTTTTGTCTGCCGGCAAAAATATTCCACGAACCATCGAAGTGGTGGCGGTGGTTTCGATCGCATTTTTCATCGCGTATTGGTTCAACTATCTGGTTGGCAAATATGGGTGGTATCGTCTGTTCCTCAAATTCGGGCTCAAGGGCGCCCTGGAACGAGCGCAAATAAAACTTCAAAAACATCACCTCTATGCGATCCTTGCGAGTTATTGGGAACCGAATGTCGCTTCCATCACCGCCACAGCCGCAGGAACGCTTCAGTTGCCCCTGAAGGAATTTTTGTTTTTTTCCGCGATTGGCATTGTTGTGTGGAATACGTTCTGGGGAACATTTGTCTACCTCATTGGCGATCAGGTGTTTGCATTGGCAGGATTTAAATATGCCTTACTTGTGTTTGGAATCTGGATGGGAATACTACTTGTGAAATACTACTTTTTCGACCGAAAAGCCGATTTAAAAATAGATTAACTTGCTAGTTCCTAACTAAAAACCTCGTGGCTCTTGATCTTCAAGATATACACTCCTGTTTTCAGGAAGTACGGCTAGACACCGAGACAGTCGACGACTCATCTTTTCGCTTAAGATGAGTAGCGCTTCTTTGATTGCCAGGAATTTCCACTCGCTAAGCTCGTCAGATGGAAGCTTGATCGTATCGATCTGGCTTTTACTTAATTCAGGTCCGGAAAAAATGAATTGCAGATTCTCACTCTTTTTTCCATCGTCAGAAATATAGTCAACGCAAACGAATTGTAAAGCAATCATAGCAAGTCCTAGTTCTTCTTTGATCTCGCGAATGCATGCAGTGCGCGGCGACTCATCCTTCTCCACGACACCGCCCGGAATGGACCAGTGGTCTTTGTAGGTCGGTTTCACCAGCAATATTTTGCCCGATTCATCAAACAAGAGAGCTCCAACTCCCATACGCTTCTTCGGAAGATTTTGATAATAGTCGTCGGCCATTTATTCGATTGTTTCTACGATTTCCTTGGCATGATCTATATCCTCCTCTTTCACATAGAGCTCTCCTCCGCCGATATTGCCAAACTCACCAGTACTGCCCGGCAAAGACGTGTGCATGACGGATTTGATCCCCTCCGCTTCAAGGAGGTTTTTTATACTCTCTGCTTCGAATACTGTTGAGAAGGTTTTGAGAAGTATGAGTTTCACAGTTTCAAAGTAATAAGATTGATGAATATATGCAAAAGGATGCCGAGATAAATGCTACCGCTCAAACGGCGAATCTTGGCGAGGATCAAACCGAGGACAAATGTATATCCGATTTGAAACAACACGAACAGCGAAAGATGAAAATGACTGTACTGGAGATGATGCAAGGCAAAGAGTATGGAGCTGAACAACACCGCATGCAATCCGAATTTCTCAAGAGTTCCGTATATCCATCCTCGAAAAATGAGCTCTTCAATGATAGGAATCCAGAGAAAGAAGAGGACTGGATATTGGACATATTGGAAATATTTTGTAAGCCCCAGGAAAACAAAGATAAGCAAGCCGCAAAGAATCAAACCAGCATAAAGCACTATGCGCAACCAATTGCGCACCAGTAAGTTTTTGTCAAAAATAATGCCTGATGTGCGCCAATATATTCCAACAAGAACTAGGGCAATACAGAGCCACGGAATGAGAAGTCCGGCCGTATAGGAAAGCGACGGGAACAATGCTTGCAGTTTTTGCACAATGAGGTAATTGAAAAGCGCGACAAGCGTGAGTCCGACCAGTAGAAGAGATTTATCTCGCTGTAGCATGACTATTTGTTTTGTGGTACTTTCATACTATCAAAATGGAGCGCTCAACGACAATCATTGTCATGGTCTGCGTTGCACTGGTAATTGCCGGGGTGTGGTATTTTGTTTTGCAAAATAACGACGACGAGGGTGCGGCATACGGTCCTGAAGACGTCCATGCGATACTGGCAATTCGATCATTCCAAGGAGCGGAACTGAAAACGGAGCAAGGCCAAACCGCCAACTACACGGTACATGTCGGGGAGGAGTTCAAGATTACGTGGGCAACCGCCAATCTCATCGAAGACGGACAAGTCGTCTATCAGGGTCCCGAGGGTGTCGGCGCAGGGATTATACCGATTGCCAGAGGTGCGTCCATCTCGGCTGATGCACCGGTACCGTTCAAGTCATTCAAGGCCGCCCAGCCGGGAACCGGATCATTTATCCTGACGGCAACCGGCAAGGGCCCAACAGGCACCACAACACTGTCCAACACGATCAATGTGGATTATATCAATTACTAGATCGGGATGGACCTACCATCCTCCCCCACCGCCACCGCCTCCTCCACCACCGGAAAAACCTCCACCACCACTGCCAGATGAAGTTGATACACTCTGGGAAATACTCGAAGAAACCGCCGTCATCGCACTTGAGAATGTGTCTGCATCAAACTGCGTACCCGACATCGAATGGAACCATATCGGTGTCATCGCCGCGAACCGCTGATCGCCGTAGATCTCGCGCATCTTCTTGATCCACTGCTTGGTCATACCAAACGCGATCGCATACGGAAGAAGCTTTTCAAAAATATTCTCCTGTTCATAGAATCGATCGCGATACTTTTCGGCCATGTCCATGTACAAATAAAACCCCTTGGTTCGCCACTGCGCTTCGGCGCCTTTGGCGGTCAGCTTCTTCATGAAAGAGGAAAAAATAAAAATGATCACTATGGATATGACCACAGGAAATACAATAGGAAAATCAATGTGAACACCAAGCAACCTCATAAAGGCATACGTTGCGAAAATCAATACGGCACCTATCCCGCCCATCCATGCCTGCAAAGAATAGCTCTGCCGGTCCATATAGCCGTTGTCGATGAGGTATTCTTGGGCATTCTTTTTAATATTCGCCAATATTGGTGCGAATAGATGTGGGTGTTCCGAGAGATGAATCGTACTACCTGATTTAAATAGGGTCGCAATGATTCTATTCTCGGCTGTTGTCAAAAAAGACGTATCAGTCGTGTTTCCCGTCCAAGCGAACTCATAGTCCTTCGTCCCAATAAATAATACCTTCTTTTCAGTCTGGGTTATTTTGATAAGTCCGCGAGACGCCATCTGGATGATGGCGGCAGTGATGAATTGATTTTTGAAAGTCCCACCCTTCCAGAGCATACCGACGGGAATCACTCCGAGATTATCCGGCGGATCATACTCGGCCATAATAGCCTTGTGCAGATTCGGATCATCGCCATACTTCTTCCATATGTAGAGGCAAGCGAGAAAAACAAGGAACGGAATAAGATACCGACCATAGACATCGAATTGATATTTCTCGATGAAACTCGGGATGTAGGGCGTGACCGTACCCTTGGGAAATGTTGCGGAGATGGTAATCCCCTCGCCGGGCATCATACTGCGCGTGGATTGAACATACAGTGTTTGATCATCAATCCATTGACTCGTCGCAAGATCGCTTTGCTTCTGGCCAACAGCACCAGTAAAATACGAAATGTCCGTATTGCTCTTGTTTGCCCCCTGCGGAAAGTGAATATCTGCGTTATAGACATCCGTCCATAGTTGCCAATAGTTGCCATTGAGATTCCAGTAGAGCTCGTCAAAGTCTCTTTGCGCCCGGACGGCGTTTTTAACTTGATATACGATTTTGTATACATGCACGCCCGTGACAGTGATGTCCGGATCGCCGATCTTCCATGTTATGGTGCCGCTCCCCGTGCTCTCTTGGTAGTGATACGGAACTTCGGACTCGCTCATAATACTGATGAGCGCAACGGGAGTTTTGATTATACCTTGATCAGTTGTATTGATTTGAGTCGGTACAACGCGGAAAATTCCATGCTTGTTGTAGCAACTTCCGCAATCGGCAATGATCGTTTCAGTAATTGTGAGTGACGAATCCGTGTTGATGACGATGTTGCTATGAAAATTCTTAATGTACCAGTCGGTGGCATTTTCGCGGGCATGGGCAATGCCGAAAAAACCAGCAATAATAACACCGGTAATCAGAATTTTCCGAACAATTAAGGTCATGGCTATTTCGCCATTAGCTTCTTGTGCTCCGGGGTTTCGAGCAATCCGCACTTTTTATACTTCTTGCCACTCCCGCACGGACAAGGGTCGTTCCGGCCAATGTGGGGGCCGGCATGAATCGGGATTTGTTTTTCGGGCTTGGCTTGCTTTGCATTGCCAGCTTGCGGCTGTTGGCCGACAGCTATATTAGCTCTGCCTTCTTCCAGCTTACGTTTGACTGCGACAGGTTGAGCCATACCAACTTTGAAAATCAGGTTGGCGACCTGGGACTGAACAGTGCCCTGGAGCTGGCCAAACATGCGCTGGCCTTCAATCTTGTATTCCACAAGCGGATCGCGCTGACCATAGGCACGCAGGCGTACGGAATCACGCAAGTATTCCATTTGCTCAAGGTGATCAACCCATAATTCGTCAATCACGCGTAGAAGCACGGCAGCTTCGAGCTGGCGAATCGTCGTAGCGCCCATAGCTGCTTCCCGTGCGCTGTATGCGTCATCCGAATATTCATGCACCATCGCGGTAAGCTTCTCCGTATCTCCGGTCTTTGCGGTCTCAACGATCTGGGCATGCTGGTCATCGGAGATGGTGGGGATCATGACACGAATCGCATCGGCAAGTTCTTTCGCTTCGCGAGGTTCTTCGCTTTGGAATGCCATGTGGGATGCGATCATCGCATCAAGTTCCTGCGAGAGATACTCGACAATCTTATCTTTGACTCCGTCGGCATTCGGATCTGAACGCAGAACTTCGTTGCGCAATTCATAGATCGCCGTACGATGCTTGTTCATTACGTCATCATACTCAAGAACGTATTTGCGCGTATCAAAGTTATTGCCCTCGATCTTTGATTGGGCCTGTTCAATTGCGCGGGAAACTAGCGAGTTTTCAATCGCCTCATCCTCGGCAACTCCGAGACGATCCATAAGATTCTTGAGGCGATCTCCGCCGAACACACGCACAAGCTCATCTTCGGCTGAAACGAAGAATTGCGACGATCCGGGATCTCCTTGGCGTCCCGCTCGGCCGCGAAGCTGGTTGTCGATGCGACGTGCTTCGTGGCGTTCGGTGGCAATCACATGAAGGCCCCCCACTTCACGGACACGAGCGGCCCCTTCGGGATCGGGTGGATTCCCGCCCAAGATGATGTCAACGCCACGGCCAGCGAGGTTGGTCGCCACGGTAACCGCACCGGCACGGCCGGCTTGCGCGATGATTTCGCCTTCACGCTCATGATTCTTGGCGTTCAGCACCTCGTGCGGAATGCCTTCACGCTGAAGGTGCGCGGAAAGCACTTCATTCTTGGTGATGGATACCGTACCGATGAGCACGGGCTGGCTGCGACTGTGAAGTTCTTTGATTGCTTCAACAACCGCTTTGATTTTGCCGTTCTCGGTTTTGTAAATACGATCTACCAGATCGCGCCGGATCATGGGCTTGTTAGTCGGCACCGTCACGACATCAAGCTTGTACACCTTGTGGAACTCCTCGGCGGATGTTTGTGCCGTGCCAGTCATACCGGCAAGCTTCTCGTACAAGCGAAAATAGTTTTGGAATGTGATCGTGGCGTAGGTGCGCGATTCTTTTTGAACGAGTACGCCCTCTTTAGCCTCGATAGCTTGGTGAAGACCTTCAGACCAGCGTCGGCCGGGCATGAGGCGACCGGTAAATTCATCTACAATGATGACTTCCCCATTTTTGACCACGTACTCCTTGTCAACGTGGTGCAGCGCTTGCGCGCGAAGCGCTTGCTGAAGGTGGTGGACATAGCGCGTACCGCCTTCTTCATAGATGTTCTTGATATTGAGCAGTTGTTCGACTTTTTCAATACCCGCCTCCATGATGCTAACGGCTTTCAACTTCTCATCAATCGTATAATCTTCGCCCTCCTTGAGGCGCGGAACCAATTTGGCAAATGTTTGATAGAGCTTTCCGGAATCTTCGTCGGGAGCAGAGATGATAAGCGGAGTACGGGCTTCGTCAATGAGGATCGAGTCAATTTCATCCACAATTGCGAACTCGTGGCCCTTGGCCTGCACGACCTGATCCAACGTATACGCCATATTGTCGCGCAGGTAATCGAAACCGAATTCATTGTTGGTGCCGTAGGTGATGTCCGCTTCGTACGCTTCACGGCGACTGACGGGTCGGAGGAACTCGTGTACGACGCGAAATGATTCTTCTTGAAGAGCTTCACCGGTCACCTGCGACTTATGGGCGGCATCATAGATATATGATTGCTCATGATTAATGACCCCGACAGTCAGTCCAAGCGCACTATGAATCTGCCCCATCCATACAGCATCGCGGCGAGAGAGGTAGTCATTCACTGTCACGACGTGGACACCACGGCCGGTTAGCGCATTGAGATATGACGGAAGCGTTGCAACAAGCGTCTTGCCTTCGCCAGTTCTCATCTCGGCGATTTTTCCGTCATGGAGTACCATACCTCCGATCAACTGAACATCGTAATGTCTTTGGCCTAAGGTACGCCTAGAAACTTCCCGAACTGCAGCGAATGCTTCGGGCAAGAGATCGTCAAGCGTTCCGCCTTCAGCAAGACGCTTTTTGAACTCCTGCGTCTTCGCCTTCAGTTCTTCAAGCGAAAATTTCTCGAATGCAGGTTCGAGCTCGTTGATTTTCAGGACGATGGAACGATAGTCGCCTATCGAACGGGCATTTGCGTCGCCAAAAATTTTAGAAAAAATACTCATAGTGTCGCTTCACTACCACTAGTCGCGCGCTTTTCTGCGTGCAGCTTGTTTTTTGGTTTTAAACTTGCGAATTTGACGCTCCACCTCATCCCGTACCTTATCGATTGCAGTATGGACGTCTTCGTGTTCGGCAGTCGCCCGAAAGATCATGCCACCCACAGACAAATTCACTTCGGCATAATGCACAAGTCCCTTAAGGTGGTGCGCCGAAGGACGTCCTATTTCAACGTCCATCTTAATTGATCCGCTATCAGTACCGAGTACCTTGGCGACATGTCCCAATTTTTCATCAACATACGCCTTAATACTGGGCGTCAGCTCAATATTCTTGCCATGGAGAATTATATTCATATCTTGGATCGTATCACTTTCGCACCCAAAATGAAACACCCCTTCGATGATCTCCGGGGTGCTTCACTATAGAGGTACGGGGCGCTTATCTCTTCTTGCGCTTGACCGTCTTCTTCTTTGTTACCTTCTTCTTTGCTTTCTTTTTCATTTGACGAGAGCACTGACATCGCTGTGAAGAATCGATTCTTCACCGTCGACGCATGTACTGATAAATATTTTGTTGATGACAGCCGACCGTGGAGCGCAAACGCACTCCTCTGTCAAAATTTCTTACAGTGAAAAAATTTTGTACTCACTGTCACTGCTCTCATTGTAGAGCAAATAAAATATTTGCAAACAAAAAAAGTGGATAACTTTTTCGTTGATCCGCGTATACCTGGTCGAGCCATTCATTTTTTATTTTGGTTCTCGACTCTCACTGAAACTCCGCACGAAGGCATCGATCTTTTTCCATGCCTCCTCCGTTTCAATTTCTTCCGGAGAAATATCTAACTGTTCTTTCAATTCGAGACTCCACGCGGGGTAGCGATAGATGATAACATACGCTTCACCCTCGCCAATATTGGTCAATAAGTGGGCGTATCCGGGATCATATTTTATGGTTTTAAAGTCGCCGTCCGTCTCGCCACGAGGCAAGTCGCCCATCTCTATTGTTTCCTTGTGGGTTCGATCCCGATATACCGTGGAGCGTATCCGACCGCGAATGCATGTCACATGATAGTGCGCAACGGCGTGAATGTGATACCCTTTCACCACGCCCGGAGCAAGAACGCTCAAGTAAAATTGGCCCTTGAGCGCATCGGCAAAGCCGTCGTTCTCGCTTTGAATCTCCAAGAGCCATCCGTTCGAAGTTTTATCCGTGTGAAACGTATCGACTTTTTTGCAAGGTTTGATTTTGATAATTTTCTCGTCCATCGGAATATACTAATAATCATACGCATACCGGAGAGTCTGGTCAACGCAGATTAAGAGCGCTCTCGTTTCTAAAGTACTCGATAGTTGTCGCAAGGCCATTCTCAAGAGAGACATGCGGCTTCCATTTTAGTTTCTTCTGCGCAATACCAATATCGGGCTTGCGCTTGTAGGGATCATCATCGGGACGCTTCTTGAATTCTGACCTTGAGGACGAATCCGTCATGGCGATTATTTTTTTTGCAAGCTCCAGTATCGTACGCTCGTCAGGATTCCCCAGATTGATCGGCCCGGTTTCGCGGCTATTCATGAGCTTGACCAAACCCTCAACCATATCCGAGACATAGCAGAATGATCGTGTCTGCTTCCCGTCTCCGTAGATGGTGAGGGGCTTGCCTGCAAGAGCTTGCGCGATGAAGTTTGATACCACGCGCCCATCATCGGCAAACATGCGCGGTCCGTACGTGTTGAAAATGCGCGCAACACATATGTCCAAACCGTGCATCCGGCGATATTCAAAGAAGAGGGCTTCCGCGATCCGCTTTCCCTCATCATAGCATGCACGAGAACCAATCGGATTGACATTCCCGTTGTAGGACTCGCGCTGGGGATGCTCCAGAGGATCGCCGTATACTTCCGACGTCGACGCCTGCAAAATGCGCGCATTGTGCTTCTTAGCAAGACCAAGCACGTTGATCACGCCAATCGTGTTGATCTTGATGGTACGCACGGCATTCGCCTGGTAATTAACCGGGGATGCGGGACAAGCGAGATTGTAGATTTGATCGATCTTCCGCGCTTCGATATAGAGCGGTTCCACGATATCATGCTCGATGAGCGTAAAGCGGGGGTCTCCCATGAGGTGCGTAATATTCTCCTTCCGCCCCGTAGAAAAATTATCCAAACATATGACGTGAATATTCTTTTTCTTCAACAGATGATCGCACAAATGCGAACCGACGAATCCCGCTCCGCCGGTGACCAGAATGATTCTCATCTTGATTTTTGATCTTGCTTCACAGCCCAAAGGGTCGACGTCAAAAGCGACGGAAATGTGCCCGCATCCGACCAGAACCCCTTCACATACGCGAAGCTAAACTCGTCCCAACCGATATAGCGGTTCGGAATGTCGGAAATCTCGTACTGGCCACGAGACGACGGAACAAGGGTCTTGATAATCTCGAATACCCTGTTGTCAAAAATATAGAATCCCGTCTGGATGAAATTTGATTTCGGCTTCTTTGGTTTTTCTTCGATTGCAATAATCTTCGTCTTGTTTTTATTGAACACTGCAACGCCGGAGCGCTCGGGATCCGAAACTTCCTTGAAAAATCCCATCGCGCCCTTCTTGAAATTCGAGACTTCTTTCGAAAAATTCTGTTCAAAAATATTATCTCCCAGTATTACCGCGACTGATTCGTTGTCGGCAAAATCCCCAGCACATCGGAGAGCATCGGCAACTCCCCCATCGTCTTTGTCTTGCAAAGCATACGAGAGCCGAACGCCATAATCTTTCCCTGAACCGAGAAAATTCATAAAATCTCCGGCATACTCGCGGCCGCAGACGATCATGATTTCTTTGAGACCCGACTTGATGAGAGTATCAAGCGGATATAAAATCATCGGCTTGTTATAGACAGGAAGCAAGTGCTTATTGGTAATCTGCGTGAGGGGTCGAAGCCGCGTGCCAAGCCCCCCTGCTAGGATAATGCCTTTCATGTGTACGATAGTACTGATTTTTTCACGCTACGTCAAATGCTTATTGATCTCGGTGTTGCGCTTAAGAATGTTCCGAACCCACTCCTGATTGTTCTCGAACCAGCGAATCGTATCAATAAGCGCCGGATCAAAACTGTGTTCCGGCTTCCAACCGAGCTCTGTGCGAAGTTTTGTTGAATCGGGGGCATATTTGCGGTCATGGCCGGGACGGTCCTTCACAAATTCGATCATCGAGTCGTCTTTTTTGAAGTACGAAAGAATCGCCCGCGCCGTTGCGATATTGTCACGCTCATCATCGGAGCTGATGTTGTAGATTTCTCCGGGCTTGCCATTCGCGAGACATATTTCAACGGCGCGGGCATGATCATCCACATGCACCCAGTTGCGCACATTCTTGCCATCGCCATACACCGGCACGGTCTTGCCTTGCATAACGCGAAGAATAAAAAACGGAATGATTTTTTCCGGATAATGATACGGACCGTAGTTGTTGCCCGAACGCGTGACGACTACCGGAATGTTGTATGTCCGAAAATAACTTGCGCACAGAAGATCGCCGGACGCTTTGGATGCGGCATAGGGCGAGCTGGGTTTGAGAAGGGAGGTCTCGGAGCATCGCTCGGACGAATCTACCTCAACATCGCCGTACACTTCATCCGTACTGATTTGGAGATATTTCTCCGGCTTGTATTCGCGTGCAAGTTCAAGAATGGTAAATACACCGCGTATGTTGGTATCAATAAATGCTTCGGCGCCTTCGTGCACGCTTCGATCCACGTGCGTCTCGGCGGCGAAATTCACCACAAAATCGGGATGATACTCTTTGAAAACAGCTTCAAGCGCCACGCGGTCGGTGATATCACCCCTCACAAAAGTGTAGCCGGACCGATCGGCAACATCGGCAAGATTCTCAAGGTTGCCGGAATAGGTCAGTTTGTCAAAATTGACCACACGAGCATCCGGATGTTCAGTATGCATGCGGCGAATAAAAGCCGAACCCATAAATCCGGCGCCTCCGCATACCAGTATTGTTTTATCGGTAAAGTTTTTGTTCACGTGCGGCAATTAAAAATATCGAATCGGGGTTGAGTCCGGAAAAGTTCCATCGTTGCATACGAGTAGTGACGAGTACCGCGCCTGTTTGGTTCCGTACGGCCCGATAGATCGTCCCGTCGCTTTGTGCCGGATTGGCAACATATGCGGACAACTCAAATGCATCCTGAACCGCCGGCAGAACCGTTTTTACAAAAGAAAAGCATCCGCCCGACCCGGGTGCCGCCGCCTTGCATATTGCCGCACTTGGAATCAGACGCTTGAATCCCCTTGCGTTGATTTGATAAATATTCGCCTCTCCCTGCACGCGGATGAAGTCACCCGAACTAAGACCAAAATCTTCAGGGTGCGGACCTCTCGCGATCGTCTGAGTTGCGCGGTTGGCGGAATTCGGAGTCGAGGCGATCGCAGGCACCGCGTCAACTCGGCTTAATGAGACCGTCATGGGCGTACTGGGTTCGTCTGATCCGAAATCGGACAACTTGTCTTTTTTGAATGGCATCACCACCACCCGCGTTACTGCACTGCCGATTTGAGAAATATACAAGGCGTTTTGGGCCGAAGTTGGATCAAATGCATTGACCGTATATGTTCCGTCGGCACGATAGACAATGTACGGCACATGAAAACTCGAAGGCGACAGAGAATTAAATGAGATCCGAAGTGTGTTGTATGTTCCCGGGGTCAATCCGCTGATATCGTACCAGCGCCCTTCCCAATCTTTGACGTTACTTGGCATGGTGTAGACCGTTCCGTCCACCGGATTGAGAATAGTCTGCGTCGGCAAAACACGCACAGTGGCCAGTCCCGGCCGCGTATATGCGTAGAGCGAACTGGCACGCGAATCATTGACCAATACCGCCACAAGCCAATTACTGAACAGCTCGACCGCGCTGATTTGGAAGCCCTCTTGCGCGAGTGCTTCGTTGAGGCCGGCTATACCAGTACTTCGAGTCCTGTTGGTGGCGGCGATAACCCGCGGCGACGTATGCTCCGCAATATATTCACCGAATAGATTGATCACGCCGTAGTCGGCAGATGCATTCCTCCATTCCGTGAGGCTGTCGCCGGAATGCTCCTTGAATGAGGGCAAACGGCGCTGCAAACTCGAACCTTCAAAAGAGTCATTGTATCCATTGAGTGTAATGGCATATTCGGAGCGCAGCTCATTGAGCCATACATCGTCGGAAGCATGTCGGATATTTTCCCTCTGATTGAATGATATCATGTGCTGGAATTCATGCGCCAAGTAAGCAATATATCGTGAGGAATCAGACACGACCGGCGACGTAATGGTAATCATCTCGCGCTCATTGGATGACGGAACATCAGACTGCTTGTATTCGTTGCCTGTATCGAAGTAGCCCCCGATATTTGGCTTAAGTGGCGTGATGAAGATTGTGATGCGCGCATCATTGTCGATTCCGGGATTCGGCTCTGAACCGAAAAATGCAGTTTCCGTCGGATAGATGCGGGTGTCGAACTCGCCTGCGGCCGTCGATATGAACGCCTTGAGTCTGATCCGCTGATCAAATGATAGGCCGCTCCAATATTCATCCCCAACATACCAATACGCATGAGCTGATATGAATTGCAGCGTTCCGGCGCGTTTGGATAGGCCCCAGAATTCAAATTGAGAACTTGTAAAGAATACATGACGATCCCCAATCGTATCGGCATGAGCTCCTCCGGCATATCCCATCAGTACAAGGCACAACACAGGGGTGAGGAGTTTAATACCTATAAGATTGGACATACGCTTGAACATATTGTATTATATATCTATGAAGAAACTGGGGCTTTTCCTTGTGGACGTTGCGATCCTCTATCTGGCGCTCTATCTGACGCTCTTTTTGAGATATGGAAGAGAGATTCAGCAATATATCAGTATCCACCTTGTCCCTTTTACAATCATCTTCGCCTTGTGGCTATTGGTCTTTTATATCGTCAATCTCTACGATATCGGGGTTTCAAAAAACAATATCACCTTCTACAGCTCCTACCTGTATGCAATGGCCTTCAACGCGGCGATCGCCATCGCGTTTTTCTACCTTACTCCGTCCATCGAAATCGCCCCGCGGAGAAATCTCTTCGTATTCTTGGCATTTTCCGGAGCTCTGCTCTTTGCGTGGCGATGGCTCTTCAATGTTGCTCTTGTACGCGCCGGTATTGGGAATAATACCCTGATTATCGGCAACTCGCAACATGCGGGCGAGCTGTATGACTTCCTGCTTGCCAATCCCCAGCTTGGCTACAATGCCTTGGGCATGCTCAATGTACGCGATGCCGAGGCCATTGCCATCCTTGAACGGCTTATTCTACAAAAACGCATTCGAACGCTTGTGCTTGATCCGGAAGCCTACAAGATTCCCGACATTATAGATATTTTATACAGACTACTCCCTCTCAAAATGAACTTTCACGCGCTTCCCGATTTCTATGAACGCGTGACGGGCAAGGTACTCCTCGGAACAATAGACCAGAGCTGGTTCATCAATAATCTCTCGGAGGGATCGAAGCGTATCTTTGAAACCCTGACGCGCATCGCGGATGTTATCAGTTCAGTTCTATTCGGAATTGTGAGCTTCATCGGCTATCCATTCGTTATCATCGGAATCAAAATGACTTCAGCAGGACCAATCTTCATACGCCAGAAACGCGTCGGGCATGCAGGCAAAATATTCACCTTGATAAAATTCCGCAGTATGATTGCGGATAATCCTACGGGAAGCGCCGAGGGCAAGACCGGGCCCACATGGACGCAAAAAAATGATCCGCGAATCACCAGATTCGGCAAGTTTCTGCGGAAAACCCGTATCGACGAGTGGCCGCAGGTTTGGAATATCCTTGTGGGCGACATGTCGTGGGTGGGCCCTCGCGCAGAACGACCGGAATTCCACGAACAACTCAAAAAAGAAATCCCGTTTTACGAGGAGCGCTACATCATCAAGCCCGGCATAACCGGTTTATCCCAATTGATCTACGGCTACGGTTCATCCGTCAAAGATGCGGAAGAAAAACTCAAATACGACTTGTATTACGTAAAGAATCGTTCATTCCTTTTGAACGTAAGCATTTTACTCAAGACTATCAATTTAATTGTCCGCCAGGCGGGCCGGTAGATTTCTTTTTACCAAGCTCGACCGAGAGAGGCGACGAACTTGCGCGCCTCCGCTTCAAATTTGGCAGGATCGAGACTGGCCGCCTTCTTGGCCTCAACGACAGCCTGATCGATTTTGCCGAGTTGTGCATAGAGCACCGCAAGCGATGCATGATATTGAGGATCGTTCGGATTCTGCACAACCAACTTTTCGTAAATCTCCGCTAAGCGAGCATAATTCTTGTTTTTGTTGTATATCGAGAGCAGACGATTCAGATCTGATCCGTTTGTTGTGTAGTCATATCCCTTGTCCGTCGCAATTTTAATGGTAGCTTCTCCTCCCGCAACATCACCCGATTCCATCTGGGTGATGCCCATATACCACCAGCTCAATGCGACATCGGGATTCAGATCAACCGCCTTTTTGAATGATGCAATGGCATTGGGATAATCTTGCTTGTTGAGATATGCTTGGGCAACCTCATAGTACGTGCGAACAAACGTCGGTGCGATATCAACCGCTTTGAGCGTATTCTCAAGGGCAAGGTCATTGTACGGCGACTTGGGATCGCCCCGACCAAGCAAAATATATGATCGACTGATGTACAAGTACGGGAGATAATCGAGCGGATATTGGGAAAGATTCTTGGAGACCGCATCAATACTTGATAATAGGACTGCTGCTTTATCGAGACCGTCTTCCGCTTTCATATTGTCAATGTTTTCAAGGACGTATTGCGCATAACGGTGCCGGATCTCATAGGAACCGAATGTGTCATAGCTAACAGCATCAGTAAACTTGGCAATGGCAGCCTTGTGATCACCCGCCCATGACGCAACAACTCCTCGTGTGGTCGCATAATTCGCTCCCGAGGGGAGAATACTTGTCTTGTATATGGATACGATGGCTATAATACTGGCGAGCGTCACAAGCGAATATCGAAGTGTCGCGGGAACGGGAGAACCGTCTGAAAGAACTGGCATTTCCGGCTGTCCGGACCGGCGTGTTACATAGAGGATATGCACAAAACCCATGAAGATGAAGAAAGCGAGAAAATTCGCGGATGTGTCAAAGATAAAACAATTGTGGATTATATACGCAACAAGCCCGCTCGCAATAATCATAGCCGTGTCTTTATATTGATCGAATTGCGCTTCGAGATAAATCTTATACAACATCCAAAATAATGTTCCGAAAAGAGCAATATAGGTTAAGAATCCTATGAGCCCCGTAGTAACGAGAATCTCAACGAACATATTGTGAGCGCGGTCATAGAGCGTTTCGGAACCGGGACCTGTGAAGAACTTCGGATTGAAGTGGCGTGAGAATGGAAGATTGAAATTCTCGGGCCCCCAGCCAACCAAGACCGTACGCGGACTTTCTTTCCAGCCCTCAATACCGGCTCCCCAAGCCCAAAATCGGGTCTGGATCAGGCGCGTCTTGAATGAGATATCGGAAAGACGCGAGAGGTATCGATTCTGTCGAACAAAACTTGAATTATGATTCGCAATGAGCAAGCCCCCCGCGGCAACCAAGATAACGGATCCGATGATGAATATATTGCGGGTCTTTTTTGAAACGCCACCGGTGACAGTAAAAAGGAATGCCAAAACAGGCATGGCAAACAAAGTACCAATAACCGAACCACGAACCGCCGTAAGGATAATCGCAATGAAATTAAGAGCGGTGATAACACCCCAGAGATAGCGTTTCATTCCCCTCTCCCAAAGAGTCAAGGCAATACCCAAGAAAAAATTGACAATAATGTAGCCGGCAAAAAGCGCCGGATTGCCGATGGTTCCGAAAATGCGCTCCCGCCCACCGGCTCCAAGAATAAATGAAAGGTTGGTTTTCTGAAGGAATCCGTAGATGGTGGAGAGAAAGCTTACAAACACTGAGAACTTTACAAACATGAGCCACTCATCTCTGGTCTTCAGTACGGAGGCTGCAATCACATAGAACAGCCAAAAATGGAAGAATGTAAACCACCCGCCCATGCGCTCAAGCGTTCCCATGAGACTCTGATACTTGCTGAAGCTGGTCAGCGTGGCAAGACCGAAAGCCACCATGAATGCGGTGACCGCCCAAAACAGTATATCCCGCTTGGGAAGGAATGACCGATCTTTGAGAGCAAGCGCAATATACAGCACGGCCAGGATCTCGATCCACGGACGGAATAGGATAACTTTGCCGAAATGAAACGGCGAAAGATAATTCGAGAAAATAATCAGCGGCATGAACGCGGTCGCGTAAATACCCCACCGAATCACCGCTTGCAACCCGGTAGATTGAACCGACTGCGCCTGTTGTATCTGTTTTGCCATACGTGCAATTATACCCTACTTGTTTTGAAACCTCAATAATCGTATTGATGCGCATACGGCGCGTATCTGTTTTTCCGTAATTGCCAATCCGGAAGGGAGATAGAGTCCGTTTTTCGCAAGATATCCGGCATGAGGAAATCTTTGCTTGCCGATAATCCACGATAAAACCGGCTGATCCTCCGGAGGATAAAAAAGATCCCGCGTATCCACTCCCATTTTACTTAACCTCATTCTTAGCTCGTCCTTACTCATTCCAAATTTCTTTTTATCAACCAGAATTGCATACATCCAATATACATTTTTTGAATTATCCCTCGTTATGGGCAAACGGATTCCGGCAACATCACCGAGCAACGAGCCATATAGATTGGCCATCCATTGTTTTTTTTGCACATATTCCTCAATATGCAGGAGCTCGCCGCACCCAATGGCGGCCTGCATATTGGTCATGCGATAATTATATCCGATGCCGTCATGAATGAATCGCTTCTTCGAGTGGTGCAAGTCTTTGAACTTTCGGCACCGTTCCGCAACGGCATGATTTTTTGCAATGATCATTCCCCCCTCGCCGGTGGTTATTATCTTATTTCCATAAAAGCTGAAACAACCGACATCTCCAAATGTGCCGGCAAGCCGTCCTTCATATAATGCCCCGTGGGCTTCGGCCGCATCTTCAACAACAAGAAGTTTATGCTTTTTCGCAATAGCCATGATCTTTTTCATTTCGCACGGATGTCCGAATATATGCACCGGCATGATAGCTTTTGTTTTCTTTGTTATTTTTTCCTCGATCTTGTCCGGGTCAATGTTGAATGTCTCGAGCTCGCAATCCACAAATACAGGTTTCGCTCCAGTGTACAGAACCGCCAGCCACGAAGCACCCATGGTGAATGCCGGCACGATGACTTCGTCGCCCTTTGTGATTCCCAGCGATAAAAGAGCGACATGCAGCGCCGCCGTTCCGTTCGCAACGGTAATCGCATGCTTCGCGCCGTAGAGCGCGGCAAAATCCCTCTCAAATTGAGCGACAAACTTCCCCGACGAAGAAATCCAGCCGCTTTCCATGGCCTCTCGCACATTCATCTTGGCCTCTTTGGAAATCAACGGCTCATTAACCGGAATATGGCCGCTCATTTCTTGAAAATCTTAGCTTTTGCGTCGCCGGGATATGGTCCCTGCTTGATCTCAAACAGCCGGCAGTTCGGAGGAATATCAAGACTGTGCCCGCCGCCGACAAATAATATCGAATCTCCCGCCGCCATCTTTATTTTTTTTATCTCCGTCCATTTGATGTCAAAAAGTGTAATCAATATATTTCTTCCCTTTTCGACATAAATAAATTCCTGCGTGGTATTGACGTCATAAAATAGATTCCGATGTATGTGCGGCAAAACTTTTTTGCCGTGGCGATGCTCAATCAACCCCACCTGCAAGGGAAAACTCTGCGGAGTTAAGAATCGTATAGAGCCCTTGGCGCTTATGCTCTTCGGATAGAACAGCGCAATAGTTCTTTTTTTCTTGTCTTTTATTTCTTTAATGGGCATGAGAGAATTATATTTCCCTGTACCGTGGCCACATACTGAAATCCAATCTTTTTGTAGAAAGCTACCGCGCCGGTATTCTCAACCTCCGTATCAACGAACAATTCCGTAAAACCGGCGGACCGTACTTCGTCCTTTGCCCAATCCACGAGTCGTTTGCCGACACCGTGCCCCTGCATGATAGGAGATACGCCCAGCGTTAGGATGAACGGACCGGGACGGACCTTGGTGCGAAGGTACCGGGAAAATAACCGCTGGCGGATGAGCGCTGGCAAAAGCCACGGGCGGAACACAAGCGACAATCCCACACGCACCTTTTCCGCTGAACCGAGGCTTGCCATAATTTGTGCGTCAAGCTTTGAGCGATCAAGACCAAAGCTGATAAAGCCTACCACCGAAGTGTTCTCCACGGCAACAAAACAGTATCCATTATCCGAAAAGCTTACCATGCCCGCATAGAGCCTCTTAACGAACCAAAGGCCAGCCCGGGAATTGAGCGTACCAACAAGCACCTCTCGGTGCAGGCGCGCCGTGGATTCTATAAGGTCCGGTGTCAGTTTCTGGATCATATTAGGTACGGCGTATATAGTCGATTCCAGCGCCAAGAGCCTCGAGTAATTTTCCAGCATCGGGTGGCAAGAGTACTTTTTTGCCATACACCTTGACCAGCACCCGGGGATCAACTTCATAGGTAAACGGACCCATGAAACCAAGATCGTGGATAAGATGCCTCAACATCCTGCCAAGCGGAGTAGTATAGTCAGGATTTTCTCCGAACATGCCCAAGAGATCCGTCTGAGTATCCAGCACCGAATCAAGGTGCAACAGTCTGCCCGGCTGGACATGTACCTCCCCGAGCACGCCTGCCTTATGAAATGCGTCCAGCGTTTCGAAAAGCTCTTTTTCATTATCGCCGAATGGCCGTACACCAGAACTGGTAGCCTCTTGAAAATGATAGGTATCTACGCATACCTTAGAGTAGCTCCCGGCCTGTATGGCATGAATGATTTCTTCGGGGGTGCGAAGATCATCGTAAATGGCCGGATGTGTTTGGAGATATTGGTCTGGCAATTTCTCCCGATACTCCGTGCCTTTGAATGGCGGATTTACAACAACTGGAAATTTACCGTTCTTGACTTCTCGTAATTTTTCGAGAGTATGTCGCGAAGTCTTCTCGTTTGCCAGAAGAAGATTATAGAGCGCAATGGGCTGGCCCTCATAGAACACGTCCGACCGTCGGCCCAAGATACCCCAGAATGTCGCAAATGGATTGAATGTCACGTGTCCATGGCCCAAACGATCGCCGAATATTTTCTGAAGCGCAGATACGGGCTTAGAGAGTACTTCGTGAGCGGGACCAAGGGGAAATGCATCGCTCACTGATCCGAGCGCTATCCATTCCAGCCTGTCGGCACCTGTTTTCTTCGTCCAATCCATCAGGGTCCCATTGCTGACAACAGCGCTCCAAGGAAGAAAATCCCCCATGTGGACGTGTACTTCCGGTCCTTTTTTTTGCTCTATCGCATTTTCTCCGAGTTTTCTTTCCATGTAAATTTCAAGAAGAAGAGTCGTGTTGCCACAATAACATACTTGATCCCTCGTCTCAAATAATCTCTCATGTTGCTTCCGGTCTTGGATTCGCCTTTGCGACGCGGAAGGCAAGTATACGGAATTTCTATAATTCTGTACTTTGAAAGTTGGACCCGAAACATGAGATCAATGAAATACTCGCCGTAATCGCCGCGCAATTCGAAGCGCTTCAATATACCATGTTTAATGGCTATAAAACCGCTGGTATAATCCTTCAACGACATGCCCAGAGTTACTCTAATGAATAGGTTCATGAGTCTGCTCAAGACAACCGCAACCCATGAGTCCCTCGTGCCCGATGTTTCTTTCTTAAAACTGCCTCCCTTCACGAAACGAGAACCAATCGCGGCATCATATCCTTCGTCGATCCTGGCTATGAGCTTCGGAATGATCTCTGGCGGCATTGAAAAATCACAGTCCATCCAGACCACAATATCGCCCCGTGCATTGCGTATCCCCTCTTTCAAACTGTTCGTAAGCCCCCTGTCTTTGGTTCTGGTGATGAGCCTGATATTTTTAATTTCGCCCGTTTCGATCAACGATCTGACGGCCGCAGAAGTGCCGTCGGGAGAATTGTCATCAACGACAATCATTTCTTTTTCATCTTTCACGACACTATCAATCGCCCGGATCAGGTCGGCGATATTTTCCACCTCATTATACGTCGGCAGTATGATCGAGATTTTCATTTATTTCTTGACTTCGTAAACAATCAACTGGTCATCGCTAAACACTTCACGGAAGAACTTACCGTCATCGAGACGCCACGCCGGATGTGCGCGTTGATCCCATACGATATAGTCTGCTCGATAACTTTTCAGAACGCTCTCAAACGGCATTTTTTTCATCTCCTGTGCTGCGGCAATGGCCGTGGAAACGGCGCTGTCAGGAATTCTCTGCGCCTGTATCGGGGGGAGGCTGAATAAGCGCCGCAGCTTGTTGATCTGTTGGATATGATTGTAGCTGTCCAAGTAATGCACGCCAAACAGCGCCCGCTCATTGCGAAGCACAAAATCGCGGTCAACGGTTTCAAAATAATTGTTAATGGAAAATCGCTTGAGTATTTCGCTGTCGGAAATGTAGAATAAGTTCGCGGAGGCGGCAAAATATACGTTGTTGCGTGTGAACGCCGGAATATATTCGGAGAGGGCGTTATCCGCAAAAATAACCGATTCGGGCGGTGTATGAGTATTGAGCCACGCCAACAGCGGGGCGTATCTTAGACTCGTTGCACTGCCGGCGCGGGTGACATTGGCCCTCCAAAAGCCCAGTATACTAAACGCTACGAAGACGGATATTCCTCCGAGTACAATAGTCCGCACCGCGGAAGCGCGTTTCAAATAGGGAGTAACCGCATAAAGAACCGCCAAAACCGAGAACACGATGGCGCCGATGATATAGTGGCTGGAGAATTCAAAGTTCCTTCCCGTAATAACGTGCTGATTGACGACAACAACACTTGCGGCAACCGTGGCTAGACACAACAACGCGTCGGGGGCACGAACACGCAAACGATCGTGCGCAAACACCGCGAGACATACGAATCCTCCGACGCTCCATAATAAAACATTTATACCGGACGGAAGATGAGAAAGAGTGGTAAGGCGTCCCATGATATCTCCATATTCCGGCAGCTGTGACGCGAGATGCGTGAGGTACCAATATGGAATGCTCACAGCTCCGCCAAGCACAAGCATTTTGAGAATCTGCATTGCTCGGGAACGCTCGCAAACGATAGCAAGGAAGATACCAAGAAGCACGGAGGCGACAAGCACGTGCGTCCAATAATAGGGATACACGTAGAAGAGAAGCCCGAAACTGACGCCGGAAAAAATCCACCACCGACGTTCCGATGAACCGCTCGAAATCAATTGCCACAAGAAAATGGCCTGGAGAAGGAGAAAAATAATATTGAACTGCGGACTGATGGGACGGATCATATCCGTCAAAAGTAAACCGTATAATAGAAAGACGGCGGCGCCAAGCGCAAGGGCGCGGTGCCGTGAGACGAGATAGAAGAGGATATACACTAACAAGAATACGATGAATCCCGCTATCCCCGCCTCAAATACCATGCCCACCGGCACTGATACATGAAACAGGCGCATCGGCTGGGCAAGAAACCATTCGACAAGAAACAACTGTTCGGGCGGATCCGATTTATGCTCCCACAGGTAGGCATTGCCGATGAATGGATGGCCGTCGACAACGTCCTGAATACGCGCCATATAAAAAAGCTCGTCATCAGCGACGATGTGATGCCGTATGTGCGGTGCCATGAGCATCCCGCCGAAAATCAGCGCGAATGCAAACGCAATCCAATGTTTTTGTATATATCTTGCCATCCGATGAAGCCTGTAAGAATGATAAGGGGTTCGACGACAATGCGCAAACCGGCAGACGAGACGCCTCCGGAAAGAACCGCAAAATAAGCAATAACGACAATGATCATCCCGACACTTGCATGATTTTTTCTTCTGAAGAATTGTATTGACGCAATGATAAAACCCAACGTGATAAACGCCAAAACGAGACGCTCAGCGATTACCGCCGCAAGAAACACGAGACTATTCGCGCTGATCGCGGCAGGGTTAAAATATTGGAACCAGTAGCGGATCCCGTCGCGCGTGAAAAAACTGACGAGAAGCGGTATGCGGGAGGTGGCTGCCGCAAGGGGATATTGCTTGATGTAAAACAGACTGCGTTCGTTTAGAATGGGGGCCGAGTTGAAATTCTGATATTCAGTCGGATTCGATATGGTGAGATAGTTCTTGATATCACGCTCCAAGAAGTCGCGTGCATCACTGTAAGAACTGTGGCGCGCCAGCGCGAGCACGGGCGGCACGTCGTAAAAATACAATTGAAATGCTCGAATGGATGAAAGCGAATAGGAACCGAACTCTCGATAGTTGCGGTAGCACCACGGCGCCAATACCACGGCAAATACTCCGATGACGATGGCGGCAGTTTTGATCCACGACCTCCACGCAAACGAACTGTTGCGCCATTCCATCAAAGCGAGCCCGATCAAGAACACCGCGGGCAACCAGATTGCGATCGGACGCTGCAACGCGGCCAGAGGGAGCAGGAGCGCGACACCCCAGAGGTATGGTTTCTTTTTGTTCTCTGCATAGTTCAGCCACCACCACACGGCAAGTATCAATGTAAAAGAAAAAACCGGCTGCATAAGATATTTCAAGGAATCCATCAGAGAAAACGGCATGCAAAGAAAGATAAGCGCCGCTCCAACTGCAACTCGACGATATCCCATTCGAAACCCAATAAGTGCGACTAGCCACGCAGTAAGCACCACGAGGATTCCCTGAACCAAAATGGCCGATTGGTAGGTACCGGTCAGCACTCGATTGATCAAAAGAAATACGGGATATCCCGGGGTTCGAAACGGGTCCGGCGCAAACGGTGCTACGGTTTGTTGGGAAAAACCGTTGCCGAGGCGGAGATTTTCCGCAAGCGTAAGATATCCGGTCGAATCATTTTCTATGACAAATATTTCATTGTTATGGAAGATGCCGAAGAGAACAATTCGGAAAACAAATCCTGCGGCGAGAATAATGAAGAGAAGTCGCTTGGTACTAAGAGAGATGCCCACTTCGTATTTTGTTTAAAATCGTAGTGATGTACTTGGCATCCTTCACTGTCATATTGGTGTGGATGGGAATATATAAATAGAGTGGTTCGAGGCGATTCATCATCGGCAATCGCCAACGCTTGCCGCCGAAAGGCTTAAAGATATCATTGCGCAGATGGACCATGTTGGTTTCAATGCCGGCACGCTCAAGTTGATCCGCAATGCGATCACGGTCATCAACCAAGATTCCAAAAATCCAATCCGTCCCGCCCGAAATTGTCGGGTATTGCAGATTGGCACGGTAGTAATCGGCGATTGCCTGCCGATGCTTCAGGTAGCGGTCGGAATTTGCCAATCCCACGAGTCCCAGTGTCGCGGCGATATCATTCATCTGGAATTTGTATCCGGGCTCTTCGATGTCCATCGTCATATGGCGCTTTTGATAGGGCTTCCAATTTGCTTTGATTTTCTTTTCGCGATCGATACCGAACCAGCGCAACAGCCGTGCGCGACGGTCTTCTTTTTTGTTGCGAACCACCAGCATGCCTCCGTCCCCCGTCGTGAAATGCTTGATCGCCTGGAACGAGTAGCACAGATAATCGCCGGGTTCATTGACAGCGCCGACGCTTTGCGCGCAGTCCACAATGACCGGAATCTTGTGTTTTTTTCCAAGGGCAAAAATACGCTTATCCACGGGGATCCCGCCCAGCGTTACTGCAACAATCGCTTTTGTTTTTTTTGTAATTTTTCGGGCAACATCCTCCGGATCGATCGTCAGGTCTTCCTTAATATCGGCGAATATAATTTTCGCGCCATGGCGCACAAGATGTACGGTGGTCGCAGTACATGTCAGCACCGTCACAATGACTTCGTCGTCTTGTCCGATTCCAACAAGATGATAGGCAAGCTCCAAAGCCGCGCTTCCGGAGTTGACCGATACACAATACTTGTAGCCGAATTTCTTGCCGAACTCCTTTTCAAACTCATCAACCTTATGCGCCTGTCCCAGCCAGCGGTTGGACATATTCGCGGGAAATAAACGACCCAGCTCGCGCTGGATGTCTTTGCCGTGATAACTTGGCCAGAATATGGGAATAGTTTTCTTCATCGGTACACTCCAGTATACGGACAAATCCATAAAAAGCAAACGCTTCAAATTACGACGTATCTTATTATAAAAAAGTTACTGACACCCACGAGAACGGTGAGGTTATCACCGTTCTCGTGGGGACGCTTGTTGGAAGAACACGAACTTGTTCGCTTACCTGCGCAGATAGGAAAGCAGATAAGGAAGGAGTGGCTTGCCGATCCCGTAGATAATGAACGTGACAAACAGGAAGATGAGAGGCCATTGTAGCCCCTTGAACATGTCGCTGTGCTTCGTCATGTAGTCGCCGGGAGGAGGGTTGTCGTCGAGATCCTGATCCGACGACTCTGGGGGAAGGCAGCTTAGCTTCTTGTCAGCCATGTGATGACCTCCTCGGGCAGTTCGGCAATGCCTGCCTTGAAAAACGCTTCCCAGTGCTCCAGATTCTCAGCACAGGGAGCCGCCATGATCGGGTAGAGACGGTCCGGGTCGAACTCGATGTAGTCGAGCATACGGCCAGAGACCAACTCACGAACCGCACCGCCCAGCTCGCGGATGATGGGCCATGCCGACGCCAACTCCCAGCCCGCTTCACCCTGATCCGAGACGAGGTGCGGCATGGGGTTATTGACGAAAACGCTGACCGCCTCCGTCACGACCTTCACGAGCACCACGGCTGTCGAGGCAGGGCAACCCATGACCTCAAAAGGCTTGTTCATGCGCCGCATCAGGAGCGGCACGATGCCGTTGATGGGCCGGGCGAACTCGGTTGCGACCATGTCGATGTCCTTGTCGCCGCGGAACCGCGTGGTGACCTCGCTGAAACCGATCATCTTCACGCCGTCACCCTTGACGGCCGTCATGACGGAGAACTGGCTCGGATTCAGATGTGCGTGACAGACGATACCGGAGGCGACGATGTCGCCGAACGTCCGGCCTTCTCCCTCGAAAACGGCCATGTGTGTTGCGATTTCGGGACCGATGGGCGTCTGGATGACACCATCTTGTACCCAGCCCTTGCCGGCACGCACACCATCCAGCGGGTTCATGTAGATGGTGTACCGGCCCTGTTCCCCCAACGGTTCCGGGAACCGCTTGAGGCGGATGAGCCCGGGGATTCCCCTGATCCCCTCCTTGTAGGTCTGGACCAAACTACGGACTACGGGGTCGAGCGCGATCCGGGGCCGATCGGGGGACTGCGTCGGGGTCGCCATGATTCCCAATATGGCAGGATCCCCTTGTACCGCCGTCGCGATCGTTCTCAAGAAACCGTAGATACTCGCGTGAGAGATCATCCTGTGCTCCTTCGTAGGCCGGTATGGCCTGCAATATTAAACCACGAACCTCATTAAATTACAAGGGTGCTATGCGTGACTGGCGGGTTACCAGCCATGCACCAGCGATAGTGAGGATCATGCCCAAAAAGAGTGGCAGTGTCATGCGCTCTCCCAAGAAAAGTGACGCCAATAAAAATGCCGTGAAGGGCTGGAGCATGAGCGTCATAGATGCGGCGGTCGGCGATGCTTTTTGAAGAATGAGTTGGTGGAGTATGTAGTATAGGATTGTTCCGAAAAGCCCTACAAATGAAAGCCCGGCAATCGCTTCGACGGATACATGACGCCACCAGTACGGATACTGCCAAACATCTGAGATAGCAAGCGCGGTCGTGATCAGTGCTGTCATCCATGAAAATATAAAAACAATATCGCGCGGGGGGGTATTATTCAGGTATCGTTTTGAGAAAACCGAATACAGAGAAAATGAGATTACGGCACCACCAATGAATATGGGTCCAAAGACGGACACTGTAGTCCCTGCACTGCCAGGCACGATGGCGATCACTACACCAATAAGGCCAACGAGGATACCTAATGCAATCTTGCCTGTTATACGCTGACTCAAAAATCGCCAAGAGAAGATGGCGATGATTATCGGTGCAGCTGTGTAGATAATTTGCGATGTCGTGGCACCGGTCCAGCGAATACCAAATGCAAACAATACAATATTGCCTGTCAAAAGCAAGGGAATTAGGTACGCCGCTCGCGGATAGCTCGCTGAACGGCCCGAACGATACCGAAAGTTCCACAAGAATAAGACAAGAGTGGTTAATAGAAACCGCAACGCGGTAAAACTGAAAGGCGGAATTTCGCGCAATGCGATTTTGGCGAATACACCCGTTCCCCCTCCGATCGCCGCAAGGAGCAGGAGAAGAAAAAACACTCGCTTCATGCTCGAGTTTTCTCTTCGAAAAGTTTTTGGGCGTACTCACTCTCGAGCGTGCGGTCAAATTCGCCTTTCTTGGCGGCCTTGCCGATGGAGCTGTGCTTGCCGTGATCAATGAGCACGTCGTGCCGGATGTACGTATTGAAACCCTTGCGCATAGCACGCAAAGACCATTCGGAATCCTGGCCATAGAACAGGAAATCTTCGTCGTAGAAACCGACTTTTTCGAATACGGTTTTTTTGTATAGGACGCATTGAGCGGCGAACGGCTCGGTGAGTATCGTGGGTGGCTTCTCTTCAGCGACCACAGCCCGTTGTTGTTCGCAGGATGTCCTGTTGACCTTTGGTATGACAACCCAGCAATCGGGATGCGTTTCGAATGTTTGCATCATGCGCGTCAGCCAACAGGGATCCAGCTTGGGTACGAATGCATCGCTATCCATGACCAGCACGTAATCGCATGTTGATTCCTTGATGAGCTTGTTCCAGACTTTTGAAAAATTCTTAGCTCCCGGCCGATTGTCATAGAACACCAGCTTGTACGGCCAGTCGGTATGATTAATGACGTCAACGGCGCATTTTGTCTCGACTTCCGGGTCTTTGTATTTCAAAACGATAATCTCAACCATTTTGAGTTCGCGCTCCGAAGGCACGGGCGCCTTAACGGCGCTGACTATCTTCGCCATTTTGAGTTTCCGCTGCTCCGGGGTATCCGGAATCGTCGGTGTTTCGGGGGTAAAACGGCGCTTCACTCCGCGAACAATTCTTTTGACAATACTATGCATAGTAAGGTATCGTAGCATACAGTATGGCGAAAAAAAAGCGCGCGCTTATTACTGGTATAACCGGCCAGGACGGATCCTACCTTGCCGAGTTTTTGCTTGGAAAAAACTACGAAGTCCATGGCTTGGTTCGCCGCGTCGCGTATGAAAATGAGATCTCGCGATACTCGCGCATGCCGGACCTCCTTAAGAAAGTCACCATCCACTTCGGCGACGTCACGGACTATGCGGGCACGTGCCGTCTCTTAAACTCCGTCAAGCCGGATGAAATTTATCATCTCGCCGCCCAGAGCTTCGTTCAGTTGTCATTCGAAGACGACTTTAATACGATGCACACGAACAGCGACGGAACGCATTTTTTGCTCCGCGCGATTGTCGAAACCGGCATTACATCAAAATTCTATTTCGCCGGCTCCAGTGAAATGTTCGGACAAGCTCTGAAAATTCCGCAAGATGAAGCGACGCCCTTTAATCCCGTTTCTCCCTATGCGATCTCAAAAACAACCGGCTATTATCTGACAAAAATGTACCGCATGGCATATGGAATGTTTGCCTGCAATGGCATACTCTTCAACCATGAAAGTCCTCGACGCGGTATTGAATTTGTCACACGCAAAATTACGCATACCGCAGCAATGATCAAACTCGGCAAGGCTGAAAAGCTCGAACTGGGCAATCCCGACGCCAAACGCGATTGGGGTTTCGCCGGCGATTACGTCCAGGCGATGTGGCTTATGCTGCAACAACCAAAATCCGATGATTACGTCATCGCAACAGGAAAAAATTACTCGATTCGGGAGTTCGTTGATGCGACGTTCGGATATCTCGGCCTTGATCCCAAGAAGTACGTCACCTACAATGTCAAAGATAATCTTCGAAAAGCCGAAGTTTCTACGCTTTTGGGAGACGCTTCCAAGGCACGCACAATTCTCGGCTGGAAACCGAAGGTCTCTTTTTCCGAGCTTGTCGCAATGATGGTTGAGTCTGATCTAAAACAAATATGAAAAACAAGCGCGCTCTCATCACTGGCGTAACGGGACAGGATGGATCTTTTCTGGCTGAGTTGTTGTTGGAAAAGGGATACGACGTGTACGGCCTTCAAAGAAAAACCAGCGTTCCCAACACCCCGAATATCGACCATCTTTTCAGAAACCCGGGAGCTCCTCGTTTTATTACCGTCTATGGCGATCTGACTGATGGCACGAATCTCTTAAAATCCATTCAGCAGATACTTCCGGATGAAATCTACAATCTTGGAGCGCAAAGCCACGTAAAAACAAGTTTTGAAATACCGGAACAAACCGCCAACATTACGGCGCTGGGCGCGCTTCGCATACTTGAGATTATCCGCCATCTGAAGCTTCCCGTACGATTCTATCAGGCCAGCTCTTCGGAAATGTTCGGTAAAGTTCTGGAAACGCCACAAAACGAAAAAACACCGTTCAATCCCCAATCTCCGTACGGAATCTCAAAAGCTTTTGCATTCAATATTACCAAGTGTTATCGCGAAGGGTACGGCATCTTTGCTGCCAACGGAATTCTGTTCAACCATGAATCCGAGCGGCGCGGAATTACGTTTGTTACGCGCAAGATAACGATGGGTCTCGCGCGAGTTAAACTTGGAGTTCAGCCGGTCCTGCAATTGGGCAATCTCGACGCAAAACGGGACTGGGGCTATTCGAAGGATTACGTGGAGGCGATATGGCGGATTCTCCAACAAAAGAAACCGGATGATTTTGTCATTGCAACGGGAGAAACTCATACGGTGAGAGAGTTCGCCGAAGAAGTTGGGGCGTACTTGGGAATGGATATCGTATGGAAGGGTAAGGGACTCAAGGAGAAGGGCATTAATCGAAAGAGTGGCAAGACGTTGATTGAAATCAACCCCACCTATTTCCGGCCGACCGAAGTTGATTTCCTGCAAGGCGACGCCCGTAAGGCACGGAGGGTATTGGGTTGGCGACCGAAGGTAACGTTCAAAAAACTTGCGCACATTATGGCCGAACACGATCTGGAACTCATTAAAAAAGAAGTTGCACATGGATAGAATTATTTACAAAAAAACACTCGTTGCGCTCAAGGTCTCCCCCATAGCACACGGCAGCATCCCGCTGACTGACGGCAAAGAACCGATGCAGGTGGTGGCGCTCAAACACAAAAAAGGCTCGTACCTCAAGGCGCACGCGCACGCCCCCCGCGAGCGCATCACCGCAAAAATGCAAGAGTGCCTCATGGTCAGGAAAGGGAAATTGAAAGTTGACCTCTACGGACCGGATAAAAAGCTTTTCAAAAAAATATTCCTGAATCCGGGCCAGGTGCTAATCGTTATGAATGGCGGCATCGGCATCCATGTCATGCAGGATGCGGAATTTTTTGAATTTAAAAATGGCCCCTTCAAAGAAGACAAAGTCCTCATATAATATTCCGCAGATGGAACCCTGGTTTGACGGGGCTGAAGCCAGCGCTGTTTTTGAGTACATGAAAAGCGGAGGGTGGGTGATGGAATTCAAGAAAACGCGTGAGTTGGAAGATTTAATCGCGCAGTATACCGGTGCACCGCATGCGGTCATGACGGTCAATGGCACCGTCAGTCTCACGATCGCTCTCTTGGCACTTGGCTTACAGCCCGGCGATGAAGTGCTCGTACCCGACATGACGATGATTGCCTCGCCCAATTCGGCAAAGCTTGTTGGCATGAGTCCCGTACTCGTCGATATCGATCCGAAGACATTGTGCATGGACCTGAAAAAGGCGAAACAACTGATCACGAAGAAAACAAAAGCCATGATGTATGTCGCCTTTAACGGTAGGTCCGGCAATATGCATGACGTGAAGCGATTCTGCAAAAAGCATGGGCTCTTTCTGATAGAGGACGCCGCACAAGCATTCGGTTCCTTTTGGAACGGCAAGCATTTGGGAACCTTTGGCGACATTGGCAGTTTTTCATTCAGTGTCCCGAAAATCATCACTACGGGACAGGGCGGCGCTCTCGTCACCAGAGATGAGAATCTCTTCAAGAACATGAAGAAGATGAAGGATTTTGGGAGAATGGCGGGAGGGGTGGATATTCACGACGAGCTGGGCTGGAATTTCAAGTTTACCGATATTCAAGCGGTTATCGGAATTGAACAGATGAAAAAACTCCGACAACGAGTAAAAAGGAAGAGGGAAATATACCAACGATATACCACCCGATTAAAAAACATCGCCGAGATAGAACTGGTACCGACCGATCTGAAGCAAACCGTGCCATGGTTCATCGACATCTATGTACGTGACCGCGACGGCTTGCTTGAATATCTCAAATCGCTTGGCATCGGAACGCGACCGATCTATCCGGCTATACACACGCAAAAAATCTATGCAACCACCCGCAATAAGAATAGATTTCCCGTAAGCGAGGATTATGCCGCCCGCGGACTATGGCTTCCGTCATCAAGTAAGCTTTCAAATCAAGAAATTGATTATGTGACCAATGCAATCAAGAAATATTACCAGAAATAGTATGGAATCATTTGATCTCTCAAAACTGAAAAAAGCCGGTGAAGACGTATTGGTCAGCCCCATGGTATCCATCACAAGGCCAAATCTGATAAGCCTCGGGAATCACGTCTCCATTGATCCGTGGTTTCATTGTACAACCGCTCTTGAGACTGGAGATTATGTTCACATCCAAACACAGGTAGCGATCATCGGCGGCAAAAAGGGGCTGGTGAAGATGGGAAACTTTACCAATATCTCCGTCAAAGGAACATTGATCTGCGCCTCGGAAAAGTTTTATGGACACGGGTTTATCGGCGCCCCGGGAATTCCGGATGAATTTCTGGACGAACTCAAGCTGGGACCGATTATATTTGAAGATTTCGTAAATACCGGGGCAAACGTAACGATACTCCCCGGCATCACTCTTGGGAAAGGGTCGGTCATCGGCGCATGTTCACTGGTCACCAAGAACACAGAACCGTGGACCATCTATATGGGAACGCCCGCCCGCCCCTTTGCCATGCGGAAAAAAGAGAAGATTCTAGAATATGCAAAGAAAATGGGATACCGCTAAGAAGGATAGAATTTTTGCTCGGTGTTTTACCGAGATGGTAAAAGTTTTGATGTGAGAAGAAATTCAAGTTGCGCTTGAGCCCAGATCGCATTGCCGGCTTTATTGAAATGCGTGGGATCGGTACGCCAATAGTACAGTGTTACCGGAGTACCAGATATTTGCTCTTTCAATGCTTCATACGAATTGAGGTATGGCACGTTGAGCGCGCGAGCCGTTTCAGCAAGGACCGTATGCGGCTGCGCGGACCACTGACCGGTATATTGGGGGTAATGCGGGACACCAGTTAGCATCACACGTACGCCATGCAGATTTAACATATGAACAGTTTCCGAGAGAATACCCATAGAATATGCCGCTCCGTCCTGTGTTTTTTCATCCCATGTTAATTTGAGCCAATCGCCTGGCGCTGGAATGGCAGTCGGATCAGGCGTTTTTCTTCCGATAATCTTGAGCATCACGCGTTCGAGTGAGCGAATGATGATCGAATGCTTGACAGCATAAGCGTTCATACGCTGGGAAAGGGGAATTTTTACCAATCCTTGCGGGGTCAAATAGTAGAGCTGTTGCTGTTTCTCATCGGAAGGATGAACGTCCTTGGGAAATCCACGCTCATCAAATTCCGCCAAACTGCGATAGAGCATATCGTCTCGCACATCAGTCATATCCACGTTGATAATGACGAGATCCGGGGCAAGGGCGAGAATTTTATTTTTTATGAGAAGGTAGTGGAGAATCGGCGAATAGCTCGGTGTCCCGGTGTTTACTACTTCAACCCGCATACCCTTCGCATTGAGTTCACGCTCGACGATTTCGGCCAGGCGTTCATGTTCTTCAACAACTCCATGAGTATTCGAGTCCCCAACGTAGAAAATCCGGTAGACGCCGGGTGGTTTCTGTTGAGACACATCACTATGCTCCGCCCACGACTGGCTATTGGTATAGACCGTATAGGGAATGTCGCGCGCATAATCAATTAGGTTCAGATTCGGTCGTAGGGTGTGGTTGAGCACTTCGTCGGGCATGATACTGCTTATTGGCGCAACCATGGTGCTTCGCTGGATGATATACCCAACGACTTCCACGAGTATCATGATGAGAATGAGCACTCCTATTGTGCGTTTCATGCGTGCATTGTACTATACATTGCATTGATTCTCAATATAAAAAAACTGACGCGGGGGGCGCACGTACTCAAGGCGGTAGCGCTTAAATACCGATGGAAATTCATCGGCATGGCGGTGTTGGGTATTCTTGCGGGCTTCTCGGGAGGTATTGGCATCGGCGCAGTAATTCCCTTATTTGCGCTCATGACCAATCAGAGTCTCCCGGAAACGAACTTCATCACCAACGCGATGTATAAGGTTTTTGGAGCTTTTCATGTGCCATTCACCCCGTCCTATTTGATTCTCTTTATAGTCTCCCTTTTTCTTCTGAAGGCATTAATACAATTTTCAGCAAAATTCTTCAATGAACGGATCGTCGCGGAATTCGAAGAAGAACTGCGAAATGACCTGTATCACCGCACTCTTGAGACGCAATGGTCCTACCTCATGAATCAAAAGGTTGGATATTTGGAACGCATTCTTTTATTTGACATCCAACAAAGTGCAAGCATCATCAGTCAAGTAAACTCCGGACTGTTGATGATCACAAGTATTCTTATGTACGCGCTTGTAGCATTCAATATATCGGCAAGTATCACCCTGCTCACCCTTGCTATCGGTGTGATTCTTTTCTGGGTTTTTAAACCCTTTTTTTATCGGGCGCGTAAGCTGGCGGCGTCAATCGGCGAAACCTATCGAGAAGCGAGTCATCATGTGACTGAACATATCATTGGCGCCAAGGTTGCGAAAGCAAATGGCATTGAGTATGCCCTGTCGGAGCTGGCAAGGAAGTATTTTCGTCGTCTTCGGGACGCGCGTGTTAAAACGGCACTGTATTCGAACATCGCCGGAAATCTGACGGAACCAATCGGATTCCTTTTCGTTGCGATTGTTTTTTTAATGACCTTCAAGCACCCCGCTTTTAATATTGCGGCGTTTGCGGTTGTGGTGTATCTCATTCAGAAAATGTTCTCGTTCATCCAATCGATGCAGGGCCAAATCCAAGGATTGGGAGAATTGCTCCCCTACTTTGAAACTACGGTTCGATATCGAGAGCAGATCATTCAAAATCACGAGGCAATCAAAGGCACCAAACCGTTTACGTATGCTAAAACATTGTCTTTCCGCAATGTTTCATTCACCTACAACAAGCGCGAACCGGTATTTCACGATATCAGTTTCAGCATACCTCGCGGAGCAATCGTCGCAATAACCGGCCCTTCGGGAATGGGAAAGACCACGCTTGCAGATCTTATCTTGCGGCTTTTGGAACCTACGAATGGTACACTCGTGCTCGATGGTGTGCCCTTGCAAGAAATCAGCATTGCGGAATGGAGAAAAAATGTCGCCTATGTCCCGCAGGAAATTTTCTTGCTCAATGGTAGTATTGAAGATAATATACGATATTTTAATGCCAGCCTTTCAACCCAAGACATCGAAATGGCCGCTCGGATGGCAAACATATATGATACTATCATGGCATTGCCCGGGGGATTCGACGAACCCGTGGGAGAACGCGGATTAAGACTTTCCGGGGGCCAGCGGCAACGCATTGTGCTCGCGCGCGCGCTTGCGCGAAGACCGCAGATATTAATCCTTGATGAACCGACGAGCGCCCTGGATAAAGAATCGGAACAATTGATTTTGCAAGCGCTTCAGCAACACCGTGGGAAAATAACCATCATCACTATTGCGCACGGGTCCGCTTTCACAGATTTTGCGGATTATCGTATTGTCGTTGATAATGGCACTATTATTGCCAATGCATAAGAAAACAGTTATTTGGATAACCGGGCTTCCGGGAACAGGAAAAACAACGCTCGCAAAAAAAGTATTTTCGCTCATTCGTCTCAAAGTGCCTGCTGTTTTTATAGATGGTGACGCTGTGCGAAAAATGACAGGTAACGATCTTGGATATTCTGTTAAAGACCGCATCAAAAATGCCTACCGCATCTCACGCTTATGCAAGCTTCTGTCTGATCAGGGACTGGTCGTCGTTTGCGCAACGGTGTCGCTCTTTAAAGAAATCCATACGTGGAACCGTCGAAATATGCCCGGGCTCTTTGAGGTGTTCATCGATACCCCCGCGCATATCCTCCATCAACGAGATCGCAAGAAACTCTACACGAAGAGCAAGGCTGGAAAAATCACCGACCTCGTCGGGATCCACCAGTCTTACGACGTTCCTCGTGATCCACATCTGATTATTTCCAATTCGCAAGAGAAAAAGAACTTACTCAAACGCGCTCAATTAATTGTCGAATCGCTTCGTCTATAAGTTACGGAAGGTCTTTTTAGCTAACGGGCTGACCGCTTCTCTCTCGAATGACAACAGTCAACCTCTCCTCGATACCACGACAACAACTTGCTTTTCCATGGTTTTTCGGCTATCAATAGTGATATGCTAAAGAAAACAAATGCGTGGGATTATAGCGATCAGGCACGATATTATGAGTACCGGCCAAACTATGCGGGAAGGGCAATCGATGAGCTCTGCGCATATGTACATGCAAGAAAAGCTCCCGCTTATAGTACGCTGGATGTTGGTGCGGGAACGGGAAATTTGACGATTACGCTTTTGGATCGCGGATTGCAATGCGTCGCCATCGAACCGAACAAGGCCATGCGCGATATCGGTATTGAGAGAACGAACGGAATGTCCGTGCGCTGGACCAAGGGCACCGGTGAACATACCGGCGCTAAGCCCAACTCCGCGCACTGGTTTGTCATGGGATCTTCTTTCAATACAACCGATCGCCGGGAGACACTCAAAGAGGCGCATCGAGTGCTGAAAAAGGGCGGATACTTTACTTGCATGTGGAATCACCGGGATGTGAACAATGACACCGAACAAAACAAGATACAAAAAATCATCCAGACGGTAGTGCCAAATTACAATCCGGGTGTGCGACGTGAGGGACAAGCGGATGTGATTTTGGAAAGCAAACTGTTCAACGACGTGTATTTCACGGAACATCCGCAAAAAGTTTCCCGCACTATGGACCAATACATCAACGCATGGCGCTCCGTAAAGAACACTTATTGGGATTTGAATACTTCCAAAGGCCGTACAACGCTCGCGTCAATCGAAAATAAAATCATCAAAACCTTCGGCGCAAACTTCATATTCCACATGGTCTACGTTACCCGCGCATGGACGGCACGGGTTGAGAAATAGTATGTTCCGATTCTCGACAAAAGCTCGTACGCTCGAACGGCTTCGGCGCGTTCGCTTGAAATATGCGAGCATACCTGAATTGCTTTATTTTTCAGTAAGCGCATGGAAACGCAATCCAAAGCGTGTCTTGCTGGCTATCGCTAAAAAATTCGGGAAACGGCGTCTTATCGTACGAAGTTCGGCACTCGCCGAAGACTCCGAATCACAATCTCTTGCCGGAAGGTTTCTCAGCATGGCCGATATTTCCAAGAATTTGGAAAACGCGATCAATGCCGTCATCGCGTCGTACGAGAATGAACCCGGCAATCATGAAGTTCTCATACAGCCGTTTTTGTCTTCTGTTGAGGTAAGTGGCGTCGTCCTGACGGCAGATCTTTCCACACGTGCCCCCTACTTTATTATCAACTACGATGATGCATCGGGTACAACCCACACCGTAACATCAGGCTCAACATCTGCAGTAAAAACAGTGGTGGTATTTCGTAAAAGTATTGACCGCGTCACCGACCGGCGATTGCGTACGATATGCAGAGCTGCCGCGGAACTTCAGCGTGTATGCCGTATGACAGATATTGATATTGAATTTGCATTTCAAAGAAATCGCCTTTGGATACTGCAAGTCCGGCCGATGACTGGAGGCAGCCGCGTTGAACATTCCGAGGACCGCATTGGGCGCACCCTCGAGCTAATCCGTCATCGCATTAACGAGCTCGCCGCCCCCCACCCCGATCTGTATGGAAATAAGACGCTCTACGGCATCATGCCAGATTGGAACCCGGCGGAAATGATCGGCATTCGCCCGCGACCATTGGCACTGTCGCTGTACCGCGAACTGATTACCGACAGTGTCTGGGCATATCAGCGTGATAACTATGGCTATAAACGCCTCCGTAGTTTCCCGCTTATGGTGTCATTCGCCGGGCACCCCTACATTGATGTCCGTGTGGACTTTACTTCATTTATCCCCAAAACTCTTGACGATCGCCTTTCTCACAAACTCGCAAATTACTACCTCAAAAAACTGGAACAGTACCCAGCAAGCCATGATAAAGTTGAGTTTGATATTGTACTCTCTTGCTACACGCTTGACTTGGATGAGCGTCTCAAGGAATTAAACAAGCACGGTTTCTCCAACAGTGAAATCGACAACCTGCGTACTGCATTAGTGGATTTGACCAATACCGCCATGCGTCCCAGTGGACTCCTCGATGACGATCTGGCAAAACTGGCTACGCTTGAACAGCGGCGCACGGACTTGCTGGCATCGAAGCTATCGCCAATCAACACCATGTACTGGCTCATCGAAGATTGCAAGCGATACGGTACCCTCCCGTTTGCCGGCATCGCACGCTCCGCATTCATTGCAGTACAATTTCTGAAATCAATGGTACAACTTGACATTCTGACGGCACAGGAACGTGATGCATTTTTAGCTTCCATGAACACCGTAGCCAGCCAGCTTGCCGATGACAGTCAGGCCTTGAAGCATGGACGTTTGTCTAGAAAAGAATTTCTCAAGCGCTACGGCCATCTTAGGCCCGGAACATATGACATTCTCTCTCCAAGCTATGAAGAACATCTTGACGCTTATTTTCATGCGGAAACATTTCAAAGCCGCAAGAAAACAGCATTTCAAATACTTCCTTCCAAGCATGCGAAGCTTGATCGACTTTTGCAATCGCACGGTATCACGAGCAGCGGAAAACAATGCTTCGCATTTATCAAAAAGGCGATTGAGGGACGCGAATTAGGAAAGTTTATGTTTACGAAGAACGCCAATGAATTTTTCAGGGTCTTAAAAACATGGGGAAACGGTTTGGGATTCTCCCCAGACGATTTGTCCTTCCTCGAAGTCGGCACGCTCATCAAGCTATATTCTACAGTTGCTTTTTTTGATGAACAACAATTCATCGCACAAGAAATCGAACGCAATAGAAAAACCTATGCACTCTATGGTGCAGTCAAGCTCCCTCATCTCATCAGCAAGCCGGATGACATACTGTGGTTTCATCTCGATGCCACACAGCCAAATTACATTACGCGCAAAGAAATAATCGGAAACCCCTATCATGTCAAAAGTGGCCAGAAAACGTATGAGCTTGCCGGCAAGATCGCATTTATTGAAAGCGCCGATCCCGGGTATGACTGGATTTTTTCCCATAACATCGCCGGCTTGGTGACCATGTATGGCGGAGCTAACTCTCACATGGCGATACGCGCCGCCGAGCTTCAAATTCCCGCCGTGATTGGCTGCGGTCCTATACTGTTTGAAAAACTTAAAGGAGCACAAAAAATTCATATCGATTGTACTAATCAACGCATAATTACCTTGGCATGACAGCATTGCAAAATATCATCGAGATTGCACGCGAAGCGGGAACCGCCATACTGCGAACCAAGAAAAAATTGACCGTTTCAAAAAAATCCGATGGGTCACACCTGACAAATGCCGACATGGCATCCCACACGCTTATTATAGAGAGGCTTGCAAAGATAACGCATGATCCCATCATATCTGAGGAGTCGGGTAGCACACACGTACCCACCACATCGTCGTTCTGGCTTGTTGATCCGCTTGATGGCACCCGCGGGTTTATTACAGGAAGCAACGAATACTCTGTCAATATCGCACTCATCACCAACCACGCACCGGTTCTCGCGGTGATTTATCTTCCTGAACTAGAACATACGTACTGGGCGACTGTTGGCGGAGGAACATACCGCGATGATACAAATATTTTCAACAGCTCAAATCGGAAAAATCTGATCGGGGTCACAAGCCGCACTGAAAACAATCAGGAAGTAACATTTTTGCACGATCGAGGCATCAAGGAAATCCGTCATCATGGTTCGGCACTCAAATTCTGCATGCTTGCCGAGGGAGGCGTCGATATCTATCCGCGATTTCACAGGTGCAAAGAGTGGGATACGGCAGCCGGGCATTTACTGGCAAAAGAAGCGGGATGTGATATGCTCGATTGTAAGACCGGGCAGGAACCTCGATATGGAAAACCGGGATTTATCAATAATAGTTTTATAGTATTTAACCGTGAAAGCGATTATATTGGCCGCGGGTATGGGGACTCGTCTTGAACCATACACAAAAAATCTTCCCAAAGGAATGTTGCCGTTTCGGGAAAAAAGTCTCTTGGGCTGGCACATTGATACGCTCCAGGCAGGAGGCATTGATGACATTGTAATCATTAAAGGGTACCGCCCCGAAACGATCTCGTTTCCCGGCGTGCGATACTATGAAAACACGGACTTCGCGACAACCAACATGGTACATACGCTCATGTGCGCCGAGAAGGAACTGCACGGTGACGTTCTCGTGTGCTACGGAGATATCATCTACGAGCTCGGGACGCTGGAAACGGTCCTTGCCAGCACTACAGACATCGGCGTAACGGCGGATACGGACTATTGGGATTATTGGAGTGCACGGCTCGACAAGCCGGAGAATGACGTAGAAAGCTACGTCATTGGCAAAAATGGCGCGCTTACCGAACTTGGCGTTTCCCCGTGCTCTCCGGAAAGTGCAAAAGTACGCTATGTCGGTCTCATAAAACTCTCGCCGACAGGAGTAGAAATATTAAAGAAAGTTTACCACTCAAGATTTTTTGACAAAAAAGATTATATGACCTCCATGCTGCAAGCAATCATTGATGATGGGCATCGGGTAGATCCGATTTATATCAAACGCGGGTGGCTTGAATTTGATACCGTCGCAGACTATGAGCGGGTCCGGGCATGGGACAGAGAAGGAACGCTCAAGCGCTTCATTAATATATGATCATCGGCATCACTCAGAGAATTTACACGAATGAACATGGCCAGCGGTGCGACGTTCTCGAACAATCCTACAGTACCTTGTGGGGTGCGTACGGTACGCTCATGCCCATCCCCAACACGATCAAAAATCAGAACAGTCTTATTCTTGACCGGATAATACTCACGGGAGGAGGAACTATCGGCAGGGATCTCGATCGAGATACTGTTGAAACATCATTACTGCAGCGTGCGGTTGCAAAGCGTATTCCGGTCCTCGGTATCTGCCGAGGCGCGGAAATGATCAATATTTTTTTTGGTGGCTTGCTTCTGGATACTATCCCCGGCCACGCAGGAACCACGCATCCGGTAACTATTGGAAGCAATGCGATTATCGTAAACTCCTATCACAATCAGGGATTTACCGAACTGGAGCTCGCAAAAGAACTGCGGATATTTGCAAAAGCATCAGATGGGACCATCGAGGGCATCAACCACTCATCCCTTCCCATCGCCGGCATCATGTGGCATCCAGAACGCGAACAGAAACTTTCTTCGCAAAACCAAGACCTTATTACCGCTTTTATTCGTGGCACTCTCTACTGGAAATAATATCACCACGCGTTTTATCATTGCGTCCTACACAGGATCCGGAATTTCCTTGGTTTTAAACGTTCTCATGGAGCTGGGCATACCATTTTGCCGTTTAACGATGGGAGACACGTGGCGCAGAAATTCTGATGGAACATTCAGCCTTGCCCATGACAATGAACCAAATAGACAATGGATGCCGATTCTTGAACGTCGGAAACAATTTTCATTTTCTGAAGATTTTGCAGTTGCTGTCACTCATTCATTCCCCCATCCGAATTATACAGGTCTTAAATGCATCCTCCTCGTTCGCGATGGACGCGATACTCTCTATTCGCAATACAAACGCGAGCAGCATCAAGAATCGCTTATAAATTTTCTCGCATCACGGGTACGGCCACTGGATGCATTCTCCCATCCATGCACCTGGGCACTCCTGTATGGCGCATGGAAAACCTATGCGCCAGATGCACTGATTGTTTCTTTTGAAGACATCAAACGGAAACCTCTTGAGACATCGCGGAAAATCTTGGAATATCTTTGCGTTCGACGATCCGAAGCAGATATGTGTCGCGCCTTGGAAGAATCTTCATTTGAGAAAGCACGCACATCCGAACAACGGTATCTTGTAACGGAAAAAAAGCCCCGCTTTGCGCAAGGTCTCAGAAAAGGAAAAGCGGGAGAGTGGAGAGATATATACGGTGAACGGGAGCTACGGTTCTTCAAGGGGTTTCCCAATGAAATGTTGAGATCGTTTGGCTACGAGGCACCAATGACAGCGCCATCCGTCACGCGTTACAGCTATCCGAATTTTTTGGTACGAATGATTTTTCGTGAGCTATATGGATTTGACGCAAGCACCATGAGCGCATGGCATCCGCTTGTTGTTTTTTTGTCACGCATGCTGCAAGAAACCGATCTTTCATTGTTACAAAAGTTTTCTCTTTTATGGAGGCTCGGCATTATTGAATGTAAACGATCTTTCGTGGCTTCTCGTTTGCACCCATTTTATCGGATCATTAAAAAACGTTTCACTGCTTTTCGCGCCTGATCCTTGAGTGCGCGCCATTTTCTACCGTAATTAACTCCGCGCTTTTTGGTATTGATGCGAATCCCCTCTTCTCTACGGCATAGCATCACATCTCCCCCGGTCCACTTGCCGCGAATGATAGCACCGCCTTCCGGATAATGAAATACCGGCGCATTTACACAGAAGAACTCCTGATCGAACAAGCGCGATTGATATACTAATCTGAAAACGCAGTTTGAAACTTTGTATCGTACCGCAAAACACTATAAAGAGGCGGTATACATAACACCCCTGTGGCAAAATGATCTTCTGCAGCTTGAGAAAACAATGCTTCTCTATCCGGCGTTTGATTTCTTGCGGAGCAATGCGGCGATCGCCGATACAATGGTCTTCAATGCCGGCGGTGAATGGCTGAAACGCCAAGTTCTTTTTCTGGAACAGCAATTTTCGAGGGATTTACTCCGTATTTTCTTAGAAGAAGAGCTTATGAGAAACCCTCGCCTGATGGAACGTACATATAGCACTTCTCATACGACCGTCCATACTCTGTATCACCTTGCGCAATTCAAAGAGAAAACAGGCATTGATCCGGCGACGTTGAACAGTGTAGCGGAATGGGGTGGAGGATACGGCAACATGGCTCGCATCTTCGCGAAGATGAATCCGCAGTGCACATATACTATCATCGATACCGCCCTCATGAGCTGCCTGCAATGGCTTTATCTCTCAGTGTCCCTTGCAGATAACGCTCGGGTGCATTTAATAACTCATCCGGGCGAAGAAATCAAAAAAGGAAATATCACGGTCATACCGATCGGGCTCTTGCAATATTATTCGCCTCATGCGGATCTCTTCCTTTCCACGTGGGCATTGAGCGACGTTGGTTCGATGTGGCGCATATCCTCATGGCATATCAGAAACAAGACAAAGCTCTGCCCGATTCAGAAAACTGCATCCCCGATTTGCTAAAACTCGGCGCCACGATACACGAGATGGATTTTTTTGTTCATAGTTCCTACATCTTCCGATAATTGAGTTCTTCACGCCGACTCAATGGATTCCCGAATCGCCGCATCTATAAACACGGGAAGATCTTTTGAATGCATAGGCTGACCGGTAATTTGTTGAATGCTGGCTGCCAATCTCTCCTCAATGGCGGGTTCAATGCGCCGACGCGCCATACCGGTTGTTTCCCCGCGGAGTCTTTCTCTTCCATCTTCATTGAGACGAGGATACCATGGATTGGACTCATCTTTATCGGCTCGCCGATCCAGATCATTGACCTTTCTGCCATCAGGCAGCGTCTCGGCGGGGGTTGCCCAATCGCTGCCCTTTGTATATGCATCGATATAATGCAGGGCCAGATACGCCATATCTTCGGGGGTAAGTTCCATTTTACCAAGTATGCCATCGGCCTCGAGCAATGCTCCATGACCCACTGAGTTAGCCAAACGAACAACCCGCTCACTGAATCCGGCCTCTTTCATAATCTGTGTTGATTCCGTAGATGCCTTCTCAAAACCTTCCCATGAGAATCCGTTGGCAGATGCTATTTCCTTCTCCATTTTTTTAAAAAAATCATGCAACGCGGCTGCCATCATGATGTCGCTTTTAATATCTTCGGGAAAGTTGAGTATATCTGCAAATATCTGCGCACGAGCAACTTCAACCAAACAATGCTCTGAAACATTGCCCCATGCACGCTTGCCTTTTTCCCTGTCCCAGAGCCCGCTTTTTTTATGTAATGCAAAAGCCCTTCTCACTTCCAAGCCAAGACGTACAAAGAATTTTCTTTTTCCGTCCAGAGGCTGTTCGTGTCTATTGGTCATCAATAACTGGTCTTATTTTATACTGCGGCGATATAGGTATCTCAAAATCCATCCAATAAGTGGGACTTTTTTCAGCACTTGTGCAACTGCGGTTTTTCGAAGGTGATCAATGCGTGAACGCGTAGCGCGCTTTGTATCTACTGAACGATTGTTGAAGTCTATACGAATACCTTCCTTGCGAAGCAAGGGGATGGCCTCATGATTCCACTTGCCGCGTATGATAGCACCGCCTTCCGGATAATGAAATACCGGCGCATTTACACAGAAGAACTCCTGATCGAATTCACGCGATCGAATTGTACCGTTAATCTCCGTTTGCCATGGATTCTCTCCGTCTCTGATCAACGCCAACATAGAGTCCTTATTCCACAGTCCCCCGCCCAATGAAATACGATTGTCCGCATCTTTGCTGATCCGACCAATATTCAAATCATTTGGAAAGGATTCATCGGGAGGCGGTGCGGGGAAGAGTCGAATAGTGGCCGCATGACGGGTCTTAAGAAATTCCAAAAGTCTCATTATATGACCGGAATCAACCGGCTTCATAAAGAAACAGTCATCGAGCAGCCAGACGAAATAGTCTTCGGGTACCGAAGCGAGCGCCGCGCGGGTATTCCTCGCCCAATCTCGATCTTCGCCGATCGCGAGAGATCGCACGCGTACGTTCCGGTACTTTTTTTGATTCGTAATGAGGTAGACGGGAAATGGACAATCCGGCCAATAGCGAAAAAAGAGGGTAAAAAATGGTTCCCAGATATCGGCAAAACCATCAAACGACGAAATGATGACAGCACAATTATTTCTTGAAGAATTTGTATCCATGAAAATATTTTCTTTTTATCAAAACGAGAGACGTCACAAATTTGGCAAACCAATGCTGTAAAATAATGAATATGAAATTGAGCGGCCCGCTTCTGAACTCTATAAATGGGAAATATAAAATGCGCCCCATATCCGGATCAAGTGTTTCATACCCCTTGTCTTTGTCAATCTCCCGATACATGCGCATCTTCCGCTCTACCGCATCCCGCTCGACATATCCGTAGTGCTTAATTCGATAGGGAGACTCATATATAGGCCCCGAGATGCCCTGAATCGGCCCGTAGTGCACCTTAATATCGTTGAAGTACGTGCCGGGAAGGTTGCGCCACATCTGTCGTTGCGGCAAGAGTGTGTACAGCAACCAATCGCGATCTATACGAAAACGTTTTTTGCTCAACCAGAAGTTATACATGCGGAATGAAATACGGCTATACGCGCTTCGCATATACTTTTCAATGATTTTCCGCGTTAGGTGGTCTTCAAAAATTTCATCACTATCGATGAGAATGATCCAGTCAGGATTTCTCTTTTTCGCTTCTTCCAACAGCAACCGCACGTCTCTCCCGCCATGATAGCCCTCCGTATACAAGAGCTTGGCAATCTTGGGAAATTTTTTATATGCCTCCAGTGTTCCATCCGTCGATCCGTTGTCGACGATAATAATCTCATCGACCAAAGAAGAGAGCTTTGTCAAGCACTCGTCAATCGTCCGTATGGCGTCTTTGACGTGCATGACACCGATGAGCTTCATGGCGGTTCGTCAGAACAACGGATAGATAAATGGCGCTATCACGCTCCCCTGAGCTGCAACCAACAAGATTCCCAACAGAACAAGAATAATGCCGATGGGAAGGAGCCGGAACTTTTTCCGCGAACCAAGGAATTTTATGAATTCTATAAAAGTTTGAAATTTATTCATGCTTCGAAATCCAATACGATGCCGTGGGCTTCCTCCGCATCGGATCTTGCCCAAAAATCCGCATCAATAAGCTGGTAGGAATCATCACAACAGTATATAACACGATGAGCACCAAACGCAACATGAAAAAACCGAGAATAACCGAAAACAAGGTCCATGTACGATAGGGTTTTAACAAGACCCCCGGAACCCACCGCGGTGTAGCTACGGCTTGAAAATCGGTTTTGATTTCATTAATCAAGCTCATAGGTAGATCTCCAATTATCTGTTTCTTGGAGAATATGCTGTTTTGTTTTATCGATCAAAAAATTTTCCAGCACAAGATAGTCCATGTCGGTTCGCATGAAACATCGATATGCATCTTCAGGAGTACAAACTATGGGCTCACCACGAACATTGAAAGATGTATTGACGATAACGGGACAGTCGGTTTTTTTTCGAAATGCTTCAAGAAGATTATGAAATCGGGGGTTTGTTTCGGCATGCACCGTTTGAGGACGGGCGGAATTATCAATATGAGTAACCGCGGGAATGATTTTTTTCTTCACGCTGGCCGTCAGTAGCATATATGGCGTGGGTCGATCGATATCAAAATATTTCGGCGCATATTCAGCAAGCACTGATGGCGCGAAAGGCCGAAAACTTTCTCGAAATTTGATTTTGAGATTCATATTTTTCTGCATATTCGGATCCCGAGCATCACCGATAATTGAACGATTCCCCAATGCACGCGGTCCGAATTCCATACGACCGGAAAACCAACCGATGACTTTTTGTTGAGCAAGCAACCCAGCAGTTTCATTAAAAAGCTCCGAATCTTGTAATTCACGATAGGATATGCCCTCCATATCAAGAAAATGCTTCACCTCTGTATTGGTGTATGAAGGTCCCAAATATGAACCGCATTGAGTATCGTGGATACCGTCCGCACTACGCGCATTGTTCAACTCCTGGTGCCACACAAACAACGCGGCCCCAAGCGCTCCGCCTGCATCCCCCGCAGCAGGCTGGATCCAAATATCCTCAAAGGGGCCCTCACGCAAAATCCTCCCATTGGCAACACAATTGAGCGCTACGCCACCGGCAAGACATAGGTTCTTTTGTCCCGTCTGTTGGTGCACATACCGCGCTAAACGTAACATGATTTCTTCAGTAACGTCTTGAATAGAACGAGCAATGTCCATTTCACGTTGAGTTAGTTTTGATTCCGGCTTCCGTGGAGGACCACCGAAAAGCTGATGAAATTTATTGTTTGTCATAGTCAGTCCCTGCGCGTAGTTGAAATATTCCATATTGAGTCGAAACGACCCATCTTCCTTAAGATCAACGAGATATTTATAGATACGGCCTACATAGATCGGCTTGCCATAGGGCGCAAGTCCCATGACTTTGTATTCTCCTGAATTCACCTTAAATCCTGTGTAATAGGTAAACGCTGAATACAAGAGCCCGAGAGAATGGGGAAAGTGTATTTCCGCTTCGATCTTCATGCCCTTGTCCTTCCCTATACCATAGGAAGCTGTCGCCCACTCACCAACACCATCGATAGTAAGGATAGCGGCTTCCTGAAATGGCGATGGATAGAAGGCAGATGCGGCGTGGGACTGATGATGTTCGGCAAATATAATTTTTCCTTTATATCCAATTTCCTTTTTAATAACCGAGGGAACCCAAAGTTTTTCTTTGAGCCAAACCGGCATTGCCAGTAAAAACGAACGTAGGCCACGCGGAGCATACGAAAGATAGGTTTCCAGCAAACGCTCGAATTTCAAAAACGGCTTGTCGTAAAACGTCAGAATATCAACCTGATCAATCGTGATGCCACCCTCCTTGAGACAATATTCAATCGCCTTAATTGGAAAACGTTCGTCGTGCTTCTTACGCGTGAAACGCTCTTCCTGCGCAGCGGCGACAATGTGCCCGTCCTTGATAAGACATGCGGCGCTATCATGATAAAAGCACGAGATGCCAAGAATATTCATACTGTTATTTGAAAATACCTCGCCCAAATCTTGAAGGAAAAGAGGGGAAGGAATGTCTTCAGATCGGCGAGTGTGTAAGATGCGGGGTGGTGCAGCCGCATATTTTGGTAGTAGCCGTCGGAAAGCACCTCGTGCACCATAGCACCAAACTTTGATTTCATCCATTCCGTCACCGGCGCGTTCCAACCGGTTTTGTCTTTTTGTATGATATACGGCGGAAGTACGGTGCGGTATATTTCGCGCAACATCGCCTTGGATGCTCCTTTCTGTCGCGACGGTATAGTATTTGCCAGCGTGCGCAGATCGCGGGCAAGAAGTGGAAAACGACCCTCCATGCCGAAGTGCATAGCAATCTTGTCCGTTCTCAAGAATTCCTCGTCCGCGAGCCAGAATAAGCGATCATACTCCGCGACTGCATTCTCCATGTCAGCTAGCTGATTTTCTACGCGCGGATAGTTCATACTGCGAAGATAGCGCACCAGTTCGGTGCCGTCGGCGTTTTTTTTGATCGCATGGACGTATGCCCATCGGACCAACGGATCATCAAGATTTTTCAGGCCTTTCGCGAATCGATAGCCGAGCCGCATCGCAAAACCCAGCGGAGATGCCAATCGATCGCTGATTTTCTTTGAGACTTCGTAGCGGCCATATCCGCGGAATAGCTCATCGCCTCCGCTGCCATTGAGAATGACAACAACATCTTTGCTGGCCTCTTTTGCAAGAAGCCAGTACGCCGGCACGGAATGATTGTAGCGAGGCTCTTCCATGGCGGCGATCGCCGGCTCAACCGCATCAATGAAGTCCTGCTCGCGCACCAATAACTCATGGTGTTCGATGCGATACTCATGGCACAGTTGTTGGGCGCGATCTGCGTCTTCGTTGAAAATGATACTGCGCTCCTGCCTACCGGCAGGCAGGTCAAAGCGCGTGGTATATGTCTTGATCATTTCAGGGCGCTGTTGCGAAAGCTCGTGAAGAATGATCGTGGAATCCAGTCCCCCGCTCAAATAGAGTCCAAATGGCCGCAATCCCATGGTGTGTTCGTTGACGGCGCGACCAATTGCATCGCGAACAGCTTCATCGCTTTTTCCCCGATCATCCAGAGGAAGCCATTGCCGGGAAATTGTTTTATCCTCAAAGCTGTATGCAATGATTTCCCCGGGCATTACTTTGTAAATATCCTTCACGAGTGTTTCACTACCCGGAACATAGCCGAGGGCGAAGAACACGGATACCATATCTTGGTTCAAGTGGCGTGAAATATCATGGGCGAAAAGACCGCGCAATTCGGAAGAAAAAATCAAATGACCCTTGCTGATCGTATAGTATATCGGCTTCATCCCGGCAGAATCGCGAGCTAAGAAGAGTACTTTTTTTCTTCGGTCATACCACGCGATGGCGAACATTCCATCGAGCTTTGAAAGAAAATCGATACCATGGCGAGCAAGTCCAGCAAATATCACTTCCGTGTCGCTGTCGGTATGAAACTGCCCCGCGAGCTGTGTTCGAAGTTTTTTGTAATTGTATATCTCCCCGTTATACGCAAGAACATAGTCATCGGAAATGACAGGTTGATTTGAGTTTGACGGAGTATCCGCAATAGCAAGAAGGTTATGTCCGATCGATATGGCGTCGTCAACAAACGAACCGACTCCATCGGGCCCACGATGCTTCGTCGCGGCATTCATCCGCTCAATGAGCCCCCGATCCTTGAATGTAAAGCCGTTAATCCCGCACATAGCTATTTTGTTCGCTCAAATACAAACCAGTTATTTCCCAGATCTTGGACGGACTTGAGGTTGATAAGATTGAGGTCGGGATGCGTATCCTTTACGCGCATAAATATCTCGTCAACGGTTGCAAATTCATACGGATATCCGCCGAGCCAATCACTGACATCACGCCGCCAATCCATGCCGCGTTTTGATGAGTGCTGTCTCATTTTTTTCCATGGATTCTTGAAACGGACAAGGTTCTTGAAGCAAAAACCGGCGATGTAGAGCCACTCCATGATGAGTTTGACGGGGCGGGGTGACACGTTGTACCAGCGCTTGATCCGCAACCACAAAAGAGACCCCATCCGTCCGGGAATTCGATTGTAAATTGCAATATACAGCCGTCCACCGGGCGCAACAAGACTGATGGTCTGCTCAAGCGCCTCCCACATCGAACCGGTATGGTGCAGAACGCCCCATGCATAGACGATATCAAACCGTCCGAGGGTTCTTATTTTCTCGTCAAGAATGGACATCTCGCGAATCGTCCAATTGGCGGGGCTTCCCGATTGTTCGTACAGATACTGGCAACACGCAACAGAAAAAGGATCTCGGTCTATGCTCGTCACCGCCGTAGCGCCCAGATCAAAGGCTGCCTTTGAAAACAGTCCACTCCCGCAACCGATATCCAGGAAAGACTTGCCTTTGAGATCGGCCAAAGACATAAAATCAGTCAGGGATTTTCGAGCGCGTGCCTGGCGCTCTTCGGTCAGGTTGCGAAGATATGCCTGCCAGTTTTTACCAAAAGAAAATTGACCTTTTTGTATATCAGACATGTTCTTATGATGAGACCTGTATATGTTCCTGTCAACTAGTTGCCCCGGATCGCACTGTAGGGCCATCCGCCGAAAAATACGCTCATTTCATGGAAGACATACCGAATAGCCATGTGAGTTTTTCGGGCTAATCGGAAATACCGCTTGGCCTCGGCAAATTGTCCGTTGTCGCGATACAATAATGCGAGGGAGAAGTATTGGCTTGCAAGAACAGTGGGATGTTTTTGATAGTCATCCAGATACCGGGATAGGATGATGAGTCTACCGGCGATGCGCCGTGAAAGCTTTGAACCGATCCGCTCGCGATTATCGCTCATATCCACAATCGTGAGTGGACGCACAATCCCGACCGCACGATACCGTTTCAGTGTACGCAAGACCAGGTCGGTTTCTTGGTGGCTGGGCAAACGTTCGTCATAAAAACCGACTGCATCCAGCACTTCGCGCTTGAACATAAGAGTAACATTCAGGAATCCATTGAAATGCCCAAGGGCAAAATCAAAATAGTTTCCAATGCCCTCAGCGACTATCGATATGCGCTCGCGATCGGGAAAGCGCAAAGAAGCGGCCGTAAATGAGAGTCCGACCGTTTCATCGGTATTGCTTAGCGCGTCCAATTGGATGCGGAGTTTTTCCGGATGCCACTGATCATCGTCATCCAAAAAGGCTATGAACTTCCCGCGCGCAGCCTTGATGCCTGTATTGCGAGCCGCTCCGCCGCCTCGTTCTTGTTCATGCTTCAAATAGATGATGCGGGGATCGCGAAAATATTCCACAGTTTCGCGGGCGGACTTTTGCAATCCGTCATCAACCACGATCAGTTCAAAATCACTATATGTTTGCGCCAAAACAGAAGTAATCGCTCGTTTGAGCAATTCCGGACGGTTATGCGTCGGCATAATAACGCTAATGGTTGGCATGAGTTAACACAGCGAGCAAATCATTCGTTGTCCGTTCCCAAGTAAACGGCTGGATGGCGCGATAGGCATTCTCGACAAGTCGGTCCCGAAGAACCTTGTCGTTGATTATACGCTCAATGGCTTTTGCCATGAGGTCGGGGCGCTTGGGTGGCACCAAGAGGGCGGTCTGCTCGTGGATGGCGATATCGCGGTTCGGCCCACTATCGTAGCATACGACGGGAATTTTGCACGCCATGGCTTCAGCGATCGGATTGTTCCAACCGGCATAGAGCTGGGCATCGGCAAATACATCCGCCCGACCATATACAGCCGCCATCTGGTCCTGCGAAATTCCCTTATCGTAGAAGCTTTCAGAAATTACATCGGGCACGCTATGCCTAACGAGTGCAACCGCCGCCTTCACAATGTCATTCCCCTTCCAATATTTTGGACTCCCAAGGTGGAGAATCGTCGTCCCGGAATTCTTTCTTGATACAACGGGATAAAATATCTTCGAATTCACCGCGCCCAATATCGACACGGCGGTGATTCCGAAATGCTCTTTCAGCCATTTCTCACTGTCAGTGCAGTTCACCAAGATCGTGGCGCGAGCATCAAGGACGGCTCTGCGAATGTAGTATGCCCGGTGTACGGCAAATATTCCGCGAAGAAAAAAACTTATCCATGAAGGGATGAGAAGCAATCGCTTGTTGTATAGATTCAAGTTGTAATGATACAGACGCCGAGCCGTTGCTCCATGGGCAATCGCCCTATGTTCCGGAAATATATAGAGTAGGTGCTCATGCTCCCGTTTTGTGATCGCACTTGCCGGAAGTATCTTGGCACGGACATCCATCCAGTCGCACGCACTGCCGTCACTATGGTATATCGTCACATCATGCCCGGCATCGCTCATGCGATTGGCAATCTCAAGCATTCTGCGTATGCCCCCGTATAACCGCAACCGTGGAAGCAGAATGCTAATCTGCATGGTATTTTCCTATCTCTTGCAAATATCGCTTCAGTCCGTCGTTCCACGTCGGAAGCAAGCTCATACCCATTTTTTTCAGCTCATAATTCTCGAGTACCGTTTTCTGCGGTCGCACCAAGGAACCGGCATATTCTTTGGCCGAAATGGGTACGATGCGCGGATGCAAGCCGCTTTGCCGCATAATCTCCACTGCAAAATCAAACCAAGAACAGCTTCCTTGATTAGTAATGTGATATGTGCCCGGCGGTAAAGCACGGACAATCAGTTCGTGGATTTTTTCAGCTAGATCGCGTGTATAGGTTGGCGAGGTGATTAGTTCATCGACTACTTTGATTTCATCCTTTTGCCGGCCGAGCTCAAGCATTTTTCCGACAAAATTATACCCTTTGCCGCTCGCATGAGCTCCGAACAACGCGCTGGTCCGAATGATGTATGTCCGCGGATTGACCGACGACAACAATTCTCCCGCGTACTTTGAGGCCCCGTAGATATTGACCGGATGCGGAATGTCGCTTTCCGAATAAAGTTCCTTGTTCCCGTCGAATACATAGTCCGTGCTGATATACATAACCGGTATGGACATACGAGCGCATGCGCCGGCAACATGAAACGCACCGATTGCGTTGACATTGAAGCTCTCGGCGGCACGATTTTCATTGTCTTGAACGTTCGTAAACGCCGCGCTATTGACGACGAGTGTCGGCTGCGCATGTTCGATGCATGAGCGAACTTGTTCTGCATCGGTAATATCAACGGCGTCTTTCGTACTCAAAACGACATTGTGCGTGCCGGAAAAGGACCGCGCGAGATCAGCGCCCAACTGCCCGTCGGCGCCAAAAATGAGAACAGTGGGTTTCATGGCAAATCTAAAGAATGGTGGGTGTAGGCACCGGAATAATATACTGTGCTTTGTCCCCGATGGCGGTGCGGCATCTTTTCATTATAGCATCTGCGAAATTCCATGCCAAAATAAAAACGAAGTCGGGCTGATCCGCAACGAGACGTTCGAGGCTTGCCACCGGTATATGCATACCCGGAGTATAAAGCCCCTGCTTATAGGCGCTGTCATCCACAATATAGTCGAGAATATCCGGACCGATGTTCATATAGTTCAGAAGCGTATTGCCCTTTGCCGGAGCGCCATAGCCCGCAATGCGCTTTCCTTGGGCCTTCAGATCTTTTAAGAGAGCGGTGAGTTCCTGCTTATTTTTTTCAACCAAGCGCGCAAATGCATGGTACGTTTCTTCTTGGTACAAACCCTCACGTTTTTCAAGCTCCAAAAATTCATCCACCGACGGCTGGCGTTGGCGGCCTTCCGATTCGCGAACCATACTGACACGAATGGATCCGCCATGCGTATTAACCTTCTGCACATCAATGACTCGAAACCCAACTCGTCCGACCAGCTCCTGCAAGGATCGAACAGAATAGTATGACACGTGCTCGTGGTATACGGTATCAAAGAGCCGTTTTGTCAAAAAATCGATGAGGTATGGCGCTTCTATTATAAACACACCTTCGGGCGCAAGCAGTGCCGCAACACCCTCCAAGAGCGGCTGGATATCATCCACATGCGCAAATACATTAGTTCCGGTGATAACATGCGCGGGACCGAGCCGTCGTTTCAATGTTTCCGCCACCACAGGCGTAAAAAAATGCGGCAATGTGGGAATGCCCTCCTTGGTAGCACGTGCAGCGATATCCGTCGCCGGATCCACTCCCATGACGCGCGCACCGCGTTCTTTGAGCGGTTTGAGCAAAATGCCGTCATTGCTTCCGATATCGACCGCAAGCTGTCCCGGCTTGAGATATCGATCCATGATAAAGGAGGCGAATTGCCGGAAGTGCTCTTGGAACACCGGTGATGTCGACGATACGTACACGTAATTGCGAAAAAGAAGTTCCGGAGAAACAATATAGAGCAGTTGCACAAGGGTGCATGAACGGCAAAAAAACACCTCAAGGGGAAATGCCTGTTCCGTCTCAAACTCTTCCGGCTTTACAAACGCGTTAGCGGGCGGCTGTGAGCCAAGATTGAGAATACTGACGAGATCAGGCGAGTTGCACGCGCGACAAGTTGTCCTTTGAAAAACGTTCTGCATATTCGGATGTGTACCACGATAACAGGCGCGCAGCGCCCGCGGAAAGGGCAACGGTGGGACGATAACTCAAGTGCGATACTGCCTTCGTGATGTCGGGACAGCGACGGCTTGGCTCATCGGCTGGGTAGGAAGCCGGATATGGTATTTTCATGGCGCGTACATGGTCGCCGACAAGCGAACCAACCAAATCGGCAAGATCAACCAAATTGATTTCTTGTTCCGGATTGCCGATATTGTATACCTCGCCTCCGCGTTGGGACAGCAAGACTTTGAAAAAGCCGACCATCGCATCCGTGATATAGCAATAGGTTCTCGTCTGCAAGCCGTTTCCATGGATCGGCAATGGCCTTCCTTGCAAGGCGCAACTCATGAACTGGGGCAATACACGCTGATCATCGAGCTTCATACCGGGCCCGTATACGTTGAACGGCCGAACAATATTGACCGGCACGCCATAGAGCCGGTGATACGTGACGCATAGAGTCTCGCCAAGCCGCTTAGACTCGTCATAGCATGCACGCGGTCCCGTCGATGATACGTGTCCCCGATACGTTTCGGGGGTTGGGATATAATCGGGATGCGGATCGCCGTAAATCTCACTCGAGCTGAACGACAGCATGCCGGCCGGTTTCTTGGCACGCGCCAATTCAAGCATGTGTTGAGTACCTTTGGTCGCAACCTCAATCGTCTCCAATGGATGCGCCATGTAAAAGACTGGGGACGCGATACCCGCTGCATGGATGATATAATCAACGGGACCAGGAAGAGACTTCGCGGTTCGCACATCATGCTTCACATGGACGACCTGTTTGCCAAACTTCAGCCCGAGAATATTGTCTTTTTGGCCGGTGATATAGTTATCAAGCGAGATGATTTTGCACGGCTTGGCGAGAACGTTCTTATTGAGCGCATCAAGCACCCCCACGAAGTACGTTCCCAAAAAACCGGCCCCGCCGGTTACAACGACTGTTTTTCCGGAAAGCACTTTCGCTTGCTTTCCAATCTTGCTGATGATGGTTTTGATATCCTGCTGTACGATATCACGGGAAGTGGTGGTGTGGGGCATGGTAGGGGTAGTATAGCGAAAAAGCCTAATAAAGCAAGCTAGGATGCTTCTTTCACCCGCCGATCCCGTGCCTGCATATAGGCTTTGATCTCGACCCACGGCTTCAGTGTGCCATCGGGTACATGCGCTTCGTTAATCGCGTAGGTATCCATGCGCTCAATTTCCGTGTCAACCAATCCGATTTTCTTTTTCTTGAGAGTTCCTTGAGAGTGCCTTGTGATTTCACGCCAATCATAATTTTTTGGCAAAAACTTCGCAGGCCATATATTAAGACTGTCGCCAAGGCCCTTGTCGATAGCAGTCGTGACGGAAGAAACATAAGCTCTTCGATAATGGAACGGGGCGGATGCCACGGCAAGATTGGTTATGCCATGGGAAACGCAATACTCCATGAGTGGGTCTGTTTCCGTCTTGGTTGTAAGATTAATCGTAGTAGTGATCTCAACAATATCCTCTGTTGGGATCCCGGCTTCAGCGAGAAGCTTTCTAACAAACGCAACTCCGGCATATCCCGTTTCAGTGGTTGCATTGTTTACAATAATCTTGCCGGCTCTTCCATCTTTGTATAATTTGACGGCAACTTCGGTCGCCTCATGTTGGGCATCCGCGGTGAGAGTAAAGACATAGACCGCATCGAGGTGAACGTTGTCCGGAATACGATCCTTGCCGAGCGTTTCAAAATATTCCACATACCCGGAGGCATCGGCGAAAGCGCTGGATAATTTCTTTTTTTCCTGTGACGGTTGTTCGTTAGACATATTGTTTTTCTAACATATTCTTGATCCCGGCGCCAACTGCGCGTGGCGTACCATTATGCATATACAGCTCGCGTGCATTGCGGGCGATGCTTGCGCGGAGCTCGGGATTATTTTTCAGTTTAAGAATCTTATCGGCAATATCTTGAGCATCGCCGGCGCGACAATACGAAATATCCGTGCCATCGGTATACAGCTCTCGAATCGCCGGTCCGTCGCGATTGATACTCGCCCGTTCCATCGCCGATGCCTCATAGACTTTGTTGGGTATGGCCCGGCCGGAACGATCAAGATCTCCAAGCAGTCCGAGACATACATCGGCATTCGCAATCCATACAGGCAACTGTTCATAGGGCACGAGTGGATAAAATGTCATATTAGAAAGTTTCGATTCGCGTGCCATGGCGAGAATCTTTTCATGCTCTTGGCCCTCCCCGATCATCACGAAGTGAATATCTGCCTGCGCTTCCAGAAGCTTCGCGGCTTGCACAATGTATTCGATGCCGTGAACAGGAATATAGTTGCCGTGGAATTCAACAATGAATCGCTGTTCATTCGGATCCTTGGGACGCGGAACCATGACCGTATCGTCAGCGCCGATGAGAACACGCAGAAATTTCTTATTCGGCAAATGGAACGTACGTCGGAAATAATCAATATTCGCATCGGTATCAAGAATCACGACGGTGGCACTACGGCAACAAATCCAGTCGAGAAACCAATAGTAGTTCGCCTTCAACGAACCGGGACGAGCCAGCTTGCGATCAAACACCCAATTGTCATAGAGCGAATAGAATGCATCCCACAGAATCGGTTTGCCCGTGAAGATCCGAGCCAGCCATACAATACGGCTATCAGAGTATCCGAAGAAAAACACGTCAGCACGGCGATTGCGCATCATAGCGCGAACAAGTCGGATGTATTTCGAGAATCCTTTTCTCGGCAGTGGAGCTTCAATGACTGTCACGCCACTTTCCCGCAACCCGCGGATTATCACGCGATGGCGAGGATAGCTTGGATTATAATCTCCAGTATAGCAAATAGTCATGATTGGATACGATTGAGGATGTGCTTTGCACGCTGATCCCATGTATGGTTTCTGGCATCTTCGTGGGCTTTGATGCCAAGGGTCTTGATACGCTCCGGATTAAGGACGAGTTCATCGAGTTTTCTGGCAAGTTGTTCGGGATCGGGTCCATCAGCGACAACAATTGCTTTGCCGGCGGCCATGTACTGAAACAACTTGATCGGAGAAGTAGTCTTTGCATGTCGTACCCCGGGAAATGGAATCACGGCGATATCAATCGCGCGCAGGTTCAATGGTACTTGTTTGTAAGACACCGAGGTGACGAGTAATAATTCGGCCCTATCCCGCAATTTCATAGACTCAAATGCTTCCTTGAGCATCGACACCCCTTTATCCTTCCCCGCCACCTCCAAACGCCCCACATAGCCAATAATAATCTTGTCTTGGGGCAAATGGAGTATGTCCCGTGCCTGCTCTCGCGTTTCGGGAATATCAAAAAACGCAAGATCCACGCCGTTTGGAGCAACGAAAGCTTTGGTGATATCCGGATAATGATCCGCGAGTAATGATCGTGTGCCTTCGGAATTCAAAATGACAAAACGAGCTTTTTTCAAGATTCTCCGCATCCACCAACGAGGCCGCGCCAAACGATAGTCGTGCAGTTCCGCAATATACGGTCGTCCGAAATAACTCAAGAGGAGCAGGCTCGCATGATCACGCGCATACCACACTTCCGATTGGTGCCGCATGAGATACCATAAAAAAGAAACTGAAGATGTTATCGTTTGTATCGCGTTTGCCAAACGCTCGGGTATATACAGCATGGGGTCAATCGCCCATACATGCTTGATCGCAAAATTTTTCTTGATTCCATAATAGGTAGGCGCATCTTCCCTGATTGTATTGCGCCGGTGCGGCACCACAAGCTCCACTGCAATCCCCTGCGACGCAAAAGCCTCGCACATTTTTGCAATTTGTCCTCCATGCGCTTTTTCTGTCGGAAAACGTCCATTGAAAAGATAGGTGATTTTTTTCATGGCTTTCGGATGAGGTAGCAAATCTGGAATCCAAAGAGATTCGGCCAGATATCGCGCAGAACTTTTTTTCCATTGGAAGCCTTCATTTTTTCAACACGTAATCCGAGTCCGCCGACCGTTTTCAAAAAATCCGCAATGGACCAAAATCTGACATGCTCATGCGGGAATACTGCCCACTGCTTTGGAAAGTTTCCAAACAGCAGCTGCAGTCGATACCGCCAGTAGGCAGAATTTGGTACTGATACCAGTACCGCTTTGCGTGCTATCCGTATCGCCTCCATGAGCACTTCTTCCGAATTCACAATATGCTCCAAGAACTCCGTCATAATCACATAATCAAATTCTTTGTCGGCGAACCGTTTTTTCAGGAAGTCCGTGTCGGAAGCGTTGACGACCTCTGTCTCCAGTCCGCGAGCGCGGGCTCCGGCAATTGCCGTCTCCGAGATATCAGTGGCAAGATAAGTGATACTCTTCTTCTCTTTGAGATACGCGCCAAGATATCCATCGCCCGATCCGAATTCCAATGCGGATGACCCCGCATCCATCCAATCCAAGAAAATATCATAACGAGGCCGATGACCGGACTTTCCCCGTTCCCTCCAATAGTTATTGTAAATGTTCTCCATGATGAGAGGCGTTCAGAAAATATCCCCCGGGTACTTGAGTCTCGGGAGCAAAGAGAGCCAAAGATGCCGGAGAAAGATCGCGCTTATAGAAAACATGCCACATCGATTCTTTGTATTTCGGCTCGGTTATTGTTTTTACTTTATAGCCGAAACCGAGAAGTTTCTTGATGAGATCGTCCCCGCTCGTTCCCGGAGCAATGGCGGCGATATCCGGCAGATGAAATTCGATAACAATCGTTGGCGCATCCTCGCCCTCAAAGACTTTGTACGAACCGCGAAGCATCAATACTTCAGCTCCCTCAATATGCACTTTCATGAGATCCGGCTTGCCGTATTGCTGTACGAGATTATCCAATGTATCGGTTTCCACCACGATAGTTGGATTTTCTCCCATATCTTCCGCTTTAAAAAGGCGTCCCGAACCCAAGTTACCCATACGGTGCATCCAGAACGTTGCAGTGCCCTTGGTATCTGAAACCGCCTTGCACAGGACCGTTGCCAAATCGGCGGGGCCGTTCATCACGACGTTCGGACGTATGTAGTATTGGCATAAAGCGGGATCGGGCTCAATCGAGACGGTCCGTACGCCACGCTTCACCGCCATCGCCGAGTAGAGACCTATGTGGGCTCCAATATCATAGAAAAGCTTTTTATCAACGAGTAGCGACTCCATGAGCGCCGTATGCACCGGCTTGTACGGATCCATGAATTTCAATACTCGTCCCATGCTGTCGCCGGCATTCACCTTGAGTTTAACGCCACGAAACGCAACAATCGAATCCGCGGATTGGTATTTTTGGGGGAGCCGGACAATGACGGCAAACGCAAGCCGGCGGGAAAACAATCGTGTGATTCCCGTAAAAACGAGAATCAGCGCGGCGGCTCGAACGAATGGTTTGAGTATTTTTTTCATAGTGGGAGTATATCAGTTCTTCAGGCGCGCGAGAACCATCGCTTCAATTTATTAACCCGCATGACAAGGTTCCGCTTCTTGTTTTGCGACCAGGCCGGTACCCGGTACAACCACGATCCCGCATGCACTTTCCAAAGCGGAATGCGCTCCAGTCCGAATCCCATCTTGAAACGGTTGTGGCCAGCGTCCGTATCCGGTCCCCCGCCAAAATCGACAAATGCAACGCCGGACTCCAGCGCGTGTTCAATGGTCTTGAAGTAGAGCAGATTATTGACGCAGTGCGGCCAGTATTCTTGTTTTGAAACACTGAAATACATCCGTGCATACTGATTCGTGCTTACCATGAGATGCAGCCCCGCCAGCATTCCCTTGTCGTACAGCGCAATGCCATAACATGCTGTGCCGAAAGACGCGAAAAGATCTTGAAAGAAATCCAGCGATCGCGGGGGCGTTCCGTGGCGATGCATATTCTCAAGATATAAATCATAGATAGCAGGAAGAGATTCCTCACCGATGACTCTAAACTCAAAACCGAAGCGCTCCGCTTTCCGAAGACGGGTTATATTATGGAATCGGGAGCGAATGGAATCTCCGTCAGTAATCCCCCTCATCCTGAATACATACGTGGAAAATCCGGTTGGCTTCATTCCCTCGTAGCTTGCTTGATGCATTCCAGAAAAATGGAATTCAGCCGATTTTAATTTTAATTTTTTCCGCGCAAGATCAGCGACCGCATCCCATCGAATATTTGACATGGGTCCGATATCCGCTATGGCCGGCTCCGTATAGTGTTTGTAGAACGCGTACAAACTCGCATCGTTGAAGCACGCGGGAACAACACATACAAGCGTTCCTCGTTCTCGTATTTCAAGAAACCCGCTCGACATACGATAGCGCTTCTTAACAAAATCATGATACTCATGCGCATAACCCGCCATCGAAAAAGCGCCACTGTCGCTTCGCATGTCGGAAAAAGGGGTAAATACTATATCCATGGCTAGATTTTCAATTCCTTCAATACAAGATCGACCTCATGACGCCACGACGGCATCGGTATGCGGTACGACTCCTGAATATGCTCAACATTGAGCCACATTTCTTTTGGACGAACAGCCGTGCGTCCCGCTGTCGTACGATCAACGAGCGCTCTGGTAACCGTACCGCTGTATCCGGGAAAATGGGCAAGGATATATTCCCACACATCAGCTTTATTGACGATATCGCGGCTGCCCACATGGAATATCGAATCGTGCAAGGCTATTTTCAAAAGCTTCTCAAGAACGCCGGCAAGCGCCGCCGTACTGATCGGGTTGATACGCACATCGGTGAACAGCTCAAAGGAGCGATTCGATTGCGCGGCATCCACGAACCACTGGATGAAACTCGGGAGTGTCCCGGCGGGACGCACACCGATGGGATTGGAGCGTATAACGATGCCGTGGGCATATCGAAGTACAAGCTTTTCGCCCCCACGCTTCGTCGTTCCATAGTAATTGATAGGCGCTGTCCGATCATGTTCGCGATAATTTCCCTTCGTACCGGAGAAAACCATGGGAGTTGAGATATAAAAAAGCTTCGCCTTCTGCCGCCGGGCAAGATCCACTATGCGCTGCGTGCCTGCCGCATTGACTTCGGTACATTGGGATTGATTCAGCTCGCAATAATTCACATCCGTTGCCGCCGCACAGTGGATAATGGCCGAACATGCCGGGAATCGCTCAACCGCATGCTCAACGAGATTGGGATCCAACAGATCAAGCTCGTCTTGCGGCGGAGCAATGACCTGGTACCCGGCACGGCTGAAATGCGAAGCAAGAATTCGCCCCAACATTCCAGAGCCGCCGGTGATGAGTATGTATCGTTTCTGTTTCATAGTGTGCGCAAAAAATGCTCCATGCGTTGCGCAACGGCACGATGGCTGAACCGCTCCTCAATATATGTTCTTCCTGCGGTTCCAAGGTCCTTCCGAAGCTGATCATTCGACACCAGAGTCTCCATGGCATCCCGCAACGCTTCTACGCTCTTGGGCTCTACGAGTAGTCCGGTCCTTCCGTCCAGCACCGCCTCGGGAATCGAACCGATCTTTGTTGCAATAACGGGTAGGCCGCTTGCCGATGCCTGCAACATCGTCCATCCATACTGTTCCTCCCAATCACGATACGGCTCCGACGGGTGAACCAGAACGTCCACTCCGGCGAACACCGCCGGCAGTTCTTTATTGTCCATCCATGGTATGAATGTAACGTGTTCAGTAAGTGAAAGTTCTTTGACGCGAGCTTGGGCGGCCTCCCATAGCTTCCCGATTCCGATCATGACAAGATGGGCATTGTGAATTTTTTGAAGCGCTTTATGAAACGCATTGATTGTCGTCATGACGCCCTTGCGCTCATCGAACACCGCCCCGAAAAGAAAAATGAACTTGCCCTCCAAGCCGTACTTCGACCGAAAAGCGCTTGGAACGCCGGGCTTGAAGATGTCGCTGTCGACGCCCGATTGGGGAATGACGGCAACTTTCAAATGAGGCGCACAATACGGCTTGAGCATCTCGTGCGCACGATCGGTGCCACACATGACGCCGGCGCTCAACCGCACATTCTCACGGATCAAAAATTCGGTAAAGCGCAGTTTGAGTCCGCTCATGCGTTGGCGGTATGGAATATTTTGCCACGTAATGAAGACATGCTTCAAGCCAAGCTTGTGCGCAAGGCGGCTGTTGAAATATGTCACAAGCATGTTCGGCTCGATGGAAGTCAGCAGTACGTCGCCGGGTTTTGCATGTGCACGCAGTATGGATCCGGTTTTTGGCATCCAGCCCTTGAGCTGGCCCCGAATGATCGGATACCGCGAATGCCAAAAATATGCGGGGGTAGGCGCCAATGTTCCGTATGGTTTTCGTACCGGATGATCTATGACCTTCCCGCCCTTGGATTTCCATTCGCGCGGGAGAATAAAAAAAAGATTGTCCTGTTTTTTAAAGAAATCGAACACTCGGATGTGCCGCTCATATACGTAGGGATATGAGGTAACAAATATCATTTTTGAAAAATTAGGGTCATAGAGAAATTCTTTTTCAACAATGGCGTCAGCAATCTATCAATCGTAAAAACCACGGTGTACAGGGAAAAGCCAAAGAACATACTACATGCGTTGATAAGGGATTTTTTCTGTTTGTATCGCTTGAGCAAGTGCAATGAGCCGAGTTCGTTTTTCAATCCCGGGTTTGGATAATACCATTCCGTTCGAAAGTGCAGGCGCATCTCATCCGCCAGAATCTTCCAAGAGAGCGATGTACCATGAAACAGATGCCACGGCGGAGAAATGGGCGACCACGGAAGGTGGAATAATCGCGAGAGGCGCAGTGTCGCTCGAGCCCAGAAGCAATCGAAGTTTGGCGTCTCTATCACGATATACCCCCCGGGCTTGAGGATGCGAACACATTCTGCAAACAGTCCGCGAGGATCCCGCGAATGCTCTATGACATCCGCAAGCAAAATAAAATCAAACGACGCATCTTCAAACTGTGCTTGATGGAGCAATCCATGGAATACCCGCAATCCATCTTGCTGCGCTACGCTTGCCGTTGCTTCGTTTGGCTCGACGCCCCAGACATCGTAGCCGCGTTGCTTGGCAAAAAATATAAATTCACCGCTTGAGCAACCGACATCAAGAATTTTCTTGATGTTTGGATGGGGCTTGATGAAATCGAGAAACCTTTGAAACCGCCTGGTCGGTGCGGTCTTCGTCGTATTGCTGGGCTTGTGGCGTTGGTACTTCCCCTCTCTTGAGTACAGAATGCGCAAAAATTCTTCGGTGGGCAACGGATGCATAAACACCACCCCGCAATGCGTACAACGAAACATAGGACATTCGTCCTTGACCATCAAAAAATATGCGAGGTTCCCGCATATATGACAGTTTGTATTACCGGATTCGGCCACGCTGTATAATACCCTTAAACATCGAAAATGTCACGTGAGAATCTATGGAATTTCGTGGAATACAAAACGGATTGGTCTCCACCGTTACGATGCCGGATTGTACCGTACATGCTCCATGAAAACCCGCGCTTTTCACCTGATCGACGACTTCTGCGTTGAAAAAACCGTACGGATACGCGAAGACCTGTTGCGGCACCTGCAGCTGCTTTGCGAGCATATCGTACGACTCCCGTATCTCCTGTTCCGCCTCTGCAGATGAAATTTTCGTAAGTTTTGGATGCGTATGCGTGTGAGGAAAAAACTCAATCAGACCGCTGTCCTTCATTTCCCGAATTTGTTCCCACGACAACATCGGAAGCGTTTCCCGACGCACCATTCGCGCACCGCCAACAAACGAAGTCGCAATAAAAATACTTGCCGGAACGTGATAGCGCTGCAATATCGGAAACACTTCCGAATAATTATCCGCATAACCGTCATCGAATGTCAAAACAACGGTGCGCGTCGGAATCGGTTTGCGTTCCTTCAGCAACGCAACAAGCTGTGAAAGCGGAATAATATGATAGCGGTGATCTGCCAGATATTTGATCTCATGTTCAAAGACGCTTGATGGAACGGTGAAAAATTCCTTATTGTCCCCGACCGAATGATACATCAATACTGATGCACCTCGGGACGGCAATATTCGCTTGCCAGCGTATATGATTTCTTTTAAAATTTTTTTCATACCGTATTAATGATCTCTTCTACGCGTCGCCCGATAATCTCCGGAGTTGCGTTCTGCATACTGATGGCGTAGGCCCGCTCGCTCAATTCCGCGCAAAGTTTTAGGTTGTCCTTTAGCCGCGCAACGGCCGAGATGATGGTTTCCGGCCGGGCATCCGAGAGCAAGACCATAGATTGTTCATCGAATAGCTCACGAATTGCCGGCGTATCGAGCGTAATGATCGGTTTTTTCATCGCCGCATATTCGTAGATCTTGTTTGGGATGACGAGCTGTGCCTTGATACTGTCGCCGAATATACCAAGGCAGATATCGGCATTGGCAACCGACTGCGCCAACGCATCGTACGCAAGATTGCCTCGAAACACAATCCTGTCGGCAACGCCAAGAGCATGCGCGCGTGCAAGAATCGCGGGTTTTATTTTCCCATCCCCCACAATCTCAAGTTCAATCCCAAGCGCAAGGATGCCCGACGCGGCATCAATGATATGCTCAATGCCCTGCAATGGAATATACGTACCATGGAAATGAAGACGGCATACGGATGGCGATCGATGACTTGTTGATGGCTTAAATATGTCCGTATCAGTCCCAATGAGAACTTTGAAAAACTTGTTTCGGGACACACGAAATTCCCGAACAAAATAATTAATTTGCGCATTAGTATCCAGAAGTACCGCATCAGCCAAACGGCATGACCACCGATCAATGAAGCGATACCATACGGATCGAAGGCTTCCGATCTTCCAATATTTCCGGTCGATGATATACGCAAGGTATGCCGAAGAGAAAGCATCAAAAACGATAGGCTTGCGAGTGAGCATTTTGGCCAACAGCATCACTTCGGCGCCCGGGAAGCCGACGATCATGCGATCGAATCGCGGACGCATGCGGAGATAGTGCCACAAAAGTCGAACGTACATGAATGGCAAAAACCCCGGTCGAACGCGGCATTCGATGACAGTGTGGCCCCGCGATCGCAATCCCTTGATGATTATCGCGTTGCGGGGATTTCCGTGGCTGTAGACCCCGAAGTAGAGAATATTCTTATACATAGGAATTTGGGAATATCGTATTCAAAAGAGTTCGTATCCTTTGCATCATAGTGTGATCGGCCAAAACGCGTTTTCGGCCGGCTTCTCGAATAGCTTCACGCTCCTTGGGATGAGCAAGATAGTATTCAACTTTTATTCGTAATTCTTTTTCATCGTGAAATACGGCAATTTCTTTTCCAATCTCAAACAATTTTTCAAGACCGGACCGATAATCCGATAGTTGAAATCCATTGCACATCGGTATTTCAAATGTTTTTAAATTGACGCCTGCAACCGGCGGATGTGCGTTGATATTGATACAGATATCAGAACATTCGTACACGGCCTTAAATTGTTCAGGCATCAATGACCCTCGATACAACTTCCCCAAAGAAGATGCTCCCCATGCTTTTGAACCATAAATAATCAAGTCAAGATCCTGCACCGCAGAAAGCAGCGACTCGCGTTCAGGATAATATGCGCCAACAAAGACAAGTTTGTGCGTATACCGCGCACGTGAAGCCGGATTAACGCGTAGATTTTCAAAAAATGAATTGTCTACGCCGACAGGAAGAAAAATACCCTTTGATACACCATCATAAAACGTGAAGAAAAAGTCATAGAGGGAAGCATTGCTATCGACCCAATATTTGTATTCTTCTACATTCGGATTATCCACAAACCAATTTGCCGTTATTATCCCTCGATCTCGAATTGCGCGAAGGGTAGTAGGAAAAACAGTCATTCCCTTGTTTATCAAAACAAGATCAAAAGAGTTACGCATTATGCGTTTTATAATTAGCGCGTTCAGAAGCTTGTCGTTCCAGCGGCGCAACCACCGAATTCGACGGCTAGCACGCCAAATCAGCCTGTTACGCGGCAAGAAAGGAATAATGTAATTTCGCCGATCGTCGATATAAGAAACGCGAACTCCAAGGGTATGAAATACCGCCAGCATTTGCGCTACGAAATGCATGTTCGGACCTATGAGCAAAATGTTCATTTGATTAATGTGCTTTTCTCGCAACTACAAGGAACGACCGCGGCTGAGCATAGAGTCTTTGTATTTGGGGACTGAATGTTACATCAGGATTAAATAACATTTTATAGAGCCGCCTCAAATACCTATTTTTAAAATATCGCTGCTGGCGGTGTCCATACACATCGTCATCGTGCACGACAAAACCACAAAGTATAAGCTCACGTTTCAGTTCATCGACAGTAAATTCCCGAAAATGATAGGGATTTTCAGGTTTGTCTTCCAGGGAATGCGAGTGATACGATGTAATGATCCTGTTAGGCGTCGACATCAGAAGAGTACCTCCGGGTATTAATAATGAATGTAGCTTCTGCAACCCTTTTTTATAATCATCAATGTGCTCAATGGTTTCAAATGAAGTAATAACATCGTAGCTTTTCTGTGACGAATAGTCGATCAGATCAGAAGCCGTGAATATAACGTTGTCCGACAGGAAGTGGGCTCGCGCATATTGAATCATATTCTCAGAGATATCAACCCCATCCACGCTGGAGGCACCGCCCTTGTCTCGAAGCATCTGGGAACCGTAACCCGAACCGCAAGCGATATCCAACACGGCTTTATCCCGCACAAATGGCAAGGCAAATGTATATCGCGCCAAATGATCTTCAGCTATCCGTTTTGAAGTTTTACCCGGAATAAATTGTTCTCCGCTAAAATCTGCTTCCATAATGAGCGTGATTATATCAGATGTTGTTCCTGGGAAACAATGATTAGCGCTATTTCCTTGATTGTAGCGCCAAGAGCGTGCTCTGATCTGACACAGTCCACGAGAATTCGCGATATCGCTTTTAGTTCTTCCGTAGTTTTGTTTTGTATGTTCAAGATTGCGTCAGCCACCGCTTGCGGATCGTTCCGATCAATGATGAGCTCGTCGGCGTAGGAGCCAAGATATGGCCGAAATGCTTCGTTTGATACAAGGACAACACAACCGCTCGCCATCGCTTCAAGAACGACCTTGTCTATACCCCCTGTCGGCGCAAGATTTACGGCAATATCGGCATCGCGATAATAATTCGCAATTTCAGAATACGGTACAAACCCGACAAATTCCGCTCCGCCAATTTTTTTGATCTTCTCAAAATATGCATGATCTCCGGGCATGACCGGCCTTCCCACAATCGTAACATGTAGCGTGTAACGTGCAGCGTGTAACGTCTGAACTGCGTAAAGAAGTGTTTCAAAGTTTTTGATCGGAGAGATGCGACCTACGCTTATGATGCGTGTGGCCGATGTCCATTCCCGTTGCGTAGCAAATTTTTGAATATCAATCCCATGCCCGACCTCGATGATCTTGGGGCTCTGTATTCGAAGACTTGCCTTTGAGGCTGTCACCAGGGTGTCGGAAAGAAAAAGCGCAAGTCGAAGCCGCGCAGTAACGGAGCGGTGCAGGTACCACAGAACATTTTTCGCTCCACGCAAGCGCGCAAACGGCCACGCAATAATCGCAAAAATCGGCGACATGTGGGAAAAGTATGCGGTACAGTTTCGCCCATACTTCCACAGATATCGAACAAGCCGCATTGTTTGGATGATTTTTCCGGCGCCGTGTTCCTTTCCCAGGCTATGGACAAAAACATTCGAGGGCAATATGGGGGTGCCGGCGCCAAGCGTTATCACATGAACGTGTTCAAAATGCTTGGCGAATTCTCCAATCCATCCAACGAAAGAACCCAGAAGATCATCATCTTCATCGACTTTTTGAGTGATTATAAGAAGATTTTTGTGTGGTGCCTGCACGCTCAAAAGTATGCCCCAAAAAACACATCTAAGCAACTAAACATTGGCTCGAATGGGCTGTGGTATACAAAGTCATTCCCACCTCCTCGCATCGCGGGGGAGACGAATCCTTTCTGGCATCGATCTACATTACGGTACTCTATATTTTTCCTTCAAAAGACGATCTACATCTTCGGGGCTTCTTGGAACTTCAATCCCTTTTTCTTCAAGAAAATCTAGAACTATCTGCACATTTCTATTCGGGGAAAATTTCATGCGGGTATATATTAATCGAACATCATGATCGGATAATTGGTTTAGAATGGCGCGTTCAAGAAAAATAATTTTATCAGTGTCTTTTGTTAATCCTCCCCATACGTGCCCTAGAAGAGTCTCGATAGGATAGAGTGCGAGCAATCGTTCCGGAATGTCTTTGCTGTGACGCATTCTACTCACGACTTCATTCAAGATAGAGTGGGACTTTACGGGAAATTCACTAAAATTGAGTGAAACATCCGCTCCGTCTCTTTTGAGGTCATGATGGACTTGTGTATGAGACAAACCCATCACAATGAGCATATTGATGTCATTTTGAGTATCAAGCTCCGGAAATTTTTCATCTATCTGTTGTCGTATATTCCGCAACTGGTCTTCTGTTGTTCTATCTCTTAATTGAGCAACAGCAACAAAAAGATACTGACCTCCTTGTCGACTCGCCTCAACTGCAGACTCATAATCGCCGTTCAGTAAAGATTCTAGCGCCTGTTGAGAAGCAACGCCGACTCGATAATGCAATTGCTCTAATCGAGAAAATTCTGGATGATCTTTCGATACATCGATACTAATGATCGGCTTCTTCGATCCACGGAAAGCGCGGAGAGGTGAATAATAATCATCGTCCGGCAAAGATTCCCCGCTTTCATCTTGAGAAGCTTCATTGAGGTGCCGATTGCTTTCTTCAGTCCAACCAACATTCTCAACCGCAACAACATCAACATCACGGATTAACTCTTTGAGTTCCTTGTGATCTTCTGGCGTGAGATGTCTGGCAAAGAAAAATTTTAAATGTATTTTCGGTTCACGCTCTTTGGTGTTTGAGGCTGCCTCTTGCCAACCTGGCGGTTTATCATGTACCATGACACTAGTATGCTACATCTCACAAAAAACATCAAACCAGAGTTCGTCGATGCTCGTGGAGGAATCACAAAGATTTTGGACGACGGAAAGGCAAAGATCCGCAGTATTTTATATATTACCGGCAAGAAGGGCACTGTACGCGCAAATCACTACCACAAGAAGGACACTCACTGGGTCTATATGCTTTCAGGCAAAATGACCTATTTTGAAAAATCAATCAAAGGCTCCATGAAGGAAGTCGAGAAGGCGATTCTGAAAAAAGGCGATATGGTCTTCTCCCCCGCCAAAAGGGTCCATGCATTCTTGTTTTTGGAAGATACCGAATGGATTGTCCTTTCCACAACCTCCCGACATCAGGCTCATTATGAAGCTGACACAGTGCGCGTGGAATTCATAAAACCGTAATGCCTCTGCGCTTCGGACTCATCGGCGACGGCCGATTCGGTAAACACTACAAACGGCTTCTTGCCGAAATACCGGGCGTCGAGCTTGCGGCTGTTGTAACGGAAGAGACCTCGATCACTGTTGAGGATATGTTGCGGGATGCAAGCATCGACGCCGTAGTCATCGCAACACCTCCCTCAACGCATGCCACCCTCATGAGCCAAGCGCTCACCGCCGGCAAGCATGTGCACGTGGAAAAGCCCATGGTACTTTCGGTTGCCGAAGCGGAAAAGATCCAACCCTTGGTTTTGAAGAGTGGACGCATATGCATGGTTGGGTATCAATATCTCTATAATGACTACATTCGCGAATTAAAGAAGCGCATGCCCGCACTTGGACCTATTCGCTATGTCATGGCCGAACACCGCGCCAACGGCCCCATACGGAGCGACGTCGGTATATTCATGGATGCCGCGCCACATGATCTCGCGATACTCGAATATCTTTTTCAGACCGGAGAAGTGGCAAGCGCCGTCGGGAAGCGGCTGATGATTACCAATGCGGAACGGGATGATTTCACGGCCGTTACCGCGCGATTTGAAAACGGCTTGACTGCACACCTTGTAACGACGTGGCTCGCTCCGGAAAAAATCCGCCGCATTGCAATCGTGGGGCAAAATGGTTCAGCCATCTATGATGATGTCTTGACCGAAAACAAACTTCGGATATTTAACGAACAAGGCGATACCGCCCCCCTGCAAATAACCGCGGGGGAACCCTTGCGGAATGAATTGGAGCACTTCATCGACTGTATTATCAATACGAAGCAACCGCTCACTGATTTTGAGTTTGGCCTCAAGGTAACGCGACGCTGTGAAGAGATTCTGCGTAGCATCTGATTGCGGCATGCTTCTCGAATCGGCTCGCGGTGCGTACCAACTCGGCGCGTTCTGATTCGCTCGTGCCTGCATCGAGCAGTTTGCGCGCCTTCTGCGCAATATCTTCGGCAGACCAGTCAATGATGCGATCATCCGAGAGCACATCCGGCACGATGCCGACGCGCGTCGCAAGCACGGGCACCCCGCACGCCATCGCCTCAAGGATAACACGCGGACCGCCTTCATTATATGACGGCATGATAAGTAATCGTGATTGATTGAGCAATTGTGCTATCTCGTGCGAGTCCTTCGCCCATCCATCGATTACCAAAGCTTCTAGCTTATAGCTTTTAGCTCTTAGCTTTCGGATTGCCTCTTCGAACAGATCGATGCCTTTATTCGTTGCACGGCGTCCGAGATAGACGACGTCGTATTTTTTTTCGAGGCTCATTGGCTTGAAAATATCCAGATCGATATACATCGCCGGAACGAGTTTGATTTTTTCGGCAGGCACACCGACATTCTGCAGCCATCGGCCAACACCGCTATTTATGACGCGCACCACGCTTGCATTGCGCACGTCGCGGGCGATATAGAGACGCATCATCATCCGCGCAATATATTCTTTTATGCTCCCCGCGCGCGGAAAACCGGGAATATGCATGATCTCAAACATCATCGGCACGCGGATTTTTTTCCACAGCGCATTGGCGCCGCGTCCGTTGCGAAACGGGGCATACTCGTGGACAGTCATGACATCGAATTTTTCTTTTCGATAAATCGCCAAGCCGGTACCTACGATGTCGTTTGTTGGGTGAAAATAGACGTTCCCAAAAAGCTTTATAGCTGTAGAGCTGTAGAGCTGTAGAGCTTTCGGACACACAATATCGATTCTATCAAAATGCGTCCGAAGTTCTTCGAGCGTATTATAAAACGCACCGCGTTTTCCTGCGGCCGTTTCGCTTGCGCCCTTTCCGGAGATCATCAGTAGCTTCATGTGTATTTTTTATTTCGTAAGCGACTATTTATTATACTTTGAAGAAGTATTTTGTCAAATTTGACCGGCGGCTTTCCGGCATGCTTTACTGCCAGAGCTTGTTGAGAAACTCTCGTTCGTGACAGGTGCGATCAGGCATCGAGCGAGGCGAAATGAAACCGAGGAGGAATACTATACGTATTTCGACGAGGTTTCATGGAGCCGCAGCCGATGGATGACGCATCTTGGCCGAACACGGAGTTTTGAAACAGGCTCAAAGCCATGACACTTCTCACGACTGATTTTAAGCAGAAAAACGGCTGGACCTGCGGGCCTGCAATCGCCCGCATTGTCTTTGACCATTACGGCTACGAAACCGAGATTTCCGAGATGGTCCGCAAGCTCAATACAACACGAGCGGGCACTTCTAATCAAGACCTGCTCCGCCTCTTGCGCCGATACGACATTCCCTTCCGCGTCATGCAACAGGCTCGCTTGGCCGATCTGCGACGCTTGGTGCGCACGCACCTCGTTATTGTAGCGTATTGGATCCCCCGCCACCGGGAAGCTCATTATTCCATCGTTAAGAAAACTGACTGGCATCGCATCTACTTCCACGATACCTGGTTCGGCTCAACGCACAGCTATTCACTTCCATACTTCGAGAAAAATTGGCTTGATGGAGCGGATGCACACTGGCTCTTGGCGGTACGCAAGCGAAGATAACGTTAAGCCCCTATCTCTTCGACTTCCATTCTACCAGCCTGCCCGCTTTCCGCTCGATCGGATCGGCTTTGCGGAATCCCGCAATCATCTCACGTGACACGATCTCGTAGTGCGGCCGTTCAATAACAAAATCAACGACCGGCCAGATATTTTTCTCGGAGGTAATCCAGGATTGGTTTTTATATTTTGAAAGATCGATCGGATCGGAGTATGTCCGGAGGGTCTTCTTGCCATCATCCGTAAAGTACTCGTGGAAAAACGACATGACCAGCTCGTGGATGGATTCGTACACGGGCTCGCGATAGCGAAGCACCGCATGGTTTGTCTTCCCGATCGCGCCCCAATGTCCGCGACGGCGGAATACCGCAACCATGTGATCAAAGTCATGCCGGCTGCTCTCAAGATCAAGCACCAGCGGCGGCTCGCCGTGATACCACAGCGCAACGGCCGCCAAGAGTGCGCCCTCGGCGCAGTGTGCACGCTTTTCCCGCATGACGCGCCGTGGCGAGAGCGCCGTGTCGCCTTCAGGCTCAAAGTTGATCGGCAGAGTATTGAGATAGTCCTGGATGCGCGCGGGAGAGAACAGCTTTTTCAAGATTTGATGCTCCAGCGGACTTAGGTTTGATTGTATCAGCTTCTTCATTATACTTGTTTTCGCATCGCCATCCCGACTTTGCGTAGCTCCGTACGGAATTTCCGATGATGCGGGATGGTCTCCGCCACAAGATTCCAAAACTTCCGCGAGTGGTTCATCTCTCGCAGATGGCACAGCTCATGCACCACAATATAGTCTATGAGGTGATCAGGCAAGTCCGCGATGCGGGAATTGAAGCAGAGATTCTTTTTCCGCGAACAGCTTCCCCACCGCGACTTCATCGTCTTTACCTTTATATCGTTAAAATTGCACTGATAGTGCTTGTTGAAGAAATCAATTTTCGCTTCAATCATGCGCAAAATCGGATCATGGGCACGGTCCATTGAATACGCTTTATCGAATGCCCGTGTCGCAAGAGATATCGATGATTGTGAAGAGACCGGTTACGACGGCAGCGGAACGCTCCGTGCATCGTGGAAGGCCGCCGTTTTGCGGAGAAATCTTCACCGTATAGGTATCGGGTGGAGTGACGATATGAAATTTCCCGTTCGCATCAGTAACACCCCGAAATGACGTGCCTGTTTTGCCCGTCAGCGTCACCGTGGCATTCGCATATGGCTTGTCAGCACACGCTGGATCGGGCGGATCTTTCTCCACCGGACAGGTTGGTCCCATGTGAACATAGCCGTTCATGCCGCTTGATTCCACTGCGCCCACCGTGGAAAATGTCACCGGAATCCTAATCTCCTTGTCATATGCCGGATCTCCCGACGGATTGTCATTGTGCAAGATCAGCGTTCCGGTTTTGGTTGTTGGTGTGTTGAATGTCAGTGTTGCCTCAAAGGGAACAAAATCTTCCGTCATCCACTCTCCCTTGGCCTGGGCGGGTGTCACTGCAAGTTCTGTCCCATTCGCATCGAGAAGCCGCACTGGAAATGATGCCTCAAAATACCAACTTCCCCGCGCTTTGCCGGTCACGGTCAGCGGACTTGCAATGACTGCATACGCCTTCGGCGCATCGACCTGAATAAGATCGGGGTAGGCGTTTCTGGCAATGGGATCTCCGGAGAATTCCCCCGACGGCCACCACACGAAGCTAGCCACAACAGCGACAGCCGCCACGACAATAATGATGAATATGATTTTTTTCGCCATAATTTTTACTGGTAATTAGTTATTACCATGAGTGTATATCCATTTTCGCACCGCCGCAATATCCTCTTTCTGATGATCACCTTCGAGCAATGCTTTGTAATCCGCGAGTTCGCCAGGCAAAATCACTGGAATAGTCATGCCGAAAACTTCCATCATGCGGGATTTTGAAAAATCAGTTGCACCGGAGATCCAACTGTTCGTCGCCTCATCGTACATCTTAAGTGTATCTCCTCCGCTGATGTCAATCTTCTGCCCTTGATACTCGAGCGTCATAAGCACGCAATCCCACCTTCGATCCTTGTGATGTACAGGCCCGTAGATAATATATTGGCGTACCTCATCAAAAATGTCGGAAAAATTTTTGTCGGGAATGTCCATATCAATATCATTGAGCGGCCTTATTGAACCGTAGAGCTTCGCCGCAAATCCTCCCGCAATTTGATAGGGAATGTTTTTGCTTGCCAAGATGACGATGATCCACTTGAGTGCGTTCTCGACTTTTTTCTCCATGTATTTTCAGTATACCACGGCATTATCTTTGCCATCTCAAAAAAAGTGTGGTACAGTTATAAATACGAGGAGGTGCCATGGCTACGTGCAGCCGGTGCCACATCGCACCCGTGGAGATCGACGGGAAGTGCAGTCCCTGCTTCCTGATCAATCTCCGGCAGGCGTTCTGGTACGCCAGCTCTCTCTGTGTGCTAACATTGGCGGTGGTCGGCGGGGCCATCTACCAAGCTATCACCCAGCCCGTTGGGTGGTAGCTCGTTCTTCAACGAAAGGAGGCACGGCCCGGACTGCGGTTCGGGCCTCGTCATTTATTACTTCATCATGGAAAAACCAATCTTCCCGATGCGCATAAACAAATATCTCGCCCTGCATAAGCAGTCCACGCGGCGTGGAGCTGACGAACTCATCAAGAAACGTCGGGTCTTCATCAACGGCCGACTCGCAGTACTTGGCGAACAAGTGAAAGAAACCGACCACGTCGAAGTGCGGTTTCATGGCAAACAAGAGCCCTACGTCTATATCGCATTTAACAAACCGCGGGGCATCGTTACGCATTCCGCACAACGTGGCGAGAAAGAAATAAAGAATGTGGTGCGGATCAAAAACGTCTTCCCCGTCGGCCGGCTGGACAAAGATTCTCACGGACTTATCATCCTCACCAGCGACGCCCGCATCGTGGAACGACTTCTCGGACCAACGCAGTATCATGAAAAAGAATATCTCGTAACAACGAAGAATCCTCTGCGCTCAAGCTTCAAGGCGAAGATGGAAGCGGGAGTGCAGATCGACGAAGAAAAAACCTTGCCATGCAAGGTTCGCATCATCAACGATCATACGTTCCGCGTGATTCTCACCGAAGGCAAAAAGCATCAGATCCGCCGCATGTGCGTGGCGCTCTTCCAGGAAGTCGACGATCTCCAGCGAACCCGCATCATGAACATTCAACTCGGCAAAATCCCCATCGGAGGCCATCGAAATATTATTGGAGAAGAGCTTCAAACATTCCTCCACGAACTGGATCTCGCATAAGCCCAAGAATGCTCCCACGCTAAATCAATATCACAGTTGTCTTGCTCTCTTAGTTATCTCTAGAATTTCCCGACCTACCTCACCGGGAGGAACAACAATAAGCTGCTGATCGGCAATAGCCGGATCATCCGCCTGTCGAAGGGCACCTCCCCATTCATAGATGCGATATCCAAGATGCTCAAGAAATGCGTAGGGAATAAAATCAACCCGCACATAATCACCATCAATAACCATGGCCCTTTTACCATGAGTAAGCAAGGCCTCTAAAACATCAGTACATGCGGAAGAAGTTATGCGAATCCGAGCACCTTTCCCTGCCAGCTCTGTCATGACAAAAGCAAAAACAGGTCGGCGCGCAGGATCCTTATGCTCCGACATTTGAATAATAACATTGTCAAAGCTATTTTGCTCGGGTACATGCGGAATCTGTCTGGTCTCTCCGGTTTCTACGTCAGAGATAAAAACTCCCGCCGAATCCACACTATACGCAAGGGTATTGTGTTCCGGATAATATACCACACCGCAAATTTGGCGTTCATGTTCCGGAGTCCCCTCGTATGCACCGACCATTATACCCCAGTCGGGTTTTCCAAATTTCATTGATTCAGTCCCATCGACAGGATCAATGCGAAGTCCTATCCGGACATTAAGATCTCCGAGATATATTCCGGATTCCTCACCAAAAATGCGTACGTTATCTCCAAATCTTTGTGTGAAAATATCTTTAATGACCCCTTCACTTCTCGTGTCTGCCTCCGTGAAAAAATCAATCCCAACTTTTCGTCTTTTAATATCGGAAGTTCTGATAGTACCAATATGTGGCTGAATTGCGATGCGCCATGCTTCTTCGAGGCCTCGAATTGAAAGACGCAAGAGTTCCTTGCGCGTAGTATGCTCTGGCGAATGAGGCCGCAACGCAAGCGGTGTTTCCTCCAAATTCCGTACTTTTTCATGCACGGGAAATACAAATCCTTCTCCCATGCTTCCGAGTATGTTCGCAGTTCCCTCTTGAGCGGCGCGGACTGTTTCCAGTAGTTCTGGTTGAGGAGATTTCTTTTCCAAGTTCTTAAATTTCATATTCATACTATACCATAAAAATAAACAAAAACAACCCAATGGTTGCTCTTGTTCCTCGGGCATTCATCTACTGGATGACCGGGGTGAGAGGATGGGCAGAAACATCCTCGACTCCCTCCTTCTGCCAAAAGTTAAAGGTACTAAACACGTTGATGCTCGAACCGTTCGACGTCTTCGCGATCCACGCATGCCACGATACCCTGGGCGCGCATGACTTGTTGAGCTTCGGAATCGTTGAGACTTATATCGAACACGGCGAGGAGTGTTGCGACGTTGTCGTCTCCTGCGATGCGATTCTTTGAAATCTTCCCGCAGGACATGCATTGATGCACGAGCATCAATTCGACTCCGTCGCTCTTATGCGTGATGCCGATGGGCCTCATCGCACCCAAGCAGTCCGCCTTCCGGTCTCCGATTGCGACATCCACATGCCGCGAGCAGAGGCAAAGCGGACAGTGGTTCCGGTTCTTGGTCCCCACTGCCTCCAGTGGGACGTCCTGGCGGCAGCTAGTGCACCGAAAGGTCGCTCGCCTGCCTTGTCGTAAGAGCCGCCGTGCCTTACGATCGAGGCGTTTCCCGTCGTCGTTTGACATAGATACCTCCCATGCTTATAATATCATAGATATTGACTTTTGTCTACTTATTGGTAAGCTTTCTCCATGAATAAAATTCTAGCGGTCGTCGCCCATCCTGACGATGAAGTAATTGGTCTAGGCGGGACTCTTCTAAAACATACTCGCAGTGGGGATGAAGTTGCCGTATTGATACTCGGAGATGGAAAAAGTTCTCGTTTTAAAAAATATAAAAAGCTAGGAAATCAAGTACAAACTCTGTCATTAGCGGAAACAAAGGCGGCACTTCGGTTGTTGCATGTTAAGAAGTTTTGGAAAGAATCATTGCCCGACAACCGCTTTGATCGCCTCGAACAAATTGAGATTGCTAAAATTATTTCTTCGTATGTCAGTCGATGGCAATCGACCATTGTATATACCCATCATTATGGTGATTTAAACATCGATCACCGGATGACAGCAGAAGGGGTTCTTATCGCATGCAGACCTATTGAGAATAGCGTGGTCAAGAGTATTTATTTGTTCGAAACTCTGTCTTCCACCGAAATGAGCGGATACAACCCACATCGCGCATTTCTTCCAAACATGTTCGTCGACATCTCGGCAGAACTTCCCACAAAGCTACGAGCAATGTCATCGTATAAGAGCGAGCTCCACGACTTTCCTCATCCACGATCACTTGCCGCAATAGAATACAATGCCCGTCTCTGGGGAGCAAAAAATAATATCGACGCGGCAGAGGCATTTTTCTGTGTCCGAGATATAAAGTCGACTCTATGATCAAACTGGTCATACCGTTTTTATTAACCGACTACAAACAAATACCTCCACAATTATTGAACGGGGGGTATTATCTTGAAGGCGATGTCTTCGATACACAACAATTGATTGATCGGGGGGATCGGTTACGGATAGAAAAGAACATTTCGTACCTTGTTTCGACATACCCGAACCAGCTTATCAATATGCATTTTCCGAATGAACATGCAGACTACTTATCATCGCGCCATCTGAAGAAACTCCTTATTGAATTCCTCGCCCTCGGAGCGCAGTATGGCGTGCAACGAATCATCCTCCATGCAAACTGTATTCGGCCCCTGATTTCATTCGATGGACAAAATCTTAATAAACTGCGAGACAAATATGTACTGTTGTATGAAACATTAAATCACGAGGCGGAAAAACAAAACATCCAAATATGCATCGAAAACATGCCGCTCATAGGAAACGAGGGAAATGATTTTGATTCAATATTCGTCTTTCCTTCCGATTTTAAAAAAATAAAATATTCCCACATAAAAATTAATTGGGATATCGGGCATTGGGCATATACCCTGTACATGCTCAATCTCATTTCAAGCATACACCCCACCATCCAAACCCCTCCTGACGTACTCGATGATTTTTTTAAGCTTAAAGACTCGATAACGAACATGCATTTCAGCTCTTTCCGGGGCGTGGCATTTCCCAAAACAGGATTATGCAAAGAAGGGTATCATCCCCGCAAAGGAGATTTTGAAGAAAAGGCGCTGCAATCGCTTATGCGCCGTATTCACGCATGGAAAAAGGAAATACCTGTCACTCTGGAAATACAAGATACCGACTATCACAACCGCCAGGAACTACTGGAAACCGTTAACTGGTTTAAAAAATCTGTATTTACTTCTCGTAGCTAAAGAATGGGGTGTCCACCGCTCCCCATTGTTTTTTTGTTCGCTTGATTGAGGGCGTATGCGAACTCGCCATATCGATCGAGCGAACTCCTCGCATTCGAGATTCGCGTAGTGATGCATCCATAAGCAAATAATTTGCCTGAAGCATTCTCCCCGCTTCCGAAGACGCATTCCACCAGAAGAAAGCCGAAGAACCGTTTTGTAAAAATATACTGCCGGCCACCAGGATTCCATTTGAGAAAGCGCCCATACCGTATGAATTTTCTGAATCCAAGAGTCGCTCAAAGAGAGAACGTGGTGTGATATAATCACTACGAACACGACGAGCTGTCTCAAGATATACATCATAGAATGCATTGAGATCATGTTTTGTAAGTAGTCTGATTTGAATTCCGTGCTTTTGTGCATAGCGAATTCCGGTTCTAACAGTTTTACTGAAATTTTCTATGTACTGATTCGGCCGACCACCGAGAGAGAGTATCGAGGCCTGTTCTTTCCGCAAAAGACAAGTGTCGTGAAGAACAATATGAGGAGAAAATTTAATTCTTTGTATTTCAATATTGCAATCTTTTTCCATTGCTTTGATATCAAGATATACTTCGCGTTCCGATAAAATACCGTCTGCCACAATTTCCCCGTACCCCAAGAAAGGGGCCCATGCACTATGTTCTTTTTTTTGTAAAACTACATAGTGCACGCTATGCTCATTCTCTGGATATAAGGCCAGATACATGGTTTCCAAGCCAAAAATCTCGTCAGTGACCTGCAAAAGCCATGGCTGTACAAATACATTTTCCTTGGCATGGCCAAGTACATTCTTCTCCCAAGCTGTTGTGTCGATACGTTCAATCTTCATGAATATGCGCTAAGATACGTTCGGCGATTTCTTGAACCCGGTGGCGCGTGAGCGGATAGCGAAATGGAACCGATAGGACCTGCTTCCAAAGCCGTTCTGTCGACGGATATTCGCCTTTTTGGTATTTCTCATAGGCCTCATAATAATACAACGGCACATAGTTCCACGTTGTCTGGATACCATCTTTGGCAAGACGCCTGGCGATCATAAAGCGTTTCTCCGGATCAACAATTATAGTTGCATATAATAGATGCGAATTGGAGTGCCGTGCATCGGCAAGAAACATATGTTGACCGAGTTTTTCTTCCAGAAGTTTTGCATTGGCAATAGTTTCTTTTTGTTCGGCTGGGTATGTCTTTAATTTTTGATCTAAAAGAAATAGTTGGAATGGGTGTATTGTACGCGGAGTGATTTGCTCATGTACAACGATATCGGTGCTTGATTTGTGGGTATGTAGATTTAGGATCAGAACTCGCGGTAGGGTACGGTACAGATAAAACCGGATATAGTACAGAAATCGTTCCAGACAATAACGAGCCAGGTGTGTTTCAATCGAAATACTTAATACAACTTCTTGTATCTTTTTGCTCAATTCAGCATCATGAGTTCCTATGCTTCCGCCCCCCCATGCATGGATATGCTTCTCCGCTCCAAAGCTATATATCGAAATGTCCCCGTTCTCATGCAGGCGTTTTGGAGAATTGAGCAATTCGAATGTCTGTGCCAAATCGTTAATGATGGCACAGTGATGCTTTGTTGCGATGGCCTGCAACACTGATAGGTCCTCAACAATACCGTAGATATGCGTAACCAATAGCGCTTTAGTCCGGAAAGTGATGCGACGTTCAAGGTCATCGACATTGATTCCTCCTCGATTATTCACATCAACAAAAACCGGCGTTGCTCCTACAGAACAAATCGCATCAATAACTGCAGGACAATTAAAGGACGAGAGAATAACTTCGTCAGCCGCCCCAACACCGAGTGCACGAAGTGCGCACACCAAAGCGCTTCTCCCGCTATCGAGGAAATATATGAAGGGAAGGTTAATATTCTCCTCTACAGCTCTTTGGGCTGAATATGCGAGATGCATATAATAACGAGGTCGAATATATCGCAAGAAAGAGAACCACACGAACTGAAAAATCTCTTTCATCCAATGCGGCCACGGATATAATTCACCGATTGTACCTCGTCTGGCTATAGGAGCGTAGGCAAAACTATCGTCCATAACTCTGATATGCAATGACTTGCTGGATTCCTTCTTTGAGACCAATCATCGGCGTAAACCCCAATAATCGTTTTGCTTTTTCGATAGAAGGGACTCTGCGCTGGATCTCGAGTCCGAATTCCCGAATATTCTCCGTACCGTAATTTTTAAACTGAATGGTTGACGCCGAACGAGGAATGAGCGAAATAACGAGTCGGGCCAAGTCGGCGATAGAAGTTTCAGTAGACGGATTTCCAAGATTAACAACTTCGTACGGAGCATGATCGCAAAGAAAAAGATCGACAAGGCCACGAGAAATATCGTTGATAAATGTAAAAGACCGCGTCTGTGTTCCATCCCCATGGATTACAAGCGGATTATCACGCAATGCTTCCCGTACAAAGACACCCACAACAAAATCATCTCGCTGACCGGGGCCGTACGCATTGAAGAGCCGAGCAACTCCGGAAGCGATAGGATGCCCTTGCGATGTGTGGCGCAAATAATCTTCGATTGCAACTTTATACTTTGAGTAGAGTGAGATTGGAGCGGGTCGGGCACCTTCGATATGGGGCACTTCAATCGCATTGCCATATACTTCCGAAGAAGAGGAAAAAATAATTTTTTTAACTCCGGAGTCCACAGCAATATCAATGACATTTTTGGAGGCGTGATAATTCAATTCCTCAACTTTGCTCGGTTGCGTGCGACATGCATCGACGCCGACCATTGCCGCAAAATGAAAAACATAATCAGCGCCTGCAATAATGGGTTTGATAGCAGGAATGTCCAAAATCGACGCTCGCACGAATTGAACGGCGGTTTGTTGGGGCGGTTTAAGATCAACAACGGTTATGTTGTGAAATCCTCGCGATTGCAATTCATCAACTACATGAGTTCCTATAAAACCCGATCCGCCGGTAATGACAATTGAATCGTTGTGATTGGCCATGGTCATGTAAGGAGATTTCTGATTGTCCTAGTTATATAAAGTACTTCTTTTCTCGAAAGACCGTCAAACAACGGCAACGAAACCACCGTCGGCGCTACCGATTCAGTCTTGGGAAGCGAGACGTTCGGATACTGCTTGCGATAAAATGGCTGAAGATGATTGGGGATAAAATGAACACTCGTCTTGATGCCTGCCTTCTCCAATTGCTGGATAAATTTTGCCCGAGAAAGCCGACTTCCCGGTTGTAGTCGTATAACATACAAATGCCAAGCATGCCGACTGCCTGCATCCTCCGTATCCATCGGAAGTTCAAGAAAAGGTATGTTGCGTAGTTGCACGGTATAGAGTTCGACAATTTTTTTTCTTCGCAAAAGCATCTGTTCATAGTACGGCAATTGAGAAAGGCCGATGGATGCGTGGATATCACTTAGATTGTATTTGAATCCGGGAAAAAGCACTTCATAGTACCACGATCCTTGCTTGGTATAACGCTCTGATGCATGCTTCGATATTCCATGAAGTGCGGTCATTCGGATTTGCGTGTCTCGCGATCGCGCAGAACACAGCACCATACCCCCCTCCGCGGTAGTAAGATTTTTTGTCGCATAAAAGCTAAAGCAGGTAATATTTTTGCCTGAACCTATATACGCGCCCTTGTATTTAGTCCCGAATGCATGCGCCGCATCTTCGATGATTGCAATATCTCGCTTTCCAATAACCGCTCGTAAAGCGTCGAGGTCTGCAGGAAATCCGGCGAAATGGACTGCCACGATCGCTTTGGTTCGCGACGTTATTCTTTTCGCAACGTCCTGCGGATCGATACAGAGCGTGCGAAGATCAATATCGCAAAACACGATGCGCGAACCAATGTGATACAACATATTGATTGCAGAACAGAACGTAAAACTCGGAACAATGACTTCGTCACCCTTTTGTATCGTAGCGAGATATCCGAGATGCAGAGCAGCAGTACCCGAGGAAACGGCAACGCCATAGCGAGCTCCCAGATATGTGGTGACTCTTTTTTCAAATTCCTTTACTTGAGGTCCTGTCGTAAGCCATCCTGATTCAATTGTTTCCTGTATCCGCCGTAGGGCATCTTTTTTTGGAATAAACGTCTTGTGGAAAGGAATATATTTCATAGCTCAAATGTGCTCATTTTTCGGTCAAAAGAAATCGCCTTTCGTACATTTGATATCTGTGCGTGAGCGGGAATATTAACAAAGAGAAAACAGGCTAACGCGAAATTGCGCATACGGATAAAAAGGGCGAGTGACCTTTTTTCATTCTTCGACAAGTTACGTTCTTTTTCGTAATTTTTCAGATAGGTGCTGACTACTTCATGCCACACTGCCACGGGATTATAAAAAAGCCACCACCATAGGGAGTTTCCTATATCGAGTGCGAAGGGCTTGTGCGTGATGTCATCGAAATCTAATATTCCCACAATGACATTATTTCTTACGAGTATGTTAGTACTGTCGTAATCTAGATGCACATCGCCTGAAGGAAGACCCATAATTGTAGCGTGACGCCGGAGCACCATCGTGCAGATATCTTCATACACGCGCGAAAACGCTCTGCTTGTTTTTGAATCAAGCTTTTGAATAGCAGTGCTGTATTCTCGTTCTATTAATTGCAGCATGGTTTGAAATGTCCTTGTTACGCTCTTGAGTGGCTTATGCTCTCGCAGTTCTCGGTGCATTTTTCCATGGTATTGCGCAACCGAAGGAAGCAAATACAAATCTGTTGGTTTGATATGGCGTCCCTTGATTCTTTCCATAAGAATTGTGAAATAACTGACTCTATTATGTCGCCAAGTGCCGAGATAACTTCCGGTGTGCGTCATATGGAGCCTTGGAATAGGTAACCCCGTATCTCGAAGAGCGTTCATGACTTTTATTTCATGTCTTATTTCCCCGATCGTCCGATTATCTTTTTGATACACACGAAGAACAAATTCTTTATGATCTTTGTCAGTAATAAAAAAAGATGCGTTGATCAACCCGTCTGGAATTCGCCGTATATGCACCGGTAGAATACCAAAAACGCCAGCTATCCGCTGAGCTTCTTTAGTAGTTGGGATATAGGACATAAGCCGTGTCATTGATGTTCTTATAGCATTTAATCAATAAAAGTCAACCCCGTGAACAATGGCTCTTCTGATTATCAGTCGCATGTTTTTCCATTACGCTAGCCCAGCGACTACCGAACGATCATCGGCGAAGAGCTTCAGACATTCTTGCACGGACTGGATCTGGCATAACATCGAACGGTTCTATACACTATTCCCGGCAACATAGCCGGTCGTCCAGCAAAGCTGGAGGGAATAGCCGCCGGTGGGGCGATCGATGTTGAGGACGTCGCCGACGAGGTAGAGGTTGGGCACGAGACGGGATTGCATGGTTTTAAAGTTTACTTCTTCAAGCGCGACGCCGCCGGACGAGATCACGGCTTTGTCGGCACCGAGCAGGCCTTTGACGTTGAGCGGGACGGCTTTAAGAAGCGCAACGAGTGCGATGCGATCGTCATGACTGACGCTGTGATTGGGCGTCTCGCCATCAATCTTCGCTAGTTCCAGCAGGTGCGCGACGAGTGCGGAAGGAACGAGCTTGCCGAAGACATTTTTTAATTTTTTATTGCTCTGCGCCACGAGTAGTTCCTGAAGCTTGACCTTGAGCGCGCCGTGATCAAGCTTGGGAAATAGATCGAGCATGATCGTCACCTCGCCATACTGCAACAACTCGCCGATTTCTTTGCTCATCACGAGCACCGTCGGCCCACTGATGCCAAAGTGCGTGAAGAGTAGTTTGCCGATCTGCGCCGATTGCTTTTGTTCATTCTGAAAGACTGAAATCTTAATGCCATCAAGCACGACACCACCAAGCTTCTTCGCCCACGCATCTTTGAGCGCAATCGGCACGAGCGCAAAATCATTGTCGATAATCGTGTGGCCAAGTTTTTTGAGCCACGCGAATCCCTCCCCCGTCGATCCGGTCTCCGGCCGCGACAAACCGCCGGTTGCCACAATGACCGCCTTTGCAATTATTTTTTCTCCGTTTTTTCCGCCATAGGCGGATCCGCCTCCGGCGGAAATCTCAAAATGCTTCGTTTTCGGATTCACGAGAATACTCGAAACCGCCGCACCGCACTGAACCTTCACTCCTCCTTCTTTCATGTATTGTACTAGTACATCATGTACAGACTTTGCTTTATTCGAAACGGGAAAAATGCGCCCTTCGTTTTCTTCCTTGGTTGGCATCCCGCGCGTATGAAAAAATTCAAGCGCTTCCGCAACACCGAATTGCGAAAACGCCGAGAAAAGAAACTGATCATTGCCCTTATATTCCACGACCATACCCCGCATCTCCGGCTTATTATTAGTCACGTTGCACCGTCCCCCGCCGGTAATGAGTAATTTCTTGCCTAGCGTCGGATTTTTTTCCAGCAACAAAACCTTCCGGCCCTTTTCCGCCGCCCGTCCAGCAGCCATTATCCCCGCCGGGCCACCACCGATCACGATGACATCCCAAGATATATTCATATATTATTCCCCCAGCTCCAGCGTCTCATCAATGCGGATTTGGGAGACGAATTCGGGGACGTGGGAGACGAGGATCATGGCGCCTTCAAATTGGTCGAGGGCCTTGGCGATGATGGGAAGGTGGCGGAAATTGATGTGATTGGTCGGCTCATCGAGGATCAAGAGGCCGGGGCGCTCAAGCACGAGGCGGGCGAAGGCGACGAGACCCTTCTGGCCCTCCGATAAGTTGCCAATCTTGGTATTGATAGCGTCGCCGGTGATAAGGAAGCTCGCGGCTGTACCGCGCATCTTTTGCTCGTCCTGATTCTCCATCACCGCAAGAAGCGAGGCAAACACCGTATCATCGAAGTTGAGCGTCGAGAAGTCCTGGCGATAATAGCCAATCTTGGTTCCCGGTGCGATTGTTGCGCCATCGGCCGTACCACGGGCGATAGACTCAAGCATTGTGCTCTTGCCAATACCATTGGGACCGGACAAGAGCAGATGACGGCTCTTCTGGAGCTTGATGTTCGCTTTGTGCTTCACGGGCTTGTGCTTGTGCAGGACGCTGTATGACGTAAGCGTGAGAATATCGCCGGAGAGGCCGGGCTGGGCGGGAATGATAAACGGCCGGATCGCCTTATCTTCACGACGGACATCGACTTGATTCTCTTCCATTTCCGCGGCATCCTCGCGCATACGCTTCGCGAGCAAGCGCAGACGACCGCCCTTCTTGGCGAAGAAGTTGGCTTTCTCCTTTTTCTCGATCGCTTCCTTGGCAAGTCGCGCGTTCTTGCTGTTTTCCTTCTCGACACGCGTGGCGATTTGCTCGATCACATTAAAATAGTTGCCGTCGTACTGCTCGATGATCCGCGTATAGACATCGAGATACAGAACGCCGTCGGTAAATGAATTCAAAAAATCCGCATCGTGGGAAATGACGATGACGGTCTTCTGATACTGCTTGATAAACTTCGTCAGATGCTCGATGCCCGCTTTGTCGAGATTGTTGGTCGGCTCATCCAACAACAAGAGGTCGGGATTCTGGATGAGCGCGGAAGCGAGGAGCAGTCGCGCCTGCTGGCCTCCCGAGAATGACTTCACGATCCGATCATGCACCTTCGCATGGCCTTGCAGATTCACAATTTCAAGAACTTCATCAATGCGCGGATCAATGTTGTATATCTTCTCCGGAAAACATGCCTCAAAAAATTCACGTACCGTAAGCTCCAGCTGATCGCGCCTCACAACCTGGCGAGACATCGCGATTGAGAGACCGAGAGCAACATTGATCTTGCCGGCTGTGGGCTTAAGCGCTCCGGTGATAAGACCAAAAATGGTGCTCTTGCCGGCGCCATTCTGACCCATGAGCGTATATTTCTTGCCACGGCGTATTGAAAAATTGACCTCCTGCAGTAGGGGCTTATTGTGCGCGTGTTCGAATGACGCCTGTTCAAATGAAATGATGCTTTCGCCGTGTGCCATGTATGGAATGGGTCTAGTCTAACAGAAAACCGCCCTTCGTCCTCCGTCGGAGGACTCGGGACGGTTCTCTTGGCAACGCTTACGCGGCGACTGCTCCTGCGACTGCGCGCTGTACGTTTGCGGCGGCGGGGCCTTTCGGTCCTTCGACGACTTCGAAGCTGACTTCTTCGCCAACTTGCAATTCGTCAAATGTAACGCCGACAACATCCTTGGAGTGGAAGAAAAGATCCTTCGTCTCGCCGGGGCGGGAGATGAATCCAAATCCTCTATCCTTCACGAGTGTTTTGATTGTTCCGTTCATGTGATTTTTTTATTAACTCTGCTTTAGTATCTAAGAGAAGCTCGACGTTGTTTCTATTTGCTACTATAAATTGATTATATATTATTAGCGTTCAATTGTCAAATGGCGCTCGCCACGCTCCACCGCATCGGCAACATTCTTGAAACCATCCCTCCTCAATAGCCGAGCTATTCCGGCATTGATCGTCCCGATTTGCTGGGGACCCATATAGACCATGCCGGTGATGAGCTGGACTAGCGAGGCTCCCAAGAGAATCTTTTTGTAGGCATCCTCTGCGGTAAACACACCGCCCACGCCAACCAGGACAAACCTGTCTTTGTATTTCTGATATATGTGTCGAATTGCCTTGTTTGCGCCGTCTTCGACGGGTTTCCCGCTGAAGTTCCCTTTGCCGGCTTTCTTGACCTCCTCCGCATCAAACATAGGGTTCGTGCGATCCTTGGCAAGGTTGGAGAATATCAGTCCCTTGATAAAAGCGTATGGCTTCGCTGTTTCAACAAGCGCATCCAACTCCTCGAGCGACCGCTCCAATGGCATCTTGATAAATACCGGCCTCACGAGGCTAAGCTTCGCGAGCGCATCGAGCGCCTGTCGAAGTCCTGAGGGTGACCCCAGCTGTTCTTTCAGATTGGCAAGGTTCAACAAATTCGGACAGCTGATATTGAGTTCATAGTAATCAAAGTTCTTGAATCGCTCGGCATCCCGAAAGCCGGCAACGAGATCGTCTATCATAGCCGAAAAGTCCGGATACGCCTTGTTCGTGGCACCGATGCTCACGCCGCGCGGCGCCCCACTGTCGTTCGGACTCATATGTTCAAGCACCTTTGTCGCGCCATTATTTTTGAAGCCCTTGTTCACCAGAAGCGATCGAGACTTCGGCAGTCTCCCCAGCATGGGTGGAGGATTGCCTCCGTAGGCTATGCGCGTCAGCGTACCGACCGTATTGAAGCCAAAGCCAACCGAGGGCAATATATCCACGAGATCGGCATTATAGTCGAAGCCCGCAGAAAGCCCAACCGGATTTTTGAATGCGAGACCAACAATATTCTGCTCGAGAATAGAATCATCGTACCGCCAAAGCAAGGTCACTACCTTTTTCGCCAACCTACTGCGTCCCAACCGCCGTCCCGTATGCAGAAATAACTCATGCACTCGATCCGCCGAGAATAAAAACAAAATTCTTTTGATTGCTTGGCGATACAAAACCCCGGTGAGTGTGCGCATAAAGCTACTTTTGAATAACAGCGCTATTCCGTCATCGTTTGTCGATATGACATGCTTGCAATGATGAATATGAGCGCATAGAACACCAGTCCCCACGCGCAGGTCGGCAAACCAAGCGCATACGCGCCCAGTCCTTGAGAGAAGAGTTTTGGTAATTCTTGTAACGTAAACGATCCGGAAAACAAAATTCCCAGGAACGACACTGCTATCATACTTGCCAGACCCACACGCCGGCGAATCGCATTGTTGATTAGTAAAACAGCAAGTATTGTGAGTGCTATATACATACCGAATCCAAAGTAGCAAGCCGGGTATCCCAGAAAACGCGGACATGGCTCATTGAGAGCGCACGCCATCGTGAAAAACTTCACCGCACTCAAATACCCCGAAAACAAAAGCCCCGCCATGGACAATGCCACAAGAGCAATGATTTTCCGATTAGTGTTCATACATTGATTTTCTTCCTTATGCGGCAAAGTGTCAATCATCTTGCCATATCCAACTCCATTTTGAATACAATGGCGATCTCCACAAGCATTACGGACAGGCGGGGAATTCGCAGTTCGGGCCGGTACGGGCGACATACGATCCATCGGAACACAGCTTTGCTTCCATCGTACAGGCAACCGGCTCGGGTACGACAGACTCGCCGGCATTGATTGTCCAAATCGAGTAGTTGAGGTATCCGGCAAACGCGACCCAAAGGAGATACGGCACCAAGAGCCACGCGGCAAGCTTGGAATAACGATAAAAATTAAAAATCAAATACACAATGGAAAACCATAGCGCAATGAGGACAAAAAATGCGGCATCGGGACGATGCAAGCCGAAAAATACCAGCGACCACGCAATGTTCAGAATATATTGCAAAGCGAAAATAGCCATCGTGTTGAACTTCTGCCAATCTCCACGCCACAGGCGCTCAGACCAGGGATTCCAAGCTCTTCTAGTATTCTCAAATAGCGGGTTTGTCACCTGAAAATCTTTCCGCCATACCAGAAACAGCGCGACGCCGATGAGCGCAAACAACGTCGTCCACACGGGGCCAAAGACCCACGACGGCGGATTGAGTGCCGGCTTCGCCAAGCCCGCATACCAGGTCGGAATCGCCGATGTCGTAAAAACAGCCCCGATCACTCCGGCCAGCTCCGACACCACAATAGCGATGATGAATTTAAAAAAGTTATTGATGCGCATAATTCTTGTTTTAATTTTTTCCCACAGCAATAATCGGAATCCCAAGATTTCAAGCCCGATCGGAATGAGCCATGATCCCGGCGTAAGCGGAGTCAGGAGGGCGGCCAGTCCGACGATAATGCATAGCGCACCAACTGTTCTTCGCACGTTTCTGTGTTCGTGCCAAAAGATTCGAACCGCTGCCAGTATCCTCTTCCATTGCGTCAGGGGAACGGTTTCCATCCTCTAAGCATACACCGAATGTTTTCGATATCGCAAACGCCATTTTGCTCCTTCAACGAGCGCAATATTGAAAATAAGCCATGCAGCAACAAACCAGAGCCATTGCGCTGGCATAGGCGTGATGTGAAAAATGTCCCGGATAAACGGCACTGTCATCGTCATCACCAGCAGGGCAATACCCACCATGACGCCAATGTTGAGTTTCATATTGGAAAATACTGGATACGAAAACAACGGACGATACAGGCTACGGAACGAAAATGCGATCACCAGAATGTACGATGAAAAACATACAAAGAATACGGATCGTGCGATTGCAAGATCGACGCCCAACCACAACAGCATATAATAGAGCATAAAAAGCAGTAATGAGCTCAATATCCCAATGCCGAAGGTGAATAGCTTGACCTCCGGAGTAAGCAACTTTTGCTTGATAGAAATGCCGTGAATGCCATGATCAAAATCATCGTCAAAAGCGAATGCGAGCGCGGGCAAACTACCCGTGAAAAGGTTGACCCAAATAATTTGCAATGCCGAAATCGGAAGCGGCAGATTAAAGAGTAAGCTTCCTCCGATGACAAACACTTCATCGAGAGAGTTGGACATGAGGTAGATAAAGGCTTTGCGCACATTGGCGAGAATGCGGCGTCCCTCATCGATCGCCATGCTAATAGTACGGAAATTGTCATCCAGCAATACCAGGTCGGCGGCGGATTTTGCCACATCACTTCCTGATCCAAGCGCAACACCGATATCCATGGCTTTGAGCGCCGGGGCGTCATTGACACCGTCTCCGGTCATGGCGACCGTTTCTCCCAGACTGCGGTAGAGTGTGCCGATGCGCATTTTGTCCTCCGGGGTCACACGGGCAAAAATCTTTATTCGCGACATGATCGCGCGAAGTTCTTGATCGTTCATGCCATGAATATCGATACCACTCAATACCTCGTCATCGGCGACGTGCCATCCCAAACTACGCGCGACAGCGACGGCAGTCCCCTTCAGATCACCGGTAACAATGACCAAGCGAACGCCATGGGACTCAATGTTGCGAATGGCGTCCGGAACTTCCTCACGAATCGGATCAAAAAACACCAGCATCCCTTGCAATGAAATGTTTTCGACGGCATCAGGCGTAATATGTGCGGTACCATGATCATCAAAGGTACCAACAGCCAGAATGCGCTTCCCTTCCGAACTTGTTTTCTGAATCCACTCTTCCAAACGAACATACTCATCTTTCGCCATCGTCGATCGTTTCAGGAGCACATCTGGAGCTCCCATCACGATATACCGACTATCATCGTACGCCACGGAAAACTTATTGGTGGAATTAAACGGGATGCGAAGAAATGACTTGTTTTCAAGAATTCTTTTTAAAGAAATGGCGCGCTTTACGCATGCCTTGGCTATATTTACTTCAAACGGCCTGCCGGAAAACTTCCAGGTATCTTCCGGATCGTGGGGATTTTCGACAAACACATCGATGTTGTACACGGCAAGTTCTAGAATGTGCCGTTGGTCAGGTTCGGTGACAGGATAGATCTCCACCAAGCGCATATCGGCCTTGGTGAGCGTGCCGGTTTTGTCGGACATAATGATCGTCGTGGAACCCAGCGTCTCCGCCGCCGCAAGCTTGCGCACAATTCCCTTGCGGGCCGCTATGCGCTCGGCACCAATCGCCAAAATGACAGTCAGCGCGATCGGAAGCGCCTCGGGAACCGCCCCCACGGCAACGGCCGCGGAAAGGATGAGCATTTCAATCGTCGATGCACCGCGTGAAATACCCAAGAGAAAAATCAGCCCCACGATAACCGACACAATGGCAAAAATGAGCCATGAAAGCGAAGTTACGCCTTTTTGGATCGGCGTTTTCACACGATGCGTCGCCAACACCACACTGGCTATCTTGCCAATTTCCGTGGCATTGCCGGTTGCAGTCACCACAGCCGTGGCAAATCCCTCCACGACAAGCGTGCCGGCATGCGCCATGTTAACGCGGTCGGCTACCGGCGTAGATCCGGCCACCGTATCCAAGACTTTTCCTACCGGAACGGATTCTCCTGTGAGAATCGCTTCATCAATACGGATATTTTGGAGTGATAAAATCCGCGCATCAGCCGGCACGCGAGATCCGTAGGAAAGCTTGATGATATCGCCGGGCACCAGCAGTTCCGAATCAAGCTCCTGCTCAACTCCGCCCCGTATGACACGCGACCGATCTTTGATATATGAGGCGAGTTTTTCGAGCGTATGCTCCGCGTGATACTCGCGATAAAACCCCAGACCGATATTGACTCCCACGGCAAGAACGATCACTGCCATCTCAATCCATTCACGCAACAAACCGGTCAAAACCGCCGCCGCGATCAAGATAAAAATAAGCGGGCTGGCAAACTGCATCAAAAAAAGCGACGCTATGGTCGCTTTTTCCCGATTCTTAAAATGATTGCCGCCAAAAAACTTGAGCCGGGCGCGAGCTTGTTCTTCGGTGATTCCGTTCGGAGTTGTTTGTAATTTCCGCAAGACCTCCTCACCCGGCGAAAACCACGGAATTGGTTCTAATTCAAAATTCATAATTTATTCTATCATATTCCCCATCGCTATGCTCTATTGGGTCACAGACTTGGGTTCGGTAGTCTGCAATACTAGCTTCATTACAGTCTTTTGCAAAAGACTGTAATGAAGAAATCAGAGTTGCGGGTAGCTTCGTATTAAATAGTAACAATACCCGACGACTTCCCTCGGGATCGAATAAAAATCTCTGTCGCTGAAATAGATGCCGTGTGCATGGGAAATATTCTCAATGCCCATCTTACGGAACGCCAAAACCGCTCGGGCGATATGGAAGTAGTTGCTCACTACGACGGCTGAATGCAAATTCCTTTCACGCATGATCACCGCAGTATTCTGTGCGGTTTGATATGTATCCAACCCATTGCTATCGACGATGATGTCTGCACCCGGAACACCGTGGGCCACGAGATACGAATACATAACATCTGCCTCCTCATACCCCTCTTTTCCCAATGCCCCGCTGACGATAATGAGCGGGGCTGTTTTGTTGTTGTACAGCTCCAATCCCTCATCAAGCCTACTCCTCAACTGGGGCGATGGCGTACCGTTCAATTCAACCTTATTCCCCAAAATCACGATCACATCACTGGGCCGTGCAGTATCTATCAAACCGTCACAGAATATAAACAAGGCTGTTCCAATGAACAGCACGCATCCAGTTAAAAATACAACCTTCAAAGATTTCATAAAATCCCACAACGGGAAAAAATTCCCGTTGGGTCTTTTTTTAAGATAGGCCGCAAGCGCGATCCATAAAATCAAAAAAGGAATAGAAGCGATACCACCGATAATGACAGCAAAAAATATCCAGTGGGGCCGGGCTGCAGACTCGATGATATACCAATGCCCCACTTTTGCTACACATCCCATCAATAAGCCAAGTAGCGCGAAATAATAATACGCATAGCAGGAAACGATTTTCATTACTCCATCTTTCGCTTTTGAATACGAGCATGCATGGATAATATAGATATCGACTCCAACACAAAGATATTCCTGCACGACACCCACGATCATTGAAATAAGACCTACCAGCAGAGCCGCTTCCAACACCGACCACACGGTCGTTTCCTGAACCAGTGCTTTGCCTGCGATGACAAAGAAAAGATTGGCGTACGCGGTGTAGGCGAAGAGGCGGTGAATAAACACCCATCGAGGCAAAATCGCCGTCCTCCATTCCCAAAAATGAAAATACGATATACCAAGACCAACGACGATAAAGATGCAGGTGGTAGAGGCAAGCCACAGATACGCGAGGTACGTAGGTGCATGCCGCCAATATACCAGACTGACGATTGTGGATAGAATCGGAATGATCCAAAGAATGACCAACTCAATCATCAATGATTTCCGTGCTGTCATCATTCTAGCTTTTTGCAAAAATGTAATGAGGAATTATATCAACGTGCTTCCGAGTCGTAGTTGGCATAGTATGCCAGTGATTTTGGTCTAAGATATGGTTTGATGGTTTTTGTCAGGCCTTCGCCTGCGATATTTTCAAGGAAGCAGGTACAAGCCGCATTAGATAATTTAATTTCATCGGAAACATCTCCTTTGATCCATTGTTGCGGTGTGACATGCACCTCAGATCTTTGCCACGTTTCCATGTGTTCAAATAATGTTCGCAATTGCTCATCGGAAAATTCAGCAATATGCTCGCGAAAATAATTGCTAAATGCAGCGAACACCCCGCAGTACGTAAAGCTTCCGTCATCATTTATATGATGATTGTTCTTGCTTTCCCACACCGTCTCAAACCCAGGGTAGAGAGAAATGATACATTGTTTTAGATTTTCTTTGGTCATATCGAGATATTTAATATTCTCACCGCTTCTCGCCGCCTCGCCGCTTCTGGATCCGTTACCGCGCGAATCCAATACCTAAAAATTGCGGGGGTTCTTCTAGACTTTTCTCAGAAGTTCCACATACTCGTCCACCGCCATATTGAGCAATCGCAGATTATTGCGAATAACAAAAATCGGAAGATTTCCGTAGCAGGGTACGACGAGCGGGCGAAGCAAACCCGTTTTCGTATAGATACGATGACTGCCGTGTTGGCGCTTGTATTGACACCCGATGGAGAGCAAGAATTTTTCGAATTTCTGCCAGTGAATGGGCGTCAGCCGGGGCATCTTAGAAAGCCGGAATTCTTATAGATTCGATCTGCTGACTTACGATCATGGGAGGAATGAAGCTATCGTTTTTCTTTGCCCATCCCAGACCGGAGAGTACTTCTTCGGTATTGCCACTTTCTTTTAATTCTTCAAAAAATAACTGGGCCGCCTCGGTAAAGTGCTTCTTTGCTTCTTCCAATGTCTTTCCGGCAGTAGAAAGATCCAGCGCAGGCGAAAACGCCACGAATTGATCGTTTTCCTTGATAAAACTGACTGATAATTGAAAGGCTAATGTGTTCATGGTGATATGCTATGTATACCATATTAGACGCTAAAATTCAAAGAATCTATCTAGCCTCCCCCACACTCTCAATCCCCAAAGCCGCACGCTCGGGGGTCGGTGAGCTACGGTACGCACAAAAAAATCGCCTCTCGGGCGTTTTTTGGAGCAAACCTTTATTTCTTAGAAAATAGGGCCAGGACTTAGGTCGCCCTATCGCCGTTCTCAGAGCAAAGCCCCGAAACGCGGCCCTCTCGAGCGGGTGAGAGCCGCCTGGGTACCGGATGGTACTTTTCAACCCTTATTGGGCCTAAGTCCTAGCTATCTTTACCGTATCATATTCATCAATATATGTAAATAGATGACTTAATAATGCGCCGGTATTTTCAGCGTATTAGCCACGTATACGCGCCAGGCCGGCCGCAACGGCTCCGAGAATGATTTTTAGGTCCATGATGGTCTATGCCCCAATTTTCCAGATCCCCTTTTCGCGGAACGCTGAGATGGTCTGCTGGCGGGCGAAGTTAAGGAATTAACGCTTCTTTGTCAAAATACCGTTAATTTGGATGAAAAATGACCTATATTAACGGTATTTTATACTTATTCGCCCATTCGTTCGAATTAGACAATAGAAATGATTGATTTGGTTGCGGGGTGCTGGGTTGAAGCAAGACGATAGTAGTAGGAAATGCTCCGCTGTTCGTGCTCCACGATATCCGCGCTTTTGAGCACCGCCAAGTGCCGTGAGGTCGCCTTGAATGAAAGTTTAATTGCCGCGGCGATCTCACCCACCGTCGCTTCTTTTCGTGTACGTAAAAGCTTTACGATCGCGAGTCTGCGTTTATTGGCCAGTGCCTTGAGACACCGCTCGAGCTCTTTCATAGATTCATGGTACCACAACTCCCTACTTGCTTACATCATTCGCCCATTCGTTCGAATTAGAGATAGGAGGGTGGCTCGACCGCGAAAGCTTAAACGGCTCCGCATCGGAAGGATCATAGATATTCCGCGTTCGATTTGCCTGCCCGTCCGTAGCCTTGCTGTGCCCTCCGAAGCCTTTGGCGAAGGACGGGGCGAAGGAGGGATTTGTAGTAGTCCGACATAATTATTTTTTTAAAAAGTGACCTGACCCCTTTTTTATTCTCCTCATACGCCAATGATATCAAAGAATACAGTAACTCATCATGCCTTTCATTCGCCCATTCGTTCGAATTAGAGATAGGAGGGACCAGGCGGGCGGGCCGGCAGGTGCAAAATGCTGTATCCCCCGCCACAAATCCGATACGTAAGACGATGGGGGGTTCATGATGGATTGTATTATTCTCTAACAATAACGTCGGCAATCGAGCTAATCTCACTTTTTTCTACCATTCGAAAATGAACATTTTCGCCAGAAATACTTGCCCACATTTCTCCAATTTCCTTTTTGTATTTACTATTGTCATTTGTAGCAAGTTGATCTCCTTTATATTCCAGTACAAAATACTTTCCCACTTTTGTCTTAACAATAAAATCCGGGCGGAACTTATCACTTAGCCAACCTTGTATATAGAAACCATTTTGTATTGGATTCCTTAGCCACCACTCGACAGAATCAGTGCCATCAATTACCCCCGCAAGTTTTTGCTCTTCGCTATTCATATCTCCAACTCCACAAAACAAATGCTTGTTGTAAATTACTTGTGCAAATACCTTGTTGTACTCAACAGTGTCGCCAAATTTATAGACAACTTTAGAATCTGAAGTAATATTTTTACTTGCCAAATGTTTTTGGAATTGCTTACGAGCAAAGTCATCAACAATTTCGTTGATGCGCTCGTTAATTCTTTCTAAAATAAGGTACCTCTTGCGATTTGCCTTGTTAGCAGAAAGCGTTTTGGGAATTAGTAACTCAATAGCTTTCGAAATAAACACTTCCACATCTACAATTGCGAAAAACGAGCGACTTATCTTTTTAAGTAACCACTCAACCAACTGCTTCTTTGAAAAATCGATATCGGCACCAGCTGAATAGGCACTGCGAGCCTGCTCCCGAACCAAATCCCCTTTCTTATTAAGATCAATAAGCGTTGCGCCGATGTCCTCCTTCGCATCAATGGAAATTTGCGGATTTGCGTTCTTCAAAATTGGGGTCTCGCCAATTAAGTCCGCGCTGTAATCAAGTTCTCGAAACGTCCCATCAGAATCAATAGCCACAAGTGGTAACTCGGCCTCGCCCCCAATTTTGCGCTCGTATGTCGTCTTAACAGTATCGAGCGTCTTTCTGCTCAAACCACTTTCATCAACCTCGTATCCATTGGCCTTCAAGCCCTCGATGACTAGCTTGGCGGTATCTTGGAAGTTTGGCGCACTGGCATATATGTATGCGTGATTAAGCTCGGGGTACTCGTGCTCACGCGCATTTGGCAAGCGCAAGATACGTCCAATCAATTGCTTGACGGCCACATGAGCTCCGAGATTCTTAACCGAAGCAAGGACATAGGCAAACGAGCAATCCCAGCCCTCTTTGAGAGCATCCACCGTGATGATATACCTAATCGAGCAATCATCTTTAAAGAGATTCACGTTCTCAAGCTCATTTTGCTTGCCGGTACGAATAGCTATTTCGTTTCGCGAGATATGCAAGTCGTTCTCAAGGTAATCAACCACCACTGCTACATGCACCTTTTTATCAGACTCTTTCTCTTGTTCGGCTTGAATCAGAAGAATGGGGCGAATATACGAATCAGCCTTTTGCTTTTGGGCAATCTTTTCTAATTCTTCTCTCTTTTCGTACGCTAGTTTCAGAGTGTCTTGCCAGAGCGTTTTCGTTTCGAGCCAGATGGGCATCTTTATCATGTGCTCGAGCTTGAGCTCGGTAGCGGGGACGGAAATAAGGACGTTGCTTTTATCTCGCGGTGTGGCGGTAAACTCCACAATCATAGACGGATTCAAATCTTTGAACATATCGAGCGACAAACTCGTTTGTGCATTATGTCCCTCATCAACAATAATAAACGGGGTATTCTTTTTTATTACTTCCACTACCGAATATATTTGACCTTCCTTCTGCTTCTCATTTTCAAAATGCGTCATTAATGCTCCGTTGTTTTGGAAAACTTTTAGACCTTCAGTTTCTTCGCGTTTAAATGAAGCAAACGTCGCAACTACAATGGCAATGTTTTCGCTTATATCACTTTTTTTAATGCTTCGAGCTTCAAGAATATCTAAAATCACAACTCTGTTATCAAACCTTTCATCGAGCACTTCACGAACTGGATCATTTCTATCGCGCAGTTTTTCGAGTGTCTGGGTACGAATCGCATCAGTCGGTACGAGCCATAGCACTAGTCCAGCGTCATTCTTTTGTTGTAATGGGTCATAGTGAGTATAGCCACTTCCAATAATATGCGAGGCAACAAAGGTCTTGCCACCACCAGTTGGTACTTGTATGCAAATAAAGGGCGTACTGGAAAGCTCATCTGGAAGATCTTTGTAGGGCTCTTTTGTGATCGACATAAAAGCAAAAGAGGCCGACTGATTTTTATTTGGTATTGTCTTTGCCGTATTCAAAAAAAGCTCGAACTGATCTAAAACATCTTGTTGATATTTTTTGAGTTGCATATCTATATAATATTTGCTTTTGACTTTTCTAATTCACATTGAACGCTCAGGCTTAAATTTCTCATTCCATTAGCAAATTCTTGAGAGACTCGATTAAGCTCATCTATGTCTTCTTGATGTAACACGCCTTGATTATCCTTAAACTTTTTATAAATTAGCATGACCGGTGGAAACATATCCATACACTCGTTATATTGCTTTGTGTTTATATTATAAAAATAAGTTTCCAAGAATACTGCAAGATCAATGCGTTCTTGAGCATAGTCATCGCCAAGTATGGTTTGAGAGTCGACATTTTTTTCGATTTTTAATTTTATTTCGGTTCCGATCATATTCATCCGTCGAGTTAGAATTTGCATTCCGAATCTGATTTTTTCTGCCTTATCTTGTAGCCTGAAATAAATTTCTCGTGCTAATAAATGTTTCCTTTCTTTCCCCGATTGGATTAAATCAAAAATCTTTGAAACAACGGTTGCCACTACCGAGGATCCGATAATTACAATGATGATTTGTTGCCAATCCATTTTTAGTATGTTTTAACAGAATAAGGGATCTGCTTGAAAATAACTCTGTACTTATCAAGCACGCTCTGATCAAGTAAGCATTTATCGGCATATACAATCTTAGGTAGTTTTGATTTACTAAGTTTTGAAAGTGATGCTCTATTTAGAATATTTTTATCTTTGTCCTTGAGTAATAGATAATATTCCTGCCCACTATATTCTCCGATAAAATTTTCTCTAATTTTTTTTAGATTTATATTAGTATGTGTTTCGGTGAAGTAGATATACGAAGCGAGATCTTTGAAGCTAATTTTCTGGTTTATGACTCCTGAACTTTCAAAAAGCGTGTCGCCGAGCGTGACATACTCAAAATCCCCTCCTAAATCCTTTGCAACTCTTCGTACTCGTTCACTCGTTATCGTCCGAGCAATTTTTTCCTCAATCTCTACAAGAATAAATTTTCTGTTTCCTTTGTCTTCTTTATTTAATTGTAAGACTGCCTGCGCAGTTGTTCCTGAACCGGCAAAAGAATCGAGAATCGTTGCTTTCTTGTCATTAAATGTTGCAAGAGAAAGAAGCTCCTGAATTAAGGAGGATGGCTTAGGATAGGCAAAGACACTATCACCAAAAAGATTTTTTAATTCTACACTTCCGTGAGCTGTAGTCTTAACAATTTCCGAGTCCAATATCGAGGAATAGGCTGTATTCGTTTCTGACCCCGAAGGAATTGTTTTGTATGCTTCAATTCTTCCGTCTTTTTGCTTTTCAAAAAACACTGATCCAGACTCTAATAGCTTATCCATGCTCATCCTGCTGATTCTCCATCGTCCATCAGTTCCATCTGGTTTTTTGGGAAAAACTTCTCCAAATTCTTTTGAAAAGACTGGGTAGTACATTGTTGGTCTATCTTTTCTACTATCACCTTGCCCCCACTGCCTTAATCGCTCTTTATTATCTTTGTTACTAAATCGCTTATCTGTTTTGAAAGCTAACTTACTAGTATCTTTTGCATACGTCACCACATATTCATGGAGCTTTGCTGTTGTTTGAGAGGTCGCTCCTTTGCCCTGTCTCGATTTCCAAATAAATGATTCTATAAAATTTTCTGGACCAAAAAGTTCGTCCATCATTAATTTTAAATAACAATGTTCATTGTCATCAATCGAAATAAAAATAACCCCGTCCTTTTTGAGAAGATCCCGGAGTAATTTTAACCTCGGATACATCATGCAAAGCCACTTATCATGACGAGTTAGGTCCTCACCTTCCGGCCCAACTGCTTTACCAAGCCACTCTTTAATTTTCGGCGAATTAACCTTATCGTTATAAACCCATCCCTCATTCCCCGTATTATATGGCGGATCAATATAGATACATTTCACTTGCCCGGCATAATGAGGCATCAGCGCTTTCAGCGCCTCGAGATTATCCCCCTCAACAATGAGATTTTCACTACTTTTTCCTAACGACAACTTCTCATTTTTCTTAAGCAACCGAAAAGCCACCTCTTTATCATGATTCTCAATTTTATCCTTCCCGATCCAGTTTAGAGATGGCATATACGCCTATTCAAGGAGTTTTACCACGCAGTTGAGAACTTGGAGCTCTTTAATTGTTGTGAAATCATCTTTACGAACCCACGCACAAACAATAGTACCACCTCCAAGAAACCATTGAGCTGCCAAAGCAAGCGGTGTAGTCAAAGTGCTACCATTCACAGCAGGGACATAGTAGGAATTGATTTCAAAAAAAGATTCTCCTTCTGAAAGTACGGCAGGGACCAAATTGGTGACCGGCAAACCGCAGGGGACGTTAGTGCTGCTATCAGATTGAACAACAGGATTGTGGGAATGCCATACGGTCATAATCTCGATGTTTTGAGCCGTAGTAGATCCCGTCTCAACCCCTGAATATCCCACAACAATCAAACATGTGCCAGCTTCGATCATTTCTGTTGATCCGCTGGATCTATGAGCTCGGTCATCCTCTTCTGAAATTAAGTTAATTTTTGCCATAATTCTTTTGTAAAATTAAGAATTTGTTTGCTTTTTTCTTACCCACTTCGGTCCCACTGGTGCTAGAATAAGCACATCAACCGGCCCACCAACACCAGGAATATCACCCGGATCAGACTGAATGCCGTCGGAGAAGCGCTGGATCGCTGAAGTCGTCTCGATCGCCAAAACTGTAAAGTCCACCGCGTCTTGAAGTGGCATTGCACCCCAATTGATAGAATACTCGAGGCCATTGAGTTGCTTTTCTATCTCTTGTTGACCTTGTTGTTTCGATGCTGTCGCAATCACAGGAAGATTCAAAATCCTTGGATCCCAACCCTTTACGATGCGTGATACGACATCGGTCTGGCCAATCCAATTTGCACCATATTCCATGCCACGTTGATTACTATCGCGACGCTTTAAGATGTCTCCGGGCATATATACATTGTAAACTTCGTGTGCCCCATCCTTATTATATCCAGCAACAAAAAGTATAACTCCATCAATATTCCCGACGCCCTCTTTGATGTTACCCTGAGGGTCTTTGACTTTAAAAGTAATCCGATGTTTCTCTTCGTTGATTTCAAGAACTTCGTGGCCGCTTTGTGAAAATTGTTTCCGGATTTGATCAGGTAGTTTTTCAAGTTGCTCTTCCCAATTTAATTTTTTTCCGAAAAGATAATGAAGCTTTTCAGCCACTTCTTTGACGGAAAGATTTTCAACGCTTGCTTCTCGCTTGAAGTCTTCAATGAACTTACTTACATTACGAAGCACCCCATTTTCGGGCAAAAAAGCCAAACCCGTCACTGCCACGCCAATGCGATCGTTGATCAAAAAAAGCTTTGAAGCGGAATCTGAACCGACTCGAGATACACCTTTCTGGTTACGATAAGACTGGCGGCTATCCGCCGCAAGCACAATTCCCTCCGGAGTTGTTACGTTTATTGCTAAGCTCATGGGGCTATTCTAGTCTTATTTTGACAGCATTTCAATGGCCTATCGATAGGCATCTTTGCGATGACGGATGCGGAGGATTAAGATAATGAGCTGCTGCTTTCTGATTTCATACACGATACGAAATGGCCAGGTCCGCATAGAGTACTGGTTTGGCAATTCACCGGTCAACTTCTTGCCCGAAAATGGATCTTCGAGAATTATCTCAAGAACTATTTGAGCTTTGATCCGATCAGTATACTCGAGCTTATCGAGTTCTTTTTTTGCTCCCGGTTTTAGGATGAGTATGAACGCCATATTTTACTTTTGGTGTCTCAGCGACCTTTCCCGCCATGCCCCATTCCCTTTTTAAATCATCAAATGTTGTCCAATTTTTATACTCGCCGGTGCGAATTGCTTCATCGGCTTCCGCAATATCCTTTTTAATATCTGGGAAGTCCTCCAAGACGGAAATCGTTTCAAGCAATGATTCGTATTCCTCGGCAGACATAATAACTGCTTTCGGTTTGCCATCAGAAGTCAGGGTATATACTTTATTCGGCAACTGAACCTCATCCGCAATATCAAAAATGCGTTTGCGGGCTTCAGAGATCGGAATTGTTGTTCTTGTCGTCGTCATGCGTACATCATAGCGTACACTACCTAGGAAAGCAAGCCATGCTCCTTCATGCTTGTCCACCGACGATTGGCGATGATGATGTGGTCGAGGAGTTCGATGCCGAGCAATTGGCCCGCTTCAAAAAGCCGTTTGGTTACCACCTTGTCCTCTTCCGAAGGCTCGGTATCGCCGGACGGATGATTGTGCGCCACGATGACTTGCGCGGCATGATGCTCGATCGCCGCCTCGAATACTTCGCGCGGATGTACCAGGCTTGCGTTGAGCGTGCCGACGGATACCAGTTCCCGTTGAATAGCTTGATTGCGGGAATCGAGATAGAGGACAACAAAATGTTCCTTCTTGAGCGCCCGAAGATCCACGAGCATTTCCCACACATCCTTCGGCGAAAGGATGAGCTCGGCTTTCTTGTCTTGGAGTAGGCGCCTCCCCAATTCAAAACATGCCACAATCTCACAGGCTTTGGCTACGCCCAATCCGAATGTATCTTGGAGTTCTTTGACGGTGGCTTTCGGAAGGTCGGCGCCACTGTATTTTTTTAAAATCTTAGTCGACAGCTCGATGACATTCACGCCCTTAGTTCCCGTTCCCAGTAGCGTCGCCAAAAGTTCCGAATTCGTCAGCCGTTCGGGACCATACTTTTGGAGTTTCTCCCGCGGACGATCAACCCTTGGTAAATCCATCATCTTCATGCAAGAATTTTAGGCCTTTTGCCCAGTTTTTACAAATAAAACCCGAGAATTGCAAAATACACCAAAGCGACGTAGAATCAATCTATGTTTCCCGTTAGAAAGTGTCATATGCCACGGCTATGCTTGGGAATATGAATTGCTTGTCTATTTAAGAGTGCGGAAACTTTTCTAGACAACTTACGTCTTAGTATGTATAGTACTGTTGTTGATAATTGTAGCTGTTAATTACAGGCACCGTGGTATACTAAAGTCATTAAGTGAGTCTCCTATAGCAAAAGTCGGCTTCATGCCGTGCACTGGGAAACCAGTCTAACTATAGGGGGCTCATTTTTGTTATGTCGAACTTATTGGTTTTACTATAAAAATTCTTTGGATACTTATCAAAATCATATACATCGCAAAGATAGGTAATTTTATCCTCAACAAATTTAAGATAGCGATCCTCGCCTTTTACGAAGGCCCTCTGAACAGCCCAATTCATATAATCTGCTATCTGTAGGCACGGCTCGCCAACGGGAGATTGGGGCATGATGTTTACCGTAATTTCCTTCTGTAAATTTAAGACCGCATTTCGCAATATTCCGGGATGTTCGGTTTTGATAAATCCCAGCAGAAGAATTTTTGAGCATCCCTCCTCTCCGACGATAAGGCGACCGTACTGATTATAAAACGTAGCGTCTCCGGCCTCATCAACAAAGAAATATAGTTTTTCTTTTAGCGCTTTCTTTGAGGGCATGGTTTAAATTTTACCCTTCTTGGCGGCCTTTTACAATAAATCTGGCAATTGCGGCGGACGACATGATTACCTCGGTACTTTTGTTTGACTCGAAAGAGGGAGCGGATGCTTCTACGGCGATGTCAAAGCAATGGATCGCGGACAATGGCTTTGATGCGCTCTATCAACTGCAGGAGATGAGTGCGGGGGAGGTGGTGATGGGGGTAGCGTATTGGCTTGCAGGCAATTTCGTCTATACTTATAGAATCACGACGAAAAGGCACTTCTTGGGACTCGTACCCTGGCGGTGCCTTTTCATTTGTGCCTGTACTATGAAGATCTAGGAACGGGTCTTTCTCCCCTGTCATATCGAGTAAGATCTTCAAATGTCTTGGCGTAGTGCTGCAAAATTTCTTCAGTGATAGTTTTTACTTTTTTCTTGTTCCTTTCTGAAGGCACCTTGATCGATTTCGCAGTATTGATTTTTTTCGTAGCATTAGTCATTTTTTGTAGGGTCTTTTTACTCATGATTAATTCAATTTTACGCTTTTTGAGCAGTTTTTACAATCCGACCTTCGAGGTTATTTTAGAACACCGGCTGTCTATCGGTTCACGAAAGCGAGAACAACAAGAGTGATATAACGACTGCGATAAGGCCGATGTTGCGGGACCTTTTCAAACCCTTTGTATCATTGGGATCGAGGAGTTTCTTCTTGGATAAACCGTACGTTATCAAGCCGATGAGCATCGGGATGAGTGCTTTGCCAAGGATAACACCAATCCGTCCACTGATCATGACCGAACTGTCCGCATCGGAAAATTCAGAGATACCCAACAGCACCGGAGGAACCAATGCCAATAATACAATGTACAATTGGTTCTTACGATCGGTTGATGTGGCGACTAGATTATCAGGCATACAATAATCCTATGCTTTTTGAGCTGGTTTTACAATGAAATGAAAAGGGATTAGTGCTCGCGGCGGGTCGCAAATGTTCGTATTGGTCTTTTCCCATTTTTTACTGCATCACTGCAAAGGTAAAGAGCACCCCATAACGCTTGCACCAGATGACGACGGTACGGTAGTCGTCGGCAGTTCCGGCAGGGATGTCGTAGTTTTGGTTCCCCATAGTGGCTTTGAGAAGACCGAGATTAATGAAATCGCCCAAACTTGCCGGGTCGCCGGTGGGAGTGCTTGATGTCGTGAGGTAGACGTAGAGATCAGGCCCGCTCACAACACTAAAATTTTCGAGGCGGACGATGCGGGCATCGCCGATTTCAACCAGTTTTGCCTGACCTGATCCCTGGTGCACCACGTCAATTTTGCCGAAATTGCCTTCCGCGAGAACACGAGGCGATGGCATGACGCTGGTCTCTGCCACAGGGGAAGCCGACGGCAATTCCTCGTTGATTTCCGTGCGAATGAAGTAAGTGTAAAGGCCCGTGAAATATATGATAGCCGCTAGCACTATAACACTTGCGAGTATGATGTGAAGTTTTTTCATGCTGCCAATTTTACAAAATCCCAGTGAGGAAGAGACCGATGATGCTGGAGATGATACCGAGAAGGGCGAAGGGAAGGTTAGTTTTTCGGGGAAGAAGGCGCATGAAGAGCTCCGGGGCGAGGATGTAGAGGACGCCTTTGAGGAGGATCAGCCAGCCGACGATCGTGATCCACCGGGGTTCGGCGGGCAGGAAGGCCACCACACCCCCCACAAAGATCAGGACGGCGCCGGACAAGAACATTACCGCTTTGTGCTCAAAGAAGTCTTTGAGGAGCATTGGCAAGGTTTTGCCGCGAAGGATCAAAAACAATCCGCTGACAATCACGTAGACACCGAGAACTTTTGCGATAAGAAGATTATTCATGGTTCCATGATACTACGGATGGAAGGGATGGGGAAGAAAGCGCTACTTGTACTCCGGCCAATTGTCGTCATCTTCCCAAGGGAAAACGACCCAATCGCCTTTTTCTTCGATTATCCAGAAATCGGGACGGAAGGTGCATTTTTCGGTGTTGATGCCCAACGTGGCGGTCTTCACAATCTGCGGGCGGTATTTGTCGATAATGGCTTGCAACATAAACTTGAGCGTATCCCCCGATTCCGCAATGTCGTCGACGAGGAGGAGTTTTTTGCCGCTCAAATCAATCTCGGGAAGATACAGAATGCGCAAGTTCTTTTTCCGATCGAGCTGAGGCTTGGGACATTCGTAGGAATCGGCGGTGACAGTCAGGATGTTGTTGATGTCGTCCAGTCTTTTGGCGAGGAAATAGAGCGGGATGAGTCCACCGCTGGCGATGCCGATGATATAGTCCGGCACAAATCCGCTCGCCTTGATCTTCTTGGCAAGCTGATTGAATATCGGCTCTGTTTGTTCCCATGAATATTTTTGCATTTATAGTCCGAACGATGTCTTGATCTTCTCGGCGGTCTCTGTGGCGGAAAGCGTCGTGTTGTTGATACGGATATACGGCGCGCGCTTGAATTCTCCCGGGGCGCTGTTCATCCTGTGTTTCTTTTCGAGTTCGAGCAATCCTTCCCGTGATTTTTCTGTATTCAGCTTGCTTGCTTTCTTGGAAAGGCGGAAGGGCGTGGTGTTTCTTTCCAGTCTCGTGTCTAAGTCAGCTTCCAGCTCGACATAGTAGACGGTACCGCCCTCCTTCTCAAATAACTGCACAATCTTGTCTACGTAGGTAGTGTCGGATGCCAAATCGAGACCCCAGACAAATGTAAAGATGATGCCGGGCACATCGCTCTTGGCAAGCTCGGTAAAAAGCAATTGCCTGATCCCCTCGCTAATCTTCTGTTGGGCCGGATGTCCATATTCAAAAAACTCAAGCGATAATTCGATTGAAAGATGATTATGCATCAGCTTGTATCCGGTCAGTGTGGCGAGCTCGTGCCCGACCGTCATCTTGCCAACCGCAGGCGGTCCGAAGATGATGACAAGATTGGTTTTCATACATCAAATCGTACCTCTGATGACTACTTTTTACAACTATAAAATTTTAAAACCGTCGGGGGCCTCCAGGTCCGCCGACGGTTTCCATAGAACGTTACTCCTCGAGACACTCCGGGCACGTGACCTCACGTCCCCAGAACATCCTACCGCACCGCGCGCAGTAGCGGCTCTTTCCGAGTTTTACCCCGGAAGATTCGCACTGTACGCAGATACGGAGACGCGCCCACATCTTCGCACTGTAGTTCTCGTACGGCTGACTGTGATGCCCACCACGGGTCATCACGGTTCCGCACGCGAGGCAGTGCTTGGAGTCGGGACTGTGCCTCGTTCCGATTATCCGTATTCCGTCCCGCTCACAACGAACTTCGCGCTCTTCACGCGTCGGCCGTCGTGTGGGGAAACGGAGCGGTTCGGACTCTGTCCGATCCGGCATCTTGCTGGGCAATGCGCACCCGAATGGGTCGCTGCTGTCCAGGAAAGCCGCCAGCTCGGGATTGATGTCCTCGATTGAGGACAGGTATGGGAAGTAGGGCCCCACACCACGACCCTTCCGGCGAGTCATGCTGACTCCACCGGAGAGGCATCAAAACCAAGGCACTATACCCCGGCTGAGCCCCTCCTAACCTTGTGGGTTAGGTTTGTGTTCACCTCCCCTCGGAACTTGCTCCGAGTGTAATCAAATCATAACACAGTGATATGTCATATGTCAACTTACTATTGGTAAAAGTGGGAAGGGAGCAATACGTTTTCAAACAAAAAACCCTATAGAAAACTCTCTTACAAGCTCGCGAAATACTACTTCACCTTGATGTTTAGGAACGGCGTTGCAAATCGATCACCGCTGTATTCGGAACTTCGGAACGTATTAAACTGATGATCGGTTCCGGTGGGCTTGAAGACGAGGCCATAGTTTTTTTGCTCGCCGCTTTGCCAGCGATTATACAGGTCGGTGATATCAAGGCTGAAAAATCCTGATCGCGGTGGGGCATCGACGGACGTGAGAGATTCAGAACCGAGATTAATATACCAGCCGTGGGTTTCATCCCACGGAGTGGTGATCGCTGAAATATCCATGCCGGTTGAGGTCCCCTCTTCGTCGTAGAGGGTCAGAAATAACGTTACTTCATCGGCATGCTTCGGCAATCCCGACAGATCGAATTGTATGAGCGTCCAATACTCATCGCCCCAACCGCCGACACGAAGTTTTTGATTGTCGATGATATGGCCTGATCCGTAGTCAAAAACCGAGGAGTAAAACATATCTTTGATCCGATCCGGCGACGGATGGTATGAGATAATCTCGGGGTTCTTTTTATGGACAACATATGTATCTGCCGGCAACATAGGAACCAAAGAAAGAAGATACATTGACAATGCCACCACGACGATTAACCGTGCAATATCAAAGATCCTTGTTCGATCCAGCTTCATAGTCAAGATCCTAGCGCTTTCGGGCGGGTTTTACAATGAAATGTAAATGTGCATACTGGGTGGTATGGAGGTGCCCTCATGAGCACGACACTGAGGAGAGCCCGCAAGCGGCGGGAGGCATTCAAGGCCAGACAACAGAAAGCTCCGGCGAATTGCGCCAAGGATACAGCCACCAGCGCAAAACTCAATGCACTCGCCGTCTGCGCAAACTACGAAACGGCCCAGTGCAACGGCCACGGCTATGACGTCGGCCCCGATGGTCTCTGCGAAAAGTGCAGAGAGGAAAAGGAGAAGCAAGATGCGGGAGGCTAGCCGGTTCCGCGAGGTCTCGGTATCGCTGATCCTGTGGTGTGCGATGATCGCGATCACACTGGTCTACCTGGGCGGGATCGTCATCTTCGCCATCATCTGCGCAGTAGCGCTGCCTGCTCTCTGGGCGTATACCGTCGTCCTCCGCGCGATCGACGGCGCTCGTCGAGTGCCACGCGTCGGCTGAGGAAGCTGAGTCTTCTTCGGAAACGACTTCGCAAGTTCTTGTTCTACCGGACCGTATGGTGCGAGGTAGAAGGATCGCCCCACCAACGGTCCTTTTGCTTTTTACTGCTGCTTAGTGATGCGAGAGATGGTGACGCGGTCGTTTTGTTTTGTGCCGGTGATAGTGACGCGATCACCGATAAAGAAGCTGGAAGGGACGCCGGAGAGCTCAATCGTATCAGAGGAACCGGCGGAATTTTGATAAATAAGATACCAGACGCCGGGTTTCATGCCTTCTTGGTCGTGCTCGAGAACGCCATTTTCCTGGAAATCAGTCGCGGCGGCAGTATCGTGCGGACCGATGTGGGACTTTGTGTTGGTGAATCTTTCATCTACATAGGCAAGTGGACGGAACATTTTGTATATATAATCCTCGGCGGGATAGATGACGTACCTTGTGTGATCTTTGGAGTAGGTCTCGATGTGTGCGGAACGAAAGATACTATACGATCCGACGTAGATGACCAGTGCAATGAGGACGATTGTGAAAAATGGCTTCATGCTTCAGTTTGGCATCTATTCTATCTGCTCGTCTTATACATTCCCGCGTGGCCGGGAATAATGAAATTGGCGGAGCGAAGGACGGTCTGGCGGCTTTGGTCGAGAAGTTTGAGATCGGAGGCGTAAGGATCGGGCGTCGGAGCGTTCTCCTTCCAAAACACATCACCACAAATCGCGATCGTGCCCTGTGCGTTCGCAACCAGAAGCGTCAGGCCGTCGTAGTTGTGTCCGGGCGTTTTTATGATTTTGATATCCTTGGTGAACTGCTCATTCCATGCCACACACGAGCCGCCATCCCAGATGCCCCAGTACTCCAGCGTCTTGGCCTTGGGAAACATGCCGATGTTACGGTAGTGATCAATGTGCGAATGTGTGATAAAAACGTGCGTCACGTCGGCGACAGTCAGTCCCTCTTTCTTGAGGGCATCCACGAGCATCTGCTGGTCATCCAACACGCCCGGATCGCACACCATGACAATCCCCCCATCGCGGACGAGCGTGACTGTGGGGCACGTTTTCTCGTCAGCAGTCCCCGTGGCAATGGAATCCGCATTAGTATAGCCTTCGATGAGGATTTTGACTGTTGCCATAGATAAATCCTACGCTTTTTGACTTAATTTTTCAATTTATCCTCATTGCTGAACAGACACTAATACGGTACAATCAGCCTATGTATATCATCATAAAGAAGTTCAAGAGCGAGGAAATCGAGAAGGCGATTGAGAACGCGCGGACGAGTTTCCTGCCGGCTGTATCCGCGATGCCGGGGTTTGTTGACTATCATGTCATCAAGTCGGCGGAGGATATGATCGTGTCGGTGCTTTTGTTCAACTCAAAAGCGGAAGCGGATGCCTCAATCGTGATGTCCAAGCAATGGATCGCGGATAACGGCTTTGATGCGCTCTATCAGCTGGAGGAGATGACTGTCGGTGAGGTTGTGGTGCGGGGATAGGAAGCCGCGAATAATAACGCTAGTGTACGGTTTCCCGCATGTCCCGATTGAGCTCGATGAGAGCATAGCAAAGAGAGTTGACCGTTGCGTGATCCATGTCTTTGCCGTGCCGTATCTCCTTGAGGGGAAACCGCATCTTCTTGGCGACCTTTTTTGTTCCATCCTGCGCGGTGTGGGCTATGTCTGAGATTTTCATATCAAAGATGATCATCTTTGATGACAAGTCCGGATTATGAGATTCTCTAAAGGCAGCGCTATCGTGAGTACTGCCAAATTCAATGATCCTCTGGCCAGTCGGGTCGAAACGTACAAAAACTTCCGCAATCCCATTGCGGCCACTCACAATACGATCGGTGCCAAACTCATGCATGGCTTCAACCATTTGCCGCTTTAAATCTCCGATTCTTTCCGGATCTCTCTCGGCCTCCAGCGGAATGTCTTCAGGACCACCTAAATCTTCTCATGACCTTGGCAACACTTCGTAGGGAGTCTTGAATCCAATTCCCATGTGCAAGCGTTCCTGATTGTAATATCGCAAGTAT